>Ga0209395_1000030_pt1 | contig 211241 bp, 186 predicted proteins | sample GOMGulsemesocosm_3_FD_184635 | JGI IMG/M metagenome (GOLD analysis project Ga0209395, IMG submission 184635) | Methane-oxidizing microbial communities from mesocosms in the Gulf of Mexico - GOM9D Gulf of Mexico (SPAdes) (version 2) | ecosystem: Environmental > Aquatic > Marine > Cold seeps... | reverse complement strand
AATTGCGTCAGCCTTGCCTAAACCCATGTATCCGGCAATGGCAAAGTCCACTGATGTCACCGGGTTTCTGCTCCTGTTAATTAACAGGCTCGACTAAACGGCCTGCAAAAAATATAAGAGCAAAAGAAGAGAGTATGAAATTAATTAACTAGATATAATTGATAGGTTTTATGTATCAATGCCTAAGGCCTTGATATAAGGAGAGGTTTGACGAAAAACCTGATACACATCCTCATCAATTTTATTGGCGAAGCAGCGAGTATGAATAAACTCACCATCCTGTTTATAAACACTCGAGTTGTATAACAGGTAAACCGTACCGTCCTTACCCTTGACTCTAGCAGGGTAATTTTTCAGCTCTTCGAACCGCCCCAATCTATCCAGCATATCTTCTAGGCAGGGCTTATCGAGCTGGAACTCCGAGGCACTGTGACCAATATACTCATCCGCCAGATAGCCGAGGTTGTCCAATTCACATTGGTTGGCGTATTCGATAGTGCCATCGGCCGCGACCGAATGAATACCAATTGAGGAGTTATAAAGAAAATCGTCTAATTTTTCTTGAATCATAGGGGCTCTCTGATATATGCCTAATTGCCACCCTAAACCGTTCTTAACCCAATTTCCTTGGGCTGCGCCGCTATGGTGCGGCTTTTGCCATCTATAAATACAGTATGGACATTTATTTATAATTCGCCAGCCCCACTCATATGTTTAAGCGCCAGCTGTGCTGGCGCTTAAACTAGCAAGTAACAGATTCTTTTTCAAGGCGTAAAAGTAACAGCGGCATTCAGTAAAGTACCCGAGCTACGGCGGCACTAGCGAGTCGAACTAGGGGCCTCTAATTCCTAGCGCAAGCTATCGTTTATAGTCTGCAAAGCTTTGTTACCAGGGCACAACTCGGCTTCTTTTAACCCGCGCAAGGCCTTTTTAGCGGTGCCAATGACCTCATGGCAGTCTTGAGAGTCCTGATCCATATATAGCAGGCCGGTTAAGATTTTGTCCTGCGCTTGGTAGTCTTTAATCAGTTTAAGGGCAGAGCGGCGATTATGAATATCCAAATCTTGGTCCGCCTTGTGCAAGTGTACTACCGAGCCATCGTGCAAAGTAACCTCTTCTGAGCTACCTGCTTCATAACTGGTACTAATTTCCTTCCTTAGCGGTACAAAATCCATCGTACCCGAGGCGGCAAGATGCTCACGTACATATTCATAACCTCGGGTTGAGCCCGGGTTATTATTAAACGTCACGCAGGGCGAAATTACATCGATAAAGGCAAAGCCACGATGTGAAATAGCCGCCTTAATTAAAGGAATAAGTTGCGCCTTATCGCCGGAAAAGCTGCGCGCCACAAATGTAGCCCCTAGCTGTAAAGCCATGCTGGCGAGATCAATCGCCTCGAAGGGATTGGGCTCACCTTTTTTACTCATCGAACCGACATCGGCCGTGGCTGAGTCCTGCCCCTTGGTCAAACCGTAACAGCCATTGTTCTCGACGATATACATCATATTGAGGTTGCGGCGCACCGCGTGAGTAAACTGACCCATGCCAATGGACGCGGTATCACCGTCACCAGAAACGCCCACATAGATCATTTCTCGGTTGGCCATATTGGCGCCCGTAGCAACTGACGGCATCCGACCATGAACCGAATTAAAGCCATGGGAGTTACCTAAAAAATAGGTCGGCGTTTTAGAGGAGCAGCCTATACCCGACATTTTGGCAATATTATGTGGCGGTATGGATAGTTCAAAAATTGCCTGGGTGATCGCGGCACTGATTGAGTCATGGCCGCAACCAGCACAGAGGGTTGATATTGAACCCTCATAATTTTTTTGAGTAAAACCCAGCTCATTGACCGGGGCATCTGGGTGACGAAAAGCCGGTTTAAAAAAACTCATCTTATTTCTCCCCGCTAGCGTTTGAAGAAACGCGTATCGGCGTTACATTGTTACTTTTAACCACTTCCCTAACCTTGCTACAAATATAGTTGGCGGTAATTGGCATACCGTCGTAGTGCAGTACTTTAATCAGATCTTTGGGGTTAATTTCACATTCATTGATCAATAACGAACGCATCTGCGCATCGCGATTTTGCTCTACCACAAAAACGTTATCATGCTCGGCAATAAACGTTTCCACCTCGTGGTTAAACGGGAAGGCGCGAATTCGACAGCTGTCCACCGCTATACCTTCAGCTGCTAACTTATCAACCGCCTCTAGGGTTGAATCCATGCTGGTACCAAAGTGGATGATACCTACCGACTTGCCGCCGGCCTGAGAAAAAACTTCTGGCGCCGGCACATGCTCTTTGGCGGTTTCCCATTTGTGTAATAGGCGCTCCATATTTTTCACATATTCGGAGCCGTCTTCGGTATACACCGCGTACTCATCGCGGCTGGTGCCACGAGTAAAGAAAGAGCCCTTGCTGGGGTGAGTGCCGGGATAAGTACGGTAAGGAATACCATCACCATCCACATCCAAATAGCGGCCAAACCGCTCGCCCAAATTTTCTAGTTGCTCGGCATCAAATACCTTGCCGCGGTTGTATTCACGCTGGTCATCCCACGCCAAGGGTTCGGACAAGGTATCGTTCATGCCGAGATCCAGGTCGGTCAACATAATCACCGGTGTCTGCAGATGCTCGGCCAGATCAAACGCGTCGGCGGTCATCTCAAAACAATCTTTAGGCGAAGATGGAAATAACAGTACGTGTTTGGTATCTCCGTGGCTGGCGTAAGCACAGGCCAGAATATCCGACTGTTGGGTGCGCGTCGGCATGCCGGTGGATGGTCCCGCACGCTGCACATCAATCAATACCGTTGGTATTTCAGCAAAATAGGCCAGGCCTAAAAACTCGCTCATCAATGAAATACCGGGGCCAGAAGTGGCGGTAAAAGCGCGGGCGCCATTCCAGCTGGCACCAATTACCATGCCGATCGCTGCCAGCTCATCTTCCGCCTGGACAATGGCAAAGTTCTTTTTACCGGTGGCCGGATCAATGCGCATGCGCTTGCAATATTTTTCAAAGCCTTCGATCACCGAGGTGGAAGGCGTAATGGGGTACCAACCGGCAACCGTGGCGCCACCATAAACCGCGCCTAAGCCACAAGCGGTATTGCCGTCAATCAGTATTTTGTCGCCGATATTATCCCGTCGCTCTACCGTAATGCCAATGGGACAGCTGTGGTTCGACATGGCGTATTGATAACCCAACTCGAGTGCATGCACATTAGGTACAATCAGTTTTTCTTTACCCTTAAATTGATCGGCAATTAATCCGGTTACGACATCCAGTTCGATGCTGATTAAAGCTGCCAAGGCACCAACATAAACCATATTCCTAAACAACTGCCGCTGGCGTGGGTCTTTATATTCTTCCAGGCAAATTCTAGTCAGAGGTATGCCAATAAAAGAAATATCATCGCGCATTAAACGCAAGTCAAGCGCCTTGGTATTGTCGTAGACGAAATAACCACCGGGCTCTACTTCTTTAATGTCCCGCGCCATGCTCTGGGGGTTAACCGAGACCATAATATCGGTGCCGCCGCGACGGCCGATATAGCCATTTTCATTAACCCGGACTTCATACCAAGTTGGTAAGCCCTGAATATTGGAGGGGAAAATATTTTTTGGGCTAACCGGCAGGCCCATGCGGAAAATTGATTTAGCAAATAAGTTATTGGCACTGGCAGAGCCGGTACCATTAACATTGGCAAACTTGATCACAAAATCGTTAACGGAAGTTATGCTCTTCATGATTTCTCTCCCGCTCCGGCTCTCGATTCTTCATATAAAAACATTTGCATATCCCAGGCCGCAGTAGGGCAACGCTCGGCACATAGGCCACAATGCAAGCAGACGTTTTCATCTTTGACCATAACTCGGCCCGTAGGCAGACTGGCGTCGGATACCAATAAGCCTTGTGCTACATTTTTGGCGGGCGCATTTAAGCGACCACGTAATTCATCCTCTTCACCGTTGTCGGTAAAGTTGATACAGCTGGTGGGGCAGATGTCAACACAGGCATCACACTCAATACACTTGGCTTCGGTAAATACCGTTTGGGCATCGCAATTTAAACAGCGCTGGGCTTCGGCAAAGCCGGTGTCGGCATCGAAGCCTAGTTCGACTTCTAATAAGCGGTCTTTAATTGAGTTATTCACATTGGCATGCGGCACCGCATAACGGACATCCGCTACTACGCCATTGTCGTAGCTCCATTCGTGGATACCCATTTTCTGGCTGACCAGATTAGTCAACGGCGAGGGCCGCTCATCTTTAACGGATTTACCGCTGAGGAATAAGTCGATGGAAACCGCAGCATGGTGGCCCTGGGCCACCGCAGTGATTACGTTGGCGGGGCCAAACGCCGCATCGCCGCCAAAAAATACTTTTTCATTGGTCGACTGGAAGCTATCTTTATCAACGACGGGCATATCCCATTTGCCGAACTCCAAGCCCAAATCACGTTCAATCCAAGGGAAGGCATTGTCCTGGCCGATGGCGATACAAACATCATCACATTCCACCAATACCGGCTCTTCACCCAAGGAAACCAATGAACGTTTACCAGCTTGGTCGTATTCGGCTTTAACTCGATCGAACTTCATGCCAATCAACTTGCCATTTTCATGGACAAATTCTAGTGGCACATGGTTTTCCAACATCGGAATACCTTCGCGCTCGGCATCATCTATTTCCCAAGGCGAGGCTTTCATTTCGGTTTTTGGGCTGCGGACAATAACCTTAACGTCGACAGCGCCCAAACGCAGCGAAGTACGGCAACAGTCCATGGCAGTATTGCCGCCGCCCAGTACGATCACCTTTTTACCAATTTTTTCAGTATGCTCGAAAGCAACATTGGCCAACCAGTCGATGCCTAAATGAATATGGGCGTCGGCTTGTTGGCGCCCGGTAATTTGTAGATCACGGGCGCGGGGCGCTCCGGTGCCAACAAAAACTGCGTCATAGTCTTGTTCAAGAATCGACTTAAGGCTATCTACATAGGTATCGAACTGGGTTATCACCCCCATATCGAGAATATAATTAACTTCTTGGTTTAACACCTCGGCCGGCAAACGAAATGACGGAATCTGGCTACGCATAAAACCGCCACCCAGGGGCTGGTCATCGTAGAGGTCAATATTGTAACCCAGGGGCATAAGGTCACGGGCGACTGTCAAAGCCGCGGGGCCTCCTCCAATTAGGGCGATTTTTTTACCGTTTTTGCGGCTCGGAATTGGCGGCATGCGCTGGATAACTTCATCATCCTGCTTATTATCCGCAGCGACACGCTTGAGCCGGCAAATAGCCACCGGTTCATCTTCAACTCGACCACGACGGCAAGCGGGCTCGCAGGGGCGATCGCAAGTTCGGCCTAATACACCTGGGAATACATTCGACTCCCAGTTGATCATATAGGCGTCGGTATAGCGGCCGGCGGCAATTAAACGAATATATTCAGGTACTGGGGTATGCGCCGGGCAGGCGTATTGGCAATCTACCACCTTGTGGTAGTGCTCCCCATTTTGGGTATTAGTAGGCTTCAAAACACGGTTTCCAATATCAAACTGACCGCGGTGCTGCGGTCATCGTCACTTCATTCCCAGGCAGAACCTGGACTTATCGGGCATTTGTTATTTTTATCCCGGCCATCTATTACGCGGCCAGTGATTGCTAATGTCAGTACTTAATCCCACTGCTTGCCATAAGCCGTTACAGAGCTCAGGGTCTAGCTTGGCGAAATTTTCACTTAATGTGGCCGGCGCCATTATTTACTATTGTGACATCAAGCTTAAATTTACATTACAAGTAAGGTATAATTCAACTGTAATTTTGTTATTTTCAGAGATATTACACTGAAAATAACAGTTTATGTTGCAAAAAAAATGGCCTTATCGGACAAATTGATTGGCAAGATATTGCCATTGAAGCCGCTTGACTCCTGCCTCAGGTTTTTTCAGAAAATTGCTCGTGAATTGATACCACACAATCACTCGCGCTTATTCTGCAGGCGACTCGTATCTTTATCCAGCCACTGTATTAATCGACCTTGGGCTACTTGGTCCAGGCTAGATTGCGCAGCGGCAATATCGGCACGAACTAACGAGCCCCGCTCGCCGGGCAGCGTAAGTAAAATGGCCTCGGCATTATTAAAACCATAATAACGCGCGAAATAAGCAGGGCTCATCGCAATGCCCTGCCGCTGAACCGTCACGCCCAAATCTGGCTGTTTCGTTAAAAACAGCTTCAGCAGATCTTGTTGGTTGACAGCCATCACATAATAGATGGCGGGCTCGCCATTGAGCTGCAGAGCAAAGCTTGCCGGCTTCATCTGCGCCAACTGTGTTAGACGACGCTGGTCAATTGCCAATTTAAGCTGATTAGTCGGAGAGAAATACTGTACTGTAATAATACCGATATTGAGCAGCAGCACTAAAACCACCAGGACTAGCAATGAGGTTAATAGCGTTTTAAGCCACTTCGATTTAATCACCGCGCTTTTCCCTTAGAGGTTGAGTTACGCCTCGACTTCGGCCAACAACTGCCGCGCCAGCTGCTCCATTTTAGCCAAACCAATATCAGCCTTGGCTAGAAAACCCGAGTCAAATTGCTGGGGGTTGGACCAATACCGTCCGTTTATGTCGCACCGCTTAGCCAGCTTAGTCAACTTCAAATCGTTTAAACGAAAACCCAGCTCGGTCCAAACTCCGGACAATTTGGACTCCTCAGAAAAGTCCTGCTGGTCAGTTTTTTGCAGCTTGCGAATATATACTGCGGTACTGCGCGCAGCTAGAATTACCGCCCGCAAAGCGTCGCGAGATTGCTGTTTACGCTCCTTGCCGGCACGGTTTAGATTGCCTAACCATTGCCGCAGGTGTTTGATTAAGGGCCACAGACCTAGCTCGGACATCGCTGTCATGGTTATTGATTCCCGCTAACGATGCTGGTCCACCAGAATAGGATTACCATCCGGATCTTCAATAATGAAACTGGCAGGCCCCGTGCTACTCTCATCAGCCTCAGCACTAAACGCAACGCCCTTGGCTTTAAGCGATTGCTGCAACGCACGAATATCAGTAAAGCTGTCTAGCGCTTGCGCATTGTTATCCCAACCCGGATTAAAGGTCAGCATATTTTTCTCGAACATACCTTGGAATAGTCCGACTATATGCTGCTGATTTTTCATGATCAGCCAATTCTGAGCGAGATCACCCCCAGTAACGGTAAAACCCAGGTTTTCATAGAATGCCTTTGAAATCCGAATATCTTTTACTGCCAAGCTGATAGAAAAAGCCCCCAGTGCCATCGTTTCTGTTTCCATATCGATTTACCTCCTTTACTTATCAGTTCCCGGCTTGCCGCCAGTATATCCGCTTATGCTAGCGACAAACGTTTACGCTTGAGACAAACATGCCTCCGCTCGCCACTATCGATGTAGCTGAGCAAAATATTTTTTCGCCGCTCTATTTACCCTCGGCGCCAACAACAAAGTTGAGACCATCGTCGGAATAGCCATTACCGCATAGACACCCACCAGCAAGCCATTGACCACGTCTAGGGAGACTACTGCGCCAACAACAATCAAGACTATATAACAGGGGGTGTAATAATGTTGGCGCTGGGCACCAATAAGAAAACCTAGGCATTTAGCGCCATAAAACCAATAGGTAACTATGGTGCTAAAACTCAGCAGCGCCACCATCACAATCAATAAATAAATCCCCACTCCGGGAAATACCTGCTCAATTGCGGCGGCGGTCATGCTGACACCCTTGCCAACACCCTCGGCCTGCCAAACACCGGTTAACAAAATGATCAGCGCGGTGCAGGTACAAACCACCAAGGTATCCACTATTGGGCCAATCATCGCCACCAAGCCCTCGCGAATGGGCTCGTTGGTTTTGGCCGCGCCGTGGGCCATAGATTCAGTACCGATACCGGCTTCATTGGAAAATGCACCACGGCGAACACCAATCATAATCACCGAGCCAATAGCGCCACCGGCAACGGCATTGCCAGTGAAGGCATCACTCACAATCAACGCAAATATTGCCGGGATCTGCTCTAGATACTGAGCCAGAATTACCCCGGTCATGATCAAATAAATCACCACCATGGTTGGCACCAAGCGTACGGTTAAACGACCGATACGCTGAATACGCCCGATCACCACGACTACCGTCAACATTGCCACTACACTGCTGGCGATAAAATCAAATCCCAAATGCTGTTCGGTGGTGGCCCAGCCCGCCGGAATTGCCACCGCATCGCGCAGCAACTGAATCAGCTGGTTAGCTTGGAATACCGGCAAGGTACCGACCATGCCTGCCACGCAAAACAGTATTGCCAAGGGCATAAAGGCTTTTGGCAGGGCTTCACGAATGACATACATGGGGCCACCTTGAAGCTCACCCGCTGAATCTTGGCCGCGATACATAACTGCCAGAGAGGCAGTATAGAACTTGGTCGCCACCCCAATAACGGCGGTAAGCCACATCCAAAATATCGCCCCTGGTCCGCCGGCGGCAATCGCCATGGCCACCCCGGCTATATTGCCCAGGCCCATAGTGCCCGCCAGTGCGGTCGACAAAGCTTGTGCATGCGGTACTTGGCCAGGGTCATCCGGGTTGTCGTATTTACCACGCAACACCTGAATGCCGTGACGGATATAGCGGTAGGGCTGCAGTCGTGAATAGATAGCAAAAAACAAACCGCCGCCGACCAACAGCACCACCAGAGGGGTGCTCCACATAATATCAGCGAAATTATTTAAGGCTGTTTCTATCGCCAGCAGCGAGGACTGAAAATTAGACATCGGCATTCTTGTTATTGTTGTAAACGCCCAGTCTAAAAGCCCGCCCAGCTTAGGTCAAAACTTTTGCCTGCTCCCTCGCCCTTTTCCATCCATATGCACATTAGCGATGACGGAGTGCAGAACAAAATTGATGCATATCAATAAGCCTGCATCGCCATCAGGGTAAGCTAAAGCTATCGTAAATAAGCTAGAAAAGGATTAACTATGCCAGTAACAAGTTTAGTAATGGTCGTATCTATGGCCGGTATCTTTGCTATTTTGGCCGTCGGCGGTGTCTTGGCCCTAATCATTGACGCCAAGGTTGATCACGGTCATTAAAGCCAAGCAACCTCTAATCTAACCCTGGACACCGCCAAGGCCGGGCTTATAAAGAATTGCTTAAATTTGCTCGCTATACAACAATGGGTGAGCCAGCTCCATAGACTCCGGCTGCTCACTATTCCACTGCCACCAGCGCTCGGTATGTTCGGCACTGGGGTAAAAAGAATGCAGCTTGAGCTGGCTCACCATGGCCATACGCATCGGGTCGATACCGGTTATCACCGTATCCATTGAGTACTCGCGGCCATCAAACTGCACCGCCAGCTCATAACCGGAGGCAAAGCGAATGGACTTGGCGCGCTGGGCCCAATCTTGCGGGATGCCAGGGTAAGCCTCTAACCATTGCATCAACTCGTTAAGCTTTTCATCACCGGTTAATAGCTGCTGCTCTTTAACTTGCAGCAGTAAAACACAGCTGAGCTCATCCCAGTTGCCAATTAAGTCGCGCAGGCCTTCTTCTGAAAAATACAGATGGTAAACATTGATATCTGCGCGCTTGTTGGCCGGTAATACTCGGCTCATCATTGCCAACCAGGCGCGATTACACATGACAATATCACCCACATTATTCGCCACAAAGGCCGGGTAAGGCTCATGCTTGGCCAATAACAGCTTTATTTGTCGGCGTAACAGCCGCCCCTCACTACCACCCAGGCCAACAGCCGACTCATTCGGAGTTAGCCCTGCCGCCAGCAAAAGGACATTGCCTTCGCGCTCACTAAGGCACAATTCCTTTACCAAACGTTCAACCATGGCCCGACTGGGTTGGGACCGACCGGTTTCTAGGAAGCTAATATGCCTAGGCGAGGTCGACAACTGATGCGACAGCTGCGCCTGGGACAAACCAGACACGGAGCGCCAAAAACGTAATAAGCGGCCAAAAGCCTCATTCTGGCTGGCTTTATCGATACTTTCTTCGCGAATGTCGGGCTGGGAATTGTCTTCCATTAGGGCGGGGGATTACCTGTTAGGGAATTGCGCTGAGATTGTAGCCTGTGTAAAACTGAGCAGCAATATTAGCCCCTAATAAGACCTAAAAAACCCATGCAAAACAAGGGTTTCTAGGCAACAAAAGCCGTGAATATTCAAGTCGAACCAAAATTAAGCACGCCATCGCCGCTGTCCCAGCGCCAGCCCCTGCGTATATGCCTATTGGGTTACCGCAGCCACCCCTATGTGGGCGGCCAGGGCATATACATAAAATACCTAAGCAAGGCCCTGGTCGACGCCGGTCACCGAGTCGATGTCATCTCCGGTCCGCCCTACCCAGAGCCTGACCCTAGAGTGAACTTGATCAAGCTCCCTAGCCTCGATCTTTTTAGCGTTGGCAACCACGCCACCGCCCTGAGGCCGCGCCATTTAAAGTCTTTTAGCGACACCTTTGAATGGTGGGCCATGCTCACCGGTGGCTTTGCCGAACCCTATACCTTCAGCCGTCGCGTCGCCAAATATTTAAATAAACACCGTGATCAATACGACATAGTGCACGACAATCAGTGCTTGGGCTGGGGTCTATTAAGCATACAAAAGCGCGGTCTACCGGTGGTTGCCACCGTGCATCACCCCATCACCCGTGATCGCCAGCTCGCCCTAGATGCAGCACCCAATTGGCGTCACCGGATTCTGGTCCGGCGCTGGCATTCATTTTTACGAATGCAGAAAAAGGTAGTGCAGGGCCTCAACCATATTGTCACCGTATCCGAAGTCTCACGGGTTGATATTGCCGACGCCTTTGATCGCCCGGTAGAAAATATTGAACTGGTGCATAACGGTATTGATACCGAGGTGTTCAAGCCGCTAAGTAGCGTTCGCAAAATACCCTATCAAATTATTACTACGGCCTCCGCCGACCAGCCTTTAAAAGGCTTGCGCTTTTTACTGGACGCCATGGCGCTGCTGCGCGACCAACTACCCGACATCAGTTTATTGGTGATTGGTAAACTTAAAGCCGGCGGCCCCACGGCTAAGCTGTTAAAAAAATTAAAACTTGAACAACAGGTGAGTTTTGTCAGCGGCATCAGCTCCGAGCAACTGGCCGCCCATTACAACGAGTCCGCCATAGCCGTTTCGCCATCACTTTATGAAGGTTTTGGCCTGCCCGCCGGCGAAGCAATGTCTTGCGGTACGCCCATTGTATCAAGCGATGGCGGCGCCCTGCCTGAAGTGGTTGGCGATGCCGGCATCGTGGTTGAAAAGGGTAGCAGCCAAGCTCTGGCTAAGGCCATAGGCAATTTATTACAAAACCCCGAAGAGCAACAGCGACTAGGCCAAGCCGGACGCCAACGGGTTGAAGAGATGTTCAGCTGGAAGGTTGCCGCCAAGCAATTTGCTGATTACTACTACCAAATTTTGGAAGATCAAAACTAAATGCAAACAATTAATTTTGACAAACTGCAATTAAAAAACGGCGATCGCTTTTTAGATGTCGGCTGTGGCGAGGGTCGCCACACTATTGGCGCCTACCTACATGCCAATATTGAAGCCGTTGGCGTCGATCTCAGCAACAGCGACCTAGACATAGCCCGCGAACGCGCCGAGCCATTTGTCGATAGCGACAACAAAAATAAGTCTATTGCCTTTCAGCAGGCCAATGCCCTGGAGCTGCCCTTTGCCGACAACAGCTTTGATAAAGTTATCTGCTCTGAAGTGCTGGAACACATTCCTGACTTTCAAGGGGTGATCAAGGAAATGGAGCGGGTAGTAAAGCCCGACGGCGTTATTTCCATCAGCGTACCCAGAGCTTGGCCGGAAGATATCTGCTGGCGCTTAAGTGATGAATACCACAAAACTCCCGGCGGCCATATTCGAATTTTCAACGCCATGCACCTACGCCGTGAAGTCGAGGCCTTGGGCTGGAGTCGCTACGCCCGACACTGGGCTCACGCACTGCACGTGCCCTACTGGTGGTTAAAGTGTAAGCACTGGGACAAGCATGAAGATGATGTTTGGCTGTTAAAGAAATACCATCAATTTTTGGTCTGGGACTTAATGCAACAGCCGTGGCTAACTACCACCTTAGATAAAATATTCAACCCCATTATGGGGAAAAGTGTGGTGATGTATTTTAGAAAAGACCCACTAGCAGGTAACGCCTAATGGACGGTTTGCTACTCAGCAAGGGTTTATTCCCTACCGACTTTCTCAGTAAAACCGTAGACTATATTTTGTCGGTGCAATTAGACGACGGCTGCATCCCCTGGTTCGAAGGCCACAAAGCCGACCCCTGGGATCATACCGAAGCGGCCATGGGTTTAAGCATTGCCGGAAAATATCAAGCCGCCGAAAAAGCCTACCAATGGCTGGCCGACAATCAGCTCGCCGACGGCAGCTGGTATGCCAACTACCAAGACGGCAAGGCCAGCTATACCGATAAACGCGAGACTAATTTTATTGCCTATATCGCCACCGGCGTTTGGCATCATTATAAAATTAGCCAAGACCATGATTTTTTGCAGCGTTTTTACCCCGCCGTTAAAAAAGCTATCGACCTTATTGTAAGCCTACAAGCGCCCACCGGCGAAGTTTACTGGGCCATTAACGAGCAGGGCGCAGCCTATCAAGACGCCCTAATAACCGGTTGCTCGTCGGTCTGCAGAAGCTTGCAATGCGCCAATGCCATTGCCGCCGAGCTGGATTTAGAAGACCCCAGCTGGATCCAGGCGCAAGAAAAACTCAGCACCGCCCTGCGCTACCACCCAGAATATTTTGACCGCACCTGGGAGAGCAAAGAGCGTTTCTCGATGGATTGGTTTTACCCTATTTTGTCCGGCGCCGTTCACGGCGATGCCGCCAAGGCACGCATTCAAGAGCGCTGGGATACCTTTGTTAAAACCAATATGGGCTGCCTCTGCGTCAGCGACGAGCCCTGGGTCACCGTGGCCGAGTCGTGCGAGCTAACCATGGCACTGCTAGCCGCAGGCGAACACGCCAAGGCCGTGCAAGTTTACAGTTGGCTACACCAATGGCGCGACAACGAAGACGGCGCCTATTGGACCGGCTACCAGTACAAACAAAACATTATCTGGCCTGAAGAAAAAACCACCTGGACTGCCGGTGCAATTATTTTAGCGGCCGATGCGCTAACCGAGCATACCGCGGCTTGGGATATTTTTATCAGGCCGCAAACAGGCCATCAAGTAGCTGCGATTAGACAATCAAATTAAGCATACCCGGCAATAAACATCTTCATTTTGAGCGCGGGACCCGCTTGTAAAAAGTTAACCGAGCAACTTGGCCACACGAGTCGCGCGGACTGCTAATCTCTATCGAGTTGGAATTCCAGCCAACTGTATTCCCCCCCCCGCCATGATCATGATTCAAATACAGGTTTAGAGGTGTGCTTCGACAAGCTCAGCATCGAGCGGGCTGTGGAAGGCTTGGTTTATGTGGCCGGGCGGAAAACAAAATTCCGAAGCCAAACCGGAGTAATAACTTTAAATTAACGCGCCTAAATTTTAGTAAAAAAAAGAGGGCTAAAAAGCCCCCCTCACTTGATCTAGCCTAGCGCTGCTTACTCCGCAAATGGCTGCCGACGAATAATCGTTTCGACCCGGTCAGGACCGGTGGAAACGATATCAACCGGAGCACCGACTAGCTCTTCTAAGCGGGCGATATAATTTAGCGCCGCTTGTGGTAGAACATCCATAGATTGAGCACCTACGGTGGTGTCGGTCCAGCCGGGCATTTCTTCATACACTGGCTGTACTTCTTCCCAGCCTTCGGCATCAAACGGTACGCTGGTGGCGTTGCCATTTTTATCTAAATAGCCGGTGCAAATTTTCACGCACTTCAGGCCATCAAGAACATCTAGCTTGGTTAAACAGATGCCGCTGATGGAATTGATACGAATCGCATGTTTAACCGCTACTGCATCGAACCAACCGGTACGACGTTCACGGCCGGTAGTAGCGCCAAACTCGTGCCCAACCACACCCAGGTGTTTACCCACTTCGCAATCTAGTTCGGTTGGAAACGGACCAGAGCCGACGCGGGTGGTATAAGCTTTGGTAATGCCCAAAATGTAATCTAGATACAGGGGACCAAAACCTGAACCAGTGGCGGTACCGCCGGCCGTAGTATTAGAAGAAGTTACATAGGGGTAGGTACCGTGGTCGATATCCAGTAAAGAACCCTGGGCACCTTCGAACAATATATTCTCGCCATTTTCACGGGCGGTGTGCAGGATATCGGTAACATCCGCTACCATGGGGCGTAGCTCTTCAGCCCAAGCCAAAGACTCGGCCAAGACCGCGTCATAATTTAACGGCTCTACTTTATAATAATGCTCAAGCGCAAAATTGTGATATTCCAGTACTTCTTTTAGCTTTTCGGCAAAGCGTTCGGCGCACATAAGGTCGCCCAAACGCAGGCCGCGGCGGGCCACCTTGTCTTCGTAAGCGGGGCCAATACCACGGCCAGTGGTACCAATTTTTTTGCTGCCGCGAGCCAACTCACGGGCCTGATCTAGGGCCACATGGCAAGGCAGGATTAATGGGCAGGCGGGCGACAAGCGCAGACGCTCACGCACCGGCACACCACTTTTTTCTAGGCCGGCCATTTCTTTTAATAGCGCATCAGGGGCCAGCACCACACCGTTGCCAATTAAGCAGCTAACGCCATCACGCAAAATACCGGAGGGTATCAAATGCAGAACGGTTTTTTTGCCGTCGATGACCAAGGTGTGACCGGCATTGTGGCCACCTTGAAAACGCGCCACTAAAGCGGATTGGTCGGTCAGCAGGTCAACAATTTTGCCCTTGCCCTCATCACCCCATTGGGTGCCCAGGATTACAACATTCTTACCCATGATTGGATCTTCTCGCAAAAAAATAAATAACTTAATTAATTACCAAGGTTTAACTTGATAGACCTGATCGACCAGCTCCAGCTTGCGATCACACTGTAATTCAACTTGTATGGCCGGCTGATCCGCCAGGCCACACACTACCCGCTCACCTTGAGCGCGCAGTGCTTGAATAGCTTGCCACTGCTGCGAGTCATCGCTGGCCGGCGCATAAATGCCCTGCTTAAACTGTGGCTTCGCCGCTAACAAAGCGGCTACTTTGGTAATGTCCAAGGCAAAACCGGTAGCCGGACGGGCTCGTCCAAAAACTTCACCAATATGGTCATAGCGACCGCCATTGGCAATCGCCTGGCCCTGGCCTTGGGCAAAGGCCGCAAACACGATACCGGTATGGTAGTGATAACCGCGCAGCTCGCCCAGATCAAAATACAAATGCGTATTGGGGTAGCGCTGCAAGATCACTTCGGCTACCGACTCAAGTTCGTCAATTGCCGCCAACGCGTCTTCCGACACAGATTCAAACAGGCTGCGAGCTTTATCTAAGATGGTTTTATCACCGGCTAGACGCGGCAGCTGCCGTAACAGCTCGGCGGTTTCTTCGACCCTGATATTGGCGCTAACCCAAGTTTCAATCTCGGACACCGCCTTGTGCTGCAATAACTCAAAATACTGTTGCTGCTGACTTTCATCCAGCCCGGCTGAGTCTACCAAGGCGCGGTAGATGCCAACATGGCCCAGGTCGATATTGGCCTGCTCAAGCCCGATTTGGCCCAGGCTTTCCAACATTAACGAGATTACTTCGATATCGGCATCGAGACCGGCCTCACCAAACAGCTCAACTCCCGCCTGAATCGGGCTACGCGTAGCCAACGGGCCTTGGGGCTTGGTATGCAAAACATGACCGGCATAACAAAGGCGGTTGGGGCCTTCGCGGCGACAGCTGTGGGCATCCATCCGTGCTGTTTGCGGAGTAATATCGGCGCGAATACCGAGGGTACGGCCACTGAGCTGGTCGGTCATTTTAAAGGTCAGCAGGTCAATATCGGAGCCCATGCCGATCAACAATGAGTCGGTATATTCAATCAGCGGCGGGATAACTTGGTCATAGCCCCAGCTGCGGTAAATATCAATCAAGCGACGGCGTAAGCCTTCAATGATGGCGGCATCACCGGGTAAAATCTCTTCTACCCCATCGGGCAATAACCAGCGGTCGGCGTTGGCCTTAGTCATGTTACTTGTCTCAGCTTGTTAGCATATATAACAGAACGACACCGGCCAGCATCGAAGCTAGGCCGGTGAAGCGAATATGTTTGTCGGGCACCATGGCGATACGAGCTACCAGGCTACGCCAGCGCTGTGGGTACAAAAACGGCACTATGCCCTCTAGCACCAATACCAAGCAAAAGGCTTTTAGCCATACATCCCACATAGTTACCTCGGTAGGGCACAGCCCAGACACAAAAAAACCGGGAGCAGGCCCCCGGTTTTCGCTATTCTACCACCATCTGTATGGATAGTGGGTGTTTTATTACCGCTAGATGACGAATCGCGGCCGCTTCTTAGTTCTTGCCTTTTGAGCTCTTCAAATAGCGGAAGAAATCACTATTGGGGTCAACCACCAACAAATCTTCCTTGCCTTTAAAGGCACTTTTATAAGCGTTTAAGCTACGCACAAAAGAATAAAACTCCGCGTCACGATTATAGGCATCGGCATAAATACCTGCCGCCAGAGCATCACCAGTACCACGAATCACTTCTGAGGTCTTATAAGCCGTAGCCAGCTCTACCGCTCTTTGGCGGTCGGCATCGGCCCGAATCACTTCGGACTGCTCAAAGCCTTTGGCGCGATAGTCACGGGCTTCTTTCTCTCGCTCGGCGCGCATACGAGCATACACTGAACCGCTGACCTGATCAGGCAAGTCAATTTTCTTGACTCGAACATCGATCAACTCAACCCCTAACTCTGTTTGCGTAATCGCATTCAAGTCTTGGGTCAGTTTACTCATAAGCTCGTCGCGCTCACCACTCACTACTTCTTGCAAGGAGCGGCTACCAAATTGGTTGCGCAGGCCTTCATTAACTCGCTGTGACAGCAATCTAATGGCAGCCCTCTCATCACCATTGGTGGCGGTATAGAAGATCTCTACATCCTTAATCCGCCATTTGGCAAATGAATCCACCATCATAGCTTTCTTCTCGATGGTGAAAATTCGCTCAGGCTTGGAATCCAGAGTCAGCACCCGAGCGTCAAAGCGACGAATGGTATCAGCGACCGGCATCTTAAAATGTAAGCCAGGCTTGATATCGGCTTGGCTAACAGCACCAAAACGCAGCATCACTGCCCGCTCGGTCTCGTTGACGATAAACATGCTGGCCGAGGCCAGCATCAATACCAAAGCGGTAATGATCAAAGTTACTAAAGTACGAGCATTCATTAGCGCACACTCCCGGTACTACGATTTCGGTTGGCATTGGCTTGACGGAAACGCTCAATTACACGGTTTTCTATCTCACGAATGACCTCCGGTGAGACATCGGCTGCCGAGCGTGAACCACCGCCCTGGCTGACGATTTTATCCAATGGCAGGTACATCATATTATTGCCACCTTTGACATCAACCATGACCTTGGAGCTACGCTCCATAACTTCTTGTACCGCGTCGATATACAAACGCTCACGAGTAACCTGCGGGGCTTTTTTGTACTCAACCAAGAGGTCAGTGAAGCGCTTGGCCTCACCTTCGGCACGACTCACCACTTCCGCCTCATAGGCATTGGCCTCTTCGACCAAGCGCTGCGCTTTACCGCGGGCCTCAGGAATAACACCATTGGAGTAGGTCTGGGCTTCGTTCATGGCCCGCTGTTGATCCTCTCGCGCCTTGATTACATCATCGAAAGCATCTTCGACCTCGGCCGGCGGACGAGTTTCCTCGACGTTAATCGTGGTTACTAGGATACCTGTCTGATAATTATCCAAATATTGCTGTAAGCGTAGCTGCACATCTTGGGCAATTTTTTCTCGGCCAACAGTCAATACTTCATCCATCTTCGATGAGCCAACCACATGACGCAGCGCACTGTCAGTTGCCTCAACCAGGCTTCTTGCTGGGTCACGTACCCGCAGGGCAAAATCAACCGGATTGGCAATGTTAAATTGCACCGATAAAGACACACTGACGATATTCTCGTCCTTGGTCAGCATTTCCGCCTTGGCGGTATGCTGACGAATGCGGGTCACATTGACCTTAGTAACCGACTCATACAACGGCGTCGCCCAATTAAGGCCGGGCTGCATGGTACGTTGGTATTCGCCCAACCGCAGCACCACGCCACGCTCTTGCTGGTCGACTCGATGAATACCCTGGACACCCAAATAGATCAGGCCAATGATAAGCAGGGGCAATAACACCACCGCAATGCCGCTGGAGCCATTAGAACTGCCACCGCTACCACCGCCAAACATACCATTTAGCTTGTCTTGGAATTTTTTGGCCAGCTCATCGAGATCCGGTGGGCCATCGTTCTTGCCACCGCGATTGCCGCCACCCCAAGGGTCTTTATCTTTGCCACCCGGTTCATTCCAGGCCATAGAGCTTCTCCGTCAAAGTTTATAATTAGAATATCGACAAACTTTATATCATCGACACTCTTTAAGTGGGTTGTTTGTTAGATATTACAACACAATCCGCATTGTGATTGTTAAAAATGGTTGAGGCTGATATCCGCCTTAGGGTCCAGGCAGCAATTTTCAAACTCTCGTTCGCTCATTCCAACCCCGGCTAGAATTTTGCCCAGCTCTGCCCGCGGCAAACGCACCTCCAATAAAGTATTACCCTGGTCATCGTAATGCTCGGACAATACCGAGCTACTTTCATGCATCCGCGCTCTCAGCTTAGCAGCACTTGCCGCCAGCCTCAGAGTTTGGTGGACCATATCTTGACCCAACAACTCCGCCACAGCGGTAAACAGCACATCAATGCCCTCACCTGCCTGAGCCGACAGCCATACTGTCACAGGCCGGCCATCTTCATCTCGGTCGATACGCGGCTTAAAATCTTGCAGCAGATCAATTTTGTTCATCACCAATAAGGACGGTATTTGGTCAGCTTTAATCTCTTCTAACACCTCGTCTACCGCTTCAATATTACGACTGCGCTCTTCATCGGCTGCATCTATTACATGCAGTAGTAAATCCGCGCTGGCCGCCTCCTCTAAGGTTGCTCGAAAAGCTTCAACCAAACGGTGCGGCAGATGGGAGATAAAGCCTACTGTGTCGGCCAATATCGCCTTGCCCACACCGGGCAGAGTAATGCGGCGCATGGTTGGGTCGAGGGTTGCGAACAACAAGTTTTCGACCAGAACCCCAGCATCGGTAATACGGTTAAATAAAGTCGACTTGCCGGCATTGGTATAACCCACCAAGGATACTGTCGGTACCGAGGCACGGCTGCGCGAGCGACGCCCCTGGTCACGCTGGCTACGAACCTTGGCCAGGCGTTTTTCAATCGAGATAATGCGAACTTGCAGCAGGCGACGGTCGGTCTCTAGCTGGGTTTCACCTGGGCCACGCATTCCAATGCCGCCCTTTTGCCGCTCTAGGTGGGTCCAGCCGCGGATTAAGCGAGTGGCCATATGTCGCAGCTGGGCCAGCTCTACTTGCAGCTTGCCTTCATGGGTACGAGCGCGCTGAGAAAAAATATCGAGAATTAGACCGGTACGGTCAAGCACTCGACAGCCGAGCTCGGCTTCAAGGTTACGCTCCTGACTGGGACTCAAGGCGTGGTTAAAGATCACCAACTGAGCTTGGTTAAACTCGACCAGCTGCTTTATCTCTTCAAGCTTACCCTTGCCCACAAAAAAATTGGGCGTGGGGCTGCTGCGCTGCCCGCCAACAATAGCCACGGGGTCACCGCCGGCAGATAAAACCAGCTCTTCAAATTCACGGGGGTCATCGGAATCTTGGGGACGTGAGAGATTCAGGTGAACCAAAACTGCTAGCTCACCGGAATCGGGTCTATCAAAAAACAAAGTAGTCCTCGAAAGCCTAAGCTTCCTCGCCTTCAGCTTCAGCTGGGTTCAACATGGGAACACGAACCGGGCGGCTTGGCACCACGGTAGAAATAGCGTGCTTATACACCATTTGGCTAACTGTGTTTTTTAGTAATACTACAAACTGATCGAAAGATTCGACCTGGCCCTGCAGTTTAATACCATTAACTAGATAAATAGAAACCGGAATTCGCTCCTTGCGCAGCACATTCAGGTAAGGGTCTTGTAGGCTATGCCCCTTTGACATTTTATTCTCCTTAAAAATAAACAAAAAAATTCTGCAAAAACACTCGAGCGAAACTGTCGTCTAAAAAAACAAAGCCACCTGAGGGCAGAAACAAGCGCACTAAAAGCTTAAAACAAGCTTTTTAATAACTGACAAATTCATTATATGACCTTTCTCTCAATAAATCCCAGAGCCTGCTCAAATAAATCTTGTTTTGGCACCATATCCCCGGTTTCGGTATCAATATACAACCAATTTAGCTCCGGCCAACCACGCAACCAAGTGAATTGCCGCTTGGCCAGTTGCCGAGTAGCAATGACGGCCTTCTCCACCGCCTCATCTATTTCACATTCTCCAGCCAGGTGCTGCCACAGCTGTCGATAACCCACCGCCCTTACCGCCGGTAACTTGCTGTGTAAATCGCCACGCTGATACAGCGCCTGCACTTCAGCGAGCAAGCCCTGCTGCAACATCTGCTGGTAGCGCTGGGCTATCCTGCGATGCAACAAACTGCGATCACGCGGAGCGATAGCCAGCTGAGTTAACTCATACCGCTCGGCAAAACCAGGGCTCTTTTGCTGTTGCTGTCGCCGTTTATGTGCGGTCATAGTGACCCCAGAGACACGATAAATTTCTAACGCTCGAGAAATTCGCTGGGAATGGTTGGGGTGTATGCTCGCCGCCGCCTCTGGGTCAACCTCACTTAACTGCAGATGCACATGCCCCCATCCCTTATTCGCCGCTAAGCGTTCAATATCCGCGCGAATAGCCGGGTCAGCAGCTGGCATATCAGCCAAGCCCTCTAACAGAGCCTTGAAATACAGCATAGTTCCACCAACAAACAAGGGAATTCGCCCCCGAGCCACAATCTCTGCTGCTAGCGCTTCAGCATCGCCAATGAAATCAGCCGCACTATAAGGGTCAGCTGGGTCACGGATATCCAACAAATGATGATGGGCCAAGGCCAACTCATTTGCATCTGGCTTGGCGGTACCTATATCCATGCCCCGGTAGACCAAAGTTGAGTCGACGCTAATTAGCTCTAACGGTAATTTCTGCGCCATTTCGATGGCCAGGGCGGTTTTGCCTGAGGCCGTCGGGCCCATTAAAAATATGGCCCGAGGCCGGTCTTGTATTTGATCTATCATAGCGGCAATTGTAGCGGCTTCGCGCCTGAACCACACCACGATTAATGGTCAAACTAGCTTTAAGCCTAGCTTAGATACAGCTTTTGTCTGATTTTTAAGCTTTAGCCAATAATTGTAGGTGATTGACCAGCCGGCAGTTAGCGTTAGCCCTATTTTGCGGCTAAGCTTATAGAGAATGACCCCATCGGCCAGAGGATGGCTCAACGCACTGATTTACCTCACTATAGATATCAATAGGGTCTAGCCGTTATAGTAAGTGTGCTGGAAAATCCCAATAATCGTACTGCAACCCTTCTTGTAGTTAACAAACGTTGTATTGAGAATAAATAAGAATGTTCATCAGCTTAAAGTGGAAAGCCCTGATTCTGATTAGCTCAGCCCTGACCCTGCTAGGCTTAGCCTTGACTCAGTTCAACCAATCACAGCAAGGGGTGGTGCTTAACGCAGAGCGAGCCAGTGGCCACCAACATCACAAAGCCGTTGTTCGAGGGCTTATTCAACAGTCCGAACAGCATTTGTTTCAACTCGGCAGCTGGATCTCAGAAATCCACCAAAAACAGCCCGAACTAAGCACCAGCGCGATCATGTCCAAACACTGGTCTTATATGCAAGCCAACTGGAAACTAGATAGAGCCACTCTCTACCGCAGCTCAAAACGAAAATTGGGGCAATGGGGCAGCAGCAGCGACCGCTCCGACAATGCGCTACTCGATAGCGTGATCAAAAACAACCGAACAGCCTCGATCATTCATTGCCGCGATCTATGCACCCATTCAATTGCCATTCCACTGAAAACAAGCAATGACCGCTTTGACATCCTGAGGCTAGACTTAGATTTCTCCCATCAACTCAAGTCCTTTCACTCGATCAGCCAAAACAACATCGGCCTACTGAGTAAAGATTCACCTAATAACGAACATGCAATTCACCCCTGGCCCTTTATTTTAATGCACATGACCGACAGCAAGAATATGCTGCAGCCATTGCTCTGGCTGGCAAGAGATAACGACATTGATCAATTGTTGGATAAAAGCACCATCATGCGCTATCAAAATAGTTATTATGATTTTAACTTTTTTACCCTGCCTCGCTACCTCGGCAACAATACTATCTTTATAGTTACCGAAGATGTCAGCAACAGCCAGACACTGCTCGAGCAAAGCAAGCAATTGGATTTAAAGCAACTCAGTGCTTACATTGCACTGGCAGGCTTGTTTTTATTGTTGATGATATTTTTGCCCATTACCCGCCTAGGCATGCAAGCCAGAATCATGACCGCCATGGTTCGCGGCAATTATGACTACGCTCATAAACAAGGTAAAAAACGCAGCACCCGCCGCTGGCTTAAAGATGAAATCGATCTACTGCAAGAATCCGAATCTGAACTGGGCAGCCAGCTTGACCAAATGCAATTACAGCTGCAAGAAAGCACCGACGAACTTAAAAACCTAGCCATGTTCGACAACCTTACCGGGCTGGCAAATCGTTATTGTTTCCTAAAAGAAATAAAATTACGCCAACGCCGCTTCCGCCGCTCGCAAATACCTTTTGCACTGCTTTTTTTGGATTTAGATAACTTCAAGCGGATTAATGATTCACTTGGTCATAGCGCCGGCGACAAACTGCTAGGCATAGTCTCTAAACGTTTAAAATCTTGTGTTCGTACCACCGATGTCGTTGGCCGGCTCGGTGGTGATGAATTTTGCATTTTGATCGACACACTGAAAAATGGCGAGGAAAGCAAATCCATTGCCAAGCACATACTTAACACGCTTATTATGCCAATCCATATCAACGGCACCGAAATTAACATTTCTGCCAGCATTGGTATTGTGGTGGCACCGCAAGATGGTTTGCTGACTGAAGAACTGTTACAAAATGCTGACCTAGCCATGTACCAAGCTAAAGCTTTGGGCAGAAACAAATATTGCGCCTTTAGCCATGAACTTACTCTACGTGCCGCGCGTCAATTGTCGCTGGAAAATGAATTGCGCAATGCCCTGGCCAACCGAGAGTTTGTTTTACACTTCCAGCCACAAGTAGACATAAAAACCAGCAATGTTTGTGGCATGGAAGCCCTGGTGCGCTGGAACCACCCCACCAAGGGACCACAGGGCCCAGACCAATTTATCGAGGCTCTGGAAGAAACCGGCTTGATTATTCCGGTCGGGGAGTGGATATTAAAAGAATGCTGCCGACTGGTGAAATCCTGGATCGACGCTGGCATTCCGCCAATTAAAGTCGCGGTAAACATTTCCGCTCGGCAATTTAATGATCCGAAATTTTTTAGTATGGTGGAGAAAGCTTTACAGGCCACCCAGCTGCCAACAAAATATTTAGAACTTGAAATCACCGAATCTATGGTAATGGGTGACGTCGACACAAGCTTTGAGCTACTTAACCGCTTACGCGAGCTGGGCTTAACCCTCTCCATCGACGATTTTGGTACCGGTTATTCTTCATTGAGCTATTTGAAAGCACTACCGGTCGACATTTTGAAAGTCGACCGCTCTTTTGTTATGGACATCCCCTACAACAGCAGTGACATGGAAATAACGGCGGCAATTATCGCCATGGCGCACAAGCTCAAATTAAAAGTGGTCGCCGAGGGTATCGAAAACCACGAACAACATGCCTTCCTTATGCGCAACCATTGCGACTACGGCCAGGGTTACTTATTTAGCAAACCTCTAACGCAAGATGAAATTGTAGAACTATTAAGTAACCACCATGAAATAACCAAGGTATCGTAGCCGTAGCACCCACTCCTAGCTAGCGCTCATCCAGAACGGATGCATAAGATATTTAAGGTAAGTCGTTAGACGTAAAAAGCACTTTTTAAAAGCGTATTACATCTCACGTTTTACCGCCCAGAGACGGAGTTCCTGGATGGGCACTAGCCAGCACGACGATAACTTCCCAGCTTTTGCGCTGACACGCCCAACACTCTAAATCTGCTATGGGCAGGAAAATAACGTCACAGCAGCAACAGTCCTAACATGCAGCATTAGCTGTAACACCCCTCAATCGGTGGCCCTTACTAGGCTTAGTGAAAACCAAAATTAAGGCATAAAAAAACCCGCTAGCCAAAGACTAGCGGGTTTTTTACGTCGTCAAAAAAGCTCTATTTTTCAACGCTAGTTTTGATGTCCGCAACAACACGACGGTTGGCGGCACGGCCATCCTTGGTCTCGTTATCGGCAATCGGAGTCGCCTCACCATAACCACGCGAGCTAACACGGCCGGAGTCAATATTAAACTCCTGCACCAACACGCTAGCGACAGCCGCAGCACGACGCTCAGACAAACCTTGGTTATAAGCTTCAGAAGCACGTGAGTCAGTGTGACCAGCAAGCTCAACATCCGTGGCCGGATACTGAGTCATAAAGTCCGCAACGGCTTTAATTTCTGACATATACTCTGGCTTAACAAGAGACTTGTTGTAATCAAAGTTAACCTGCAGCTCGATAGAAACATCCATCATTTCTTTTACTGCCTGCTTAACTTCACAGCCATTAACATCAACAGTAGCGCCTGGAGCGCTATCGGGGCATTGATCACCATAGTCAAAAACACCGTCACGGTCACTGTCCATTGGACAGCCCTTGCTGTCTACAGCAATTCCCGCGGGAGTATTTGGGCACTGATCAACATCGTCATAAACGGTATCACCATCGGTGTCGACACGCTTAGGCGCGGAGCTGCCGCCAAATAGGTAAGCCAAACCAAGTCCGATAGCAAAATCTGTATCTTCTTCATCCAAGCTGTGAATAGCACGAACATCGCCACGCACCTGCCAGTCTTCGCTCAAGTAGTACTTGCTACCAAAACCAAAATTCAAAGCTGTTTCTTTGTCTTTGCCGCCGGCACCCTCTACATCAAAACCTTGCTGACCTGCACCACCAACCATAAAGGGCTGCCAATTACCGCTGCGAGCAAAATTGTACAGAGCATCTAAACGATAATAGCGAACATCAACGTCGTTAACGCTATTGGGATCCTGATCGGTATTTACGCCGGTGGCAACGCCTTCCAGGGTCCAGTTTTCATTCAGCACATAACCCAGGCCAACATTAACGCCTTGGTCATCGCCAATTCTACGGTTGTCGTCGAATATATGATGGGCAGCGCCAGCCCAAACTTCCATTTTATGGTCATCGGCTTGCACAAAGGCTCCACCGCTCATGGCCACACCCATTGCTACAATTAGAGCATTCTTGTTGAATAAGCTCATAGATCTCTCCTTCCTTTTATATAGTTTTTAAGTAAATTCTCTACTGCAAGTTCGCGATAAACTTTTCTGACTCACGAATAGATTCATCCATTCGCGCAATCAAAGAATTGATATCCCGACGTAAACCACCAAACTCCGCTTTCAATGAGTTGATGGCCCTCGCATTCAGATTATGTTTTAGGTACAGCACCTGATCCTTCAACGTGTTTAATACCGGCTGCATTTTTGTCTCTGCGACCCGCATGGTACGCAGCATTTTATTGTACTGATTCTTGGTTTGACGTAATTTACTGGCGGCATCCGCTTTTAACCGAGGACTGCTGTATTGCTCCAGCTCATCCTCCCATTCATCAAATAACGCCGCGGCAACATCTTCCACGCCATCTATACGCTGGCTAACGGTATTGGCCTCTGCCTGGCTGTCCTGGTAGACCTCGCTGAGGCTCTCATAGACCTGCTGCAATTCACCACCGTGGAAACCCAGCTCCTGACTAAAGCGGTCAAGGGCGTCGCGAAACTGCTGTTTGGCATCGACCTGGGCATCTTTCGCACTCTCGATACGATCAGCTAATATATCGCGCTTATGAACACCAATCTGATCCATTGCCGAATAATAGGCGGACTGACAAGCCGCCAAGGCAAACAAACAACACAGCGATACGATCAGTTTTAACGGTCTTTGCAAGTCTATTCCCTATCAACTCTTATAAATCACTCTAGCACACCGGTGCATTCTAGCGACTTTGTGGATGGATCACAATTTTTAGTTTTTGCTGAAACACGCGCCAGCTCTGGGCTGGCGGCTACATTTAAGCGTTGCTAAAAAGTAAATCCCAGACCCCATGTCCGAGTTTTTCACCCCTGGCTTCAAATTTTGTTTTTGGTCGATATTCAGGCCTAGCGGCAAACAAATATTGACCAGAATCATTTTCCAACCCTGGCGCTAAAGTCAACACCTCCATCATATGATCCGCATAGGGCTGCCAATCAGTAGCCATATGACATATTCCCGCGGACGAGAGTTTGCGGCGCAGCAGCTGAACAAATTCTGAATTTACAATGCGGCGCTTGTTGTGCTTTTTTTTATGCCATGGATCGGGGAAGTACAATTGAAATCGATCGATACTGCCATCGGCAATACAATCCTCCATCACATCGACCGCATCGGCCATATAAACCCTTAGGTTTTTTACTCCCTCCAAGCCGGCGGTATTGATTAATCGCCCAACACCCGGAGGATGCACCTCGATGCCGATAAAGTCTTTTTCTGGCTCAGCTTTGGCCATCTCCAGCAAAGAAGCCCCCATGCCAAATCCAACCTCGAGTACCTTGGGCGCCGAGCGGCCAAATATTTGATCTAAGTCGACCGGGCCATCAAACAAGCTGAGGCCATAAGATGGCCACCATTGATCGAAGGCATTTTTTTGCCCTTCGGTGATACGCCCCGCGCGAATCACATAGCTGCGAATATCTTTCTTTTTGTATTCCGGCTTTACCGGTAAATCTTGTTTCATAATTCTCTTGAATGTTTAACGGCCGTAACGGCCAACAGAATCCAGCCCAACATAAAAAATACCCCTCCGATCGGGGTAATAGGCCCCAACCATTTAGGCGCACCTAGAGCCATAGCATAAAGACTGCCACTGAATAAAAAAATCCCCAACTGGAAACTAGCCGCCGCCCATTTAAGACCACGCCAAGCCAGCTGATGCATTGCTAAAGCACACCCCATGAGCGCCAAGGTATGATAAAAATGGTAATCCACTGCGGTATTATAAGCCGACCACAGACGCTCATCTAAACTGCCTCTTAATCCATGGGCACCAAATGCGCCCAGGACAACGGCAATAAAACCATTGATGCCGGTTAGGATAAAACCCCAGGTTTTGCGTATTGCGGTCATAAAACGACGCTGCCAATTTAAATGGATATATGCTCTTGTATTGCTGCTGAGCCTGCTAGATTCAGGGCAGAGCTTAGCGCTAATGGGATAGCGCCCTGCTCGCAAAAAAAAACCGCCTATTAAGGCGGCTTTAGCGGGCGATCGAGATGTTACGCCTCGATTGCCTGCTTAATTTTTTTCATGGCGTTCTTTTCCAGTTGACGAATACGCTCGGCGGAAACCCCATACTGATCGGCCAACTCATGCAAGGTAGACTTACCATCTTCATTGAGCCAACGCTGCTGCAAAATATCACGACTGCGATCATCTAGCTGCTCCATGGCGCGACTTAGGTTAGCGTTATTATTCGCCTCCCAGTCTTGGCTCTCTAGATTAGCCGCTGGATCAAAACGTCGATCCTCTAAATAGTTGGCAGGTGCCTGATAGGCGCTTTCGTCATCATCATCGGAGCCAGCGTCAAAAGAGGCATCATAGGCAGAAAGCCGGCCTTCCATTTGCAGCACATGCTTGACGTCGACATCTAAATCTTTAGCGACAGCCTTGGCTTCGGCATCATTCAGCCAGGACAAGCTCTTTTTTGAGCTGCGCAGGTTAAAGAATAATTTACGCTGAGCCTTGGTAGTGGCCACTTTTACAATACGCCAATTACGCAGGATAAACTCATGCATCTCGGCCTTGATCCAATGCACTGCAAAGGACACCAAGCGCACACCGCGCTCCGGATTGAAGCGTTTGACCGCCTTCATCAAACCCACATTGCCTTCTTGGATGAGATCAGCCTCAGCCAGGCCATAACCAGAGTAAGATTTGGCGATATGAACCACAAAACGCAAATGAGCCATGACCATTTGCCGGGCCGCATCTAAATTCTCTTCGTAATACAGCTCTTCCGACAGGCGCTTTTCTTCTTCTGCCGTAAGTATATTAAAGCTGTTTACCGCCTGAATATAGGCTCCCAGATTCGACCCCGGGGACATAACACCTATAGTTTGCAAGCTTGTGCTCATACGTCTTTCTCCTTTACATAACCGCTGAGTCTAGCAGGTAATAGCTAGGACTGCGAATAGCAACAGGGGTTCTTTAAACTTCTTAATTTTGACTAAGAAGCGGTTAGCGCGGTTCAATTTCATGTAGGTGCCGGGATACCGCCAACCAAGCTCCTAGCCAGCCTAAGCAGACCGCCCCGCCAAGGATAAACCCTACGTGGTTAAAGCCAAGACCAATTAGTTGGTACTCACTATCATAGCTTTTCGAGAGTTCGGCCACCGGGCTAGACAACAACCACAAGGCCAGCTGACACAATACCAAAGCCAACAAGCCACCACCCAAACCGTAGCCAAGGCCGGTATATAAAAAAGGCCGGCGGATAAAGCCGTTGGTGCCACCCAGCAACTTACTGACTAATATCTCTTCCTTACGTGCCGCTATGGCCAAGCGGATAGTATTGCCGATGATAAGCAACACCCCTAAAGCTAATAGGCCGGCTAACATAAAGACCATTCGCTGCCCCAGCTGCATAAACTGATGTAAACGCTGCAACCAGGCCAGGTCGACCACGACCTGTTCCACCAGGGATATTTCCTGCAACTGCCGCTGCAATGTAGCTACCTGCGCACGATCAAGGCCACCCACTAGCTGCAACTGCAGCAAACCCGGCAGTGGATTAGCATCCAGGCCAGACAACACATCGCCAAAACCAGAGTTACGGCTAAACTCGGCTAAACCCGCCTCCGGAGAGACATAACTCAAGGCCTGAACCTCCTGGCGGGCGGTCAAACTTGCCGACAGCTGCTGTAAAGCGGCCGGTTTAAAGCCCTGTCGTAAATAAACCGAGACACTTACCCGACCATCCCAGCGCTGGGCTAATTGGTCGACGTTGGCCAAGGCCAACGACAGAACACTGGGTAGAGCAATCGCAATGGCAATAACCAACCAGGTCATCGCACTCGACATAGGCGAGGCTAGTAGTTTTAATCCGCTGGTTTTTGCGCTACTGATATGGTGCTGGCGATACGCCCGAACCATATCCACAAAGCTCAGCTCACTCAGGCTGGCGCCCCGTGACTCAGACTCGCCGCCCCGCCTCATCGAACCAGCTCTCCATGGGCTGTCGGCTGGGGCATCTCACTGGCAGGGCCATCGTAGATTAACTGGCCAGATTTAAGGTTCAGCAAACGCTTATTATGGCGCTGAATTAAATCGATATCGTGACTAGCAATAAGCACGGTTACCCCCAGCTCATTGAACTGGCGCAGGAGCTTCATAATATCCGCCGACAACTGGGGATCTAAGTTACCGGTTGGCTCATCCGCCAGTAATAGCGGCGGCTTATTGACTACCGCGCGAGCAATGCCAACTCGCTGCTGCTCACCGCCAGAAAGTGCAATAGGGTTAAGCCGCTCCTTATCAAGCAGGCCAACCTTATCCAGCGCAGCCCGAACCCGTCGGCCTATATCACGAGGCTGGTATCCTGCTACCAGCAAGGGCATGGCGACATTATCGAACACGCTGCGGTCAAATAGTAATTGGTGGTTTTGAAACACCACCCCGATTTGACGCCGAAAGAAAGGAATTTGGCGGGCGGGCATTTTTCCAAGATTTTGCTTGCCGACCAGAACCTGCCCCTTGCTGGCATGCTCCATCAACATAATCAGCTTCAACAAGGTAGACTTGCCCGCGCCTGAATGACCGGTTAAAAACACCATTTCGGCGGGTTCGATATGCACACTGAGATTGCTCAGCGCCTCAAACCCACCAGGGTAGCGCTTGCTGACATTATGGAGCTGAATCATGCTTACTGGGCTTCCTCAACTCCTGCAAAAAGAGCTTTAACAAAATTCTTAGCGGCAAAGGGCTGCAAGTCATCAATACCTTCACCAACGCCAATAAAACGCACTGGTAATGTCAGCTGCTTGGCCAGAGCAAAAATCACTCCTCCCTTGGCAGTACCGTCCAGCTTGGTCAAAGCCAAGCCAGTAACGCCAGCAACCTCACTAAACTGCTGTGCCTGATTAATAGCATTCTGCCCAGTACCGGCATCCAATACCAATAAAATTTCATGCGGCGCAGCATCATCCAACTTGGCCATTACCCGCTTGATTTTAGATAACTCCTCCATCAAGTTGCTCTTATTATGCAAGCGCCCGGCGGTATCGGCAATCAGGATATCGACACCGCGAGATTGGGCCGACTGAACCGCGTCAAATATAACTGAGGCACTATCGGCACCCGTATGTTGAGCAACTACCGGAACATTGTTGCGCTCACCCCATACTTGTAATTGCTCGACTGCCGCCGCTCGAAAAGTATCGCCCGCCGCCAACATGACTTGCTTACCCTGGTTTTGAAAGCCTTTCGCCAACTTGCCAATGGTAGTGGTTTTACCTACACCATTAACCCCCACCACCAAAATCACAAAGGGTTTCTTATGGGTATCAATCAGCAATGGCGACTGCACCGGCAGCAACAACTCAACCAGAGCCTCTTGCAAAGCCTGGAATAAGGCCTGGCTAGAGGCTAGCTCATTACGCTCTACCTTTTCCGCCAAGGAGGCCATAATCGCCTCAGTCGCCTCAATACCAACATCCGCTAGCAGCAACTGAGTTTCGAGCTCTTCCAGCAGATCGTCATCGACCTCCTTCAAGCCCATAAAGATATTGCCCAACTCCGAAGTCAGCTGACCACCCGTTTTAGCCAAACCCGCGGTCATTCTGGCAAACAGGCCCTTGCGGCGCTCTTCTTGCTGCTCTTCTTCCGGACTCATAAACGCTTGGAAGCGCTCAACATCAGCCTCAGGCGCTTCGGCAGACACGTCTTCGCCACGCTCGGTCAGAAGCTGCTCAGTGCTCACAGGCTGGGCCTGCTCTGAGCCAGCCAACGCATGCTCAGCCGAAATTGGTGCAGCTGAGTCCTGTGTCTGCTTCGATTTGTCGTCGCCGGACTTTTTAAAAAAACCAAATACCATAAATAGGTGCTTATTGTGTCAGTAGCAAAGCCGTTGATTTTACGCCATTGTCCCTTCAGACAACAGGCAGTGCGATAAATTAATGCAAAAACGCTACAATGCAGCCCTGTTTGTCGAGCACATCAAAATTAATGGCCAATTCACAACTACGCATTATTGGCGGCCGCTGGCGCGGCCGCAAATTCAGCTTTACCGAGACCGAGGGCCTACGCCCTACTGGCGACCGGATCCGCGAAACCCTATTCAACTGGCTGGCTCCCGAGATCAACGGCGCCCGCTGCCTGGATCTATTTTCCGGCTCCGGAGCGCTAGGCCTAGAGGCCCTATCTAGAGGCGCTGCCCACGTCACCATGCTGGAAAAAAGTAAAACCCCCTGGCGTCAAATCCAGAGTCACCTAAGCGCCCTTGGAGGCCAGCTAGACGCCCAGCGAGTTAAGCTAGAAAACGTCGACAGCATACAGTGGCTACAGCAGGAGCACGCCCAGCAAAACTTCCACATTGTATTTATTGACCCACCGTTTAAGCAAGATCTGTGGGCCCGCTGCATATCCGCCCTCTGCCAACCTGGGGTTTTAGCGGAGCAGGCCGCCATCTATATTGAGACCCCCCGCAACCAGACCGTCAACTGTCCTGCCAATTGGCGCTTACACCGCAGCAAAGACGCTGGTCATGTCAGCTACCAACTCTATTATGCTGAATAAATGATGAATTCTTGGGATAAACTTCCAATTTCAGTGAATTAACTCGATTAGGTTTTGTGCTAGGCGCCTAAATTGTTTAACATCTGCGCCCCGTTGAAACTTCACCTGGAAACTAATATGAAGCGCGTGGTTTACCCTGGCACCTTTGATCCGATTACCAACGGCCATATTGATTTGATAGAACGAGCCTGTAAGTTATTTGACAGCGTCGTCGTGGCCGTCGCTGCCAGCAGCAAAAAAAACCCCCTGTTCACCTTAGAAGAGCGGGTTGCCCAAGTCGAAAAGGTAGTTAGTCACTTAGATAATGTGGAAGTCTGCGGTTTTAATATTTTGCTGGCCGACCTCATAGAAGAGAAAAATGCCCAAGCAGTAATGCGTGGCTTACGCGCGGTATCTGACTTTGAGTATGAATTCCAACTGGCCAATATGAACCGAGCCCTATCCCCCAACATGGAAAGCTTATTTCTGACCCCGGCCGAGCACCTCTCCTATATTTCCTCATCCCTAGTAAGAGAGATTGCCTCTCTGGGTGGAGATGTTAGCCGCTTTGTACCGCCGTCGATTAAAAGTGATCTAAAGCAAAAATTTGATAACTGAATACACTCTTGCTTAAGACTGGCACTTAGGGCAATACACCGTTGCCCTTTGGGCAATCCGACCGTGCTTTAAGCGCTCAGCGCAGATCAAGCAGGGCTGCCCTTCACGGCCGTAAACAAACAGATGCTGGGCAAAATACCCAGGCTTGCCGTCACCACCGACAAAATCCTTCAGGCTAGTACCGCCTTGTTCAATCGCCTTGCTTAGCACCTCTTTAATTTTTCCCACCAACAACTGCGCCTTGGCCTTAGTTAAGCCGCCTGCCGCCCTGCCCGGCCGAAGCCCGGCCATAAACAAAGATTCATTGGCGTAGATATTACCGACGCCAACAACAGTCTTACTGTCCATCAAGAGGGTTTTTAAGGCCTGCTTGCGTTTACGACTGGCCTGAAATAAATACTCCCAATGAAAGTCATCACTCAAGGGCTCCGGCCCCAAATGGGCGATTAACCGATGCTGCTCAATGGGCTCATTAGTCCACAGCACTAAACCAAACCGGCGCGGGTCGTTATAGCGCAACACCGTATCTAGACCAAAAACAAAATCCACATGATCGTGTTTACCCGGCTCTTTAGCGGCGCTGACTATTTGCACACTGCCAGACATACCTAGATGGACAAGCGCAGTACCGTGCGTAAATACCAACAACAAATATTTACCGCGTCGCTCAACTCGCAACAGCTTTTTACCCTCTAAGAGCTGCGGCAAATCCTCGGGCACCGGCCAGCGCAAACTGTGGTTACGAATAATCAACTGTTTTAAAACACGTCGTTCGATATGTGGCGAGATGCCACGACGGGAGGTTTCTACTTCGGGCAGTTCCGGCACAGAATACACCTAGTTGAATAAGGCGGCCTAGCTTAACCAGAGTGAAGGGATATTTCTAGAGAATTCCCAGCGCCATGCCCATCCGGGGCATAAAAAAGCCCGACCTCACTGGGTGAGGTCGGGCTTTTACGCTAAAAGATAAACTTAATTAAAAGTTATATTTAGCCTTTAGGTAATAAAAACCACCGTTAAAACCAGCGGGATTGTACTGACCATAGCGGCGACCAGACTGAGTAGCCCCATCGGGGTTTTCGTCAGGATACTCATCAAACAGATTCTGCGCACCCAAGGTGATCGCATAGTTTTCATTGATATTGTATTCGACCTCAGCATCAACAATAAACTCATCGCCGTAGGTTTTATCATCTTCGGAGTCGTAGTAATCATTGTAATAGCTTAAGCGCAGCATAAAGCGCCAGTCATCCAGATTGTGGTTGGCAGATATATTCCAACGACTTTCAGGCAGGCCCTCTTGTAACTCTCGAATGCGAGTCGCATCGATAATAGCGGGAGTAAAGCTATCCACTTCAGTTTCAGTGTAGTTATATGCCAGAGAAAAATCAGTCACCCCACCCAACATCTCCACATCCCAAGTCGCTACTATATCTACACCACTGGTGGTGGTATCGAAGTCGTTGGTAAAGAAGCGAAAGTTATCGATGCTGTCCGCACCGGCAACGCCCTGAGCAATCAAGGCCGCTTTTTCGGTGGCGCTAAGATTAAAGTTTTGCGAAACCGTAATGCGATCTTCTAACTCAATAGTAAATATATCGGCGGTCACACTAAAGCTATCAAAGTCAAACAACAACCCCATAGTAGCGCTGGTAGAGGTTTCAGGGTCTAGCGCCTGGCCGCCTCGCTGAAGCGCTATCGGGCTGGTTGATGGAATGGTGCCATTGTTAACTAAATCGCCCGTTACCGAATCAAACTCGGTTGATACGTTAAACGCATTTGATTGGCCCGGGGTTGGAGCTCTGAACCCAGTGCTATAACTGGCCCGGAAAGATATGGCATCGGTAATTGCCACATTGGTAGCTATCTTGCCGTTAAAGGTCGAACCAAAATCGCTAAAGTCTTCCCAGCGGAAAGCAACTGCAAGCAGCCATGGATCCATAACGTTAGCTTCTAAATCAACATAAGCGGCAACGTTTTTACGCGAGAAGCTACCACCGGCTAACGGGCTAAAACCCGGAAAACCGTTTGAGGCCGAAGAAAAACCCTGGTCCGCGTAGGGACCAATACGATAGGAATCTTCATCACCAACAGTGATTTCAAAAGTCTCCTGGCGCCATTCCAAGCCCGCAGCAATATTTAAATCTGAAGCGAAGGCATCAACCGGTAACGCATAGGAAAAATCAGCATTTAAGTTAATGTCCTGCTGGGTGTAGTCGCCCGGCTCAAAACTGGTTGGCGATTGCGGACCCATTGATGCATTGACGGTATTCTTAATAAAGAAACTCACATCGTTGTAGCCGTAACTACCACTTAACTCCCAATTCAGATTGCTTTCCGTGGTGCCACGAACACCCGCGGTAATTGCTGCATCAGTAGCCTGACCACCAAAACTAGGCGTAAAACCACCTGGGAACATCTCATTAAAGACAAAACAATTCGGATCAGCCATCACACCCGCGAGGGCAGCTGCATCCCCGACATTAACTGTCGGGCAAGCATTGCCATCAGTGGGGGTTAAGTCAGCCACTAGTCGAGTAACGCCGCCGTCTGCACTGAACACACCACCACGGGTATCGGGGTTCCGGAAGAAGAAACCACCTTCAACCTCTTTCGACATATAGTTACCAAAAGAGAAGAACTCACGGCCACCACCAATTTCCAGGCCCATGTTGTACATCAACTTAAGCTCGTCTTTTATTTCCGGCGAGCCCCAAACTTGAGCCGGGTTGCCGACATCGGTATTACCGGCGGCAATCAAGGCCGCTGCATCAGCACGCTGAATACTGCGATCGGTAGGGTCAGAATTTCCATACTCGAAGCTAACGTTAAAGAAACCATCATCAGTAAAAGGCATGCCGACATTACCAGCAACCGTAACTTTATCGCCGTCACCTTCGTAGTACTCGCCGTATTTAATTTCTAAGCTACCACCTTCGGCATCATCTTTAAGAATAAAGTTCATTACCCCGGCAATCGCATCGGAACCATACTGGGCTGCCGCACCATCGCGCAATACTTCGACCTGCTTTAAAGCAATTGACGGAATAGGAGAAATGTCGGGGCCCTGGGCACCATCGGCAACGCCGTTACCCAACCAGTAGATTACCGCAGCCCGGTGGCGGCGCTTGCCATTGACCAGAACCAAAGTGTGGTCTGGCGCTAGGCCACGCATATTCGCCGGGCGTACAATGGTCGCAGCATCCGAGATGGGCTGGGCATTAACATTATAGGAAGGCACCACATTTCTTAATAGAGTACTAAGGTCACTACCGCCCTGATTCACGAAGTCGTCACCAGAAACAACATCGACGGGTACCGCAGAATCAAAAACAGAACGGGGCTTAGCACGACTACCCGTTACCACAACTTCTTCTAAATCTCCTGCTTCTTGCTGGTTATTTTGAGCAAATACCGAGCCTGCTGCGCCCGCAATTGCGAGCGATACCGCTAAGGATAAACTCTTGGGAATAAAGATTTTCATAATCTTTCCTCATATAGATTAATATTATTGATTTTATTTCAGGCCTGTACCGGCCCTTTGCGAATCCATTCAAACAACTCATCCATTTACTGCTTAGCTCTATAAACGCAGAGCCTCCAAAAAAACTGACAATCGAAACCTATGGCTAATAGCTTTAGCGCTGATCAAGACCAGCCTTTGAATTCAAATTCAGTTCACCAAGCTAGATGGTTGCCGTGTGAAACGCCAACACGAAAAACCATCAAAACCAAAGAATCCTCTGATTTTGTCGGATGATAACAGAAAATATAATTTTGAATTGGATTTTGGGTTATTAAATATTGCCGCTTAAAATTTCGGCCTAGCCCAGCAACCCAGCCGTCCAATTAATAATTGCAAATGAAACCTTATTAAATCGACAAATGAGTTACGTGAATATTTTGTCACTTAAAAATTAGATGTTTAAGCGTCAAAAATCAAACATAAAATCAACTGAGTCTAGGTTTTATAGTGAAAATTTGACGTTACAATGACTAGGCACCAACCGAGGTAGCCACAACGGCGGGCCAGCTAGAAACAGACACAAAAGAAAATCACTTTTAAAAAGCAACAATTATCGAAGCAAACGAAAAAAAGAGACTATAAACGGAAATTGCAACGTGATGGATACAAGCAAAAAAATTGCTAGTATCCTCAAGAAAGCTAAACAGCTAGCCCATAGTAGCCATTTTTCGACAGATATCTTTAAAGCCCACCATGGTTTCATCGATAATTTCAGCCGCCGTCTTAACTTGCGTAATCAAACCCGCAGACTGACCAGCCAGGCCCACGCTGGCCTCCATATCGCCGCCAAAATATAAGTCCTTGATGGTGCCAAAAACTTCCATCGGCATTTTCCCATCATCATAGTAGGCTTTACTACGATCTGTTTTTAAAGCGCGAACGCAAGGCGATGAGGTTTTGTTCAACATTACCGTGCCATCGGTCGGAGCATCTATTATTGCTTGCTTATAATTATCATGCGCTGGGTTTTCAGCACAGGCAACAAAACGCGTCCCCATCTGTATGGCCTCAGCCCCTAGCGCAAACGCCGCCGCCATACCACGACCATCGCAGATGCCACCGGCGGCAACCAACGGCAGGTCAACCTTCTCACGGATCGCCTGCAACAACACCAAGGTGGAAACCTCTTCGGGGTTTTTGAAACCACCGCCTTCACCACCCTCAACCACTAAGCCATCAACACCGGCATCGGCGCACTTCAACGCCGCATCCAAAGACGGCACCGCGTGATACACCACAATACCAGCCTCCTGCAGCGGGGCGAGGAATTTTTTGGGGCTACCGGCCGAAGTGGTGACAAACTTCACCCCCGACTCGCAGATATAACGCAACATGGCATCGTCACGCAAAAACATAATGGGTAAATTAACGCCAAACGGCTTGTCCGTAAGCGCCGCCATTTTTTCAATTTCAACTTTGCAGTTTTCAGTTTCACCGGAAGAAGTCTCGATAATACCTAAACCGCCAGCTTTGGAAACGGCCGAGGCTAACTGTGACCTTGCCATCCAACCCATGGGCGCCTGGATGATGGGATACTTTGCACCAGTGTGCTCAAGAAAACGATTCATAATTATTCCTGTTGCTAAACTTATTGTTTGTTAAATGAAAGAACGTAGCCTTTAGTAGGGTCGACATTACCACTTAAAACCTGTTGATAAAGCGCGTGTATGTCTTCAACCCCAGAGTAGTTTTCAACTTCCATCCAGCCATCAACAAAACCAACAAAATCCTGCCACTGGCCGGCCAAGCGGCGCTGAAATTCAGCCCCACCCCACTGCTTAGTTCTTTTTTCTGCTTGGCTGGGGGCAAAAAACATTTCTGGCGCGGGCCCCGCAAGCTCGGCAGGCATACCAACACGCTGATCCCAATGGGAAGCACCGACCAAACAGCTGTATTTTAGATTATCCGCGAAGTGAGAATGGACTCGACCCAATAGCTCACCATTGCCTGCAAAATCGACTCCGGCAGTGGCAATGGTTTTATCGATTGCCTCTAGATCGGAATAGACAACAACTTCATCATAACAAGCTAAAGATTCAACAAAATCTTTATTCGCAGGGGAAGTTAAACCAATAATTTTGTAATCCTGCGACCGCGCGTCCCGGTTTGCCTTCAAACCAAAGGCCATGCCCAAAGCGGTTTTACTGGAAGCGCTGCTCAACACTAATTGCTCGGCGGCAAAAAAATTATTGTCGCTAAAAAAATCATCCAGCAAAAATGAGGTGGTAAACAAAGGCCGAAGTAACATCTGCATGGCCTCGCTACCAATTTTGTAGATTGGGTCGACCGCGCAGCGTAAATATTGATTATAAATAACAGACAGATGCTGACGGTGCTCGGCGCCATCAACCAAACTCATTGCAGTCACGTTTTCTGGCTTAATTATTAACTCCTCCGCCATAGGGAAGTAGCCATAAAGTTTTTCGCCTGATTTAATATCCGGATGCCTGGACTCGGCCACAGTAGCAAAACCCCAAACCGGGATAATGCCAAATTGATCATCCCCTGTAGGAAAGAAATCCCAATACTGCAAGGTAAAACCCATCGCTGCATAGGTGATATTATTTGCAGTAAAAGCAAACTCATCAACACTAAGCCTAAGCTCGCCTTCAACCAAGCCTTTTGCTTCCAGCTCGCAGACTTTGGTTTGGTCGAATTGCTTTTTATTCAACCACAGTTGTTTTCCATAGTTCATGATTTTAAACCCTCTAGGTGTTGATCAACAATGGCAAAGGTTTGCTCTAGCCATTGTGGTTTGAATTGACAGGATTTGCCGTTGACTAGAATACCGTTCATTAATAGGCCGATATGACGTGCTTGAAAGGCACAATCACAACCAGCGTAAATCTCCCCAGCGGCCTGGCCACGCAGCAAGGCTCGCTCTAACTCTTTGGCAGCAACGGCCATGCCGCGTCGCACCTGCGCTGCAACCTCGTCCGAATGCGGCCCCAGCTCAGCGGAGGTATTTACCAATAAGCAACCAAAAGGCGCCAAAGGCCCGACAAAACAACCACGAATATATTGCTGGATGCCGTCAACAACACTACCCGCCTGTAGGAACTTACGGCAACGGCCGATAACCACCTGCTCTATGTATTCACCCAGCACGTGCGTAAACAAACCATCTTTGCTGCCAAAGCGGTTATACAGGCTGCTGGGTTTTAAACCCGTAGCTCGTTCAACATCCTTGATGGCGGTGGCGCGGTAACCGCGTCGCCAAAACAGCTGCATAGCCTGCTTGGTAACTATTGACTCATCAAAGGCTTGGGGTCTGGCCAATCGAAGCTCCTTCTAATTTGGTTGAGCTCTATCAATTACATTTTGTAATGATCACTCCAAAACCAAGGTCAGTAAAGGTTAGAAAACTACAGAATTGAGGGGAATTTGGACAATTAGGGAATAATGGTGAGGTAAATCAGCCATCAGAAACGAAAAAACCCGACACTAGGCCGGGTTTTTGAAATCACAAAAGTAAAAACTACTTAATTTTGCCTTCTTTGTACATCACGTGCTTACGAACAACAGGATCGTACTTTTTGATTTCCATTTTCTCGGGCATATTGCGCTTGTTCTTGTCAGTAGTGTAAAAATGACCAGTACCAGCACTTGAATTCAATCGGATTTTATCACGCATGGGAGTTCTCCTTAATCAGCGGGGGCGATTATACTTTTTCGCCACGGGCACGAACTTCGGTTAACACCTGCTCGATACCTTTTTTGTCAATAATACGCATACCCTTGGCTGAAACGCGTAATTTCACAAAACGCTTTTCAGACTCAACCCAGAAACGGTGGGAGTGCAAGTTTGGCAAAAAACGACGCTTAGTGTGGTTTTTTGCGTGAGAAACATTGTTACCAGTTACGGGACGTTTGCCTGTAACTTGACATACCTTAGACATCTTTTGGCCTCTATCAGTAATCATCGCTGCCACCAGCCCGTCTCAAAGGCTTAGCACAGCAAATCGTAAATAAATTCGACTCATAAATGGGCCTGCGGGAGCCTAAATTCTAGCCGGTTTAAGTCGGTTGTCTTTAGGCGGGGCAGACCCCGGCCGCAGAGAGCGGCGTTTTATACCAGAACACACCAGGCAATTCAACCACGACGTAGTTTTTTCACCTAAACGGCGGCTAAAACAGTCATATTTGTCGAAATATTTATAAATACCCCATTTCGGCCAAAGATCTGACTTCACCACTGCCCACCACCATATGATCCAGCAGGCGCACATCCACCAGCTCCAGCGCCTGTCGTATTCGGTCGGTGATACGGATATCTGACTGGCTGGGTTCGGCGATACCAGAGGGGTGATTATGGGCCACAATCAAAGCCGCTGCATTATGCTTTAGCGCAAGTTTCACAATCTCCCGGGGGTGCACGCTGGCCGAGGCCACCGAACCCTGGAAGATCTCCTCGTAGGCCAATAGCTGATGCTGAGAATCCAAAAACAAGCCGGCAAATACTTCGCGCTGCTGATGTTGCAACTGGGTCCGCAAATAACGCTGCACTGAATCAGGCGAGGTAAACACGTCTTGTTTGCTCAAACCCTCTGCCAGATGCCGCCGAGACATCTCCAATACCGCCTGTAGCTGAGCATATTTAGCCGGCCCCAAACCTGGACTGGCACAAAAATCTGCCTGATCGGCAGACAACAGGGCCGCCAAATTACCAAACCGCTGCAACAGCTGGCGCGACAGCTCTACCGCCGAGCAGCCCTTAACCCCAGTACGTAAAAAAATAGCCAGCAGCTCGGCATCAGACAGTGCTTGCGGCCCTCGCTGCAGTAATTTTTCGCGCGGCCTTTCCCCTGCTGGCCATTGCTTAATGGTCATACTCATCTCCTTGCTAGCCTAATGGCCACCCAGAAACTCTGCTGCTGAGTTGATAAGGCATGAATAGTGATATGTAAGGCACTTAAAAACCAGCATCCTTAACCTCTAGCGTCTTACCTTAAGCATTTCCCGCATCCACTTCAGGGTGTCCACTCGCTATAGAAAACTTCCGTGAAGTGGTATCTTAGCGCCTTTATCTCTGTCGCCCGCCCTACTTAGGGCTTAAATTTATTGTTAGACAAGTCAAAAGGGAACTAGCTGCATGGGTTCACTCAGTAACAAACGGGTTTTATTGGGTATTACTGGCGGCATCGCCGCCTATAAAAGCGCCGATTTAGTTAGGCGCTTGCAAGACCTGGGTGCTGAGGTACGAGTAGTCATGACCAGAGCGGCGCAGGAGTTTATCACCCCGTTAACACTGCAGGCTCTCTCGGGCAAACCGGTACACTGTGAGCTACTGGATCCTGCGGCTGAAGCCGCCATGGGTCATATTGAGCTAGCACGCTGGGGGGATTTAGTCCTTATTGCACCTGCTACGGCGGACTTTATTGCGCGCCTTAACGCAGGCAACGGTAACGATCTATTGACGACTATTTGCCTAGCCAGCAGCGCGCCACTGGCTATAGCCCCAGCCATGAACCAAGCCATGTATGCCAACAGCGCCTGCCAGGACAACTTACGCAGCCTACAGCAGCGCCAGATACACATCTTTGGCCCCGCCGAAGGCATCCAGGCCTGCGGTGATGTTGGCCCTGGCAGAATGCTTGAGCCTACTGAGCTCGCTCAATTGAGCGCCCAGCTATTTGAATCCGGACTACTGGCGGGTAAAAAAGTAGTCATTACCGCAGGCCCTACCCGCGAGGCGATAGACCCCGTGCGCTATATCAGCAATCATAGCTCCGGCAAAATGGGTTTTGCCCTGGCCCAGGCCTGTGTTGAGGCTGGCGCCATTACCACTCTAATTGCCGGCCCCTGTGTCCAGCCTACCCCTGAGCGCTGCCAGCTGGTCGAAGTTGATTCGGCACAGCAGATGCATGACGCCGCCATAAAATTCATGGGCAGCTGTGATATTTTTATCGGCGCCGCCGCTGTCGCGGATTATCGCCCAGCCACTGTGGCCGAGCAGAAAATGAAAAAAGACGATAACAACGATAGCATGTCCATCGAACTGGTAAAAAACCCCGACATTATCGCCGCCGTCGCCAACCACCAACAGCGCCCGTTTACTGTCGGGTTTGCTGCCGAGACCCAAAACCTAGAAGCTTATGCCCGCTCCAAGCTAGAAAAGAAAAACTTAGACATGGTCATTGCTAATGACGTTTCGCAAGCAGGCATTGGTTTTAATAGCGACAACAACCAAGTTAAGGTAATCAACCATGACGGCTGCACACCATTACCAGAGCAGAATAAGCGGCAGCTTGCCCGCCTATTAATAGAAATTATCGCGCAGCAGCAGTGACCTCAGAACAATGGCCATCCTTAAAAAAGTAAGCTATTGTTATAAACAGTTTAATAAAATTCAGCATTTGACCTAAGCAATGCCAACCAATATAAAAAAAGAGTCAGAACTTCAACTAAAACTCCAGGCATTATGGAGCGACGCTAAAACCAAGACGTTTATCATTATGTCCGGGGTCTTTGTATTGTGCCTGGCCATTGGCTTTTCCTCGCTGCAATTTTATTTAAGTACCTACTCCGCTAGCTCGTTAAGGCAGGTTACCGACAGCATATTACAGCGCCAAATCAACACCGTAAGTCATCGCCTCAACTCGCACAATGAAGATCTCAAACAATACAGTCGCCGCAAAGCATTAATTACAGCGCTGAATTCGGACAATCAAGAAATAGTTAACAGTTTCACCACCAGCCTAGGTAAAACTTTTCCTCATGCGATTCATATTCGCATTATCAGAAAAGGCCAAGCCAAACTAGACCAAGGTCATATTTCACCGATCCGTTTCGCCGAACTGGATATGATTACCCGCGCCGAAAACCGTCAACCTACCCAGGTAGAAGCACGAAAAATTGAGGGCCGGTGGCAATTTAACTTATACAGCGCAATCCCTGCTGACAACAAAGAACCGGTTATCGCCACCATCATGGTGACCCTACCCCAGCAGGCCCTGGTCAACTTATTGGCCGACGCAGATCCCGGCGCCGGCCATTTCCAGCTGAACCAAAAATTTAACCGCGGTAAAACAGAAGTTCTCACCCAACAAGGCCAGTCACAAAACAGCAACCCGCTTACCGATGCCATTCCCGATAGCTTTTGGCATTTAGCTTACCGGCCTTCACCAGCGACTATAGAGGGCGCCCAAACCAGCGCGCTGCCATTTATTGGCGCTTGGCTAATGCTGACTCTAGCGCTGCTGGCAGGCACGCAGCAACTGTGCAAATTTGTACTTAGACGCAATCAAACTGGTTATCTGCCTGACGCATCTGCTTATGTCACGACCTCGCTCGGCGCGCAGCCTAGCCTGGAGGATGTCTTAGACATTTCAATTGGCGATGATGCGCTGGATATTTTCGAAGATGAAATCAGCCTGCTAATTGAAGAAGAGGATGAACTCGACTCTGCGGCACAATCCAAGCCCGAAGTCAGCGACAAAATCATTCACCCTCAGGTTTTTCGTGCTTATGACATTCGTGGTATCGCCGCCGACAGTTTCAGCACCGAATTTGTCCAGCTATTAGGGCAGGCCTTAGGTAGCGAGGCAATTGACCAAGGCGAACACACTCTAATAGTCGGTCGCGATTGTCGCAATCACAGCCCAACAATCACCGAGCAACTTTGTGACGCTATCCGCAGCACTGGCTGCCACGTAATCGACTTAGGTATAGTGCCGACCCCGCTGGTTTATTTCGCCACCAACATACTCAGCGCCAGTAATTCAGGGGTCATAGTTACCGCCAGCCACAACGGCCCAGAATACAATGGCTTTAAGATGGTGTTTAACCGCAATACCATAAGCGATCAGGGCATCCAATATATTAAGCAGCGTATGCAGCAGCGTGCCTTTGCCGAATCGGCCACTCCAGGCCAACTGCGCGAATTAGATATTAGCAAAGATTATGTCGAACAAATTTTTTCCGATATCGCCTTGGCCGGGGACTTGTCGGTAGTTGTTGACGCCGGCAATGGCGCCGCCTCTGAAATTGCACCGATTTTGTTTGGAGAACTGGGCTGCACCGTTACACCGCTGTACTGTGAATTTGATGGTAGCTTCCCCAACCATGAGGCAGATCCGAGCCGCGCCGAAAACCTGCAAGACCTCATCGCCAAAGTTAAAGAGGTCGGTGCCGACTTAGGTATAGCGCTCGACGGCGATGGTGACCGACTCGGCGTGGTCACCCCGCAGGGGCAAATTATTTGGCCCGACCGCCAGCTGATGCTATTTGCCAAAGACATTGTTTCTCGCAACCCCGGTACCGATGTCCTGTTTGACGTTAAATGTACCCGCCAGCTAAATAGCCTTATCGCCAGCTATGGTGGCCGGCCGATAATGTGGAAAACCGGCCACTCGCTGATGAAAGCCAAGATGCAGGAAACTGGCGCACTGCTCGGCGGCGAACTTTCCGGTCATATCTTTTTTAAGGAACGCTGGTTTGGTTTTGACGACGGCATGTACGCCGCCGCCCGACTAATGGAAATCATGAGCCTGCGTGACCAGGACCTAGACACCATATTCAACAGTTTCCCTAATTTACCCAGCACCCCGGAAATAAAAATTGCGGTTGCCGATGAACGAAAATTTGAGATCATCGAAGAACTGATTTCCCAGGGACATTTTGATGAGGGCAAGTTCACTACCATCGATGGTCTCAGGGTCGATTTTGCCCACGGCTGGGGCTTAGTTCGCGCCTCCAACACCACCCCGGCTCTAACCTTGCGCTTTGAAGCAAAAGACCAGGCCATGCTGGAAAAGATTCAGGAGCAATTTAGAGCAGAACTGGCTAAAATAGACGCCTCACTCGTGTTTTAAACCGCCCCAAGGTCTGTCTATGCCCCCTGCTCAAAACTCCCTGTCCACCGACGGGGCCATGAATATCGCCAAGGTTCTTACCGAAGCCCTTCCCTATATCCAGCGCTTTACCGGCAAAACCATCGTGGTCAAATTTGGCGGTAACGCCATGATCGATGAAAGCCTACAAAATAGCTTCGCCCGCGATATTGTTCTAATGAAACTGGTTGGCATGAACCCAATCGTGGTCCATGGCGGCGGCCCACAAATTGGCAGCTTATTAGACAAGCTCAGTATTAAAAGCGAATTTATTGATGGCATGCGGGTTACCGACAGCGCCACTATGGATGTGGTTGAGATGGTCTTGGGCGGTTCGGTCAACAAACAAATTGTTAGCTTAATCAATCGTAACGGCGGCCAAGCCATTGGCTTAACCGGCAAAGACGGCCACTTTATCCGCACTAAAAAGCTGACGGTTAGCCGCTACAATCCAGCGATGAAAGCCTCTGAAATTATTGATATCGGTCATGTTGGCGAAGTCAAAGAGATTAAAACTGACATTATCGATATGGCTATTAACAGCAATTTCATTCCCGTAATTGCTCCCATCGGGGTCGGCGAAGATGGCAGCACCCACAATATCAATGCCGATTTGGCGGCCGGGAAAATTGCCGAGGTACTCGGTGCTGAAAAGCTAATGCTATTAACCAATGTCGCCGGACTGCAGGATAAAGCAGGTCAGATATTAACCGGCTTGAGCACCCAGCAGGTGGACAGCCTGATCGCCGATGGTACCATTTATGGCGGCATGCTACCGAAGATTGCCTGTGCTCTAGACGCCGTGAAAGCCGGGGTGACCAGCGCCCACATCATTGACGGCCGGGTGTCCCACGCAGTCTTGTTGGAGATTTTCACCGACATCGGTGTGGGTACTCTGATCACCAATAATTTAGAAAACACCTAAATCATTGTCAGCCCCTGCCACAAAAATGCCACAATAATTGTGCATACTGGATAAATTGCTGAGATTTTCAGCAATTCCATACCGGGCTTATTGAGTCCGAGCAAATATGTGGTTAGGATGGCAGAGCTTCAAATTCGAACGACAGCAAGGGTCGCAGCCCCGACAAAGCATCTATGACTAAAAACAACAATAAAATTTCACGTCGTCAGCAAATCCTTCAGGCCCTGGCTCATATGCTCGAAGCCAGCCCTGGCGCACGTATTACTACCGCGGCCCTGGCAAAAGAAGTCGGCGTCTCCGAGGCGGCATTGTATCGTCACTTTCCCAGCAAATCGAAAATGTTCGAAGGCCTAATCGAGTTTATTGAAGAGACTCTTTTTTCTCGCATCAGTTTAATCATCAATGACCAGCCCTCAGCTCTGGCCGCCAGCGAAAAGATTTTATATTTACTATTGACCTTTACTGAGCGCAACCCAGGCATCACTCGAATCTTAACGGGTGACGCTCTGGCCGGAGAAACTGATCGCCTGCGTACCCGGGTAGCCCAGCTGTTCGAGCGCCTGGAAACCCAAATTAAACAGATACTGCGCGAAGCTGAATTAAAAGAAGGCTTGCGCACCACGATTAGCATCGGCGCAGCGGCCAATTTATTGCTTGCCGCCGCCGAGGGGCGCATTGCCCAATATGTTCGCAGTGAATTTAAAAAATCTCCCACCGAAAACTGGCAAGATCAATGGACGCAGCTAACCACAGGCTTTTTCCGCCCGTAGAATTTATTTTAGCGGTTTATTCGCGAATTTAGACAACAGCCGATGAAACTTAACTACCGGCCGAGGCAGATCTCTTAACAGCAAAAAATGGCCGGGACGGCCATTTCCAATACAGGGCTTAACTAAAACAAATCGGCTACTGCAAGCCAGCACTTATTTTATTAAACCGAGCCAGATCCTCATCAAAACGCCGAGCAATCTCTTGCATTTCCTGCTGCCGTAGCTTTATATGTTCAAGCGCATTGGTACGCTTCACTTTTAGTTCTTTTAATTGCGTCAGTGTTTCTTTGCTCACACTACGACCGGCACGCTCTTGGTCCGCCGCATCACCCAATTTTCGATGAATACGGTTATCAATAGTGCCAACGTTACCACTTAAAATCCGAATGTTACCGTTGACTGTTTGTAGCTTTCGCTTCCGGGCTTCGATAATTTCAGCGGCCGAACTGTAGCGCCGCATTAGCTCGGCGTCCCACGCTTTTAGCTCTACCTGGCTACGACGCCTGGCCAATTGCTCGCCGGTCATGGCCGGGTCAACTTTTTTTATTAGACGCCCATAGCGAGTAACCACTTCATAGCCGCGCTGCGCATATTCCGGCGGAATGCTGCTATTGATAACCTGCACACCATTAACATCCAAATACCGGTAATACACCTGCTCTGAAGCCGACAACGACATACAGCATAGCAGTGTAGATAACACCAAGAATTGCTTGGGCAACTGCATCAAAGCCCCTGCTTTGGATACGCTCATAAACCCCCACCCTCTTAAAAGCTTGATTATCACTACCCAGCCCGCAAAAATCACCGGCGGTGGTATTGTCTGGCAGTGTGGCCTAACAACTTAAACCCCGGCTTAATCTCGCTGCCACCGATCTATTTTCCCGCGCGCATAGGCTAAACGCCGTATTGCTGCCGGTAATACTTAATACTAGCCACTATCTCGGCTTGGTCACCGCTTTCCTGAAGAAAAGTAACAATATCATCCAAACAAACGATACTAATGACCGGTATATTGTACTGTTGCTCAACCTCCTGGATCGCCGACAACTCACCCTGCCCCCGCTCTTGGCGATTTAAACCAATAATCACTGCGGCCGGAGTAGCTCCAGCTTGATCAATTATGCCCATTACCTCGCGCACGGCGGTACCGGCGGTAATGACATCATCAACAATGGCAATGCGACCAACCAGCTCCGCCCCGACTAACGACCCGCCCTCGCCATGGGCTTTAGCCTCTTTACGGTTAAAGCAATAGGGCATATCTAGCTGATGCTGGTCAGCCAGAGCAACCGCGGTGGTAGCGGCCAAGGGTATCCCTTTATAAGCTGGGCCAAACAAAACATCAAACTCTAAGTTGGCGGCAACAATGGCGGCCGCATAGAATCGGCCCAAATCTGCCAGTGCGGCGCCGGTTTTAAAGCGTCCGGCGTTAAAAAAGTAAGGGCTGGTACGGCCCGACTTTAAGGTGAACTCACCAAAACACAGCACCTCATGTTTAATGGCTAAACGGATAAATTCACGTTGAAAGTCTTGCATATCGGTCTCCAAAACGCGTTTTGGTAAAATTGGGCAGCAGACTTAAGGAATTTTAACAAATTCCCCGACCCTAACGTCCCTTTTAACTACCAAATTTTATAAAGGCCGGTATCATACACAGTCCATTAACAAGGGGCTATTAATGCGCATTATCAGTTTAAATGTTGACGGCATACACCAAGCTGCGCAACGAGGTTTATACGACTGGCTACAGGAGCAAGACGCAGATATCGTCTGCCTGCAGGATTTGCGCGCCCAGGAATACGAGCTAGACAACGATACTTTCCACCCTGAAGGTTATTACCCCTACTTTTTTGATTCCGGCATCCCCCATACCAATGGCGTCGCCATCTATACCCGCCATGTACCCAAAGCCCTAATTTACGGCTTTGGCTTTTCCAGCGGCTTGGATATGCAGGGCCGTTATTTACAAATAGATTTTGAACGCCTAAGTGTAGGTTCGTTTCTGGCGCCAACGGTAGTGTCTGGCAACGAACAGCAAATCGAGCAAAAGCTAGGTTTCTTTGACGACCTACAGGCGCATCTGCATAAAATCTCCCGCAAGCGTCGCGATTTCATCTTCTGCGGTCATTGGAATATGGCCCGCAGCCGGGATGATGTGCAAAACTGGCAAAACCACGAAGAAGACGATGGTTTCAAGCCCCACGAGCAGCAATGGATGCGCCAGCTAGTGGAAGAGCTGGATTATGTTGACGCCTTTCGGCGAATCAACCGCGACCCTGATGAATATACTCATTGGCCCAGCGGTACCGTCGGTGAAGGCGATGGCTGGCGCAGTGACCTACAAATAGTGTCCGATGAGCTAAAACAGCGGATAGAATACGGCGCCATCAATAAAAACAAGCTGTTCTCCAGCCACCTACCGGTGATTATGGATTACGACATCGAGCTATAAAGCCAGATTTTCTGCTACAATTGATCGCCTTCGCCCGGCCCACAAGGCTGGGCAGCTGCTCAACCATCGCTCATCAAAGCCCTCGCAGCCATTAAAGATAGGAAACCCACAGCCTAACCAATAGCCCCAAGCAGTAGAGAATTTTATGCCTGTTTATCGCTCCAAAACCTCCACCCACGGCCGCAATATGGCTGGTGCCCGCTCATTATGGCGCGCCACCGGGATGACCGATGAAGATTTCCAAAAGCCCATTATCGCCATCGCCAACTCCTTTACTCAATTTGTTCCCGGCCATGTGCACCTAAAAGATATGGGCCAACTGGTCGCCCGAGAAATTGAAAAAGCCGGCGGCGTGGCCAAAGAATTCAACACCATCGCGATCGACGACGGCATTGCCATGGGTCATGACGGCATGCTCTACAGCCTGCCCAGTCGTGACCTTATTGCCGACAGTGTCGAGTATATGGTTAACGCCCATTGTGCCGATGCTCTGGTTTGCATTTCCAACTGTGACAAGATCACCCCCGGCATGCTGATGGCCGCCATGCGTCTCAATATTCCGGTTATATTTGTCTCCGGCGGCCCGATGGAAGCCGGTAAAACCAAGCTGAGCGAGCACAAGTTAGACCTGGTGGATGCCATGGTCATTGCCGTTGATGACAACGCCAGCGATGAAGATATTGCCGAATACGAACGTAGCGCCTGCCCCACCTGCGGCTCTTGCTCAGGCATGTTTACCGCCAACTCGATGAACTGCCTGACCGAAGCCCTAGGCCTGAGCCTACCCGGCAATGGCACCATGCTGGCGACCCACGCCGACCGTGAGCAATTGTTCCTGCGAGCCGGCCGTACTATTGTCGAAATGACTAAGCGCCATTACGAGCAAGACGACTACTCGGTTTTACCTCGTAACATCGGCAATTTCAAAGCCTTCGAAAATGCCATGACTTTAGATATTTGCATGGGCGGCTCAACCAATACCATTCTACATTTGCTGGCGATTGCCCTAGAAGCTGAAATCGACTTCACCATGGACGATATTAATCGCCTCTCGAAGATCGTGCCGCAGCTGTGCAAGGTTGCCCCTAACTCGCCCGAATATCATATCGAAGATGTGCATCGTGCCGGCGGAATTATGGCCATTCTTGGTGAGCTCGATCGCGCCGGCAACATCCACTCCGACCTGCCCACCGTGCACAGCGCAAGCATGAAAGAGGCCTTGGACACCTGGGATATCATGCGTAACCCCAGCCCTGAGGTGATGAAGTTTTATAAGGCCGGCCCCGCCGGTATTCCTACTCAAACCGCTTTTAGCCAAGCCACTCGCTGGCCCAGCCTCGACGCCGATCGCGCCAACGGCTGTATTCGTTCCCTTGAACACGCCTTTAGCTTAGAAGGTGGCCTGGCCATATTAAGCGGCAATATTGCCGAAGATGGCTGCGTGGTGAAAACCGCCGGTGTCGACGATTCGATCTTGGTCTTCGAAGGCAGCGCCTACGTCACTGAATCACAAGACGAAGCCGTGGCTGATATTTTGGCCGACAAGGTCAAGGCCGGTGATATTGTAATCGTTCGTTACGAAGGCCCCCGCGGCGGTCCAGGTATGCAGGAAATGCTCTACCCAACGTCCTATATCAAATCCAAAGGTTTGGGCAAAGCTTGCGCACTACTCACCGACGGTCGCTTCTCGGGCGGCACTTCGGGCTTGAGTATCGGCCATGTATCCCCCGAAGCCGGTGCCGGTGGTGCTATTGGCCTGGTGCGTAATGGCGATAAAATCAAAATCGACATTCCCAACCGCAGCATCGATGTACTGCTCAGTAATGAGGAGCTGGCCAGCCGCCGGGTCGAGCAGGACAAGCTAGGCTGGAAGCCGGTCAAGCCGCGCCCACGCAAAGTCAGCGCCGCATTAAAGGCCTACGCCTTGCTAGCCACCAGTGCGGACAAAGGCGCGGTGCGAGACCTCTCGCAATTGGAATAAGTGTTTGTTAATTCCATGCTTCTAAACGATAACCCCAGCTAGTACTGGGGTTTTTTATAGCGGTAAGTAGCAATTCAAACTTGGCGGTAGTAATGCAGGCCGTTCAGACTTCCAGAACTCTCTCAAAACTTACTAAATGTATGCACTTGAATTCGCCCCACGACACTAGCACGATATAGGCTTAGCTCTGGGATTTTGTTTTCCAGACTCTGTTGGTTCGTCAAGCTCCCCATGAGCGGAAAAACGGTTGTCGATACGGAACCACATAATCCGCCCCTCCTGAGCTTGTCGAATGACATGTCTGGAAAATAAAACGCCAGAGCTAAGCCGACAGAGGATCTAGGCAATCGAAGCTCTCGACTACTTCTGTCTGATTCTGGCAATGAAATGGACACTTCCGGCTATTGGTAAAACTCGCTATGGCATTACACTGGATGTCAGATTTCCAGAAATTAACCTTATGCCCATTAGACAACGCTACCACCATAAACACAGCTCCGGGCTAGAAGTTGATGGCGCTCGGGTCGGCCGATTCGACGGCGGACTCAATACCAACTTTATTTGCTACCGTATTGGCGGAATATTGATTGATTCCGGCCCCAGCAACCAATGGAGCGAGGTAAAAGAGTTTGTTGAAGAAAAGCCCGTTAAGGCTCTGTGGCTAACCCATCACCATGAGGATCACAGCGGCAACGCTGGTGAAATTGCCAAACTTTATGGACTAACTCCTTCAGCACCCAAACTGGCGATTGCTAAGCTAGCCCGTGGTTTTAAAATACCCGCCGGCCAAGAAATGATCTGGGGCACGGCCGGGAAAGTAGCAACCCAAGCCCTGGCAGAAACCATGCTGCTGGAAAACGGCGACCCGGTTATCCCTATTCACACCCCAGGGCACGCCAAAGACCTGACCTGCTTTTATCTGCCACGGCAAAAATGGTTTTTTAGTGGTGACCTCTATTTGGCCCGGCGCCTAAAATACATGCGCGCCGATGAAAACCTAGAATTAATAATGTCCAGCCTTAAAAAAGTATTGGCGCTGGATTTTAATGTAGTGTTCTGCCCCCATCGAGGTATTGATGACCAGGGCTACCAAGGCATGCAAGACAAGCTCGCGTTCCTGATCACGCTTTGCCAGGACAGCCAAGACTTGATGGACCAAGGTATTGTAGTCGACCTTATCAGCGAACAGCTACTCGGCCCCAACGCCGCCCTCGATACCGACAGCCAGGGTAATTTCACCAAAGCCAATTTAATTCGCGAGGCATTACAGGTAGACTTAGATAAATTTGCCTAGACAGGGTTGCGCCATGCCACATCATTTTGTCGATTATATCGAGCTGCCCAGCTCCGACCTAAACGCCACCAAAGCGTTTTACCAGCAGGTATTTAACTGGCAGTTTACCGACTACGGCCCCGACTACTGTGACTTTAGCCAAGAGGGGATTAACGGTGGGTTTTATCGGGCTGAATTGCCTAGCCGCACGGACAATGGCAGCGCCTTAATCGTAATTTATAGCGATGATATCGATGCCAGCCTAGTCGCTGTCGAAGCGGCCGGGGGCGAAATCATCAAAAATATTTTTGAATTTCCCGGCGGCCGACGCTTTCAGTTTCTCGATACTACCGGCAATGAACTGGCAGTTTGGACAAAAATTTAATACCCAAACCGGCCATTCAAAGTTACCGACGTCGAAACAAACCTAGAGTGTTGACTGTAGCTAACTCTTCGAACAAGCCCGAAGCTTTGGCCAACTTCCAAATATTGTAGGGTGCCTGGCCGCCTTCGGCCGGGTTGGGGAATATATCGTGAATCGCCAGAATACCACCGGGGACGATATGACTAACCCAGCTGCGGTAATCAGTTTGTGCCGCCTCTTCGCTGTGGCCGCCATCGATAAAGACCATGCCTAACGGGGTATGCCAATGGCGCGAGGCAATACCTGAACTACTGACAATCGGTACTACAGCTTCATCGAGACCCGCTCGGCGCATAGTAGTACGGAAGGCTTTAAAGCTATCCATCAACTCAACACTGGCATCAAACAGGTCGGGGTCATGATATTCCTCACCTAACTGATGCTCCTCCGAGCCGCGGTGGTGGTCGACCGCATAAACAATACCAGCCTGAGCTTTAACCGCTGCACCGAGGTAGACTGTGGATTTACCGCAGTAGCTACCCACTTCCAATACCGGACCAAGCTGGCAAGATTCGGCCGCATGCTGAAACAGGGCAGCGCCCTCATCAGGTGCCAAAAAGCCTTTAATGCTGTCGATATCAATGGGAAGTTGCAGAGCTGTACTCATAGTCTTTAATCTTGTCAGTTAAAAGGCTAATTAAAACGGGCTTGGCCTTATCTCGCAATAACAAAAACCATCAATTATCGGCTTTCTTTTCAAAGTAATGGATGGTGCGCTTAACCGCCTTTAGGCGCCGCTGCTTACGCTGGACAAGCGCTTTGGTATCAGCATCGCTACCCTTACCCTGAAGCTCAACCAGCTCTTGCTTCAACTCTTCGTAACCTTCTTTCAGCTCTTGCAGCTGCTGGGCCTTATCAGCCTTATCAAACACAATCGTCTCTGGCTCGGCCTCGGCCTTATTTTTAGAGCGATAACGCGGCGCAGGGATCACCGCCTCACTTAGCTGACGCTGATTCATAAAGCTGGGCGAAACAATCTCAACCCCACCACCGTGCAAGCGGTCCAGCATATGCCGGCGCAATTTTGAACGCGCCGATAGAAGCTGTTTTACTTCAGCTAAAAATCCTGCCACCCGGTAACACACGGAATAGTCACCTAGGTCCATAATATGAACAAAGGCCTCTTCCAAACCCGCATCACTGGCGGCCTGCTTCAACAACTCTTCGATATGCTGATTATCAAGGTCATAGCCCAACGTCACCTCAGCACTGACCACCGTGCCGCTCGCGTGCACTACTTTTACTGGGTTGGCGGCGACATAGGCGTTCGGCAGAGTTAGCAGGTCACGATCTTCAGTTTGAATTTCAATATGGAATAGGTCTTGTTCCGTCACTCGACCAAAGTGCTGTCCCACCTGGATAAAGTCGCCGGCTTTAAAGTTTTTTAATGACCGCAGCATAACCCCAGCCATGACATTCGCGGCCACCGTAGTAGAAGATAGGGTAATAACCGCGGTGAGCAATAAACCCAACAAAGTTAGCAACTGGCCCTGGGTCTGCGCATTAATAGGCAGGCTCAGAATGACGGCACAGAGGCCAATCATCGCAATCAATGTGGTCATCCACTGACGGCGATAATTGGCACCCTCGGTGACGTCATACTTGGCCCTACGCCCTAGGATAAATATCACCAGGGCAATCAGCGCCAACACCGATAGCAAGGGTAAGAGCTTAGGAACAAAATCCAACAGCTGCTGTAAATACATTTGCAATTCTATTGCCATAACCAATCCCTAGCCCTAGTCGGTCGTGTTATTGAACTGCGATCGTTAATGCCTGTTCTATGTCCGCAATAATATCGTCAACATGTTCAATACCAATCGACAGGCGCACCATCTCCTCGCTGACACCAGCGGAAGCCAGCTCCTCAGCGTCCAACTGGCGATGGGTGGTCGTGGCCGGATGACAGGCCAGGGATTTTGCGTCGCCAATATTAACCAAACGTAAGATCAGCTGCAGCGCGTCGATAAATTTACCGCCGGCCTCTAAGCCACCCTTGATGCCAAAACTGAGAATACCGGAAGCCTTGCCATTGCAGATAGCCTCGGCATTAGCGCGATAGGGGCTGTCGGCCAAGCCAGCATAGTTAACCCATTTTATCTGCGGATGGCTGGATAAATACTCGGCTACTTTTTGGGCATTGTCGCAATGTCGTTCCATTCTCAGTGACAAGGTTTCTAGGCCCTGCATAATTAAAAACGAACTGTGAGGCGAGATTGCAGCACCGGTATTACGCAGAGGCACCACTCGACAACGGCCTATATAAGCCGCCTCACCCAAGGCCTCGGTATACACCACACCATGGTAGGAGGGGTCAGGAGTATTCATCACCGGGAAGCGATTTTTATTAGCAACCCAGTCAAATTTACCGGAGTCGACAATCGCGCCACCAATAGTAGTACCGTGGCCGCCGATATATTTGGTCAAAGAATGCACCACAATATGAGCCCCCAGCTCAAACGGTCGACATAGGATTGGCGTGGCCACGGTGTTATCTACAATCAAAGGCACGCCATGTTTGGTGGCGATGTCGGCCCAGCGCTTGATATCAACAATATTACCCGCCGGGTTGCCAATAGACTCGCAGAACAAAGCCTTGGTATTGTCATCAATAAGAGACTCTAATTTGTCGAAATCGTCACCTGAGGTAAAACGAGTTTCAATACCTTGGCGCGGAAAGGTATGGGCAAACAAGTTATAAGTGCCACCATACAGCTGCGACGTACTAATAATATTACTGCCAACCTCGGCAATCGCTTCAATGGCGTAACGTATCGCCGCCATACCCGAGGCCACGGCTAGAGCACCAATCCCACCCTCTAAGGCCGCCACGCGCTTTTCCAGTACGTCAGTGGTGGGGTTCATTATTCGGGTATATATATTACCCGGCACCTTTAGATCAAACAGATCAGCGCCGTGTTGGGTGCTATCAAAGGTATAGGAGGTGGTTTGATAAATCGGTGTGGTCGCAGCTCTAGTGGTGGGGTCACCCTCGTAACCGCCATGCAACGCGATGGTTTCTGGCTTCATTATTGTCTTTGCTCCAGCTTTTATAGCTTCTATCGAATTTAGACCAGCCTCTCGGCCTGTTATCGGCATATTGTTAACGGCATGGAGCCAACAAGCAAATGATTTTATTTTGAGCTTATTGGATGTAGGTAAGGGGCGTGAGCAGGAGCGGTAGACTTGCCTACACGGATGTAGGTAAGGGACGTGAGCAGGAGCGGTAGACTTGCCTACATGGATGTAGGTAAGGGACGTGAGCAGGAGCGGTAGACTTGCCTACACGGATGTAGGTAAGGGACGTGAGCAGGAGCGGTAGACTTGAACATCCTGATTCTACCCGGCTTAGCTCTGGCGTTTTATTTTCCATACACTCCTTTGACAAGCTCAGGAAGAGCGGATTATGTGGTTCCGTATCGACTCCCGTTTTTCCGCTCATGGTGAGCCTGACGGACCAATAGAGTCTGGAAAACAAAACCCAGATCTAAGCCTGCCCTGCAGTAGCGTCAAGAATTGAGTATCTAGCGTTTAAATAGCCATTCTTTCAGTACCCACGAAGCTAGGGCCGACGGGGTGGTTTGTATTGCAGCCGATCAGGGCGCGCTTTTAGCGGCTCAGTGTTGGCGGCGTTTTTAGGCGAGGACTGTTTGAGCGAGGTAGCGAGTTCCGCAGCCGCCGCCAATACTGAGTTGCGAGCGACCGGCAGCAATACAAACCACCTCGCCGACCCGGACTATTGCTACCTGACCTGCCCCCCCGGGCTTATCTTTGGCTACAGGCAGGACGTACTCCAGTGAAAACCACTCCCCCGCTTTAATTTATTCGTAGCTAGCCCACCATCAAGCAGATTTACCCTCAACAAACTTAGCAATCAGCAAGCCTCCCAGCACCCAGCCAATGATCGAATCGGCAATCATCACCAGCGTATACTCCAGCGAAAAAGCAAACCAATTGTAGTAGGGGAAATGGCCGATAAAACCGATCGCTAAGCCGGTTAAAGCCACGAACTTCAGCCGCTGGCCATAACTCAAGCCTTGGGTCATCGCCAGCATCAAGGCGACCAAAAAGCCGGATACCATATAACCCAGCAAACCCAGGCCCATCTGCTTGGGCATATTGGTTTTATACTCTGGCACCACAGCGGCAAAGATCGTCGCCTGCCCTTCACTGAAGCCCTCTTCGGTAAAGGGCATAAAATAGATACCCGCCTCGGCTGACTGCTGTTTAAGTACCTGGCCCATGGCCTTTTCATCACTAAAGGCATGGGACACATCTTGATGCCAGCTCAACACCGTCCACGAGACAAAGCCCCAGAAGAACATAACGATGCCGCTGAGCACACTGGCCATTATTAGCTTTTTCATAATCCACCTTTATTGTTATTGATTAGCACCCAAGCAGCGTAACATTGGTTTTTTTCGTGTTAAAGTTGTGCTTTTGAATAAGCAAAGCCTCAACATGAAATATTCCGATCTTAGAGACTTTATTAAACAACTGGAAAAACGCGGCCTACTGCAGCGTATCAGCGAACCGGTTGACCCCTATCTGGAAATGACCGAAATTTGCGATCGCACTCTGCGCGCAGGCGGCCCGGCACTGTTATTTGAAAATCCGGTGGGCTACAGCACACCGGTACTGGCCAACCTCTTTGGCACCCCAGAGCGGGTCGCCATGGGCATGGGCGAGGAAAGCGTAGAAGCGCTACGTGAAGTTGGTAAGCTGCTGGCCTTTTTGAAAGAACCCGAGCCGCCCAAAGGTCTGAGAGATGCGTGGCAGAAACTGCCCATTTTTAAACAGGTGCTCAACCTAAACCCCAAACAAGTCAGCAAAGCGGCCTGCCAGCAAGTCGTGATAAACGGTGACGAAGTCGATCTCAAACAGCTACCGATCCAAACCTGCTGGCCCGGCGATGCCGCACCCTTGGTGACTTGGCCGCTGGTCATCACTCGCGGCCCTAATAAAGAGCGACAGAATCTCGGCATTTACCGGATGCAGTTAATTGCTAAAAACAAGTTGATCATGCGCTGGCTCAGTCATCGCGGTGGCGCTTTGGACTTTCGTGAATGGCAGCAACAGCACCCGGGCGAGCCCTTCCCCGTTTCTGTCGCCCTTGGCGCTGACCCGGCGACTATACTCGGCGCGGTGACACCGGTACCCGACAATTTAAGCGAATATGGCTTTGCCGGTTTACTGCGCGGCGATAAAACCGAGGTGGTAAAATCCAAAAGCAATGACTTGCAAGTTCCTGCCAGCGCCGAGTTTGTGCTCGAAGGGTTTATCTACCCCGATGAAATGGCCGAAGAGGGTCCCTTTGGCGACCACACCGGCTACTACAATGAGGTCGATAGCTTTCCCGTATTTACGGTGGAAACCATCACCCACCGCCAAGACCCGATTTACCACAGTACCTACACCGGCCGGCCACCGGATGAGCCAGCCGTTTTAGGGGTGGCATTAAATGAAGTATTTGTGCCTATCTTACAGAAGCAGTTTCCCGAAATTGTCGACTTCTATTTGCCCCCGGAAGGCTGCTCTTACCGCATGGCAGTAGTCACCATAAAAAAACAATATCCAGGTCATGCCAAGCGCGTAATGATGGGAGTTTGGTCGTTTTTACGTCAATTTATGTACACCAAATTTGTCATAGTAACCGACGACGATATTAACGCCCGTGATTGGAATGATGTCATCTGGGCCATCACTACCCGAATGGACCCGATCCGTGATACCACTATGGTGGAAAATACGCCAATTGATTATCTAGACTTTGCCTCACCGGTTTCCGGCCTCGGCTCAAAAATGGGTATGGACGCCACTAACAAATGGCCAGGGGAGACCGATCGGGAATGGGGCGAGCCCATTGTGATGGATCAAGCGGTAAAAGATACAGTTGATGAGAAGTGGCAGAGCTTAGGTATTAAGCTGCCCTAGCAATACACCGCAATAAAACTCATAAAAGTCGGCCTGCCGGTTGATTATAAACCGCACAAAATAAAGCCCCGCGAGGAAATCCTAGCGGGGCTTATGCTTACAGCCTTACTAATTATTTAGCTGCGACACCCAACGCACTTAAGGTTTCAACATTTAGATAGCGATCTACTGGCAGCTCCTTATCCTGCTGGAACTTATTAACCGCCGCCATAGTCTCACGACCAATCACACCGTCAATAGGGCCCGGCTCATAGCCACGCTCTTTTAGCGCCACTTGAATCTGGCGTAGACGGTTATTGGTCATATTGGTATCACACAGAATGCTGCGCCACTCCATATGGCCTTTCTGGGTAATTTCCTGGCGTGATACAGTTTTTTCTACCGCAGGAATAGTATTGCGAATTTCCTTGGCTGCGGAAACTAACTTACGAACCTTCATATCCTTGTATACCGCAGGAATTGATTCAGTGCGGAAGCTGGCGGCTTGAGTAACCACTTTGCGCTTAACTGTGCGATATTTGGCCTGGATTTCAGTCAAACATATTTGCTGGCCGGTGCGCGATTGTTTGCTCATGCTTTTATCATGCACCTCATGCCAAACATATTGACCATCTTTAGACTGAACCCGCTTTTTAATATCCTTGTACTTGGCGGGAATAACCACCCGCTGCTCTTCCCCGGCGCTAACTTGGCGGCGTAGATTGATGGTTTTGTACTCAGCGGGAATATCTACAGTTCGTGTTTGTGCAGCGGTTTTAATTACCCGGCGATTTACGGTTTTATAAGTAGCGGGCACCTCAACCAAACACATAATTTCACCGGTAGCTGAATCTATCCGCTGAATCGGGCCAGTACCTTTTTTCCACACCGTATGCGCGGGCTTGTCCAGCACCTGTTCGGTCACGGTTTCATAGACAGCAGGTACAGTCAGCAGCTTAGATGAAGCCTCACTAACCAAAATACGTTGTTCGACCGTTTCAAATACCGGCTCGCTAGCAACCACACTCTCAGAGGCCTCGCTGACTAAAACGCTCTCGGTTACATAATCATATTCGGGCTGAACAAAGTGCTCATGGTAACAGCTGTTTACCGGCGCGCTGGCCAAATCGACGCCGCCTCGCTTAGCCGCATCCAAGGTGTTTTGTTGGGCGACTGGGGAGTTCGAAGCCAGTTTGTTTCGCCATAAACGCGACTCATCGGAAATCTTAATCGTCTGCTCTTCAAAACCATATTGGGCCGGAATTGGAATGCGTCGCTCTGATCCAGCTTTAACCAAAACACTGGTTGTTTCCCACTCATAGACTGCCGGCTGAATCGAAACATCCTCCGAAGCTTCGCGCGCCACATAGCTTTCGGTTACTGTACGGTATTGTGGCTCCACCCAAACTCGGGCATAACACTCACCTGACTTTGCGCCTGGCGGCAGCATTGAGTCGGCCATTGAAGTCGAAGCCGCCGTCGAAGAACTATGGCGGGAATTTTCTAATTCAGCACTCAGTGCATCAATACGCTGCTGCCGTGTTGCCAGTGTTTCTTCTTGTTGGCGCAAGCGTTCTTGTAGTTCAGCATCGGCGGTTTGATCTTGTTGAACCGAGGTACAACCACCCAAAGTTAGCAAAATCCCGGCGAAGGCAAGCTGTGTTTTACGCATATCTATTATCCCTTTTTAAAAGTTTCACACCCCGAAAAATTCGGCAGCGATTAACAAAATCGATGCTCATACTGAGACTAAACTCATACTTTTAAAATTTTCGGAAATGTCCGTCTAAATAAAAATCGAGCTATGTCATCGGCACTGGCGACGGCCGAAATTATAACAATAAGCTTTGATTTTCTAAGCAGGGGGAAAGCAGTTTTTTTGATTTTTTGAGAAGTATATTTACACTTGATTCAGTGATTATTCAGCAAGAAAGGCGATGCATGGCTGAAACTTAATAAGTCCTGAACACCTTGTTCAGCCTCTATTTATCCGACTCAAAATAATAATTTTGGTTCAATGAATTGCACCAACAAAATACCCATATCAATTAGTAGGGCAAAAAAAATCCCAGTTCAACTGGGATTTTTTTTGATTAGAAGGGAATACTTAAAATTAGTTCTTTGGCATGGGCAGCTCAGGCAGAACCTGAGTCGTACTTAGTAAACCTTGCTGATAAAAATAAGTGCTTCTTTCATGCTCTCCCAGGCTAGCCAGCAAACGGCCTAGCTCAGCACAAACCTCTGCTGACTTTTTTTGCCGCAGCGAACTTTCTAAATACTCTTTGGCCTTCCCCCACAACTGATTGCGCAAGCTTAGACGTGCCGCGGCCAACATTAAATTGGCATCCGCTGGGCGCTGTCGCAACCAATCCTCTGCAAACACCAATTGACGATCAACATCCTCGCCGGCAACCAAACCAAATAAATGCACCAACTCGTCATCCCAGTCTTTTTGTAACTGCTTACGCAGCAAGTTCGCAGCGATGGAGTCAGCTTCAAACCGCTTCAGCTGTTTGACATAAGCCACCACCATGGGCGAACGTTTTTTAACTACCGTAGGAAGGTCCTCCCATACCTCTTGTAGCTTGGCGATGGCATTTTTAGTTTGCAAACGCCCGGCTTGCTCGCCCGCCAAATCAATTAACGCCAAATACAATCGGTTGGACATTTCCATTCGGCTTTCGGCCGTACCAATTTTGTTACGCACCAGTTCTGGCATCAGTCGCTCTAGCGACTCCCAATCCTCTAGATCGACATAAACTGTTTGCAGCATCTCTAGCACCAAAATATTTTTTGGCGCCATTTGTCGCGCTCGCTCTAAACTGGCCACACACAGTTCAAATTTATGATTGGCGAATTGAATCCTAGCCTGGGTCAACACCACCGCTAATTGATCGCCTTCGGCCACCTCTTCCGCTTTAAGCAGCAGCTTATTCGCTTCCTGTTCGTCGCCAATGTTCGATGCGCAGCGAGCCGAAGCCAAATAATTGATCAGCGGAGCCTGGACATTATGGGCAGTTTTTTCTAAGTTTTTACGGGCATTTTTCCAATCCCCCTCCAGGTACTGAATCAAACCCTGCTCGGTGCGTTTTTGGGCGGCAGACTTGCTGCCAAAAAGAACGAAGTGGGTGCTTTTTTTAACCAGGCTTACACTGCCGCGACCTATTTTCATCACCAGCCAAAGCGTGACAACTATCGCCAGCAAGGCAAGCCAAAACACCCAGAAGCTCATTTCGGCACTGTACTGTTGAAAAACAAACAATACATAGCCGGTATCATTATCTATCGCATAATCGATGATGTAGACCACCACACAAAGAGCAATAAACAGCAGCAGCTTTCTCTTCCACGAAAAACTCATCTCAAGCCTCCTTGGCGGACAGCTGAGGCTTGGCTTGGGGCTGGCTGGACTTTATTTTATGCAAACGTTCAATGTAAACCCGCAACTGTTCCAACGAAGAGCTGATATCAGGTAGCTCGGCGGCCACAGCTTCCTGCTCCAGCTCATCTATTTCACTAATAAAAGCTCGGATCTGACTAGACGGAGGAAACTGAGTTTGCAGCCAATGACGGGCCTGCTGTAATGACGCTTGGTAAATAACCGTTTCTTCACGCAACATTGCCAACTGGGCGCGCTCCAACATAAAGCGTAAATTCAATTTCACATAAGCCTGCGCCTCAGGTGGCAGCAAGGCATTAACCGGCTCATTTTTACGGAACTCAATAAAATGACCCAGATATTGCCACAGAGCTGTACCCCAAGCGCCGATCCGATGGGACCAGCTAACCTCTTCAGGCAGCACTGGCGCCTCTACGGCGACGTTGCGATCCTTCATCGGGATGCGCTTGGGCACCGTAGGTAATTTTTCGATTTGGGCGGCCAAACCTGCTATGCGTAAAAATAAACCATCGCGATCAACCTTGGCGGATATTTTTAACGCTGCTAAATTATTACCAATGGTTTGGCGAATAGGGAATAAATCAACATCGTCCATATCGCGTAAAATAGCATCCGCAGTGACCAATAGACCGATGGCACCGGTGGTGGCGCGCTCAGTTAATAAACGCTGATTGGCCAAACGCAGTAAATACTCGGCTTCGGCCAATAGCCAGTCTTCCCGGCTGGTCGAAGATAAGCTAATCAAACGCTTATTCTGGCTGTCTAGGCGTTGCTGGATAGCGAGCATCGACGCCTCCAGCTTACCAGTGGCATCTGCATTTACCGCCTGCTCCGCTTTAGCCTTGGTCGCGCCGACTTCGCTGTTAATTTGTTGTAACTGCTGCTGCTGTTGGGCCATGGTTTGGCTGTAGGTCTTTTTAAACTGCTGATCCTGCTGCCAGTACTGCCAAGCGAAATATGCTCCGCCGGCCATGCCAAGCACTATAATTAACAGCAACAGAATTATAAAAAAACGGCCAATGCCGCCGCCGGACTTTTCAGCCGCCGCTTTTGAGGTGCTCTTGGTATCCACCTTATTATCGGCTTGGGGGCTATCCTTAACCGCCTCACCCAGTATGGTTACCGGCTTGTTTTCTGGCTCAGTCGTCATATTCACTCCATCTACTGCTTTGCTGAAACAGCGTTCTAATTTAAAAATCGATGATTTTAGGGCGTTATTGAGGGGTTATTTCACTGTACCAATGCTGAATAGTGTCGACCACGCAGCTATCGCTAGCGTTCTCTGCCACCACAATTCGATCAAAACCCAATTCGCGAGCCATGCCCGCCACCCTTTCCCCTGGCACTAATAAAGGAATATTGCGCCAGGCTTCTAATAAACTGTTACTAATTGCTGCACTTAAGTTGCTTAAGCTTTCGCCACTATGCACGGTTAATAAGCATTTTTGAGTTGTTTGATTGAAACCCACACTCATTAATTGCTGCTTCAAATTTTCCGGCACTTGGCGATCATATAATTCACAATAGTCTACCTCGGCACCGCGCTCAAGTAAGGTTTGCGCCAGAGTTTCGCGCCCACCCAAACCACGAAATATAATTACCCGCTGGCCGTTGATATTTTGCAGGCTCGGTAGAGCCAACAACGCTTCGCTATTCATGGCATTGGCGGCAGACTCGACCGGCCCAAGAAAGCTCCCATTGAGCGCCCGGGCGGTAGCCGCACCAATCGCTAAATAGCGCTGGCCGTGAGGCGGCTGAGGCCAAAATCGATCAATCCAGTCGAGCCCATATCGCACCGCATTCTGACTGATAAATATGGCAAATTGATAGCGATCAAAATCGAGCAGAAGAGACTTAATGGCCTGCTCTTGCGCTTGACTGCGCAGCGGGGTAATTTGCATGACAGCGGTTTGGTGGCAACGGGCGCCAATTGACTGCAGCCGAGCGCAAAGCGGCTCAGCCGCATCCGTCGGCCGGGTGACAAGAATATCCAGTCCTTGCAAGCTCCTCATCTATTGCTCGTCATAGACCTTGGCCAAAATCTTGTCCGCCCCAGCAGCCAGTAAATCTTCCGCCATGGCTATACCCATAGCCTCGCCATCGGCCAGCCCACCATGCATTTCTCGGTACAGCATCTCGCTGCCGTCGGGCGCACCTACGAGGCCGCGCAACCACAATTGGCCATCGCGTTCAATCGCGTAGCTGGCGATAGGCACCTGACAGCCCCCCTCCAATCGCCGGTTCATTGCGCGCTCGGCAACAACACAGCGGGCCGTATCTGAATGGTGTAAAGGCGCTAGTAGCAATTTAGCCTGGGCATCTTTAATTCGACACTCGATACCCACAGCCCCCTGCCCACCTGCGGGCAAGCAGAACTCAGCGGCAATAGTTTCTTTTATCCGCTCGGGCATCTGCAACCGAATCAAGCCGGCAGCCGCCAAGATAATTGCGTCGTATTCGCCGGCATCCAATTTCGCCAAGCGAGTATTAACATTGCCGCGCAGAAATTTAACCGTTAAATCTGGACGCTTGGCCAGCAATTGGCACTGCCGCCGCAAGCTGGAAGTTCCCACCACCGCGCCAGCGGGTAATTCACCCAAGCATTTATAGTGGTTGGAAACAAAAGCATCGTGGGGGTTTTCACGTGGGCAGATAACCTCCAGGCCAAGACCTGCTGGAAACTCCATCGGCACATCTTTCATGGAATGTACGGCGATATCGGCCTCGTCGTTTAACAGCGCGTGCTCAAGCTCCTTCACGAATAAACCTTTGCCACCCACTTTGGCCAACGGCACATCAAGAATTTTATCGCCACGGCTAACCATGGGTACCAGCTCCACTGTCAATTCAGGGTGATGGCGCTCTAATTCGGTTTTTACATATTCGGCCTGCCATAGGGCTAAAGCAGATTTTCGGGTGGCGATGCGAATTCGCTGGGACATTGCTGACAACACTTATTGGCTAATTTCGAAGCGACAATCATAACAGACCTAGACCTAAGGCTCATCTGTCTACATCAAGGCCTAAGCCAGCAAACACTGGTGATTAACGCTGGCGCCGTATAGCAGAATACCTACCTAGAAACTGACTAAAAAAACATCGACAAGGGGGCTGAGCTAACAGTTAGGGGCGGTGAATATTGATCGGTAACCGGGCATCACCACGACCAACACAAACAGCGACCCCAGAAAAAATAAAGACCCTATAAACAGGGCCTTTGCAGTGCTACATTTTCGCTAATAGGTTTCGAATCTTACTCACGTGGCGGCGACTGATTATCGGCTTATGTTCGGATTCTTTTAAGCGCATGGTGTAATGACCTTCCGCCGCTCGCTCCATACCCTCTACATAAGCCCTAGACACCAATGAGTTACGATGGATGCGCATAAAACTGGCCTCGAATTCCATCTCCAATTCTTTTAGCGTGTCATCGATCAAGGTTTCACCACCACGATGATAAACCGTGACATACTTTTGATCAGCCAAAAAGAAGAACACATCCTCCATCGGAATTAACTCTACCCCGCGACGAGTTTTGGCGCTGATATGCTTGCGTGCATTGGGGTGGTCGGCTTTAACAATCGCCTCCAACGCCTGCAGCTGAACCCGGTTTAACTTACGCGCATTTTGCAGTACCTGCTCCAGCTGCTCCTGCTTCACCGGCTTAAGCAAATAACCAACCGCTTGAGACTCAAACGCCTCAATCGCATGCTGATCATAGGCGGTGCAAAATACCACCGCTGGTGGATCCTGCAGATCGGCAATGCGCCGGGCCGCAGATAAGCCATCTTCGCCAGGCATAGAAATGTCCATTAGCACCACGTCGGGCTCACAGGCCTCAACTTCTTTGTAAGCTTCATCGGCGCCCGCCGCCTCAGCCACAACCTCACATTCCTTTATGCGCGAAATCATTCTCACCAAACGCTCGCGCGCCAGTGATTCATCGTCGACAATTAAGACATCCATGATCGTGCTCATAAGGTCACTCTATCCCGTTAATTATTTCTATTTGCGCCTTGTTTACTCATTTCATACTTTACCGCAAGCCGCATAATATTTAGCTGCTATCGGCAGAGTCTTGGGTTTTCTTCAATTGATATTGAATATTTACCGTAAACTGATCAGTTCGGTGCTCGACCTCACAAATTGATCGCGCACCAAAGTGTGCTTCTAGCCTCGCCACCACATTATTCAGTGCCAGCTGGTTTCCCTTTTCTGCGGCGCGGTTAGCGTCGACAGGGTTACTTACACTCAAGTATAGATTCAAATCATCATTGTGAAGGATTATTTCAACCCTTCCACCTTGGGGCCTTGGGTGGATACCATGTTTAATGGCGTTCTCCAACAAAGGCTGCAACAGCAGGCGAGGAATCAACTGTTTTTTGACGCCTTCGCTGCACTGCCAAACCACTTGCAGTCGTTCATCCAGACGAATTTTTTCAATCGCTAGGTAGCGTTCACACAAAGTCAGCTCTTCCGCTACCGTAACCAGACCCGGCTCAGCCAAATTGGCCCGGAACAGGTCGCTTAAATCTTCAACCATGCGCTCGGCCTTATCCGGATCTACCGCAATCAGACTGGCAATAGAGTTCATACTATTGAATAGAAAGTGCGGCTGTATACGTGACTGCAACGCCTGTAACTGAGCCTGTAGTTGCGCCTTATGCTGGTTACGCAGCTGCTGCTGAAGGTACATATAGCGCAGGCCTATACCCGAAAAAACAGACGAGATCAGCAGGTTCTGAACAATAGTTGCAGTACTTATGGTGAGGCTAGCACCCAATAAATTTGCGCTAAGTAAGCTGTAAAACAGGGTCACGAACTGCACTAGAATAAAGCATAAGCTCCCGGCCACCGCGGCGCTCATTTGGTTTAAGCGCTGCTGCAAAGGGATAATGGCTGCAACACTACTTAAGCTGACCCACTGGATAAAGAAGGACAGTAAACCAAAATGGTGCCAATCAAAGGGCACCACGCCAGCGTCTGCTACTGTCAGCACCAGCCCCAGTAACTCACCGATAAGTACTACACCCAAAAGGATAGCAGGACTTTTGAAATCCGGTAGGAAGTCCCCAAAAATAGCACCAGCTTTGCCGCTTTTAACGGTAATTCGTTGCATTCTAAGTCTCTTAGCCCAAAGGCATCCATTGACCCGCTGACTTTTTATCTTATTTGGCGGGTAATCCGTAAGCCCTTAGTTTACCCGCTTTAAAAGAACGACGCCGAATTTGGCCGGCTAGCCGGTTGATGCGTTATAATAGACGGCTAACCATAGCGAACCAGGATTGATTGTCACCATGAGTGAAGACAAGCCCAACTACACCAACAATAACACCCCCGCCGGAACCAACAGCCAATGGGGCGGCCGCTTTAGCGAAGCCACCGATGCCTTTGTGCAACGCTTTACCGCCTCGGTGCAATTTGACCAGCGAATGGCCAAACAAGATATACAGGGCTCCATTGCCCATGCCACCATGTTGACAGCAGCCGGCGTACTCAGCGAAGACGAAAAAGCCGCGATTATCCAGGGCTTAGGCGAAGTCGAGCAGGAGATTCTTGCCGGCAAATTCAACTGGTCCATTCCGCTGGAAGATGTGCATATGAACATCGAAGCGGCGCTGACTGATAAAATCGGCATCACCGGTAAAAAATTGCATACGGGTCGCTCACGTAATGACCAGGTAGCCACCGACATTCGACTATGGCTGCGAGATGAAATTGATCATATTGTGACCGAGCTAGGGCGTTTACAAACGGGCTTAATTGGCCTGGCAGAAAAAGAAGCCGATACCATTATGCCCGGTTTCACCCATTTACAAACTGCTCAACCCGTAACCTTTGGCCACCACCTGCTAGCTTGGAATGAAATGTTACAGCGCGACTATGGCCGTTTATTAGATTGCCGCAAGCGCTTAAACCAATCACCGCTAGGTGCCGCCGCGCTAGCCGGTACCACCTACCCCATCCAGCGCCAGCTTAGTGCCGAGTTATTGGGTTTTGATAAGCCGACTGAAAACAGCCTAGATTCGGTCTCTGATCGTGACTTCGCTATCGAATTTTGTGCCTTCGCCAGCATCTTGCTCACCCATATGTCGCGCATGTCAGAAGAATTGGTATTGTGGACCTCGGCCCAGTTTAACTTTATCGAACTGCCCGACCGCTTCTGCACCGGCTCATCCATTATGCCGCAAAAGAAAAACCCCGATGTACCGGAACTGGTACGTGGAAAAACTGGCCGTGTTAACGGTCATTTAATGTGCCTGCTTACTCTAATGAAGTCACAGCCACTGGCTTACAACAAAGACAACCAGGAAGACAAAGAACCCCTGTACGATGCGGTTGATACCGTCAGGGATTGCCTGCGTGCCTTTGCCGATATGGCCCCGGCCATTATTGCCAAGAAAGAATCCATGCTCGAAGCGGCCAAGCGCGGCTTCTCCACCGCCACCGACCTAGCCGACTATTTGGTGCGCAAGGGTATTGCCTTTCGTGATGCCCATGAAATCGTGGGCAAATCGGTTGCCTATGGCATTGAAACCAGCAAGGACTTATCAGACATGAGCCTGGCCGAACTACAGCAGTTTTCCGACCAGATAGAAAACGACGTATTTGAAGTGCTAACCCTTGAAGGCTCGGTTGCCGCCCGCGATCACATCGGCGGCACCGCACCATCGCAGGTTAAGGCTGCCGCACAAAGAGCGCTAAGTTTAGTCCAGCAACGCTAAATTAAACTTAGACCTTTATTAAGGCGAGCCTAGCTCGCCTTTTTTATTTCTCTCACTGGCTAACACTAAGTAAACAAATGACACCGGCGCTATCAATGACCCATGTCTTCTGCGATACCAAGCAAGCACTTGAGATAGCCGTTTAAAAATCCAAAGCCCAGCTACAAACATGCTCAAACATCAACCAAGCAGCTATGTTTTTAGGGAAATAAATTTACATTTTCCACTCAACGCTGTATACCATCTGCCAGTAATTAATTAGCACTATTGTCTGAGTTAGAATATGCATCGATGTTGGTTTTTCGGGCATGGATGGATAAAACATTTCGTTAACTTCAAAGGGATTTTTGTTGCCGTTTTCTTCGCCTTGCTATGGTGGCAGTGCGCTCGGTGGTATGAGTCCTACCTGCTCGACCAACAGGCCCAGCAATTCAACCATAAGATACAAATCCAAAGTGAAAACCTTTCCAAGCTAGTCGCCAATCGACTTGAGCTGTTAAGCAACCTCAATGCCTTTGTTAAAGCTGAGCTAGACGCCTCGGCCGATAAAACAATTCCAGCCTCAACGGCATCCGCTTTTATTAGCGGCCTAGGCTCGTCCACCACAAACATTCGCAACTTTGCCCTTGCTCCAAACGGGGTTATTAATTTTATTTCACCGCTAGCAGGGAACCATGAAGCTATCGGCCTCGATCTTTTAAAAGACACCCGACCAGCCAGTGCAGCGGCCACAGCTAGAGCACAGCAGCGACCGCAAGCCGCCTTGACCAACCCGCTGGAGTTACTGCAAGGTGGCTTAGGCTTAGTGGCACGACTTGAGGTTCAGCACCAGAACCAGGGCTGGGGTTTTATTAGTATCGCTATGGATGTTTTACCGCTGCTGCAGGAAAGCGGACTGGTTGACTTCAGCAACCAGTATCACGTTGCCATACGTGATCGAGACGGCCACATTTTTTACGGCAACAAAAGTATATTTACTACCGCCAAAAGCAGCCACCGCATCGCTCTGACCGACGGCTTTTGGGAGATCGCCGCACAGCCATACAACATAGGCAAAGAATATCCGGCAAAAAAACTGCTTATTTTTGAATACGCTCTTGCGGCATTGCTGGCGCTAATATTCAGTGCCATCCTTATTTATCAAAATCGTCGCCATAACAAGCCCCCGGCCAATAACGGCCAACCTCAAAGTCTAGTAATCAACCCGCCCTCGGGGCTGGCACCCGCATTAGCAACAGCGGCCCTAATTATTGCCTCGCTGGTTTTTTACTGGTTGGCGCAGCAAGAAAACAAAGCTGGCCAGCATTACAATTTAGACTCCCGTCTCAATGATTTAGAGCAGATCATCAACCGAAAATTGACCGCGCACCGAGATTACTTCACCTTAATTACTCAACAAATTGCTCATCAAGCAATGACGGCCGATGAGTATCAAAACCGAGTTTCTCAATATGTGCAAGATCACCCCGGGCTAATCAATGTTACCTGGGCGGATAAAGAATTTATCATCCGCCATACCGCACCATACGAAGCCAATAAGCAAGTGGTCGGCTTAGCTCTTTCTCTGCCGGAGCCCAAGCGGGCCTCACGCTTGGCTCATTTCAACCGCAGCCCCATATACACCAAACCTTTTGTGGTTATTCAGGGCCACCCTGCGTTTGAGCTCTATCTACCCATATATAATCAGGATGAATTTTTAGGCACCTTGGGGCTGGTTTATTCCCTAGAGCAATTGATGGCCGCTTCGATTTCAGCAGCTATCAACCAAGACTATAAAGTTGAGCTACTTGATCGCGCGGGTATAACGGTTTACAGCAACTCTCAGCGACAATCGCCGCATAGTTTTAAAACTATGGCCATCGGCTCATTGCAACAGGAACTGTGGTTACGTCTAAGCGCCAAAACAATCCAGGCCCAACAAAACATACAACAACTTTTATTGGTGGCGGGCATTATGCTGTTTGGTATTGCTATCAGCTTATGGCTACAGTTTCGCGAAAGCCGTATTCTTTGGAACCGCAGTAATGAGCTACAGCAAAGCCAGAAACACTTTCGCGCCATTGCTCAATCATCGCCCATGGCGATCGTTATCATCGCTCAAAAAAGCGGCAATATAATTTATGCCAACGCCCTGGCTGAACAATATTTCAAGGGCAGCAGAGACACGGTGGTGGGTGACCAGGCATCCAACTACTACGCTCAATCAAACGACCAGCTCGGCATTCAAAAATTATTGGCCAAGCGTAAAGTCGTCGATAAAAAAGAAGTCATGCTAAAAAATAATAATGGCCATGAGTTCTTAGCAGCACTGTCTCTTAAAGCGGTTCAATACGATGGTGTCCGAGCTATCATCTCCAGCATCACCGACCTATCTGAACGCAAACGTCATGAAGACAAGCTCTTCCAACAGACCAATTATGACTCATTAACCGGTCTACCTAATCGCGGCCTCGCCTTTGACCACCTGAAAAGGGCCATGGTTAACGCCCTGCATAACGACGTTAAAATTGCCTTGATGGTAGTAGACCTAGATCATTTTAAAATTATTAATGACAAGTTTGGACATAATACCGGTGACCAGGTTTTACAACAAACCGCTCAACGCATCACCCGCTGTATTCGCCCGGGCGACACAGTCGCTCGTCTGGGAGCTGACGAATTCACTCTAATCCTGCCGCAACTAGAGAGCACTTCTACGGCCGAGAGCATCGCCGAACAAATCATCCAGCAATGTACCCAAGCTATGGTAATTAACGGACATGAGTTTAGTTTAAGCGCCAGTATTGGCATCACCATTTTCCCCGACGATGGCCGCAATCAAGAAACCTTATTAAAAAATTCTGAAATTGCCATGTATAAATGCAAGGAAGACGGCCGCAATCACTTCCGCTTTTATACCGAAAAGATGAACCAACGGGCCCAGGCCCTGCTCGAAAAAGAAGTGGAATTACGCCAAGCTTTGGCTCGCGGAGAACTCAGCTTACACTACCAAGCCCTATTTAATTCGGCCGGTAAAAATATAGAGGGCGCCGAGGCACTATTACGCTGGCACAGTAAAAAATTTGGCCCGGTATCACCTGCCGAATTTATACCTATGGCTGAAAGCATGGGTATAATAAATGAACTAGGGCAATGGGTTTTAAACAGCGCCTGCGCACAAATGAAGCTATGGCTGGGGCAACAAAACATGCCCCGGTACATTTCAGTTAACATTTCCGGAAACCAATTCCGTCAAGGTAATTTACCTAAAATCATCCGCGGCATTTTAAGTAGCACCGGCCTCCCGGCCAAGGCTCTGCAACTTGAAATCACCGAATCTGTATTGATAGACAACACCGAAGATACTCGCAAAACATTGGATATCATTCATGCCATGGGGGTTAGCTTGGCGATCGATGACTTTGGCACTGGTTATTCATCCCTTAGCTATTTACGCAGCTTCCCTTTTGACACACTTAAAATTGACCGCGCCTTCGTTAAAGACATACCCGGCGACATTGAAGCTGAGCAGCTAGTGAGTGCCATTATATCTATGGCCAGCATCCTCGGCCTAAAAACTGTCGCCGAGGGTGTTGAAACAGCCCACCAGCTGGAATACTTAGGCAAGCTAAACTGCACTGTGATACAAGGTTTTTATCTAGCTAAACCTCTACCCAAACAAAAATTCGAACAGCGCTACAGTGCAGCAGCAGAACCTGCTATTTAAGTAAACCCGTACATTAGGGTTCAACAATTGCAAAGGGCTCGGTGGTCTTATCCAACAGGGAAAAGAACTTAACTAATTTTAAGGTACTGCCCTCGGTTGTAAATTTATCCGACGCCATTATTTGGCGTATGTTTTTCACCCCCAAAATCAAGTCAACAAATAATTCATGGCTAAGCTCCACACTGGCATCGTTAGCTGCCGCTACGTCAATACGGCGATGGTGTAAGACAGAGTTTTCTATCCATAAAGAATAACGCTGATTTAAATCAGTGAAATAAAATTCAATGCTAAGCTGCACACCCGCCGCATCCGGCCCATTGAGCTGTGCTGCCATGGCGTCAAAGAAGCGTTCAATCGGCGTGTGCATAACCAAGTCTTTGGCGGCGGCAAGGCTCAACATAGTTTTTGCTTTTCCTTGCCTTAACTCTTGCGCACCACTTAAATATACATCGCGCCAGGGGCCAGACTCAGCCTGATAGCCCAACTGACTATAGACTTGCGCTAACAGAGCTTTGGCCTTGGTCTCACCAGAAAACACTAAATGGTTTAGCAACTCAGCGGCCCAGCGGTATTCACCTTGCTGGTATGCTTGCTGGGCCTGCTGCAAAACCTTGTCCGCCCCACCCATAGCAGCAATATATTTTTCCGCTGCGCTAGTCGGTGGCAGCGGATTTAAATTAGCCGGGTTACCATCAAACCAGCCAAAATAATATTGATACACCGCCTTGCTGTTATGGCTGGTGGTACCGTAATAGCCACGATTGTGGAATGTTTTACTAAGTGACAAGGGCAGCTGTAATTGCTCGGCAATTTCTTTCGGGGTAAAACCCTTATAGGCCAAGCGTAAAGTTTGATCGTGAATATATTTATAGGTATCACGCTGCTGCCTTAGAAATACGTCTATTTTTTCATGCCCCCACAACGGCCAATGGTGGCTGGCGAAATAGACCTTAGCCGCGGGAAACAATATGCGCGCCTGCTCAATATAGTTACTCCAACTTAAGGCATCCCGCACCTTGGCGCCACGCAAGGTATAGAGGTTATGCATATTACGTGACAGTAATTCGGCGCCGCAAAAGGCTTGATACTTAGGGATATAAAAAGTCAGCTCAGCCGGAGCTTCGGAGTTGGGAGTATGTTGAAACACAAACTCTAAGCCATCGACTAACATCTTCTGTGGGGTTTTATTAATTATACGATTGGGCTTAACGATACCCACACTGCCAAACGCTGGAGCCTTGCCCAAACCCGTATCAACATGGCCCTGGATATTTTTAGGCAAATCGCGGCCATACATATAGCCAGCACGGCGGCTCATAGTCGGCCCAGCCAGTACATTTTCGCTGGTGGCCTCGTCTAAAAAATTAGCCGGAGCAACAATAGGAATATCTTGCCCTGGGCTCAGCACAGACAACACACCACCAAAATGATCGACATGACTGTGGGTCAATATCACCCCGGTAATTTTTATTTCGCCCAGCTGCTGCCGGGCAAATGCCAACGCCGCCGCTGCAGTTTCCTTGGTGGTTAGCGGGTCAACTACAATCCAACCGGTTGCGCCTTTGATCAGACTCATATTGGACAGGTCATATCCGCGCAGCTGATAAATGCCCTCGCTGACCTGATATAAGCCGTGTAAGTTATTAAGCTTGGCCTGACGCCAAAGGCTGGGGTTTACCGTCGCCGGCGCGTCACCCTGAACAAAGTTATATTGGCTAGGCTGCCAAATAACATCGCCTGCCGCGTTTTTAACCTGCAGAGTTTCATCTCGGGCGATAAGCCCACGCTCGGCATCAACAAAATCCTGTTGATCGGCCACATCGAGCTGTTCATAAACAGCTTGGTTGCGCGCTAGAGTGAACTGGCTGGCTGCTGTAGCGACAGCTTGCTGCTGCTCGCCACAGGCACTTAACAGGCCAAAGCTACAGGCTATCGCTAGGGGGAATATTACTTTCATGAGTTTACCATCTAGGATAAAAAGCTTGTTATACCAACTCTTTAAGCTTACAAATGTATAATAATTTACATTCGTAAGCTTAAGCATGAAACCGTCCCTATTCAAACCACCGGCTAAACCCTTAGTAAAACCTCAGGAAATTGGCGCACTTTCCAATAAGTGCCTGAATTTTTTAGCCCCGCTGGCGCGCAGCAAACACTACCATGACGGTGAATTTATTCACCAGCGCGGCGAACGTAAACCCGGCCTATCGGTAGTGGTTGCGGGTGCTGTTAGCGTCGGCAACTACGGTATCGATGGCCGCTATATACAAACTACGGTGCTAAGGCCGGGGGAGTCTTTTGGCGAATTCACCCTATTCTCGCAATTACCACGCACCCATACCGCCGAAGCCGTAGGCACAAGCCAAGTTGACCATATCGGCGCCAGTGTTTTGAAACAAGCAATCCGGCAAGAACCCGAACTAGCACTAGAGCTGTTAACCTCCCTATCTACCCGCTTACACCGCATGCTCGAAACCGTTGACGATATACAGCGCTTACCCATGCCGGTACGCCTGGCCAAACTGCTGTACAGCTGGACCTATGAAGAAAACCAGGGCTTTTGGGTTAGGCACTCGCAGGAGCAGTTAGCGCAGCGCCTAGGCAGCAGCCGAATGACTATCTCGGCGGCACTGAAACATTTGGAGCAAGATGGCCTTATTCAACGCTATTACCAGCGCATTGAAATACTGGCCCCAACAAAACTGGCGCGATGGCTTGAGCTGCACACCCAAACCCTGCCTTTAAGCCAACATGGATTGAATCCATCAAACTGAAGGTTTATATTCAGACCCAACCCGTTAGCCCGTTTTTGCATCGACCAGTAACCGCCGGTTGCTCCGTCCTATAATCAACGCCAAAATCATATTATGGAAAATCAACACCAAGACAGCGAAAAAACCATGGGCCGAGGTATGATGTTTGCCGCCTGGATTATTGGCCTGGCCCTAGCCACCTATTTGGTTGATAACTGGTTAGACAATAAGCACAACCCCAACCAAAACCTCAGCTCTAATAAAACTCAGCCCGTGGTATTGCAGCAAAATAGCCGCGGTCATTACGTTGCCTCTGGCATGATCAATGGTGTCGCCGTGGTGTTTTTACTCGACACCGGCGCAACCAATGTCGTAGTAGGCGAGGAGCTGGCAAAACAGCTAGGCCTTCAGCGCCGCGGTAAAGTTCAAGTTTCAACCGCCAATGGCGTCATAACAGCTTGGCGTACCGAATTAAAAACTGTCAGCTTAGGTGGCTTACAAGCAAGAAATATTAAGGCGCTGATCAACCCCTACGCCACTGACAACACGGTGCTATTGGGTATGAGCTTTTTAAAACATTTACGGTTAGTGCAGAACCAAAATACCTTGCGCCTATCTGCGCCCTAGGCCTCACTAATCCTCGGCTGGGCGGTCAAGGTCGCATTGCCAGCTACACTCTAGCCCACTATGATGCAGGCTATGCCAATAATAAAAGGAAGCCAGCATGGCTCAGGACCCCAAGGCCTATAAAAAAGTTATCGCACATTTACAGCGCATATCCGCTGCTACGCGAGAGTCCGGTGGCGAAACTGTGGCCAAGCGCGCCCTGCTTGATATGTACTGTGCAGCGGCCCCCAGCATAGCCGCGATAAAATCCGAAATCTCACCCGCCATCGCCACCTGGGGTGAATTATCGGTAAGCGGTGAATGGGTCATAGCCGCCAACAGCGATAGCCATAAACGCCTGCTCTATATCCACGGCGGCTCCTGGATGGCCGGCTCACCAGCCAGCCACCGTTCGATCACTTCAGCCCTAGCAGAGCTTAGCGGCTGTTCGGTATTATCGGTGGCCTATCGACTTGCACCTGAATCGCCTTTCCCCGCAGGTTTAAATGACTGCATCGCAGCCTATCGTTGGCTAGAGGCCAATGGCCCCGAGGGCGAAGCCAAAGCCGAAGCCTTATTCGTAGCCGGTGATTCCGCTGGCGGTAATTTAAGCCTGAGTTTATTGCAGGCGCTAAAACAACAAGGCTTGGCCCAACCGAATGCAGTGGCTGCGTTATCTCCTGCCACCAACCTTCACCAGCACTACCCGTCTGTGTCAGCCAATAAAGACATCGACCCCATTATCAACGCCGACTTACTGCCCCTAGTAATTTCCAACTACCTACAAGGCGGAGATGCCAGCAACCCCTTGGTATCGCCGGTTTTAGGTGAGTTAGGCAAGCTAGCTCCGACCTTGGTACAAACTGGCGAGCGCGAAGTATTATTGGACGACAGCCGCTATTACGCCGAAAAAGTTAGTGAACAAGGCGGCAAAGTGGTGCTGGAGTTATGGCCTGAAATGCCCCACGTATTCCAAGGCTTTTCACCCTTATTGCCTGAGGCCACCCAGGCCCTGGAGAACATTGCCGAATTTTTTGCCGAGTATGGTTAGGGGGCATAGTTAGCCCCGGTTGAAAGCGCTATAATCTCCGTATTGAGCCGGCCCTAGGCCGACAGAGCACAAACGGATTACAACGAGCGTTGATATGAGCAAATCCTTACAAGACCAGCTGCTAGGTGCTGGGCTGGTCGACCAAAAAAAGGCCAAGTCCATTGGCAAGGCCAAGCGCAAGCAGGCCAAACAAGTACCGAAAGGGCATCAGCAAGAAGATGACGTCAAGCAGGCGGTCAAGCAAGCGCAGGTCGACAAGGCCGAGCGGGCCAGACAACTGAACCTGAAACGTCAGCAGGAAGCTGAAACCAAAGCTATCGCCGCCCAAATCAAACAACTGATAAACACCAATAAAATTCCCCGCGGCCGCGGTGATATTGAATATTCCTTTAGCCACGGCCCCACCATCAAGAAATTTTTGGTTGACGATAAACTCCAGCACCAGCTGGTACGTGGCCATGTCGCTATTGTCTGCCAAGGCGATAGCTACGAGGTTGTGCCCACGCCGGTGGCCGATAAAGTTGCCCAGCGCGATGCCAGCTTGGTAGTGCTGCAAAATGAAAAACCCAGCGATCAAATCGATGAAGACGATCCGTATGCTGACTTCCCTATTCCCGACGACTTAATGTGGTAAGGCAAAATGGATGAGATTTTAGAAGAGCTGCGGCAAGCTGCTGAATCCGTGCCGGTGCCGTTAGACCTGCCCGAGCACGAACAGCTGGTGGATATCGAAGAAGAAATTCTACTGCCCATTCCACCGCTGTTCCGCGAATTTTTGCTCACCGCCAGCGACAATATCTATGGCAGCCTAGAACCGGCCACCGGCGCCGACCCCAGCAGCCACACCTACCTTGCCGAGATGACCGCGGAAGCCTGGGACCAAGGCCTGCCCCGTGACCTGATGCCGATCTGCGCCCACCGCGAAGGCTATTACGTCGTCACCCAAGAAGACGAAATACAAATTTGGTCGCCAGTTGACGGCTTAGAAACCGCTGTAGCCGAAACCATTTGGTACTGGGTAAGAGATGTTTGGTTGAATAGTTAAGTAACTAAAATAACAGGCACAGGGATTGGCCTAACTAGTGCTCATCCAGAAACGGATGCATAAGATGTTTAAGGTAAGTCGTTAGACGTAAAAAACACTTTTTTTAAGCGTATTACATCTTACGTTTTATCGCCCAGAAACGGAGTTTCTGGATGGGCACTAACTACTGGGTTCCAACCACGACAGGGGGTCATTTATGCTTGCGCCGACCCGCTACCGATTACTGCTATTTCTTTTCCTCGTCGCCGCTGCAGATTTTAGTCGTAGCGAGCCACCACTATTAATGCGAGCCAAAAGCTACCACGCCACTATCAACATAGAGGATTATTGGGTTAGCGAAAAATACGATGGCGTTAGAGCCTACTGGGATGGCCAGCAATTATTATCACGCTCCGGCAAAATTTATCCAGCCCCAAGCTGGTTTACCCAGCCCCTACCCAACACCCCTCTCGATGGAGAACTGTGGCTAGGCCGCCAACAATTCGATCAGCTTTCTGGGATTGTGCGTAAACATAAACCCCAACCGCAAGACTGGAAAAATATTCGTTATATGGTGTTCGACTTACCCCGAGCCGCCTTAATATTCGACCAGCGCCTGGCAAAACTAACAATACTAATTGCCGACATAGATGCTGGCCATATTCAATTGGTGCCACAAAAAAAATTCACGTCGCAGCCACAACTTATTAATCACTTAAACAATTTAGTCAACCAAGGTGCTGAGGGCTTAATGCTGCATAAAGGCAGTAGTTATTACCACCATAAACGAAATGACGACTTGTTAAAGTTGAAACAAGCGCAGGATGCCGAGGCCATAGTCATCAAAATCATACCGGGCCGAGGCAAATATAAGGGGTTAATGGGCGCCATTTTGGTAGCAATGCCCGATGGCAAGCGTTTTAAAATTGGCTCTGGCTTTAGCGATAAAGAGCGCGCTAATCCGCCCGCCTTAGGCAGCTTGGTCACCTACCAGTACAACGGCTTAAGCCAAAACGGTATTCCTCGTTTTGCTCGATTTTTACGCCAACGATATAAACACTAACGCTTGGCGCCAATACGGCGACTCACCACCTTGAATGGCTGAGCATCACCAAAGGTGATATAAATAAGACTTGAAGTCGGCCCCGTTTGACCTTATTTATCATGATGTAATTAGCCTACTATGTAATTAATTTCGCCTTTGCTAATTTGCCTAGGCTTTGCTGACAATAATTGGAGAATGAGCATGGAAACTGGTTTACAAATGCAGTCCACCTTGGAAGAGAGTGGTACTTTAAAGCTGACCTTGAGCAGCCTTAAGGTTCAAGCCCCAGCCGATCATGAAGTGGTTGTTAGGGTCGAAGCAGCACCAATTAACCCATCAGACCTTGGCGTAGTATTCGGCCCGGCCGATGTTAACGCCGCCACTACCACTGGCGCAGGCGCAGATACCGTTTTATCCGCGCCGGTTAATCCGCAATTTATGCCTCGTTTTAAGGCTCGTGTTGGTCAAGCGCTGCCGATTGGTAACGAAGGCGCCGGTGTTGTAGTTGCAGCCGGTAACAGCCCCGAAGCTCAAGCACTAATTGGCAAAACCGTTGGCGTATTGGGCGGCGGTATGTATTCACAATACCGCACCGTACCGGCAATGATGTGCTTGCCATTGCAAGATGGCACCACGGCAAAAGAAGGCGCCTCTTGTTTTGTAAACCCATTGACCTCATTGGGTATGGTAGAGACCATGCGCATGGAAGGCCACAAGGCGCTGGTGCATACGGCGGCAGCCTCAAACCTTGGCCAGATGTTGAATAAAATTTGCCTCGCTGACGGGGTTGAGCTGGTCAACATTGTGCGCAAGCAAGAACAAGTCGATATACTAAAAGGCCTAGGTGCAAAGTATATCTGCAACAGCAGCGATGATAGTTTTATGGCTGACTTAACTGACGCCATCCATGCAACCGGCGCAACCTTGGCGTTTGACGCAACCGGTGGCGGTGAACTTGCCAGCCAGATTCTTACCGCTATGGAACAGGCCGCCGCACGCACGCCTTCTGAGTACAGCATTTATGGCTCGACCACTCACAAACAAGTTTACTTATATGGCGGTTTGGATTTATCGCCAACAAAACTGAACCGCGCTTACGGTATGGCCTGGGGTGTAGGCGGTTGGTTGTTGCCCTTATTTTTGGCCAAAGTCGGTATGGAAAAGGGCGCCGAGCTGCGCAGCCGTGTAGCCAGTGAATTAAAGACAACCTTTGCCAGCCACTACACCCAAGAGCTGTCATTGGAAGAGATGATGACAGCTGATGTCGCCAAGCAATACAACGCCAAGCTGACCGGCGAGAAATATCTGGTATGCCCACAAAAAGATCTATAACGGATCATTCACTTAAGTGACACACCAGAGCCCCTTACTTCTAACGAATAAGGGGCTTTTTATTACGCTTAGTTTTACAGATTTAATGGACGATCAATTTTATACACATCAACCATCTTGCCCATCAGCTCAGTTTTTTCAAAAAAGCCTTGCCCCAATTTTTTCGCCACGGCGATAGAGGCAAAATTATCTGGGTCAATTAAGCTAATCACCTGCATCCGCTCGGTCTGGTTAAATGCATACGCTAAAGCGCAACTGGCCGCCTCATAGGCAAAGCCCTGGCGCCAATGAGGCCTGGCAATGGTCCAGCCCAGCTCAAAACCAGGCCAGCCATCGGGTTTTAAAAATCCCACGCGACCAACAAATAGCCCACTGGCTTTTTCTTCCACTACCCAATGGCCATAACCTTTTAGCTGCCAGTGCCCAACCATAACCGCCATATGACGCCAGCTCTCGAGACGATCATTGACCCCGCCCAGATACTGCATAGTTTGAGCATCCGCGCACAGCTCAGCATAGGCGGTTATATCCGACTCGCGCCAATAGCGTAAACGTAATCGCTCGGTTTCCAATTCCGGGTAATGGGGCCGCGGCATTGTTTTTACTCCTCTGGCATTTTTCGCCATTGTATTCAGCGCAGTGGCAGCATATGGTAAGGATCGAATAATAGCCAACACCCCATAAAAAGCCTGAATAGGCAGCCATAAAAACAACTGATAACCAGCCCTGAAAATAAAAGCGTGAGCCTGCTATGACTACATCAACTCCTGAGCCTAATTCTGATATTAAAAGCCACTTCCGCGCCTGTAATCTTTGCGAAGCTATATGCGGCATTGAAATTAAAACTCAGGGCGAACAAATAATTTCGATCAAGGGTGATAAAAACGACCCCCTCGGTCGAGGTCATATTTGCCCCAAGGCTGTGGCCCTGCAAGATTTACATACGGACCCCGATCGTCTGAAGCAGCCAATGAAAAAAGTCGACGGCCAATGGCAGGAAATTTCTTGGGATGAAGCCTTTAAATTTGCCGCCGCCGGTATGCACCAGGTACAGGAGCAATACGGTAATAACGGCCTGGCTATTTATGCCGGCAACCCCAATGTTCACAACTATGGCAGCCTAACTCACGGCGGCGTTTTATCTAAATTGCTGCGCAGTAAAAACAGATTTTCGGCCACCTCATTAGACCAGCTGCCGATGCAACTGATGTGCTATTTGATGTATGGCCACCAACTGGCTGTGCCAGTACCCGATATCGACAACTGCGACCACTTTGTCATTATGGGCGGCAACCCCATGGCCTCTAATGGCAGCATGATGACCGTGCCCGATGTTGGCAAGCGCCTAAAAGCCATCAAGCAACGTGGTGGTAAAGTGGTGGTCATTGATCCGCGCCGAACCGAAACCGCCGCAGTTGCCACCGATTATCTCGCCATAAAACCCGGCACCGATGCGTACGCCTTAATGGCCATTATCAATACACTATTTAGCGAAGGCCTGACCAAGCTCGATCACCTGCGTCCCTTAATTCAAGACATTGAAAAAATAGAACAGCTGGCCCAAGGTTTTAGCCCAGAAGCCGTGGCACCGCTCACCGGTTTAAGCGCCGACAATATTCGCCAGCTGGCCCGGGATACCGCCAATACCGAACGCGCAGCTTTTTATGGCCGCATGGGTATTTCCACTCAGCAATATGGCAGCTTGTGTAACTGGGCGATTCAGATCATTAATATTTTGGCTGGCAACCTCGACAGCGTCGGCGGAACCTTATTAACCCACCCCGCCATGGGCATGGTTAAACCCGGCGAAGCCGCTGCCGGAAACTTCAACCGCTGGAGCAGCCGAGTCAGCCACTTGCCGGAGTTTAACGGTGAAATTCCTGCCACCGTGATGGCCGAAGAAATGATGACCGAAGGCGAAGGCCAAATTAAAGGCCTATTTATTATGGCCGGCAACCCAGTGTCCTCGTCACCCAATGGCCGGCAGCTAGACAAGGGCCTGGCAAACTTAGATTTTATGGTCGCGGTGGACATTTACATCAATGAAACAACTCGCCACGCCGACATTATTTTGCCCCCTACCGGTCCGCTAGAACATGACCATTACGACTTTGCTTTCCACAAACTAGCGGTAAGAAACACCGCTCGCTTTAACGAGCCGGTATTCGAGCCCGGGCCCAATACCCGCCACGACTGGCAAATATTTAATGAGCTCTCGGCTGAAATGGCCAAGCTTAAGCAGATAGATTTTAAACCGCTTATGCCGCCGCATCAGCTGGTCGACTTTAGCTTGCAGATGGGCCCCTATGGCGAACAAAGCGGCCATGCAATGAAGCTGGACCTGCAAACTTTGAAGAACAACCCACACGGAATTGATCTTGGTGGTTTAAAGCCTTCCCTACGCGAAGACCGCTTATGCACCGCAGACCAGTTAATTAATTGCCTACCCGATGTTATTCCCGCTGACGTAGAGCGTTTGCAAAGTGATATGAGCAGCTTGCAACAAGATAGCCTGCTATTAATTGGCCGTCGCCATGTGCGCGACTGTAATTCTTGGATGCACAACTCCAAGCGCCTAACCAAGGGCAAGGATCGCTGGCAGCTGTATATGAACCCACAGGATTTAGCCGAGCGTAAACTTGAAGATGGCAATGTGGTTGCCATTAGTTCGCGAGTTGGCAAACTACAGGTAGCGGTAAAAGCCAGCGACGAGATGATGCCCGGTGTGGTTAGCCTACCCCATGGCTGGGGTCATAATTCTCGCCAAGGCGTTGAAATGGGCATTGCTAACGAGCAACAAGGCGTTAACTGCAATGACTTAACCGACGATCAGTTTTACGATAAAATTTCAGGCAACTCAGCGCTTAATGGCGTGCCGGTAGAAGTGCAGGCAATTTAGTGTTTATCGGCAATACCTAAGCTGGGATAATCTTGGGCCAAAATTTCCACTCGTTTGGTTTTTGGCCCATTAATTTGCTGGTACTTAAAGCGATCCCATTCGCCATCGATAAGTTCTATCTGGTCGATGCCCCAACGCTGCATATCCGCCAGAGAGTAATCAAAGCCAGCGTAGCTCCAGGGGGTATAGTTCAATAGGCGTTCATACCAGCGCAGCTTATCCTCACCATAAATAGTAATCTGGTGTTTAACGCCAACTCGCATAAAAAAGCCTATTTCCCGCTGTCTAGATTTTTGTAAATACCGGCCCAATACGGTATCCAGCTCGGCATCATTATCCCAAGACGTCTGCCAAGAGCTGCCATGCCACATTAGCTCGGAGTTTTTACGTAAATATTTTATCCGTGCCGCCGGGAAGACAAAATTTGCACAGGAGGAATAACAACGGTCAATTTCAATATCCAGCTTATGTTTAAATAACCATTCACCCAAATCCATACCTAATTGAATATCTCCACCACCGCTGGAAATAACTAGCCGCTGGGGCTTGTTAGTACTGAGTGCATAAAGGTCAAATAGGCTTTGGTTGGCATCATTGGTAATAATGCCATTGTAGATAATATGATTGCTATCATTAAGGGCGACGGTAGTTTCAGCCTCATCAGCCGCTACACTCGCAGCGGCCGCCAAGCCCAGAACAAGAAAAATTAGATGCGCAGCAGGCATAATAACAAGGAGCCTTGCGGCCCCCAAAATTTATCCGCTAGTAATGGTAAAAGCACACAGCTTATTACCGTCCAAGTCGCGAAAATACCCGGCATAAAAATCATCGCCACGGGGGCCTGGTGCGCCCTCATCACTAGCGCCCAAGCTCAGGGCTTTATGGTAAAAGCTAGCAACCTGGTCGGTATCTTTCATTTGCAAAGCCACCATGGTGCCGTTGCCGACCGTGGCCGCCTCACCATTAAAAGGTTTGGTAACCGCAAACATGGGGTTCTCTGGGCTATTACCCCAAAGGACAAAACTTTCCAGCTCCATAAATCGGGTGGCGCCAAGCTCGGCCAACAACTCATCATAAAAAGCCCAGGCTTTATTTAAATCGTTACTGCCAACGGTGGTATATCCAATCATTGCACTATCTCCGAAAATTTATGAACACATAGTCTTTCAAAATCCAAAGTAAGGTAACGCGTCTAAGCCCAGGCCTTCCATACAAGATTTGTTAAGCGCCCTGTAAAGCCTGTTGCTGAATTTGATTAAGCTCGGCAATACCTTTTTTGGCCAGGCTCAACATCGCCATAAACTCCGCCTCACTAAAAGGTTCGGCCTCGGCAGTACCCTGAATTTCAATCATGCCACCATCATCGGCCATGACCATATTCATATCGGTATCGGCGTTGGAGTCTTCCGGGTAATCCAAATCCAATACCGGTACGCCTTGATAAATACCCACCGACACCGAGGCGATCATCCGAGCCAAGGGCTCACCTTTAACTTTACCTTCGGCCTTCAGCCAATTAACTGCATCCGCCAAAGCAACGCAAGCACCGGTGATCGACGCAGTACGGGTGCCGCCATCGGCCTGAATTACATCGCAATCAATATTAATGGTGTGCTCACCCAGAGCTTCCATGTCCATGGCGGCACGTAAAGAACGTCCAATAAGGCGTTGGATCTCAACGGTACGACCACCCTGCTTACCACGTGCCGCCTCACGGCCCATGCGCGTACCGGTAGAGCGAGGCAACATGCCATATTCAGCGGTAACCCAACCACGGCCTTCGCCACGCATAAAACGGGGTACGCCCTCGCTAACGCTGGCCGTACAAATCACCTTGGTATTGCCAAACTCCACTAACACCGAACCCTCGGCATGGCAGGTGAAGTTACGGGTAATGCGCACCTGGCGCAGTTGATCGGGTTGGCGGCCGGACGGACGTTGCATAATAAAACCTTAAGTCATTGAATAGCCGCCCAGTATACAGGGCGGCTCTAAAAATAGTGACTTTTCTGCAAGGGACAGCCAGCGCCCCGCGGGGCATAAGGCATACAAAAGGATTCGAGTAGATTGCTAACGCAACCATCACCGAAAAAACGTATTTTTAGAGTTGCTCTAGCGCCATTGTGCTAATATAGCCGACGTATTTATCAGCTCTTGGAGAGCATTATGCCACGCAGTATGACCGGATTTGCCCGCAGCGAAGAACAATACGACTGGGGCTCCGTAATTTGGGAATTGCGCAGCGTAAACCACCGCTACTTAGAAATGCACTTCCGCCTGCCGGATAGCCACAAAGCTTTGGAGCCCGGTCTACGCGAAGTAATTCGCAGCAGCCTCAACCGCGGCAAGCTAGAAGTTAGCCTAACGATCAAGCTTAGCGGCCAAAGCTCCGACGGCCTCGGCGTCAACACCCAACTTGCCGAAGACCTGTTACAAGCAGCCGCAAAAATTCAGCAGCTTAGCCATCAAAGTGCCGACATCAACCCGCTAGAAATACTGCGCTGGCCCGGCGTTATCACCGAGCAAAGTGTGGACATGGTGCAGGTGCATGCAACGGCCCTAAGCCAATTCAAAGACACCATTGGGCAACTAGTCAGCAGCCGCCAGCGCGAAGGCGACGAGCTAGCTATTTTTATTGAGCAGCGTCTACAAAGCATTAGCGAACAAGTGGTACTGGTTCGTGGACGTATGCCAAAAATTCTAATGGCGCAAAAAGAAAAGCTGCACGAACGTTTGGCCAATTTAGAAATCGAACTCGACAGCGAGCGGCTAGAACAGGAAGTTGTGTTGCTGGCACAAAAAGCCGATGTCGATGAAGAACTAGACCGGCTAGATGTTCACGTCACCGAAGTACGCCGCAATCTCAACGACAAAAAGCCCATCGGGCGCCGCCTCGATTTTCTAATGCAGGAGCTAAACCGCGAGGCCAATACTCTATCATCCAAGGCCATTGTCACCGACACCACCCAAGCTGCGGTGGAGCTGAAAGTCTTAATTGAACAGATGCGGGAACAGATTCAGAATATTGAATAGTTAGCCGCTCATCTCAGCTACCTATACCTAGCTGAGATGAGCAGTTCAGTATCAACAGCTTTCTATTTAAGCCCTGGCTTTAAGTCTCGGGCATTTCCCCGCCTCGACCTTTTAGGCTGGTAGAGGCGCCCCGTGATAACAAATAGTTAGCCGCCTCAGTATGACCGCCTGTCAAGGCATAATGAAGTGCGGCCTCCCCTGACATAGGACCTTGAACATCCAGGCCCGCCCTAATTCACCCACTATCGCTTAGCCATTCTATTTAGTCGCCAGCGCGACCTTTATTCCAAAAGTAATTAATACCACACCCATAAATTTCTCAAAATAGGAATGAGCACGTTCGAAAGCACTTTTAACCTTGCGATGATTTAAAAATATTGCCACCAAACTAAACCAGACCAAACAGGCCAAAGAAATAGTAGCGCCATAAATAACTTGAACCACCATCGGCGTTTCAATACTGACCACCTGGGTAAATACACTAAGGAAAAACAAGGTTGCCTTCGGGTTTAGGGCGTTATTAACAAAGCCCATTTTAAAAGAAGCATAGTCAGATATAGAACGTGATTGTTTGCTGTATTGAATGGAGTCCTGCGGCTGACTACGCAAACATTGCCAACCCAAGTAAATTAGATAGGCCGCACCTAGATATTTAACAACAGTAAATAGCACAATTGACTTAGTAAGAATAATGCCGATACCCGCAAGGGTATAGGATACATGGATCCAAACAGCCGCCGCCACGCCGAAGGTGGTGAAAATTCCTGAGCGTCGGTTATAACTAATACTATTGCGGGCCACCACAAAAAAATCTGGTCCGGGAATAACAATAGTCAAAACCGTGATCGTTAACACGGCGATGAACTCAGCTAAATAACTGCTCAACAAAACGTCCACTTATATCTCCAATTTAAAATTATAATTCGAGGCTAGGCCCGCCTAGCTATCACTTTTAGCTTCGCGTCGTACGGCACTGGGCGTCATGCCAATATTGGCCAGCAGCGCCTTGCGAAAATTTGCACTATTGCTGAACCCTACCTTGTGCGCAACTTCTTCGACAGATATGACAGTATGCCTTAAAAGAGAAATCGCTTTCTGAATTTTCACTTCCGCCAACAACCTCCTATAGCTTGTACCTTCTTCTTTTAATTGTCGGCTAAGGGTTCGCTCACCCAGACCCAACTGCTCGGCAACCATATTAATGGTTGGGTAGTGATCAGTTACCGCGCTAATTAATGACTTCACCTTTGACACCAAGGTTTCTTGCGCGACCAACTGGTCCAATAACTGATCGCATTCTTTCACCAGAATCTTAAGCATTACCGGGTTGGCGTGCGGACCAGGCAGGGACAAATATTTCTGAGGAATAATAATCCGCGTGGCCGGGCAAGAAAATTGGCAATTATTATTAAGGTACTTTCTATAATACAGGGCTGGTGCCGAATAGCTGAATTCGAATCTTATTGCCCCAAAGCCATTGTCATCAAACTTTTTAATACCACTAAAAATCAAACTGCTGATAAGCTCATTTTTCAGCTTGTTTTTACGACTATCATTTGAATCGTCTGACTCGACGTACACTGACAAATCATTTCCCGCGCCTCGCGCTGTCAGCACCGAGCCACAACCAATAACAGCATAATAGCGGCACAAAAGAACAAGCGCCTCTCGAACATTAGCGCAGCTCAATAAAGCCTGGCCAAACGGGCCGTAAGCGGGAAAATCCATATATTGACCAAAGCGAAACCAAAAGCTTTCATCGGTCGCTTCGGCGTCAACACTGAGTAATATCCGGGTATATTGCAGCGCAGACAAAACCGAGGCTGAATTTTGTATCAGCTCAGGCTGAATTCGCTCCGCTCTCAAGATCGGTTCAATGCTAATGTTTTCTAGCTCGCAAAACGAAGCTAACAGGGCTAGGTGGCTAGCAGGAACCGAACTCACCGCCATTTTTTCATTCATCGGAATGACCCATAAGGCATCAGCCCTTGGCGAGAAATAACTCTTATTTGGCCGGTCAACATCTCGTGTAATTACCCTATTCTCTTACAATACTCGCGCTTTACAATAAATACGCTAGAAAGGATTGTACCGTGCTCGCTGAATATTTTGTACCAGCCGCCCTTGGCTTAATGATGGCTGCCCTGGGCATGTCGCTAACCGTTACTGACTTCCGGAAACTGGCCCTACAGCCAAGAGCTGTAATAACGGGTGTTTTTTGCCAGGTAGTGCTGCTACCCTTGCTAGGCTTAGGGCTTATTAAGCTACTTCAAGTACCGAACTTAGCCGCAATGAATGTCATGATTTTAGTCTGCTGTGCTGGTGGTGTGGTGTCCGCATTATTTACCCGGCTTGCCAACGGCGATGTAGCTCTGTCAGTCAGCATGACCATCATCACACTGATAACGGCAGTGGTAACTATCCCCATTATTATCAACACCTCACTGGCGAGTTTCCTAAGCCAGGATTCAGTTCAATTGAGCTTATTCAGTACTAGCATTGGTTTAATTGCATTTACCGTATTACCGGTTTCAATGGGCATGATTTGCCGAGCCAATTACCCGGGGCTCACCTTAAAATTTGAGCCCTATATTGCCAAGGCAGGCACTTTCCTTTTACTCGCGACCATCGTCACAACCTTAGTGCTGGACTTCAGCAAGCTATATGACGCGGCCAAAGACCTATTTGTCATACTCTTTTGCCTGAACCTAACGGCCATGGCCGTGGGTTATAGTATGGCCAAATTTCTCCGGCTGAGCATAACTCACCGCAAGACATTGATGATAGAAGTCGGCATTCAGAATAGCGCTACCGGCGTCTTTATTGCTACAACTTTACTCAACAATATCGACCTAGCCGTAGGCTCCTACGTCTATACCGCCATTTCATTTATCAACCTAGCCTTGTTAATTCTAATTTGGCGATTTTCTACCCCAAGCCGCGAGACCTTAAGTTATGAACAACAGTAATATTTTAGTATTCGGCGCTGGCGCAGTCGGTACCACGTTAGCCGCGTGGCTGCATGAAAGCGGCCAAAAGGTAAGCCTCTATGCGCGTCAGGGTAAAGCAGCAGAACTTAAAGAATCTGGCATTCGGCTGACCAAAGACAGTGACACGATGCTGGTTCGGCCCTACATCATCGACTTACTAGAGCCCGATATGGATTTTGATGTGATCATCTTGACCGTAAAAAACTATCAGCTAGAAACTGCCTGCCACTATATTAACGACAAGCTTGATCAACGTCGATTACAAAACACCACAGTACTGGGCTTGCAAAATGGTTTGTACAATCAAACGGTGCTGCCAAAATACTTTCGCCGGCCAGCGTTCGGCGTGGTGTTTTACAATGTATGGGAAACCAGCGTAGGCTGGAAAATTCAAAAAAACGGCCCCATTGTGCTGGGCAGCCAGCACCTAGCCAACAACCAACTGAATCAGCTGCGAGATTTACTTAAGCCCGCCGTTCCCTGTGAAGTGAGCGAAGTCTTTAATAATGTTGTTCACGACAAGATTGTTAGCAACTTAGTAAATTCAATCACCACCGTGATTGGCAATAGCCAAACCGAAGCTCACGGGCTAAGCGCTTTGCAAAAGGTGCTTTCGCATATCACCGCTGAGGCGCTCAATACCATTCGCAAATCAGGTTATCAGCGTTCGACATATAGCAGATTGCCGGCGGATAGCGTCATTAGAATCGCCCCCTATGTGCCGGCCTGGATTACACGAAATACAATTCGACAGAAGATGGCCATGATTGGGCAAACTAGCATGACCACGGACGTTGAACAGAGTAAAGGCGAAACTGAGCTTGATTCTATCAATGGCTATTTGTTGACGCTGGCCACGCAAAACAAGGTCGCTGCTCCGCTGAGCCAAAAACTATATGACATCTGTAAACTGCGGTTTTCCCAACGCCCGTTTAAACCGATGACTTCAGAGCAGCTATGGCAGGCTTTATCCACTTAGCGAGAATACTTATGCTAGACCATTAAAAATGGCTCAGGTGGCAAGACCCATTTTATCAATTCACTCTCTGGTATGAGAATTTGTGCTCTGTAACCTTACCCCTTTCATCTATAGCGACATAGATATTTACGCTGTCGTCGCTAATTTTTTCAAGCGTTAAACCATCAAAATAAACCTTATCGTCCTTCACTTTAACCAGTTTAAAATCAAGTGTTTTGTCTTTCGTTTCCCAACCCTTTAAATCACTGTGAAAGTGCTTGAGCCTAAATATAAGCGAACCGTCCTCTTCCGAGATAGCTTCTATTTCATAGAACTTAACCTTTCCAGCCACTACCAATTTAAAAGCACCCATCATACTATCGCCAAGAGCTGGCGCCCACACCTCTTCAATTACTCCGCCAAACGCTTCGCCGCGCCAATGGCCCTGCATCCACTTCACTACGCTTAGCTTGGCGCTGGGCGATTTTTTCCCCTCTGCCAGAAATAGGATATTAGGAAATTCACTTTCTGCGCAAGCACCGAGGGAAAGGAATAAACACAATGTGATTAGTATTCTTTGTTTCATGATTAACCTCTATTATTTTTTTAATTTACCCGGAACAAGAAGTTTCCAATGTTGACAACGTAAATGCTCTACGCTGAAGGTAATCGATTTCAACTTCCATTTGATATAAGACTTTGGTTGATTCCAAATTTAGTGCCTCTCGCATCATCTCTCGTTGCTGTTCATAATCAGCAGACATTTCAATATTTGCGGAAGCTTGCCAAGCTGCCTGGTCTGGCCACTGAGCATAAGCTATATATTCACCGTTGATATTTTTATGCAAGCGGGAGCCTAGGCTGCCCTTAAAGAGGTAGATCCCTTGTGTAACCACCGGCCATGATGTTAAAAACTGATCTTCACATCCGTCTTTGACAACGAATTCAAACATTACAATGTACATTGAACTACCCTAACCTTTACCTTCGAATTTTCGTGCAACTGCGTAAAATATACATGGACGCCCACATTACCAGCCTAAATAACAGGATACAAAAGCAAGCCAAATGCCAAAATCTCCATTCCGATTAGCTTAAGATAAAATTGACTTTGAATAATTTTCCCGATCAATATCAACGACCTCTACCGTTACCGAACAACAGCTGATGCCTGCTGTTTCCAGCTTGGCTAATACCAAACGAGATAAACGCAATTTTTGCTCTGCGGTACGGCCACTCAATATCCTGAGAGCCACATGAACAAAGTCAGACTGGCGACCTCCCGCCTGACAAGCCGCATAAGGCAAAGTCCTTACCTTTATATCCCCCCCGTCAGCCTCAAATAGACCCGATTCAAAAGCACCCGCATAAATCAACGGCATTAATGCATCGCCATCAATGGCCTGAGAATGCTCAATAATGCAATGTGGCATATTACCTCCTGTAACATAGCAAGCAAGGCTGGGCTATGTAGTTCAGCACACTTATTTAGTGCCGGAACATACCATTAATTACATATTTTGGGTATCAAGGGCATGATAAAGACGAACAGGCAGAACGGCCAGGTTAAGAATCTTGATAAATTAATGCAGACCGACTAGCCTTAGCCAGTGAAGCAGCACATTCGCTCTGAACACGCTTAAAAAAGGAATTAGTACGGGCCTAGTATCAGCACAACGAATAAGCAGAAATTATTAAAAAATAATTACACCTCGAAAAGCTTCTATTTTAATTGTCCGCTATGCTTGAAACTCGCACCGATTACGACCCAACATTTTAGCCTTATATAGGGCCGCGTCAGCTCTTTTGACTATATCATCAACCCCATCATCGCTGTCGAGATACTCCGAAATGCCAATACTTACGGTCATATTAATATCGGTATCGTTATACGTTAGAGGCGTCGCACTCAAAGCTTTTCGAATTTTATTACACAAATGCCCTGCTCCTTCAAAACCAGTATCTGGCATAAAAATCATGAACTCCTCTCCGCCCCAGCGGCAAAAAACATCACTACAGCGATGATTGTCAATGCAGATACCAACAAAATGACACAGTGCTTTGTCCCCTACATCATGGCCATATTTATCATTGATTTTCTTAAAAAAATCAATGTCGAAGAATGCGGCACTAAATTTTGATTTATTTCTTTTATTTAGATGAAACTGACGTTCGACAATAGTTAGAGAGCTACGTCTATTTAAAACCCCGGTCAATGAGTCTGTGTTTGCCTGCAGCTGCAATTCGATATTTAAGGCCGCCAGCGCCATGCTTTTTTGATAGGATGTTTTTTCAATTTTAAAAATGACAACACTTATAAGAATAGACATCACCAAAAGAATGAAGTGAACCGAATCACCACCCTGGTCACCTAGGCTCATATATTCAATAGCCATATACCAAGTTCCATTAGGCACCATCACTGGAAAAATTGCAGCATCCTTTGACGCCCGCACCGCCGACGAAGAAATGACTTCAGAAACATCAGAGTCAGGGTTGTTCCCATATAAGGTATAGCGAATACCTACGGCATCCACACCGGAAAGCACACTGCCAATAACTTGTTCAATGTAGATAATGGCAATGGCAAACCCCCAAAACTCATCTTTGCCATCAATATTTACCGTAATAGGTTTTCGCGTTATGAACGCCATTTGGTTATTTTGCATTAACCTCAACGGGCCAATAAAGGTAGCGCTATGATCGTTTATTGCCGCCAGCGCACCTAATCTGCGCTTAGGATCTGACAATAAGTCATGCCCTACTGCCGCCTCATTACCCTCCATTGGATAAATATTTTGGATCAATCCATTGGGGGCCAACTGTAGCGTTCTCACAATTTTATTGGTAGCCAGTATTTCTTGCGCCCAAATATCAAAATCGGCAACGTTGTAGTTATTCACCTTTAGCAGTATTTCCAAGGTGCTGACAGATGAAACGCCAGCTACAATTTCTTTTTGTACTGACCTAGATATCGAAGTGCTTATTATCGCTATACTTTCACGCCTCTGATTATCCTTATCGATTTTAATAGACGCTAAAACAAACTCTCCTAAAGAAAAAATGACAATCAACACGGCAATACTGTAAACATAGTAACTTTTAAGCATAATGGCCACCATATTTTTAATTACTACGACCAACCTATCACCAGCGATATTTATCTTGGCATTGGATTACGCTACATACGGCCGGCCGACAAACATCAGAGCAACAAGGTGCTGTGTAACAACCCAGACAAAGATATGAAATTAAGCTAAATAAAGTTATACAATTTTGACAATTGAAAATGGGCTTATCACTCCAACGCAGACCTTCTACTTCCGGCGAGCAGTACTGCGTAACAAATTATATTTTTCAGCACTCCGCACCCCGACCACCAAACAACTGTATTAGCCGGTAGTAAATTCAACTACCTGACGGATCTCTCGTCAATCGGCATAACGGATAAACATCATTGTAAGTCCACAACTATGGAGCCGCCAATAGTAAGGCGTCATCAACATTTTTATAAAAGTTAGTCCTAAAGTTTGAATTTTTGGCAAATAGAAATGTTCAATCGTATTTTTAGTGTGACGAATGAACGTCATACGCTCAGAGATTTAGGCGCCACACCAAGCTCCAGGGCATCACCCCAAGCAACCAGCCAAGTCACTCTGGCACCATCAAAGCAAACAAAATCCAGATCAGCTATTTCGCACTCTTTGAATAACATCTGTGCTGACGCCCAGTTTTTTCACTTCACCGCAACATCCGAGCCGACGTTATTTACAGCTGGCTTTAGAACGAATTCATTTTATTGTGATAGCCATAAGGCTGTGCTTTTGTCGCATAACTTGGTAAATAACACACTGTTAACTCGTATTAATAATTGCCGGTATAACAAACACATTCGGCAGGCATACTAAGCATCCATATTTTGCTCAATAACACCAAAACTTAGCCCTAACATAGGCCGCTACCTGTCTACCGACATAAGAATGCAAAATCGCCAAATCCTCCTAGCAATCTGACTCTATCAGCACAGGAATTTGCTATAATGCGCCCACTTAAGGAGCTGGCCCAATTTCAACCACAGACCTCACGTAACAAGCCATAAGTTGATTAAATTTTGAGCGATTACGCGACGCTCACTCTAGCTGGTATTTTATAAACCCATATGTTTTTTGTTGAAGAGCGACTGCACTTTTTTAAGGCCTTAAACGGTAAATACCGCGAGCAGGTTATTGCCTGCCTGTGCCTGTTGTATCAACGCCAGTACAGTTCCAGTGCCGACTACGGCCATGCCTTAAATAGGGATTTATTGCTGGAAATCATTACCGAGGCCCTCAGCCGCAGCGTTAACCTGGTATTAGATAGTGAAGAACACGAACCCGAGCAGCGCTTTAAAACCGCCCGCGAACAAGCCAGCTGGGTATTGAAGCTACTACTAGACTGCGGCTGGATCGAGCGCCAAGTAGACCCAGCCACCCTACAAGCAAGCTTTCCCTTTAGCCGTATGGGTCGGGTATTTGCCCAGGCTCTGCTCGAATCTGACAACAGCCAGATACGCACCCGCCATCGTAATACCCGCAATACCTTAAACGCCCTAGAGGCCTTTAATAACCGCGCTGAGGTCTATGACCTGCTGGATGCCTATGACCATTCTGAACGGATTATTACTGATTTCACCGATATTATCGGTGAGCTAGAGGAGAAGAAGCGCCAACTGGTGCGCGAGGTTGAATCACAGCAGTTGGTACAACAAGCCAGCGAACAGTTTTTTGAATTTATGGAGAAGCGCTTCCAACCCGACATCCAGGTGCGCTTGTCCGCTGACAGCGTCGAAAAGCACCGCGACGATATTGGCAAGGCAATACAAAAAATACGTAAACGCAAAAAGGAATTTAAGGCCGAGGCTGAGGCCAATTTACGCCGAGTAGTACCGGGCTTATGTGAACCTGGACAGTCGTATTTGTTTTACCTGCTCGACAGTATTGAGCGACGTATGCGTAATGCCGCCGATATTATGTTGCCAGCCTTGCGCCACGCCCTGCACGGCTTCACCAAACGCGCCGATATTATTATTCGCCAGCTCAGCTATTTGCACAGCCAGCAGAATAACGACCTAGTGGAAGTTTGTAGAGAGCTCAGCGACCTGGAGCCTGCGGCTTACCAACAGCGACTGGATGCAGCAGCGCAAGCCTGCGGTAATATGCGGCTGCGCCTAATCGACCCGGCGCAAATAAAACTACAGGAACGGCAAAAACCACAAAGCATTAGTACCGCCGTGCAGGAAAATCCAGAACTGGATAAAGAAGCCCAACGCGAGCTGATGATTCAGCAGCTGCTGGACCAGGCTTTTGTGTGCAACAAACAAGCCCTTAAAAGCTATATCGTTGATTCATTGCGTGGTGGCCGGCGAATTTCTACCCGCGAATTGCAAGCCGACGACGCGCCCTCGCTAATGGCCTTAGCTTCAGCTATTGAGGTCGGCGCGGTCAACAACCTCAGTACCGAGCTGGCCTTTAAAGTTGAGTATAAAAACGCCAGTGTGGAAGACAGCGAATATTATCATCGCTACGACGAATTCAGTATTGAGCTGGTTGAACAAAGCCCAGAACAAAGCAACCGCGAGTCCTTATAAAAGCCGCACTATGCAGCCAACCATATTAGGTAATTATGTTAAGTGAAGAATTCAGCCAAAAGCTGCAAACCCTAGGCCTGAGCCAAACCGAATTTTCCGAATTGCTTATTCGCTTACTCGACTACGGTGTCATCTGCCGAGACGAAAGCCAAATAGAGGCGGGCTTATACGACCGCTATTTACAGTGCAGTGAACTGGTTGAAGATTACTTACAGATTATTGGTATCCGTATACAGCACGATGCCAAATTTTGTTTTATACGCCTATATCCGCCCGGAGCAACGGTACCCGGTTTGCAGGCCGAGGAACACAGCCCTTTTAACCAGGGTTTTCGTCACCGCCCCAACCAAGCCGAAATGGCGGTTATTTTGGTGCTGCGGGTGGAATACGAAAAATCCTTACGCGAAGGTTTAGTCGACGATAAGGGCTGCGTATTGCTATCACTGGAAGGCCTCGCCATTAGCTTAAAAAACCTATTAAAACGCAACCTGCCCGAAGCCCAGCTGGAGCGCAAGCAACTATTTCGCAGCCTGCGCCAGCTGCGCTTGATTCGTTATAACAGCGACAGCAACCTCGACAGCGAAGACAGCTGGATAAGTATCCAGCCCAGCATCAGCAGCTTTGTTAGCGCCGAGGTATTACAGCAGCTTTACCCCGAGGCGGAAGCCCAAACTCAAGTTCAAGACGACACCAGCCAAACCAGCAAGGGAGCGAGCAACTAAGTGTTTTGTAAAAAAGCCATACTGGTCAACTGGGGTAATATCCCACCATTAGAATTTGACTTTGGCCCGGTTAATTTATTTTCCGGTGGCAACGGCTCCGGAAAAACCACCGCCGCCGATGCGCTGCAGTCATTAATGACCGCCGCCCATGAAAATTTATTTAACTATAATCCCGGCCAAGACGAGACTACCCAACGCGGTCGTGGCGGCAAACAGGTTCGCACCTTGGCTTCCTATATTCTCGGCTGTGACGATGGCAGCTATGCTCGTGTGCGCAGCTGCCAAGGCTATGTGGCAGCATTATTTCACCCTACCCAGGGCGAAAGCGGCGAAGCTTTTTGGGCCGTTATGGCGGTACAAGCCAGCCTCGATGCCGCAGGCAAGCTGCGCCAGGCGCGGCAGGATGAGCTACAGTTTTTTATTCTCCCCGGCGATAAAGTCGCGGTTAACGCCATTGGCTTGGGGCATTTTGTTAAACAAGACAGCGGCGGTAAGCACATTGTTACCATCGCCGATTTTAGCCGCTTATTAAAACAAGAATTTGGCCGTGAAGCGGTCGAGATCTACGATAAAAAAAGTGCCTACCTACGTCGTTTATACGGTGCCTTTCGCGGTCTTAACGGCGCCGTATCTGACCGCGAAGCCAAACACGCAGCCAAAACTTTTTCCAATTTCATGGCCTATAAGCCCGTTAAAAGCATCAACGACTTTGTTGCCCGCGAGGTATTGGAACCACGTGACCTAAGCGAGGATATCCGCCAGGTTTCCGAGTTAATGAAAACCATCCATGGTATGGAGCAGGAAACCCGCCTACTCAATGACTCCATTAGCACCCTTGAAGCCGCCCAACATCAAGCCCAGCTTTTTGTGGATGGCTGGCAGCAACTGCGCCAGGGCGAATACGCCGAAATTTATCGACGCTCGCAACAACAACAGCGCGACTATTTATCCAGCAAAGAGCAACAAGACCAAAACCAGCAAGCTATTGAAGAATGCCAACATCAGGCAGAGATATTAACCGCAAAAAAGATAGAACTGTTAGACCAAATTTCTGACCTGAAAGCCCAGCGCTTGGGTATTAGCGCCCTAAAAGATAAAGACCAGCTAAGCAAGCAACGTGACACGGCCCAAGTCCAACTAGGCGAGCAGGCCACCGAGCTATTACGCCAGCAAGACACCGCCAGCCGTAATTTCGATTTAGCCAAAACCCTCAGCAAGAAAATTCAGCAAAGCTCTTTAAGCTTGGCGATTCCGGCGCTAGGCGCAAAGCCTTTGCAGCAGGCATTAAAGCAACTACAGCAGGCCGGCGATGACCATGGCATTGACGCCCAACAATTAATGACCAAGGATTTCATTGGCGGCAGCAATCTCGAAAGCAAGTTAAGCCAATTAAACCAGCGCGATAGCAGCCACCAGCGCCTTTACCAGTTGCTGCACCAACAAGGCGAGGGCCAACGCAGCATACGTGACCAGTTACTAAGCTTAAGTACTGAGCGTCAACAGCAGCAGCAAAAAAATCACAAACATATCGACAGCCAGCAACTGGACATCCAGCGCCTGGAAAACCAAAACATTAGCTACCCAGCCCATGTGGTGCAAGCCCTGGCTGAGATAGAACGTCAATGCCCCAATGCCAGACCAGTGGTATTATGCGATTTTATCGAAGTGATAGACCCACGCTGGCAGATGGCCATCGAAGGTTACCTAGGCGGCGCCCGCTTTGGCATTATTGTAGAGGCCGACTATGAAGCCGAAGCCATTCGCATTGTCCGCGGCATTAAAGGGCGCAGAAGTAATGCCCGCGTTATCCAAGGTAGCAAGGCCGCCCGCGATGCAGGCCGCAGTAGTTTGGCCAGAAATTCTATTGTTGAATTGATGGAGTTTGAACATAAAACCGCTGAATATTATTTACAGGCGTCCTACGGTTCGGTGGTCCGGGTCGACAGTGAAGAAGAACTTCGCCACACCTCCCGCGGCCTATGCGCCAACGGCCTCGGCTCCGGCAATTACAGTTTGTTCCGCTGCGATGTCGACGACTCCGACCTGGTCTTCGGTCAGGGTGCGCGCGACCGAGCCTTGGCTGCCAAACAGCAGCAATTACAACAGCTGCTGGCGCAGAGTCAGCAACTCGAAGTCGAGCACCGTCAAATCGCCCACTGCTTTGATGCTGCCAATGGTTTTTCCGAACCCACCACCGCCGAGCTGGTTAAAGAACTACTAGGCCTTTACCGCTTACTGGAGAAAGTCGAACAACAATTGGCCGAACTCGACCTAAGCGAGCACCAAGATTTAGAAGCCCAGCTTATTCAGCTTAATGCAGAGTATCAGCAGGCTGAGCAGCAGCTTAAGCAACAGGCCGAACAGAAAGGCAAATGTTTAGAAAAGAGCCAAAGCCTGGGCCGTAGCATTGCCAAAACCGCCGATGAGCTGGAGGTGATTCAATCTCAGCTAGATTTAGGCGAAGACAGCCTCCGTGACATTGCCAAGCTCAACCCAGAATACGACCCCGATGCCGCACTCAGCCAATCCGAACAACAGGGTCAACAAGCCCAGGGCTCGCTGCTTGAGCAAAACGAAAGCATGAAACAAGATTTGCACAAGCACGAACGCAACCTAGCCCAGCATATTTTGCAGCATAACCAGCAGTGCAATAGTCACTCAAGTATTGCCTATATGCTGCCCAGCGAAGACCGCCAGAGCTTCGATTTTTACCAGGCCATTATCAATACTGGCAAGCAACTAGAGGCGATTTATCACAGCTTGAAAAACAATGTCTTGATCGGTAAACATGAAAAACTGCTGAGCCTTAAAGATAGCTTTAACACCGCCTTTGTCACCAACCTTTGCCACTCTATTTATCAGGCGATTAACGAGGGCAAGCGGGTACTGGAGGATTTAAACCAAGAGCTGCAACATCACCGCTTTGGCGACGACCGCGAGCGCTTTTATTTTGGTTTTGATTGGGTGCCCGAATTCCGCGAATACCACCGTTTTTTCAAAGATGTTATCGACATTCCCAACCTTGGCGATGGCAATTCATTATTTGAAGCAGACCTGAGTGATAAGTCACGTCAAGTGCGCGATAAGCTACTGGCCATGCTGCTGGATAAAGACGAACAAACCGCTTTGCGAGAACTCAAGCGCATCAGCGATTATCGCAACTACCGTAGCTATGAAATTTATAAAGAGCCGCTCAACAAACAAGCCATTGCCCTAAGTACCTACGGCACCGGTTCCGGCGGCCAGCTAGAAACCCCGGCCTATATTATTCGGGCCGCCGCGGTAACCTCCGCCTTTCGCTTTAATGAAGGCAGCAGCCATTGCCGCATGGTCTTGGTGGATGAAGCCTTTTCCAAAATGGATGAAACTCGCTCACGCCAAGTGATCCATTACCTGACCGAGTCACTGGGCTTGCAGCTGATATTTATTATGCCCACCAGCAAGTCCGGCCCATTTATGGACTTGATTAGCCACCAGGTAATTTTCAGCAAGTGTCCGGCTACACAAAAAATAGGTGAGCTAGAAACCCGAGTATTGGTCGACCGGAAAATATGCAACAGCGATAAAATTCAGCAGCTGTGGGCCAAGCACCGCAAAACCGTGCGCCACCAAGCCATGTTAGATTTTATGGAAGACTTTGTTGATACCGAAAATTAATCTGTACCCTAACCATAATTAGGAAAATTAGCCCCACTCCGGTACGCAACCCTGCCCCGGTTTAACTTTGTCGTTTTTACCAGACATTACTTAAACCGGTAGGCTTAACCAGCTAGAATCAGTGTCGCCTGAATTTCTCCAACACCCTAAGATCACAAAGGGCTGCAGGACAGTTAACCATCATATTCAACCCAACTCAGCACACCGACACAATCAAAGCATTGACTATAGTTCGCTAGCGATCTATATTAGGTACGCTAACGAACTAAATATAGGTTGCGCTCAATGGATACCCGGTTATTTTATCTGATCAACAAGGCCCAGCATGGGGCGTTTCAATACGCTGAACGGGTGCAGCAGGAGCATATAGGTGTTTCTGTGGCACAGACTGCGGCACTATTTACCCTGCAAAAGAACCAGGGCTGCCTCCAGCGCGAACTGGGAAAATTGATGGGGCTTAACAAGTCAGGCTTAAGCGGCCTGGTAGAGCGTATGGTGGCCAATGATCTGATCTACAAGCGAGCCGATGAGCTGGACGGCCGTGCCTACCGCCTGTATTTAACCGATAAGGGAGAGGCGACTATTGCCAGTGCCAAACCTTTGCTAGCCAAACAAAACCAAATGATGACCGAGGGTTTTAGTAAAACCGAGATAGAGGTAGTGGCCCGGTTTTTAAACCATGTAATCGACATCACCAAGCCTAATAAGACTTAGCCCACTAGCTTAGCTATTTTTTGAGACAGCACTATGAACAGTATTTATTTAAACATTGAAAATAGAACCGCAACCTTAACCCTACTGGGTGACGGAAAATTTAACGCCGCGCTATTGGCGGATTTCAACAGCGCCATGGACCAAGTAGAGCAGCACCCAGATAAGCCGGTACTGATCATTACCGGCGAAGCCAAGAGCTTTTCCCAGGGTTATGATTTAGATTTTTTGGGCTCGCTGGGTAATAACTACAGTGATTTCACCGACCAAACCATGCAACTGCTGGCGCGCTTGTTGCAATACCCTGTGCCAACCATGGCGGTGATTAACGGCCACGCCTTTGGCTTAGGCGCTATGCTAGCCGTCGCTTGTGATTTCCGCTGCATGCGTGAAGATCGGGGCTATTTTTGTTTACCCGAAATTGATTTACAGATGTCGCTATTGCCGGGCATGAACGCCCTATTAAAACACAAGCTACCGGAGCCAGCTTACCGCGAGGCTTTATTAACCGGTAAGCGCTACGGTGGCGCCGAAGCTGCGGCCCGTGGCCTGGTAGACTTCAGCGCAGACAATGCCGAACTGACCCCCAAGGCGCAACAAACCATTGCTGCGCTGGCGGATAAAGACCACGCTAGCTACAGCCTATTAAAGACCGGCCTCTATGCCGAAATTATTGAGGTAATTAACACTCACCATTCAGCTTAAGTCATCTCGGCCAGCACCGCCTGTTCTATTAACCCAAGGCGGTCTTGCCCCCAAAAACTATGCTCGCCATAGCTAAAGCTAGGTACCCCCCAACAACCTTGGTCGAACATTGCCCGCAAATTTTCCTCCACTACGGGTCGCCAGGAACTATCACTGATATAGGCTTTAGCTTTCCGCCAATCCAGACCACACCGCTGTACAATTTTCTCAAGCCCAGCGCCGGTGTCGGCGCGAATACCCTCGGCATTAACCCCACGGGCGAAGCTGAGTAAATATGGCTGTAATTTGTTCTCGGCTTCGGCATAGGTGAGCAAGGCGTAGCAACGTTCTACCGCCACGCCCAAAGGATCGGCAACAAAACCATAGGGCAGGCCTAACTTTTCCGCCTCACGCTTGGTGTCCAAGAATATATACATGGCCTTTACCGGCGGCACATACATTTCCCGCATCATCATCGGCAATACCGGCTTTATTTGTAACGGTATTTTGTAATGTTCGGCCAATTTAACCGCCCGTTCCAAACCTATATATGAATACGGGCTGCGCGCTGACCAATAGATTATTAGGGGCTTAACCTCGCGCTTATTTTTGATTACTGGCTGAGTACTGCAAAAATTTATATAACTGCGGTTAAACTGAACCGTTTCAGCCGCGTGCTTGGCCAACCCCCGGGAAATAAGGCGTTGCTCTAAATGGTCTAGTCGGTCAAGCCCCCAGTACCATTCGCCTTCGCAATAGATCATGGCGGCGTAATAATGGCCTTGGTCTTTTAGCCGTTGCTGGTTTTGTTGTAAGCGCTGCGCCGAATATTTATCAGCTGTGTATTTCTTTTCTGTGTTTAATTTTGACTCACCGTGCCAAACTTGCTTAAACATTACCGCGGCCAGCGCCAAATAGTCTGTTCGCCCTTCTGCTGCAACTAGCCGCGCACTGGCCTGCTCAAGTAAATTTCGATCTTCAATGCTCGGCAGCAGCGGCGCCTCCAAGTCATATAGCTTAGCCAGATGCCTGGCGTCTTGACCAGCGTACTGCTGTGACATTTGCAAAGCTGGATACATTTCCTGCTGCAGGTCCAGCACCGTATAGAATTTGGCCTCGATCTCAAAGCGCTGGAGCAAGCCAGGTAAAACCTGCACCAATAAATAACTATAGGGATCGTCCAGACGTAGAAATATTTCCAGCTTAAGCGGCTGCCCCGATAGTTTTCGCCGTAGGGAATAGGCCTTTCGCTTTATTGACCTTAAGCCAGGGCTCGATAGTACTCGAGCCACGTAGGGCATTATGAATTTTTTCATTGTACATTTCCGCTTAGGAATTTAAGTCGACGCTGGCCTGCTGGAGCGGCAGGATAACTTCTTTTTTTAGATTAATACCCAGCCCGCAGCCTGGCACCTTCTCGGCATCGTAGTCTTCTATGCCCAGCTCCCGGGCCAAATTTATAGCTCGTTGCTTATCGTTGGCGCTGGCGCTGGGATCAATTAGTACCCTTTGTATTTTCAAAAAACTGTAGGGGTTGCCATATTTAAACGGACCCTGAATAGGATTTTTTTCATGGGCAGGGCAGCGATGTAGACAGGCGTAACACTCGATGCAACGGTTTAAACTCTGCAACGGCCGATGATCTTGCTGCTGTTTTACCGCTACGGGTTTTACCATTGGCAGCCGACCGATTAGCTGTCGGTTGACTTCGTCCCGTTTAACAACTAAGTCCTTAAGTAGTGGCAGGGTTTTTAAAGCTGATATCTGGTCACCCGATTTCACCTTGCTGCGACAGGCCAACCTAGGCTTGCCGTTAATATCCACGGTGCAGATACCACACAAACCATTGCGGCAGCCATAACGATAGGCCAAGTCCGGGTGCTCGCGCTCTTGCGCTTGCAACAAAACATCTAGGGCCATGGGTCGCTCCTTGTTAAAATGCGGCTCATATTGATAAACCACATCTTTTTTGTGCTCCGGTTTGCCGCGCTCAATGGTAATTTTCATTGGCCTGCCTCACTAATATTTTGGGTATTTTTTGTAGCTGCAGCTTCGGCTACTTGGTCCGGCTGACCAAGGGCACGGTGATAAATTCGATAGAGAATTTTATCTCGTAATTTGAAAGGCAAGCGGCGGATTATTTTGAACATTAGAATCTTGCCATTCTGCTGCAATGCAATTTTATTACGCGCCAGCCACGGCGATGCCTGGCGGTCCAGCTTGCGTGCTTTGAGCTCTCCCTGCTGATGTGAAATCGCACTGGAATATGGCCCCGGTGTAGCACGCCATAACGACGGTTTGATTTCATCCAGCTGAACATGGGCACCAACCGAATGAGTGCGTAACTGGGCCGAGCGAGCAACCGCCTGGGCACAAAACAACATATTGCGGCATTCAATGTAATCCATAAAACTCTGATTCCATATTGGGTCGGTATCAATATGGCAGTCTTGCAGCTGCTGCTGGTATACCTCAAACTGGCTTAGGGCCTGGGCCACACCCGTCACCGTGCGACCTGGGCCAATGCCCTGCCAGGCGGCCTTTTGTAACTGGCGGCTAATGGTAATGGGGTAGGTTTTACTGCTGACTCGGCTTGGCTGGTTAAATAAATCGCTATACCCTGTCAGGACCTGCGCCTCTAATTCGGCGATATCGTTCCAGCTTAAATTTTTGTTTTTCTCGCCAAATTGATGCGCTGCTTTGCCGGCCCGGCGACCAAAAATAATCGCCTCGGCCAGGGAAGTTGAGCCTAAACGATTGCTGCCATGCAAGCCACCAAGAGCTTGGCCGGCCACATACAGCCCGGCAATCTTTTGCTGCTGGCAGTCCAGAGCTTCACCCAGTTCACTCGCTTGCACCCCGCCCATTAAATAATGCGCCGACGGCCGCACCTGCCAAGCTTGTTTAAATTGAGCGGCCTTAGGGCCCATGGCCGCACGCACTATTTTCAGCAAGCCCGGTATCTTATTTTGCATTAGTTCGACAAACACCCGGCCGGATTCACCACGAATATTTTCACTCAAGTCGAGATAGCACGAGCCATTATCGCTGGCTCGGCCATCGGCGGCGGCGCGAGCAATAACAGCGGCACATTCGGCTCGGGTGCGGCCCATAATTTCAGCCTTGAGTATTTTATCGTTTGCGTCCCGTATCACCCCCAACGCCCCGGCACTAATCGGCTCACCAATCACCAGCCCCTGGTAAGAAGGCGGGTGCGATACCGCAAAGGGAATAAACTGCACCTGCTCCATGTCGATCAACTGGGCCCCAGCGCGTGCGGCGATTGCATAAGCGTCGCCGGTATTACCCTTCATGGTATCGGTATTGGGAAAATACATGCTGCTTAAACCACCGCAGGCAATCACCACGGCCTGGGCCTTAACCGATATAAAGTCACCGCTGCTGGCATGGTAGATCAAACCGCCGTGTACCCGGCGCGCTGAGGCAGCCATATCTTCTGTGGTATCGCTAGCGGCCGCACTGTAAACATCCAAACACCATGCATCTTCTAGGTAATCGATTTGGCCCTGGGTTATTGCGCTCCAGCAGGCGTGGCTGTAGTCCAGGCCACCATTGGCATGGTCAACCGAGCGCGGCAATGTATGACCACCCATGGCAATACTCATTGCCTGGGGCTGGCCCTCATCAGGTTTGCGAGTGGATTTTATACCGTGTTCACTCAGCCATTGGTAAGCTGCTTTTGAGTCTTGGGCAAAACCTCGGGCAAGGGTCGGCTCACCTAGATCATCACCCTGGATACGCACATTGGCGGCCAGGGTCTGCTCACTGTCTCTATCTGAGCCGCTACCGCGCACGGTAATAATGCCCTCTGAAATTTTACTATCAGAGCAGACTATCGGGTCTTTGCTGACCATTAGCACTCTGGCACCCTGGGCCGCCGCACTTTCCGCGGCGGCGGCACCGGCACCACCGGAACCAATAACCAGTACATCGTATTCTTGTCGCAGCGGGCTTATCAGCTGGCGACTTGGATTAGCTTCGTTCATTATTTTTCTACGTGGCTTTAGCGTTACCGGATCATATCGATAACGACCAGCACACGCTGTGCGACCGAGGACAGTCGCTGGTCATATCCGGCCAGGTCGCTTAGACTGGGGCTCGGATTATGGCAGCAATAAGAATAAGGCACCGCGTGATTAAAAATACTTTTACCCGCCAAGACGCTGTACTACCGGCTTATTTTCCCGCCGTGCTGCTGCGCCTTTTACTCGAGCAAGGCCATAGCGAAACACAGTTGTTGCAAGGCACAGGCTTACAGCTAGCCATGTTTGAGGACGATAATTTCCGCTTTAGTTTTGTCCAGCACCAAGCCTTTATTCGCCGCGCCATTGATGTCAGTGACGATCCTCATTTGGGTATTCGCTTCGGCCAAAGCCTCAACGTCACCGCCCTGGGCATGGTAGGTTTTGCAGCGATGAGCAGCCAGGACTTGGCCGCCAGTTTAGCCACGACTAACCGCTATTTTAAGATCCGCGCCCCCTTGCTGGAGCCTTCGATTATCCTACCGAAACAGCTAGGCGATAAGTCCCAGGTGGCACTGCAAATAGAGGAAGCTTTGGACTTTGGTGATACCCGATATTTTATGCTGATTAGCACCCTATGCGGTACCGAGAGGCTGATGGCCTTTTACACCGGCCTAAAACATGTTGCCCAGCGAGCCTCCCTAGCCTGCCCACGACCACCGGGCTGGCAGCACGTTGCCCAGCAACTTAGCTTTGAGGTGAGTTTTGAGCAGCCCTATAACCGCATGTATTTTCCCGCCTCATTGCTGCGCCAACCCCTAACCATGGCCGACCCTCAAGCTGCGCAATCGGCCGGGCTGATATGTGAGCAAATGCTAGCCCGGCTCGATAATGATGCCGGCCTAGATAACCGGGTGCGGCAATATTTATTGAGCCAGCACGATGGCGAATCAGCCAAGCCTTTTGGTAAAGCGACGACTAGCTTCCCCAACACAGAGCAAGCGGCGGCACATTTTTGCGTTTCGGCCCGTACCTTTCGGCGCGAGCTAAGCAAGTCGGGGACTAGCTATCAACAAATACTGGACAAAATTAGACAGACCATCGCCATTGAATACCTCAGCACCAGCCGCAAACCTATTGTTGAGATAGCGCTGGAACTGGGCTATGAAGACCTATCAAACTTTGGCCGGGCATTTAAGCGCTGGACTGGTAAGCCACCCAGTGCCTACCGACCATAGCTACCCCTATACGATAAAACTGATAAGGGCTGAAAAATTGACACCCAGATTTAGGTCTTTATCAGTGTGGTTTCCATCACGATACAAGACCTAGAGATGATGCCATTGAATAGATGGAGCAACTCCCCCTGCTACGCCACCCTATACCTATCAGCAAACTTTCGACTGGCCCAGGCAATGCCTACCGACCCAATCACCGCAGGCGCTATCCAACTGATAATAATACCGCCGTTACCGAGTAGCTCTAATAACACATGGCGACCACCCACCGAGCTGAAAGCGGTGTAAACACCAACGCCACTGCCTAACATGCTGCCCAGGTGCTCAATAATCCACTGCCGTGGTTTGATGGTTTTTTTGAATATATAGCGCAGGCTAGCCAAAGCCAGCACGCCCCCTAACAAAGCAAAGACGATCAACAAAGTATTGCCCACTTGCAAGCCAAGCGCCAAAGTCATTATGCTGCAGGCCAACAAAACGCCAAGCAGACCTAGGTGGGTGATGTTTTTTAACTGTTGCCGCTTCGCCTTAACCCGTAATACCGCCAGACCATGGTAGATAGAAAAAATAGTCAATACCGACAACATCAATAAAAACATCGCCAGCCCCCGGTTGCGCTGCACAAAACGCTGCAACTGTTCACCACTGAGGTCAGCCACTTGGCGAATGGCCAGCGGGTCGAGCAATACCAAGGTACAGCAGACGACCCCACTCCAGCCGACGAGGTACATCAACTTGGCATAATAGCCACCAAAACGATTGTGATTGGGGCTGCCCTTTTTAACAAACAACGGGTACCAAAAAATAAACAGGGCGATGGTGCCGCAAACAATATGGCCATAAAGCGCCGTTTTATAAAGCACAAACATAAACACCTCCGAATAATAACCTTGGAGGGCTTGTCGATAGATGGTTAACATAAACACCTCCGGAATTGATGGTGCTACTTTAGTAAAACCTCGGTCTATAAGTCAGTCACAGATGTCATGACTTGAGCGTGACATCTGTCACTACCACCCAAGCTAGGCTTATGCCACACTGCGCCGATGACTCTAAGCGACGATAGCCAACGCAGCATCCCCCTTGTGCTTACCTCAGTAGCGGTGGCCGCCACCTTATTGAGCGTACAGACGCTGGATATTAACTGGTACCTAGCCCTGGGCTTGCATTGCGCCATCTTGGTCTTGCTGGTATTTGCCACCAATGAAAGCCAGGCTAAATATGGTTTTGGCCCCAGACGCCTGCTTATTCTGTTGGCTTATGGCTGTGTCATCGCGCTCGAATTTATCCACCGCAACAGCTTAATACTTATCTATACGGTGATGCTGTCCTCAATTCTGGTTTTCTTTGCCGCTGAACGCTGGTGTTATGGTTTTATTGCGATTAATAGTTTGGTCTTTCTCACGATTCGATATTTTTATTGGGATGCTGGGGTGGATTGGCGCGACGCCTTACTTTGGTCCACCTTTAATATTTTTGCCATGTTGGTGACGGTACGCATGTTGCGCGAGCAACACGCGCGGGAAGAAATCAGCTTGGTTAACCAACAACTGCAATCCACCCAAGCTTTATTAACTCAGTCGGCGGCAGAAAACGAACGCCTGTCTATGGCCCGCGAGCTGCACGACCATGTGGGCCACCAACTCACCGCGTTGATTATCCAACTGGATATTGCTCGGCGCAGTGTCGACCAAGCACAAGTGGAGACAGTAGAACAATCCTACCAGCAAGCCAAAGAACTGCTGGCCAGCATTCGCACAGTGGTTAGCAATAGCCGCCACGGCGGTGATTTGGATTTACGTTCTGCGCTGACGCAGCTGTGCCAGGACTTACCTAGAATACAATGCCAACTTGATTACCAAGACTCTGTGCATATTACCAATGTCAGCCAGGCCCAGTGTTTATTGCGCTGCTGCCAAGAAGCAATCTCCAATAGTTTAAAACACAGTTTTGCCAGCCACATTCAGATCCAACTGTTTAACCAAAACGATAAACATATACTGGTAATTCAAGACGACGGCCGCAGCCACCGCGATATCGAAGCGGGCAATGGTTTAATGGGTATGAGCGAGCGCTGCCAAGAGCTGGGCGGTTGCTTTGAGTACCGCAGCGGTAACGATGGCTTTCGCATTCGCATTGAGCTGCCCCATGACTGATAAGCCCATTAAAGTTCACCTGGTCGACGACCAGAGTTTAATTCGCCAAGGTATGGCCAGCCTATTAAATTTCTCCGACCAAGTCGAAGTAAGCGGCCAGTCCGTTGATGGTGATGATTTCATTCAGCAACTCGAGGCCGGTAGTGTCAGCGCCGACGTTATTCTGCTGGATATTCGTATGCCCAACATTAATGGCATTGAAGTTCTTGAATATTTAAAGCGCCACAACATTCACCTTAACTGCCTTATCTTAACCACCTTCGATGATCACTCCCTGGTCTTATCGGGCATGAAAGCCGGCGCCAAAGGTTATTTGTTAAAAGACATTTCCCTGGAAGAGCTGGTTGAGGCTATTAACAAGGTCCATCGCGGTGAAACCGTTCTGTCAGCCGAGATGAGCAGCTACCTCATTCAAAACCTGCAAAAAGCACAAGCTACCCAGTTACCAGAATTACTGACAGCCAAAGAACAACGGGTACTCAGCGCTATGTGTAAGGGGCTTTCGAATAAAGAAATTGCCCATGAACTGTGTAACGCTGAAGGCACAGTACGCAACCAGGTGTCGCAAATTTTAGCCAAGCTCGGCGTCCGAGATCGCAGCCAAGCTATTTTAAAAGCCATCGAACTAGGCTTAGTTGCAGCTTAAAACCCAGCGCAAAACAATCTCCCGTACCGTATCCGATCAATTTTCACTGTTATAGAAACTATCTTATTTGCAGTTAATTCCCATTAAGCCTGTCATTTCAAATTAAGCTGACCAGGCACCTATATTAATTTTCTAACACTGATGACAAAACAGCTAATACCCCGGCAATTCCCCAAATCACTGCTACATTTAGAGTACCTACAAACAAAGTTTTGAAACCTATGGCTACTCCTATACTTATCTGCGACGACTCAAATATGGCGCGTAAGCAATGTGCCCGTTCACTGCCCGATGGCTGGCCGGTTGATGTCAGTTTTGCCGTCAATGGCGCAGAGGGTGTAGCCGCGATTAAAGAAGGCAAAGCCGAGCTATTGCTACTGGACTTAAACATGCCAGTAATGGACGGCTACGAAGTACTGGAAGCCATCCGCGCCGAAGACTTGGAAACCATGGTGGTGGTAATCTCAGGTGACATCCAACCCGAAGCACGGGCCCGGGTTAAGCAGCTGGGAGCCATCGATTTCATTAAAAAACCCGTCGATAAAAACAAGCTCACCTCAATGTTATTGGAATACGGCATCATTGATAACGACAGCCTCGCCTCCAATGATGAAATCGAAGACAAAAAGCCCGAGCGTAAAACCCTAAGCAGTGAAGAAATCATACAAGATCTAGGCGAGCTTATACCCACCGGCTCTGGTTCGGGCTCCGATATAGATATTGACCCACAGCTACGTGACTGCCTGCAAGAAGTGTCCAATGTTGCCATGGGACAAGCGGGCGACATGTTGGCGCAGCTATTGGATGTATTTGTCGAATTACCCATTCCCAATGTGAATTTAATCGAGGCCAGCGAACTCAGCATGGCCTTTAGATCAATCGAAGATTTCGATACCACCACCGGTGTTTGCCAAGGCTTTATTGGCTCGGGAATTTCCGGTGAGGCCTTGCTATTGCTTAATGACTCTTGCTTTGCCGATATGGCCCGTCTGCTTAACTATTCTGGCGAACTGGATGACCAGGCCGAGCTGGAAGTACTCATGGATACCGCTAATATTTTGGTCGGCGCTTATTTAAAAGGTATGTCCGAACAACTCGACCTGCATTTTAGCCGAGGTAACCCAGTGGTCCTGGGCCAACACTGCGATATTTCTGAACTGCTTGACCATCAAAATACTGAATGGGGCCGAACCCTGGCGATAGAACTCAGTTATGGCATTGAGGGTTACGCCATCAAATGTGACCTGCTGCTATTTTTTACTGAAGACAGCATACCCCCGCTGGCTCACCACGCTTCCTACCTATTGGATTAAAGGATTACAAAGCATGTCTGATTTTGATCAGCTAAAAGAATTTTATTGGTATATCGATATTTTACAAAATGTTGATGTCGGCCTGGTGGTATTAGACAAAGACTATCGGGTCCAGCTGTGGAATGGCTTTATGGAAAACCACAGCGGCCAGCACCCCAATAGCACCAAGGATCAGGTTCTATTTAAGCTATTTCCCGAGGTTGACGAACAGCGCTTTCGCAGCAAGGCCGAATCGGTATTTCAGCTAAAAAGCAGCGCCTTCAGTAGTTGGGAACAACGCCATTACCTATTTAAATTTAAAACCTATCGGCCCATCACCTGCATGGCTCCCTATATGTATCAAAACACGACCATTATCCCTTTGATTTCCACCACCGGTGAAGTTAATCATATTTGTGCAATTATTTATGATGTTACCGAGGAAGCGGTGTATAAATTGAAGCAAGAGAAAGAGGCGCCTACCTTTCAAGTCGTGCGCGGTTAAACTAAAAAATCAATCTCGGAAATAGCGACGGCAGTCGCTATTTTTAATTTTTATGACAAATATTCTTATCGTCCAGCCCTATAAGGCCATGAATTATATAGTTTTTTATAGAGCATAAAAAATTCACAAAAAAATATAGCCAAGCAGCAATAATATTGAGACGATGATCGGCCCGGGCATTGCAATCATGTCATTTTTATTTCAATCAATACGCTAGCAAGCTTCATTTTTTACTGTTATAAAAACCCTAGGTTCATCCGATTAAGGAAGTACTATGGGTCAAGCACAATATTCTCAAGCTCAAAAATCAAACAAACACGGCTCCAATAATCGTAGTGTTATTCGCTACGTTTTAGATACCAACGTATTGGTACACGACCCCACCGCCCTGCTCAATTTTGAAGAGCATCAAATTATCATCCCCATGACGGTGCTAGAAGAATTAGACAGCCTTAAGAAAGGCCGCGATGCCGTCGCCGCTGACTGTCGCCAAGCCATTCGCGAGCTCGATAAAATTCTAGGCAACGCTGATCTTGCCGCGGTCGAAGCTGGCGTGCCCATTAAGCGCGGCGACAAGGCTCAGCCCCAGGGCAGCCTGGCCATACTAATGAGCCAGAGCCCAGACAATGTAACTACACTATCCAATCACCTTAATGACAATAAAATTCTGAACGATATTTACGCCCTAAAAAATCAAAAGCCAGAACAAAAAATTGTGTTAATCAGTAAAGACATCAACATGCGACTCAAAGCTAAAGGCTGCGGCATTGAAGCCCAGGATTATCACAATGATCAGCTGGTGGGTGACATTGATGAACTTAACCAGGGGTTTATTGAATTTCCCGGTAGCTTTTGGGATCTCATTGACTCAGTTGAAACAGAGCAAAAAAGCGGCTGCACTCTACACTACCTAGCCCACCAAGAGCCTTTAGAAAACGTTGGTCCCAATCAATTTATTTTGGATGCAGCCGGTTTTGTTGGCCGCGTGCTCGCAGTTGAAAAAAACCAGGTTTGCCTAATGCACTTAGACCGCCGGCACTTGCTTGAAACCGAGGCCTGGGGTTTAAAGCCGAGAGATATTTACCAAGCTTGTGCGCTCAATTTATTGCTCGACCCCGAAGTGCATTTGGTCAACCTCACCGGCTCGGCTGGCTCGGGTAAAACCATTTTGGCCTTAGCCGCGGCAATACAGATGACTGTCGCCAGCAAACAATATCGCCGAATTATCGCCACCCGTTCCACCCAGGGTTTAGATGAAGATATTGGATTCTTACCCGGCACCGAAGCCGAGAAGATGGAGCCATGGCTGGGCGCAATTACCGATAACCTGGAGGCCCTGCATTGTGACGATGAAGATTGCAACGGCAGTGTCGACTATGTTTTGGATAAGGTACCGCTACATTTCAAGTCGCTCAACTATATTCGTGGCCGCAGCTTTCAACATAGCCTTATTCTAATCGATGAAAGCCAAAACCTTACCCCACACCAGATTAAAACCATTATTACCCGCGCTGGCAACGGTTCAAAAGTCATCTGTCTGGGCAACCTCGCCCAAATCGACACACCCTACCTTAACGCCTCCAGCTCCGGCCTCACCTACCTGGCCGAACGTTTTAAGGGCTTTCCTCAAGGTGGCAGTATTCAACTGCAGGGGGTACCGCGCTCGATACTGGCCGAATACGCCGAAGCCCATCTTTAAAGCCCTGGCCTTTTGGTTGTAAACCTGCCAACAACCCAATCTAGACGGAAGAAATTCTGCTTAGATTGGGTTACACTTAGCCGCCTAACCCTTATCGTTTTATTTTTAGAGAGCTCCTTTATCAATGAGTAGCCGCGGCACCCTATATACTGTTTCCGCCCCTTCCGGCGCGGGTAAAACTAGCCTAGTCAAAGCCCTGATCGAAGCGATGAGCGGCGTTCTGGTTTCTGTATCACACACCACTCGGGCCATGCGCCCGGGCGAAGTCGACGGTATCAACTACCATTTTGTTGACCATGACCGCTTTAAAGCCATGCTAGAAGTTGACTCCTTTTTGGAGCATGCCGAGGTTTTTGGCAACTGGTATGGCACCTCACAAATATGGGTCGAACAAACCCTGGCCCAGGGCCTCGATGTGATCCTGGAAATAGATTGGCAAGGCGCGCAACAGGTTAAACGCCTGCTGCCAGAAACCGTAGGCATCACCATTGTGCCACCGTCGCAACAAGCCCTGGCCGAAAGACTGTTTGGCCGCGGCCAAGACAACGACGACGTTATCGCCAGCCGCATGCAAGAAGCCGTAGCGGAAATGAGCCACTATGTCGAAGCCGACTTCGTCATCATCAACGATGACTTCAGCACCGCGCTAGAAGACTTCGTCACCGTCGTCAAAGCCCAAAGGCTAACCCTAAACAACCAACAGCTGCGCCACTTGAAATTGTTACAGGACCTGCTCCAAGGCGCAAACTAATATCGTGTAGCAAGCGGCAGGAATATCCCCCTCCCATCACCCTGCCCTGCCCCCCGCTCACGGTGAGCCTGTCGAACCGGCAAACACACTCAGTTTTGTGCCAGCAGGACCAATCCTTCGACAGGCTCAGGATCAGCGGGATCTTCACATTACGCATAGCGAGCCGCCATATCCAAAGAATTGAAATTTGCTGGTAGAAGCGCAGATTTATCGCAAGATCACCGAGGGACCGCAAGGGCCAGGAAGCACCTCACGCAGTGAGGGAGCGTATAGATGATACGTGACCGATCGTTAAGGAGCTGACGCCGAGATTGCGGCAAGTCGCCGCCATATCCAAAGAATTGAAATTTGATTGTAGAAGTGCAGATTTATCGCAAGATCACCGAGTAGGGACCGCAAGGGCCAGGAAGCACCTCACGCAGTGAGGGAGCGTATAGATGATACGTGACCGATCGTTAAGGAGCTGACGCGGAGATTGCGGCAAGTCGCCGCCATATCCAAAAAATTGAAATTTGATTGTAGAAGTGCAGATTTATCGCAAGATCAAGGAAGCACCTCACGCAGTGAGGGAGCGTATAGATGATACGTGACCGATCGAGTAAGGAGCTGACGCGGAGATTGCGGTAAAGATGCGCTTATACAAGCAAATTTTGGTGGCCCTGAGCCCCGTGACTACTCCTCAACTTACCAGAGTAAAGATCTTTCGCAAGATAGCGTAACCCGTGTCCCTAATATACTTTTTGTTCTAACAAGTCGATTGGTTCGAAGTCACTATTATTGCTGGCAGAGGTCTCGGTTTATAGTCAGATGGAGCCCAAGGTCTGATATGAAGCATACGCGTAAAAATGGCTTTTTACAGTGATTTAAACGACGGAAGGTGCGCTTGAACCAATCAATTATTTATAAAAAATAGCAGTGCAATGCAGCGCAGGAATGAGAGAAAAAGTTCCCTTAAAGTAAAAAATAGTTACCACAGCTAAGCTTATGATAGATATAAAAAAAACCGCAGTTGCGGCTTTTTTTACCTAGTTGGCCGACGCTTTAGAACACGAAAATGTGCGGTAAAACGGCGGCCAGTATAGGCTAGATTACTTACTTTTTTCGAGCATATGATCGACGGCGGCCTTTAGCTCATCGTCAGAGCAATTTGCGCAGGTTCCACGCGCTGGCATCATGCCTTTGTCTTGGAGACCATTGATGGCGCTGCCATAGAGAACATCAATGCCTTTACTAACCCTAGCACCCCAATCAGCTGCATCGCCAATTTTTGGTGCACCACCAATACCACCGGCATGGCAGGTATTACAACTGGCCTTAACAACTTCGGCTCCAGTACGTGGCTCCGCAGGAGCGGCTGCAATAGGAGCTGCCGCGCAGTCATCACCGGACATACAAACATCGCCAATGGGGGCAATGCGGTCTTTAACGGCTTGGTCTAAATCAACGGCAAATACCGCCGCAGATACAACAGCTGCAACACTGGCAGCAGATAACAGGCTAATTACTTTTTTCGCACGACTCACGGTAGTGTCCTCTTTATAGCGCCATAAAGCTTATTCACGGATTTTTTTAGGGCCCTTATGGCGAAGCGCCCGCATTATAGCGGTTTGCTTGCGAAGTTGGAACAAACTCCCACCAAGAAACCTTGCAAATCATAAGGATAGGTTGATAAGGCCGTCACAAAATTAGCTCCGATCAGTGCAGCAATAAAAACACGGCCATTGAAACCACTGCCGTTAACAGGGCTCTGCCGGTCAGCAAGATCATTACTACAGCAACTGCAGCACCTATTAGGTATTCGTTATTCCAGGAGCTAATCAACTGCTTGTCTTGGACAAACACTATCGGCCCAATGATGGCAGCCAATACCGCCGGGGTAGAAAAGCTCAGCAGCTTGAGGGTTTTTGGCCCTAGCTTTAACGGTAGCCGAGGCTCTAAAAAAAGATAGCGGCTGCCAAACACCAATACCACTAAGCCCAGCATTAGCAGCCAAGTCATTGTAAATACTCCCTAGCCTGTGCATACAAAAACCCGGCCCCCATGCCGCCCACGATAGCCAGCAGCAGCCCAGCCTGAATATTGAAGTGAGCGCACACTACTGACACGAGTACTGCAACTATTACACAAATTGCCACCGCTGCCGACTTTATCATCGGCACCATCATGGCAATAAACGTAGCGACAATGGCAAACTCTAAACCCAGCTCGGTCAAATTCGGCACCGCCTTGCCCATAACAATACCCAGCAGAGTCGACAGGTTCCAAATACTGTACATGGTTAACCCAGCCCCCAGCAGGTAGGCCTTATTCAGGGGTTTATCCTTGCCCAACGGGGTAATGACAAAGAGCTGGTCGGTCAGTAAAAAGCCCAGACCCAAGCGCCATCGTGCACGCTCGGGGCTCAGCTTTTCCCGTAGCGCCAAGCTATAGAGCAAATGACGGGAGGTGATCAGAGCGACCGTCACCGCGATACTGAGAAAGCCGGCCTGAGCTTGCATCAGACCAAGGGCCACTAGCTGTGCCATACCGGAAAAGACAAACACACTCATCGCCTGTGCTGCAAAGGCATTAAGCCCAACTTCAAGAGAGTATGCGCCCACCAAAAAACCCCAGGGCACCACGGACAGGGTCATGGGCAAAATGGCGAGGGCCCCGGCCCAGAATGAACGCTGGGGCTTATCGATTAAACCGGTATAACTATCCATCATTTGTCTAAGTCTTCACTATTAATTTTATCGCTAGGTTTACGTGATGGCAGTGTATAGCAGCAATAAAACCTAGGCTTGTACGATATTGCGGCTGCGGCGTAAAAACTGCCCTGGGGCAATGCCCATGGCCCGCTTGAAATGCCGGTGCATATGACTTTGGTCGTAAAAACCACAGGCCTGGGCGACCTCTAATAATGGCTTGCCGCCACGCATAAGGAATTTAGCTTTGCGTAATCGGGATTGTATCTGGTAGGCATGGGGGCTGAGCTCAAAGCGCTTTTGAAATACTCGCAAAAAATGGTGCGGGCTAAGCTCGGCCATCGCCGCCAGCTCCTCTAGGGATATATTCAGCTCTGGCTGCTCATCCAAAAAGTCTTTTACCATCAATAACTTATTGGCTGCATGGGTATCGGTGAAAGCCAAACCCGTACCGCCGTGGCGCTTAACCAACTGCTGCAAGCAATTGATCAGCATGCTTTCACGCAGCAGTTTATTGTCCGAACACTCTAATACACTAAAGCAATGGTTCAACAATTTCGCCAGGGGCTTATCTTCCACCACGGCGTTGGTAAAATACGGGGCATCGCCATTGCATAATTGCGCAAATTGCTCGGGTAAAGGATACAGCGCCCGGTAAGACCACCCCTCATCGGCCGCCTTAGAACCGGTATGAACCTGCTCGGCATTGACCAAAATAATACTGTGGCGTGGGGCTATATGGGTATCGCCGGTACGGTAAAACTGCTGCGCGCCCGCCTCAATGACGCCAACGGTATAGCCGGCGTGGGTATGACGGGAAAAGCTCTGCCGCTGGAAACGCGCGCATAATAAATCCACCCCGCCCAACTCTTGGGCCCGGTGGTAAACAGCCTGCTCTGTGGGGGTATGCTTACTGGGTTCTGCTGCTAATAACGGCTTACGAATACTCATGTGCCCATGCTAACCCAAAACCCATTGTTCTTTTTGTACAAAATTGCTGTGCCCAACAGCCTGGCGTTAAATTACATTAATTGTTGATTTATTACTTTTAGAGTAATATTCTTGAGCCAGTGATAAGGAGACAAACAATGAGCACCGACTCTACCGAGCTATTTGAAGAAGGCCTACACCGGCAAACTGCCCGCCGTAAATTAACCGAGCTGTTGGGGCTAGAAACCATAAAGAGCTTGCATCGTCGCTCTAACCTGATGGGCTTTTGGTCCATTGCGTCGTGCTGGGCCGTCATTATTGGCGCTTTTGCATTGATTATCTGGGCCCAAACCCAGGCGCTATATATTGCTATCCCTGCAATAATAACCGCCCTGGCCCTTATCGGCGGCCGCCAACTTGGCCTTGGCATATTAATGCACGAGGCTTCCCACCGCGCCCTATTTGCCAATGTTTGGCTTAATGACAAACTCAGCAACTGGCTCTGTGGCCATATCATCTTTCTAGATGTCGACAAATACCGTAAACACCATTTTGTCCATCATGCCAAGACCGGCACCCAAGATGATATCGACTACTCATTAGTACGCGGCTTTCCCACCAGCCGCTCTTCATTAGTCAGAAAATTCAGCCGCGACTTTTTTGGCATAACCGGTGTTAAAAACATTTTTGGCATGGTGCTGATGAACGCCGGAGTATTAAAATGGACCGTGGCCAGTGATATCGAGCGCCTACCCAATAACGGCCAAAGCCGCTGGGACTATATCGCCAACTTCTTTCGCAACGCTTGGCCCACACTGGTCACGAACTTAGTGTTATTTTTAGCGGTGTACGCACTCGGCCACCCCGAGCTATACCTGGCTTGGTTTGTTGCCTACCTAAGCCCCTATTTATTATTCACCCGTATCCGCGCCTTGGCCGAACACGCCATGACCGAGCAATGTGCCGATATGCTAAAAAACACCCGCTCAACCAAAGCCGGCTGGGTAGCCCGTGCATTGTTTGCGCCTTACCGAGTTCATTACCATATTGAGCACCACGCTTTGGCTTCTGTACCTTATTGGCAGCTGCCTAAGCTACATAAACTATTACGGGAAAAAAACGCCGTACCCGAGCCACCCAATTATTGGACGGTATTAGCTCTGGTGTCTTCGCGCCCGGCTTAAAACATTAACAACAAGACCGTAGCTGCCCTTGCCTGAATAAATACGACTAGGCAATCGGGGCTGCCAGAATCTAGGCTTGCCCCTACGGTAAGCTGTCTTGCAGACCCCGCACTCAGCGCCTAAAAAATTAGGAAAACCAACATGGCTAAAATCATCGATGCCTGGATGCAACACCCCAATCTAGAATTTTCCAATCACGAAATTTTTGCCTCGCTGCGGCGCTGGAATAAAACAGACATTTTGACTGAGGCCATTCCACTGGAATGGACCATTGCTGCCATGGACCAAGCCGGGGTAGATAAAGCCCTGGCCTGCGCCTGGCATGCGCCCACCGGCCCGATGATCAGCAACCAGGAAGTAGCCGATACCGTTAACGCCTACCCCGACCGGTTTGTTGGTGTCGCCAGTGCCAATTTATTTAAACCGATGGAAGCCGTACGCGAGCTGCGCCACTGGGTGCAAAACCACGGCTTTAAAGCGCTGCGTATTGTGCAATGGCTGTGGAACTTACCACCCACAGATCGCCGCTACTACCCGCTGTTTGCCGAGTGCGTTAACTTAGATATTCCCGTGTGTTTGCAAGTCGGTCACACCGGCCCTTTGTGCCCATCAGAACCTGGCCGCCCTATTCCCTATATTGATGAAGTGGCGCTAGATTTCCCCGAGCTGAAAATTATTGGCGGCCATATCGGCTACCCCTGGACCACCGAAATGATAGCGGTGGCGACCAAACATGAAAATGTTTTTATCGACACCTCCGCCTATGCCGCCAATCGCTTCCCGGCGGAGCTGGTCGATTTTATGCAGCACCACGGCAAGCACAAGGTTATGTTTGGCACCAACTACCCCATGATTACACCAGAGAAATGCCTGCGTGATTTAGACAGCCTGGGTTTGAGCGAGGACAACAAAGCCCTGTTCTTGTCCGGTAATGCCGAGCGGGTGTTTAAGATTTAAAGCTCTTAGTTTTCTATCTGCTTTATTAGGCATGTCTCGGTTCTTCGCTGTCCAACGCAGCCCCCCATCCAACAGTCGTAATTCAATGTATAAAAAAACCCCGCAAATGCGAGGTCAATTTTGGCGCTAGTTCGATTACTTCTTTAAAACGGCTGCTTTCATGGCCGCCTTGCCTTTGAATTTACTCACAACTGGCTTTAACTTACGGGGCTTAAATATGATTTTATACTTGGCCTTAGTCTGTAAGGTTTTTGCATGAACTCTAAAGGCCACCATTTTACAAGGCCCGCACCAGTTACTAGCGATGGATTGTTTCAGCAGCTTTTGCCAACCACCTTGGGGCCGCGAACCTTTGCTAAGCTTGCGCATTTTTTTAGCCACAATTTTGGCTAAAAACATCGACCGGCCGGGTACTTTTAGGGTATTGAATCTTTCCATCTGGTGCTTATTCAAACTAAACGAATGTATGGGCTGGCTAATAGAGGCACCCTTGATAATAATATCAATGCCTGGAATAGGGTTACTACCTTCAGAAAAAGCAGAGAAAGAGCCGGTAAGTGCAATGGTTGCCAGCAGGGTTTTTATTAATAACTTCATATTCACTATCCCTTGTAAATTATTTGAATTGGGTTTGCTACATTAATGGTTGGCCACACTAGCAAGCCATGTCTTAACCAAAACTTAATACTTTATTGCGATGCGGCTGAGTTGCTAGCCCCATGTTCTGAGAAATTCAAATACACCTGCTGCCAAATTTCCTTGCCCAGCTGATCATAGCGCACCATGGTTTCAACATAGCGACGCCGGGCCTGGGTGTCGATCATTTCCTCGGGCAGCATGGGGTCGTAAGCAATACAGCGTAAAACTTGATCGCCAATCAAAAAACACTCGCGCGCGGCGGCCTCGGGGCTCAGCTGGTGAGCGCTGGCCATCCAGCTTTCCATTTCTTTGATGCCCTGTACATAATGCTCATATAGGGCGGCTGTGTCCCACAGGGCCATGGCCTTAGCTTGGGCCTCTGGACCTAGTTCGTCCAGGCTAAAAATCATTGCCTCGGGCTCAAGCCCTAAACGATACAAGCGCTCGCGCAACTGTGAGGTACCGCCCATTAAATTATTAGGCCGCACCAGCAAGCCGGTTTCCAACTGCTCAAACCCGGCCAGCTGCAATACGCGGGTACGGCGGCGCAGCCCGGTGCGATCAGCCCGGCCCAAAACACTAATAAATGCACCTATCCAAGCGCCGTCCCAGTCGCACACTTTAGACTCCAAGCTACGCCATTGGGCCAGGTCTTCCGCCAACTTGCTGGCTGAAGAGCCAAGCAGGTAAAAACCTCGGCTTGGGGTTTTCAACATGTTATCGGCGACAAGACGAGCCAAACTAACGCGAATGCTATTATCGGTAATGCCGAACAATTGCCCAATACGGATAAACTGCTGCGAGCCAATCGGCGCCTCGGCCTCGGCTAGCAGGTTTAAAATCAAATGTTTGGGTTTAACAGCGGCCAATGTGAGTCCTTTTAAAGGGTAGCTAAAGTCGCTGTATTGTATTCGTTTCTACTGCTGGATTCACCCTGGGCGTAGGCATCCACCAAAACCAATTGAAGCTAAATTGGCCCGCCATCTTCTCCCACCCTCGGCACGGCAAGGCCAGCTCTAATTAAGTCACGCATATTCTCTGCGGCTTTAATCAGAGGCTGGCCAAGTTAATTTGCCTCGGTTACAACCTCTAAACCGGTGGCAAAGGGAACTTCATTGTCAATATTAAAACGTGAATTTAACCCCTCAGCTTGCCAAAAAGGCTGCCAACAGCCGGTTTGTTTAAGTAGCTGTTCTAGCGGTCCCTTAACCGAGTCATCTAGCCCGTCAAAATGACTGCGCAACTGCTCAAGGCACCAGACTCGGTAGCGAGAGACGCGAGCCTTAGGGTATAGCACCTCTTCTATCGTGGCATCAAAGCGAGATTGCCCCGCCGCAAAAGCCTCAGCATTTTGCCCATAATAGGGTAAATGGGTGCGGCCAATTTCCTGCAACAAGGCCATCAACGGCTCATCGGGTTCCGTCAGTAATACCGTATCGCCATAGTCTTCACCCTTGGCATTCCACATCCTTGCCACCCATTCCCACACCAGAGGGGCCCGCTGCTGCATAAGAGCAGCCGGCGTCGGGTCATGGCTAAAATGGCGAAGCATGGGCCCCATTAAACCAATATCGGCCAAGCTTGGACGCTGGCCCAGCAAAAACGGCCGCTGCTGCAACACCGCACTTAGGCAATCCAATACTCGAAAATAACTTTGCTCAGCGTGCTCGGCCGAAGCTTTATCAATACCATCGCCTTTTACAAAAGTGCCCAACTGACGCTTGCGTATAGCTAAGCGCTTAACCCAGCCTGGCCAGTTCTTATCCGCCAGCAGCTCATCGCTTAGCTTGCGCGATAACAACGCTCTATCGGCGGCGAAGCTCCAGCGGTAATGCATGGCGGGCCGCCACAGCCACTCATCGGCGTAGTCTTCGATCAACCGGCTAACAAACCCCATTAATGGCTCGGCGGGCATAATAGAATGATCTGGATGCTGCTGTTCAAACCAGTCAATGATGGGAGTCGAGTCCGTTAGCCAACGGCCATCGGGCAATTCCAGCGCTGGCATTTGCGCCGCCCCAGACTGCTCGCGTAAATCTTCCGGCAACGCCGGTATCAGCTCATAAGCCAGCCCCTTATAGCGAAAATAGGCCTCTAACTTGCCGGTAAAATAAGACACACTACAGCCATATAGTTTTAACATTGACACATCCCTAATATGAACCCGATTACCTGGCCGGCAAACAAAGACAGGAAGACCCAGCTAAGCATGGACGCCAGCCCGACAGCGAGGTATGATTGCGCCCGCAAAAAAGGCTCCTAGTATTTATTGTTATAGCCGCAAACGCTATGCAGCGAATATAATACCAGCCGATTGCACAGTGCTAGCGCAATAGAAAATATTGACGCAGAATATCAAATAGCAGCAGATTTCCACCCCTAGCTCAGCTGGGTGGAGCCAGAATAAGCAAGCACTGCTTGCTCTGGCGGAACGACCAAATCTATGATTTGGGCTGGGGCCGAACGAAAGTGAGGCGAGCGTCAGACGCTCTATCCCAACCTCAGTGATAGGCGAAAGCATTTTCTCTGGGTACATAACATACAGTTTATTCCACCCTTAGCTCAGCTGGGTGGAGCCAGAATAAGCAAGCACCGCTTGCTCTGGCGGAACGACCAAATCTATGATTTGGGCCGGGGCCGAACGAAAGTGAGGCGAGCGTCAGACGCTCTATCCCAACCTCAGTGATAGGCGAAAGCATTTTCTCTGGGTACATAACATACAGTTTATTCCACCCTTAGCTCAGCTGGATAGAGCGTCGCCCTCCGGAGGCGAAGGTCAGAGGTTCGAATCCTCTAGGGTGGGCCATATACAGAAAAACCCGCCTAGTGCGGGTTTTTCTGTATATGGCCCACCCTAGCGGGTGAGAAACTCTCAGGTTCGACAAAATGCGACCTAGCATTTTGAACGAGGAGCCCGCGACGAAGCCCGCAGGGTTTCAATAGCCCATAGGCTATTGAAATTAATCCTCACCTTCCGATTAAACCAAAGCCCCAACAAAACCACCACCGCCTAGTGCGGGTTTTTTGTATATGGCCCACCCTAGGATCGGCAAAAAATTGGATTACTTTTGCGCCGAAAATGACGACCCGAAGGGTGGTTTATAATAATAATCCATAGCCAATCGTAAGGAACGATTTAGTATGCGATAACCACCGGCTGCGCTCTTAGCTACCCTAGGCTTTTAACATAAAGCGGACTATGGCAATGCGGACAAACAATGACACCGCCTTTACCCACCCATTTTTTATCACACTGGATACAATGCAAATTTTGCCCGGCAAAGCTCTCCCTATAATTGAGTTCATACCCTGTTTCCAAGCTAGGTGTTTCTGCTACAGCAAAGTGCTCCAACTCAAAAGGATACCCCGGCTCTAGTAGGGATTCTGAGTCAGGCTCGACATCAACGAATGGATGACACTCGTGCCCCTTCAGCACTTTGTGACGCTGCAAAGCCTGCCTGGGGTGAAATCGCCATTGACGAGGGGCTTCCTCAAGTACAAATGCCATTACGGCTTCAGTAAATCGAATGTTTCTATTCTTGTTAAATTTTGCCAAGGAAAAATTGTCGCAGGACAGCGCCAAGACACCAGCTTTTTGTTCGAGTAGTTCCGGCTCTTGAATCGTTGCTGGCGGCTTACCCTTATAAATTAATTCAAGATAGAGCGTGACACCATTAACCACCAGCTTGATATCAAAGTGGCATGATTGCTCACTAAGATTTGCCTGGGCTTGTTCAATAACAACATGGCCTGCTGTTGTAACTACCATTTGCCATTGCTCGTGGCACGCTTCGCAATAAACAAGCGCGTCTAACTGCGGTGTTTGTAAAACTTTATCCGTGTATTGTTCAGCTAAATATCGAATCATCATGGCAACGGCAACCGAGGAGCTAAACGGGCATTCTTCCTCAGGCTTGGCATCTTTATGCTTTGAATCGTGGGCAAAATAGCTTCGGCGATCTAAAGCTTTAGAATGACGGGATAACAGCGGTGCTTTACACCCAGGGCAGAGGCAATTACAGGCCCGTCCGCTGACAGCATCTTCAGGCTCAATATAACCACCGTTTTCACGGTGTATACCAAAGGGGATTAATAACTCGCTCATCAAAACTCCATTGAGTTAACTCGCTAACTGGACGCTCACTTTAAAAACCCCACCCTAAAGCTCTCGATTCTTTCAATATCATACAGTAGCCGCATGTGCTGCCTGGCGGTTAAGGAGTCTTGACGGTGACAACGGCAATTCGATACCAAACCTTTTTAACGAGCCAAACATACGGACTAGCTAGCATGTATTTACCAACGCCTCTGGAACCAACCCCTCAAAAACCGTCGAGATCTCCCATTTTGAAACCTACCGCTCCCACTTATCCAATTAATGATAACTATAGTGACCAAATAAATACTTTACCACAACACAAATGATCACTATAATTATCATTTTTATTACAATTGGAAGCCATAGTGACCAAAGCCGCCCCAAAACAGAAGCGCAGTGCCGTGGTGTTTCCTAAGAATCAGCGCACTCTGGCGCTGCTTGGTGAAAATATAAAGCTGGCTTGCAAGCGTCGGAAATATACCCAGCTCCAGATTTCTGAGCGCACAGGCCTAAGCCGCCTGACTATCCGTAAGATTGAGCAGGGCGATCCTAAAGTTTCTATTGGGCATTACGTGGCCGTGCTTAGCGTACTAGGCCTAGTAGAGGACTTTACCAAGGTTGCCGCTGACGATGAGCTTGGGCGTAAACTACAAGATATTCAGCTGATTAATAAACCAAACAGAAAAAAACCATGAGCACCGAAGTATACGTTTTTGCCGACTGGGAAGAATTGGGCGGGCCTACATTAGTGGGTACGTTGCGGTCCTCTGTCAGCAAAAATCGGGAGCACTTCAGCTTTAGCTATGACGAAACATGGCTGGTGTCAGATTTTGCCCAAAAAATCGATCCGGATTTGAACCTTTACAGCGGCGAGCAACACAGCAATGACTCAAATAACTTCCGGGTTTTTCTTGATTCATGCCCCGACCGCTGGGGCCGCCTATTGATGAAACGCCGCGAAGCTATTATCGCCCGACAAGAGGAACGGCGCCCTAAGCCGCTCAACGATATTGACCACCTGTTAGGCGTGCATGACCACTACCGCCTTGGCGCACTGAGGTTTAAGCAAGATTTAAACGGGCCGTTCCTGGACTACAATGAACAGCTGGCAGCTCCCCCAATTTCCTCATTAAGAGACCTAGAATACGCAGCCCAACAAGTAGAGGGCAGCGGTAATAGCGATGATGCCGAGTACCTTAAATGGCTAAACATGCTAATGTCGCCGGGGTCTTCACTTGGCGGCGCCCGCCCCAAAGCCTCTGTGGTAGATGAACACAATCACCTGTGGATAGCTAAATTCCCCAGCCGTTATGACGACCACGACATTGCCGCCTGGGAATTCGTTACCTACCAATTGGCAGTGGCTGCGGGAATTACTATGTCGGAATGCCGCATCGATAAATTTGATAATCAACACCATACATTTTTAACCAAGCGGTTTGACCGAACAACAGAGGGCCGCCTTCACTTCACCTCAGCCATGACCCGACTAGGCTATTACGATGGTGATTATGATGCGAGCTACCTAGAACTTGCCCAATTTTTGACAGACCAAGGCAGCAATACCAAGAAGGACTTGAGCCAGTTATGGCGACGCATCGTATTCAATATTGCGGTTTCTAATACCGACGACCACCTTAGAAACCATGGATTTATTTACCAAAATAGCGGCTGGCTACTTTCGCCAGCGTATGACATAAACCCGGTAACCCCTGCTAACGGCTTGCACCTTAATATCAGCGATAACGACAATAGCCTGGATTATAATCTCGCCATGGAGGTGATCGACTTTTTCCAATTAAATGTAGACGAGGCGCAAGCCATAAAAAATGAAGTTTTGGCAAGTGTGCAGCAATGGCCGGAGCTTGCAAGTAAAGCTGGCATCAGCCGTAATGAACAACTACTTATGGCCCCGGCTTTTAATGTTTAAGCATTGGCCGCTACAAAATGGCACTGTAAAAAGCTAGCGCCTATCAAACCACTGATATAGATAGGCGCCCACCCAGCTTCATTTCCACTCTCGATGATTAACCGGCCAGATACAAAAAAACCCACCCCTCACGCCAGCCAAGACAATTTAAAAAACCTCATGGGGCCCAAACACTTCATAGTGAACCCTATTACTATCAACCCCTAAGGTCAGGGTGAATGTTTTTTTGCTCACCATGATCATTTTTATACCCGGAGTGTTGTCTTTATGGATGTCCTCTTCCCTGCCAACGAAAACACTCGCCAACAATCCACAGGCGCAGCCCATCTTTTACTACAAAAGTTCATTTAATAAGCAAAAACTCAAGCCCGCCAACAACATCAAAAGTAAGCGCCTAACCAACCACAGGGTTAATATTCCAAGGCAGTAGATTATCAACATCATCGATAGAATCAGCCTGAGGCAGCTGCGTAAAGACCTGCTTTAGATAAGCATAGGGCTCGAGCTTGTTGGCTTTGGCGGTTTCAATCAAGCTGTACAGGTTTGCACTGGCGTATGCGCCAGCCTGACTGTTCGCAAAAAAGCCAATTTTTTCGGCCGATACCAAACGGTCTTATGGCGTTCTCCGCTGGATTATTATCAATCGGCCAGTCACCATTATCTATATAGCCAATCAACCGTGGCCACTGATTATCCAAATACTTAAGTGCTTTTCCTAGAGTGCTGGCTGGTGGTGTATTAGGTAGGGTTTTGTCTAGCCATTGCCGAAGCTTATCTATTACCGGTTGTGATTTTTTCTGCCGCAGCCTTAAACGCTCATCTTTCGGTGCTTGCTGTGCGATTTTTCAATGGCATAGAGTTTTTTGATGAAGCTAATCGTCATATCTGCTTTGCCGGTTTTTCCTTTTGGCTGCTGCCGTTGCGCTCAATAAATTTACGTCGAGCATGGGCCCAGCAGCCTAAACGGTCGAGCTTGTTTTGCTCGCACACAGGATTGTAGCCGTCTACCATCAATGCGCGATCATATAATACTAGTCGCCCACCATTTACTTAGGAAACCCACTAAAACGCTTAGCTTTTAAGCCAGGTTTTAGCCAACAAGCTTCTTCTGATGCAAACATATTTGCTTGTGGCAGAAGATTGGGAGTTTCATCTAGCGAGCCTGCAGGTATAATTAGTGTTGTCCTATCTTTGTTTACAAAAGGAAGCGCTGACCCACATATGTTACAAAATGATTTCGAGAAACCTCTGGTAGGATGATTATATTCTCCAACACTAGATTTCCCTTTATGCCATGTAACATTGTTCGGTGCAGTTAAAATATTCGACGTGAATGCTGATCCTGTTAGTTGTTTGCATTGTTTACAATGACATTGAAAAAATGCTTTGAACTCATTTTTTACTGAAAAACGAACAGTGTCACAGAGACACCCACCTGTTAAATTTTTTTTCACAATATACAACTCCTTGATAGCAACGATAAGGTTATAGATTATTACTACCCCATTTTTTTAAATATTTTAAATACATAATATGATTCACTCCTCCCCTCCATCATGGAAAACCGAAACAGATACCTCGTCAATATCCAGACATATTTACACAACAGAATATTTTATAAAGTGACCAATAAATTAACTTAAATTATAAATGTGTCATTATTTTTTTATTGGACAAAGTGATACACATTAAACGCGAGCAAAGTAATTACATGATCTATAGGATGCATTTTAGTTAATCACTAATAATATTACCGATCACATTATTATTTATTCATTACCCTTTTGAAATTTCTACAATCATTTCCTCATTAGACATGGCTACGCCATTCAAATTCCATGAGCCATCCACCGTATGTATAACATTTGAGTAAATATTTTCCACTGCCTGTTTCCCTCCTGATAGCTCTCTAATTATTTCCGTTGCTTCGGAAAAATGCTTTAATTGAACTTCTCTTGTTGCAAAAGCAAATGAAGGTACCTTCCATTCCATCCAAACGCCGGAAAACGCCTCTCCGCCAGAAAATGTCGAGGTTTTTGGCAACACGGATACTTGTGCCGTTATGTTAGGCGTCATCACAACGTTTCCTGAGAGTCCGTGATGCTTGAGCATCGAATGAGTAATTTGTGAAACAGCTTTTTTTACAGAATCTGTAGGAATTGCTCCCTCAGTAAAAGTTAGTGTTAATGGCATAGTATTCTCCAATAGTGTTTTAACTTAGTTGTGAGTGATTCACTGACTAACGTTTAAGGTGCTTCAGCACAATCAATCAATATAGTGATATCTATATTTCTATAGCAAGATTAATATTATATACCGATCGTTATATTGTCAATGTAAATATATCGATCACTATATAATCCACAGTTGTTAGTATCATTGATATATTTGTAACGCCTATGGAAAACAGAAACCCAAAAATCAGTGAGAATTAGATCTGCATTTAAAAAGGCTAAACGATCGGATTACAAAAAACTGGTCTTTATGATGATCACACTATAATCTTTCGGAGAAAAACTATTGTGACTTATTTATCCACGAAGATAGCTGGGGAATTAAATTTGTACAGGGTACAAAAATAAGAAGTCGACTATTACAATGACTGACGTTCTAATTGGATGGAATTGACCCCTAGATGAACGAAACATGGCGACCATGCCTTCAACGAAACTGATAAATACAACAGCTTAGAACCGTACCTGCACCTAAAATCTCTGCGGCAAACTCAATATTTTGAACATATTGTCAGACTACCTCCTTGAGCTGTCATTTTTACACTTGTTTAAGCGCTTACGTCGCAAGATCTGAGTTATTTACTTTTATCGAGGTGCGTTACAATCCAATGTCTCTCCATTCTTATGCCGGCGGAAAAACGTCGGGCGGCGAATGAAGATGCACACTATTTGAAATCAATTAATTTCGGCAATTCCTAAGAAACTTATAACATCAGTTACAATCCACTATCGTAACCGCAACCGACCCGTTTCTACCTTTGCATCATTCTCCATTTATCGCGATGCCCGTTTTATCGCATAAACTGAATACTAAGCGATTCAAACCTAGGCCCTCTGAATTAACTCAATCTGATAACCATCGGGATCTACTATAAATGCAATGATTTCAGCTGGGTCAACTTTCATCGGTCCAGGCGGGCGTGATATTTCTATACCCAATGTATCAAGATGTTCACACGTCGCGTAAATGTCTGTAACCGCCAACGCTAGATGACCATAGGCATCTCCTCTTGCATACTTTTTTTGAGACCAGTTGTGTGTCAACTCCAACACGGTGTTATTCACCTCATCACCGTAGCCCAGGAATGTCAGTGTGAACTGGCCATCAAAGTAATCCTGTTTCCGTAGTACGCTCATGCCTAATGCCTGACAATAAAAATCTTCTGACATGGACAAATCCGAAACTCTCAACATCGAGTGAAGAATCCGGTGTGGCGAAAGCCCTCTTTTATCGCTGATGTTTTTCATGCTCTTCACTTCTATACTATCGACGAGTGATCTCGAGCTTTCACCCGATAAGAGATAAAGCCGTATTTGTATCAACCACCTTGGAAAACAAGGGGAAACTGTATTCGCGGGTAATATCTTGCTTCCGAAGACTCATTGTTGCTGTGGCATCCGTCAAGGTATACACCTCATACCCTTTCGAATACGCCGCTCTCATCGTACCTTCGATGCAGACATCAGACAGCAAACCCACCAAAACAATTGTGTTAATGTCCCTGTCCTTCAGCCTCTGTTCGAGATCGGTTCCTTCAAAAGCAATAATGGCGCTGCGCTCAATCACAATATCCTCATCTCTTTTATCGAATGCTGTATCTATCTCACCACCCCAGGTCCCTTTAATCATGGCTCCGCTTTCTATCACCGAGGCAATGACACCGTAAGGATTTTTACCAGCCTCCGGATAACCCTTCGAAAAAACAATTGGGCTGAAGATGATCGTCGCACCTGCATCGCGATAATGCTCAGTCAGTTTGTTGATGTTATTAATAACGTTGAACTTATGCAGCACCGCTTCGGTTGCCGGAAATAGCTTGCCGAATGGATCGGTTAGGTCACTCTGAGGATCCAGAACTAGCATTACAGTATGTGAGGGGTTCATAGTTATTCCTATTTCATAAAATTTGAATAAAGATCGAGGACCGATATCGAAAATAATTTGCCAGCCCCCACCAGGGCAATGGACTTAACCCATGCGCCGGATCTCTACTACCAATTTTTCAGGGATTGATGTCAATGGAAAATGCCCGGACTCAAGAGTCACAACGTTTTGGGTTTTCCAGTTGGTGAGCATCTTATCCTGTGCCGCAGGAGAGATTACTTTGTCCCTGGACGCCTTGATGTAATATTTGTCCACAGAGCCAAACCTCTCTTCACTCAGGTTTGCGATCGCCATGAACGGCTCCGTGGCCTGCTTAAACAAAAATTTTGGCACAATTTTGTCTAGATAGTCGGCATCCTTTACATCGTTTAACAGTACAGTACGAACCGTTTTTTCGGTAAGCGTTGCGTAAGTGCCGTCTTCAGAGAAAATAGTATTTGGCAGCAACTCACCATCTGGGTCGTTCTGCATGATCTCCAGTGCCGAGTCGCCGTTTTTCAATAGCATTGCTGCGACATACACCAAGCGATCTATTTTCTCTGGGACCTCCTCGGCGACTTGCGAAATGATAGCACCCGCTAACGAATGCCCAACCAATACAACATTATCGTTCAGATTTTCAATGGCCTCTACGATGGTATTTACATACGACTGCATGGTCACATCTGGAATTTCGGCATTGTTTTCACCGTGTCCAGGCAGGTCCAGAGCAATCACACGGTGGCCATCACTGGACAGTAATTCAGCAACCTTGTTGAATTCCCAAGCAGCGCCCCAGGCTCCGTGAATCAATAGATAATTTTTCATTGTATTTTCCTTTGTTTTTATATTTAGTGCCCGACTTAGTCCGGCACTCTGTTCGTGTGAGTCATCCGTTAGGGTTTGACTGTTTTTACTCCAATTTCTTCATTCGCCATGCGGTACCCTCTAGAGGCGAAAAAGATACGGGACTTTCCACCCCATCCACACTCTTGAAAGCTCCTCGCTCCCAGATAAGGTCGTAGACCTCGGCAGGACCGACACACTGGCCGTAATGTTTGGTGCCAAGGTTGTGTTACACAACAAACCGTGATGTCTGAAAGTTGAATCAACTATTTTCGCGACGCCTTCCTTTTCAGGCCCTGCGGGGATGACTCCGCCGCGGCAGGATTGCGTTAATGGCCTGTTCTCCTCCAATATTTTGAGTAGGCGTTTATCAACAAGCCTGGATAAAGTCCCTAGTATCCATATTTTCGCCGTTCGCTTAATGTCCGCTCCCTATAGAGGTAGAACACGTTATATAACGATCGCTATATTGTCAATAAAAAATAACGATCGGTATATAATTATCTTGTTTCGCGGTATAGTTCTCTCATTCGCACAGCACTAGAGAGCACTATGACGAAATCTACTAAGAAGCAGGACACAAAAAAGCGCATAATCCTTGCCGCGAGCCATAGGTTTAGAAATCACGGTTTTAATGGGGTTGGCGTAGATGGCATTGCAAAATCCGCAGGTGTTACATCAGGGGCCTTTTATGCACACATGGGATCTAAAGATGGGGCCGTTGAAGCTGCACTATTACTTGGCTTAGATGAAGTGGTGGTAGCGATACCCGCGATGCAACAAGAGCACGGTAAAGGATGGGTTGTGGCCTTTGCCGAATACTATTTAGGTGAAGATCATCGAGAAAATCGGGAGTCTGGCTGCGCGATGACAACTTTATCACCAGAGGTCGTGCGAGCTACACCTGAGTTACGGGCGATTTATGAAGCGAAAATGCAGGAAATTGTCTTGCTGATGGCAGAAGGTTTGTCTGGGGCCTCCAGGGACGAATGCGAATCAAGAGCCTGGGCGATATTAGGAATATTAATAGGCGGATTGACTCTAGCCAGAGCGGTGGAATCGGAAGGGGCGGCTAATCGTATATCTGCCGCCATAAAAGATGCCGCAATCAATACGGCAAAAAGGACGAAGAAACTACCCTAGCCTGAGTTGGCGAAAGCCCATAAGATACTTCTTTGTTCTATTGCTTGTAGCAATAGTTGGTAATCTGTATTCAAGAACAAGAGCGCTTGATTTTATTTGTTCGACATTCTAAAAAAAGCACCGCACTAAGTAAAATAGCAACCAATCCGAATCCAGCTACGCCAATATTCATTCCTAATATGATTTTTTCACTACCGTCCATGTGTTGCATTGAACCGCCATATGATTCTTGCAAAGTAAATGCCACCAAGAAACCACCAGTAACCATTAAACTAACTACTGCACTCAACATTAAGCGTCTTTGGCTCCAAGTAAGCCACAAACATAAAATCCCTAAACATGAGTTTGTAAGCAATTGCCACACCTCATGAATGCGCACATGGGGCGCCCAGTCTGGATTAAATACATGTGTGGCGTTAATCTCTAAGATAGGTACGACAACAGCGTAAAGTATCACACAAAAGGTAATAATTAGTTTATGGAACATAAGTAAAAACTCTCGATTAAATTGAATAAATAAAATACTTAAATCTGTTACAGACCAACTAATTTATAAATTAGCCATAACGTCAATGCTAATAAAATTAGCAAACCAGTCACAAAAGACTTATAGCGATGGGGTATGTAATTCGACGTCACATGAACATAGGCATGTACATAGCGACTTAAGACGTATACACCCATTACTAAGATCAAAATGTTATTCACATGATTCGTAAGGTAATAGATAACGCTAAGCATATAAAAAAGAGTGGGTGACTCGAACTGATTACCCAAATTGTTTGAAACTTTCACTACATACTCAGGCCATGCTTTTGGGTTTAAGGAAGCTTTCTGCCTATCAACATGACCTTCATTGACCGCGCGAGTTTTAACGCGTCCTAAATAGATATACACCATAAAAATCAGGAGAATATGAGCCAAAACTGGTATGAAAATCAAATCATTACTCATTATGAACACCTTATATATTGAAATTTTACTTTTATTTGTGAATGAAGAACTATATATTGACACTGTCAATTTGAGCAGAATATATGGACAGTGTCAACATGATTAAAGCATCAAGTTATCATCATGGGAATTTACGGGAACAAATTCTTCAAACAGCCTTTTCGTTATTGGATAGTGAAGGTATTGAGGCTGTCGGCATAAGAAAAATTTCACGAGTACTTGATGTGGCTCATTCTGCTCCTGCGAATCATTTTAAAAATAAACAAGCATTATTAACGGCCTTAGCTATAGAATCTTTCCGCCACTTAGTTTCAATTATTGAAAAAGAGATTCCGGAAAAATCAGGTAACTTAAAATTAGCTATTTATGCCTTCAGCAACACGATACTAGAATTTGGTCTGAAATATCCAAACCGCTATAAACTCCTTTGGCGCAGAGAGTATGCCGATGATCAAGGTGGTGAGTTGAGTGCGGCCATGGATGATATTTACGCTCAACTCACAGCAATACTTGCTGAACATGCAAAAAATAAACAGGTAGATGTTGAATCTCAAGCTATTGCACTTTGGTCATTAGTTCATGGTTATGTTTTACTTCGTCTGGATGAGAATCTAAAAGAGGGGTACGATGAGGTTACAGGTATAAAAAGGCAGATAGCCATTATTGATGTTCTGATTGACGGAATAGTTGAGTAACTATTTACGAGAGGCTTCATTAACATGCATGCGAAAAGCTAATATGGTCAAACAGTATGCAAACTATGTCTTTACACTTTATTATGCGGGCTATATGCAGAGGGCCTTCAGAAATCATAGCGGATAGCTCAGCATAAATTCGTTTTTTGCCCCAAGGGGATGGAAAGGTCTATATTTCTCGATGCGTCATCAAGTAAACCTACGCGCTTAAAAATAGCACAAGTTTACTTATCATCGATTGTGAACAGGCTTAAAGCCTCTGGACAAAGTACCATCCGCCCTACACATGATCTGGCGCGGTGCCTAACGCTATCCATTTACTGAGCTTTTGAATCGCTTTTTTTGAGTTTTCGGTAGTCCAAAACTGACCCACTTAGCGGGTTAAACGGTAATCTAATTAAGCTACAACTAGCAACATTTATCTAGGTTACACTGGTCTGAGGTTCGAATCCTCTAGGGTGAGGAACTCTCAGGTTCGACAAAATGCGACCTAGCATTTTGAACGAGGAGCCAGCGACTAAGCCCGCAGGGTTTCAATAGCACCTGGGCTATTGGAATTAATCCTCGCCTTCCGACTAAACCAAAGCCCCAACACCACCACCGCCTAGTGCGGGTTTTTCTGTATATGGCCCGCCCTGGGGTTGGATTTTTGACTGTAATTGCCCCCTAGGCAGCTAATGATTGAACTGATGCAATAGTACGACGACAAGTCCTTTGGCATTGAACGGGTCTTACCTCAAATAGCGTATCAAAGATATGGCCAAGTTTGTTTTCAGCACGAATATGGCTACGCTATTACTAATAGCGCTAATTTCTAAAGGTTTGTTAGCAAATTATAGAAACCGGGGTACTTCGGTTTGGCTTTGTGCCGGGTATCAACGCTATATAGATGCTTAGGATCTAGCCACGGTCGTCGACAATATTATGGATATAAAGGGATCGAATGAGAATTCAAAATAGAATCTTATTTTGTGTGGCGTGGGCTACTATTTTGACAACCAATAATGCGGCATTTGCTGGCGATGTTATTGAAGAGATTGTTGTTACGGCCACTAAAATGGGCAGCTCTAACCTGCAAGACACTCCTTTGGCAATAGAGGCCATACTGGGCGACACATTAGATAAAAAAGGGATTGCTGAATTTTCCGATTGGGCTTATTCAATGCCGGGGCTGGACTTTCGCGATAACGGACCTGGTGACAAGCAATATATTATACGAGGCATTAGCTCACGTGCGGCCTCGCCTGTCGGTGTCTACTTCAATGAAGCGGTACTTACCGCCAACAATACCACCAATGAAGGTGGCGGTCGCAATGTTGAGATCAAGCTCCACGATATCGCTCAAATAGAAGTTCTAAAAGGTCCTCAAGGAACACTCTATGGCGCCAGCTCCATGGCCGGCACCATAAAAATCATTAGCCGTGAAGCAGAGTTTGATGAACTCAGCGGCTATGTCGAAACATCGATGGCTACAACAAAAAAAGGCGCTGAAAGCTACAATGGCAGCGCCATGATCAACATTCCTTTGTTGGAAGATCAACTGGCCCTTAGACTGGTGGGCTGGTATGAAAATAATAGCGGCTACATCGATCAAGTTCGCTTTAACGCTGAGGATTCAAACGAAGAAAAAACAAAAGGCCTCAGAGCACAATTGCGGTTTCGACCCGCTGAAAATATAACCTTAAAAGTAATGGCCCTACACCAGAAAACGGATGTCGATGATGTATCCAGATTCTCTTTAAAGCCTGCCGTAACACCTCCAAACCAACCGCCGCAACCATTGCCCGGTGGTATTGAGACGGCTTTGCCCGGTGGCAAATTTCTCAATAATGATTATGTTTTTCAACCTTGGGAAGATAAATTAGACCTTTATAGCCTAACGGCAGATTGGATATTCGATACTTACAATGTCACGCTAGCGTCCAGCTTACTAGACCGAAAAAGTCTCTATACATTTGACGGAACTGCAACTATCTTTGCTGTATTTAATCAAGGCATTGTAGCTATTTCAGCCTTCCCCCAGCAGAAAAAATTGTGGAGCAACGAAATACGCATTGCATCTGACTTTGATGGAAGGTTCAATTTTGTGGTTGGGGCGTATTATCAGCAAGAAGATTCCAACTTTGACGTTGAGATTAGCGTACCCACTTCAACAGGCCAGCGGGCTGCATTTAACCCATCAACCGAAGGGCTGTTTGGTCCGAATGCTGGAAAACCCGGCAATGCAATTTTTGGTCGGACGGTCAAGGGAGAGCTTAAGCAGAAATCCATTTTTGGTGAAGTCAACTTCGACCTTACTGAGGAACTAACACTGTTATTGGGCGGTCGTTACTTCAAGTCTACTCAAATCAATATTGAACAATCGACTAAAGGCATTGGCACTATAGGAGCGGGGCCACGGATACAATCAGATATTACCAGTGACCGGTTCACACCAAAGGCCTCACTGTCTTATCAAGTCAACAATGACGCCATGATTTATCTAAGCTACTCCGAGGGTTTTCGCGTTGGAGGTATTAATCAAGTAACGCCTTTTGCCCCCATACCCGCAAACTATCAACCGGATAGCTTAAATAATTATGAGTTTGGTTGGAAAACCACCTGGCTTAATAGTCTTCTCACCGTTAATGGCTCTATCTATTTGATTGATTGGCAGGACATTCAAGTGGTTCAAGCAGATAACTTTACCGGTATTTTTAATTTTGTAACCAATGGCGGAGAAGCAGAAATTAAAGGGATGGAATTACAGATCTCCGCCAGGCCCAGTGACGCTTTGTCATTTTCATTGTCTTGGGCTTATACCGAAGCAGAAATAATAGCAAACCAGCCCCAGCTTACTTTAGGCAATACCGCGCTAATTCGTAGCCCGCTGCAAACTGGAGATGATATTTCAGCGGTGCCGAAGCTATCTGCAGCGCTTTCGGCTGATTATACTTGGTGGCAAATTAACAACTCAGAATGGGATTTATCCATCAGTGCCGATGTGTCCTATATCGGCGAGTCTAGTACTGAAGGCAATAGCCGTCATGAATTTAACCGCACAATAGGCGATTATGTGTTGGTTGATTTTCGGGCATTATTGACTAACGAAAAAGAATGGAACTTGACCCTGTTTATCGATAACGTTTTTGATGAGCTTGCCGTAGTCGATATTATTGCTGACAGCCAAAATCCTGACGACTATACAGTGGTAAGGCCAAGGACGGTTGGCCTACGGGCACATATCGATTTTTAAGCTAGATGTATTGTAGGTTGCGGGTTTACTTCGGCGCTAACACGGGATAAACCCACCCTAAATTTCATGAGTAAATAACAAGATCCATCACTCTAATTCTTCCAAGGTTATTTGGGGTATCCATTGGTTAACGATATCGATAATGACTTTATTTTTTTTCAGTAAATCGGCAGCGGCGATAAGTTTAGGCGCGTATTGGGTAAAATTTTCCGAATTTTTCGAACACTGCAACCACATCTGCAACTGATTAACTTTATAGCCAGGAAAATACATTTGATTAAGAGCATTGCTTTGGCGCAGCTCATATAACAGCAGCCTTTCTATACCGACAAAAGCATCCACCCTCTTTCGAGATAACATAAGTGGCGCCTGGGCATGCCCCCTGACCAGCTGTAAATCCACTTGTTTGCTATTAAATAAAGCAGAATGATAATGCCCTGTTCCATTTGCAAACCCCACTACAGACTTAGCTGGCGTGGACATTAGCTGTTGATCATTTTTAAATTTTTTATCTTTTCGGCTAACTACAGATACGTTTAAAGAGTAAAGCGAACTTAAATACGCTACAGCCTCACTAGAATCTGGGTGCGTATCCGCTATTATGCAATCTATCTCACCATATTCGAGTTGCTTTATCATTCTAAGATACGGGGCGACACTGAACTTTACGTCTAAACCTGCTGCGCTGGTTATAACTTTGATGTGATCAACCGTTATTCCCCTTACCTCCCCGTCATGCTCTATCCCCCAAGGCGGCGCCAAAAAAACGCCGAATGTAACACTTTCAGCTTGTACGGTTAATGTGCCCACGACAAGTAAGAACCAAAAAACTACAGTTTTTAAAGTGGAATGTACAAGTCTATATTTCACTAAAACTCCCGTATAATTTAGGATTATCTTTACTTAAATACATAAATTTTTAGGACTTAATCCTAATCATTAGAGCCTTCTGTTATTAAATTTATAGATGAATTATAGGGAATCGCAAGTTTCAACTCACAAGCAGCCTGCTGCCTCTCTAATTATCACCAAGCCCCGCTTAATCACAAATGGCCTAAATTAGCCGTTATTTTAGGCATTGGTTACGCGGAGTATTGATTGGCACAAACCTTAAAGCCAGAACACCTGAAACCCTCTAATAACTGGGTAGCGGCGCCATTCAGCCCCATTTTAATCTTGTTGCTTATGCCTAAAACACATAATAAGTACGGTATTTTTCTGGCAGTTTAAGCGCTAGAAAAATCAACATCCAGCTACTGCGTCCAATAACTAACGGGACAATTTTCCGTGCAGCCAGCCAGTAACGACATGGCGCATCTTCCCCACCAACACCGATGTCTCCCTTTAATGCATAAACTCGCCCAATAAGGCACTAAACAGACAAAACATCGGCATTTAACCTAGACCATAATGCAAATCACTATGATTTGCTTTACTATGCGCTGAAATTTCACGTCTTACGGTGACAAAATGAATCTTCAAACTCCTTTAGCGACGGCGACCAACCGCCGTTTTGGCGTCCACAAATTAGCCATGGCAGTGGCGCTAGCAAGCGCCGTGGTGCAGCCGCTGGCCATGGCCGAAAGTGGCGATACGGTCTATGAAGAGATTATTGTCACCGGTCAAAAAATCGCCCGCTCACTACAAGACACGCCAAGCAGTGTGGCGGTAGCCACCGAGCTGCTGATTGAGCAGAACAATATCGAAAGCTTTAGTGACTTCTTGGTCGAAACCGCTAATACCCACAGTACTGCGGGGGGTGGTTTTAGCATTCGTGGTATTGATGGCTTTAATGTCTCCGGTGGCGGCAATAGTTACCTGGCCAGCGTCTATGTCGACGGTGCCTCGCTGCCACAACGCATGGTTAACAGTGGCTTCTCATCTTGGGATGTTAGCCAAATGGAGATTTTGCGTGGTCCGCAGTCCACCCTGCAAGGCCGTAATTCCTTGGCCGGCTCGGTCATAATGACCACCCAGACACCCAGCCAAGAGTGGGAAGGCAAGTATCGCTTATTGGGCGGTGAAAATGGCCAGCGAGAAATTGCTGTCGCCGTCGGCGGTGGTTTGGTTGAAGACCAACTGTCGTTCCGCTTTAGTGGTGAAAAAACTGAGACCGATGGCTTTGTTACCAACATTACCCGTAATGAGCCAGCCGACCGCCGTGAAAATGAACTCTACCGTCTAAAATTTTTGCTAGAACCCAATGCCCTTCCCGAGTTCTCAGCCCAGTTTAGCCTGACTCATTCCGAAGTCGAGCGCGGCATTATCTCCTCCAATGTACCCGATGCCAGCAATGGCTTTCTTGAGCGAGTCACCACCAATAACGACCCGCAGCTAATCGAAGACGAAATTGACTTGTTCAATTTAGAGATGAAGTACGAGCTAAATGACAACTGGCAGTTAATTAGTGGCAGTACATACTCCAAGGTTAAATCCGGCTGGGAAAACTACGACGACGATAACGGCCCAGAGGCAGACGGCAGCCGCGGCTACGCAGTCAATGTTGATAGCCTCAGCCAAGAACTACGCTTAGTTTTTAATTACGAGAAAATCACCGGTGTTATTGGCGCTTATTATTTTGACCAAAAATACGATGATAAAATTACCGGCCAAACTTCCATTAGCCTGGCGGCGGCCGGCTTAACCTCGTCATTTTTACAGGCGGCCTACAGTTTAGATGCCGCCACTGCTGATTTTGCCGTTGCCCAATACGCGCCACTGGACCCAGCTGAGCTAGACCAATTAGCCACGGCTACTCTAGGCGTAGAAAGTTACGCCTTATTCGCCGATGCAACCTATACCATCAACGACAGCTGGGAAGTATTTGCCGGCCTACGCTGGGACCACGAGAGCCAGGAAAACTCCAGTGATGCCTTTCGCAGTATTGCCAATTCCGAAGATATGCCCGACCCCGCTAACTACGCCGGCAGCCCTCTGCAGCCACTCATCGCCGGTATCAACGCGTTTCTGCAGGGGCAGGTCGATCAGTCGAATGCCGTAGCCCCACTGGTTGATGTTAGCTACACCACGGTTCTACCAAAACTTGGCGTTTCCTATCATTGGAACGATGACATTAGTACCAGCTTTACGGTACAGCAGGGTTATCGCTCTGGCGGTGTGGGTACCAATACTGCCCGTGGTACAGCCTTTCAATACGACCCCGAGTACACCACCAACTATGAGTTGTCCTGGCGCTCACTGTGGTTAGACGGCGCCCTTACCGCCAACGCCAATATCTTCTATATCGATTGGACCGATCAGCAGGTCAGCGTGCAGCTGTCCAGCAATAGTTTTGACAGCGAGACTCGCAATGCCGGTAAATCTACCGTGCAGGGTTTTGAGTTTGACTTTAATTACCAGCTTAATGATGAAGTTAAAGTTTACGGCTCGGTAGGCCAAGCAATCACCGAATTTAAAGACTTCAATGTTGTCATACCCACGGCAGGTACCGACATAAGCTACGACTTAGCTGGCCGCAGCTTTGCCGACGCGCCAGAATGGACTGGTAACATCGGCATAACCTATACCGCCGACAACGGCATTTTTGCTAATATCAGTGCCAACTATGCCGATGGCGCCAAAGCCGACGTAAACCCTTACGGCCGCGGCTTAACCGAGAGTGACCCTACCTTTGACCAAAGTAGTGAGAAACGTACCTTGGTAAATATGAAAATAGGCTATGAGTGGGAATCGGTTGGCGTATATGTAACCGGTAAAAATATTCTGGATGAAGAATACATCACCAGTCCTGAATTTGTTAATAAGAGAACCACACGCTACACCCTAGGTGAAGCACGACAGATAAGTTTAAGCATACGCGGTACTTTTTAAATCTAACGATCATTATTAGCTACCACTGGTTGCTGCCCTTTGCGGCAATAACAAAACAAGGAAGCGCGCAATAACCCCAAGCTGTTTACAGTTTGGGGTTATTTTGCAAAAGACAAAATGAAACTACTTTATGTATTGCTGGTTTGGCTGGCTTGCCTATTGCCCTATCTGGCCTCTGGCAAACAAATACTAAGCACTTTTAGGCCGCCAAAACTTTTGGCCTGGGCCGTGTTTGTATTATTGCTGACCCTATCAATTTGGGGGCTGAGTGCTGATTATGGTTTTGTTACAGGCTGCCTTACAGTACTGGCTATGCTGATGTGCATGTGGCCGGCGCTAATTTTATCGGCCGCTTATCTCAATGACCGGCTTATCGTATTAAGTTCAAGCGCCCTGCTGATCTTTAGCCTAATCTCTCTCAGCGGTGGCTACCATGGGGGCTAAAATGAAGACACAACTTATCAGCAACATTGCCGCGTCGATGTGGACAAAAACCCTCCTGGCGGTAATTTGGGGCCTGTTGATAACCACCAGCCTATTGTTCAACCTTAATAATACTCACTGGCTAGATCCCGACGCTATGTTGCTGCTTGGCACTCTATTGTCTTTTGTCCTGTGGGTTTCGGTAATGGTTTATTGCCTCTGTAGCCAACACCTGTGGCAGGCTAGCAAAACTTGTTTTGCTAGCCTATTTCTATCTGTGCTAATCAATCTTGGCCAAATATACGTTTAAGTTTAATAAGTAAAAAAGGATCACCATGAGCAAAAAGAACAGCGCAATCAAAAACTTAACCGAGGCCCATGGCTGGCTAGGTGTAGTCTTTTCCATTGTGCTGTTTATTGTTTTTTGGGCCGGGTCCTTAAGCCTATTTTTGCTAGAGATCAATCAATGGGCCGAGCTACCTCATTACCCGCCCGCACAAAACGGCCAAGTCAAGCCACTGTCGGAGATCATTGACACCCAACTTAAGCAATACCCGCACCAGCCCGAAACAGCGATGCGGATATTTCTTCCCAATCAAGACAATGTTAGCTACCGGGTTTTCCTGCAGGTACCCGACACCAAAGCGGCAGCTAAGGCGGCGGAAACAACAGATAACATTAAAACCAAACGTCTACGTTTAAAAGTCGACCCTAAAACAGGCGAGGCACGACCCGCAAGATCAGAATTTAAATTGATCAACTTTATCTACCGCCTGCATTATGACTTACAGCTGTCGCGTTTTGGCTTGTATTTTGTCGGTATCGTCACCCTGTTTCTCTTGTTCGCACTATTTTCTGGGGTATTCATTCACTTCAAAAAAATCATCAACTACTTCTTTAGCTATCGCACTCATAAAACTCGAACCCAGCTTTTAGATCTGCACAATGTAGTGGGTATTATGAGCCTGCCTTTTACCTTGATGTATGCAATATCTGGCCTAGTTTTCAACTTGGTTATCGTTTTCCAAATTGTCTTTGTGGTGTTTATCTACCAAGGGGATCAGGACAAAATGATCAGCGATGCTGGCTTCTCAGGTTTCGAGGCAGAAGCAATGAGCGGTCGAACGCTCGACATGAGCAAGCTCGACCAGCTGTTAGCCGACAAGCAGGCACAATATGGCCCGGCTAGGTTTGTACGGATCTATAACTACGGTGACGAGACTGCGGCAGTCGAGCTGTTTGGTAAGGGGCAAGGCAACTTAGAGCCCCGCTATGAGCTGGCTTTTCGTCTCCTCGATGGTAAGTTACTGCAAGAATCTGGGGTACAAACCATCAACGTTTTTAAAGAAGGCCGCCGAGTATTATCTTCCTTACACTTTGGCGACTTTGCTGGCTTTGATTTAAGAGTACTGTATTTTATTCTCGGCATGGCGGTAGCGGCGATGATCATTGCAGGGAATATGCTATGGATTAACAAACGCCGCAACAACCGTAAAGTTTCCGATAAGGTCACTACTTTTGTCAGCAACCTTACCCTAGGCAGCTGCTGCGGTATGATTTTCGCTACCGCCGCCGGCTTGTTGCTAGAACGAACTTTACCGTTAGGCTTAGCTGCACGGGGTGACTGGGTGATAGCTGGGTTTATGGCCATCACTGTAGCCACCGCCGCTTGTGCCTTTTGGCTGAGCGACAAAAAACGCTATATCGCCAATACGCTGTATACTTCTGCGGCCATTTTAATTCTAACCGTTATTGCTAGCTGGTCTATGTTTGCTAATACCCTAATCGAGTTATGGGCCCAGGGCATACACTCGGTTATCGGGGTAGATATAGGTTTACTATTATCCGCTGCACTGTGTGGGTTTATTGCCTGGCGCTTACGCCCGTTATCCCAATCGATAAGCACCCAGACTCAACACATAAGCGAGGCCTGATTCAAAAAACAAGCCTTTAACGGATGCTAGGGGGCGATTGTTAGCGCCCCACTAACAACCTTGCCTTCCAATATAGTCATTAACGGTTTAATTTTGTGAATGGTACGGTGGTCGACCTCGAAGGGATTTTCATCCAGCACCAGCAGATCGGCACTTTTCCCCGCTTCAATAGACCCTATTTCAGATTCCATGCGAAACGGGTAGGCACCACGAATGGTGTAGCCACGAATCATTTCTTCTAAATCTTTGCGGTTCGCTTTAGTCGGGTTCAACTTGGCTTTTTTATCACTCAGCTCTTCCGGGAATTTTCGGCTAAGACCTACCTCCATTCCCAGGAAAGGCGTTAATGCCTCCTCGCTCCAGTCATCACTGGAAAAGGTGACATTACCGCCAGCCGCAATGATTTGCTTGGCTGGGAATAAATGCTTCGAGCGCTGCTCCCCTAGCATTGGGTGGACTTTCCCCTCTGCGGCGCGACCAAACCACCAAGGGGTGAAATTGGCCGTCACCCCAAGCTGGGCAAACCTGGGCCAATCATCGGCATCGATCAGTTCCAAGTGGGCAACCGTAACCCGCGGGTAAAAAGAGTCGCCAACGGCTGCCTTAGCTAATTCAACCGCATCAAGCACCTTTCTTATCGCAAGATCACCAATTGTATGGATATGTAAGTCAAACCTCTCATGGTGCAATTCCAATAACCAGTCACGTAATTCCGGCACACTGAGTGTTGTTCCACCAGCTTGTTCTGGGTGACTCGAATAGGGCTCCAACATACCAGCGGCTAACTCAGGACTTATACCATCCATAAATAATTTTATAGTCCTAAACTTGAGACGCTCACCGCCGTACGCTTTACTTAAACGCTTCATCTCCGCAACGGCTTTATGCCGACGCTCGGGTAGGTACACCACGTAGGTCCCTTCGTAGCGAAGTGGTAGCCTGTCGGCCTGGTCTAGCTCGGCCAGGTAGCCATATATTTCATCATCAAAATCCCAGTTACCACCATCATATAAAGTCGTTACCCCGCTTTCACTGAGGGTTTTAAGGGAAATATCTATGCCATTTTTTACCTTATCCATATCCAAGGGGAAGTGTTGCGCAGTAAACTGCCAGCCAGCGCCTTCTTTTACCCAACCGGTTAATTCACCTTGGGCGTCGCGCACATAATTGGCCACATTGGGGATCGGATCAGGCGTGTCCTGGTTAACCCCTAGTACTTCCATGCCTTTAGAATTTAGCCAATAACTGTGCCAGGTCATGCTGGTAATCCATACTGGTCGATCAGAAATAAGCGCATCCAGATCCGCCTTATTTGGCCCAATCGCACCATCTTTAAGGTAGTCAAAATTATTCCAGCAGCACATTCTAATCCAGCCATCGCCTGGAGTAGCATCAGAATATGCTTTAACAGCCGCTAATAATTCTTGCCGATTACCCTCTGGTAATCGCGGGCCGTAATTTTCAACCCCCATCATCCCCGGGTGGGTGTGGCCATCAATAATGCCTGGCATAACAAAACGACCAGCAAGGTTTTTAAGCTGCGTTTTGTTACCAATATAGGCTTGGGCCCCTGCGGTATTACCGACATAAACAAAGCGGCCATCTTTTATTGCGGCCGCTTCTGCCCATTTTTTATCGTCCTGTGCCGTATAGATATGAGCATTAGCTAATACCATATCGGCTTCAATTGCCTGCGCACAGCCTTGCATGTTTGCCGCGAATAAGAAAATCGGAATTATTGCTAAAAAGACAGTTTTGATTGACATAGATCCCTTCACCATGGTGGTTTTAGTCATTGCACACACTAAGAAGCAGTATTTATCCAATTCGCAACGACAGGTAATGTGAATGATAATTCACATATATTCAAGTGGCAAGTCTAAATAATTAAACCAATAGGGAATACCCACCTAATAAGCTATTGGGCTAATCAATAGTGCAATCTAAAGACCCAAGTTTATGGAGGGAACGTAAACGTATTAACCCGATGCGCCTATCTATTGCGGGAAGACTTGCAAGGTTATATACAAAGAGCTTCGCACCAATATCGATTTTCCGTCAACAATTAGAGGACGGCTGTTAAGCTTGTTGGGATTTGGGAGTTGGGATTTTCGATAGTTGTGGATGATGTGGAATTAATGGCTAAACCTGTTTACTTTATAGAACACGATGTACCGCTGTCCCACTAATTTATTGAATTATAGCCGATAAGCCACTATAGACATGGACCGATTTAATTTTCATACAAAAGCGACATCAACTGGGCAACTGTTTTTATGGATTTCCCTAGGCGGCGCCTGGGTGTTTTGGCCCATATTCTTTAAAGTTAACGGGACATCTGTGATCACTGATGCTACCTTTTGCTTGAACAGCAAGTCTTTAAACAATTCATTATAATTTGGAAGACCCAATTTAAGTACCTCGAAGTCTTGGTCCTCCGGCGGCAGGGGGCGTTATTTTCGTACTCAGTAAAAGCCGCATTAAACGAACAAAAAATTAGTATAAAGCCCCCCTTAGACTCTTGATTATAATAACTGTAGTACGCTGCTCATATAATGCCTTACACCACCATACCAGCAGCACACTCTATTTAACTCAGATCTTCTCGCAGTTTAAACTTAAGCACCTTGCCCGCCGGGTTGCGCGGCAAAGCATCTATGAGGTGTAAACGCAGCGGCAGCTTGTAGCGCGCTAGCTTACCGTCGGCAAACTCTCGCAGCTGCTCTAGGGTTAATTCGCAGCCTGGGTTTAGGGCCACTACGGCGGTTACGGCCTCGCCCCATTTGTCATCGGCCAGGCCGATGATGGCGACTTCGGCTATGGCTTCGTGGTCGTATAGAACACCTTCTACCTCGGCGGGGTAAACATTCTCGCCACCGCTGATCACCATGTCTTTAACTCGGTCACTGATAAACAGAAAGCCCTCGTCATCCAAATAACCTGCATCACCGGTGTGGAACCAACCACGGCTGTCGATTGCTTCGGCGGTGGCCTCGGGGCGGTTCCAGTAACCTTTCATCACATTGGGGCCACGATAAAGAATTTCGCCGACCTCGCCGGCGGGGATCGAATCACCGCGAGCATCGGCAATCAATAGCTCACCAAATATTCCCGCCTTGCCCGCCGAGCCTAATTTTGTCTCGCTGTATTGCCCCATTAAGTAAGAAACCAACGGCGAGGTTTCGGTTAGGCCATAGCCTTGGTTTAATTCAATATTTCTAGCCTTGTAGGTTTCTAATAAAGATTTTGGTACCGGGGCCGCACCCACTACCATCATGCGAATACTAGAAAGGTCGGCCTTGTCGAATTCTGGCTGCTGGCTCATAAAGAGCAACATAGCGGGTGCCGCAAATAAGGTGGTTACGCGCTGGGTTTCTATATCCACTAAGGCTTGCTTGGGGTCAAAGTTGCGTTGGATTGATATACACGCCCCGGCCTGCAAGGCACTTAAGGTGGTGACATTCAAACCGCCAATGTGAAACAACGGTGCACAGACCAGGCTGATGTCACTCGCCAAAGCTGGTAGGGCGTAAGAGGTTTGAATATTATTCCAGATTAGATTGCCGTGGGTAAGCATTGCACCCTTGGGCCGGCCGGTAGTGCCGGAGGTGTACATAATTATGGCAACATCGTTTTGCTCGCTTGCAACAAAGCTGTCAACCGCTTCGGTGCTGGCAATAATATCTTCCATTTTTTGCCAATGCTCAAGACCGTCTTCTGAACCGATATAGCGCTGGCACACCAGCTGCTCGCGCACTGAGTCCAGTACTGGCATTACTTGCTGATCGGCAATCAGAGTGTGGATACCGGCATCGTTGACAATATATTTCAGCTCTTCCCCGGTAAGCCTAAAATTTAGCGGCACAAAAATGGCGCCCAGTATTTGGCTGGCCAGCATGACTTCAATAAAGGCCGGGTGATTAAAGCCGGCGAAGCCGACCCGGTCACCCATGCAAATACCGCCATCGCGCAATGACTGAGCCAAGCGGGCGGCTCGGTCGCCAAGTTCGGCATAGGTACGGGTGTGTGATTCAAAAATAATGGCGTTGTTATTTGGGTCTAATTTGGCGCGCCTTAAAATACTGCCGGCCATGTTGTAATCAATTTTTGGTGTGTGCATTTATTGTCTCGCTTATTTTCATTTTATATTTCTGTCGACCGGCCAGCTTATTATTATTTTTGCTGCTAGCGTTCGCTGTATTATCTTGGTCTACGGCTACAGACTGTGTATCTCTTTAAACTCTGCATGCAGAGTTTAATAGCGAATTGGGCTATTTGCATTTACAAAAGTTAAGTTAAACGCAAATTGCTCAGGGTCGATTGCACCAGTCTGCCTTAATGGGCGCTAGCTAGACCCACAACTTATTCTCTTGTACTGTGGCTCCCCACAAATAATAACAAATACTCTTAGGAACTCTGCAATGCTTGCCTCACTCCGCCCTAACCGTTTATTTTTTGTCCTCGCGGCCAGCACAGCTTTGCTAGGCTGTGAAAAAAACGGACCCCAGGTTGATACTGCCAACTTAATGGCCGACCGCTACCAAGCAGATATAGTGTACACCCAACATGGCGTGCCCCATATTACCGCCAAAGACTACGCCAGCCTAGGCTATGCCGTGGGCTTTGACCAGGGTCGAGAAAACCTGTGTACCCTGGCGGAGCAGGTACGTAATTTACGCTCGGAAAAAGCTAGGTACTTAGGTACCGGGGCCAACAATAGCAACCTATTGTCGGATTTGGGCTATAAAGCCCTAGACCTGCCCCAAGCAGCCAAGCAGGGCTGGAGCAAAATGGGCCTATCTACCCAGCAATTGCTAACCGGCTATGCCGATGGCTTTAATGCCCAAATTGCTGCACGCAAATCACCCGCCGAATACCCCTCGCCTTGCCGAGGCGCGGATTGGGTTAAGCCAATTACCCCAGAGCTATTGCTGGCCTACCATTTAGATGTTGCACTACTGGCCAGCGGCCGCAACTTTTTGCCCGCCATGGCTGCGGCCAAGCCCCCCGAACAAAAGCTGGCCGGTCTTAATTTCCAGATAGAACTAAACGCCGAACATCTATTGACCAGCGAAGGCATAGGCAGTAATGGCTGGGCCTTAGGTAAAGACCGAGTTGCAGGGGCTAATAGCGCTCTACTGGCCAACCCACACTTTCCCTGGGATGGCGAGCTACGCTTCTACCAACAACATTTAACCATTCCCGGTGAACTCGATATCACCGGTGTTGGCATGGTTGGGCTGCCCGCCGTGACCATTGGTTTTAACCAATACCTAGGCTGGACCCATACCGTTTCACAATCTAAGCGCTTCACCTTTTACCAACTTGAGCTAGACCCCAAAAACCCTTTGCGTTACCGCTATGGCGAAGAATACCGCGATATCACCAGCAAGCCCGTGACGGTAGCCATCAAACAAGCTGACGGTTCCGTGCAAGACTATAAGCACACTTTGTACTTCAGCCATTATGGCCCAATGCTTAATATGGCCAGCTTATCACCCACTTTAGCCTGGACCGATAAAAGCGCGATTACCTTCCGCGATGCCAATACCTCTAATACCGGCATGCTGGAAAACTGGCTGGCGATGGCCAAAGCCAAAAACGCCGATGAATTTTTTGCCGCCATCAATACCCACCAAGCTATACCCTGGGTAAATACCCTCATGGTCGATAAAGATGGCACCGCCGCTTATTTGGATGCGACGCAAACGCCGTTGTTAAGTAAGAAAGCCGAAGCTTATTGGCGCCAAGCCAGTAAAACCCCGCAGATGGCGGCACTTTGGCGAGACGGTGCCGGTAGTATTTTGCTACCCGGCAGCGACCCGGCGTTTGAATGGCAGAGCCACCCCGATGCCCGCACCCCAGGCTTGGCACCGTTTAGCCAAGCACCGCAGCTGCGCCGTAATGACTATGTGTTTAATGCTAACTCCAGCCATTGGTTGAGCAATGTTGAAAACCCACTGGAAGGCTACAGCATTGCCTATGGCCCAGAGCAAAACCACCGCAGCCCCCGCACTCGCTTTAATGCTCAGTTGCTTAGCGATACCAGCGCCAGCAGCTTAGCCGGTGCAGACCAGCGCTTTGACCGGCAGGAATTAAAGAACGTATTGGTTCACAACGGCTCTTTATTTGGCGCCAGTTTTAAAAACGAATTGGTCGAACGCTGTATTAAGCAGCCCGATATTCAGCTAGTGCAACAAGATGTTAGCCTGCTGTCCAGCTGCGAGGCATTGGCCAACTGGGATGGACGCTATCATTTAGATAGTCGTGGGGCGCATTTGATGCGGGAATTTTTGGCTGAGTTTCGGGTAAAAGGCCACCGTGATTTGAGCGATGCCTTATTTGCCGTTGCCTTTGACCCAGCCAAGCCAGCCACCACACCCAGTGGTTTGGCACCGGCGCCAAAGCAGGGCCAAGACCCAATTTTGCTCGCCCTGGCCAAGGCCAGCCAACGCATTACGTCTGCCGGAATCGCTTTGGATGCCAAGCTCGGTGATATCCAATTTGTCGACAAGGCTCCGGGCCAAGCCGTTATTCCAGTTTCTGGGGGTTATTCCTATGAAGGGATTTTCAATTTCGCCCAGGGCCGACCTGTTAGCCGCGGCAGCTCTGAGCTGGTTAATGTGACCATCGGTAATAAAACCTACCCTAAAACCGGCAGCCCCATGCTGAGTCTAGATAAAGATGGTCACAGCGAACAAGCCTACCGCGTAAACTACGGCACCAGCTTTGCCATGGCCCTGCGGTTTACCGACCAGGGCCCAGCGGCCGATATGTTTTTAAGCTATAGCCAAAGCCATGACCCAGAGTCTGAAAACTTTAGCGACCAAAGCCAGCTGTTCAGCAAACTGCAATGGCGGCCGGTATTGTTTACCGCAGCAGATATTGCCAAGAATAAACAGCGGGAAGTGAATTTAGACGTTGAAAAAGTGCAGCGCTAAGTTGTTTTGAAAATACGGTCCAATATATCTAACTGGAGCATATTGGGCCTTGGCTACCCCTTACATGGGCACGCTTGAGCGTTTCTACCAGGTGCTTCAGCGTGTCCTTCGACAAGCAGGATGAGCGGGTGGTGCTAGGTTTTTGTACAAAACAAACTCATGGTTAACTCGCTTTGTATTTTGTACTCATGGTCAATTCGCTTTGTATTTTCCGCTCATGGTAAGCCTGTCGAACCACAACTCCGAACTCGGGGCTCCTGCTACAATCCCTCAGCTAGCTCAGGATAAGCGGTTGTTTTGTGACTTACGAATAGGTGCCACCACCGAGCATTAATCAAACCATATCAGTCCGAATTAAAACACTGACTTGCTTTAAATTCCAAATTTGGCCTGGGCCCAACCATACCCGGCGCTAAGGTCGATTGTTTACGCACAAATTTCGCTACGCAAAACTGACCACGGCGCCCATAAGTAATGGTGTAATTCACCATATCAATCTTTTGTACTGTGCTTATCATGGCGTAGTCACTTTGCAAATGACTGACCATGGTATTTAGGTCGATACTATTACGCGCGTCTGGCGGCAAGGCGGCCCCACTAAGCTGGACAAACCCCAAAGTAATACATGCAATAATAAAACGCTTCATAAGCTTCTTCCTTGGTTGTTTAATATTGCCATATTGGCAAGATCCGGAAGCATTGTAAATACGGCGCTATTTTTCAAAGACGGCTATGTCCGCCACCTGCAATAAATTGCGAACGCGAGGATCAGAAGAAGATGAATGCTGGCAGCCGGCCATTACGTGCACGGCTGCCTAGAGATTTGATGCAGGGGGAGAGGGGTTATTTGCGAGAATTAGCCCAGGGGTCAATTTTACCGCTACTACTACCGGCAGAGCTGCCCGCAGAACTACCACTGGAGCTAGCACCATTGCCGCTACTGGACTTCCAAGGTGAGCTTTTTCCAGGTTTGGCCGCCGGCTTGCTGCGCTTTTTATCGTTGCTCCTGGCACGGCCACCGCCCCTATTCCAGTCAGCGGCTTTTTGGGCACTCTCTTGTCTGCGCTCTTCGGCATCTTCCAAGTTTAGCTCAGCCGGCTCACCAACCTGATCTTCATCCGGGACGATTCTATCTCTAGGCGGCAATGCAAATTGCGCCTTGGATGCTCTAGGCAGGTTTTTATACTCATACATATAAAAGGCTTCAACCTTTTCCCGGGCCCATTCCGTTTTCTTCAGAAATTTAATACTGGACTCGGCACTGGCATTGGTTTTAAAACAGTTGATATTGAGATAGGCAAACAGAATTTCAAAACCATAGTGGTCAACTAATTCGGTAACTAGCTGTTTTAAACCAACCCCATTTAAAGGATTGTGTTTGTAGTTGATTTCATCACTCATGATCTTGTCCAGCTGGCGGGGGGTAAAGGCAGGATTATACCCCCCGTCGGCATAGCCGCATAGCCGCAAAATTGGGTTTTACTGCTTTAAAACACGGCTATCAATCCCGCCTAAAGGTCGTATTTACGCAAAGCTAGAGTTTATGACCCTGTTTAGGGATCATCTTCACCGCTTTTTTGGCATGGCGACGCAGCTTACTTGAACCCGCTTTAGCTGCTATTTCCTTCAGTACTGGCAAATATTTTGGGTCAGCAGCCTGCCCTAACACCTTGCAAAACCAGGCCAACGCATCAACTAAATTTTTATCTTTTGTGGCAATATCCTGGCGCAGGCGTGCAACCACAAAACTCAATACCTCATCATCCTTTTCATTAGTGTCGTACATTCTACGGGCTAGGCTTCTTAGATACTGAGCGTTATCCGTTTGGATTTTGTCTTTCATGTCGCCGGCACTCTCTCCCCCCGCATGGAACGCCTGAACCTTATGTACCTGCCACTGCTTATCAATCCAGTTAAAAATAACCCGCCCCACGCCGGTATAATTCAAAGTCAGAAAGGGCTCTCGAACCATTCCTACCCAGGGCTTATGCTTGCTAACATTTACAATTTCCACTTTATTGGGCACACCCAAGTCCGCTAAAACTTTCTCTACTATCATAGGTCGGGATACTGAACGGAATAGCTTTTCAGAACCGACTGGCTTTGACAGCAATAATGTTGCAGCTGATACCCGCCAGTTTTGGTCTACGGTCAAAGGTTCAGCATCGCTGTTCATCTTGCGGGCTGCACGACGTGCATACTTAGCGATTTTGCCAACATTGTGCTTTGTATTTTTCTGGGCAAACGGCAAATATCGCTTGGATTCACTTTCTCCTAGTGCGCGTACCAATAACGCAATATTGTCCGTATGAAAAGCTCGGCTACCTTGATCGTACTCCACCAAAATATGCGCTACGACATCCTGCAATAGCAATTGCTGCTGATGATTATATATAACATTACGGATACCAAGACGGAGCTCTTCAACATTTTCCGAGAGTAATAATTTTAAAGTAACTTGTTCATAGCGGCTGAGGTCAGACGAGCCGGATGCATGAACTGGCATGGCGGTGGCAAAAAACATACACAAGCAAACAAGGCCGCTCTTAACTAAATTATTCAATTTGGACTCCGTGATTATCAAGAAACACCAATAACTTCCCTATTGATACAAACCCTAGCTTATCAATAACGGTTAATTAAAACGACCCAACTAATATAGGTCGCCTCGTTTAACCGGTTTGATCGCTTGAATGATACTTTTGCTCATCCAGAAGTCGGTACACACCCGGAGTAACAGTGCCGGCAAGGCGATTGCGGCATGTATCACTACCGACACGGCGACATAAACACCGAATTCAACGCTTCTTATCAACGACGGTGACGCGATGGGCTTGAGCTTATAGAACTCAGACTTCAAGTGGTCCACGCTGTTCCAATCGCCCTGATCGATAGCCACCCGAGTGCTAGTTTTATAGAGGTTTTTACTGCTAATACCGAGTTTATAGGCTTGCCACATACGCCGGGGCTCTAGCGCCAGGCCGGTAGACAGGGCGATTAAATTCATTATGCCCAACACAGGGTTGACAAAAAATGAGCCGGTGCCTAGCTCCCAAGAGCTGACTTCACCCTCGCCTATGCGGCCAACACTAAAGCCGGTTAATAGATGATGCAAGTCGTGGTATTTTAAATATTTATGCCTAAGCTCTATATTAGGCAGCGGCACTAGCAAACAGCCGGTATAAACCGGCACCAATAGTGTTCGTTTACCAATGGCCTCACCAAACCCTACCCGGGTGTAAAATGCTTTAAGCTCTTGTTCTAAACTCATAAAATCTAATTCTTAGTTTGTTGGATAATAACTACTGCAAATTTTCAACGGTATAGCCGTTGTAACGCTTGCTCATGTGATTCTTTAATTACCGACTGCCACTGCGCCGTAGCGGAGTTTAACGTTAGGGTGAATTTTTCATCTGCATTATTTTTCCGGTGAAGGTAAACAACCATTGTTTGCCATGCTTAGTAACTTGGTAAATTTTCGATTCGCCCTATAGCGGCCCAGACTTATGCAGTGGTATATGGCATGGCAGACCGCCGTGGCCTTTAACGCTCGTTTCTTTTTGCTGGGGTAAGCACATGAGTGGGCAGCTTGGGCAAAACAAAGAAAAACATCCATATCGTAAAAACTACTGCTTTCATTAATTATCTACTTATACGGTTCAAACAAAGGCTTCTATTTAGGCCGCCAGCCACTGCCTTTGGCCGCTGAACTTCACCTGCAAATAATCCATTTGATCACCGCGAATTTGGCGGTTAGCCAAGTACATATATTCAAACACATTGGGCCTAAACGGAATGGCCAGTAGCTCCATGCCAGCCTGTTCCGGTGTGCGGCCACCTTTATGATGATTGCAACGCAAGCAGGCGGCAACGACATTGGTCCAAACGTTTTTGCCATTTTGAACCTTGGGGATAATATGCTCACGAGTCAGACCGCCGTGATAAAAAAAGCCGCCACAGTACATACATTGATAACCATCGCGGCGGAATAGTAATCGGTTGCTAAGCCTGGGAGTAAAACTAAAATGAGATTCGTCGCCATCGCAGGCAATAATCGCTGCCAGTTCCAACAGGGATTGATGGCCTAGTCTATTAATTCCGCCCCTCATCAACATAGGCTGGTCGCCCAGGCTCCATACCACCTGATTTTTGGCATACAGAGTTGCGGCTTCCTCGCGGCTGATCCACTGCCGGGGAAGTCCAAATTTGTTGAGCCGAAGTATGCGTGTCATATCCCGTCCTCAGAAAGCCTGCTGAGAGTGAAGCCAAGCTTATTGATAAGTGATATCGCCGCCTGGGTCAAGTTTAGACTCTATTCGCGGCGGTTTTGCTGCAAAGATAGATAATAGCCATTACGGCTGCTAGACTAGCCGGCTTAATCATCAACCGGCTAATGTTATAGCCGCCAACCTCGGTCGCCATGAATAATCAGTTTTCCTCTTTAGCCCTACGCCCAGAACTTTTGAATAACCTTGAATCCCTTGCCTACGAGCAAATGACGGATATTCAAGCCGCCTGTCTGCCACTTGCCCTTGCCGGTAAAGACATTATTGCCCAAGCCAAAACGGGCAGCGGTAAAACCGCCGCTTTTGGTTTAACGCTATTACAGCGGTTACAGGTAAAGCGCTTTAGAGTTCAAACCCTGGTTTTATGCCCAACCCGCGAGCTGGCCGACCAGGTTGCCAAAGAGCTACGCCGCCTGGCCCGGCAGGTGCACAATATTAAAATTCTCAGCCTCTGTGGCGGTGTTTCCATTGGGCCGCAAATTGGCTCCTTAGAGCACGGTGCTCATATTATTGTCGGCACGCCTGGCCGCATTGAGGATCACTTACGCAAAGGCACCTTGGATTTAAGCAATCTAGATACGTTGGTTTTTGACGAAGCCGATCGCATGCTTGATATGGGGTTTTCCGAAGCTATCGAAAACATTGTTGGCTACTGCCCCAAACAAAGGCAAACGCTATTATTCTCGGCGACCTACCCCAAAGAGATTGAAGCCATTAGCGCGCAGTATTTGAATAAGCCCGAGCGCATTCAAGTCGAGTCTAAGCACAAGGCCAGCAATATTCAGCAGTTCGCTATTGAACTTAAAAGCCCGGATGAAAAAGATGAGCTATGCCATCGTTTATTGGCCAGCTACCAGCCCGAGTCTTGCATTATATTTTGCGCCACCAAACGTCAAACTCAAACCATAGCCTGGGAATTAAAAGACCGGGGCTGGACCGCTTTGGCTTTAAATGGTGATATGGAACAACGCGAGCGCGACCAAACCCTGCTGCGTTTTGCCAACGCCAGTGCCACCATTTTAGTGGCCACCGATGTTGCCGCACGAGGCCTCGATATTGCCTCAGTCGGGTTGGTTATTAATTACGACCTACCCCGCGACCCCGAAATTCATGTACACCGCATTGGCCGCACCGGCCGCGCTGGCCGTGAGGGCGTAGCGGTATGTTTGGTTGAACCGCGCCAGCAACGCGCCATGAATGATATCGAAGAGTACTTAGGTCAAAAAGCCGAAATACTGGACCAAAACGAGCTGAGTAACGAAACCGATATTGAGCAGCGCCCGCAGATGATTACCATCGCCATCGATGGTGGCAAACGCAGTAAAGTTCGACCCGGTGATATATTGGGCGCGCTAACCCGCGACGGCGGCTTCCAAGGCAGCCAGATCGGTAAAATTTCCATCTTCCCCAACCACGCCTATGTTGCCATTCACCGGGCGATTGCCAATCAGGTGTTGGCGTATTTACGCGATGGAAAAATTAAAGGCCGGAGCTTTAAGGTTCGGAAGTTGAGCTAAGGCTAGATAAAAATTCTCAACCCATGGCAATATGGGGCTTAAATACCCCCACGATCAATTCACGCAAGCCGGAATATTAAGCTCTTAATCCGGCTTAGCTTTGACGTTTTATTTTCCAGACACTTCCTTCGACACGCTCAGGATGAGCGGCCGACAGTAGCTTTAAAGATATGAACAACTAAAGCCGAACCTCAACCCCCTGGTCGCGCATAAACTGTTTGGCTTGGGGTACGGTGAATTCGCCGAAGTGGAATATGCTAGCGGCGAGCACGGCGTCGGCACGGCCTTGTTTAACGCCATCAACCAAATGCTGCAAATTACCTACGCCGCCCGAAGCAATAACGGGCACATTGACTGCGGTGCTAATGGCCGAGGTTACCTCTAGGTCGAAACCATTTTTACAACCGTCACGATCCATGCTGGTCAGCAAAATTTCACCGGCGCCGTTGACGGTCATTTTCTTGGCCCATTCAATCGCATCAATACCGGTAGGCTTGCGGCCACCGTGGGTAAAAATTTCCCAGCGTTTGGGCTCGCCTTCAGCACTCACGCATTTGGCATCAATGGCAACTACAATACATTGCGAACCAAAACGGTCGGCTGCCTCTTTAACAAAGTCTGGGTTAAATACCGCAGCCGAATTAATGCTGACCTTGTCGGCACCGGCATTAAGCATGGTGCGAATATCATCCACCGTGCGGATACCACCCCCAACGGTTAGCGGAATAAATACTTCACTGGCAATTTTTTCGACCGTATGCACGGTGGTAGCTCGGCCTTCTACGGTGGCGGTGATATCCAGAAAAGTAATTTCGTCAGCGCCCTGCTCGTTATAACGCTTAGACACTTCTACCGGGTCACCGGCATCGCGGATATCAACAAACTGCACGCCTTTAACGACGCGACCATTTTCAACATCCAAACAGGGGATAATACGTTTTGCTAAAGCCATAACTCTGTTTCCAACTAGCCTTGCTGATCACAATAATTTTGTGCTTCGGCCATATTCAATGTGCCTTCATAAATAGCACGGCCAGTAATGGCACCACAAATACCTTGCTCGGACACGGACGATAAAGCGTGGATATCGTCCATATTGGTAATACCGCCAGAGGCAATCACTGGGATGGTCGAAGCGCGAGCCATAGCCAAAGTTGCTTCAACATTTACGCCCTGCATCATGCCATCGCGGGCAATATCGGTATACACAATTGAGCTTACGCCATCTTTTTCAAAACGCTTGGCCAAGTCAGTGGCTTTAACGTCGGATACTTCGGCCCAACCATCGGTGGCCACCAAACCATCTTTAGCATCGAGGCCGACAATAATGTGGCCGGCAAACTGCTTGCACATATCGGTGACAAACTCAGGCTCTTTTACCGCCTTGGTGCCAATGATGACATAACTAACACCGGCGTTAAGGTAGTACTCAATGGTTGCTGCGGTGCGGATACCGCCGCCAATTTGAATCGGCAGCTCTGGGTAGGCCTTGGCAATGGCGGTAACAATTTCGCCATTCACGGGCTCGCCATCAAAAGCGCCGTTTAAATCGACCAGATGTAAACGGCGGCAGCCCTGCTCAACCCATTGGGCGGCCATAGCTACCGGGTCATCAGAAAACACGGTGGAATCATCCATCAAGCCTTGACGCAATCTTACACAGTTACCGTCTTTTAGATCGATGGCGGGAATAATTAACATAATTTTTACTCGTTTCTATTTTGCTATATCTGATAAACAAAGCACATGGGCAGGTTTTTGCTCCTGCAAAACCTGCCCATGTGCTGTCGCTGGCACCTAGCCAGCGCGAGCCCAGTAAAACCCAGTACTTTCGCACAAGTACGCAGGTTTTGCTGGGCGACGACTCAATAAATTAGGAAATTTATCGAGTCAATTAAATAAGCCAGCCGCTAAAATTCTTTAATAGTTGTAAGCCCGCGGTATGACTTTTTTCTGGATGAAACTGCACCGCAAATAAATTGTTGTGACTAAGGGCAACATCAAAGTCGACCCCGTAGTGACAGCGGCCCATCACTGCAGACGGATCTTCGCTGCGGGCATAAAAACTGTGCACAAAGTAAAAGCGGCTTTGGTCCTCAATATTGTGCCAGAGAGGGTGCTCTTGCACTTGGCTAACTTGGTTCCAGCCCATATGCGGCACCTTTAAGGTTTCGCCGTTTTCTACTAGGCCGGTACCAAAGTGCTTAACCTCGCCGGGCAATAAATTAATACAATCGACCCCGCCGTTTTCTTCACTGCGGCCCATCAAAGCCTGCATACCCACGCAGATACCCAATACAGGCTTACCGTCGGCTACCAACTTGGGCACTAAGGTGTCGAAACCCAACCGTTTAATTTCCGCCATGCAGTCGCGAATGGCACCCACACCGGGGAAAACCACTCGGTCGGCATTGCCGATCACTTCAGCATCACTGCTGATAATAATTTTATGCTCGCAGACATGCTCCAGCGCGCTGGCCACAGAATGCAGATTGCCCATGCCGTAATCAATAACGGCAATTGTTGCTTGACTCATGTATTCACCTAAACGCTTATAGCGTGCCCTTGGTTGAGGGCATGACACCCGCCATCCGAGGGTCTTCTTCCAGGGCCATACGCAGGGCGCGACCAAAGGCTTTGAACACTGTTTCAATTTGGTGGTGAGCATTTTCACCACGCAGGCAATCGATGTGCATGGTTACCTGGGCGTGGTTAATAAAGCCGTGAAAAAATTCGCTGAACAATTCAGTATCGAAGTTACCCACCCGTTTTTGGGTGAAGGGCACTTTCATGATCAGGCCGGGGCGGCCAGAAAAATCGATCACTACACGGCTTAGGGCCTCATCTAAGGGTACATAGGCATGGCCATAACGACGAATGCCTTTTTTATCACCCACCGCCTGCGCAACCGCCTGACCTAAAGTAATACCGATGTCCTCCACTGTGTGGTGGTCATCAATATGGGTATCACCCTCGCAGCTAATATCCAGATCAATAAGACCGTGGCGAGCAATCTGATCCATCATGTGCTCTAAGAAAGGCACCCCGGTATCAAACTTGGCTGCACCGCTGCCATCGAGATTAACGGCAACACTGATCTTGGTTTCTAAGGTATCGCGCTTAACACTGGCGCTACGCTGGGTCATGGGGCATTCCTATATTGCTAGGCTATAAAGCAGCTGGGTAGGCTTCTATGTCCCACCAGTGGCTGTAAAAAGAGGGCGGATTATAGCGGTTTCACCCACGACTGACTAATGAACACCGGTAAAAATGCAATTTTTCGGTGATCACTGGGTTAGCAGTTAGCCAGCTTTAAGTTCACCTGCCTATTTACCACCCCGGCCGCTTTGTTATAACATAACATTTCCGAACATAAGACTAGCCCAATTCAGTGAATCGCCCGCACAACATTTTGTTATCCACCCGCCTCTGGCAAGCCCTGCTGGTTATGGTGCTGCTGTGGGCGCAGGTTAGCAGTGCTCAGCATTTACACCTGCTGGATATCGATAACAGCGGCGATGAGCAGGTCACTGAATGTTTAAGCTGCCAGCAACTCGGCAATGATGACAGCCTAGTCAGCAGTAATGCCATAAGATGGCAAGCAAACACCACGCAGACACCATCCACTCGCAGCCCCCGGGCTTACTACAAGCCACAGCAAACACTTTTTGCTATTCGTGCTCCGCCCGCCCAGCTCTAAATCCATTTTCCACCGGCGCCACCTATATCAGTTGCCGCCCGATTTATTGCTATCAGTCCGGCATCACCGCACTGATTTTGGAGCTATTATGAAACTTAAGACCCTGGCCTCAGCCATTGCCATCACTATTCCCTTATCTGTTGCCGCCGACCCCGGTCATCCGGAGCACCAGCAGGCCATTGAGGAAATCATTGTTAGCGCCTCGCCGCTACAAAAGAACCACAGTGAGAATACCCGTCCCGCCTCAGTATTAAGCGGCGACGCCCTGCGCCAACAAGCAGCGGCCACCTTAGGTGAAACCTTGAAAGGCCAGTTAGGGGTCAGCAGCGCTTCATTTGGCCCAGGCGTCGGCACCCCAGTGATCCGCGGCCAGCAAGGCAACCGAGTTAAGGTGATGCAAGACAACCTCGACACCCTTGATGCGGCCAGTTCCTCCGCTGACCACGCCAATGCCACCGAAGCCTTATTGGCCGAGCGCATTGAAGTACTGCGCGGCCCCCAAACACTGCGCTACGGCTCCGGCGCTATAGGCGGCGTGATCAATGTGATTGATAACCGCATTCCCAACCAGGTACCAAAAGAGCTAGGCGGCGCCATCGAAGTACGCCATAACAGCGTTAACCAGGAAAACGCCACTGTATTTAAACTTGATGGCGGCACTGGCCAATTAGCTTGGCACCTAGACGGCCTATATAGAAATTCCGACAATGTCGACATTCCAGGCTACGCAGATATACACGGTGACGAGCACCCAGAAGACACAAGCTACGGTTTTATCGACAACAGCGACGCCGAAAGTAAAAGCCTAACCGGTGGCATGAGCTGGGTCGGCGAAGATAGCTTTATCGGCTTTAGCATCAGCCGCTTAGAAAATAATTACGGTATTCCCGCCGGTGCCCACGGGCATGAAGAGGAAGACGAGCACCATGATGATGATGATGATGATGACCATGACGATCATGACGACGATGACCATGATGAAGAGGGCCATCACGATGAAGTCGTGCGCATTGACATGATTCAAAACCGCTACGACATTAAAGGCGAATGGCAAAACCTAAGCCCAGCTATTGAGAAAGTACTGCTGCGTATGGCTTATGTCGACTATCAACATAAAGAGCTCGAAGGTAGCGAAGTCGGCACCGTATTTGACAGCGAGGCGTTTGAAGGACGGTTAGAACTGGTACACCAGCCCTTGTTTAACAACAAGCTCAATGGCGCTATTGGCTTTCAGCTTTCCGATACGGATTTTTCCGCCGTTGGTGAAGAAGCCTTTATACCCGCCAGCCAAACCACCAGTACCGGTGCTTTTCTAATTGAGGAATGGCAGCAAGACAACTGGAGCCTGGAAGCCGGCTTGCGCTTTGAACACCAAAGCATAAACCCAGAAGGCAGCAGCCCGAGTGTTGACCACAATACCCACAGCGTTAGCTTGGCCGGGCAATACCGTATTAATGATCAACAACGCCTTAACCTGGTGGTTTCCCAAGCTCAACGCGCACCCTCGGTAGAAGAGCTTTACGCCGATGGCGTACACGTAGCGACCAGTAGCTATGAGCGCGGCAATGCCAATTTAAAAGCTGAAACCAGCCACAATATCGAGCTGGGCTACAGCTACCATATGTCCATGGGCAAGAGTGTGTTGGAATTGGATATCAATGTGTTTTACAACGACATCGCCGATTTCATCTACCGTCGCAACACCGACCAAACACTAGAGGATACTGCCCTGTATCAATACAGCGCTGAAGACGCCACTTTTAAAGGCATGGAAGCCCAGCTAACCCTGCCCATTGCCAATATCAACGGCCACCAATGGGATGTGCAGTTATTTGCTGATGCAGTACGAGCTGAACTTGTTAATGGCCAAGATGTGCCGCGTATTCCGGCTAAACGGCTAGGCGTAAAATTCGACTACCACGGCCAGTGGTTTGACCAGCCCCTAGACGCCCAGCTGCGCTTAGTGCGCGCCGCCAAGCAAAACCACGCAGGCTTCAATGAAGAAGAAACTGAAGGCTATACCCGTTTAGAAGCACAGGTAAACTACCGTTTGGATCTGAACCAAGGTGACCTGCTGTTGTTTATGCGTGGTAATAATTTATTGGATAAGGATATTCGCAATTCCAGCTCGTTCTTACGGGAAATAGCCCCAGAAGCCGGGCGCAGTATCTCAGTTGGGGCTAGGTATAGTTTTTAGGGCCAGATAAACTTGTCGCCTAAAGCCGTTAACTAAACAACATTCTCCATTTATACTTTGACTATTGCTCAATTTATAAATGGAGAATCTCATGGCTAACGGCTATCAAACTTTGGTCCTGCTACTTTCAGGCGCCCTACTCATCTTCGGGCAAGCCAATGCTCAAACGATAAAAGATCAGCCGCAAAAAAAGAAAGTTACCGCCAACCAGCATAAAATTAAAGGGATGAAGTCCCTTAGCGGTTTGGGTAAAACACCATCGGCCAAAGTCCCCAATGGCAAATTAGTTACCAATTTTTCTGCCGCCCCCAGTATTTCATTAGTGTTAACACAAGCGACGGCCTTTAAAGAATGGTCAAAAAATAAAGTGCCCAACACCATAGTAAAAAAAACCTATCTGGGCTTTTTAAGCAAACCGATCAAAACCAACGTTAACCACATTATTTTTATCGCGGCCGGCCGGCAAGCCTTTAACCCAGCAGACATTTACAATGATAACGACGAACCCAGCAATGTACTAACAGGCCAATATCGAGACTATAAGGCTAGCTGCGCCGACAAATTTTCACGGTGCCGTGTAAAAATCAACAATGACTCGCTCGCAGGGCGAATTTACAACAACCCGATGCAATTCCCTCGTAGCAAAACCTTAATTATTTTGGTGCTTGATAGCCAATTCAAACATAACTCGAGCGACAATGTTAAACGCAAAATAGAAAACGCCTACTGGGGTCTAATCACGTCTCGCGTGGATGCGGGAAAATTAAAGAGCATTAGCTTAGCTGGGTCGAGTAAAGGTGGTTGTTTGTCATTCGCGCTGGCCAAACGTTTTCGCAACCATGATAGCTACAACAAAATTCCGCTTATTTTGACCGGGCTCGACCCAGTCTGCAAAAAAGATCGCCTGCTGCCTTCAGCTGCCAAGCAGTACTTTGACAACCCCTTAGAAGCCCAAGCGAAATACAAAAGCCTTGAGGTCGATATGGGACGAGTATTTCCAGCAAATGCTCGTAGTCACTTAGCCATCTTAAACATACATTCTGGCGCACCCATTGTAGACCTTGGCGACAAAGCTAGCTATGCTCATTCGTTTACTTATAAACCAACAGATATTGATCTCGGTTGGTGGAAACAAACCTGGGCTCCCCTTAGCCACAAAGATCTAAGCAGCAATCATTCCAACAATAGCCAAACCGTTATTCCCGCCTATAAGCACCTACTAAAATACAAAAATAGATTTTCCGACTACCTACCTAACGGGGTCGTTACCAGCAACCAAAACATAAAGTGCCCTACCTTATTCCCCAAGAAAATAGGCGATAAGAACGCCAAGCCTATATGCACAGCTCATATGCCAGTGAAAATTCGCTATGAAAAATGTACCCACCGTAATGCACCCGGCCAAATTTGGTCAGCTAAGTACTGTATCTGGAATAAGGGAAATTACTGGCATGCGCGCCCGGTAAGCAGACCATTAAAATGTCCAGCAGTTGGCTTTAAAAAAGTATCCGAATATAGCAACAAGGCCGTTTGCATTGGTATCGCCGCACTAAAAATTAAGGAAAAAAAATGTGACGGAAGCCGAAAAACATTCGTCGGAACCAGTTATTGCATGTGGAATAAAGGCAGCTATTACAAGGTCAGAAAGATCAAATAGATCCATCGAAAAAAAACGCTAAACAGCTGCCGGTTACATTAGCTCTATTTATTTTAGCCTACCTGTCGTTTACGACAGTTGCCGAAGCCGCCCTCGCCACTTAGACTTGGATATTTTCCTCAATGTCTAAGTGGAGAACTCCGTGGTCACTGCCCCCCTAGCCATGGCCCTATTGATAGCGACTACCCTACTACTTGCAGGACAAGCCGGCGCCCAGCCCAGCAAAGACCTGCCGAAGAATACAATTATCGAAGTATCGGGGCTATTACAACGCGCCACCCTTTTCTCGGAATGGTCACAGAATAAGGTGCCCCAAGACAGAGCCGAGAAAAGCCTACTCGTTATCCTCAACCAACCGAATAAAGACAAGGTAACCGACATTGTCTTTATTGCCGCCGGCCAACAGACCCCCAACCCGCTTGAGCTCAGCAAAACCCGCAATGGTTATCCCAACGTGCTTACCGGCCAAACCCGTCACTATAAAAAAGCCTGTGCCAACCGCCTACACTGCCGCATTAAACTTAAACACGGATCTTTGGCCAGCCGAATCTACAAAAATACTGGTGATTTTCCCCGCGCCAGCACCTTGATGATTTTAGTATTCGATAGCCAGTTTAATCACTTAAGCAGCGATAATATCAAACGAAAAGTGCAAGACGCCTATTGGGATTTAATCATCGCCAGGACAAGGCCCGAGAAGTTAAACAGCCTTATTCTAATCGGCCAAAGTAGAGGTGGATGTTTGGCATTTTTGCTAGCAAAGCGCTTCCGCAGCCACCACAGCTATCGCCACATACCCACAATATTGCAAGGCTTTGATCCCATCTGTGAAACAAATGAACTACTGAATACAGGCGTGGCCAGCTATTTAGACAACCCACTGAGAACAGAGCCCAAGTTCAAAAGTCTAAAAATAGATATGGCCCAAGTATTCCCAGCTAAATCGAGAAATAAACTAGCCATACTCAATGTCCACTCCGGTGCACCGGTTGTTTCCATAGGTGCCCACATCGGCTTTGTGAACTCCTTCAGCTACCAACCACACAATATAGACCTAGGTTGGTGGAAACAAATTTGGCTGCCGCTTGAACATGTTGATATGGGCGGCAATATGAGCCATCAACGCTCTACGGTTATCCCGGGTTACAAGCATCTAATTAAATACAAGCGCCAATTCAATAGCAACTAAACCGCTGGCAATACCAATAAGCAGTACTATAACTGCCCTATATGTCTAAAAAGGTAAGCAATAAAAGTAAGGTTGCCTGCCTGCAGAGCGCCCTAAGCGAGCGGGCTTACTTTATGCCAATACCTGTCGTTCACGACAGTTACCGAGTTCCCACTCGCGAATTATAATAGTAACCATTCTAAAACCGGATATCGCACTCAACTGGAATAACTCATGATTATAAAATCCCTAAAATATGGCTGCTGGCTGGCGGCCAGCTGCCTAAGCCTCGGTGTTATGCAGGCACAAGCACAATTAAAAGCCCCCCAAGCTATGGCCGGCAAATTAGGCCCGATAAAAACAGCCAGTATGCCCAATAAAAGCAAGCCCTTAGAAACCAGAATTAGGCGCGGCAACACCTTCCCCGAATGGGGGAAAAATAAGGTACCCGAGAATAAGGCCTTCAAAACCTTTATTTCAATTCTAAATCAGCCCAAAGCGGCCGACGTTGAAAAGGTAGTATTTATCGCCGCTGGCCAGCAGCAGCCCGACCCCCGAAACCCAGCAGCAACTGCTATGGGCTACCCCAATGTATTAACCGGCCAATATCGCCATTACCGCCTGCGTTGCCAGGCAGGGTTAGAGTGTAAGGCAAAAATTAAACCTGGCTCTATGGCTTACCGTATTTTTAAAAGTAGCCGCTACCCCTTAAAAAGCACCCTAATGATCTTAGTGTTTGATGCGCAATTTAATCACGGCGTAAGCGAAGGCAACAAAACCAAAATTGAAAACGCATTTTGGGACCTATTAACCAATCGTTTCTATTCTGGCAAGGCAAAAGAAATTGCCTTGATTGGCCAAAGCAAAGGCGGCTGCCTAGGCTTCTCACTGGCCAAACGCTTCCGTAACAGCAGTGCCTATGGCGATATCCCCGTTATATTACAGGGCTACGACCCAGTCTGTAAGATGAAGCGACTAGGCGCCAGCGGCACCAAAACCTATTACAGTAATCCGCTCAAGAAACACCCAAAATACAAAAGCATGCGTATCAATATGGACGCCTTGTTCCCGGCCAACAAGCGCAATCATCTGGCGATTCTAAACATCCACTCCGGTGCCGCCGTGGTCGATGTATTAAAAACGTTCAGCGGCGTTCACTCTTTCACCTTTAAGCCCAACAATGTTGATTATGGCTGGTGGAAACAAACCTGGGTAACCCATGAGCACACGGACATGGGTGGTGAAATGAAACTCGCCAAAGATACGGTGATTCCGGGTTATAAACACCTGCTGAAATACGACCAAAAGTTTTCGAGCTACCAGCCTCCTGGTGGTGGAAAGCTGGGTGACCAAGTCGCCAGATGTCCACGCTTATTCCCCAAAAAAGTAGGTTCAAAATCGTCTAAACCTATCTGCATGGCATCCCTGCCTAACAAGATAAAAACCAAAAAATGTACCAGCCGCAACAGCCCCGGACAAATTTGGTCAGCCAAATACTGCATCTGGCAAAAGAATAGCTACTGGCACGCTCGCCCTCTAAAAGCTAAAGACAAGGCTCAAAAATGTCCACCACAGTACAGCCGTAAAATTGATACCTTCCAAAATAAGCCGGTATGTAAAGCTGTGGCATCAAGACAAATAAAATCTAACAAGTGTTCCAAAAAAGGTGGCTTTAAGCAAAGCGGCAACTGCCTGTGGAATAAAGGCAGTTATTACAAAGCCAGATCATTAAAATAGACACGAAGGAAAAAATAGCAACGCAACAGAGGCGTTGCTATTTTTTTGTGTTCATTCATTAGATATTAAACAATGCCTGGCTATCATAAATTCTTCGTTGGTGGCTAGGCATTGCAGTTTCACCGGGCTGTTAGCAGTACTGATATGTTCCAAACCTTGCTTATTAGCTTCATCGTCCAAACTTATCCCCAATCATTCATGTCGCAGGAATAACATCCATCTCCGTTAACCGGTTCATTGCCTCCATACTTCCGCTTAGTGACGCCTTCCTATACCAACGTCTAGCCGCCTCATGATTTTTCTTAATCCCAAATCCGTTTTCAAGCATAAGTCCCATAAAATACTGAGCTTCGCCGCCAAGCTTTGTTTTTGGTACAATCGTGTTAGACCTTGTTAAACTCAAGGTCAACTGGTAAAAACATGCCAGCGCTGATTCATACTCTTTATTCTTAAAAAATTCTCGGCCAGCTTCCAGCCACTTTTCGTTAACAGAACATTCAGCTGTAGGGTATGTCACATCCTGATCTGGTATTTGGTACTGGAAATAATCATCTACAAGTTTAATTACCTGATGTTTTTTGTAACCAGTATCCCTACAAAATATAATTCCTGACATCTTGGGTATTTTATTTTGACCCCCTAAAAAATAGACACCATCAACTACAAATGAAATTGGCGCATATGGATTATCCTCAAAAACCATATCATATTCTAAAGTTTCATATTCTTCGTGATTGCACAAACCGCTCGCCCTGCCACGCCAGGTTGACTCTAACCCCTGTACAGAATCGAACATATCCCCCCGCCCGGTTACCGTTACCAAATGTATCCCTGGCGCCAATCTCTTATCATAATAACCCGCCCCTAAGATACTATCATTTGCCGAGTGATTCGAAGAACAAGCCGTTAACAACATAGTTAACAGGACAAGTTTTAAATAGATAAATATACGCATTCATATACCGTACACTGAGTTATTCAGCCCCTTATTACACCCATTTTCGCCAATCAGCCCTAAACACCTATACAATGTCTGGCTATCATCAATTCTTCGTTGGTGGCTAGGCATTGCAGTTTCACCGAGCTATCAGCACGGCTGATCAAACCTCGGCCCTGCTCATTAGCTTCCGGGTCTAAATTAGCCCCTAACCATTTACACTGCCCGGCAATATCAGCCCGCAGATCAGCGTCGTTTTCACCTACCCCGCCGGTAAATACAATTTGGTCTAGGCCCTGTAGGGCAGCCGCCAACTTGCCTATTTCTAACGCTACTCGGTAACTAAACATGGCAATGGCTTTTTTTGCCTGGGGTGCGTCACTGTTTTTCAGCGTTAGCATATCCGAGCTGATGCCCGATACACCTTTCCAACCACAGTCTTTATAAAGGAACTGCTCTAGAGCATCGGCATCCATTTGATGATGACGCATTAAATACAACAAGACACCCGGGTCAATGGCGCCGCTGCGGCTGGCCATTGGCACACCATCAAGCGCACTAAAACCCATAGTACTGGCGATGGACTTGCCGTTTTTAATTGCACACAAACTAGCACCGGCACCTAAATGGCAAACAATAATTTTTTGCTGCGCGGCGCTAGCGTCTAGCTCGATTAAACGGCTGACAATATACTGATAAGAAAGACCATGAAAGCCGTACTTTTGAATGCCAGCATTAGTATATTGTTGCGGTATCGCATATTCGCGCTCAACCGCTGGCTGGCCAATATGGAACATGGTATCGAAACAGGCGATTTGGCTTAGGCCCGGCTTCAGTGTTTGGCACAGCTGGATAAGCTTTACATTAAATGGATTGTGTAAGGGCGCCAGCGGGTTAAGCTCGGCCAGCTGCTGCAGCACTTTTCTATTCAGCTCAATAGGCCGGTCAAATTTTTCACCGCCATGCACAACACGATGCCCAATAGCCCGTAAAGTGGCCTGGGGTAAATTTTCCCTCAACCAATTGAACACCATTTCCAGGCACGCTTGGTGGCGATGATCCAAGGTGACCGAGGTCAAATCCAAGCTTTTCGTTTCAGTTTTTTGGCCATCACCGGGTGATAGTTTTAAGCTGGCTTGACCTAAAATATTACCAAACTTAAACCGATAACGATTCTCCGGCTTGCCATCAACTAATTCAAACAAAGCACATTTTAGGCTAGACGAGCCGCCATTAACGGTAAGAATGCAATCCATCAGCCTTTCCCGTTTAAAACCATATGTGAAGCCAGGGCACAGGAAGCCAGCCGGGCCAGGGTGCCATCAGAGCGGCTATTCAAAATAATAGGCACCTTGGCACCCAAGGCAATACCGGCTGAATCGGCATCGGCTAAATACATCAATTGCTTGGCCATCATATTGGCCGACTCTAGATCGGGGGCCAATAAAATATCGGCATCGCCCGAAACCGGTGAATCAATATGTTTTATTTTTGCCGCCTCGGCCGAAATAGCATTATCAAACGCCAAGGGACCATCCAAAATAGCACCCTTAATTTGATGTCTATCAGCCATTTTGCACAGGGCCGCCGCATCTATTGTGCTTGGCATACTGGCTTTCACTTTTTCCACTGCCGCCAATATCGCCATTTTGGGTTGGGCTATACCGAGCGCATGGCAAAAGTCGATGGCATTTTGCGCTATATCTTTCTTCGCGCGTAAATCTGGGTCGACATTGATCGCCCCATCGGTAATAAACAACGGCTTGTGGTAATTGGGCACATCCAGAACAAAGACATGGCTGAGGCGACGCTCAGTACGAATTCCCTTGGTTTTATGGATTACGGCCGCTAATAATTCAGCGGTAGCGATATCGGCCTTCATCAAGGTTTCTGCCTGGCCCTGGCGAATCAATTCTACCGCAGCTGCAGCAGCTGCATGGCTATGCTCTACATCAATAATCGGATAGTTACTGATGGCCAAACCAAATTCAGCCGCTGTCGCTTCTATTTTGGCTTTTGGCCCTATTAATATGGGCTCAATTAAACCACGTTCGGCCGCCGCAACAGCGCCGCTTAAGCCATTTTTACCCACCGGCTGCACCACCGCGGTTTTTACCGGTCGGGCTTTTACCGCCTCATTAATAAAGTATTCCAATTGGTCTTGCTGTGGCACTGAACTCATAGCTTCATCCTTATTGAAAGCATAATATCTTGTCGCCGGTTGATGAGCACCGGCAAGCAGCAGGCCCTACTATTACTGCTTTGAGCCCTAATATCAAACCTTGCGGCACGCCCTTTGGCCTGATCGAGTTAAAGCGATTATTAGCAATGCTTGGACATAGTCGGTCTTTTTATCCAAACGGACACTTTACTATTCCCTTAGGGCTACAGGATTAGCAGCCTATCTCCAGCTTTGGGTATCAAACAACTGGCAGGCATTAATAGCAAATCAGGGAATAGACATGTCATCCAGCGATATCACCTTGCCACTGTGGCTCTTTGTGCCCATCGCCCTGCTGGCCTTTACAGCCCTAAGCAAGTGGCTGTTATCAGCAACTATTAGCCGGCTTTATCACCGCCGAGCAGCAAACAATACCCACCTGCTCGACAGCAAATTTGGTAATGGCCACAGCCCGGCAATAAAACATCGACGCGGCGCCTGGATAGATAAACTGCTCAGTGACCCTGAAGTAATACGTGCGATTGAAATAGAGGCCGACAGCACAGGAAAATCCATCGCCCATTTGCACCATACCGCCGAGAAATACGCCGATGAATTGGTACCGTCATTTAATGTGCCATTTTATTTCTGTATCGGTTATTGGCTGGCGCGCTGTTTTCTACACTTTTGTTACTGGCATAAAGTAGCTTATGCCGCCGAGCGGCAATATGAAAATATAGACAGCAACAGCTGCATAATTATCGTTGCTAACCAGCGTTCAAATTTCGATCCTTTATTTTTACTGCATTTGGCGTTGCGTCACTCGGCCATATCCTTTTCCGCCGGGGACTGGGCCAGGACGTTTCCGCTAAAAAAAATGGTTCAAGCCATTGGTTTTTACATCGTTCGTCGTGACAGCGGCAATAGACTTTATCTAAAGATATTGGAACGCTATATTTTTCTCGCCGTTGGGCATTGCATACCTCAGGGGTTATTTATTGGGCCAAGCCTTATCAAGGAAAATGGCCTACAACCCAATGGCTCAGGAAATATGAAAAAATTAGGCCTGTTAAAATATATAGCCAAATCGATAAACCAAAACCACTGTAAAGATATTGTATTTATACCTGCGGCGCTTAATTACGACAAGATTCCCGGAGACAAAGGCCTGCTCAACCAGCAGGCTGGCGACCATAGTGGCCAGGGCATGTTTAAGTCAGCGCGATCAACCCTGCAATCCATCGCCCTACTGTTACGCCACTGCCTACCCTGCAAGTATAAGCCCTTTGGCTATGCTGCCATCAACTACGGCGAACCTATCTCGCTGCGACAATGGCAGCATGATAATAAAATAGATCTGAATAATTGTACCCATGCCCAGGGCCAAGCAGCCATAAATCGCTTGGAGCAGGAAATTACCGAGGAAATTGCTAGCCAGCTACCGATACTTCCGGTTTCGATATTAGCTGTTATTTTTTTGGAACTGGGCGAGCGAGTAATTTCCGAGTTGGATATAAAAGTTAAAGCCAGCAAAATATTATTCACACTGCGTGACCGTGGCCGCCATATGCCAATTCCCGAAAGTGATGAAGACTTTGCCTTACAACAAGGGCTTTACACCTTGCGTAAATACAAACTGATAGAAAAGCTAGATAATGGCCTGTATCAGGGAGCGAATGAGCAACACAAATTATTTAAATTCTACGCAGACCCTATCGGCACCATATAACCATAAGCCAGGATTTCACCCGGGCGCCTACCAGATTTTTACTAGCGCAACACCGGGCATAATGGCGGCGGCAATCAAGCCCAGGCCAATAGTGCCAAAAAGAACGATGCCAAAAATATTCTGTTTGTTAACACCAAAAACTAGCATGCAGAGAGCGGCCCCCACATTTGACACAATACCCATGGCCACTACCCCCCAAGGAAAGATGCCAGCTTGCGCCGGAGCAATGCCAAAACCATAAGCGACCAACAAAGCCAATATCGCTATTCCGTACAAGCGGTATAGCTGGCTAGTGTCGGCGGTGGTTTTTGTGATGGCCGCCAATTTTTCTTTGGAAAAAAATAGAAAGGGAATTATTAATACCGCAATGCTGACGGTAATTTTAAAAACTAACAGCAACGATAATATCGTCATAAAGACTCCTACTGATCGGTTTAGCAGCGACTGGCCTGCATTAATGAGCTTATGCCAACATTGTGACTTACGGCGATATCACCAACCGCACAACGCAGAGGATTTACCTTGCAGCCACAAAGCCCTTGCACTTTAATCTGCGATTGACCAAACTTCGAGCGTCTTATATGTCTTTATTCGGGCTTTTTCGGTCATGCATGATTTCACCGTATTACTCTTATCCGACGCTTATCGCAGCAGCGTAGCCGCTACCCTCGACCTGCTAGAGGCCGCGGAACGTATAGCGCCCAGCATAAACGTATCGGCACCTCGATGGCGGGTAGTCTGTGCAACCAAGACAGGTATCGGAGCACACAGCGGGGCGACCCAATATGAGTACTTAACAAACGAACCCAATACCGACGACAACTCAGTATGGATAGTGCCGGGCTTAGGCCTTAGCTCTGCTGATGACATTCCCCGCCGCATGGCACAGGACGACGCCGTTTTGGCCATTGCGGCTATACGTCGACACGGACAGAACGGCGGGCAAGTTGCCGCTTCTTGTTCGGCTGTTTTTTTACTGCAAGCAGCGGGTTTACTCACCCATAGAACCGCCACCACCGCCTGGTTACTAGCGCCCGCATTGGCCAAACTGGAACCGGACTGCCATGTCGACGCTGACCAAATGGTTTGCAATGACGGCCCCATCACCACAGCTGGCGCAGCCTTCGCACAAATCGACTTAATGTTGTATTTATTATCTCGCCGCCTCGGCTCAAAGCTAACGGACAATCTCTCGCGCTTGTTATTGCTGAATAAACGCGATGCACAAGCACCTTTTATTGCCCCTGAAATGCTTGTAACCGGCAACACATTGATCTCTAAACTCACCCACATAATTGAGCAGGCCTTACCAAAGGTTCCCAAGGTTAAGGAGCTAGCAGCAGGTTTATGTATTTCAGAGCGCACATTGTCACGTCAGATTAAATCAGCCACTGGTAAAAGTACTTTGGCCTTAATTCAGTATGTACGGCTACAAAAAGCCCGACGGCTAATCGAAACCAGCCGTATGCCAATCGAGCAAATTGCTGAACTAGTGGGCTACCAAGACGCCAGCGCCCTACGTCGTTTAACGCGGAAAGTTACCGGGGCCAATCCCAGTCAGTTTAGAAACCCCAACTAAAGTTTTCGTAGTTTGGGGCGGTTATATAGATTTTTGGTAAAAGTGAACGGTCAATAAACCCACAACCAGACAATCACAATGCTGCTTTCGCCTGGCTGAGTTTTAAACTAAATGCCGTTATCTTTAAACTGCTGCGCAGAAAGCTGTGCATCCATTGCTAGAGATTGGAAGCCTAGTAAGTTGCCATCCAAATCTCGGCCAAACATAATCTCGCCACCGTCCATTACCATTGATTCAATGTGTACGGTACCACCGGCTCCTAATAGCTTCGTTTTGGCGGCGGCGATGCTGGTAACATCAAACACCACCATATTATGGCCAAGCGCCTCTATCGGGCGATTTTGTCCAGGCTTTTCGGTTGGTTCGGTAAGGTACTGGGCTACTTCAAATTCCATATTTCTGACCTGGAAAAACGCCATCTTAAGTTTGGCATCGCTATAACCTGAAACATTATCCAGCTTCTCGCCTTGTAAAGGTAGAAAACGACCAAGGCGGCGCGGGCTCTTGGTTTCGAATAAAGTGGAGTAAAAATCTACAGTACGATCAATATCTGGTGTAGCGATGGCCAAATGACGAAGGCGATATTTGTTTTTTGGCGGCTTGGGTAGGTTCAGCTTTTCCACGTCGACATGTTCAATTTCAAATATAACGTTGTCTTTATCGCGGGCGTAAGCATAGTACACCGGGTTTCTAGGGTTTAGCTGCATCATTTCTTTTGAGCCAATATGCGAAGCGCCTTCACCCGCAAGAAACTTGTTATAGGCCTCAGTTACATGATCAACCTGCATACACAGGTGAGCAAAACCAGGGCCGCTTACTTCAAAACGCGGCGCTTGCTGCGCAGCCTGTGACGGAGTAGCAAACTGCATTAAACGCAGCTGGCCATTAACCCCTTGTAATAAACGCGTGGTAGCAACCACACCAGTACGCCCAGCCAAAGCATCAATAGCGGCCTCGCCGTTAAATGTGCCGTTTGCTACCGTTTTAAAATCAAAGGCCTGTTTATACAGCGCACTGGACTCATCAATATTGCTGACCGAAACCCCAATATAGCTAATGCCACGGACAACCGGGTTTTCAACGCGAGATGGCTCATCGATAAACCAAGAACAAGCCGTCAAATTAATGAGGGCGACAGCGCATAATAATCGTCGATACATAATGGAATTCAGCCTTGTATATTGTCAGTGCTTTGGAGCGAAAAACCCAATACCAGATATATAGCATGGATGGGGAACAAATAATTACGCAAAAAATACCACCGATACTTAAACAGCACCAGCCAAGCTTTATTGTAGATATGCGAGGGATTTTACAGTGCCAGCGCTAGCAAGCTAGCAGCCCAATAAATCGCTGAATTATCTTTCCTCGCCGAGGCCCAGTATACAAGGCGTAACGCCCCGGCAAAGAATCAGATAGTGATGTTGCAGCAATACAATAGTGGTTGCCTATAATGGCCAACGTCACTTTTATTTACCAAACTTAACCTGGAATTAGGCAAGTAATATTGAGTAGCAAAGTACAAGCATCGCCGTATTCACAAAGGTTATTACTAACCATAAGGCTCGCCCCGCTAACACCTTAAATACACGGCTACTATATCCGTAACAGCCGCTTGGTTAATTAGCTGCTTTTAAAATATATTTGAGGGCCGCCGCAACAACCAAGAATACAACGCCAACTATGTCTATTATTAGCACTGCATTAATTGCTTGGTTATACCCTCCCGTAGAATAACTAAACAACATGAAACCAATCATACTCACTGCCGCCATTATCATGGCCGCCGATTGATAAGAAGGGACAAAAGCCGCGTATAAAATAAACCCACCGAGAATACCAAACAGCAGAGCCCGGTGCCGCATTAAGATAATTAGCTCATTCGAAAAAAGATCGACGCCGTAAGCGCTCTCAAGCCTTTGCACGCCTAGTACACCAACCACCGGAAGAAAGTTGATTAAACCAACGATTACGAGGCAGATGGTAATTGCTTTCGACATGCTCAGCTCCATTACTAAGTTACATTTTAATATACGGTTTACATGGCGGCCTGTAACATGGGCGCTAACAACCACATGCGTCTGCATCACAATGAAAACCTACGCTGTGATGAACTCATATGGCGCGAAAGAAATATTCCTATCGCTATTTTTTCGGAATTAACTAGCCTTACAATTCCGATGGCTCATGTTGAATCAAAAACTGGTCCATGGGCACAGCTTCAACCAACTCTATCAGCATAGTTCTTAAGTTGGGTGTCCTGTTAGTTGCTGTTAAAATAACAAAGGGCCATAGCGGTGGGCGCATTAGATTTCCTGTTATTTTACAAAAAAACTTTTGAAATAGGTTTGCATCACATGCCCGCTAAGGGTCAATAGCGGACTATTGCAGCTCTATAACAGTGGCTATACTGACTAAAAGCTGGGCGCCTAAAACGAACCCAGCCCGAGGTCCTTAAATTTTGATATGCTATACATTTTCATCCTCCTTAATTGCAACTCTTTTTATAATTTTATTGGCGATTGCAGAAGCTAGAAGTTTCTTGGCAAGAGAGAAAAATTCATTTGATTCTGGATTTTTCAAAGTTGGAATGCCAACCATATTCAGGTGCTCTTGTGCTTTATCAAAATCCCCTATACGGCGATACATATTTGGAATAATTATACTTAACACCCAATACTCTTCCACATCTGGTGACAAACCCGCTAATTTGTCCTTAGACGCTGCAATAACCAGATCGGCATACTCAATGTAGCGAGTTTTATCTCCACAATTATCGGCCTCCCAGCTGGCATTAAGATAAAGCCACCATTGATTTTCTGATTCTTTTCCGGTGAATTCCAAGGTTTTCGCGTAAAGAAAGTATGTGGCGTGCTTTTGATTATATAGCTCTCGATATTTTTCAGATTGCACTACAGCCTTTAATGCTTCTATTTTTTCAGTGCTGTATTCGCTTTCACCGATTACAAATCCATTCCCAGGACATACGGGGATAGGAATCGGAAATCTCATATACGAAATAGGCTCCCAGTCTAGATGCCTACCATAGGTAGAGTGAGTACCTAGCTTAAGAGATTTGAACGTTTCTCCGCCGACCGGGCAAGCTGTGTCTTTTTCATAAACATGATGGCCGCTCTCCACCACGCAGTTTAATACTTTGTCATTGTAAAATTGAATGGAATCTAGTTCGCGGGAATGAGAGGTCTCTGTCGTCGAATTCTTAGCGCAACCAGTCGCTAAAACCAAACTCAATGTCATAAAAAATATTGATTTTTGCATCTTGTCTCCATTGCTCGATTTATGGTTTTCACAACGATTAAAACAAACACGCACATTATCGATTCGAACCGCCTCCACACATACCATAGCCATCTCCTAGCTGCTACTAGTGAGATACCTTAAGTGCTAATAAATATGGATAACAGCCGTGCGATATGAGGCTACGAGAACAACATTGAAGCACCAACGCCGACCACTCTCAAAAAGTTTAGCGTATCGCACGCTTTAGACAAGCTTTTCCTGGCGCCCACCAAACATTTAAACCTGGCTTCAAAATGACAGCTCGCCATCACCCACTTATTCGGCTCTATTCCTATTCTATCGAGTAATGACGGTATAGCTGAACTGATGCTTCCACGTTTATTTTTTCGAACCTGACGGCCAGTCCAATCGACTAGCTCTAGATAATCCTTTAGTGCAAACGGCAAACCTTTGGGAATTTTTTCCCTTGGGTTACCGACAAAAGGCATGAGATCCCTTGGTTGGTTTTTGATCTGGTTAGGGTTTTTCATTGATTTCGCGGACTGTTTGGCTTGCCTTGAGCGCTGCTTAACAGAGGTGTACTCTGAAGCCTCTGGCACCTTGGCCATTGCGGCCCGCACAGGGTTTAGGTCTACATACACCATACAGGCTGCCAAGGCTTTTTCATCGAGCAACGCCTGTGACTTATATCGCCCTTCCCAAAACCGGCCGGTACAGCCGTCTTCGGCATTGGCTTCTTTTGCCACCCATTCATTTACACAGCGTATAAACCAGCTAATATCCATTAGCCTTGCCCGCCAGGTCTCTGCTTTCTCTTCTACTGCTAGCAGTTCAGTTTGGCTTAGCGGCTCTCCCAAAGCATATCGCTGCGTAAGCAGAGTGCCATTGAACAAGCTCTGCCACCGTTCAATTACCTCAAGTGTAGAAAGGCCCTCGCACTGATTTTGATCTACATACAGCACCACGTGGTAGTGGTTACTCATTACCGCATAAGCACAAAGGTCAATACAGAACACCGATTGCAACTCCAAAATTCGATTCTCTATCCAGCCACGGCGATGATCAAAGTCTTGGCCCGTTACAGAATCTAGGCCACACAAAAATGCGCGTCGCACGCAACGAGAAACGCAATGATAATACGGCGTGGCATCTAGGGATACATGTTGGCTTCTGGCGGTAGTCATAGCTTGATACTACGCCTAACCGAGTTTTTCGGAAGGAATTTATTCGAATTTAAAGATATACAACTTAGATCTTGAAGTTCTTAAGTTGGGTGTCCTTTTAGTTAAAGATATATTTTAGTTTGGTTGGTGTTACGCTAGCGTAGCGACCAGCGCATAAAACAAGCAACGGAAAATCCGTCAGATGCTTGGCCTTGTTAAAACGGATCATGCGATTTTGGGTAGTTTGCTAGCTGATGCTCTTTATTACACAAACGGCACACCGAGTTAATATTTAATTGATAATTTACCAAATAACTACATGCATTTATAAACTTAGGCAAAACGTAATATAAAAATGCTAAGACTATTATTCCACCTGGGACTGTACGCTGGCCAAGTATCCCTCGATCAGTAATGGTGCCATTCGCCACGGATGAAACTAGGGAGGCTGCACCAGCCCAAGCAATTATGAAAATAATACCCAAAAAGAAGCTAAGTAATATAGCGAGGCCAATAGAGTCAATAATACTCGCCTTATACTTAATTTTTGGTATTAAAATTCTACCACAGCACTTTTTCATAAGAGTTTTAACGCCCGCCGCAATTGCAGACTAAAACCGTCAGATTGACTTCGCTTGTTACATGCGAACTTCACGCCCATGTTAAACCCAAGGGCAACTTATAGTCACTATACTCAACATGAATAATACGTCGATGGCGTGGAGCTATCCCCTTACATGATGAATGAAGTAGGTGAGGCCGAATTACTAATAGATCACCAGACTTTACATTGCACATGTATTCTTTTTCTTTCAGTACCACATGAGCTAAAGTAGCCTGATTTAACACACCTAGCTTATGACTATTGGGAATCACTTTTAGACAGCCGTTACTTTCATTTGCATCATCAAGATGAATCCGAAAAGTCACCATATTTTCCAGTACCTCTAAGGAAGGCTGAACATGATTGATTCCATCTTTTAATGTCCAAGGCCCCCAACCAGAAAAGTCTATCTTATCGTTAACTGATATGGTCTTATCCTGATGCCAAGTCACCAGCCAATTTTTATCCGGTGTTTTATCAAAAACAATAACCCGCACAACTTCAGGAGAGCCTGATAAGTAGCTGTTTGCTTTTTCTCGAAGTAAGGAAGATTCCACTAGTTTCTTAATAGAGGCTAATTTTTTCTCTGCATTACGAATACCGTATTTAGGGTAGTCGGGCTCTAGGGCTTCGATTTCAGCAATTACTTCATTTATAGAGTCATTGCTTATAAAGCTAGAGTGGATCTCAAATCCATTTTCTTCAATATTCAATCTTCGATAGATCCTCAAAGCATGTAACATGCTATTTCCACAGACGCGAATTTTTACAACTAAAACACGGACGCGTCCGTTTAATTCCGGGTTTTTGGCACTATTTAGGAAGGGGTCGATGAAGCTACTTTTACTTCCCTTAAAAGCTGAGACTTAATGTATTGTTTTTTAGGATAATTTTCAATAGATCTAGATACCATAATAATTAATACGAATCACGGGTTAGCCCATGATTTTTGGCATCGGCTTTGCTTTTTCTCTTGTACACCTAGATTTAGGCGCCAGGGAAACTTGCTAAACGTTTAAATTAATAGCTAATTTGGCTTTACATTAGTTATTTTCCCGTTAATTGGGCAACGGGCTGTTTTTCGTTAATTCTCATTACCCTGGACGTGCATCCATACTGCACCCTAACTAGCGCTACGCTATTACCCTGTAAGCCTAAGGTTGTCATTGCTTACGACCTCCCCGCTACAAAATTACCATCACGCAGGTCCTTAAACGCCTGCTCAATTTCCTCGGCGGTATTCATCACAAACGGGCCGTATTGCACGATGGCTTCGTTGATTGCGCTGCCACTTAACACCAGCGCCTTAAGCCCGGTTACTGAAGCTTGGATGTGCAAGCTTTTACCGCTGGAATAGATACCCATTTGCTGCTGCTTTATGCTCGAACTAGCGCCCTGATAAACATAGACCAAGGTTTTGTCGTCGTGACCAAAATCAAGCTCAATGCTTTGGCTGGGTGGCAGCTGTAAATCTAACAGCACCGGGTAGGTGGGTGATTTCGGTGCGGTGCCAGCGAGTAAGGTAGCGCCGACTTTAACTTCGCCACTGATCACCCGCAGCAAAGAGCCGTTTACATACTCATGTTCGGTAATATCCGCACTGGGTATATCGCGATAACTCGCCGGCACAAGTTTGTATTGCGATGGTAAGTTAAGCCATATTTGAAAACCGTGTAACAAACCATCGTCTTGTTCCGGCATTTCTGAATGCAAGACGCCGGCGCCGGCTGTCATCCATTGCACACCCCCAGCACTGATCACACCCTCGTTGCCCAGGTGATCTTTATGGCGCATTTTACCCGCCTTCATATAGGTGATGGTTTCAAAGCCACGGTGTGGGTGCTCGGGAAAGCCGCCGATATAGTCGGCCGCTTGGTCAGACTTTATTTCATCAATCATTAAAAACGGATCAAGCCGTGTATTTATACTCGGGCCGGCGATGCGTTGAATTTTCACCCCGTCGCCATCTTGGCTGGCGCGGGAGTTAATAAGCTGCTCTAACTTTTTCATTTTTCTCCTAGCGGGTGCTCTTCTAAAAACTAGGCTACGTTTCTGTCTGGGCACTAGTTACCTCGGCCATGGGCAGAGCTTAGGGAACCTCTGATCAAGTCCCGCCCGCCTCTGAATACCCCGAAGGGCGGGCACTAAAGCGGCCATCTACTTTGTCAGCCAGCTTGCAAAGGACCCGGCCATTCACTGCGCTGTCTTTCGCGTAGCTGGCCGCTTTAATGCCCGCAGAGAACTGGCGGGACTTAATCAGAGGTTCCTTAGATCTAATTCGGGCCCTAGCGGCACTACACCGGTCGGGTTGATGGTTTTATGACTGGCGTAGTAGTGGGTTTTGATGTGCTCAAAATCTACGGTTTCGGCAATGCCCGGAATTTGATACAGCTCCTTCATGTAACCGTTAATGGCGGGGAAGTCGGCAATGTGCTGGCGATTGGTTTTGAAGTGGCCGTAGTACACGGCATCAAAACGAATCAGGGTGGTGAACAAGCGCCAATCCGCTTCGGTTATGGTGTCACCGACTAAATAGCGCTGGCCTTGCAAACGCTGCTCTAGCCAATCCAGGGTTGCAAATAATTCATGGTAGGCCTTGGCGTAGGCTGCTTGGCTGGTAGCAAAACCGGCTAGGTATACACCATTATTAATACGGTGATAAATTTTTTCATTCACCGCATCAATTTCTGCACGCAATGCCTCGGGGTAATAGTCGTCTTGATTACCACTGAGATGATTAAACTCGGTATTAAACATCCGAATTATTTCAGCCGATTCATTACTGACTATGGTTTCAGTTTTTTTGTCCCACAATACCGGCACGGTAACCCGACCTTCGTAGCTTGCGTCCGCTTTTAGATACAACTGGTATAAATACTTTTTATGGTAGAGCGGGTCTTCCAGCTCCCAACCATTTTCTAACATAATCGGGTCGACCACGGTAACGTCGATATAGGGTTGTAGCTGTTTTAGGCTGCGAAAGATCAAGGTTCTATGCGCCCAAGGGCAGGCCAGCGATACATATAAGTGGTAGCGACCTGGCTCGGCCTTAAAACCAGTGCTGCCATCGGCGCTGAGACTAGCGCGAAAGCGGCTATCCTGGCGGCGAAATTCGCCACCGCTGGTTGTTGTGTCATACCACTGATCATGCCAGCGGCCATTTTGTAAAAGTCCCATTAGCTGAATCCTTTAAACGTAATAATTTCGATAATCTGGCTGAGAGCAAGAATAGAACCGTCTGCGATTTGAGCGCGTCTGAAGCAGCAAGCCCAAGCCGAGCCTACAAGGATATATTTACGGCGCTTCCCAAATTGCAGGCGGTTCTTTTCTAACGTTTTCCTAGCGAGCTATTTTCTTTTGTAAAAAAGCATCGATACTGGCGCTACCGGCACCGCGGATAAACAGCGCTACGCTAATGGCCAATAGGGCTAGGCCAAACTCATAACCATTATTGGCCATAAATAGGCCATTGCTGAGATGAACCACCGCAATAGCCACGGCCATAGTTACCGCTAACAGTGCCGCTGCCGGACGTACCAGCAGGCCCAAGATAAGCAGTAGGCCGCCAAAGAATTCGGCGCCGCCAGCCAAGGCCGCCATTAATAGGCCCGGACCTAAGCCGATGGAGTCCATCCAGCCGGCGGTACCTTCCAGGCCATAACCGCCAAAAGATCCGAATAGTTTTTGGGCGCCGTGGGCGGCGAAAATAACGCCTGCAGGCAAGCGCAGTGCCAGTGAATCTAGACCAGAATTTGATGTTAATGCTTTGTTTACAAGTGTTTTCATGTCAGTGCCTTTTGTTTGTGGTTGCTAGGGTGCCCATTCTAAGGAATCCACGGAATTGAATAAGGGCCAATAACTGTCTAAAATGATCTAAAAATTAGAACAATAGAATTATGAAGAACCCTATCACCCTAGAGGTGCTTGCCACCTTAGATGCCATTGACCGGCGTGGCAGCTTTGCCAAGGCCGCGGAGGAGCTTAATAAAGCCACTTCGGCGGTTTCTTATAGTGTGCAAAAACTGGAAGAACAGCTGGATATCACCCTGTTCCAGCGCCAGGGCCGACGCTCGGTATTGACCCCGGCGGGGCAATTTATCCTGCAAGACGGCCGCATTATTCTAAATGCCGCTGCCCGCTTGGCCGACAAGGCTAAGGAGGTAGCCACCGGTTGGGAAACCCGGATTGCTATCGCGGTTGAGTCTTTGCACCAAGGCCCGGCGCTATTTGAAATTCTCAGCCAATTCCTGGCCGACTATTCCAGCATTGAAATCGATCTGCAGGAATGTGTATTAAACGGCGGCTGGGAAGCGCTTGAAACCGATCAGGTAGACTTGTTAATTGGCGCGCCCAGCCCGGTACCACAGCACAAGGGTTACCGCGCGGTGGCCATGAACAGTTGCGAGCTGATACCGGTTATTGCCCAGCACCACCCCCTGGCCCACCTGGCCGATAACCCAACGGCTCTAGCCACCGCTATGCCCAAGCTGCGCCGGGTAGTCACCCACGATACCTCCACCAGCGCGATTAGCCGGGTGGCGGGTTTAAGTAATGAGGGGGATAAATTTTATGTGCAAAATATCGAGCAAAAAACAGCGGCCATTTTGGCTGGCATAGGCATCGGTCACCTACCCCGCATTCGAATTCAGGCTCTGCTCGATACTGCTCAACTTTTGCCATTGGCATTGAACGGCGACGGGGCTGCGTATCAAGCTCAGCTGGCCTGGAAAATCAGCAATAAGGGGCGAGGCTTGCAAGCACTTAGCTCGCGCTTGCAAACCGCACTTTGCTAAACCGGTTTCGCCACGGTTGGTCAATGTCAGGGTGTGCGTCCTTCGACAAGCTCAGGATGTGCGGGGGTAGCGCTAGGTTGCGTGTCCTTCGACAAGCTCAGCCAGCATTGCGTGACCTCACGCCCATCTTTAAATTAAGTTCGCCGGGCGAACATCACTGCCTTTTAATTAGCTCATCCACCTTAGTTGCCCAAATTGGATCTTGCTGGGCGGTTTGCCAGGGGACGTTTGGCCACCAGCGATTATTTTTTGGGGCCGCTTGCAATTCAAACGCCTGCCCCGGCAGTGGGGTAAGAACCTGAGGCTGGGCCGGGCTTTTTAGTGCCGCGGCTTGTAGTCGCTCCATCGGTTCGGTCCAGCCATGGGCCGCTAGGTCGAAGCCCGCCCAGTGTACCGGCAGCAGGGTTTTGGCCTGTAATAACTGGTGGGCAATGAGTGCCTGCTCTGGCCCTAGGTGGTTATCTCGCCAGAGCTGGTTGTAAGCGCCAATTTCAATAATCGATAAATCAAATGGCCCTAACTTATCACCAACGGTTTTAAAATCCGGGTGCATGGTTGTGTCGCCGGAATACACGACCCTATGCTGCGGCCCGTTTATGGCCCAACCACTCCACAGTGTTTTTTTGGTGTCGGTTAAAAAAATTGACCGGCCCGAGCTATGGCGGCTGGGTATGGCGGTGAATTTTACGCCTTTTATGGTTGCGTCTTGCCACCAATCTAGTTCATTTATTTTTTCTTTTGCTACCCCCCAGTGGCGTAAATGTGAGCCCACCCCCAAAGGCATATACCATTCGATATTTTTGTCTTTTAGGCGCTTAACCGTGGCTATATCCAAATGGTCGTAGTGATCATGGGAAATTAATATGGCGTCTATCGGCGGCAGGTCTTGTAGTGCTAAGGGCACCGGGTAAAAACGCTTGGCGCCCATATAAGAAAAGGGTGAAGCTCGCTCGCCCCACACCGGGTCGACCAATATACGCAAGCCATCGACTTCAAGCAGCAGGCTGGAGTGCCCCAACCAGGTAATGCGCAAACCGCTGGCAGGCGGAGTTTGGTAAACGGCGGCATCTGTTACGGGGAACTCAAGCGCCGGTTGCGGTACCGAGTTAGGGTTGCCGGCTAAAAAGAAGCCCTTGCTGGCTCGCCAAATGTCGACCTTCTCTTGTAATAAGCTATTGTTAAAACGCTGGCCCTGCCACTGGGGAGATCGACCAAACTCCTGCTTATCGCTAGCACTGGGTGCTTGCCCCATATTGGTCCAGGCCGATGCCACCACAATGCCAGACAGTATTATCAGCGATAAAAATAACCATTTGAAAAACCTAAGCATGTACTCGCACCTATATTAATTTTAGGCACTGTAGGTTTCCCAGAGGGAATTCTCAAGGTTAAGGTGAGCTTCTTTACCAAAACCTACAACGGCTGGGCACAATCTATTGAGGCATAGTATTGAGTTTAGGCTCATCTAGAAGCTTCGCTGGTGAGATGTGAGATGTGAGATGTGAGACAAATAGGGTACTCATGCGGTAGATGTTTAACCTAAGGCGCAAGAAGTCAAAGGCACCTGATTTACGTGTCTTACATCTCACACATCCAGCAGCTTTGTTACTGGATGCACGCTAATTGGCCAGCCAGCGCGCGGTGTTGCTCAAAGACTTTTGTAGTGCCGACATGGGTTTGATCACCAAGCCTTTAAACACCCGCTCTTGTTTTTTATCTTGCTGCAGCCACTTATGCAGCCCGGCCAATTGTCTGGTAGAAATTGGCAGCGGCGCTTCTTTGGGCTGATAGCGGCTACCAATTTCATAGTATTTACCCGCCCGCCGTTTCATTTCTATATGCCCACCCAAAATAGCGCTAACGGCTTGGTGCTGGGCAAACTTGTGTAAGCGCGCCACACTGGCTTTATAGGCTGGCCAATCTTTTACATAAATCAGCCCTGGGTAGAGGGTATCGCCGGTTAGCAGCCAATCAGTATCCGGGTCATATACGGTGATGGCCTCTTCCTGGTGCCCCGGCGTATTGATGATAGTGAGCTTGCGCCCACCCAGGTCGAGCGCCAACTGGTCACTGGCGGCCTGGGCAAAGTTAAAGTGCTGGGTTACCGCGGCTATTTTAGTACCGACAACGGTGGTATTGGGTCGGTTTATAAAAGCCGCATCACCACCATAATGATCGCTGTGGCTATGGGAATGGATAACCAGTAGCTCTAGCTTGTTTATCTGTTTATCCAGAATGGCGCTGACTAAGCTTGCTATTTCGCGGCCACCCTTATCGGTATCGGTGGCGGCACCGGTATCCAGCAGCAGGGCCTTGTCTTGGCCGAGCAGCAGATACAAAAACGGCGCCTCATAACTATGGCATTTGTTCTGCCGGAATATATAGCTACGGGCATCGTGCTGGTAAACCTCAAAAGCCGCACCTTGCTCGGCTTTGCAATCAGCAGCGCCGTGTTGCCATGCCTTGGTATACAGGCCTCGATTCGACCTAGCCGGTGCTTGGCTAGGCGGACCAGAGATTTCGTCGGGCTGGAGGCTAGCCACTACATTGGAAGACGGACTGCAGGCCAGCAAGGTGGCTGACAACACCAGCCCAAGCGAGACGCTTAGAGTATTCGTTATGTTCATTGCTACCCCTATCGAGTTTTATCCTGTAACGATTAGACGAACTTAAATGCCCACCCTACAAATATTAGCCGAGGATAGATCAAACAAAGGCTCTAACGGCCGCCATGTAAAGTGGTCAGACCACTTTACCACTTAAGAGCCGAATGCTACCCTAGCCGCACATTTAGCGAAAGTGATGGTGCAATGCCCGCCCCTTTAGACATACCCGCCCTAAACAAAAACCCCAGCCTGGCCGAACAGCTGGTGCCGCAGCTGTTGAACCTTATCTATAGCGGTAGCTTAACCGCCGGGGATAAATTACCCGGCCAACGCCAGCTAGCGGAAAGCCTGCAAGTCGCCAGGCCCACACTACGCGAGGCACTGCGTGCGTTGCAGCTATTAGGTGTCATCGAAATTCGCCACGGCGGCGGTGTCTATGTTGCGGCGATGCAACCTGACACCCTGCTCGGGCCGCTGCATTTATTTGTTCAACTCGACCAGCACGGTTTAAGCACGGTGTTAGAAGCCAGGAAAATAATAGAAGGTGCGGCCATTGCCGCGGCGGCCAAAAATATTAACGCCGAGCAGATTAAACAGCTGCAAGACAACCTTAGCCAGCTACAAGATCTGAGTGATGGCGCAGAATTCTGCGGTGCTAGTTTTGAGCAGCTGGCGCAGCAATTTAGAGCTGTGCTCAAACAGGCTATTGGCAACCCCCTGGTCGCGCGCAGCGTTGAAAGCCTCGGTTTGCTCAACACCGCGGCCCGCCATCAACTGCAAACTAAGACCTCGTTGCAGCCTATTTTAGCCAACCATCAAACCATGCTGGCCGCTTTAATTAAGCGCGATGCCGACGGCGCTCAGCGGGCGCTGGAACAACATATTGACTACCTTTTACAATGTAATGAACAGGACTAAACCCTATGGCCATTAATTTTAACCGCCGCCAATTGCTAAGCCACGGTCTGTGCCTAGCGGCGGGTGCCGGTGCCGCCTGGTCGATAAAATCAAAATTTGAACCGCAGCCCTTCTCGCCACCCGCACCCTACCGGCAACAGGCGCTTGAATTAATTAAAACCAGCACCGTAGTGGATTTACACAGCCACCCGGGCCGGTTTTTTCTTGCGGACGCCAAAACCGAAAGCTGGCAGATGAAGCTAATGAGCTCGGGTTTTGCCGACGAACGTATTGCCGATATGCGTGCCGCCAATATCAGCGCCAGCTTCTTTTCTATAGTTGCCGACCTGCCGGTAATCGGCGTCAAAGGCAAAGGCCTTGGAGCAATGCGCGACTACACCGAAGGTGAGGTCTATACCGAATTCAACCGCCAGCTACAACAACTGAAGCAGCTCAGCAAGGCTGCAAATATCAGCTGGGCCAAAACCAGCGCCGATATTGTTGCCGCCACACAAGCGCAGCAAAGCGTGGCAATTTTAAGCGTAGAGGGCGGCGACTTTATTGAAGACCAGCTCGATAGAATTGGCACAGCTTATGAGCAGGGAGTGCGTTCCATTGGCTTGGTGCATTACAAAATCAACCAATTTGGTGATATTCAAACCGAGACCGAACACCACGGTGGCCTCACCGGCCTAGGCAAGCAAGCCATTTTAGAAATGAACCACCAAGGGATTATTATCGACCTGGCCCACGCCAGCTTTAAAACCTGCCAAGGGGCGGTAGAAATATCTAATGCCCCAATGATGATTTCCCACAGTAATTTACGCGGTGAACTTAAGGCGGCCCGGCTGCTAAGCCGCGAACACGCAAAATTGATTAGCGACAACGGCGGCCTTATTGGTGCCTGGCCCAGCGGTATTGGCAGTACTTCCCTATACGATTACAGCGAGCAAATAATGCAGTTGGTCGACACGGTGGGCATTGACCATGTTGCTATCGGCACCGATATGGACGCCAATTACAAACCGGTGTTAGACCAGTATATGGACTTTCCTGAACTGGTTGCTATCTTGCTCTATCGCGGCATGAGCCCGGCCGAGTGTGAAAAAATTCTCGGGGGCAATTTTATCAAACTGTTCCGCCAAGTCGAATCATTGCGTAGCATCTAAACCTCCGGACATTTAAAATTAACAAGCAAGGACAATATAAACATGAAAAGCATCTTGATATTAATAGTAGGTATCGGCCTAGGCTTCGTGGCATATCACTTTACTGCCACCGCCGACGCTAACAGCACCGAGGTTAAATACCTAAATTCAGAGCGGCATTTAAAAACCGGCCTACCTTTTTCTGAGGCAGTGCAAGTAGGCAACGTTATCTATTTGTCCGGCCAAATTGGTATCAAGCCCGGCGCTAAAGCCTTAGTCCCCGGTGGCATTGGCCCAGAAACACGCCAGACTCTGGAAAACATTCGCAGCACCTTAACCGCCAATGGCAGCGATTTGGACCAGGTATTTAAGTGCACAGTATTTTTAGCGCGCATGGCTGATTGGCCCGCCATGAATAAAGTGTATACCGAAATTTTTGGCCAACACCGCCCCACTCGCAGTGCCGTTGGCGTGAGTGGTATCGCCTATGACGGCAGCCTGGAAATGGAATGTATCGCCACGGTCAACTAGCATCAATTGCCTTTGTGGATAGCAGGGTTTAATCTTCAACGCACAATATAAAAATTATGAGATAAACACATGAACATACCACGCCACTGGGCGCATTTAGCTGCTCTGTTACTGCTACCCACATTATTCGCTAATGCCGGCAACGCCAGCCAAGTCTATTTCGGTGGACCGATAATTAGCATGGATGCGAAACTGGGAATGCTTGAGGCTGTTAAAATCGAGCATGGTAAAATCAGCGCCGTCGGCCCGGCCTTGTCACTCAAACGCTCTTGCCTAAAATCAGCGGAATGCAGTTTGATCGATTTGCAAGGTAAGACCCTGATGCCAGGGTTTATCGATGCCCATGGTCATTACAGCATGACCCTGGACAACCTGGCTTTTAGCAATATCGCCTCCGCCCCAGTCGGCACGGTCAAAAATATTAGTGATATTATTGACCAGCTAAAAAATCAAAAAAATAATGCGGCTTGGGTCATGGGGGCTGGCTACGATGACTCCCTGCTACAGGAACAACGCCACCCCAACCGCCACGACTTGGACCAGGTATCGACGGAAAAACCGGTGTTTATTCGCCATGTCTCCGGTCATCTTGGTGTTTGTAACAGTGTTTGCTTAAAACTGGCCGGCATTAATAGCCGCAGTAAAAATCCTGAGGGCGGAGTCTACCGACGTGAAGCGGGCAGCCAACAGCCCAATGGTGTATTGGAAGAAAAAGCCTTAGACGCTATTGCCAAGCTCTGGCCCAAAGCTGATCTGCAGCAGCAGCTGGCCCGAATTCCTGAGCTTAACCGCTATTACGCTCAGTACGGAATAACCACGGTACAAGACGGTGCTACCTCTACGGCGGGTCTTGATTTTCTAGCCGAAGCGGCTAAACGCAAGCTGCTGACAATGGACGTTGTCGCCTACCCCTATTACAACTGGGTAGATTTAAGCCAACAAAAATATCAGCCCGGTAAAACTACCGAATACCACAACGGCTACCGTATTGGCGGCATAAAATTGGTTTTAGACGGCTCACCCCAGGGCAAAACGGCATGGCTGGCCCACCCCTACCATATACCGCCTAAAGGCCAAGATAAAAATTATCGCGGCTATGCCATTGTTAAAGACAGCTTCCTAAAAGAAACTTTAGGCAGTTTTTATAAGCGAGGTTGGAAAATAATGGCCCACGCCAACGGCGATGAGGCCGCTGAGCAAATGTTAAATGTGATGAGCGATTTAAAAAACGAGGGTATTCACCAGCCTCGCTCAGTTATGATCCACGCCCAAACCGTGCGAGATGACCAGCTGGATAGAATGAACGCGCTTGACATAATTCCGTCTTTTTTTGTTGCCCATACTTTTTATTGGGGCGATTGGCATCGCGACTCAGTTTTAGGCCAACAACGCGCCAGCCGAATTAGCCCACTGCACTCCGCTAGCACAAAAAATATTCGTTACACCATCCACAACGACACACCCATTGTACCCCCGGATATGGCCCTGCTGTTATGGACCGCAGTCAACCGTGAAACCCGCAGTGGTAAAATTCTAGGCAAAGCTCAACGAGCCACGGTGATGCAAGCCCTAAAAGCCATAACCATCAATGCCGCCTACCAGCATTTTGAGGAAGACCAAAAAGGTTCCATCAAAGTCGGCAAACTAGCAGATCTAGTCATTCTTGATCGCAATCCTCTGCAAACCCCAGCCCAAGAACTTAGGCATATTAAAGTTATGCAGACAATAAAGGCCGGAAAAATTATTTACACAGCACAGTAAGTTATCGGTATTTTTCTATTGTTTGAAGGGTTCAGTATAAACGGCGGTTTTTTGAAGCCCGTTTATGCCGAGCCTAACCATCTTAGGGTTGGTCAACTTGCTTAGCAGACTGCCATTGAAGCTGATAATTTCACCATCGATAACGTAGTTGCTGTCGTGCTGCACTTTTACCTTGGAGTAGGCAAGCAGTAAACCAGCCGACGAACCTGGGCATAGGATTATTAAAGCCCGCAGCTGGGGCTTTAATAATCCTATCGGCTAGTGCACCGGGTTACTATAGGCCTTGCTGATGTTGACCACTTTCATCGCAGTGAACTCATGAAAGCCTTCTTCACCCCACTCTACCCCTATACCCGATTCTTTGGCGGGGGCAAAAGGTATATTGGGACCAAAGGCACAATGGTGGTTAACCCACACGGTACCGGAATCAATACGCGCCGCAACCTCGCTAGCACGGTCAAGATTGCTCGACCAAACCGAACCACCCAAACCAAATGCCGAGCTATTGGCCCTGTCGATCACATCATCTAAATCGCTGTAACGTACAATCGGCAGAATAGGGCCAAAGGGTTCTTCATCCACCACGGCGGTACCGTCTTCAATATCACAGACGACGGTTAAGGGTATACAAAATCCAGGCTGCTGGGGTATTTCACCACCGGCAATAATACGCCCGTGGGCTTTGGCATTTTCAATATAACCACAGACCTTGTCGAACTGCATACGGTTTTGCACCGGGCCAAACTGCACCCCCTCTTCCAAACCGTTACCCACCACAGCCTGTTTGGCTAGGGTGGCAATATTTTCACACAGGGCATCATAAATACTGTCGTGTACATAAAGACGTTTAAGGGCGATACAGACCTGGCCGGAATTTAAAAAGGCGGCACCAAAAATACCTTCCGCCACTTGCCCAGGGTCAACATCATCTAACACGATAGCCGCGTCGTTGCCGCCCAGCTCTAGGGTCAAACGCTTTAAGGTGCTGGCGGCGCTGGCCATTATTTTTTTGCCCGTTGGGGTAGACCCGGTAAACGAGACCTTGGCAATACCAGGATGAGTGCTAATAGCCGCACCCAAATCATTATTATCGCAGAGGATATTGATAACCCCCGCCGGAAAAATATCTGTGATTATCTCGCCCAGCAGTAGCGAGCTCAGCGGGGTAGTGGGTGCCGGCTTAATAATAACCGTATTACCCGCCATGATCGCCGGGGCAATTTTGTATAGCGTAATCAGCAGCGGAAAGTTCCAGGGGCAGATACCTGCAACAACACCTAGGGGCTGACGGTGCATTTCTATGCGTTGGCTATCATCTTCGCTTAGTACTTTCGCTTCGATACTTTGGTCGGCGAAATAATTGGCGAAGATCTGGGCAAACATCACCTCGTCCCGTGCCTGAGCCAAGGGCTTGCCCTGCTCTTGGGTTAGTAGCCGGGCAAACTCTTCGGCCCTTTGTTCGAGTGCCGCGGTTAATTTTTTGAGTAGTTCACCACGTTCAGTAAAACTGGTTTTACGCCAGCTGGTAAATGCTTGCTGAGCAGCCTCAACCGTTTTGTCTAGCAGGGCCTGGTCGGCCACTGGGCATTGTGCCAAAACTTCTTCATTGGCCGGGTTGATTACATCGATGCTGCTGGGTCCTGCCACCAATTCGCCCGCAACTAACATTTTATACTGTTTCATTTCACCGCCTCTTTTACTTGTTCGGATTCCATCACTTCACGCATTTTGAATTTTTGAATCTTACCGGTCACAGTCATCGGAAACTCTTCAACAAAGCGAATGTATTTAGGCACCTTGAAATGAGTGATTTTACTGCGACAAAAATCCCGTAGTTGTTCTGCCGTTATACTCTGCTGCGATTTTAGCTGAACCCAGGCACAGACCTGCTCGCCAAATTTGGTATCGTTTACACCAAACACCTGTACATCTTGGATAGCTGGGTGGGTGTATAAAAACTCTTCGACTTCACGGGGGTAAATATTCTCACCGCCGCGAATAATCATATCCTTTAAGCGGCCCACCACTTGCACGTAACCTTCGCTGTCCATAATGCCTAGGTCACCGCTGTGTAACCATCCTTCCGGGTCAATGGTTTCGGCGCTGCGTTCGGGCTCATCCCAATAGCCTTGCATAACCGAATAGCCGCGGGTGCAAATTTCACCTTTGCTACCAATCGCTATGGGCTGGCCTTGCTCATCGGCAATTTTCACTTCCAGCCGCGGCCCCGGCTTACCCACGCTGGCGACGCGTTTTTCAATCGGGTCATCAATGGCGGTCATATGGTTTACCGGGCTCAGTTCGGTTTGGCCATAGGCGATCAATACATCTTGCATATGCATAGTGCCTATAACTTTTTTCATCACCTCTTCGGGGCAGGGCGCGCCCGCCATAATGCCGGTACGTAGGCTGCTAAGGTCGTATTGGTTAAACTCTGGGTGATCTAGCTGAGCGATAAACATGGTTGGTACACCGTGCAAGGCGGTGCATTTTTCTTCGGCCACGGTTTGCAGGGTAGCGACGGGTTCAAACGCTTCCGCGGGAAAAATAGCGGCGCTGCCATGGGTGATGCAGGCCAGGTTGCCCATCACCATGCCGAAGCAGTGATATAAAGGCACCGGAATACAAAGCCGGTCTTGCTCGGTCAGCTGCATGCCATCGCCAACTATTTTGCCGTTATTTAAAATATTGCGATGGCTTAAGCTGGCACCTTTTGGCTTGCCGGTGGTACCGCTAGTAAACTGAATATTAATAATGTCATTACAGGACTGTGATGTCGCCAGCTGCGCCAGCTGCTCTTGCTCAGCGGCGCCACCGGATTCACACAGCTCAGGGAAATTCAACATACCCGCTGTTTTAATGGCTCCCATACGGACCACACTGTGCAAATGGGGTAATTTTTCTGACCGCAATCGATCGGCCTCGGGCTGGTGCTGAGCTAACTCCGGTGCTAGTTCTTGTAACATTTCCAAATAGTTGCTGCTTTTAAAACTGTCGGCACTGATGATGGTTTTACATTGGACTTTATTGAGGGCGTATTCCAGTTCATAGACACGATAAGCCGGATTGATACACACCATAATGGCGCCAATTTTTGCGGTGGCGAACTGGCTTAAACACCACTCGACACAATTCGGCGCCCAGATACCCACCCGGTCGCCCGGCTTAATGCCTAGGGCTAACAAACCCGTGGCCAGTTTATCGACCTGGGTTTGGTATTGGCGGTAGGTCCAACGAATATTTTGATGTTTTACCACCAGCGCCAAGCGCTGGGGAAACTGCTCTACGGTGGCGTCAAAGGCCTGGCCTATAGTGGTTTCGACTAGGCTGTAGTTTTGCGGGCCACTTAGCTGGCTAAGCTGTAATTCAGTCATTTGCCCATTCCTTTTGTCGTAATTCTATACGCCGAATTTTGCCACTAACGGTCTTAGGTAAGCTGGTGACAAATTCAATTTTGCGTGGGTATTTATAAGGCGCCGTAATCGACTTAACGTGTTGTTTCAGCTCATGCATTAGCTGTTCGCTGGCGGTAGCACCACTGGCCAATACCACAAACGCTTTTACCACCTCGCCGCGATCCGGATCGGGGCTTGAGACTACAGCAGATTCAATCACAGCATAATGTTCTAACAGCGCGCTTTCCACTTCAAATGGGCCAATACGATAACCCGACGACAAAATCACATCATCGGCGCGAGAGACAAACCAAAAGTAGCCCTGTTCATCGACCGTGGCGCGGTCACCAGTGATATACCAATCACCACGAAAGCAGGCGGCGGTTTTGTCGGGCTGGTGTTTATACTCTTTAAATAAACCCAGTGGCGGATGAGGTTTAACCTTGACGGCGATATCACCTTCTTCTCCGGCCGGTAGAATATTACCCTGCTCATCAACTACGGCCAGATTTATACCCGGCATAGGTTTACCCATGGAACCATATTTGGGTTTAAAGCCCTGCATATTGCCGCACAGAATAACCGATTCGGTTTGGCCGTAGCCATCGTAAATGGTAATGCCGGTGGCTTTATTCCACACCTCGATAACCTCGGGGTTAAGTGGCTCGCCGGCGCCGACGCAATGGCGCAATCTATTAAAATTTGTCTGTTGTAAATCTTGCTGAACAAATAAACGGTAGACCGTGGGGGCAGCACAGAATGTGGTGATATCGTATTTGGCAAACAGCTCTAAACTGGTAGCAGCGTTGAACACCGGGCTATGATGAACAAATATTGCGGCACCTTGTAACCAGGGCGCGAAATAGCTACTCCAGGCCGCTTTTGCCCAACCGGTATCGCTGAGGTTCCAATGTAGGTCATCTTCATCGAGGTCTAACCAATACTTGCCAGTAGTGGTATGGCCCAGCGCATAGATATGATTATGGATGCACATTTTGGGGTAACCGGTTGTGCCGGAGGTAAAATAGCACAGGGCATCTTCATCGGCGGCGGTCAACACCGGGCTAAACTCGGCACTGGCTTGTTGGCTCAGTTCATCATAATCAAGGCTGGCGTCAGTACTGCCGTCGACACTAAATACGCTGTGCAAACTCGGGCACTGCTGTTTTAGGCCCTCAAGTTTTTCCACATTGTCGATATCGGTAATCACGCAGCTGGCTTCGGTGGCGTCAATTCGGTAGGCGATATCTTTACTCGAAAGCTGAGTCGTCCCCGGTGACGCCACGGCGCCCATACGTAGGCAGGCCGTCATTGCCTCCCACCAGGCGAGTTGCCGCCCTAAAATTATGATGACGGTATCACCGCGTTTAACACCCGCGGCTTGCAAACAATTGGCTACCCGCTTGGAGGCTTGGCTAAGCTGGCAAAAACTAATGCGGCGCTCATTGCCCTGCTCATCTAACCACAGCAGGGCCAACTTATCCGGCTGTTGCTGTGCCCATTGATCAATAACATCGTTGGCAAAATTGTAATTTTCTAAACGCGGCAGCGAAAACTGCGACCGAGCCTGCAGGTAAACATCATTCATTGCAGTCACTTTTTATTAGTTGGGTAGAAATACCACCAGCCTTATACACTTAACTCACCCATGGTGAGGCTTACCACTTTCTGCCGGCCATGGTGAGCCTTACCACTTTCTGCCGCTCATGGTGAGCTTGTCGAACCATCTTGCTAACCTGAACCAGCGGCTAAGCTGCTTCGGTTTAGTTACCCCAGGCGTAGTTGAATGACACACCCCACCAACGGGGTAGGCCGTAATAGTTTTCAACTAAACCAAAGCCACCCACAGCCGGTTCGCCCGCCAAGTCAAAGGCCATGGTGCGATATTCTTCATCGGTTAAGTTATTAACAAAGGCATCCACACGCCAGCTCTCGTCCTCACTGGTATAACTGATCCGGGCATTACTCAGCACATAGGCGTCTTCTTTGGCGACCGGGGAATTTTTCAGCTGGAAGTAATGTTCATCCATATAAGTGGCATCGAGCTGCACCGCCATACGGCCACCCATTTGCTGCCATTCATAACGAATTAAACCATTAAGATTCCACTCAGGGGTTAGTACTGCGGTGCGGTCTGTGGCTTCACCACTGGGCAGGGTGTAGGCGTCCTCAACATTGTTGTCGATAAAACCGGCACCCAGCATTATGTCTAGACCTTCAGTCGGGGTGGCGAAAATTTCGATCTCGGCACCCTTAACCTCGGCATCGGTATTAAATACATAGGTGGTTAAACTTTCTAAGGCAAAGGCCTGGTAGTCTTGATAGTCGTAATAATATGTCGCCGCGTTGATGCGTATTCTGTTGTCATCACTTGACCATTTAACACCTAACTCGTAGGCATTTAATACCTCCTCATCAAACTTCATCTGGCTGGTGGGACGGCTGCCGTTGTAAAACAAGGTAGCGTCAAGCGGGGCATTAAAGCCACCGGCTTTGATGCCCCGGTTATAACTGGCATAAACCAAGGTATTGTCGTCGGGTTTCCAGTCTAATTGCAGCTTGGCAGTAATCAAATTTTTGTCTATCGAGGCATCGCCGGTGTCGCCGTTGACGGGGGCTTCACCAAACCCAGTGCCACCAGGTTCATTGCTAACCTGCTGACCATTGAAGGTAAACAGGGCGCCGCCCAAACCCAAGCCATCGAGAGTACTAACGGTAGCGCTATCGGTGGCCGAAAATAACGAGGCGTATTGTTTGTAGTCGGTGGTTTTATCTTCATTTGACCAGCGCACACCGGCATGCACGGTAAACTCTTCATTTAGGTCAAATTCGACCTGACCAAAAAATGCGGTCGATTTGGTTTCGGTTTTAAAGGGGCTGTACAAGCCCAAGGTATCTAAGCTGGCATCATCTAAACCGAAACCTGGGAATGCGGCCCGGAAGAAGTTGGCGGCAATACCACCATTGGCAAAGTCACCTTCAATACTGAGATAATAAGCACCGGCAACCCAGCGCATTGAATCACCTTCACCACTTATTCGAATTTCCTGGGACCATTGATCCAAGTCGCTTTGCAAAAAGAAAGAGAAAAAATCATTGGGGGAGGCGTCAGAATCTTCTAGATAATCTTTCTCCAGGCTTTGAAAATCGGTGATACTCACCAGTTCAAAATTATCGAACTGCCATTTAAAATTACTGGTAAAGCCTTGGGTTTCCACCCGGTTATAGCCGATGACGTTATAGGCTCCAGAATGCACATCACCATTATTTTCTTGGTAAGCGGGTACCAGCGAATCGCCTAGGCCCTGCAAGTCTGCACCGTTAAAGTCTTCACCCAAGCCGGTTGTAGCATTTACCCTAGCCGAACTGTGTTTGAAAAAACCCGAGTCAATATCCTGGTCTCCGGCCTTAAGGCTAAGTAGCCATTCGGCTTTTTCAAACTCAAACAATAGCTGCCCTCGCACAGCCCAGTCGTTGCCATTATTAAGGTCCTTACCAACTCGATTTTGCACATAGGCATCATGTTTGTTGCGCAAAAATGACAATCGACCAGACACAGTATCAGTAATACCGCCGCCCACAGCACCTTCTATTTTAAACTGGCTGTTATCACCATAGGTAACATCGACATAACCTTCCGTTTCTTGGCTGGGTTTGCGGCTAATATAATGTACTAGGCCACCCGTCGCGTTGCGACCGAACAAGGTGCCCTGGGGGCCACGCAAAATTTCGACTCGCTCCATATCAAATAGCTGGAAGCCGGCACCAGACGCTGCGCTCACATAGGCTTCGTCGACATACACGGCAACCGGTGATTCTTGGTGATCGCCAGAAAAATCATTTTGGCCTACACCACGAATACTGGTGAAGAAGGACGATGGGCCGTTAGGCTGGATGGTCGTCACACCCGGGCTCATAGCGGTTATTTGTTGGGCGTTGTCGTAACCCAGCTGCTCTAATTGGTTGCCGCTAAACGCGGTCACGGCAATGCCGACATCTTGCAGACTCTGTTGACGTTTTTGCGCGGTAACAACCACCTCTTCCAAAACCGAGGCTTGGGCTTGGCTGGTAATTATCGAAGCAGGGATAGCCAGCGCTATCGCAAATGCTAGTTGAGAACGTTTCATTGGACTTCCTCTCTTTTAAAATCATTATTTTTATGGGTCAACCGTACTATATTGATTATAATTAGGTCAAGTGTATAAATTTTATTTGTTCCTAGTAACGGCAAAGCCCTAAAGGAAGCAACAATTTGTTATAGTTACTGGTCTTGTGACCAAAAATGCTAAGGAACTGTTTTGGCCGATACAAAAATTCAGAAAAACGGCGTCTACCAAAAGGGCAAAACCCGGATTAACGATATTCTCGACGCGGCCTTCGGCTTGTTAGTCGACAGCGGCTACCATAATTTTTCTATGCGCAAAGTTGCTGAAGCGGCCGGTATCAAACTCGGTAATTTACAATATTATTTCCCCAGCAAGGCCATGTTGGTCAATGCCATGCTGGATCGCACCATCCAAGTCTACCTAGACGACTTTGATGAAATTCGTACCCACGGCAACGCTCGAGAGCAATTCGTCGAACTGATTCAACACGTCACCAACGATTTAACCAAAAAACAAACCACCCAATTTTTTCCCGAGCTATGGTCGTTGTCCAACCATGAAAAAGACATCACCGGTTTTATGGATCAAATGTACGCCAAGTATCGTAAGATACTCGGCGACGTCATCGCCGATGTGAACCCTAAGTTAAACGCCAAGCAGGTAGAAAGGCTGGCGCTATTTATTTCCGCTTCGATCGAAGGTCATACCGTTTTTATTGGCCACAACAAACCCTGGACTCACGAAGTTGACAATATTACTCACATGGCTACCCAAAGCTTTTTGTGGCTTATCGAGAAAGGCGATATACCTAAGGCCTAGCCCGGGCTAAAAGCCCTGTACCAGTCTTGCTCGGGTTCCATCAACATCCACTAATAGATTGGCCCGTAATGCACCCACCTCGGCGGCGTTATAGGGTTTAAAGTCACTACCCAGCTGTTCGGTGCTCATGGTGGTCAATATCCAGTTAAGCAATTCAGCCAGTTCTTTATCTGATAAGGGTGAGTTGGCCGAGCCAGGAACGCGCACTAAAAATTCCCGCCCCCCTGCTACACTTAAAAATTTACCGACAAAATCTTTCATGCTTGGCACGCTGCCAGGCAAGCCACTGCCATCCGCTAAATGGCAACCTTGACAATTGATCATATAATTCATTTTTGCCTGGCTGCTTGCCGATGCAAACATCGGCAGTAGCAAAAAACAACAAAGTAATATTTTCATTGCTGCACCGGTTATTTTAAGCTTGGCTGCTGTTGCAACAGCGTTTTTCGTAGCTGCGCATTACTCAATGGCGACCCACCCTGTTTTAGTAACGCAGCCACCTCGGTTATCGTAAACGCCTGCCAATCCTCGGTCATATTGGCTTGGTCCAACTCCTGCACCAAATAATTCAGTAATTCAGTAATTTGCTCTGCCGTATAAACGCTACCCTGGGCAGGCATAACACCCATATAGTGCGCCGTGCCGATCGTGATTGGGCCCATTAAACCTTTGTTGATAACCTTGACCAAGTATTGCCGGCCGAGCGTGGTAGCGGCCATGGCGGCGACTCTATTTTTTAGCGGCGGAAAGGCACCGGGCACACCAGCACCGCTGGGTAAATGGCAGGCGGCGCAGCGCTGATATTGATCACTGCTATTGGCCATGGAGAAAGGCAGTAAAACTACCCAGGCTATAAAGATTATTTTTTTAATCATAGTCATTATCCCGGCTAACTCGACGTATCGCTGGCCACACCTAATATGATGGCCGTTGAACAGGTGTATACAGAACTCGATGTACCCAAACACCAATTGGTATCGTTATTGGTTTGGGCTCGATAAATTGGCGTATCGCGCTCATTACGGTTACACAAACAGCGACCACAACTGGTTTTACCACAGCAGTCGTTATAGGAAATAATATAGCTCTTACCATCTTCTGGATTTAAACAAGTACCAATCCAGGTAATGGGTGACATCTCTGTACCCGGTGGGCAAGAATTTTTTGTACCACCACAACAGCTGCATAAAAACCCATCGATGGCACAGTAACGCCAATAGTCACACTGGCTGGGGTCACCCGGATCGCCCGCTTGGCCACTGTCTTGTGCTGCCACACCGGGATACATACCGGTGCTTGGCGTAGCCGCCGAAGCTCTAGCAACCGGCAACAACGGTATTGCCGCCCCACCCACTAGCAATGCCCCCATTCGGGTTAACACGCTACGCCGTGACGTTCGTTGCGCCAGGCCTCGAGAGGATTTTACTGTTAGTGCATCTAACCATTTCATTATTATTCTCCGATCACTGCTGCCCGGCCTATTTCAGCTAGACTTAATTGTAAGGTTTTTAGCCCGGCGTTCTGCTTAGGCTTTGACTTCGATGGTCAGACCATTATCGTCAGCACCGGCTGCCATATAACTTTGAATAGAATCAATACCCAGCTCCATCGACTCAAATAGGCTTTCTAAATGTTCGCGTGAGTTAATAATGCCCATGGATGCCACCTTGCCGGTCTTGTCGACCAACACCGCATAAGGTAGTTTTGCCACACCATATTGTTTGCCTAGGTGCTCCGACAAGACATAGGGGAAATCAGACAACTGATATTTTTCTATAAAACTTTTATGCTCCGGCTCGGGCCCATCACTCGCCAGGGTAACGTCTAACCAGTTTTTTTCTGCGGCCCGGCTGGACTTGAGTACCGGCAATAGAGTTTTACAGACCGGGCAACTAGGCGATAAAAAGAACATCAGCTGAGCTCTCCCGGTAGCTAGGCTGTTGGCCTTGCCAATAAGCACCCGCTGCAGGGTGTTGATGTCTGCTAATTCCAGCTCCGGTGCATCCATACCTACCTTTAAATTTTGATCAACCATCAGCGCTCCGGCCGGGGCAACTCGCTCGTACAAAACGCCGATCTGGCGGGCCAGCGCAAACACTAAAAACGTAAGGCCGATAACGCTTAGCCATAAAATAATATTGGAGACAAGTAGTAAATTATTCATAGTGATGTCCTTGTTGGCTAGGCTGCTGGCCAGCTTTGATTTGTTGATGGTTGACCCGTAGCTGGATAATGGTGTGATAAAGAGCAATGCCAAAGCAGCTAGCCAATAACGCCACTACCCAAGCAGTAAGTTCTGTCGGCAGCTGTGCTTTAAGCAGCAGTAATATCATCACCAGCATTAGCAGCGCTAAATTTCTGAGTACTAAAAACCACGTTATCGCTTGGCGATTATTAGGCCCATTACAGCCACAGTCTAAATACCGCCTGCCCCGCACTAGGTTAACCGCTATGGCCAAAGCATACGTGCCTAGCAATGCAGCCATGATCAATACCGAAAAAATAGCGGTGGTGGGTATTAAGGCAAAAACACCGGCCAGTAACTCAAGTCCGATTAATGTATAGCCACCGGTTTTTAACAACGGCACTGGCAACAGCTGATAGTCGGCGATGCTTTGCCTAAAATACGCTGGGTTTTGTATCTTGCTAAACGCCGCGTTGAGAAACAGATAGCTCAGTAGTAATTGGGCAATGTTTAAAAGTAATGTCATGGGCTACCTATTTCTTTACCGCATGTAAGGTAAACGGCATAGCCGCTGCACCGCCAATCATCTTCAGCCACTCGCCATCACGGGCACGATAGATATCCAATTGCATATCGCCGTTGGTGACCACCATATAAGGATTTTTGCCACGGGTGACCTCTACTGATACGCCCCAATTTTTAAGGACAAATTTCATTAAGCGTTTTTGTTTTTTGAGATCATAAACCCAGACTTCACTACCACCCGATTTATGGCTGCCATCAACACCGTCTTTATGCATAATAATATAAGCCCGACCAGCATCATCGACACTAGCAATTTGCCAGCCACCGGGTCGCCAATTTTTTTTGGCTTCTTTGTTAGTCAGCAACGACCAAGACGGTTTGACCTTAGGCTTGCTGCCACGTAAATCAAGCGCCTGCATCTTGCCTTTGTAACTGGGGAAGTGAGCCTGGCCGCGGTAATAGATTGGCTTATCAAAGAGCGGGTCTTGGTCGACATTGAAAAAGGGTGGCACTTTATCTTGGCTGAGTAGCTGGCCGCTTTGATCGAACTGCGCGGTATAAATTGAGCCATTACCGCACAAGGAAGAGAAGCCGCGCTTGCCGCTGGGGTAAACCAGCCCACAACCGGGGATTTGAGTTTCGCTGACAATTTTTCGGCTGTTCAAATCAATCAGGCTAACCGAGGCTGCGGGGGTAAAATTAAATACCGCTAAAAACTCGTCGTCGCCAATCAGCGCAATGCTAAAGCGATGGCTAACCACCAGGCCACGTTTAGCGCCGGGCAACACCACTTCGTCAATTGGCTTCAGGTTTTCTTGGTCGTAGATCGTCACCACATCATTGCGCGTGCCCCGGGTGCCACGGGAGTAATGAGTTTCGGCCACATAGAGTTCACGCCGCTTAGCCGATTGCACAAAACTGGCAAACTGAGCTGCATCCATAGCGCCAAGGTAATTCTTATTCTTTGGCGCTACATCGATGGCGACGACCTTACCGGCAATCAAAGCGGCAAAGTTGGCATCGTGGGCAAAAATCAAACTATCGGGATACTGGGCTGGCATGGTTTGAACACTGGGCATGGGCTCGGCCGGTAGTTCCGCTAATAGTGATTGCCAAGGGCCGAGTAGCGCCAGGGCGATTAAGCCTCTCTTTATCGTTCCAGCTGACATAGGTTTACCTATTGCGTGTATGTTATTTTTTAAACATATTAGGTCGGCTGTACTATTTATGTCAAGTGTATAGTTTTTATGTTGATCGACTCCATCTAAGTTTCAGGAACTATAGGTAATTAAATCAATGGGTTAGATGAAAACCCTTAAAGGCTAGCTATGTTTGCAGAAAGAATCAGCTGACAAAAACAAGGAAATGAGGGTGTAGTGAGCTAAAGACAGAGCCACCTAGGGCTATTTCATGCTCAACTAGAATCACGCGATATCGGTAAGTTTCGCTGCCCTAAGTGAAATCGCTCGGGCTTGGGGCTGGCCCGCAGTAGAGCTGTTAAAAGCCCAAATTGAACCCGCTAAACCAATAGTTCGCAAAACAGCTGTGGGTCGATATTGCCACCGCTCAAGACTATGGCCAGGGTTTTATTTTGGCAGTCCAGCTTGCCGCTCAGCAACGCCGCCAGAGCAACGGCCCCACCTGGCTCGACCACTAGTTTTAAGTTCTTCCAGGCGAATTTAACCGCGGCACGCACCTCGGTTTCGCTGACCACTAAGCCGGCGGTGACAAAATGTTGGTTGATTGGAAAGGTAAGCTGGCCAGGCGTTGGCGCTAACAATGCGTCGCAGAGAGATTTGTTGTGGCTATCATTGGCTTCGCGCTGGCCCGACAGTAGGGAGCGATGGGTATCATCAAAACCCTCGGGTTCAACCGTATAAAATTCTATCTCGGCGCGTTGGCTACGAATTGCCATGCTATTGCCGGCACATAGGCCACCGCCACCGCAGGGCATTAATACCGCATCGATATTGGCATCGGCCTGCAGCAAAATTTCTAAACCAACGCTACCTTGGCCTGCGATCACATAGGGGTTGTCATAAGGCGCAATGATGGTGGCCCCGAGTTTTTCGGCCAAGGCCTGGCCAATGGCCTCGCGGTCTTCATTATAACGATCGTAAAATACCACCTCGGCGCCATAGCCGCGGGTATTATCCACTTTAATTTCTGGCGCATCGGCGGGCATCACTATGGTCGCCTTGACGCCTTCCCGCTGAGCGGCGGCAGCCACCCCTTGGGCATGGTTACCCGACGACCAAGCCAGTACACCGGCATCACGCTGGGCTTGGTTCAGCTGAAGGATATGATTGATAGCGCCGCGGTATTTAAAAGAACCGCCGTGCTGCAAGCATTCCGGCTTAATAAAAACCCGAGCGCCCACCGCTTGATTAAGCAAAGCATTTTCCAACAGCGGCGTAGTGAGCGCATAACCCTGTATGCGTTGGGCCGCTTGTTTTATATCATCAAAATTAACAGCGAAACTCATGCGTTATCTCTTTGGCTAGATTGAAGGTATTACGACCGAGCTCTAATAGGCAGTCCAGGAATTAAACCCCGAGTAGATCCGGCATAGTTTGAAAACTGTTGCGGGAACATTTTTTGTAACATCGCGTCTTCCAAGCGTATTCGATACAAGCTTAAAAAAACAAGTACGGCTGTTAATATTATTGCACTGACGCTGCTGGTAAAAATTGCCAGACCACTGCAAATCAGTAACAAGCCTAATTCCGATGGGTGTCGAACGATAGAGTAAACACCGCTGGTAATTAAGCGGTGTTTATCAATACAGGAAATATGGCTAAGAAAATAGATATTCAGGTGTTTTATCGACAAAAACCTTAAAATTACCCCCGCTATCACGGCTACACTACAACATAATATTTGCACGCTATTGGCCGGTAAATATTTCGCACTGTCATAAATACATAGCCAGAACACCAGCAGAACAATAATACCCATTAGATAGGGCAGCCCAGACTTTTCTGCCCGGTTGCTGCGCTGGTAGGTAAGTTGCTGGCTAGCATATGATTCGGCACAACAAAATACGCTCAGTAACAAATACACTAACCAGGTAGCGGGGTGACTAAAATACACATCTAGGCCAACTTTCACCCATAACAATGGCAACGAGACAAGAAAACCATTAACAACTATCCCTAGCAGCAACTGCCAAGATTTAGGCACTGCTGATTACGCCCTGCAAGTGCGCCTTACTCATACCTAGTAGCTCACCAATTTCCGCCAGCATTATTTTTTCTTCCTCTTGAAATTCACCATCGGCCATGGCCACATGGTAGGCGGCGGTTATCACTCGCTCTTTGCCCTCATCATTTAGACAGCCCTGTAAATTTGTCAGCGCCTGCTCAAAGCCCTCGTCGCTTGCCTCAATGGCTTTAATTTCTTCTTTCAGCTGGAATTTCCCCAGTTTTACATCCGTAATTTTTTGGTATACCTGCAGTACGGTATCAATCTCGGAATCGTCAATAACGCCGTCGGCCAATAGCATTTGTATCATCACGGTTTTGATCGCACTAAAATATTCGGCTTCAATGGCCTCGGCGTTGGCGGCTGGGTCGTAGCTTAAAATATCGGGGTTGTAGGTGTCTTTACAGCTTTTGCATTCAACATATTCACCCAATTTATCCAGCGGAATTAGAGGAATAAAATACAGAGTGAAGAATCGACGAACTCGCTTTAAACCGTAGTTTTGTAACGAATGACAGGAAGGGCAATTAAAGTCGCCCTTTTCTGGGGTGGTGGTTATACCCCGGGTTCCAAAAATAATCATAATACGTTCCTTATATTATTAGCGTCCATTGCTCATAGAGCCGCGGCTTCCTGCCGGCCCAGTAGCCCTGTCATCATATACCTACGGAAAACAAAATAAAGCCATCGCCTGGCTGATAACGACCATCTAGCCGTTTAGTGTTCAATTCCACACTTTAGATGCAGAAAGCTGATGCGAGGCATTAACCCGCTAGGTCGAGTAAAGCCTGACCACTTAGGCGATAGCCCACCCATTCATCCTGCGGTTTGGCCCCGAGTGATTGGTAAAACTGAATAGCCGGTTCGTTCCAATCCAATACACTCCACTCAAAGCGACCGCAGCCTTTATTGACCGCGACTTTGGCCAGGTGCTGCAACATGGCCTTACCGGCTCCAGAACCTCTGGCAGCCGGGCTGATATACAGGTCTTCCAAATAGAGGCCGTGTTTGGCCAGCCAGGTCGAATAGTTAAAAAAGTAAACCGCATAACCAATAGGCTGGCCGTCTTGCTCACAGATAAGCGCCTGGGTTACTGAGTCTACTGAAAAAAGAGATTGTCGTATTGTGGCGGCCGAGGCTTTCACTTCATGCTCGGCTTTTTCATAACGGGCCAAGTCGATAATGAATTGTAAAATTAGCCCGGCATCTTGCTCTGTGGCCGGACGGATTTTTATATTATTCATACAAACTATACCCATTTATAAGTTGATTTTCATACTCTTGTTTAGCCGATTACCAATTAATTTTAAGGTAACGCCATCGACAACCATAAACCATTGCCCATCTTCTTGATAAGGCGGTCTGCTGACCTTAAACGTTGTTGTTAGCGACAACACCCCAACCACCAGTTCATCACCTTGATAGGACTTAATCGGGCCATCTACTTTAGTGGTGTATTTTGCGCCCTGTTTCATTCTTACTCTGTGATAAACGAGCCGGCCATCCGCGCTGATGGTGATCGTCATATTTTTGCTATGCCAGTAACCAATGTATTCTCTTTTATCCTCCGGCACGGGCTTGGCACAGGCAGAGATAAGTAAAATCGCAATTAGCAGCAGAGATTTAAATACGCTTTTCATTATCAACATTCCCTAACTGCCTTTTTACAAAAATATATTCAGATACATCACTGACAATTAATTAAATCTACTTATAGCGCCAAAGTCTTAGCTGCCGGTAGCTTGCGTATTCTTGGCCCTCCAGCATTAACAATTGCATTAATAATGGCCGGCGCTACCGGCGGTACGCCGGGCTCGCCTACACCTCTTGGCGCATCATCGGCGGGCATTAGGTGAATAAATATTTCTGGGCATTCATTCATACGGGTTAAGCGATAGCCGTCAAAATTAGTTTGCTCAACCTGACCATCGGCCACGGTGATTTCGCTGTATAAAGCGATATTGGTACCAAATATCATGGCGCCTTCAAGCTGTGATTTTACCCGGTCCGGGTTGACCAATTGGCCGGCGTCGCAGGCACAATGCAATTCCAATAGCTTTGGCTTGCTGCCATCCCATTTAACTTTCGCCACCACCGCGATGTGGCTTAGAAAACTGTAGTGATAGGCCAAGCCATAACCAATGCCTTCGCTCTTATCCTGGTGCCAGCCAGCCCGCTCACACACCGTATTGATAACGGCTTTGGCGCGTGCGGTTTGCATAGGGTATTGTTTGATATCTTTGCCGTAGTTGCTGTATTTTTTTAACCTGGGTTGCAGGTTTCTATCCGCGCCAATGGCTTGCAGTAAAAACTGCTTGCTGTCGATACCCGCTTTGACGGCCAGCTCATCAGTAAAACAACCATTGGCAAATGCCAACGGAATATTGATGACCGAGCGCAGCCAACCTATGCGCATATGCGCCACCGCGGTTTGCCTATGTAACTCAACATTGTCGACGGCAAAAGGAAAATCGGTAAAGCCTTGGTCTAGCTCCCAAGCGGCCATGCTATCGGCTGGGCCAAAGGTTGCGCCGATAGAAGGGAAGGCCGTTCTGCCTTGCCAGCTGGTGATATTACCTTTCTTATCCAGGCCCGCTTTTAAGCGAGTGGCATTAATCGCGTGCAGATAATCAAATTGCATATCATCTTCACGGCTCCAGGTAACTTTTACCGGCCGCCCTAAGGCCTTGGCCAAAATGGCCGCCTCGACCACAAAGTCGGGTTTAGATTTACGGCCAAAGCCGCCGCCCAAAAAAGTGACGTGCACTTTAACCTGCTCGGGTTTTAAACCCAGCTCCCTAGCCACTGAGCCCTGGGCCGATTGGGGTGTTTGGCTACAGGCCCATATCTCACAGCCATCGGCGCTTAGCTGTGCAGTAGCGGCTACTGGCTCCATCGCCGCATGGGCCAAATAGGGCACCTGATACTCGGCTTCAACGATGGACTGGGCCTGGTCAAATGCCTGCTGCACATCGCCATTTTTATAGATTAACTTGCCCGGCTGCTGATTATCTTGCTTAAGCTTTTCTTGGTAGCGGCCTGAATGGTGAGCCGCATTGTCACCCAAATGCCATTCGATTTTTAATTTTTTGCGGGCCTGCTGGGCAGCCCAGGTATTACTGGCGATAACCGCAACGCCTGGCAACGCATTAAAGGCAGCGGGTAAGGGTTTGCCTGCTATTTCAATCACATCTATCACCCCTGGCACTTTTTTCGCCGCGCTGGCATCCAGTGATTTTAAACTTCCGCCTAATACCGGGCAGCGTTCAATACTGGCATGGACCATATTGGGCAGTTGCACATCCACGCCGAAGTCGGCCTTGCCTTGTAACATCTCGGGCATATCGACGATGCTTAAACTTTTGCCTATATAGCGAAAGTCTTTACTCGCCTTGAGCGCTAGGGAATCTAATTTGGGCATGGCTTGTTTGGCCGCAGCGGTTGCCAGCTGGGCAAAGCTCAAGCTCTTGCCACTGTTGATATGAGCAACTTGGTGAGCACTTACCTTCAGCTCTTCCGCCGCTACACCCAGCTGGCTGGCCGCCGCTTGGCGTAACATTTCCCGCGCGGCGGCGCCCATTTGACGCATGGGCACATAAAAGTCACGCACACTGCGCGAGCCATCGGTATTTTGTGAACCATAAGCGCTGTTACCCTGGCCCTGTACCACCTGGACGCGGCTCCAGTCGGCGCCCATTTCATCGGCCAATACCTGCGGCAAACCGGTACGAATACCCTGGCCCATTTCTGAGCGGTGGCAAACTATGCGTACGGTGCCGTCCAGGGCCAGCTCAACAAACAAATTTAGGCGTAAAAAATCTTCGTTGTTAGTTTTTGCTCCAGCAATAATATCTGCGGGTACCGCACGGGGCGCCGCGCTACTGCCCAGGCTGGCACCCAGCATTAAACCACCACCGGCCAAACCGGTGGCCTGGATAAAATCACGACGGTTCAGTTTTTTTAATAGGCTGCTCATGACGGCTCTCCCTGACCTTTAATTTCGGCCGCCCGCTTGATCGCCTGACGGATTCTAGGGTAGGTGCCACAGCGACAAATATTACCGCTCATAGCCGTATCGATATCATCGTCGGATGGCATTGCATTGGTGGCCAGCAAAGCACTGGCGCTCATCATCTGCCCCGGCTGGCAGTAGCCGCACTGAGGCACATTGGCCTCGGCCCAGGCCTGCTGCACCGGATGGCTACCATCGTCCGAAAGACCTTCAATGGTGGTGATCTGCTTGCCTTCGGCGTAGGCAACCGGAGTCAGGCAGGCGCGCATTGGGTTACCATCTATATGAATAGTGCAAGCGCCACACAGGCCTTTGCCGCAGCCATATTTGGTGCCGGTTAATTGCAAGACGTCGCGCAAAGCCCATAACAAAGGCATTTGCGGGTCATCGTCAAAACGGTGGGCGGTGTTATTCACGGTTAGGCTAATCATAATGGTCTCTTTATATCGGACTCTTTTTGACTGGGCGTCCGCTGGAGCTGCGGACTTAAACCCATAAGTTACGCCAGAGCGGGCACCGGCTTCAATAGTTTATTTGTTAAGCCGGGGTTAGATTGAGCGTTGCCAGGGGCTTAGCGCTCAGAGAAAGCTAATTTGGCCGCCAAAGCGGCAAAACTGCCGGCAAACACACGTTGCATGTATTTAATACTGTTGGGTGAATTTTGTACGGCATGGCTGACCGCGTGAGCTAAAAGACCGTAGCCAATAAATACTGCCAGGGTCATCGCCATAAATACTAAACCCAGGACGACCATATTCATTAAAGGTAGGGCTGCACTGGCGGGTACAAACTGGGGTAAAAAAGCCAAGAAGAATAAGGATAATTTGGGGTTAAGAATGTTGATCAAAAACCCTTTAAAAGCTATCGATAGCAAACCCGTTTCGTCTTGCTCACCTAGCTCCATCGCTGCGCTGTTTTTCCACATGGCCCAGGCTAAATACAACAGATACACCACGCCAATATATTTGAGTACCTGAAACGCCAAGGCGCTGGTATGCAGGACTGCGGCCAAACCCAGAATACAGGCCAGCATTGATGGGATTATACCCAGGGTACAACCCATGGCAGCCGCGACACTGGCACGACCACCTTTAAATAAACCCAAAGAAATTGTATAGATGACCCCGGTGCCGGGTATTAAAACCACGATTAAGCAGGTCATTAAGAATTCAACAGTTATCATATCAGCACCTGTTTAGCTCAAAAGCATAGAAATTATGGCCCAGAACCATAACAACTTGGCTCCGGCCAAACAAGCTTGCCGCGTCTACTGGAAGTGTAATTAAGACAGTTGGAGCCATGGCAGTAACCGCCCCTACCTAACCCGGATATACCAATAGGCCTGCATTTTTGCGGCAAAGTCTGCACCTGGGTATTCAACCCGACCATTGTTACGACGATTGCGCGCCGAAGGCCATGGGTCGCGGACCACGACTGATTGGATAACTGGCCCTCTCGGCGACGAGGTGTAGCTCACGGCCGTTATAACAACGGCATGGCCGCTATTTGGGCCGGAGCGATAACCAACAATCACCGGCCGCCCCTGGCTTAACTCGCGGACCAATATCGACGGCGTCGGCGCGCCACGGTTCACTGATGCCATAACGCCATAGTTGCGGCCACGGTTATCAACATTCCAATTATTTAAATTTGCCGTAATCACACCAAAACTGCCGGTCCAGTTAGGTAGCCGACCATAAGGGTCGCGGCCATAGGTGCGGGCCACTATCTGTTCTTGCTGAATATTGACGCCATAATAGTTGAGCACCATTTGAATCGACGCGGCCCAACACCATTGGGAGTTATTTTGTGCGGCAGCGTAGAAGTTCATCTGCGCGGAGGGTATGCCCACATATTGGGCTTGCTGTCTTGGGTAGCCCGTTTGAGCCTGGGATATTGTTGTCAGCATTAAAGCGACAAATAACATAAGGTATTGCTGTAGCTGTTTCATGATTCTCTCCTTGGCATTATTGCTATTGGACGTGCTATTGGACGGACAGGCAAGCTAGACATCTCTACGGTGCGGTACTGTCAACTCAGCTTTAATCGGCCGGGCTGGTTAAAATAAATCATCTACTGGGTAACTTTGGTTCTTTAGCTGGCGTAACGGTTAATTTTAAGACGCCAAAATTATTGTCGTATACCATTTTTAAAAATCTTGGTTCATTCACCCGAATGATCAACTCACCGTCTTGTCTAGGAGTAAAACTCGTTTTATTTTTAATAGCTTGGCCAAGTTTAAATTGCTGGCCGCCTACTTCCCCTAATAACGCCATATATCCACTCAGCGGGGCGTAAGCAATAGGCTTACCCGAAATACTAACCACATTAGAAAGCAAGGAACGCTTGGCGCTAAAGTCCGGTCGACCATCGAGCGGGCTAGCGTTAATGGTGCAATCAACCCAGTTTTCCACTCCACTTATTGAAAAACGATAAGGTTGGCCTTTGGCTAGTATTAGCCCAGTCCTGTCATTTTTGAGGTCAGCGAAAATGACTATTTCCTTGCCTGTTACAAATTCATCTAAGCGTTTGGCGTTTAACCTTTGCTTGGCACGTTGGGAAATTAAGGGGTGCTCGAAATTACAGGACTTGCTGCCCTTGTAACTAGAATTCCTAGCTTCCACACAGGCGGAGTAATCACAGCGGTTGCCTCTATCTGCCTGAGCTGTGTAGTTTTCATTATTAATTATTTTAATAACACCGTCACAACGTTCGTTCTTGATAAAGCTGCCGATGTTTTGTGCATCACAAATTAGACAATTTTCAAATTTTTTCTCTCTAAACCAATAGGATTCATGTGGCTCTGGAGTTTTCATGCATAAGCGATCCAGCACTGACTGATGAATTTTAATAGGACTGCTTGCCGCAGTGGAGGAGTTTTTGTAATCGACATCATCGGAATCCATAACACAGAGTTTCCCGGATGAGCCTTTCAACTCGGTATAGCAAGCAAGGTTACGGTTGCGTGCCCGGTAGACCA
>Ga0209395_1000028_pt1 | contig 215497 bp, 204 predicted proteins | sample GOMGulsemesocosm_3_FD_184635 | JGI IMG/M metagenome (GOLD analysis project Ga0209395, IMG submission 184635) | Methane-oxidizing microbial communities from mesocosms in the Gulf of Mexico - GOM9D Gulf of Mexico (SPAdes) (version 2) | ecosystem: Environmental > Aquatic > Marine > Cold seeps... | reverse complement strand
CTCAGCTTCTTTAGTATCGTTTCTTTAAAGGCTTTTGAATAATGTTGATATTTCATTCATTTCTATTCTACCGCCCCCTGTTTTATTATGAAATCAATTTAGACGACAACTATCCTGACACAGGGGGCATCAGAACCAATCAACACATCGCCTTTAGTTCCCCCATAATCTTTTATCTCATTCACAGGAGGCCAATATGCTGGAAAAGGGTATTGGCTCACCCAATCAGTACGGTGCTGCCCTCCTAAATAAATTCGAACATTACCTGAGATTGAACAATATGAGCCAATCTCTAGTGTACTTCCTTCATTCCAATCTCGAACAATAGGTATACCATATGTACCATCACCTACTTTATAATTTGGATATTTTTTAAGAAATTTACCTTTTTGCCTAAAGAAACGAACGGGTTTTGATTTCTTTATAAACTTCCTGATGATTTTATTTCTAATCCATCGTTCTAATTTTTTCATAAAGTTTTATATATTTAATGAAATAATTCGTAGTATTAAATTAGCACTACTTTAAAAAAATACTGTAAAAGCATTATTTCCATAACAAGGAAAAATTAAAGCAGTAAGTAAGTTCAATCCTATTGGTAAATATTATAAAATATCAGCAAACTTATTGTAATCTTAATTAACTGCCAGATTTTATGTGCTGGCCACACTCTAAAAACCTACGGTTAAAAAACCAGACCTTATTTGTCTATGAAACTTGCATTTTGCCTATATAAATATTTTCCTTATGGTGGTCTTGAAAGGAATTTTTTACGTATTTCCCAACTCTGTGCTGAACGAGGCCATTCAATAGATGTCTACACCATGGACTGGAAAGGCCCAAAACCAGACCATTACAATATTACTATTATTCCCGTTAATAGCTGGACTAATCATGGTAAAACCAAAGTCTTTGCCAAGAAATTAAATGCCATCCTTAAGCAACAAAATTATGATGTAGTGATCGGCTTTAACAGAATGCCGGGGCTTGATCTTTATTACTCTGCTGACCCTTGTTATGTAGATAAAATAAACCACCTAAAACCAGCCATTTATAAATTAAGTCCTCGTTATAGACATTTTTCAGCCTTTGAAAAAGCTGTTTTTGACCCCAGTTCAAAAACTCAATTAATGATGCTTTCGGAAATAGAACAAAAAAAATATATTGCTCATTACCATACCCAAGAACACAGGTTTCATCTTATCCCCCCAGGTATTAGTGCAGATAGAAAAAGACCCATTGATGCCGATACAATAAGAAAGCAATGGCGATCTGAATTTAATATTCATGAGGATGAAAAAGTTATTTTAATGATTGGATCTGCCTTTAAACGAAAAGGACTAGAACGAACCCTATTAGGTGTTGCATCTTTACCTGAATCATTAAAATCAAAAACCCATATCATGATGATTGGGGAAGATAACCCTAAACCTTTTCAGGCTTTGGCCGAGAAACTAGGCATAGCCAAACAGCTACATATTTTTCTGGGGAGGGATGATGTGCCACGTTTTTTACTAGGTGCTGATTTATTAGCCCACCCCGCCATTAGCGAAAATACAGGTAATGTTATTCTTGAAGCCATGGTTGCTGGCTTGCCCGTGCTTATTTCTGGGGCCTGTGGTTACGCCTTTCATGTAGAGTGCTCTAACTCTGGGTTAATTGCTAAAGAACCCTTTTCACAAGCAGACTTTAACCAAAAATTAGAAACGATGTTGACCTCTTCTGAACACTCGAAATGGGTTGAAAATTGTATCAATTACAGTCTAACTGAAGACCTATACAGTAGACCCGAAGCTATCGCTAACATAATAGATTGTTTTAAAAAATCAGATGACCCTAGTTAACAGCATCAATGAACTTAGGGGTATTGATTATGAAAGCTTAACTAATTTCAGCTTATATCTCCCTGACTTTAACCACTCAGATAGTCTATTTAAGTGCTTAAAAATCACCCGCTGCCTTCCTGGTAAACGTATTTCCTGTATTGGCCAGTGGCAAGGCAAAACTATTTTTGCCAAATTTTTTATCAGCCCTAATCGAGCAAAAGCGCATTGGCATAAAGAGCAAAAAGGATTCCAACTTTTAACTGAGAAACAAATACTTGCGCCTAAAGTACTTCATGATGGAAAACATCAGCAAGATGAAGTTTATTTTATTCTTTATGAATTCCTTGATAATGCAGATGATTTAAAACCTGTTTGGGAAAGCTCCACCCCTTCTCAACAACAGGAAATACTAAACCAATTAACACTTACAGTGGCAGAGCACCATAAGCAAGGCTTAGCTCAACAAGATTTACACTTAAATAATTTTTTAATTGCAAACAATCAGTTTTACACGCTTGACGGTGCAGACATTACAACGATTGACGGTAATAACGAACACATTGCATTTAATAATTTAGCCCTGCTATTTGCTCAATTTTATCCATCTAACGACTCTAATATCGAAAAATCACTGCAAGATTATTGCAAACTGCGTCACTGGTTATTTAGTCAATCGATACTCAGCCAGGTTAAGTCTGCCACTCTAAAAATCAGAGAAAAGCGAAAGCTGGACCGGCTGTCAAAAACCAAAAGATCCTGCAGCTTATTTTTTTACCAGCAAACATGGGATCAACAAACGATTTGTGCAAGAAAATATAGATCGGCTGAAATGCAGGCTTTTCTTGATGCGCCTGATAGTTATATTTCGAAAGAAGGTTTACTTAAAGATGGTAATACTTGTACCGTTGCCATCGTGACTATTGATAATATAAAAATGGTGGTTAAACGGTACAACATTAAGAATTGGCAACATGCCTTTGGCCGTGCTTTTCGGTGCTCCAGGGCGGTAAGCTCCTGGGTCAGTGCTCACTTATTACAATTTTATGGTATTCCCACTCCTGAGCCTGTTGCAGTGATTGAAAAACGCTGGGGGCCTTTACGTAAGGAAGCCTATTTTGTCACAAAGCTAATTTCAGGGGAAACAGGTGATCTTTATTTTAATTCAGACGAACATAGCATTGATGAAAAAAGGGCTATGGCTGAGTCGACTGTAAAGTTATTAAAAAATATTCATGGGCTTAACATTTCTCATGGTGATCTGAAAATAACTAATATTATGATTTCAGACCTACACCCCGTTATTATTGATCTTGATTCAATGAAGCAGCATGGGAATCAATCTTTGTTCAATAAGGCTAAAAAAAGAGATATAAAGCGTTTCCTTAAAAATTGGCAAGATAACCCATCCTTGGCTAAAATTTTTCAGAGCTACTTTTAATCACCATTTGCCTGAATGGCGAGGGGCATAAAAATGCAGCTCTCTCTTCCTTATTCTTTTATCTTTAAAAGAAAAGAAAAAAGTGAAGAAGAGAATTGTTTGACTCCCCTCACCCAACCCTCTCCCCGCCTGGGGCGAGGGCTTAAGAGCACAAATTCTAGGTTACAGGTGCTTTCATAAAAATGGTGTAAATACCTATGCATCTTCAAAAGGGGGGAGCTAAACAGTCACTTCTCTAGATCACCCTGTGGTAAGTTCATAGCCATAATTTATTTAAACCCTGCTTTACCATGTAATAAACTATCCATAGACAACTGAATATAGGCATGTAATTTATGCTTTGAATCTTTCTCGTGTGCCGCGTCAGTAATCAATTTTGCTGTTGATTCTTGCTCGAAGCTATACATATATAATTTTTCATCTAAACGCGGTTGCTTAACCAGCACTTTATTACCATCAATAAAGGCCGTTGTAGAATCCGACCCCGATGGTTTAATCACAGCAAAGCCCTTATCTTTAACATCCATTAAATCTCGCCCCCAACAGCCATGAGCTGCATCCCCACCTGTTAACCCTGCAATAGTGGGCGCTAAATCAACTTGAGAGCCAACCGTTAAGCTTGTACTACCATGCGTAGAAACCACATTTGGCCCAATAATAAGTAAAGGCACATGAAACCTTAATAAATCAATACCTGTTAATTGATGGCTGGTACCGAAACCATGATCCCCAAGAACAAGAAACACGGTATTTTCATAATATTTAGATTGCTTGGCTTTTTTGAAAAACTCACCCAGCGCCCAGTCTGAATATCGCATAGCGGTTAAATGCTCATCCAATGAAGCAAAACCAGTCACTTGTTCAACGGGCAATGGATCAGGCAAAGCATAAGGCGTATGATTTGATAATGTTTGTAACAAAGCAAAAAAGGGTTGGTCTTCTGGAATTTTGGCTAGCTCTTCTGCTGAACGATTAAACATATCTTCATCAGAAACGCCCCAGGTTGGATCAGAAAATACTGGATTAATAAAATCATTACGCCCAATAAATGTCTGCATTCCCTGCCCACCAAAAAAACCTCGCTGATTATCCCATGCAAAATCGCCATTATAGACATATAAACTTTGGTAGTTTCTATCACCTAAAAATTTTAATACCCCAGCAAATTTGGTATCCCCTTCAGGTTGCTGCATTAAATATGAAAATCCAGGTAAATTGGGGAAACACGCCATTGAAGCAAACATTCCCTGATGGGTGTGCGTGCCATTAGAAAAAAAGTTTTTAAATAACAGTCCCTCTTCCCTTAACTTATCAAACGCTGGCGTAATATCACCTTTATGCCCAAGGCTACCAACAAACTCTGCACTAAAGCTCTCCATTAAAATCATAACAACATTCAGCGGCTTAGTAGATGAAGAAACGCCATCCCCAGCATGGTAAGTACGATAAATGGGGGAATGATCGCCTTCAATCAGGCTATCTTTCTCAGTTAACAATAACTTTCGGGTAACCTCTACCGCTTCAGCCTTCGGCATTTTCTTTAGCCATTGCTTCTGTTTGTCATATTTAAACTCAGAAATAAAAGCTTTTGTCAGTGTGTAACTGCCATTTAAAGCCAAATGGTTGGCAAATAAGTATTCACTATGAAAAGCATCACCCCAGCGTAAAGGAGGCCCCTGTCTTAAAGTTCCTCGCCCGGCCAGTACTGTACTAGCAGCAACTAAACAAAAAATACCAAACCGTATCGCATAGGATGAGGCTCTTTCTGCTTGCTCAGTAGCGCCTTTACTACTCCGAGATAACATGAAATAAAATAAACTACTTATCACCGCCACTAGAAGTAAATAACGTACCACAGGAAAGCCATACCAGATCATGCTTAACACAGTGCCCGTATCTTCCTTAATATACTGAAAAGCTAAACTGTTTAACCGAACATGGAATTCATGATAAAAATCAAGTTCAACAATGGCAAAGAAAGTAAAAACAACCGCTACAAATGTTAACCATATCACTGCCCATGCCTTTCTGATCCCTGCTGGGTGCAATAATGTCAACACCAGGGGAATCATGACATAGGCGGTCATGATAAGGTCAAATCTCATTCCAACAAAAAATGACTGTACAATCTCACTACTTGGAATTGTTGTCCCTAATTCACTATTTCTCCATAATAAGATGCCTCGAAACAATGATTGCAAGACCATTAAATGCGTAAAAGCACTCAATAAAAACAATAAGTCAGGTTTTATATGGGACGATTTAGACAAAAATTTCATAGGTTTTAACTTAATATTATAAATTCGTGCTTATGATAACATCTTCAATGATATAAAATATCCGGCAAACTGAAACAGCCTTAATATACTTTACGAATTTATATAAAGTGTTTATTTTAAGACTGACATATTGATTTAATTAGAAATGTTCAATAAATAACTCGAGGAATTGATTAACCGCTCTCTCTACATCGAAATTATATTATTTTGTGTTTGTGGAACTAAGCTGACAAACAATACTCCGATATTATTAATATTCAGAATTCTATCTGTTATTCAACCACCTTTTACAACATAGATTCTTTTCTACATTCATTTTTCTGCTCAACATGATCCATTTTTATAGGTAATTAATTGAAGACCCATAGTAATTTAACAATCTACTTTATTGGAACCTGGTTATTTAGTGTATTTTTATGCACTCATTTTTTACAAAGCATTCCAAATGAGACATTACGTGACCAACTCCATTCTTTATCCATATTAATAACGTATGGGATGATGTATCAATCTCCCGCTTTGGCTTGTTATTTTCTACTCCGCCGCTGGCCACTCATTGCAATTGTTTTGACTGTCTTAAGCTCCGTTTTAGGTCATTTATTTGTATTTGCAGATAGTCATTTATTTGATTTATATGCGTTCCATATTAATGGCTTTGTGTGGAATTTATTAACCACCCCTGGCGGTATAGAGTCTTTAGGAGCTGATCAAACTAGCCCAACACTGATATTAGGCTATCTATCCGTGCTTTTTTCAGTGCATTTTGCCAGTTTATTTCTTGCCTTTAAAGCCCCTGGTTTCCATATTCCCTTTTCTAAGATTGTTATATTTTTCTTTCTTATTACCCTGGTTGACAGGGGAATATATGGCTTTAGTCGAGCTAAATTATATGGCCCAGTCATGGATCGTGGTGATGCTATACCGCTATACCAGCAAATGAAAATGAATACATTTTTAACCTGGGCAGGCGTAAAAACCTCTAAAGCATCAACCATTAAATTTAAAGAAACCAAAGGCCATCTAAATTACCCAAAACAGGCGATAGCCTTATCAAAAGTTGAAAAGCCTTTTAATATTGTCATGCTTATTTCTGAGTCAATGCGCTGGGATTTATTAAACCCTAAAGTGATGCCTCACATGACTACTTTTTCAGAAAAGTCATGGAATTTTACCTCTCACTTTTCTGGTGGCAATGGGACTCGCCAAGGTTTATTTTCTTTATTCTATGGTATTCCTGGCAATTATTGGGATATGTTCCTACGCAAACAGCAAGGACCTGTACTATTTGATGTACTAAAGCAGTACGACTATCAGTATTTTATTTATACCAGTGCAAAGTTTACTTACCCTGAATTTAATCAAACTATTTTCAGTCAAATCCCTGCAGATAAATTAATCGAAAATAATACAGGAGAACCCTGGAAACGCGATAAAGCCAATACCACAGCCCTGATTAATGATATAAAAAACAGAGACCCTTCAAAGCCTTTTTATGGTTTTTTATTTTATGAAGCGACCCATGCTCGCTATTCATTTCCTGACCATGCCGTGGTCAGCGATAATTATCTAAAAAATCTGGATTATGCAGGTTTATCACGTAAAGAGCTTGCGCCTCAAATCAAAAGTATGAAAGCCCGTTATGATAACTCTGCTCATGGCATTGATATTCAACTACAACGCGTTATTGAATACTTAGAAAAATCCGGTGAAATTGATAATACATTGATTATGGTAACTGGAGATCATGGTGAAGAATTTATGGAACGTGGGCGCTGGGGACATAACTCTGCATTCACTGATTGGCAAGTCAGGGTGCCCATGATTGTCTGGATGCCTAACAGCCCTGCCAGAACGATAAATGAGCGTACCAGCCATATGGATGTTAGTACAACCATTCTCAGCCGGCTTGGGGTTAATAACCCTGTAACAGACCATAGCTTAGGGATTGATTTATCTACGCCACAGAAAAACCGGAACATAACGGTTGCGAGCTGGACAGATATTGGTTTGATCAATGATTATGGTAAATTAGTCATTCCATTCAAATCGACCACACAGCATCAAAACCTAGCGACTGATATTAATGATCAGCCTGTCAATGGTAGTGACCTGGCCTTAAAAATGAAACCATATATCTTTAAAGCACTAAAAGATGCTCGCTATTACAGTAAATAAAAATATATTTAAGGCGCGATGTTCGCGCCTTAAGGAGCCTCTGATTAAGTTGGTTAGAATTTAGCGCAGAAAAAACGGTCGCTATTTTTCATGAAGTGAGGGGTAATAGTTGCTCTATTGCGCCGATCTTCGTGGAAAATATCGGCCGTTTTAGCAAGCTAAAAATAATTGGACTTGATCAGAGGCTCCTTAAATAGTTATTAAAAACCATCGTTCAATAACAACCACAGGATTATATAAAATCAGTAAACGCCTGATTCTTTGGCCTGTGGTTTATTACTAGCCATGTTAAAAATTATACTTGTACGGAATTCAACCAGACATCATGCTTATTACACATACTTAAAGCATAAAGTGTCCCTTTATAATTATTTAACTCAAAAGTTGAAATAGGGGCTTTATCTTTTGTTGGATCAAACATCTTCTCAGCTAGAAAGTTAAAATTTTCATCCAGCAACACATGCTTAACAATATAATGCTGATAACTCTCCATACCATGTGCAGTCACCACCTGAATTGAGACCTTAGCATTCGACTTATCTACATCAATATTGGGTAAGTGACCTGCAATTTTCTTACTCCATCGTCCAGGGTTCTCTTTGGTGTAAAAAACACCACCTGCCATACTTTGTTTACCATTACCCGCAACTGCAGTAGCAGGAGCAACGATACTTGCACCTAAACCTGCAACACCTAGCGCTATAAAATCACGACGTTCCATATTGACCTCTCAAAAGACTATCCAGATAAAGCATTAATAGTATCACTAAAAATCCAGTGTATAGCGCTTAATAATCATAAAATGTAATACAATGCTCTGTTTAAGAACATAACCCCCATTCATAATAATAAATAATGCATTATTTAGAGCCAAACCAAGATTACCGTGACAGCACCTTACGAAAAGATACAGAGCTATCTGTTGATGAGCTTAAAGCCGATGCAGAAAAACATTATGATGATTGTTATAACGATTATTTATTTGCCTGGTGTAATAAAGAGAACTTAGCTTTGCATTATGGCTATTGGGATGAAAGTACTAAATCTCACCATCAGGCTTTAATTAATAAAAACCAGGTTTTATATGCCTTAGCGGGTATTTCTAAGACTGACCATGTTTTAGATGCAGGATGTGGTATTGGTGGAAGTTCTATCTGGATGGCCAAGCAACATGGCAATCAAATGACAGCAATTACCATCAGCAAGCAACAAACCCTACATGCCGCTCAACATGCTAAACGTCAGGGTGTTGCTGATAAAACCAACTTTCAAGTCTCTGACTTTTGTCAGACGCCTTTTGCAGATGAATCTTTTGATGTGATCTGGGGTCTAGAAAGTGTTTGCCATGCCCTGAACAAAGGCGATTTCCTAAAAGAGGCTTTTCGTTTACTACGTCCAGGAGGCAGGGTTGTTGTTTGTGATGGGTTTATTACACGCCGCGAATTTTCTGACGATGAATGGCTGGATATTGTGACTTGCCTTAATGGCTGGGCCGTCCCAAACTTATGTGGCAGAGATGAATTTACTCAGTTATTGGAACAAAATAACTTTACTGATATTGCTTATAAGGACATAACGGCAGAGACATTACCTTCAGCCGATTATATGTTCAAAGTTGCCAAACGATTAAAACCAGTGCAATTACTTACGCAATGGCTAGGCTTACGCTCTAAAGCTCAAACAGCAAACTTTAAAGTTGGAATTGCTCAGCATAGGCTTTTTACTGATCAACTTGTTGAATATGGTATCTTTACTGCAACCAAAGTTTAACTATATTTCTTATTAAATAAGGCGCGGACTAATGTCCGCCCTCCTTAATTAATTTCATTTTCTGTATCTAAACTACTTTCATTTGGCTTCTTTAGCCCTAAAAGTAGTAATAGCTTTTTTGCGCCCTGAATAACAGGAATAGCGCCACCCATTGCAACAGCATCAACTAAACAATACCATGCAGCAACACCGCTTGGGGGATTCCCTTGAGTCAAGGTAGAAGCAGGATCAATTGCTGCCCAATTCCATGTCCCGAGATAAGTCCCAATCAATTCAACCCATGTGGTAATAAAAAAAGCCCCTAAATACACCATCGGCGAGCGCCCCTTAAATAAAAACACTAAGTAGATAGAAAATAAAACAGCGCCTATCTGGTCTTCTCGCCCAATAACTGCAAATAAAGCTAAAATAGCCCATGCACCTCCCACTAAAACAACAAAAGCGGCAATTGCTCTAGCGTGCTTTAAAAAGAGGTCAGTACGCCCTATTACTATTGCAGTTAAATACACTAAACCATGACCTGCTGGAACAAACCAGGGAAGGTTTTCTAAGCGATAGGTATATCCAGCCATATAAATAGAGGCAAAATTTTCTCCAATTGTCGCAAATGTTACTGCAACAAAAACTTGTGCTCTAACATGGTTACATTCACCAATTAGTATAGCAATTAATGAGACCCAGCCAGCTACACCCAAGGCATATTGCAACTCAATGCTTGCGACTGAATCAATAGAGAAACATAAAGCCACTGCTACAAAAGCAAATGCAATAATATAATAATCTCGTTGTTTATGAACAACTTCAATATCGACGGCTGGAAAGTACCTTAGCATAGAACCTCTTTTTAACCCTGAGTTATGATTTCTGCTTTAATGAAATCAATTAAAAAATTTAAATAAAAATATATGCGACAAATATATATCTTATTGCCTTACCAATAAAAATAGCAATACATGAAAATATTAGAGGTAACTTTAACCAGCCACCTGCAAAACATAAACCGTCCCCTACCACTGGTAACCATGAGAAAAATAAAGTCCAAATTCCCCATCGCTTAACAACAGCGAGTGATTTTTGTTTTTTTTCTGATAAGACACTTTCTGCAGGAAATTTTTTTGCAGCCAGGAAACCAAGAAACCATGTGGTAAAAGCGCCTAACGTATTTCCAACCGTAGCAATCAGCACTAACTTCTCTACATTAAACTGATTTTCTGAAACCATATAGGCTAATACAGCCTCAGACCCTCCTGGTGCTATTGTCGATGAAATAAAGGCACTAAAAAAAAGGCCCCATAAAGCTAATAATTCTTCCTGCATTTATTTTTCCCATAAAAAAACCCCTGAAACCAAATGATTCCAAGGGCTCTTCTTTATCGTGTTGACTCTATCTACTTATTTGGCAAAACCAGCTTGATAAGACCCAGAATTAACTTGGTCACTAAGCCAATAGCCTGAGCAATCATTTCAAAAACTACGCTAACAACTTCACCCACAGCCATGCCTTTAAACTTTCTGGATAGTATTGGAGCAAGTACTAAACCAGCCGCTAAACCGATAATCAAGATACCAGAAATAGCAGACTCATTTTCTGCCGCTGCCATTTTAGCCGCTGCTTTTTCTTTAGCCGTTGAAGGCTTTTTAAGCACTTTTTCTGGAATACTATTGCTATAGTCATCTTGAATAACGTTTGCAGTTACCCCTGGAATACTCGGTAAATCACCACTGCCTTTGCCAATTTTAAGCTGGCCTTTCATTCCCTTTTCCATATGCTGTGAAATATCACAATGCACCAAATAAGTTTTATCATTTGGAGGGAATATCAAGGTGCCAGAAATTTTACCTGGCCCAGTGACTTCAAGATGAAACATGCCTTTAGGATATAGATACCTAGGTAAGCCATGCATCATCCATTGATGACGAATATTATCATCATTAACAAAGTGAACCGTTAATTTAGTACAGGGCTCGAATTGGTATTCCTGTGTATCAAATGCAAACATTCTACCAGGAAATTCTTTCGCATATTTATGCCCAGCGTGAACAGTGATTTCTTCAGTTGCAGCAATTTTGTCACATCCACCGGGTAAAGTGTCTGTGTTTTGCCCCATCACCATGCCGCCATCCATATCCATCAGATGTCCATCACCATGATTCATCAGGTTGGTATGATCCAGAAATTCTTTTTTAGCAAATGCTGAAGAAGAAACTGTTAAGGCTAATATTGCTGTTAAAAATAACTTTTGCATATTAGTTCCCCCCTTTAGATGAAATCATTGCCATAACTTTTTCACGGTTTAGGAACAATAAATATAGCGCTATACCAAGAAGTAAACCAAATAGAAAATTACTGATAGAGCTATCATCTTCAGCACCATTAGCACTTTCTTCTTCTAAAATAGATTTTAGTGATTTTGGCCCTGACTCTACAGCCATAGGTGCAGCCGCTGGCGGTGCTTTATAGTCACTCGCATCAATTTCACCTAAACTATTCCATTCTCCAGCCTCTTGCCAGACGGGTAGTTTTCTACTTTGAAATGCCTTAGTAAATAAAGGAACAATGCTCTCACCAATCGTTTTTGGTAAGCCGACTTCATTTAGATATTTTTTATAGACTAAAGCACTCACATTACCGCCAGGGTTCTGGCCATTAGTCTGAATACCTTTTTCTCTATGATCATGAAAAATCCAAACGCCTTGACCATAACTATGCAAGCCATCATCAACGGTGCTGATTTTTAAATCATTCCGTTGAGCCGGTGCAATATCATATATATCACGCATAATCTGTGCAGCAGGATTGTGTAGCACACCATCATAATGAGTAATCGTCGCTTTATGTCCATGTGTATGCAAAGCTAATTGCTCACCCGCACTATTGAACACTCTCATTTTAATGTTTTGATCAGGCTCTGCGACAATAATGGATTCCCTTAATGTATAAGGAAACGAACGACCATTAAGTGTGTAATAATCTTCCGTTGCTTCACCCATATCATATTCACGATTCATTTTTTTGGCTATTAAACGAGGATCATTATATTTCTGAATAATATCGTGTAATTCTTTGTCCATGGCATGATAATGTAAATCGTACTCACTATCGTAGTCTTCAAGAATTGCTTTTGATGGATGTCTAACCTGGCCAGCACCTACATTAAAAGTTTGTACCCAGTTATTTGGACGATTTTCCTCAACCACAAACATACCAACCAGACCCATTGCTAAATGTACATGAGTCTGTACATGGCAATGATAAACAAATGATCCTGGATGTCTTGGACGAATTTCATAGGTTTTGCTGCTTCCAGGCATCACCATCTTGTCACTAGTCTGTGGTACGCCATCATTACCTTCACCCGAACTATCTACCCAAGGGTGATCGACACCATGTAAATGAATGGTGTGAGGAAAATAATGACTATTTTCTAATTGAATCCAGACGACATCACCTTGTTCTACCCGAATAACAGGAGAAGGTGCTCTCAAAAGAGGGTTAGCATCAGTACCAACAAAGCTATTGGTCGCCATACCACGTGATTTAGGGGCAAATACCCACATACCGGGCTGAATACCTGGCGCAATATCAAATGTTGGGACTAAACCATCAAAATCAGGTGAATGGCCATTTAATTCAGCCACTTCTAATTTAATAATAATGAGATCTGGATCGCCATCGCCATCCATATCATTCTTTTTAATAATCGCATCAGCTGCATAATAGGTGTTCATCAATGTTTCCATTGAAATATTATTGGTACCTTTTACTTCTGCTGCAATTTGTGCGGGATTATCAGGATTACACCGCAAAGACTCCTGAATTTTCACACCTTCAATCGTTTGTGCTTTACGCCACTCGGGCTCATTAGCACTACAAACAGTCTCGACCGGACCTTTATCTACTTTTACTGTTTTAGGTAAACCTACTGCAGCTGATGCCAAAATTGGCAACAGCGCAACAGCAGCACCCAAAAGAATACTTAGGGGTTTTTTCTGCATTATATATACCTTATGTGCTAAATCTTATTTAAGACTTGTTGCATCTTTAAAATATGCATCAACTTTCTTTTTGAATCCCGCATTTGATAAATACAAGGTATATAGACCTGCTAACAACGCCACTAAATACATAATGTAGTCTGTTGAACTCGTTGGAGTACCCGTTCCCGCTCGGAAACTCATATGAGCATCAAGTCTTCCACCATCATTTTTATGCAATGTAATGTGGATCAGGTATTTACCTGCTTCTGGAACACCATTTGGTAAAGATAAAACCACAGTACCTGATTTATGTTTTTTAGCTTCTTGAAAGAATATACGAGTACCCTCTGGCTCTTTAGTTACTTCAAACTCAACAGCCATATTACGATATCTAATATCCTGGTAATCAAAAACCAATTGAGTCATTGCCTCTGCATCAGGAAGGCTTCCACAAAACTCATCTCCTGGGTACGTTTTAGATTGATAAGCTGTGTAGTGAATCCAGTGGTCTGGCTCTAATTCAAACTTACACTGATCGGTATCTGTACCGGCTGCACCACCATGAGCCCATAACACAGATGAAAATAACAAGCCTAAAAGACCAAGGAAACTCTTTTTTAAAATTTGTTTTTTATTCATGATACCTTCCAGTTTTTTTAATTATATTTTTTATGTTCTTAGCTTAATTACACCACAAATCGTAATACCATACTACTAAAAACAACTTCCAACTTTAGCACAACAAAACATGCAAAGAAAGAACAAGCGTGCCGTATAAGAATGTGCTAATCGCATTCTATATCATAAATTAAGTTAATGCTAATATAGATTTATAGATAAATATATTTGCCAATTCAAGCTTCTTTTCGTAGACTGCCCATTACTTTACTATGCTTGGATATTACAATGCCTTCTTTACGCGCCTCTTCTGAATGGATCGCCCTTAAACAACACCACAAAGAAGTTTGCAATTTATCCATGAAAGAGCAGTTTGCTAGCGACAGTACCCGCCACAGTACACTTTCATTAAAATTCAATGATATTCTCTTTGATTTTTCCAAAAACAGAATAACAACGGACACCCTCCCCTTACTACACAAACTTGCCGAACAAGCCAAGCTGGTTGAAAAAACCAAGGCTATGTTTTCGGGGGAGATTATCAACACCACTGAAAATAGGGCTGTTTTACATACCGCCCTTCGTAATAGAAGCAATACGCCTATCTATACTGATGGTAAAGATGTGATGCCTGAAGTTAATCGAGTCCTTGCTAAAATGCGTATTTTCTCCGAAAAAATTAGAAATGGCGAATGGCGAGGTTATACCAACAAAGCGATTACAGATGTTGTTAATATTGGTATTGGAGGTTCTGACTTAGGCCCTAAAATGGTTACAACAGCTCTTGAGCCTTACTCTACGCCTAACCTAACCACCCATTTCGTATCTAATGTTGATCAGACCGATATTATTACTACATTAAAGCGACTTAACCCAGAAACCACCCTTTTCTTGATTGCCTCAAAAGTTTTCAATACCAAAGAAACCATGACGAATGCACATACTGCACGAAAATGGTTACTCAATTCTGCTTTTGATAAATCCGCGATCACAAAACATTTTGTAGCCATCTCTACTAATGAGAAAAATGTTACAGAGTTTGGTATTGACGCCGAAAACATGTTCGAATTTTGGGATTGGGTTGGTGGTCGTTATTCTCTATGGTCTGCCATCGGCTTATCTATTGCTATTTCAATTGGAATGGATCATTTTGAAGAGCTTCTGATGGGAGCCCATCTTGCAGACCAACACTTTAGAGACACACCACTAGAAAAAAACATCCCGGTCACCATGGCCTTACTGGGTATTTGGTATAACAACTTCTTTAAAGTTGAATCCCACAGCCTACTTCCCTACGATCAATCTTTATACTTCTTTGCTGATTACTTTCAACAAGGTGATATGGAAAGTAATGGCAAGTCAGTGACGACCTCTGGAGAGCCGATTGATTATAATACGGGGCCTATTATCTGGGGACAACCAGGAACAAACGGTCAACATGCCTTTTTTCAGCTGATACACCAAGGCACAAAATTAATCCCTTGTGACTTTCTTGCAGCCTCTCAAGGTCATTATGACTCACCGGTTCATCATGATATCTTAATGTCCAACTTTTTAGCTCAACCAGAAGCCTTAATGAATGGCAAAACAAAACAACAAGTCGAAAAAGATATTGGTACTGCTGACCCTCTTTTAGTTATGTCTAAGGTTTTCCCTGGTAACAAACCCTCTAACTCATTCCTATACAAAAAGCTTACCCCTCGAACACTAGGTACTCTTCTTGCCTTTTATGAGCACAAAATCTTTACTCAGGGCGTTATCTGGGATATAAATTCATTTGACCAGATGGGCGTTGAGCTTGGTAAAGTCCTTGCAAAAGCCATTTTGCCAGAACTAAAAAGTGGCGAAAACATTCAATCTCACGATGCTTCAACTAATGCGTTAATTAATACTTATAAAAAACTTCGTGATGAACAATACACGAGCTAATTTTCAGGACTAAAATAAGGTTAATAAATTGTCGAAAAACACTCTCGCGTTATTTATTAGCCTTATTAGCTTAATTTTCCTGACTTCCTGCGATGATTACTCCCCATCTCACATTGGCTTTTCCAGGCTTGAACAAATTAAAGCAGAAGGCGTATTAACGGTTCTCACCCGCAAATCCCCCACTACTTTTTACAAAGGTGCAGACGGGCCGACAGGGCTAGAATACGAATTAGTTAATTTATTCGCCAAGCACTTAAAAGTAAAAGTCAACTTTGTTATTCCCAATACTTTTAACGAAATTTTAGAACACATTGCGGCAGGTAAAGCTGACATTGCAGCAGCAGGCCTAACCATTACAAAACAACGTAAAATGGTTATGCGCTTCACCCCTTCTTACCAAAGCATAACCGAGCAAGTTGTTTATCGATCAGGCAAAAAAAGACCGAAAAAAATAGCCGATTTAAGCAAGGGCATTCTTGAAATAGTTAAGGGCAGTAGCTATATCGATACCTTACAAAGACTTCAACTTAAATACCCCGCACTAAACTGGAATATTAATACCGAATTAAATACCGACGGTTTACTCTATTTAGTTAATGAAGGCTTAATTGACTACACTATTGCCGATTCACATCAGGTGAGTGCAATTAAGCGTTTTTACCCCAAATTGAATGTTGCCTTTGATATTACTACTCCCAGACAACTTGCATGGGCCTTTCCGCTATCTGAAGATAAAAGCCTTTATCAAGAAGCATTAACTTTCTTTGAGTCCATTAAGAAAGATAAAACTCTCGACCATTTACTTGAGAAATACTATGGCAATGCTGGAAACCTCAGTTATGTAGGTAATTGTAAATTTCGATTACACATTGAAACCCGACTTCCGAGCTATGAAGCATTTTTCAGAGCTGAAGCTGAAAAGCACACTATTGACTGGAGACTACTGGCTGCCATTGGTTACCAAGAATCTCACTGGAACCCTGACGCGACCTCACCTACTGGCGTCAAAGGCCTTATGATGCTAACTCAAAGCACAGCCAAACAGCTTGGTATTAAAGACCGAACCGACCCAATACAAAGTATTTCTGGTGGGGCTTTATATTTTAAACAGAGACTAAAAATAATTCCTAAGCGCATTCAAGATCCAGATAGAACCTGGTTTGCCCTGGCATCCTATAATGTTGGCTTTGGACACCTGGAAGATGCCCGAATACTCACACAAAAACGCAAGGGCAACCCTGACAAATGGCTAGATGTTAAAACATCTTTACCCTTACTCAGCAAAAAAAAATGGTACTCACAAACAAAACATGGCTACGCTAGAGGGAACGAACCTGTCCATTACGTTGAAAACATTCGAAGTTATTATGACTTGTTAACCTGGCTTACAGAAGAAAATCAGATTGAAAAAAATGTAATGTCTTTAAAACCTGAGCAAAGTGAGAATACTAAAAACAAAGCCCTTAGTTTTGAACCACCTACATTGTAAAGGCATTGCTTTATGCTCGTTTTAGTCTAGGACTGAGGATAAAATATCCTCAGGTTAAATTACTACGTTTCTTTGCAGCTTTTCTCTTTGCCTTAAAAAAATCAACTAATTGGCTTGAACACTCGTGCTCAAGCACTCCGCCTCGCCAGTCTATTCGATGATTCAAAAAGTCAGCCTCAGCTAAATTTAAAGCATTACAGACAGCTCCGCGCTTAGCATCAAACGCACCAAAGACCAATCGCTTCACTCGTGCATGAGAAATGGCTCCCATACACATAACACAAGGCTCCAAGGTGACATAAAGCGTACTATCAATCAATCGATAATTCTCTAACACAACCCCAGCTTGACGCATCGCAATCACTTCCGCATGCGCCGTTGGGTCATGTGTCTGTAATGGCACATTCCAACCTTCTGCCACGCATACATTATCTTTAACCAAGACAGCACCTACAGGCACCTCTCCTTGCTCTTCTGCGCGTTGAGCCAATCGGATAGCATATCGCATCCATTGTTCATCCATGCTATCCATTACTGAGGCTATTTTATTCCCATTCTATCGTTGCAGGTGGCTTGCCTGAAATATCATAACAAACCCGTGAAATACCCGAGACTTCATTGATTATCCTACGTGAAATTAAATCTAAAAAATCATAAGGTAAATGAGCCCAGCGAGCAGTCATAAAGTCGATCGTTTCAACAGCACGGATGGCGATAACATAGTCATAACGTCGACCATCACCCATCACCCCGACTGATTTTACAGGTAGAAATACCGCAAAGGCCTGACTCACTTTTTCATAAAGATCATGAGCATAAAGTTCTTCAATAAAGATAGCATCTGCCTGCCTTAACAAATCAGCATATTCTTTTTTAACTTCACCTAAAATCCTAACCCCTAAACCAGGCCCTGGAAATGGATGTCGAAAAACCATATCAGCAGGTAGACCTAGCTCTAAACCCAACTTTCTGACTTCATCTTTAAATAGCTCTCGTAAAGGCTCAACCAGCTTTAACTTCATGTCTTCGGGCAATCCACCGACATTATGATGAGACTTAATTAAATGCGCTTTACCGCTTTTAGAGCCAGCGGATTCAATCACATCAGGATAAATAGTACCTTGTGCCAACCATTTTGCATCCGTTAGTTTTTCTGACTCTTCATCAAAGATCTCTATAAATAAATTACCAATGATTTTACGCTTGGCTTCTGGGTCAGTAACCCCTTTTAACGCGTCTAAATAACGTTTTTCGGCATTAACCCTGATCACATTAACCCCCATGTGCTCAGCAAACATAGCCATGACCTGATCACCTTCATTTAACCGCAACAAACCGGTATCAACAAACACACAGGTCAATTGCTTGCCAATTGCTTTATGCAATAAAGCCGCAACAACGGATGAATCAACACCACCAGACAAACCTAAAATGACTTGATCAGTGCCAACTGATTCACGTACTGAATGAATATTCTCTTCAATAATATTGCTTGATGTCCACAAAGCATCACAAGCACAAATATCTGTTACAAAACGCTTTAGAATTCGTCCGCCTTGCTTTGTATGCGTTACTTCTGGATGAAATTGCAAGCCATAAAAATCTTTGTCTTCATTAGCAATCCCTGCAATCGGCGCACCTTCGGAACTCGCTATCAACTTAAATCCAGCGGGCAATACAACAACGCGATCACCATGGCTCATCCAGACATCTAGCAAGCCATAGCCTTCAGCTGAAGTATGGTCTTCAATATCCTTTAATAACTTAGAATGCCCACGCGCTCTAATTTTTGCATAACCAAATTCACGATGATCAGAAGACTCCACCTTTCCACCCATCTGCTCTGTCATGGTTTGCATACCATAACAAATGCCCAACACAGGAATCCCTAACTCAAAAACAATCTGTGGTGCGCGAGGGGTATTACCACTAGTCACACTTTCTGGCCCACCAGACAAAATAATGCCTTTTGGTGCAAACTGTTTAACTTCTTCTGCGCTACATTCACAGGAATATATTTCACAATAAACCCCTATTTCACGAATTCTACGAGCTATAAGCTGAGTATATTGAGAACCAAAATCTAAAATTAAGATTTTATGGGAATGGATATCTGTGGTTTTTTGTTGATTCACGGTGCAAACCTATATGACTTAAAACAAATTGGGGCTCAATAAGAGCCCCAATAAATAATTTATTAGCAAAAATAAAATAACTTAACTTACCTGATAATTAGGCGCTTCTTTGGTAATGGTAACATCATGCACATGACTTTCTCTCATACCTGCACTGGTTACTCGCACAAATTTAACTTTATCATGCATAATTTCAATACTCGCACTACCTGTATAGCCCATGCTAGATTTAATTCCACCTAATAATTGATGGATAATAGCAAGCATACTTCCTTTATATGGAACACGACCTTCGATGCCTTCTGGAACCAGTTTTTCAACACTATCTTCTTCCTGAAAATAACGATCACTTGAGCCCTGCTGTTGAGACATTGCACCTAATGATCCCATTCCTCGATATGATTTATACGAGCGTCCTTGGAATAATTCCACCTCACCAGGCGCTTCTTCTGTCCCTGCAAACAAGCCACCCAACATAATCGCGTGAGCACCTGCAGCCAGTGCTTTAGCCACATCACCTGAATATCGAATGCCACCATCAGCAATCAAAGGAACATCCGTGCCTTTTAATGCATCAGCAACATTACTAACGGCTGTAATTTGTGGGACACCCACTCCAGCAACAATACGTGTGGTACAAATTGAGCCAGGCCCAATCCCTACCTTAACCCCATCGGCACCCGCCTCAACCAGTGCCAAAGCGGCCTCAGCAGTTGCGATATTACCACCAATAACCTGCACATCAGGATAATTTGTTTTAACCCAGCGCACCCTATCTAAAACACCTTGTGAATGCCCGTGAGCGGTATCAACAATAATAACATCAACCCCTGCCTTAACTAGCGCATCAACACGCTCTTCGGTTCCTTGTCCTGTGCCTACTGCTGCCCCGACTCTAAGTCGCTCTTGCTCATCTTTACAAGCATGCGGATAATCTTTAGCTTTCTGAATATCCTTGACCGTAATCATGCCACATAAATGAAACGCATCATTTACAACTAGCACTTTTTCTATTCTGTGTTCATGCAGCAAGGCAATGGCTGCCTTATGGTTTGTTGACTCATTTACTGTAATCAATCTTTCCTTAGGTGTCATAACCGTAGTGACTTTTTCATCAAGTCGCGTTTCAAATCGTAAATCACGACTTGTTACAATACCTACCAAATCTTCACCCTCAACAACAGGTACACCTGAAATATTCTCAGCTTTAGTCAGTGCCATGACCTCTCTGACGGTTACATCAGGTGAAACGGTAATAGGGTCTTTAATAATACCGCTTTCATATTTTTTAACATGCATAACCTCTAATGCCTGCTCTTCTGCGGTCATATTCTTATGAATAATCCCTATCCCACCTTCCTGAGCAATCGCAATCGCCAGCTTTGCTTCTGTCACCGTATCCATCGCTGCTGACACCAGTGGAATATTAAGCGAGATACCTCGCGTTAATTTTGTTTTTAATTCCACTTCCCTTGGCAATACAGTTGAATGTGCTGGCACTAATAAAACATCATCAAACGTGAGTGCTTCCTGAATAATTTGCATGTCCCACCTAACCAAAATTCTTAAATTAACCGAGCATTATATCCTGTATTTATAATAAAAAGAATATAAAATAAAATATTGCTCTTTATTTAGCTATATTTAACCAAACATCATAGAATTTATTATTAATATCATCCCTATTACGCTGCAACACAAACCGCACATTTAGCACCAAAGTACAATATACAAATCATAGACTAGCGCCTATAATCTTCTTCGTTGATTCATTATGAAACAACCAATCCAGCATTGTTTATGGACAAAAGATGTACGAGAGGGGGGAGGACTTTCCTTATGCTGGGAAATTATTTAAACATTAAGATATCTATGTTTAATTTATTACTCCAATACCAAGAAGAGAGAAAAATGAAAAAATACTCAATAGCTTTAGCCATAACCATTGCACTAAGCTCTACCTCTGCTTTTGCAGACAAGGACCACAAACATTCAAGAAACATGTGTAAAGATGTTCCATCACATGCTGAACTTAAAGATGCACTAGATGCAATTCCTACAGATGCTCAAGGCGGATTTAACCTAGAGATGTGGGGAACCATTGTCAATAGAGACGGCTTTGTCTGTGCCGTTGCATTTTCTGGCGAAGATAGAGGCGACCAATGGCCTGGCAGCCGAGTTATTTCAGCAGCTAAAGCATACACTGCAAATGCATACAGCCTTCCAGACCTAGCACTATCTACTGCAAATCTATATGCATCAGGTCAACCTGGCGGTAGCTTGTGGGGATTACAGTTCAGCAACCCTGTTGACACCAAAGCTGCATACCGAGGCAACCCTAAGCATTACGGTATGAAAAATGACCCTATGGTTGGAAAAAAAGTGGGTGGCCAGATTGTTTTTGGCGGCGGCTTTGCTTTATATAACGAAGAAGGAAAAATTGTCGGCGGCATTGGTGTAAGTGGAGACACTTCATGTAAAGATCACAACTTCGGCTGGAAAGTACGTAACAACCTTGAACTCGACTACGTTCCTTTTGGTGTAAATACTGCATTTAATATAGATTCCGATCGCCCAGACACAATTATTTATGATATGGATGGCGCATCTCAAGGCAACATAGTTAGTGGAAGCGCCTTTGGCCATACTAACTGCGGCCTAGGTGAAGATGGTGTCGCAGCTAACTTACCTATAACACGATAAGCTCTAGCTCAAAAGTACTGTAGTATTTAAGAATACATCATTAGGTACTACAGTATCCTTTTAGCTTTACTCTATTACCCACCTATCAAGCATAAATAAATGCTCTTCTGTAAAAAATACTTTATAGCCCTTTTCTTTCTACTCCTAATTTTTATTCAAGGCTGTAGCGTAAAAACAGCACTAAATAAACAAGGAGAATATCTTTGCACCCTACCAGATCTACCTAGCACCTCCAATAGAGAAGCTACACTTAAAACTGCTAATACTCTAGAGATTCAAGGTGACAAGTTTTTTCTAGAAAACAGCTATCTCAACGCTTCAAACTGCTTTCAGCAAGCATCCAAAATTCGAACAGACATTCTTGGACTCAAACACACCTCCTTATTAAAAAACCTGTACAACTTGGCAACAATTTATGAAATTAGAGAAGAATACAATAAAGCTGAAAATTCATACAAAAAAGCTCTAAATATTCTAAAAAACCAACCTCGACCAGCACCAGCCAAAGTCAACAAATCCCTTGGTTTTCTTGCCGCAATACGCTACCAAAAGTCTCTTAAAAGTAATGAAACAAAACTTCAAGGCCTTTTACTTGCCTTTAATCAACTACACGACCCTCGTAATATTCGTGTTGCTTCAATTTACCATCGACTTGCAAATATATTTCTAAACCAAAAACATTTCCAGAAATCAGAAACCGCATTTGAAAATGCCCTTTCGATACTTGGGCAGCACACTGGAAACAAACATCCTTATTACGCAAAAATACAAAATGATTATTCAAAATTATTACAACAAACAAAAAGAGAAAGTGAAGCAGTAAAAATACAATTCCAGGCCAACCATATTCTTAGTGCATTCCCCAAAAAGCAGCGCACAAAACTTTACCAAACCAAATAATTTACAATGTAGATCCCCCTTAATGCTAGCAAAAAATTCACCATTTTAGATATTCAGCAAACATTAAGTAAAAACCTGTACTATCATATTTAATGAATTAATTTTACTGAGAGTCATTATGAAAAAAATATTAGGAATAGCTTTAATTGCTACATTAATTACAGGTTGCGCAATTGACCCATACACAGGCGAAGAAAAAGTTGCCAACACTGCATGGGGTGCAGGTGCAGGTGCGGCTCTTGGGGCGGGTATTGGAGCTCTTGCTGGTGGAGGCAAAGGGGCGCTGATTGGTGCCGGTGCCGGTGCAGCTGTTGGTGCGGGTGCTGGCTATTATATGGATAGACAAGAAGCTCAACTGCGAGCTCGCCTAGAAGGAACTGGGGTAAGAATCCAAAGACAAGGCGACAACCTTAAATTAATTATGCCAGGCAACATTACCTTTGCTACAAACTCAGCAAATATCAATGGTAACTTTTTTCCTATCCTAGATTCTGTCGGCATCATCCTGAAAGAATTCAACAATACCAGCATCAATATTTCTGGATTTACTGATTCATCTGGTAGTGACAGCCACAACCAGACTCTTTCGGAAAACAGAGCTCACAGTGTTTCCAGCTACATTGTTAGAACAGGCGTTCAACATGGTCGCATTCAAGCACGTGGTTTTGGTGAACGCTATCCGGTTGCTTCCAATAGCAATTCCATGGGACGCGCGCAAAACCGTCGCGTAGAAATTAGCATTCGCCCTAGATAAAGCTAAGAGCAGGCGAAAGGCATAAGGCCAAAGACGAAAAGAACTAGATCAAGAGCAACTCGGAACGCTCTTCCTTTAGCCTTTAGCCTTTAGCCTTTAGCCTTTAGCCTTTAGCCTTTAGCCTTTAGCCTTTAGCCTTTAGCCTTTAGCCTTTAGCCTTTAGCCTTTAGCCTTTAGCCTTTAAAAATTTTATCCGATCATCATTTTAAATGCTATTAAAAATAACACGATAGAAAAATATCTTTTTAATTTCTTGGCTGGTATTTTATTCGCTAGCCTTGCTCCTACTGGTGCACTCCCAACACTACAAACAATTATTCCAACCATTGCCGGCAAGTACACGTACCCAAAACTCCATTCTGGCAAAAAGGCAGCTTGCCTACCCAGCAACACATAAGCAACTACCCCTGAAATAGCGATCGGCAATCCACAGGCACTTGAAACAGCAACTGCATTTTTCATAGGTAATTGCCTAGATAACAAATAGGGGACTGTTAATGTACCACCACCAATACCGATAATAGATGATACCAATCCAATAATATTCCCCATCAAATAGTCCAGCCTCGGCCCAGCCTTTCCTCTAATCTCTTTCGACTTCTTTGACCAAGCCATTCGAATAGCAACAAATAACAAATAACAAATAAATAGCCTCTTTAAAATTTCCGCATCAATAAAATCAGCAATAACAGCCCCTACCCCAGCGCCAAGCAAAATCCCTGGTGTTAACCTTAAAACACTCTCCCATCGAATCGCTCCCAGTTTTTGATGCGTTAGAATTGATGCAATTGCCGTAAACACAATCGTTGCCAGAGAAGTCGCTATCGCCATGATCATAATCAACTCCTGATGAAAACCATGCGTTGAAAATAACCAAACGAGCGCAGGCACAATAACCACACCCCCACCCAAACCCAGCAAGCCAGCCAATAAACCAGCAACAAGTCCTAAAAGCATACTTAATAAAAAAAACTCTAGCATTGTTTTACCCTGTTAAAATCTTGTTTATATATAACTTAAAAGCGCTCAATAATGAAAACATTTTTAGTTGGAGGTGCCGTCAGGGACTCTTTATTAAACTATCCTGTTAAGGAAAAAGACTGGGTCGTTATTGGGGAAACGCCTGAATCGATGGTTAAACAAGGGTTTCAACCCGTTGGAAAGGATTTCCCTGTTTTTCTACACCCTCAAACAAAAGATGAATACGCTTTAGCTCGTACAGAGCGCAAAACTGCCCCTGGCTACAAAGGCTTCACCGTTCACGCATCCCCTGAAATCACGTTAGAAGAAGACCTTATTCGCAGAGATCTTACTATTAATGCAATGGCAATAGATGATCAAGGCAATCTCTTCGACCCTTATCATGGCCAAAAAGACCTAAAAAATAAAATTTTTCGGCATGTTTCACCTGCTTTTAGTGAAGACCCTGTCAGAATTTTACGCATCGCACGCTTTGCTGCACGTTATTCTCATCTTGGTTTTACCCTCGCTGATGAGACGCTAGCATTAATGAAGCTAATGGTTAGTCATGGCGAAACCGACCACTTAGTTGCAGAACGCGTTTGGGCTGAATTAGTTAAAGCATTATCAGAAACGACACCATCTGCTTTTTTTTACACACTAAAGCAATGCAACGCCTTACAATCAGTTTTCCCAGAAATTGACCAACTTTTTGGCGTCCCTCAACCAGAAAAACATCACCCAGAGATTGATACAGGTATTCATAGCTTACTCAGCCTTGACCAGGCCTGCCTATTGAGCCCCAAACCAGAAGTTCGCCTAGCAGCACTCTTGCATGATTTAGGTAAAGCCGTTACTGATAAGAACAAATGGCCTAGCCATCATGATCACGAAAAGAAAGGCTTGCCTATCCTTGAACAACTATGCCAGCGTTTACGAATCCCCAAACCCTTTAAATCACTTGCCATTCAAGTGATGACCTACCACACTCACTGTCATCGCTGCTTTGAGTTAAAAGCAACAACTTTAACTGATATGCTTAGCTCCCTAGGTGCATTCAAACCCTCCAATTCAACAATTAAAGACTTTGTTCTTGCCTGCGAAGCTGACTCTAAAGGCCGAACAGGGCTAGAACGCGCACCCTATCCGCAGTCTTCATATATATTAGGCGCTGTTGAGGCCGCGTGCAAAATAGACACATCAACTGCTATCAATAGTGACTTAAAAGGCCCCCAGATTGGTGATGCTATTCGGAAACTCAGAATTACAGCCATTAAAAATTATATCAAATCGGTATAAATGCGGTGGCAATAGCCTGGATAACATTTTTTATCTGCCTATGCCCTCTATCTGCCATAATCTGGGCTAACATATCTTGGGCATTAATCATTTTACCAAACAACCGCTCAAAGCTTAGGTTCACGGCCTCTGTGCCAGCAGAACTTAATAAAAGCAATTCGCCATTTTCAGCATATTTTGTACGCAGCAACCAGGAAGCCAATTCCATATTCCTTGCGCTATCATAAAGTTTTTGAGCTTCCAGCATATTATGTAAATAGAACGATCTATGCCCATCATACGAAGCTAACACCATGCCTTCCAATCCTATAATAAAGACCTTAACCCTATCTCCCTGATAATTATCATCAAATGTTAGCCTTAAACAATCAATACTGGTTTTGCCTTCCACCTCAGGAAAAGGGTCTGCGGTAATGGCATCAACAGCCAAGTCTAAACTTTCATACCCCCCTTTTTTCCATTCATGAGGATTACGCTTATATAATTTTATAGCCAACTCTTTTAACGCATCAAATACCACTTTTTGATGCGTTTCTGACACCAAATCAATATCATTCTTTACCACCGAACTAAATTCAAAACCACGCCCTTTAACGTCACCACTAGAAGAGCAGCCTACATTAAACACAGCCATTAAACAGCAAGCCAATAGTATTAAATTCTTATTAAAATGTTGTTTCACAATTTTTCCAATAAAATGCGTTGAATATTATCTGCAACAGAATTATAGTTACATTTCACTTATTTACCTTAAAATATATACAATGCCATCATTTGATATTGTTTCTGAGTTCGATGCTCATGAAGTCCACAATGCGGTTGACCAAGCTAACAAAGAAGTCTCTACCCGATTCGATTTTAAAGGCTCTAATGCACAATTTGAATTACAAGATGACAGCATTCTAATGAAAGCTGAATCCTCTTTTCAATTGCAACAAATGCTGCCTATTCTTTTTTCAAGAATGAGCAAACGTGGCGTCGATATCGCCTGCATGGAATCAGGTAAGATACAAGACACAGGAAAAACAGCCCAGCAACCCATTACCCTTAATCAAGGCATTGAAACGCCGATTGCCAAGAAAATCGTTAAATTGATTAAAGATAAAAAACTTAAAGTACAAACAGCTATCCAAGGCGAAAAGCTCAGAGTGACCGGTAAAAAGAGGGATGATTTACAGCAAGTCATCGCCATGCTTAGAGCCGATGACTCTATTGAATTACCATTACAATTTGAAAATTTCAGAGATTAACAATAAATAAACATTCTTATGGCAGTATAAAGCATCCGTCTTACGAGCTTTATACCGCCCTATTTTTCATTAGATATTTTTTTCTTATAAAAAAGCCAATAATAAATAACGACAGCCAAACTGACACCAGTGGACCAATAATACTATTGTAATAACTGTTCACTAAATAATCATAATGTAATGCATTTTTATTAATATCAAAGTAATCAACCCCTATTTTTATTTGCCAAACCCAGGCGGCATGGCAACCAATACATATCCCAATACTGTCTTTAAATTGAGTCCTAATCGTTGCTAAAAATAGCCCAACAACAAATAAAGCGATAAAAGCAGAGGTAATCTCTGGATTTAACAAATTAGAAAATGCTTCAAACATTAATTCAAAGCCACTTGAAAGTGTCAATTCATCATAGGGCAAATCTGTTTTAGTTTTAACAAAATGAAAGGCAGCATAATACGTGGAGCTTATTATGGCAGCAACACCAACCATCATTTTCTTTCGTAAGCCCGCCAACAGAATCCCACTAAATAAAGGCTCTTCACCAAAAGAAACCAACAAAGCAACAAGCAGTGCAAGAGACACTCGTATCATCACTTTACTAGCAGACCAATCCCTTGATTCATCTATTATATTAATATCAAATAGATACAGGACGATCATAACAGGCAATAGAGTCATTAAGCCAACAACAAACCCCTGCATCAATTGCTTAAAAAAAAGGGATCTCTTTGAAAACCCTATATTCGACCAACTTAACTTTAAATATCGTTTTAATGGAAAAATACTAAGTAATAAAAAGATTTGAGTCCCCCTACTTACTATCTTTCGCATTGAAATCACATCACCTGCGAGCATCAAAATGAGATAGCTCAACAGTGCAGATAACGCTGCAAAAAACAACAAAACAAATAAAGGTACCAATGCATAATAAATAGTTTTTAAAGCACCATTTTCTTTTTTTAAAACATCAATCATCATAGAAAATCTCCCCATAACATCTGCACCGCTGACAAAGCAGCTAAAGATGCTGTTTCAGTACGTAAGATTCGCTTACCCATTCTTACAGGTATAAATCCAGCAGAAATAGCCAGTTCTCTTTCTTTTTCAGAAAACCCCCCTTCAGGCCCTGACAATAAAGTCACCTTCAATTCTTTCGGCTTTAAATCATGGAGTGACTGCTCGGCATAGGGGTCTAAAAATATCTTCAAATGCTGCTGCCCTGTTACCCAATTTTCAAGGTGATTGATTGAATGAGTTTTTGGCAACAGGGTTCGTCCACTCTGCTCTGTAGCATGCTGTACAATATTTTTCCAATGCTGTAATCTTTGCTGTTTTTTATCTGCTTTAAACTTAACAACGCAGCGCTCCGTTATTAATGGTGTAATATCATTAACACCAAGTTCTACTGCTTTTTGTACAGCCCAGTCCATCCTATCTCCACGCGAAATACCTAAGCCCAAGGTAATATGTAAGGGCGACTCAACTGTTCTATCAATAACTTCATCTATTGAAACCACAACTCGCTTACGACTCACTTCATTAATTACACAAGCAAACTCACCGCCCAGCCCATTAAATAAAATTAAAGACTGCTCTTGCTTTAATCTCAATACTGTTCTGACATAATGCGCATTATCGTCTTTAAGCTCAAGCGTTTGCCCTGTATTTAAAGTGTCTGGCGTATACAATCTAGAAATTCGCATAATTAATCTTATATTTTCTTTATAAAAAGTACAGGCATAAAAAAAGGGGCTAAATAGCCCCTTTTTTGGTCACTATGACTATTAAATCTTAATAGCGATAATGATTTGGTTTATATGGCCCTTCAACAGGAACATTTATATATTTAGCCTGCTCTGCTGTCAACTCTGTTAAATTAACACCTAATTGATCCAAATGAGATCGAGCAACTTTTTCATCTAATTTTTTAGGCAAAATATACACCTCATTTTTATAATCAGACGCATTTTTCCATAACTCTATTTGAGCTAATACTTGATTACAAAAAGAGTTAGACATAACAAAACTAGGATGCCCTGTTGCACAACCTAAATTAACCAACCGCCCTTCCGCCAAAATTATTAATCGCTTGCCATCAGGAAAAATAACATGATCGACTTGAGGCTTGATATTTTCCCAAGTGTATTGACGCAATGAAGCAATTTCTATTTCTGAATCAAAGTGACCAATATTACACACGATAGCGTTATTTTTCATTGCCGCCATATGATCATGAGTAATAATATTAAAGTTACCTGTTGCAGTAACAAAAATATTAGCTAATGGCGCCGCTTCTTCCATCGTGACAACACGAAAACCTTCCATAGATGCCTGTAAAGCACAAATAGGATCAATCTCTGTTACCCAAACGGTTGCACCTAAGCCTCGTAATGATTGAGCACAACCTTTACCCACATCACCATAACCACCAACAACTGCAATTTTCCCCGCAACCATCACGTCAGTAGCGCGCTTGATCCCATCAACTAATGACTCACGACAACCATATAAATTATCAAACTTAGATTTGGTGACTGAATCATTTACATTGAAAGCAGGAACCTTTAATGAACCCTTGGCAACCATTTCATATAAACGCAAAACACCTGTTGTTGTTTCCTCAGACAAACCTTTTACATCAGCCATTAACTCTGGAAATTTATCATGCATCATGACGGTTAAGTCACCACCATCATCCAGAATCATATTTGGGCGCCAGCCATCAGGGCCAACAATAGTTTGCTCAATACACCATTCAGCTTCTTCTTCTGTCTCACCTTTCCAGGCAAAGACAGGAATACCTGATGCTGCCATTGCCGCCGCAGCTTGATCTTGAGTAGAAAAAATATTACAAGAAGACCAACGAACTTCAGCCCCTAACGCTGTTAAGGTTTCAATTAAGACTGCTGTTTGAATAGTCATATGCAAACAACCAGCAATTCTCGCACCCTTTAACGGTTGCTGAACACCATATTCTTCTCGTAATGCCATTAAACCAGGCATTTCTGTTTCAGCAATCGATGTTTCTTTTCGGCCCCATTCAGCCAACGACATATCAGCAACTTTATAATCTTGTGAACTCATTTATTTATATCCTGTTTTATGATTTTATCTAAAGGCCCGCAGCACTTTTTAATGCATCAACTTTATCTGTTTTTTCCCAAGTAAACGAATCTTCCGTTCTACCAAAATGTCCATAAGCAGCCGTTTTACGGTAGATAGGTCTTAATAAATCTAATTGAGCAATTAAACCCTTAGGTCTTAAATCAAAATGTTCACGTACAATAGCTTCTAATTTGTCTTCAGCTATTTTGCCTGTACCAAACGTTTCAATCGCGACTGAAGTAGGCTCTGCAACACCAATCGCATAAGAGACTTGCACTTCACAGCGATCAGCAAGACCTGCTGCAACGATATTTTTAGCCACATATCTCGCCATATAAGCAGCTGATCTATCGACTTTCGAAGGATCCTTACCAGAGAAAGCACCACCCCCATGTCGAGCCATACCACCGTATGTATCAACAATAATTTTACGACCAGTTAAGCCACAATCACCCACGGGCCCACCAATAATAAACTGACCTGTTGGGTTAATAAAATACTTGGTGTCCGCATGCAACCATTCCTTAGGTAAGGTTGGTAAGATAATTTCATCCATTACCGCTTCTCGCAACTCTTTACCACCAACTTCTGGCGAATGCTGAGTTGATAAAACAACCGCATCAATTGCGACAGGTTTATGGTTTTCATAACGGAAAGTTATCTGGCTTTTCGCATCAGGGCGTAGCCACGGCAGCGTTTTGTTTTTACGAATTTCAGCATGACGCTCAACCAGTCTATGTGAAAAAGTAATTGGGGCAGGCATTAACACATCCGTTTCATTACTTGCGTAACCAAACATTAAGCCTTGATCACCCGCACCTTGCTCATGATCGTCACTATCATCAACACCCATGGCGATATCAGCTGATTGCTTACCTATCGCATTAAGTACGGCACAGGTTTTACCATCAAAACCTACCTCACCATTATCATAGCCAATGTCACAAACGACATCTCTAACGAGTTCCTCTGTATCAACCCAAGCATCAGTGGTTATTTCTCCAGCCAAAATAACCATGCCTGTTTTAACCATAGTTTCACAAGCGACTCTAGACTTAGGGTCTTGAGCTAATAAGGCATCAACAACCGCATCTGAAATTTGATCGGCAACTTTATCTGGATGCCCTTCTGATACAGATTCTGATGTAAAAATAAAATCATTACTCACTATCTTTCCCCATGTCTAAATACTTTAATGCGATGATTAAAACCTATCATCTATTTTCTACAAAAACAGAAAAGGCCGCAATATGCGGCCTTTTCTATATTATGGTGGGCCCTCCCAGACTCGAACTGGGGACCTGCCGATTATGAGTCGGATGCTCTAACCAACTGAGCTAAGGGCCCTAAAAACTAAATTTAATTATCCCCGTCAAGAAAGCATCTTAATTGCTCTGATCTTGAAGGATGTCTTAATTTTCGTAATGCTTTGGCTTCGATTTGACGAATTCTCTCACGAGTGACATCAAACTGCTTGCCCACCTCTTCCAATGTATGGTCAGTATTCATATTAATACCAAAACGCATACGTAAAACTTTTGCCTCTCTTGCAGTTAAGCCACTCAATACATTTTGAGTAGACTCACAAAGCCCGGCAATTGTAGCAGATTCAACAGGAGAAAGAACCTTCCCGTCTTCAATAAAATCACCTAAATGCGAATCTTCATCATCACCAATCGGCGTTTCCATTGAAATAGGTTCTTTAGCAATTTTTAATACCTTACGAACCTTATCCTCTGGCATTTCCATGCGCTCTGATAATTCTTCGGGCGTTGCTTCTCGCCCTTTTTCTTGTAAAATCTGCCTTGAAACACGATTAAGTTTATTAATCGTTTCAATCATGTGTACAGGAATACGAATGGTTCTCGCCTGATCAGCAATAGAGCGAGTAATTGCCTGCCTGATCCACCACGTTGCATAGGTTGAAAACTTATACCCTCGACGATATTCAAATTTATCGACCGCTTTCATTAACCCAATATTACCTTCCTGAATCAAATCTAAAAATTGCAAACCACGGTTGGTATATTTTTTAGCAATAGAAATAACTAGCCTTAAATTAGCTTCAATCATTTCTTTTTTAGCTCTTCTTGCCTTAGCTTCACCCACAGACAATCTGCGATGAATATCTTTTAAATCAGCAATCTTTAATTCGTGATTTTTTTCTATCGAAGCTAATACCTTCTGAGCTTTTCTAATCTCTTTTTCGTTATTTTTCAAAACCCCTGAAAAAGCAAAGCCATCTAAATATTGATCCAGCCACTTACTATCAACTTCATTTGTTACAAAACTACCAATAAATTCTTTTCGAGGCATTTTTGCCTTTCTAACACAAATATCTAGAATGATTTTTTCTTTACTTCTGACCCCGATAATAACTGGCTTAAACGTAGCCAGCATTTTTTTCATATACGGAGGTGTCCATTTGAACTCAGTAAATACCAGAGCCAGCTCATCCAATGCTTTTTCTGATTTTTCGTCACTATAGCCCTGCTTAGCAACCAAATCAGATGCCTTTTTTAAGGCCTTCTTAAGCTCCTCAACCTTTTCTTTAACTTCTTCGTAAGTGATGCCTTTGGTCTCTTCTTCCTCATCATCACTCTTATTAGCCGCAGCAGCACCCGCTGTTTTTGGGTCAAACTCAGGCTCATTCAAATCAACCAGATCATAAAGCAGGTCAGAAAGTCGAACCTCCGAATCTTCATTTACAATCGATTCAAACGCAACAACAAAAGACTCAACAACCTCTTTTGATCGAGCAAGTGCCTGAATAATATGACGCTGCCCCAGCTCTATTCTTTTCGCAATTTTTAATTCTTCTTGTCGAGTTAATAGCTCAACAGACCCCATTTCACGCATATACATGCGTACTGGATCAGTCGTTCTACCAAATTCGCTATCAACAGAAGCTAATGCGGCAACTTCAGCAGCAGCCTCATCATCATCAGAGGTAACGGCAGTATCAGAGGTCAGTAATGAATCAGCATCAGGTGCAACTTCATGCACTTGAATCCCCATATCAGAGATCATGCCTATAATATCTTCAATTTGCTCTGGATCAACAATATCACTAGGCAAATGGTCATTAACTTCTGCGTAAGTCAGGTACCCCTGCGCTTTGCCTTTCGCTATTAATTGTTTAATTTGAGATTGTTGTTGTTCTTGATTCATTCTACGCCCACAAAATACATTAAATAGCTAGTCCAATCGAACAGGAAATAATACCACCAAAATACAACTTTGGCTAGTCTATTTTTTATCTAGCAACTGTTTTAAGCTTTTCTTCTCGTCAAGACTTAGGCCTGACCGCACTTCCTTTTCCACTAATTCATTCAACTGCTGCTCATCCACCTGTTGCAACATTAAATCAATTGCACCCAAAAACTCGGCCTCAACCCCATCACTCAGGATAAAAAAGTCCCAGTTTATAAGCGTATTAACAACTTTTTCAGCAGGCCGCCCTCTAAAATACTCCATCAAAACCGCTGAATTTTGAGGCTTAATATCTTCAATTACCTGCAAAACCTCTTTTAGCACGTCAACCCCTGGCAAAACCACACCTGACAAATTCAACTCACTTTGCTCAACAATATCAATTAATTGCGGGTTTTGCAGCAAATGAGCCACAATAATACGAACAGGAGAAGCCTTATTCCCTGACCTAACCTTTGCCAAATTCGACTGAGCTTGATCACCTACAAGCATAGCAGGCCTTGCTAAATTTTCCAGAGCCCCCCCAGAAGTTTCTCGCAACAACCTTTCAAACATTTTTTCGCGAAAAAAACTTGCTGGTATTTTATCCAAATACGGCTTTGCTTTAGATAATAGTAAAGACTGCCCCTCCTCTGTCTCCAGACGAACGCCGCTTCCAATATATTCAAAAAAATAATCAGACAACGCCTGAGCTTTTTCTATCTCCGCCTCAAACCCCCTAACACCCAACACCCTAACCAGTGAATCAGGGTCCTGCCCTTCTGGCAATAGCATAATACGGACCTGCCGCCCATCTTTAAGACAAGGAAAAACCTCTTGCACCGCCTTCCAAGCAGCTTTTTGACCTGCCACATCCCCATCAAAACAAAAAACTATTTCAGAGGTAAAGCGAAACAATAAATCCAGATGAATCTTTGAAGTTGCAGTCCCCAGTGCAGCAACAGAATACCCCACACCAAACTGAGCCAGCGCAAGAACATCCATATAACCTTCCACAATCAATATCTTTGCAGGCTTTGAATTTTTTTCCAAAAGCTCACTCAAGCCATAAAGCTCCCTGCCTTTAGAAAAAACACTGGTTTCAGGTGAATTTAAATACTTTGGTAAAGAGTCATCCAACACTCGAGCACCAAAACCAATAATCCGCTTACGCTTATCTTTGATCGGAAAAATCAATCGCCCTCTAAATCGATCATAAACACCTCCGCCATCCTTACTCACCAGCATTCCAGCATCCATTAACAATTTATTGTCAAACCTTGACGCCAAAGCATCCCACTCATCAGGCGCGTAACCCAAAGAAAATTCTTTTGCTATATCCCCACTCAACCCTCGCGACTTAAGATACTCAACAGCTGCCCGCCCGCCTGAACTATTCCTTAACTGTTCAACATAAAAAACTGCGGACCGCTCAAGAATCGCATAAAGCGCACTATAATCCTGCTTCTTTTGTTGATATTCCATTGCCTCTCTAGGCACATCCACACCAACAAAACTCGCAAGATCTTCAACTGCCTCAACAAAATCAAGATGACCAAATGCCATCAAAAAGCTGATAGCATTACCCCCAGCACCACAGCCAAAGCAATGATAAAATTGTTTTTTTCGATTGACAGAAAAACTAGGTGTTTTTTCAGAATGAAAAGGACAGCGAGCAACAAAGCTACTCCCAGCCTTTTTTAGAGGAACATGCGAATCGACCAGATCAACAATATCGACCCGCACTAAAAGATCATCAATAAACTCACGAGGGATTCTGCCAGACATTTATCCAGCCCTCGCTTTGATACACATTACTTAAGCGCCAAGCTTGGCCTTAATCACCGAACTAACAACAGACATATCTGCACGACCTAGCATTTGAGGTCGCAGTATACCCATGACTTTCCCCATATCTTTAATGGATTCAGCAGCAGAATCAGATACAGCCTTTAAAACCATTGCTTCAATCTCTTCTGATGTCAGAGCTTTTGGCAAAAAGTCCTGGATAACCAAAATCTCAGCCTCTTCAACCTCAGTCAAGTCACTTCGCCCAGCTTCATTAAACTGCCTAATAGACTCGCGCCTCTGCTTAAGCATTTTATCTAAAGTGACAATAATTCGCTCATCATCAAGCTCAACCCGCTCATCAACTTCAATCTGCTTAATAGCAGCCAAAATCATACGAATTATCTTTAAGCGATCCTTTTCCTTGGCTCTCATCGCCTTCTTCATATCATCCTTGATACGGTCTTTCAATAAACTCATAACAAGCCTTAATTAAAGCTGTGGACGCCCACGACGTAGGTTTTTTAAGGCATAACGCTCACGCGCTAGCTTTTTTAAATGACGTTTAATTGCTGCCGCGCCTTTACGCTTACGCTCTGCCGTTGGCTTTTCATAGAACTCACGACGACGTACTTCTGATAAAACACCTGCTTTTTCACACGAACGCTTAAAACGACGAATCGCGATATCAAATGGCTCGTTTTCTCTTACTTTTACTGATGGCATAATAATGACCTGATTATGTTAAAATATGTTTTTTGAGTCCATAGATAATTTCCATTATCCACATTAGACCCATAAAGAACTCTCAATTATACCCATAAATTTGATTTAATCAAAAAACAATGTACATTTTAGGCATAGAATCTTCTTGCGACGAAACTGGAGTCGCTATTTATCACTCAACTAAAGGCTTAATTCACCACAATCTCTACAGCCAAATTGAGATGCATAACGAATACGGCGGCGTTGTACCTGAACTAGCATCCCGCGATCACATTCGTAAACTAGTCCCCTTAATTAAACAAACGCTAAAAGAGAGCAATCTCTCTCAGCAAGATATTGCAGGCATTGCTTATACCGCAGGACCAGGACTTATGGGGGCGCTATTGGTAGGCGCAACAACGGCAAAAAGCTTAGCCTGGGCCTGGCAAATACCTGCAATTGCCGTTCACCATATGGAAGGCCATCTGTTAGCTCCCATGCTTGAAGACACCCCTCCACCTTTTCCTTTTATTGCCTTACTTGTCTCAGGCGGACACACATTACTCATTCAGGTTGATGCTATTGGGCAGTATACTCAGCTTGGCGAATCATTAGATGATGCCGCTGGAGAAGCCTTTGATAAAACAGCAAAAATGCTAGGCCTTGGCTATCCTGGCGGACCAAAAGTTTCGCAATTAGCTGAAAAAGGAAATGATCGCTTTAAATTTCCTCGACCAATGACCGATCGACCTGGACTTGATTTTAGTTTTAGTGGTTTAAAAACATTCACTATGAATACGATCAATAAAACCGAAAAAACCGAGCAAGATAAAGCCGATGTTGCCTATGCTTTTCAAAAAGCAACAGCAGAAACCCTCAGTATAAAATGTAAAAGAGCTTTACAGCAGACAGGATTAAAAACCCTAGTTATTGCTGGCGGCGTCAGCGCCAATACAAAAATCCGCGCTGAACTGCTAAAAATGACAAAGAAACAACAAGCGACACTTTTTTTTCCAAGACTGGAGTTTTGTACCGATAATGGAGCAATGATTGCCTATGCTGGATGCCAAAGACTTTTAGCAGGACAAAATGAAAACCTTGAAATCAATTGCAAACCGCGCTGGCCCATTGATAGCTTAATTAATATATAAAAACAAAAAACACTCAACAAGTTTAAGGCCAAGGTTATTTCAACCTTTTGCCTTGAACTTTTCACCCAACCGCTCTTAAGGAATCTCCGATTAAGTTGGTTAGAATTTAGCGCAGAAAAAACGGTCGCTATTTTTCACGAAGTGAGGGGTAATAGTCATTCTATTGCGCCGATCTTCGTGGAAAATATCGGCCGTTTTAGCAAGCTAAAAATAATTGGACTTGATCAGAGGTTCCTTAACTCTCTTCCCCAGCAATCAACCTTTGAATATTACTCTTATGTCGCCACAACAAAATCACAGAAATCAGAAAAAAAACAGCGACTAAATTTTTATCTTCAATAATAAACCAGACATACACCGGCGTTAACACAGCAGCCACTAAAGCAGATAATGATGAAATTTTACTCACCTTATAAACCACAAACCAGGTGGCTGAAACAACCAACCCTAACAGCCAGGTAACCCCCAAAGTTAAACCCAGAGTCGTTGCAACCCCCTTTCCTCCTTTAAATGCAAAAAAGACAGGATATAAATGCCCCAAAAAAGCGGCGAAAACTACGCCAGCCAATATCATAGATTCGACACCCAGCGCTTTAGCGATTAAAACAGGCAGCAACCCCTTTAAAGCATCACCTAATAAAGTTATTCCTGCCGCCTTTTTACCCCCGATTCTCATTACGTTCGTTGCCCCAGGGTTTCCTGACCCATGCTCACGGGGATCATCCAACCCCATAAGCCGGCATACAATAATCGCACTTGATACTGAACCAATTAAATAAGCTGCTGGCACTAATAACCACTCAATCATTACTCTCTCTCTTAATCAATACTTGTATAATGGGAGTATATCCCTGATATTATCTTTCCATTTCCACAATTACGACGATATAGCAGTTTATTTGCTTATAGCAACTGTGGCCGTGTGAAGTATAATACATTTTAACAATCTATTTTAACTGGAAAACCAGATGGACATCATTTTTTTAGGCGGCCTTGAAGCAACAACAATTATTGGCATCTACGACTGGGAAAGAGAAACAAAACAGACGCTTGTACTTGATATTGAAATGGCTTTTGACATAAAAAAAGCGGCTGAAACGGATGATATTCAATACACCTTAGATTACAAAACTGTTTCTGAACGTGTCGTTTCTTTTGTTGAACAAAGTGAATTTTATCTTGTCGAAAAACTCATTGAAGAAATTGCCAACACCCTACTTAATGAATTTAATACACCTTGGGTAAAAATAACCCTAAACAAACGCGGTGCCATTAGCCGCGCCAAAGATGTTGGCATTATTATCGAACGAGGAGAAAAGTAACTCATGCTAACTGGTTTTATTAGTATAGGTAGTAATATTGATAAAGAGATTCACATCCCCTCTAGCATTAACGCACTAAAAAAACAATTTGGGAAAGTCGTGCTATCCAGCCTTTATGAAACAGAGGCCGTTGGTTTTGAAGGGGATGACTTTATTAACCTTATCGTGCAATTTAACTCTGATTTTGATGCCAAAACGATAGCAAAAATACTTAGAAAAATTGAATTGGAACATGGTCGTACTCGTGACAGCAGAAAATATGCAGCCAGAACCTTAGATTTAGATCTTGTTTTGTATGGAGACCTTATTATTAGCGATGGCCGCCTACAAATACCCCGAGATGAAATTGAACGTTACGCCTTTGTTCTTGAGCCTTTAGCAGAAATTGCACCCCATTCATTACACCCTGTCAGCAAGATAAGTTATTCTCAATTATGGAATAACTATGATAAAAGCAATTTAAAACAACTAAAACTTCCTGTCGATTCGCTCTAAATAATTGAAGGGGGTACACACCAATGTCGTTAAGTTAAGAAAAAAGAGTCTATTTTAACTTCTCCTCACCCAACCCTCTCTAGCAAGAGAGGGCTTAAGAGCAAAAACCCACCTTAAATCGCTTAACTTAAAATGGCTATGAAGCAAATACAGGCTGCCTATTGTAGAGCGGTCTTTAGTCCGCTATAAAGGTCGTTATGTTAAATGATAGCGGACTGAAGTCCGCTCTACAGCATTCTAGACTCTCATCTTGTTTTAACCTGAGTAGAACCATAGCCAAGTAACTTAAGGAGCAGCCCCCCTTCAACACAACGATTAACAAAACAAAGTTCGCCCACCATCAACCGTTATAATCTGTCCAGTTATATAATTAGCATCAGCAACCAGAAACTTAACTGCTTTAGCAATATCATCTGGCTCCCCCGTCCGCTTCAATGCGACTCTTTGTAATATTTCAGATTTGGAGGCCTCTGTCATTTCATCTTCTGGCCATAATATCGCACCAGGCGCCACGCCATTAACTCTGACCTTAGCCCCAAACTCCTTAGCCAACACTTTTGTCATTGCCGCCAAACCTGCTTTGGCAATACTATAAACAGGATAGCCTTTTAATCCTCTCTCAGCATGTATATCAATAATATTAACAATACACCCTGCATTCACTGCCAATAATTCTGAAAATTCCTGAGATAAGAAGAACGGCGCCTTTAAATTGCTTCCCATCAAATCATCCCATTCTCGCTCTGTCACGCCACCTATCTGTTGTGGGTAAAATACCGACGCATTATTGATCAAAACATCCAAGCTGCCCCATACAACTTTAATCTCTTCGACCATTCGTAATAATTCATCCATCTTTAACAGATCAGCCTGTATTATCCTGGCTGAACCTGGCCTTACCTCATTTAATTCATCATAAAGCTGAAGCACTTCTTGCTTTGATGATCTATAGTGTAAAAAGAGATTACACCCCGTAGCGTGCAAGACTCTTGCACACTGCGCACCTATCCGTTTTGCAGCGCCCGTAATCAATACATTTTTTTTCATCGCCTACTCCTATTCCAATATGAACAAAGTATTATTATTTTTTATTATTACCCTGCTATCCGCCTGTAACGAATCGACACCTGTGTTTAAGAAAATATCGGAAGGTGCGACCATCCTTTCTTTTGGAGATAGCCTTACCTACGGAACGGGAGCTTCAAAAGATGCGGACTATCCAAGCATCTTAAGCACCCTCAGCTCTCATGAAGTGATTAATGCTGGCATTCCCGGGGAACTAAGTGGTGCAGGCCTGAATAGACTAGGCTCTTTACTGGATGAATATTCACCTGAATTACTGATTTTAATCCATGGTGGCAATGACATACTTAAAAAAATTCCACAACAACAAACGCGTAATAACCTAAAACAAATGATTGCTCTAGCTAATCAACGCAATATTTATGTTGTTATGCTTGGAGTTCCAAAGCCAGGCCTTCTCTTTCTCAGCAGCTCAGATTTATATCGACAAGTTGCTGACACACAAAAAGTCCCTATTGACCTTGATACCTTGCCTGAAATCCTTAGCTCCAAACAATTAAAATCTGACCCTATCCATCCTAACGACAAAGGTTACAAATTAATGGCCGAGAATATTTTTAATTTTTTAATAGAAACTGGCGCCCTATAGATATCGATAAAAAAACGGATTGTGAAATACAATTAACTCACCCCTTATCGTCAGCATTGCCTATAGAATAGAATAAAAAACGCTATTCCTCGCCTTTTCGCACAAACAGCCGAGAAAATAATAATCCAGCCTCAAATAACAACCAGATAGGCACAGCCAATAAAGTCTGAGATATGGCATCAGGTGGCGTTAAAAACATACCAAAAATAAAAGCACCCACAATAACATAAGGGCGCTTTTCAGCTAAACTTTGCGGCGATGCAATGCCTGTCCAGACCAGAATAATGGTAAAAATTGGCACCTCAAATGACAATCCAAATGCAAAAAACAAGGTCAAAACAAAATCTAAATATTTTGTAATATCAGTCATAACAGCAACACCTTCTGGAGCTGCCGCCGTTAAAAAACCAAAGACTAACGGAAAAACCACAAAATAGGCAAAGGCCACCCCCATATAAAACAGCCCTGTACTTGCAACAATGAGAGGCAAAATCATTCGTTTTTCATGACTATACAAACCAGGCGCCACAAACGCCCAAAAATGATAAAGAATGACGGGGACTGAAACAAAGATAGAGCCAACCAAGGCTAACTTGAACGGGGTAAAAAACGGAGAAGCAACATCGGTTGCTATCATCGTACTATTTTCTGGCATATGCTGAAGTAGCGGCCCAGATAAATAGGTGTAAATTTCATTTGCAAAAGGCGCCGCAAACAAAAAAACAACAAAAATAAATGCAACCATCCGCTTTAAACGGTGACTTAATTCAACTAAGTGACTAACGAAAGGTTGCTCATCAGTGACAGGATCATTTTGACTCATCAGTTTGTTTTACTTCTTCAGATATTGATTTTATTGATGAAGTCAGCTCATTAACCGTATCAGATCCTTCTTCAAGTACATTTTTAAACTCTTCAATGCCTGTTTGTTCTTTAAAAATCTGGCGCATCTCTTCAGCTTGCAACTCTTCTTTTATTTCGGCCTTCACAGAAGCCACCATATTTCTAGTTTTACCCAACCAAAAACCAGCAACGCGTGCTGCTGTAGGTAATTTCTCAGGCCCTATCACCAACAAACTAACCAGCCCAACTAAGCAAAGCTCCCAAAAACCGACATCAAACATACTAGTTTTCTGACTTTTCTTGCTGTTTAGAGTTTACTTCGCCATCAATCGTATCACCTTCTTCTTCAGCGATTTTTTTACCTTCACTGCCTTCTTTTACAGCTGATTTAAACCCTTTAATTGCCCCGCCTAAATCGCCACCTAAATTACGTAAACGCTTAGTACCAAATAATACGACGACGATGACCAAGATAATTAATAACTGAGTTACACTAACACCCATTTTCCACTCCAATCTTAATTTATTAAAAGCTATTTACTGCGTTGAGCTTTCTCTTCTAAACCCGACAATCCAAAACGGCGTTGCAACTCTTTTAACACATCCTCAGGACCCAGACCTTGATCAGCCAACATGACCATTGAATGAAACCATAAATCAGCCGTCTCATAAACAATCTGTTCTTTATCACCGCCTTTTGCCGCAATAACCGTTTCAGTGGCTTCTTCGCCCACTTTTTTAAGAATATGGTCTAAACCCTTGGCATATAAACTAGCCACATAAGACGTATCGGCCGGCTCTTGTTTACGTTGTTCTAATATCTCTGCTAATTGCGTTAAAACTTCACTCATTTGTTATCTCTAGTATTTGGTAGGCTGGATAAGCAATCACGCAATCCGACATTAATAATCTATTTGTACATTGTTTTCGGGTCTTTTAATACCGCTTCTTTAGCTTGCCACTGCCCATCGACCAAGCTACGATAAAAACAACTTTCTCTCCCCGTATGACAAGCAATTCCACCCTGCTGTTCAATTTTAAGCAAAATCACATCTTCATCACAATCTAGTTGGATATCCAGTACTTTTTGCTGATTCCCTGATTCTTCACCTTTTCGCCATAAACGCTGACGAGATCTAGACCAATACACAGCATAGCCATTTTCAACGGTTAGCTTTAAAGACTCCCGGTTCATCCAGGCAAACATGACCACACGACCAGAATCTGCCATTTGTGCAATAACGGGCACTAAACCATCTGATGTCCACTGAACTTCGTTTAACCAAGACTCAGACATTACAACCGCACCTCAATTCCATGCGATTGCATTTTTAACTTGGCTTCTTCAATCGTATATTCAGCAAAATGAAAAATACTAGCGGCTAATACAGCATCTGCCTTACCTTTTATGACACCCTCTGCCAAATGATCCAGATTACCCACGCCACCTGAAGCAATAACAGGAACAATCACTGCATCACTAATGGCTCTCGTTAATGCCAAGTCAAATCCAATTCGCGTACCATCTCTATCCATACTGGTTAACAAGATTTCTCCCGCGCCATAATCAACCATTTTGATAGCCCACTCAATAGCATCAATCCCTGTTGCTTTGCGTCCGCCATGAGTAAAAATCTCCCAGCGATCAGGCTCATTTTCTACACTTACTTTCTTGGCATCAATCGCAACCACAATACATTGAGAACCAAATTTTTCAGCCGCCTCTCTAACAAATTCAGGTCTAAAAACAGCCGCACTGTTAATCCCTACCTTATCTGCACCTGCATGTAACATACGTCGAATATCATCTAGCTCTCTAATTCCACCACCGACAGTCAATGGAATAAAAACTTCACTCGCTACCTGCTCAACCACATGAATAATAGTATCTCTATTATCACTGGTTGCAGTAATATCTAAAAAGGTGATTTCATCAGCACCTTCCCGGTCATAGCGTCTAGCCACTTCAACAGGGTCACCTGCATCTCGAATATCGACAAATTTCACGCCTTTTACTACGCGTCCATTATCCACATCCAGACAAGGAATAATTCGTTTAGCCAATCCCATAATTATCTATTCAGCGTATGTTTTTGAAATTTTTTCAGCTTCAACAAAATCAAGCGTCCCTTCATAAATTGCTCGACCCGTAATAGCCCCCATAATGCCATCGCCAGCGACTTTACCTAAACCATGAATATCATCCATATTGGTAATACCGCCCGATGCAATCACTGGAATACTGATCGCTCTCGCCAATCTGGCTGTTGCATCGACATTAACACCTTCCATCATACCGTCTCTAGCGATATCAGTATAAATAATAGCAACAACCCCGTTGGATTCAAATTCTTTAGCAAGCTCAGTTACATTTTTATCTGAAACAGTTGCCCAGCCATCAGTCGCAACCATACTCTCTTTTGCATCTAAGCCAACAATCACATGCCCAGTAAATTTACTAGCCATTTCACGAACAAAATCAGGATCACTCACTGCTTTTGAACCAATAATGACATATTGCACACCTGCATCTAAATAACCCTGAATCGTCGCTTCGTCACGAATCCCACCACCAATTTGTACAGGGACATCTGGATAAGCTTCCGCAATGGCTTTAATAATATCTGCATTTTTAGGCTTTCCAGCAAAAGCGCCATCCAGATCAACTAAATGTATCCGTCGCGCGCCTTGCTCTACCCATTTTCCAGCAACGGCTACAGGATCATCTGAAAACACAGTGTTATCTTCCATACGCCCTTGACGTAAACGAACACATTTTCCTTCTTTTAAATCAATCGCGGGTATAAGCAACATATTTCTATTTCTCGATAGTTAAATCAGTTTAGTTGATGATCACACAGGTCATCTAAATTTAGTTTAAACTCGCCCATCCCAAGATAAAAAGTTCTTAAGCAGTTGCAGACCAACTGTTTGACTTTTTTCTGGGTGAAACTGCACAGCAAAGAGATTATCTTTTGCCAGCGCACTGGTAAAAGGGAAAGGGTATTCGGTAGTAGCAATAGTGTCTTCTTCGCTATCTGGTTTCACATAATAACTGTGAACAAAATAAAACCGACTGTTTTGAGGAATACCTTCCCATAAAGGATGCTTCTTTTGCTGTACCTGATTCCACCCCATATGTGGGATTTTTAATCGCTCGCCTTTATCATCCAGCATATCTTTCGAAAAGTGCTCTGCATGTCCTTTGAAAACATCCAGACAAGCGGTTTGATCATTTTCTTCACTATCCGTTAACAAGGCCTGCATCCCTAGACAAATACCTAAAAAAGGTTTTGTTTTAGCCACCTCTTTAATAACAGCCGACAAACCAGAGTCATCCAATGCCAACATGCAGTCTCTTATTGCTCCGACTCCCGGAAATACAATTCGATCCGCCTGTTGAATGGCTGCAACATCTGACACTATTTGAACGTCAACTTCTGGTGCTGCATGCTGCAACGCCTTTTCAATCGAATGGAGATTTCCCATTCCGTAATCAATCACGGCTACTGATGACATAGATATTTATAAAAGTAAAAAGTTAAAGATAAAAGGCCCGATTATAATGAACCTTTAGTAGATGGCATAATACCAGCCATGCGTGGGTCAGCAGTAATTGCCATTCTTATTGCTCTTCCAAAAGCCTTAAAAATTGTTTCAGCAACATGATGCGCATTACTGCCTTTAAGATTATCTATATGCAAAGAAACGCCCGCATGATTGACAAAGCCTTGAAAAAACTCACGAAATAAATCCACATCAAATGAGCCGATCATTGCTTTTGGATAAACCACATCATAAAACAAGCCTGGTCGGCCTGAAAAATCTATCACAACCCTAGATAAAGACTCGTCTAAAGGGACATATGAATGCCCATAACGAACAAGACCTTTTTTATCACCTAATGCTTGTGCAAAAGCTTGCCCTAAGGTAATACCAATATCTTCCACCGTATGATGGGCATCAATTTCCAAATCACCTATAGCATGAATATCCATATCGACCAGGCCATGCCTTGCCACTTGATCTAACATATGATCCAAAAAAGGGACGCCTGTTAGAAATTTGGCCTTTCCTGTGCCATCTAAATTAATCTTAATCTTAATTTGTGTTTCAAGCGTATTTCGCTCGACATTTGCAGTACGCTGGCTCATTACTAACCTAATTACATTTGAATTAATACTATTTTACTATAAATAAAGCTGTCCCTGAAAAACTAATCTAAAAATACCAATAACTCAAACTTATGCCCACAAGTCATTAACACCTTACAATATTTTCATCCTTAACGGACTTACTTTATTTGATTTTTTTGGCACAATAGTGGTATCGCTGAACAGAAGATGGATTTTAAAGGACTTATCAACAGGACGTTGCCAAGGACGGAAGTAACACATGCCAACCAAGCGATTAAGCGATCTGTAAAGCCCCCAGTTTATATTGAGGGGCTTTATTGCATTGCCTTCCTTTAAAAGGTAGCCCGTTAAACAAGCTACCTACCAAAAAATTAAGCTCTGGACGCTCGCTTTCTTTCATTTTCTGTCAATAAAATTTTACGTAAGCGAATTGACTGTGGTGTAACCTCTACCAATTCATCATCACCAATAAACTCTAATGCTTGTTCTAAAGTCATTTTTTGAATTTTTGCACAGGTTAAACTTTCATCTGTCCCTGATGCACGCACGTTAGTCAGTGGCTTTGGCTTAGTTGGGTTAACCACCAAATCATTGGTACGTGAATGAATACCTACCAACATCCCTTCATAAATTTCATCACCGTTAACAACCAACAGTTCGCCACGTGCTTGCAATGGATACAAAGAGTAATCAACCGCTTTACCTTTTGACATTGAAATTAACACACCACGCACACGCGCCCCAACATTCCCTTCTTTTAATGGCCCATAATGATCAAATACGTGATAAAACAGACCAGAGCCTGAAGTCGCTGTTAAGAACTCAGTTTGAAAGCCTAATAAGCCTCTAGATGGAACAATGTATTCCAGACGAATACGACCCTTACCATCTGGAACCATATCTTTTAGATCACCCTTACGGTCACCTAATTTTTCCATGATAGTACCTTGATGCTCTTCTTCAACTTCAATGGTTACATATTCAAAAGGTTCTGATTTAACACCATCAATTTCTTTGATAATAACCTCGGGACGAGAAACACCCATCTCAAAGCCTTCTCTACGCATATTTTCAATCAATACAGAAAGATGTAATTCACCACGCCCAGACACTCTAAATTTATCTGGATCATCTGTCGTATCAACACGTAAAGCCACGTTATGTTGTAACTCTTTTTCAAGGCGATCAAAGATTTGGCGCGTAGTAATAAATTTACCTTCTTTGCCTGCAAATGGAGAGTTGTTAACCTGAAAAGTCATACTTACCGTCGGCTCATCAATTGATAAAGCAGGTAATGCCTCTACATTATCAGGATCACATAAGGTTTCTGATATCTGTAACTTTTCTATCCCACAAAAAGCAATAATATCACCCGCTTGAGCATCCTCAATTTCCACACGCTCCAGCCCGTTAAAGCCATAAAGCTTTAACATCCGCCCCTTACGAGTATTACCTTCGACATCAACCAATGTTAATGGCATATTACGTTTTACTGAACCACGCTGAATACGGCCAACTCCAATCACACCAACATAAGAGTTGTAATCAAGACTAATGACTTGCATTTGGAAAGGTGCGTCAATATCTACAGCGGGTGGTGAAACTTTCTCAACCACTGTTTCAAACAGCGGGGTCATATCGCCACCAGAAATATCGTCTTCTAGCCCAGCATAACCATTAATAGCGGAAGCATATATAATAGGAAAATCTAGTTGCTCATCAGTAGCCCCTAAGTTATCAAATAACTCAAAAGTTTGATCAACCACCCAATCAGGACGTGCGCCTGGACGGTCAATTTTATTAATTACAACGATAGGACTTAAACCCAAAGCAAAGGCTTTTTGTGTTACAAATCGTGTTTGAGGCATAGGACCATCAACCGCATCAACCAATAATAAAACCGAATCTACCATTGATAAAACACGTTCTACTTCACCACCAAAGTCGGCATGTCCAGGTGTGTCCACAATATTAATGTGATAACCATTCCAGTCAATAGCAGTATTTTTTGCCAGAATGGTAATTCCACGTTCTTTTTCAAGATCATTAGAATCCATCATTCTCTCGCCCAATTGCTCATGCTCTGAGAAAGTGCCAGATTGTTCTAATAACTTGTCAACTAAAGTTGTTTTGCCATGGTCAACGTGAGCAATAATTGCTATATTTCTTAATTTTTCTATCACTTTAATATTTTACTGTTTTGTTTATGTTTGTTTATATACGCTAGCTTTAATATATCTTTAGCTCATATTTAAGAGCTAAAAATCACCTAATCGTATAAGCTTAATTTTTCCAGGAAACGAAAACCCTAGCTTTGCATCCAGGGAAGGCCATGAAATCGCCAGCCATCTATATTCCCTCTGTGCTTATCTTCATCCAATGCCCCCTCAAACCCTTCAACGATATTAATTAATATTGTAAAGCCAGCCTCTTCTAAAGCTTTAGCCGCTGCAACCGACCGTACACCACTTCGACAGAGTAATAACACAGGCACATTTTTATCTTTTACTATACTTTCAACCTGAGCAACAAATGAATCATTAGCAATCATGCCAGGGAACTCTTTCCATGCAACATGAATAGCTTCTGGCGGATGCCCAACAAAAGAATGTTCAATTGTTGTACGAACATCGACCATCACTGCCGCAGAATTATCCTTTAACAAACGCCAAGACTGCTTAGGGTCTAAATTTTCTATCATCTATTCTTTAACCTTTTTGACCAATAAAAAGAGCTTCATTGCGCTCTCCAAAATTCAAATTTCCAACTAGGCTATTTTCCCTATAAACTAAGACATCAAGAGGGCTAAAGAGTTGTAACAATTCATTTCTAGCTAATAAAAACGCTGGATTATTTGGCCCACTAGAAGCAAGCTTTTCTCTGACATACGTCTGATAAAAAAGTAGCCCATTGGGTTTTAAAGCATCCATTATCGCATTACACAGAGAACGGTCAAGAAAATGACTCAAAACAATTACATCAAAGGTGTTTTTTGGAAGACTATCTATCTCAATATAAAGCTGTTTTACAAAAACTTTAAGGTTCTTTTTGTTCGCTTGCTGACTTAATTTATTTAACGCAACAGAAGATATATCCCAAGCATGAGAGATTAACCCTTTTTCTGCTAAAAATAGAGCATTCCCCCCCAAACCACAAGCCAAATCTAAGGCTAATCCGTGGCTAGGTAATAAAAAAGAATTTTCAAACAAAACATCAACGGGCACCGCATCGTGGTTTTTTTCATATATCGCATCCCACTTTGCTTCTATTGCTTGCTTACTCACCCCATCCCTACTCTATTCGGCATCCATTCTTGCAAAAAATCTAAAAAATCTCTTACTTTAGCTGACAAGTATTTACGGTGCGGGTAAACGGCATGAATCTCTAAAGGTGCGATGCTGTATTGCTCTAGAACAACCTTTAACTTACCTTTTTCTATATCACGCCCCACAATATATTTAGGCAACATAATCATCCCCAAGCCTCTATTTGCCGCTATTCTGATAGGATCCGCAACATTCGCCTGCATTCGGCCGCTGACCTTTACTTCCCTTTCTCCCAAGATCCCTCTAAATTTCCAGCGATCTCTAGGCGGAATAGCCCAATTAACTAAGCAACTATGGTCAACCAAATCTTCAGGTTCTTCAGGGGTCCCATATTTTTCAAAATATTCAGGCGCGCCACAGACGACCAGAGCTGAACTCGCTAACTTTCTCGCAACCAAACTGGTATCTTGCAACTTCCCCAGAAAAATTGCGATATCCACCCCTTCATCAATCAAATCAACATGACTACTCTTTAATATTATTTCTACCGACAGGTCATCATTTTCCTTTAAAAACTCTGCCAATGCGGGCGCAACATGAGTTGCCCCAATAACCGGAGGTGCACTTATCTTTAATACACCCCGTGGCTCAGCCTGTAAATGTGTAACGGCTGTTTCCATCTCTACAACATCAACCAAAACTTGCTGACAACGCTCCAAATATGAGGCTCCAACTTCAGTTAAACTTAAACTCCGCGTTGTTCGGTTTAATAAACGTGTATCCAGAGTGCTCTCTAGGTGCATAATATGCTTTGTAGCCATTGCCCTAGAAATACCTAAATCCCTCGCAGCCCCAGCAAAGCTTCCTGCCTTAGCTACGCGCACAAACACATTCATACTAGTCAACTTATCCATCAAACACCTTATTCCGACATTGCAAGTAAACTGAATTTTACAAGAAACCAACATTATTTACAATCAGGAAACAATTTATTTAATAATACACATATTGTAAACAATTTTTTAAGCTGTATAGTAACCAATAACTTATTTGATTAATTCAAATGAACTTGACTTATATAGTCAATTAATACTGGTTTACCGACCATATTAAAGGTTTTTCTACCTCCTTGGTGTTGTAATATCAAGCAGAACCTCCTCATATATTCTGCTTGTCTTTTTTACCTCTCTTTGCCTTTAGGCTCTGGGAGGTTTTTTTTGCCTAAAATCCCCCTTACCTACATCCCCAGCTTTAATTGCAAAGCAATTCACATTTTTAAGAAATGATATACACTATATAATTAGTGCTATTCCTTTTTATATCTTCGTATTTCTTATGACTACCCAGAGTACCGACAAAACAACCAAAGCTGAGCAATACATATTACCTTTTTCTATAGATATAAATTCTTTCACTAACTGGTTAGAATCCCAAAATGGCAAGAATAAATTAGAAACCTTACAAAATCTATCCACCATTCTTACAGCGTTAAAAAAAACAACCATTGCTCCCGATACCCGAAACTTCTTTCTTGAAAAAATATCACCCCTTGTTTTTCAATTTTCTGAACAACTACAAAGCAGCTACCTTGAAAGTTACTTCCCTTTTTCAGAAAGTGACACTTTAAAGATTAATCTTTCTAACACCTGCGCCTTTAATCTGGCAGAAAATTACGCCTTAATCTGCAAAGACAGTTGCTTTAAAGTACAAGCACTTTTTTCATCAGAACAAAAAGCTATCATTCTTTTTAACGCGATTAAAGCAATGGCTATTATTCTGTTTTACAAAGCAATCGTGTACGAAAAACCTAAAAAAGGTTTTTGGAGTCTTAGCTTTTTATTTTACCTATTTGCAAAACAAAACAACCTCCTAGAGCTAGCCCCCACCCACGCTCCAAACAGTTGTTTTATCAAAGTATTTAAACAACTTCTCGTTTTTGAAATGAGCAATACTCAGCAATTCAATACAGAACAAATACACATCATTTTTAATTTATTAAATAATTTATCCGATCAAGTCCATTTATTACCCGTTTTAGCCGATAAAAAAGTCAATACGGTACCTTATATTAATTTAAAATCTGACACGCCACCTTCAATACTAAAGCAAGCAATAACAGAAGAGACACCTTACTTATTTTATGTTTCAAGCCTTAACTTGATTAAGCAACTCTTCAACATTTCAGCAAATAATAAAAAAACACCTTATAACCATAAGATAATTATCATTCGGTTAATCAAAGCATTAACTATGAACCAGCATAGAAAAAATGAAAGAGAACTCGCTGACAATGAGCTATTTGTGGAAATAGGCTTTGATAAATTTACTGAATTTCTTTTACATAAAGAAAGCTTATTAAATACTAAAGGCGTTATATCTTATGAAGTAAGAGATCTTAGTGTTGACGAACAATTAGCAAAAGACACTCACGATGAGATTTATGGTTTTAGAAGTGAGCAGGAAGCCAGCCTATCATTTACCTCAGACCCTGATGATCCAGTTAAAGATATTAAAAATACAGATATTTGGTCAATGCAAGAGGAGTCCCCCACCCCCAAGCAAGAAAAAAAAGATGATACCAATGCAACACTAATAGACAAAAGCAACCTAGGCTTTTGTGTACGCCTAAGAGATCAAAACATTGCCCTGAAAGTTGGCGACATTATTCATTTACTGATCCCCCCAACCTCTGTGGCAACGGTTGTTCGTAGAATCATTTCCACTGCAGTCGGTGAAGTCATTGTCGGAGTTGAAGTTCTTGGCTACGATGCCGAGTTATTACATGTTATGGATATTGATAATAAAGGCGCAAAAAAAGCCTGTGCTTTAGTCAGTATTGATGGGGTAGAAAGTATTGTTATAAAAGCAGATGAATATAAAAACGAGGAATATATGTATGTCGATAGAAATGAAAAAATTCTTAGATATAAAATAGAAAAAGTACTCGAATCATCCAGCTCACAGGTCAAACACTTAAAAGTGAACCTATCCTGACAGTCCGTCTTGTATTATATTTTTTCCTGCTAACTCTTTAATGATTTGCACCCCAGCCTGAATAAGTTTTTCAGGCTCAGGGTGAGCAGACTCTTTTATGATAACCGCTAAACAATCCATACACCTCATTGCTTTATTCTCTTGTAGAATCTGTAACAATCGAAAAGTTATAGCTGGAATTTGAATAAAATTTACTTCATCATCCAGCCCTCGATAAACCAATAAATAGCTAGGACTTTCAGGTGCTATCGCAGGTAAAAAATCAGGCGATATTTGTTGCACAGGAAATTGGTAGACGACTGGCCAAGCTAGGCTAGATAAGCATATAAGCTGTTCTGAGACGTTTTCTATAAATGCATCCGAATTAGCCACAAGTTGTTCTTGAGAAATAGAAAGAGCCATCTCAACCCACTCATAATGAGCAAGCTCTAGCAAAAAAGGGTAATCAGTACTGTTTTTCCGCTCATTTTGTAAATACGCTATGAATTCTTCAGGTATTTCAGAAAAATAAGGCGTAGAACAAGGGTGCTTTGCAAAGAAATCTTGCGACAACGCATCCCATTGCTGATCATCTAATATCGCTCTTAAAACGGGGAAATTACTGCTTAAAAAACTGCTGATATTATTAAAAAATAATTCACGATAAATTGCCATTCTTTCTGGCTTAACATCCTTGGGCTTAGGGTTATTAACAGGATCCCTAATATAGGCAGAAAACTCTAATTGCTTGGCTTTAAAATCAACTTTCATCAAGCTAGTTTTTGGTTATGCTGATTAAGCCATGCATTTTGAATAGCATGAATGGTATCGACCTCTTTTAACAGAACATCTAATGATGGAATGTTAAAATCCCTCTCAAGTAAGGTTGGAAACACCCCATAAAGCTCATAGGCTTTGGCTAAAAGCTTCCAGACAGGGTCAATAACATCAGCGCCATGTGTATCAACTAAAAAATCATCCGCTTCAACATAATGTCCTGCAATATGAGCATAGGCAATTCTACTTGCAGGAATAGATCTTAGAAAGGCCTCAGCATCATAGCCATGATTAACACTGTTGACATAAATATTATTAATATCAATCAAAACATCGCAATCAGCCTCTTCAATAACCGCATTAAAGAAATCAATTTCATCCATTTCTTGTCCTGGAGCGGCATAATAGGACACATTTTCAATCGCTATTTTTTGCTCAAGAATATCTTGTACTCGTCTAATTCTTTTGGCAACGTGTGCTACGGCTTCCGAGGTAAAAGGAATAGGCATCAAATCATACAAGTGACCTTGGTGGCTACAATAACTAAGGTGCTCACTATAAAATTTAATTTGATGTTGTTTCATGAAGTGCTTTACATTTGCAACAAAACTTTCATCTAAAGGATCGGTACTACCAATCGACAAGGAAAGCCCATGACAAATAAAGTCAAATTGCTCTGTCATTGCTCTAAACTGTTTACCGAGCTTACCTCCAAGGGTCATCCAGTTTTCTGGTGCCACTTCATAAAAACTTACATTTTTAGGGGGGGTAGTAATGATTTCCGTTAAAAAAGAACGCCTTAATCCAAGGCCAGCTTGCTGAACCAGATTTACTACAGAGTCCATTACCCCCCCTTTAATCAATTAGAAATAAAAAGACCAAAGCCTATATTCCCATGTAAATCATGGGAATATAGCTGATATATTATTGCCCAGCTGCTTTAGCTGGATCAATTTTTGAACCACAAGACATTTCACCGCCCTTCATATCCATTCCATCTTTCATATCCATGCCACCTTTCATGTCCATGCCGCCTTTCATATCCATCCCCATGCCACCCATCTTTCCTTTCATTTTTTCCATCATGGCACCGCAAGACATTTCACCGCTCTTCATTTTTTCCATCATCGCGCCACAAGACATTTCACCGCCTTTCATGTCCATTCCACCGTTCATATCCATTCCACCCATCATGGCCCCACAAGACATACCTCCGCCTTTCATGTCCATGCCACCTTTCATATCCATACCCGAACCTTTATTGCTCTCTTTCATATCACCACAAGAACCTTCCTTTCCCTTCATCATCGCGCCACAAGACTTTTCCAAACCTTTTTTCATCTTATCGCCATCCATCATGCTCCCGCACTTCCCTTCACCACACTTTGCTTCCGTTGTTTTTTCCATTGAGCCACAAGCACCTTCATTGCCTTTCATCATTGCGCCACATGCTTGTTCCTGGCCTTTTTTCATTTTGCCATCTTCCATCATGCTGCCACATTTGCCTTCCCCACAAGCCGCTTCATTTGATTTTTTTGCCGCTTTTCCACCCCAAGGCACAACGCTATAGCCCGCTGCAGCAACTTGCATATAGCCGCTAGATAATTCAGTCATTGCAAATGGGTTAGCTTCGGCATTAGCTGCAGTTGCAGTAAACACAGATACAACCGCAGTACTCATTGCTGCCGCTAAAGGCGTTTTATTATTCTTTTTCATGGGGAACCCTCTCAGTTTTTATGTTTTTTATAGTTATATATTTATACTTTACCTGGATGCAAACTTCCATCAGGTCAATATTTCAAATAGACTACCTGACTATACTTCGCGCAGTGACGGATACGGAATTTATAACGAGTTATTTTTGTCGACAGCAAGGCGCTGAAACAGACGCATAGCAAGCTCCGCAACTGTTTTAGCAACGCAACTATCGGCACAAAATCCGCCGCTAGAAATCCGCAGCTGTGACCCTGCGAAGTATAAATGCATGGCGTATAATTAAGGCAATTAGCCTTCAAATTCGATACAAAGAGCATCCACTCCTTACGGTATTAGCCTTCTGACTATACAGAATAATTCAAGTTCCATCTAGCCTTTAACTTTCAGTTTTATCTTTAAAATCACATAAGTCTTCAATCACACAACTTCCACAGCGAGGTTTTCGAGCGATACAGGTATAACGACCATGTAAGATTAATAAATGGTGAGCATCTAGCTTATATTTTTTAGGCACCCATTTTTCCAGGTTTTTTTCAACGATCAGTACATTCTTTCCTTTTGCCAATCCAGTTCTATTTGAAACTCTAAAAATATGAGTATCAACGGCAATCGTTGGAAAGCCAAAGGCTGTATTTAAAATAACATTCGCGGTTTTACGCCCCACTCCTGCTAGCTCTTCAAGCCCGCCTCTAGTTTGAGGGACTTCCCCACCATGCTTATCTATTAGCCGCTGACAGAGCTTAATAATATTTGCACCTTTGGTATTAAACAAACCTATTGTCTTTATATATCCTTTTAATCCGTCTAGCCCTAACGCCAAAATTTCTTGAGGTGTATTGGCTATTGGAAAGAGTTTAGCTGTCGCTTTATTAACCCCTTTATCGGTTGCTTGAGCAGATAATACAACAGCAATAAGCAATTCAAATGAGCTTGAATATTGCAACTCTGTTTCTGGGTTTGGAATAGCAATGGCTAAGCGCTCAAACATTGCAAGTCGTGTATCTTTATTCATTTATAAATATTCAAGATTCAAGATTAAAGAGAAAGAACTACAATGAAAGTGCTTTATCAAAGCGATCGGCAGAAAAGCCTTTTAATATTTTTCCATTAATTACGGTAAGAGGAACACCCGTATACCCTGGGGCTAATTTTTGTTTTTTTAATTTTGCATACTGGCTCTGTTCAATATCATACTGGGTAAATGAAATATTTTTTGATCTCAAATAAGCCATGGCTTTTTTACAATAAGGGCACCATTTTGTAATGTAAATTGTGACAGCGGGCTTATTCCCCTTGTTTAAGGATAAAACCTCTAAACTTCCCATGCACTTTTTACTGGAATAAACCGTTTCGCCTTCAGCTGTAGTGCACTTAAAAACCGCAGCCGATACAGGTAAGATATAGATAAAGGTCATTAGAATCATGACTATCTGTAGCTGTTTTTTATTTAAACGGATCAACATACACCTCCACCTATTATTTATTAAAGAGAGCTATCTTATGACAACATCGATTTTAAGTTAGCTAAATTAGCTTTGCCTCTTTCTTTAATTATCTCAGGACTTAATTGTTTCTTATTCGTCCATTCCAGATCTTCTTCAGGTAATTCATTTAAAAACCGACTAGGTTCACACTCGGAAACATCGCCATATCGCTTACGATGCGTACAATAACTTAATGTGCAACTCTTTTGCGCACGCGTAATTCCAACATAGGCTAGCCGCCTTTCTTCCTCAATATTATCGCTTTCTATACTCGCCTGGTGCGGTAAAATATTTTCTTCTACCCCAATCAAAAAAACATGAGGAAACTCCAGACCTTTAGAGGCATGCAGAGTCATTAAACTGACTTGGTCCCCCGCCTCTTCCTCCTGATTTCTTTCCAGAATATCCATTAATAGTATTTTTGCAATAATTTCAGCCAGTGATTTTTCCTTCTCAGTTTCTTTATCCGCAATCCTTTTTAACCATGAAATTAAATCATCAACATTTTTAATTTTACGTTCAGCCGCTGCTTGCGTTTTACTATTCTCATGCAACCAGGCTTCATAATTAATTTGCTGAATAAATTGCTCAATAACCTTAAAGGTATCCCCTTTTTCAATTTTATCCGCAGTATCAATCACCCAATCACCAAACTTTTTTAAACGAAGAATCGATTTTTCAGTTAATGATTGAGTTAAACCAAGTTCATAACAGGCTGAAAATAAACTGATATGCCGTTCATTGGCATAAGCGCCCAATTTTTCTAATGTCGTTGGGCCTATCTCTCGCCTTGGGGTATTGATAATTCTTAAAAAGGCAGCATCATCGTCTTGATTAACAAATAAACGCAAATAAGCAAGAATATCCTTAATTTCCGAATAAGCAAAAAAGGAGGTACTGCCACTGATAAAATAAGGCACATTATTTTCTCTTAAACTGCCTTCAAACAATCTGGATTGATGATTGCCCCGATATAAAATGGCGTAATCAGAATAGTTACCGCCATGCTTAAATTTGTGATGAATAATTTCTGAAATAATTTGAGCCGCTTCTGCTCGATCATTTTTATGACTGATCACTTTTAAAGGATCGCCAAAACCTAGATTACTCCATAATTTTTTTTCAAAGGCGTGGGGGTTATTGGCAATCAAATGATTGGCAACCTTAAGAATACGCCCTGCTGAACGATAATTTTGCTCCAGCTTAATCACTTGTAAGCGAGAATAATCCTTTTCCAGTTGCGCTAAATTCTCTGGTTGCGCGCCACGCCAGGCATAAATTGACTGATCGTCATCACCCACCACGGTGAAACGCCCTAAATTACCCGCTAATAAACGCACGAGTTCATACTGAGTGATATTAGTATCTTGATATTCATCCACCAATAAATAGCGAATTTTATTTTGCCATTTTTCTAAAACTTGAGGGGTTTTTTGAAACAGTAATACCGGTAATAAAATTAAATCATCAAAATCAATTGCGTTATAGGCTTTTAAATTCCGATTAAAATCTGCGTAGAGTAAGGCGATAAGGTGAGTCTCATCATTCGCTGTGCTAATCGCTTGCTCTGGAGTAATAAAGGCATTTTTCCAGGTACCAATTTGATTATTATAATAATCAACTGCATCAATATCCCAATCACTTGAGCCGTGACTAATTAAATTACGTAGCAACGTCAGTTTATCTTGCTCATCAAACAAGGTCAGCCCCGCCTTATATCCCAATGCTTTATGCTCTTTACGCAGAATATCCAACCCTAAGGAATGAAAAGTTGAGACTCTTAAGCCTTTACCCTGTTTATCATCCAGTAATTTAGAGACCCTCTCTTTCATCTCTCGAGCTGCTTTATTAGTAAAAGTAAGGGCAGCAATATGACGAGCCGCTGTCCCCTGTTGAACTAGATATGCAATTTTTTCAGTGATGACTCGGGTTTTACCACTTCCTGCGCCCGCTAAAACTAATAAAGGCCGATCAATGGTTTTAACAGCCTGTTGCTGTTGTGGGTTTAGCTTTGCCATGTTTTATTTACTTCTATCCAACTTTCTATAGCCAATGGCTTCACTTAAATGGGGTATTTCTATTTGTTCTGACTGAGCTAAATCAGCAATCGTTCGAGCTAACTTTAAAATTCGGTGATAGGCACGATGCGAAAGCCCAAATTGATCCATCGCCTGCTCTAAAATTTGATGGCCCTGCTCTGATAAAGGGCAATACTTTTTAACTTCTACTGCAGTTAATGCCGCATTCACTTTACCACACCGCGCAACAGCTATTTTTCGTGCAGCAATAACACGCACTCTAATTTGCTCACTGGTCTCTTCGCCTTCTGGAGAGCCTTTTCGCAACACTTCATGTGATACCCTGGGGACTTCGAGATGCATATCAATTCGATCTAACAAAGGACCTGATATTTTTGCTCTATACTTTGCCACTTGTTCAACCGTACAATGACAACGCCCCGAAGGATCCCCCTGATAACCACAGGGGCATGGGTTCATTGCCGCAATTAATTGAAACTTTGCTGGAAAATCTGCTTGCCGGCTTGCCCTGGAAATAGTGATATGCCCTGTTTCTAAAGGTTCCCGTAAAACCTCTAAAACTTTTCTATCAAACTCGGGAAGCTCATCAAGAAATAAAGTCCCATTATGAGCCAGAGAAATTTCCCCCGGTTTAGGGTTACTTCCTCCTCCCACTAATGCCGCGGCTGAAGCTGTATGATGAGGGGATCTAAAAGGTGGCTTCAACCAATGCTTAATATCCAGCCCTTTATCACTAATGGATGCAATGGCCGCTGTTGCTTGAGCCTGTTGCTCGGTTAACTCGGGAATGATAGTGGGTAACCGGGAAGCAAGCATCGATTTACCAGTGCCAGGTGGCCCAAGCATCAATAGGTTGTGTGCCCCTGTTGCGGCAATTTCAAAGGCTCTTTTAACATGAAACTGCCCCTGAACATCGGCAAAATCTATCTCACTAACAGCTGCCTTATTAGTTAAACTCGGGGTATAGCTCATTAATGATTTTTGACCATTAATATGCGCACAGACTTCTAACAGACTACTTGCTGGGTACAGCTCTACCTGTTTAACCAAAGCCGCTTCTGTTGCATTATCACGAGGTAAAATAAGTTTTCTTTTCGCATTCCGGCTATGAATTGCAACAGGCAATGCCCCTACAATAGGTCGTAACTCACCACTTAAAGAAAGTTCACCGACACACTCGTAATGCTTAAGTTGTTTTTTTGATATTTGCTCAGAAGCCGCCAATATACCTAATGCAATAGCTAGATCAAATCGCCCCCCCTCTTTAGGTAAATCAGCGGGAGCCAGATTAATGGTTATCCGTTGAATAGGAAATTCAAAGTGTGAATTTAAAATAGCTCCTCTCACTCTGTCCTTACTTTCTTTTACAGCTGTTTCAGGTAATCCTACGATGGAAAGAGAGGGCAGACCATTAGTCACAAGCACTTCAACGGTAACTAAGGGGGCATCAATGCCCGAACGACCTCGGCTATAAACAATGGCAAGCGACATACGATATTGTATTTTTTGATATAAATATAAATAATAGCGTATATATTCTACTTGTTATAGGTTTTTATACCCATTACACTTCAATATGCTTGATTTCTATGTCTCGTCATTCCTGCATGCTCTTAGCAGGAATCCAGTCATACCACTAGATTCCCGATAAAAGACTTCGGGAATGACGGCTTGGGTAATTCCTGCAACTTCAAGTCGTTTGAGTATAGGTTTGATGATTAACTTTAAAATGCCTAAAACAAAGTTCAGTCTACCACTGAACTCTTATTTCGCCCCCCCTCTTTAGAGAGGTACAGTGCTTGATCCGCTCTATTAAATACATCCCCATGCGAATCCTCCCCAGAAAACTGACTAATACCACATGAAATAGTTAGTTTTATTGAGTTCCCTTGATAATTAAAGCCAGACGTTGCAATCATAACTCTTATCTTTTCTGCTAATTCAAATGCTTGTGCAGAGTCTGTATTGGGTAACAACATAACAAACTCCTCCCCTCCATAGCGAGCAATAAAATCAGTTTTTCTAGAGTTTTTAGAAAGCAATAAAGCGACTAGGCTCAAAGTTTTATCACCTGCTTTATGCCCATAGTTATCATTAATCAATTTAAATAAATCAATATCCCAAATAATGAGTGTCAACGGTAATCTATAACGCTGCCAGCGACTATATTCACTAGCAACCTTTTCATCATAAGCCATTCTATTTGGCAGTCCTGTCAGAGCATCACTCAAGGCTATATTATGTGCAATTTTAAGGTTATCTTTTAATAAATCTGTTTCAGCCTCTAACGCCTGTAACTTTAGGCTCATCTGTTCAAATTGCTGTTTAGAATCATTAAATTGATTATTTTCTTTTTCTTGATGTTTCTTGCATTGCTCAGTTAATTCTTCTAAGTGTTGCGTAATATTTTTTTGCAAGGAGGAAAGCTCTTCAGCATTGGTAGAACTATTTTTTATATTATCCACTTGCGAATCAATAATCGCTCTTAAATTTTTACTATTTTCTCTTGCGACTTCATTTGTCTGAGAAAGATCTTGGGTATGCTCACCCAATAAAATAAATTGCTTTGAAAAGTCAGTTAAAAAATCTTCTATCGCCTTTTGCTCAGAAATCGCATGGTCTTTAATTTTAAATAATAAAGAAAGTCCTAAATCAACAACATTCTTTGTATTTGTTACATCGGTTGAACTTCTTTGACTTTTTAATTGAAAGACTTTGTATTGTTTTTGAAATTTAGCTGGAATATCTGTTTTGGCCAATAACTCATTAACCCGCCCAACTAAATAACCATGATCTTGCCAAGAAACGCTTGTATCAGTTTCAGTTTCAGTTTGAACATCTTGTTTAGATAAGTGGGCTAAAGTCTTGGATAAAGAGATTAATTCAGGGGTTAATAGCTGATGGTTAAGTCCCAGTTTTAAACTTTTATTTAAATGGACAAGATAGGGCTCTAATTGTTTATTACTCCCCAATGTATAGATAGAAAACTGGAAAACCAACTTATACAATAATTTTTCGATATCACTATTACTTGGAGTATTCATTGATTAGTTTCTGATGCATTATTTTCTTAATTATAGAGCAGTTCATTCATTTTAAATTAATGATGCACTGATTACGTCCATTTTTTTTAGCCTCATACAGCGCAATATCAGCACGATTAAAAGCTGATTCACTGCTATCATCTAATACAAATTGAGTGATTCCACAGGAAATTGTAATTGATATTTTTTCCCCATTTGAATTAAACGCTGTTTTTTCGACGACTTGGCGAATATTGTTAGCCGTCTCCATTGCTTCAGTAGAACTGGTGTCTGAAAGTAGCATGGTAAATTCTTCTCCACCAAAGCGTGAAATAAAATCCGTTTCACGACAATGCTGGGAAAGTAATTTAGCAATTAAGATAAGTGTTTTATCTCCTGCTTTATGTCCAAAGGTATCATTGATTTGCTTAAATAAATCAATATCCCAAATAAGCAGAGACAATGGGGATTTATAACGCGCCCATCTTGCCATTTCAATAGCAATACGTTCATCATAGGCCAGGCGGTTAGCCAAACCGGTGAGGGGGTCATGCGTTGCCCTATAGTGAGCAGACTCTAACTTATTACTTAATTTCTTGGCCTCTAATTCCATTGCAACAATTTTTGAAGTTAAAAAGTCTATCTCTTTATTAACCTTATTTCGTTCACTTTCATCTTCAGTTTGTTGATTTTGAATTTGCTGCGAAATATCTTCCAATTGTGAATGTACAAGCTGCTTTAAAGGCTCTAACTGCGTAGCATTCTTTGAGTTATTTTGTAACACTAGCATCTGCGATGAAACAGATTGGTCAAGTAAATTTCGCCTTTCGCCTTGGCGATCTGAAGCATGCTTCACTCCCGTTGCTTTAACACCAAGCTCCGTTAATTGCACATTTAATTCTGTCAAAAAAACTGCGATTTCTTGCTGCTCAACTTGAAAGTGTTTTTTTATTTGAAATAAAAGGGAAATAGTTTCATCAAGAATAGTTGTTATTGGGGTATCAGCAACGATAAGTTTATATTTTAACCCTTCCACCTGAGACTCAAATTGAACAGGTATTTCCATATCCTCTAATAAACGTTGTATTTGAACATTTATAGATTCTGAATCAATAGAAAGGGTGTTTATTTCTATTGGCAATCCAGCGATGGGCTCAATATTTTGTATCGTATCAATAAGATCATTAATAGCGATAACCATATATTGTGCATTTGCATAACCTTTTTTTTCATATTTAACTTCAATATGCTGGATTTCTTTTTTTTGATCTGGAAAGTGTTGAAAAAGAAAATCAAACAGTAACCCAGCCTCAGGTAATGATTCCTCTGGTACAAGATCTTCCAGTGTCATTAAAGCATTAGAAAACTTTTCTAGCTCTACTTTTAATGCCTCACTTTTTAGACCTTTTTTTAATTGCTTACGGAGACGTAACAGATGGGGATCAAGTGGTTTATTTAACCCCGTGGTAGCAAGAGCCAAACGAGCAATTATTTTACAAAGTAAATCTTCTTTGCTTTGAAAGGTTTTTTCAATTTCATCATTATCATCCAATAAATTAAAATATTTATTTTTCCATTTATCTGGATTCTTTTCGTTGCTAAAAATGCTCATTAAATAGCCCTAGAAAGAATGTAAATTAAAAAGTAAAAGACTAGCTTTTCTAGCTCTTTTAATGGTTACCTACGTTTATTACTTCTAATAATAGCTCATCTATTACGAATACTCTATCTTGCTCTAACAAAAGAAAAGCATATGGGAGTACCTCCGTACACTCTCCTTTAGTCATCGTACAAAACAAAACAATGCCTTTTTCAAGGTGATAAAGCTATTTTTAATAGCTTATCCATTATTGGGGCGCTGGCTTTAGCCTGCTCTTGCTCTAAAGAATGCAGCTTAAAAGCTGCGCCCCCAAAAGACGATTAGTTCATCAGTTGAGTTTCTTGTTTAATTAACTGATCCATCACTTTAATCATATTTTCATGTGATTTAGCAAGAGGTCCATTGGTCTTATATTTACCATTAATAATAAGAGCTGGAACACCTGTTATACCATAACGAGGAGCCATCGCTTTTGCCTGACGCAACTTGGCATCAATAAGAAATGAATTAAACGTGTTTCTAAATTCAGTTTCATCAACCCCATGAGCAACAAAGAACTTAGCTAATTGATCTTCTGAGGTTAACTTTTGTTTTTTATTTTGAATCGCATCAAAAAAGTCTGCATGTACTTTATCCACAACCCCTAAAGCCTCTGCTACAAAGTAAGCTTTTGCATGCTTCCCCCATAAACTACTAAAAATGGCAGGTTGACGAATAAACTCGACATTGTCTGGTTTAGTTTTTAACCATTCATCCATTGCTGGCTCAAGGCTATAACAATGAGGACAGCCATACCAAAAGAACTCAATAATTTCTATTTTATCCTGATTTTGAGTCGGTTGCGCAGGAGACAAGGTTTGATAACCTAGTGATTCAGCTTGTGAAACAGCCGTGAATGATAAAAACAAAAAGAAGACTATTTTTTTAAACATTTTAAATGTTCTCTGTTGAGTGTTAATAAATATTATTTAATGTACTTCTGTGCGAAGTATATATACCTGTTAAGGATATACCATAATTAGATGACAAAAGTTCAATCCAGCTTTTAAGGAAGCTCTATGAAACATTCCATATTCTATCTTTTATAGGCTGAACTTTGACTGAACTTTCTATACTTTGACCCTACAAGCCTATTATTCAGAATAGCGTTTTAAACGATTGAGATCCAAGCTCATAAATAATCAAGAAACCATTTTTAGAGCACTTAAACCATTCGGCTTCTTGCTCATTTCTATTTGGGTTTTAATCCTTTTTTGAACGCCTTCTACATGAGAAATAACCCCAATGACTTTACCATGGGTTTTTAAGCTTTCCAATGTTGTCATTGCTAAATAAAGTGATTCGGCATCCAGGTTACCAAATCCTTCATCTAAAAATAATGAGTCAAGCGCCTGTCCATTGTTAGACATTTCAGCTAAGCCCAAAGCCAAAGCAAGACTAACAATAAAACTTTCTCCACCTGACAGTGTCTTAGGTAAGCGTCGAACATTATGCTGCTTAGTATCTTCAACCTCTATCGCCAAACCATGCTCACTGGCTACTTTTCGTACATAATAGCGACCACTGATTTTTTCTAGCACCTGATTTGCTTGAGTCATTAATCGATCTGAAATAACTTGCTGAACTTTTCGTCTAAAGTGAATAGCATTTTCTGCCGAAGCTAATTTATCCTCTGCTTCACAAGCTTCAAGCTCTATTTTCTGAGTCGCTATTTTTGCCAGAATATCACCCTGTTTTTGCTGCAGCCCATCTTGCTTATTTAATTTATTTTGCAAAGAAATAACTTCCTGTTTAGCTATATCCAGCTTTCTTTTAACACTACTTTGTTTCCCTGTTAAATCATATTCAGACTGTTGAGAAATATCTAATGCTTGTTGTTCCTGTAATTGCTGTTTAAGTTGTTGCAACTTATTTTTAAGCGCGACACCCTTTGCATTTGATACCTGCTGGTTTTCAAGTATTTGTTCTTTGCGATCAATAAAATCCAGTGCTTCCCTAAGCCCCGTTAAATCCTTAGCGTCTGTTTGCTTAAGCTTTTCTAGTAATGATTGTTCTAAAACACCGAGTTCAAGCGTCTGTTTAGAAAATGAAGCCTCTTTATCCTCTACCATTTTCTGTTTTTCGATCAAAGCTAAATGCAGACCCGCCCCTTCTTGCTGCTGCATCTTATCAGAGTGCTGCTGAATATTTTTCTCAAGTGAAGCAATGATATCGACACTCGCTGCAATTTTTACATCTAACGGTTTAAGCTCTTCAGTTAAAGCAGTTAACTTTTGAGATTGCTGTTGGTAAGCCTGCTTTCGTTCATTTAATACTTTGAAAAAAGCCTGCTCTTTAGCTTTCCTAGGCATTTTCTCACCCAGCAACTCTAATTGCTGCTCCACTTTATCCGCCAATAGTTTTTCTTGCTCAACCGCTTGCTTATACGCTTGCTCTAACTCAATTGAATCTTTTGGACGGTTATCCCATTCAACAGTTAACGCTTCCACTTCTTTTTTATTTCGCTCCAATGATGCACTATTCGTTGTAATAGATTCATTCGCTTGCTCAATCGATTTTGTTAATTTACTGGTTTGTTTAAGCAAATTAACAATATTATTTAACTCATTCTTTTCTTTATTTAACAATTCCTTCATTAAAGAAAGACTATCAATGGTTAATTCTTCAGTAAAAATATTTAACTTATTGGCTAGAGCATTCCATTGAGCCCGTATATTGTTTAATTTATCATCTTTTTGTTCATCTTTCTCAGCTTGTTGCTGAACTAGCGTAATCTGTTTACTTAGAACCACTTCATCAGTCAGTAAGGTTTTTATTTTTTTCTGCTGCTCTTTTAACACTTTTTTTGAATTTGATGCGGCGGGGGCGTGTTCCGCATAGGGATGCTTCAAAGCGCCACATAAAGGACATGCTTTTCCATCAACTAAATGCTGCCTATCATCTGCCATCTTTTTCAATAAGATTTCATTTGATACTGCGGCTTCTAAGGTAGCAATTAAATTTTTCTCTCGCCCTATTTCTAGTTGTAATTGGTCATGCTGCTGCTTTAATTGCTTGACTTCTGCGCCTTCATTTTTCGTGTTAAAAATCTGCGCAAAAAAACCTTTCTTACCCAGCTTTGTATTCACCGACGCCAAATCAAATAGCTCCCGAAAATTTATCACACGCTCTTGTTGCTCGACTTGCATATCCAGTAAATCTTGCAAAGAATGGCCTTCAGAAAGCGCTTTAACGGCATCCTCATTATCAGCTACTTGTTGTGTTAGCTGTGTCACTTTAGTGGTTAAAGATTTTATATCTGTTTTTTTCTTCTCTATTGTTCCAGTGATATTTTTTGTCCACTTTGAACTGGAAGATTGCTTTTCTGTTAATTCTGTCAACTCAGTTCTTGCGACTCTTAGCTGAGCGGTTTCAGGAAACTGTTCAAGTAATGTCTTATCAGTCACATGCCCTTGTAACCAGACTTCAGCCTGAGTTAAATCTGATTTTTTTTGATCTTTCTGTTGCTCTAAGGACTGCAATAAAGCGGTTTCTTTAGGCAAAGAAAGTTTTAAATCACTCAGCTTTAAGCCAAGTTGCTCAATATTTTGTTTTTGCTGAGATATCGTCTGTATTGTATCTGCCGTATTTTCATCAAAATGCGTTGCTTTAAGTTGCTTTTGCAATACCTCGACTTCACTCTGATAAGCATCTAATCTCTTTTTACTCTGCTGCGTACTTTCAAGCTGTTTATCAAGCGTTGCTAATTCACTTTTAAACATCAGAATAGGTTGATATGCCTCTATCTTATCAAGGCTTTGCTGATGTTCACTCTGCGCCTCGACTAATTGCAATTGCTGTTTATCTAAAGTATCTTGTTGTTTTTCTAGATGAGCAACGCCCTGCACCCAGGCTAATTGTTGCTCTACCTCATTTTTTTCTGTCTCAAGCTCTATTTGCTGCTCTTTAAAATCATCTAAATCATCTGTTCGCGCTTCCTTTGTTTCCTTATCCATAACTGGGGTAGCAACCAGATCCTGCTCTAACTGCAGTAATCGATTTTTGGATTGCGTATATTTCTGTTCAGCTTGTTGGCGATATTCATCATAAATATCTGAACCACTAATTTTTTCCAGAATATCCATACGCTCACTCTCTAGCGCATTAAGAAAGGCAGCAAAATCACCTTGAGATAAAACCATAGACTTACTAAACTTATGGAAATCCATCCCGGTTAGCTCAGCCATTTTTTCACGTACTTTTTGACAACTCTGTTCTAAAACCTGTTCACTACCATTTAACTGAGTTAACTGCATTTCTGGTGCTAACAGCTCACCATCAACCTCATCATTAAGCCGAGAAACACGCCAGCTAGCTTTAAACTTATCATCACCTAATAGAAACTCGACTTCAGCAAAACTTTCAGTCGTCAATTTTGTCATGACATGTTCGGCTGGCCGGTCAAATCGAAAGGTTTCGCCATACAAACCTAAAGTAATTACATCTAAAACACTGGATTTCCCTGAACCATTCGGCCCAGTAATGGCAAACACACCGCCATCAACTATCGGTGCTTTATCAAAATGAATTCGATTTTCTCCTTCAAGTGAATTGATATTTTTGAAATAAAGATTCAGTATTTTCATTGGTTAAATTCGCTAATCCAGCACAGATATAAGCAATTATTATATACCTTAGTCAGGCCTGTCGATTCTTAAATTTATACTGTAGATGAAAATCATAATAAAAATTAATTGAACAATGTTTAATTAATGGTTATAGTAAAGCCAGAATATCTGCTAAGCTGGTCATCAGGAGAAATATAATGCTAAAAAAAATCTTACACTGGTTACTCACCCTCATTTATAAAGTTGAAGTCGAAGGCCTGGACAATTATAAAAATGCAGGAAAACGTGTCCTCATCATATCCAACCATACATCCTTTCTGGACCCTTTGTTATTAGGTGTCTTTTTACCTGATAATATTACCTTTGCTATTAACACCCATATTTCAGAACGCTGGTGGATAAAACCTTTTCTAGGCTTATCTCACGTCTTTCCCATGGACCCAACCCAGCCACTCTCATTAAAAGCACTGATTCACCATTTACAGAGTGATACTAAAACCGTCATTTTTCCTGAAGGACGCATTACGGTCACAGGCTCCTTAATGAAAATATATGATGGAACCGGTATGGTTGCTGATAAGTCAGGGGCGGCAATATTACCCGTACGGATACATGGTGCAGAATATACTCACTTTTCTAAACTAAGAAATATTGTTCGTTTGCGCTGGTTTCCTAAAATCACCATAAAAATACTTCCTCACACCATCATTAAGGCCAAGCAAGAACTAAGAGGAAAATCACGCCGAAAATACTGCGGCCATATCTTGACGGATCTGATGGGGGAAATGATTTTTTCCACCAGCCATTACAAACAAACAATATTTTCCGCACTGTTAGAAGCCCGTACTATCCACGGAGGAAAGCATACGGTTGCTGAAGACTTAGAAAGACAACCACTTTCTTATAATGCATTAATTACCCGAACCCTTGCGATTGGCAATGCTTTAAAAGAAATCACCCATACAGAAGAATATGTTGGCGTATTTTTACCTAATTCAACCAAAACATTAAATGTTATTTTAGGTTTACAACTCCACGGCAGAATACCCGCCATGCTTAATTACTCAACTGGCTCAAGAGGAATGCTCTCTGCTTGTAAAACCGCAGAAATTAAAACGGTATTAACTTCACGACGCTTTATTGATCTGGCTAAACTAAATACAGAGGCGGATGCCTTAGCAAAACAGCTTAAGTTAGTGTACTTAGAAGATTTGGCTGAATCCATTTCCACTTTTGATAAATTAAAAGCAGCAACTCAAGCGCTAACGGCTGACTATTGGTACAAACACCAGCAATTTAGTCCCGATAGCCCTGCTGTCGTATTATTTACTTCAGGCTCAGAAGGTGAGCCTAAAGGCGTAGTGTTATCTCATGCCAATATATTAGCCAATCATAACCAATTAAGAGCTCGTATCAATTTTAATGCTCAAGATATTGTTTTAAATTTTCTGCCAATGTTTCATTCCTTTGGCTTTACCATTGGCACCATGCTACCTGTGCTTAATGGCATGACGACCTTCTTTTACCCTTCACCTTTACATTTCAGTGTTATTCCAGAAATTGCCTACGATACAGGGGCAACCATTATGTTTGGAACCAATACCTTTTTAGCGGCTTATGCTAAAAAGGCGCATGCTTATGATTTTTATAACATGCGTTATGTAGTTGCAGGTGCAGAAAAGTTACAAGACAGCACTCGGGATCTGTGGGCAGAAAAATTTGGTATTCGTATCTTAGAAGGATATGGAGCGACTGAAACAGCCCCAGTGGCCTCCGTTAATACGCCAATGGACTTTAAAGCAGGAACTGTCGGACGATTAATGCCAGATATGCAATACAAACTGGAAAACATTCCAGGCATTGAAGATGCGGGTCAATTACATCTCTATGGTCCTAATATCATGCAGGGCTATTTACTTTCTGATAACCCTGGAAAGCTAATTCCACCCGAATCAAGTTATGGCAGAGGCTGGTACGATACTGGGGATATTGTAAATATTGATGAGGACGGTTTTGTTAGTATTCGCGGACGCAGTAAACGCTTTGCAAAAGTCAGTGGTGAAATGGTCTCTCTAACAGCTGTCGAACAAATAGCGTCCAGCGTCTGGCCAGATGCACAGCATGCATCAACCAGTTTACCAGACCCCAAAAAAGGCGAACAGGTCATTTTATTAACAACTCAAAAAGAAGCCACCCAGAAACAGATTATTGCGCTGTCAAAAGGTGTTAACGCGATTAGCTTACCCAAAAAGGTCTTTGTAGTGGATGCAATTCCTGTTTTGGCAACAGGTAAAACCAATTACCCTGAGGTAACTAAGTTAGCTGAAGAGCTAATCTAAGGTGGAGTTATTTTTATGAACAAACAAATCTACCCTTTATTAATCGCCCAATTCCTTTCAGCTTTTGCAGATAATGCTATTTTATTTACTATCATCGCATTAGTCATGCAATCGGCAGAACTGGCTAGCTGGTATGTTCCCGCCCTGCAAAGTGTTTTCTTAATTGCATTCGTATTATTAGCCCCTTGGGTTGGTGCTTTTTCTGATACTCATGCAAAGCCTATTGTATTAATTGTTGCTAATTTAATTAAAGCCCTTGGTGCGGGTTTATTACTGTTAAATGTCGAACCACTTATCGCCTATTGCCTAGTCGGCATTGGTGCGGCTATTTATAGTCCTGCAAAATATGGGATTTTACCTGAATTAGCCAATAAAGATGCTCTGGTTAAGGCAAATAGCTGGATAGAAGGTTCCACCATTTTTGCTATTTTATTAGGCATGATCATTGGGGCAAAAGTTGCTGATTATTCAATTCAATGGGCATTAATCGGTACCATTATTCTATTTATCATTTCAGCCGCCGTTAGCTTTTTATTGCCTAGAAAGGTGTCTAAGAAAGCTGCGCCTGGGTTTAAAGTTATTCTCTTTTATCAACAAGCCAAGCTTTTCTTTACCACGCCTCGTTCTCGATTTGCCATTTTAGGGGCATCTTTATTTTGGGCTGCTGCTGCAACTGTCAGAGTAATTATTATTGCCTGGGCTCCGTTAGTTTTAATGACTCAGAATGCCAGTGATATTGCTGAACTCACCCTATTTCTTGCTATTGGTATTATTGTAGGTTCAGCCGTTGTCCCTCGCTTAATTCCTCTGGATTTTTTAAATCGAGCTAGAATTCCCGCCTATTTAATGGCTATTTTTATTGTTTTATTAGGCTTTACCGAGACCGTTTGGACGGCTCGCGCTGCATTATTTTTCATGGGTATGATGGGGGGTATGTTTATTGTACCGATCAATGCTGCCTTGCAAGAATTAGGACAGGAGAGTATTGGAAGTGGTGGTGCAGTTGCACTGCAGGGTTTTTTCCAAAATGTCACTATGTTAATCGCTGTGGGTAGCTATACTTATGCCGCGTCACAACAGCTTGACCCCGTTGCCGCATTGACTAGTTTAGGGACCATCATTTTTATCGCAACCTTTTTAATCTCCTTACATTTGCCACCTGCAAGGAAAAAAGGAAATAATGAACAATAGTCATTTATTGTTTGCTTCTATACCCAAACGACTTGAAGTTGCAGGAATTACCCAAGCCGTCATTCCCGAAGTCTTTTATCGGGAATCTAGTGGTATGACTGGATTCCTGCTAAGAGCATGCAGGAATGACGAGACATAGAAATCAAGCATATTGAAGTGTAATGGGTATATAAAGCGGATTAGCCTCCGCTTTATACTTATTAGCTTTGTTTCCAGCCCACAATAAAACTATCAACTAACAATTCGACCGTATTTTCGATAGTATCAACACAGATCAAATCTAACTTCCCGGTTAAAGACAAAGTACAAATCCCATGAACCCCACTCCATAAAGCACGTGCAGCCTGTTGACTTTCTGCTGCACTATGCTGTGTTTCTAATCGTTCAAATTGTTGTTCAACTAAAGTAAAAATATTATTTACTTTTTGCTGATACCATTCTGGTACTTTTTCATCAGCTGCCAATTGGTGCTCAAAAATCATTCGCCAACGATTAAAGTTTTGACGAGCAAATAGTAGATAACTAGTTGCAAGCAAGCCTATCACTTGTTCAGCATTATCTGAAGTATCTATCGCCCTTAATTGCTCGGCAATATCATCTAAGGTTCTTCCTTTAACATGCATAATTAAATCAGCCATATTATCGAAGACCATATAAATACTACCGACGGTGTAACCAATTTCCATAGCAATTTTACGCACTTTTAGCTTATCAAAGCCCTCTTCAACAACAATTGTCTCAGCCGCATTCAATACCATTTGTTTTATTTGTTCCTGGCTGTGTTCACTTCGTCTGGCCATGCTGTAAACTATCTTCATCTGCTTGAAAGCTATACCTTACACCACTAGAGCCTTAGAATCGACTATTAGCCATTATGAATACTGAATTATTATCCGTCGTTGATCAAAATGATCATGTTATTAGCACACGCCCTAGGCATGAAATTCATGCTTTGGGCTTAGCTCATCGTGCCGTACATATTCTGCTATTTAATGAATCAGGGGAATTATTCTTGCAAAAGAGGTCAATGAAAAAGGACCTGAATAAAGGACTTTGGGATACTTCGGCCGCAGGTCATGTCGATATTGATGAAGCGTATACAGCGAGTGCAATTAGGGAAACAGAGGAAGAATTAGGAATTAATATTGCAGAGTCTTTACAGTTCTTGTTTAAGCTATCTCCAACACCTCAACTTGGAATGGAATTTATTCAGGTCTATCGCTGTATTCATAATGGGCCTTTTATACTTAATAAAGATGAAATCGATCAAGGAAACTGGTATTCAATTAAAGATGTTTCTATGCGTGTAAAAAAGTGCGACTCAACATTAACCGAGACCTTTAAAATCATCTGGAATCAGTATCAAGCCCTTTAAGGAGCCTCTGATTAAGTTGGTTAGAATTTAGCGCAGAAAAAACGGTCGCTATTTTTCACGAAGTGAGCCGTAATAGTCATTCTATTGCGCCGATCTTCGTGGAAAATATCAGCAGTTTTAGCAAGCTAAATTCTAAGCAACTTAATCAGAGGTTCCTTAATTTAGCAAAATTAATCAAAGGGCTATTATTTCGAGTTTAATCGGTAAAGCGCTGAAATATCCTCATCTCCAAACCCCGCCTCCATTAACGCTTCATAATCAACCACTGTTTTGTCTACTAGGCTTAATTCAGCACCCGACTGTTTAGCCATTTCCTGACAAATTTTTAAATCCTTGTGATGCAGGGCGAGTTTAAACCCAGGCTCAAAACGCCCGTTTGTCATACTAACCCCACGGTTTTGTAAAAACCAGTTTCCCGCTGCCCCCCCCGAAATGACATCAACTACTTTTTCCATTTCTAGCCCTTGCTTCTGAGCAAAAGCCAGTGCCTCTGCGACGGCCTGATTAATTCCAGCGGCCATAATCTGGTTAACCGCTTTGGTACTTTGTCCTGCTCCCGTTTTTCCCATATAAACGATTCGAGAGCTCATTGCCTCTAATACTATCCTTACCCTATCTAAAGTCTCTTTCTTGCCACCCACCATCATTGCCAAAGTTCCATTTTTAGCCCCTTCCACACCACCTGAAACAGGGGCATCTAAAAAGGCTACCTGTTTCTCTGCCAGAATAGTCGCAGCTTTTACAGCGGTTTCATTACTGACCGTCGACAAATCGACTACAATTGAATTCTGTTTAATCGTTTCTGCAATAAGATTCGTTATTTCCAGTACATCTTTATCAGCTGAAATGCATAACAAAATAATATCTACTTGTTCCGCCAGCTGCTGAGGCGTACTACATGACTCAATATTTAACTGGCTTGCAAGATCTAAAGCTTTACTCTCTGTTCGGTTATAAATTGCAGTTAACAAGCCTGCTTTAGCTAAATTATGGGTCATTCCCAACCCCATAGCCCCGAGTCCAATAAATCCTACTTTCATTGTGTTACCTTTTTTATTGCCAATCAACTGTATTGCATCACTTTCAATTATTTATTACCAGATGAAGTCTATGTTTTCTATGATAAAATAACAGTTAGTTTAATGTGAAATATTTTAAATAAAGCATTCAGAACATAGCTGATATATCTTTTATCCGCTATATAATTAATTTCTAACTAGAGATAAGCGCCATGTTTGACCCAAAATCCATTGATGATATTGCCAACCGTTTAGCTAATGCTATTCCTCCCGGCCTAAGTAACGTAAAAGAAGATATGGAAAAAAATTTCCATGCTATTTTACAAGGTGCTTTAGGGAAACTAGATCTTGTGACTCGCGAAGAATTTGAAGTGCAGAAAGCGGTTTTGGCTAAAACACGCTCTAAACTGGAAGCATTAGAAAAACGAGTAGATGAAATTGAGCAACAACTAAAATAGTGCTGATAGGGTGGGCATTGCCCACCCCTGCCTGACTTACTTGGCTTTTACTGGCCGCGTCCATCCATTAATTGATATTTGTTTTGATCGAGACAAAGTTAACTTTTCTTTTTCTGTATCTTTTGTAATCGTTGACCCCGCACCAATAGTCGCTCCCTTCCCTACGGTTACAGGCGCAATCAATTGCGTATCTGAACCAATAAAAGCACCATCTTCAATCACTGTTCTAAATTTGTTCACCCCATCATAATTACAAGTAATGGTACCCGCCCCAATATTAACTTTACTACCAATCGTCGCATCACCAATATAACTTAAATGATTGATTTTGCTTCCAGTAGCAACGGTTGATTTTTTAATCTCTACAAAGTTTCCAATATGTACATCACTGGACAATTCAGCCATCGGCCGTAATCTCGCAAAAGGTCCAATCCGACTACGCTCACCTACTACTGCATCTTCAATAATACAATTAGGCAGAATCTCTACATCATCACCAATGATTGCATTTTTTATAATGCTATTAGCTCCAATAGTTACATTATTACCTATCGTATTGGTGCCTTCAAAGAGTACATTAATATCAACTTCAATATCTTGACCAACACTTGCAAATTTTCCCCGAACATCAATTCTGGACGGGTCTCTCAGTGTTACTCCTTGAGCCATCAATTGTTGAGCTTGCTCTAACTGATAAACACGTTCTAAATGTGCCAATTGACTTCGATCATTAACCCCTAACACTTCATCCATGCTTTCAGCCTGGTTTGTTTTTACTTCAACGCCATCATTAACAGCCATTTCAATAATATCAGTCAAATAAAACTCATTTTGCGCATTGCCATTTTCAAGCTTTGATAACCACTGTTTTAACAAATTTCCAGGCGTTGCAATAATCCCTGTATTACCTTCCGTAATCAGTTTTTCTTCAGCATTAGTATCTTTTTCTTCTACAATTTTTAGTACTGTCTTATCTGCTGCCCTAACAATACGTCCATAGCCAGTAGGATTGTCTAAAATGACAGTTAATAAGCCAATTGATTGTTGAGTTACATTTTCTAATAGCTTATCGATTGTGGTTTTCTTTAATAAGGGAACATCCCCATATAAAATAAGCACTTTATCATTATCGTTAATAAAACTTTCAGCTTGTTGCACTGCATGCCCTGTGCCTAATTGTTCTTTCTGTTCAACCCAATCAGCATTCAACTCACTTAATTGCTGCTTAACTAATTCTCCGCCATGACCATAGATAATGACAATAGAATTATTTTCTAATTGCGCACTGGTATCATACACATGATGTAACAATGCTCGATCTGCAACTTTATGTAACACCTTAGGTTGCTTTGAACGCATGCGCGTTCCTTGGCCTGCCGCTAAAATAATTGTTTTAATATCCATTATTTAACTCTGATTAATTAGTAAAACTTCAATTTTGGTTTGATGGGTAGGTTGGGTTAGATTTTTTAGCGTAGCAAAAAACGTAACCCAACATTGCAACTAAATTGTTGGGTTACGTTATCGCGCTTCGCTTGATAAGCTAACTCAACCTACAAATACTTTATTATAGCTCATTATCAAACAGGCATAAAAAAGCCCGAAAATGTTTACACATAATCAGGCTTTTTTATGACTTTACAGTAAAAACTACCTGCCTCGTTTTCTTAAACGATCCAAGGTTCTTAACTGTGACATCGCTTGAGCTAATTCAGCTTGTGCTTTAGCAAAATCAATTTTTCCAGATTTATCTGTCAACATTTCTTCTGCTTTGGCTTTTGCTTCTAATGCCGAGGCTTCATCAATATCTGCTGCTCTAATAGCAGTGTCCGCCAAGACAGTGACTAAATGCGGTTGTACTTCTAAAATTCCGCCAGAAACATGATATTCAAGAGTTTCTGTATCACTCACCTTTACCCGAACTTCACCAGGTAGCAGCTTTGTTATTAATGGAGCATGACGTGGAGCAATACCTACTTCACCCAGTTCTGCAGGTGCAAAAACCATTTCCGCCAATCCAGAAAAAATCTCATTTTCTGCACTCACGATATCTACATGTACGGTCATTGTCATAATAATCTCCTAAAAGGATTACATTCCTTTCGCTTTTTCAACGGCTTCATCAATGGTTCCTACCATATAAAAAGCTTGCTCAGGAAGATCATCATACTCGCCGTCAATAATACCTTTAAAGCCAGAAATAGTATCTTTTAACGATACATATTTACCTGGTGAACCAGTAAATACTTCAGCAACAAAGAAAGGTTGAGACAAATAACGTTGCACTTTACGCGCTCTGGTTACTGTCAACTTATCTTCTTCTGATAACTCATCCATACCTAAAATAGCGATAATATCACGCAATTCTTTGTAACGTTGCAAGATACCTTGTACGCCACGAGCAACATCATAATGCTCTTGACCAATCACTAAAGGATCTAACTGACGACTACTTGAATCCAAAGGATCAATCGCAGGATAAATACCTAGCTCAGCAATTTGACGAGATAATACAACGGTCGCATCCAAATGCGCGAAAGTTGTAGCAGGTGATGGATCTGTTAAATCATCCGCAGGTACGTATACCGCTTGGATAGAAGTAATAGAACCCGTTTTAGTTGAAGTAATACGCTCTTGTAATACACCCATTTCTTCAGCTAATGTAGGCTGGTAACCTACCGCTGATGGCATACGACCTAATAACGCAGACACTTCAGTACCCGCCAATGTATAACGATAAATATTATCAACAAAGAATAATACATCACGGCCTTCTTCACGGAAGAATTCAGCCATCGTTAAACCAGTCAAAGCAACACGCAATCTGTTTCCAGGTGGCTCATTCATTTGACCGTAAACTAATGATACTTTGTCGATTACATTTGAATCTGTCATTTCGTGGTAGAAATCGTTACCCTCACGAGTACGCTCACCCACACCAGCAAATACAGAGAAACCACTGTGCTCAATCGCGATATTACGAATAAGCTCCATCATGTTCACTGTTTTACCAACACCAGCACCACCAAACAGACCAACTTTACCACCTTTAGCAAATGGGCAAACCAAGTCAATGACTTTAATACCTGTTTCTAACAATTCGTTAGCAGGTGCTTGCTCTTCATAAGAAGGCGCATCACGATGGATACCCCATCTTTCTTCTTCGCCAATAGGACCTTTTTCATCAATAGGATCACCTAGAACGTCCATAATACGTCCTAAGGTTTTTTGACCTACCGGTACTCTAATTGCATCGCCTGAATTACTTACTTCCAATCCACGACTTAAGCCATCAGTTGTTCCCATTGCAATCGTACGAACGACTCCGTCGCCGATCTGTTGCTGAACTTCTAATGTTAAACCTTTATTTTCAACCTTTAATGCGTCATATACCTTCGGCAAATCTTCGCGTGAAAACTCCACATCGACGACCGCTCCGATAATCTGAACGATTTTACCATTACTCATCTTCGTCCTCTCTAAATCTTAATTCGTTAGCTATCGGCTGTACTAAACAGCGGCAGCACCTGCAACAATCTCTGAAATCTCTTGCGTAATAGCTGCTTGTCTAGCCTTGTTATAAACAAGTTGCAACTCATCAATAATATTACCCGCGTTGTCAGATGCACTTTTCATTGCGACCATACGTGCCGATTGTTCACAGGCATTATTTTCAACTACACCTTGATAAACAATTGATTCAATATAACGCGTTAGCAATGTATCCAGAACATCTTTGGCATCAGGCTCATATAAATAATCCCAATGTTTATTGCCAAAGTGATCATCTGCATCATCTTCAAGTTCAGCCGCAACCACAGGAATCAACTTTTCTACAACAGGCTTTTGAGTCATGGTGTTAACAAATTCATTGCTAACCACATAGAGTTCATCAATCGTGCCGTTTGTATAGGAATCCAGCATGACTTTAATAATACCGACAATATCATTAAGATGCGGTGTATCCCCAAGCTTACCTATCTGAGCCACAATATTTGCATTAATGGCAGCAAAAAAACTACTGCCCTTAGTTCCAATGGTACAAATATCAACTTCAACATTATCTTTTTGCCATGCAGCCAAGTCTTTGAGTACTGTTCTGAATAAATTAGAATTCAGACCACCACATAAGCCTCTGTCAGACGTAATAATAATAACGCCAACACGTTTAACTTCACGATCAAGCAGAAAAGGATGCTTATACTCAGGATTAGCATGAGCCAGATGTCTAATAATCTGGCTTATCTTTTTAGAGTAGGGACGCGTTGCCTGCATTCTGTCTTTTGTTTTACGCATTTTACTCGCGGCAACCATTTCCATTGCTCGAGTAATCTTTTGAGTATTTTTAATACTCGCAATCTGTGTGCGTATTTCTTTACCAACAGCCATAAGAAGCCCCTTACCAGCTACTTGTTTTAATAAAAGTTTCTATTGCAGATTGAATGCCTTTCTTAATTTCATCGCCATAGTCGCCTGTGTCATTGATTTTTTGCATTAAATCAGCTGCTTCAGACTTCATATAGGATTGTAAAGCCGCTTCAAAATCACGTACTTTAGCAACATCTAAATCATCAAGAAAACCTTCGTTAGCAGCATGTAATGAAACCCCCATTTCAGCCACTGACATAGGAGAATATTGATCCTGCTTCATCAGTTCTGTTACGCGTTGTCCACGTTCAATTTGCTTACGCGTACTTTCATCTAAGTCAGAAGCAAACTGAGCAAACGCTGCCAATTCACGGTACTGAGCTAAATCAAGACGAATACCGCCCCCTAACTTTTTAATGATCTTGGTTTGAGCTGCACCACCTACACGCGATACAGACAACCCAGCATTAACCGCAGGACGAATACCTGAGTTGAATAAATCAGACTCTAAGAAGATTTGTCCATCAGTAATCGAAATTACGTTAGTTGGTACAAAAGCTGATACGTCACCACCTTGCGTTTCAATAATCGGTAATGCAGTTAAAGAACCTGTTTTACCTTTTACTTTACCGCCCGTTAGCTTTTCAACTTCTGCAGCATTAATTCTTGATGCTCTTTCTAATAAACGAGAATGAATATAGAAAACATCACCAGGATACGCTTCACGACCGGGAGGACGACGAAGTAACAATGACATTTGACGATACGCCCAAGCTTGCTTGGTTAAATCATCATAAATAATTAACGCATCTTCGCCTTTATCTCTAAAGAACTCACCCATTGAACACCCAGTGTAAGGCGCAATGAATTGAAGTGCCGCCGCTTCAGAAGCAGTGGCTGTTACGATAATAGTATGTGCTAAAGCATCATGCTCTTCTAATTTACGTACCACATTAGCGACAGACGATCTTTTTTGACCGATAGCCACATAGATACATTTAACACCTGTCCCTTTTTGGTTGATAATCGCATCAATCGCAATAGCAGTTTTACCTGTTTGTCTATCACCAATGATTAACTCACGCTGGCCACGACCAACAGGAATCATAGAATCGATTGATTTCAAACCTAACTGTACAGGTTGGTCAACTGATTGTCTGGCAATTACACCGGGTGCAATTTTTTCAACAGGTGAAGTCTCTGTAGTCTCTACAGCGCCTTTACCATCAATTGGGTTACCAAGACCGTCAACAACACGACCTAATAACGCTTCACCAACAGGTACTTCTAAAATTTTACCGGTACATTTAACGGTGTCGCCTTCTGAAATGTGTTGGTATGCACCTAGCATTACCACACCCACAGAATCTCTTTCCAAGTTAAGCGCCATACCAAAAGTGTTGCCTGGAAATTCCAGCATTTCACCTTGCATTGCTTCAGATAGGCCATGTACGGTGATAATGCCATCAGTTATACTGACAACAGTACCTTCTGTATGAGCTTCGACACTAACGTCAAAATTCTCAATCTTCTTTTTAATCAGATCACTGATTTCAGATGGATTTAATTGCATATTTGTTTTTTCACCCTATGTTTTAGAGTTTCTTAGCTAATTGTTGAAGCTGACCTTTAACAGAGCCGTCAATTACTTTATCGCCTGCTTTGGCAATATATCCACCAAGCAATGATTTATCGATTGATGTAGTAATTTTAACGTCTTTGCCTAATTGTTTTTTCAGCGTAGTGGCAAACTTTTTCTGCTCTTCCTTAGTTAAAGCATAAGCACTGGTAAGCTCAACATCGACATAACCTTCATGTTCGGCTTTATAGGCTTCAAAAAGTTCTGAAATTTGAGGTGCCAATATTAATCTTTCGTTTTGGACCAATAACTTAACAAAGCTTGCACTTTGCTCTTTTACCTGCTCCTGACAAATATCCATGATTAAAGTCGTCAACTGTTCCTGACTTACTTTTGGATTTCTAACGATGGCAACCATTTCTTTGTCTTGCATAACAGCTGACAAAAATTCAAGCATTTCAGACCAATCAGATGTTGACTTGCTCTCTACTGCTATTTTAAAAACCGCTTCTGCATAAGGTCTTGCCAGTGTTGATAATTCACTCATTGTTTTATCCTAACTGTGCAGACACTTTACTGATAATATCTTTATGCTTTGCTTTATCAACTTCTTCTTGCAAAATTTGCTCAGCAGCTTTTAAAGCTAATGAAGAAACTTCTTTACGAAGTGTCTCTTTCGCTTGCTGTATTTCCTGTTCAATTTGTGCTTTTGCTGATTCAATCATTCTTTCACCTTCCAATTTGGCGGTTTCTTTTGATTCTTCAACAACTTCGTTAGCACGTTTTTGAGCAAGTGCAATAATATTTGCAGATTCAGCTTTCGCTTCTTTCAGGTATTTTATGGCTTTTTTCTCAGCCAATTTAATATCTTCCTGACCTTTTTCAGCGGCAGCAAGCCCTTCAGAGATTTTCTTCTTACGCTCTTCCAGAGCTTCAATTAGCGGTGGCCACACATACTGCATGGTAAACCATACTAGCAGTGTAAATGTGATCATTTGACCGATCAGAGTAGCATTGATACTCACGGTATTCCCCTTATTGCTATTGAATAAAATCTAAAGATTAGCCAGCTGCTGCTGAAGTAACTGCAGATAAGAATGGGTTAGCGAATGTGAAGAATAACGCCATACCAACACCAATCATTGTTACCGCATCTAATAGACCCGCTACGATGAACATTTTCACTTGTAACATTGGAACTAATTCTGGTTGACGTGCCGCACCTTCTAGGAATTTACCACCTAGTAAACCAAAACCAATCGCTGTACCAACAGCACCCATACCAAGAATAAGACCAACCGCAATGGCTGTTAAACCTTGTACATCTGCAATTAACGCTGCAAGTTCCATAATACCTCCAAAAGTATTGTTATATTTAAAGTTAAAATTAAAAAAGAATTAGTGATCTTCGTGCGCCATACTTAAATATACGATGGTTAACACCATAAATATAAAAGCTTGTAACACAATGATTAGAATATGAAATATCGCCCAAGGAAAACTTAGCAAAGGTTGTAAAAATGCAGGTAACAGGGCAATTAGTATAAAGATCAGCTCACCGGCATATAAATTACCGAAAAGCCTAAGCGCTAAAGAGATAGGTTTTGCAATCTCTTCAACCACTTTTAACAATAAGTTAAAAGGCATCATCCAAGGGCCAAAAGGCGTACAGGTCAACTCTTTGGCAAAGCCAAAAACACCTTTGATTTTGATGCTATAAAAAATAATCAGGATAAAAACACTGATTGACAAGGCAAAAGTTGCATTCAAGTCAGTACTAGGAACAACTCGTAAATACTCAATCCCCATCAATGAACTGATTAATGATAATAAGTCTACTGGTAGTAGATCCATCATATTCCAAAGGAAGACCCAGCAAAAAATAGTCAATCCCAGTGGAGCAATTAGTTTACTTTGGCCGTGAAAAGTATCTTTCACCTGCTGATCAACAAATTCGACCATCATTTCAGCAAAGTTTTGTGCCAATCCAGGCACACCCGTCGTTACTTTTTCAGCAACTGACTTAAAAAACCAAATAAACAGAGCACCTAATGCTGCTGAAAAAAACAAGGTATCTAAATGTAATGTCCAAAAACCTTCACCCACCGACAGAGGTGTTAAATGGTGAACAATATACCCTGTAGTACCGCCTTCACTAGCCATCTTTTCTCACACTGTTAAATTCATAATCTTGCGCAAATAGGATTAACGCAAGCCAAAAAACTGATAATACGCTTACAAAGCAAATCATTAAAGGAAAAAACAACACCCCAGGCACCTGAAAAGCTATGGCAAATAACGCGCACGTCATCAGAACCTTTCTTGACTCCCCACTATAAAAGGACTGTACAATTTTTTTTGCACTTTCACCTTTAGCTAATGATATTCGATAAGCAAAATACAAATTGGGTAAAAAAGCCGTTGCGCCGCCAATAATGGATGAAATAAACGCATTCTCTCCAGTAAAAGCTAAAAAACCTAAACTCACACTGACAGCAACCGAAGCTTGCATGATCAATATTTTGTTTATAGTCGTATTGTTAGTTTTTTCCGCCACAATCAAACCCATAGCATATAGCCTGTGGATTATAGCTTTCAGTTGATATTAAAGCAAGCAATATACAGCTGTGTCGCTTTATTATCATTTATAGCACTCTAATTAAGTGAGAACTCTGACCCTCCAGCTTAAGCATCCCATTAAATGTAGGTTTTGCCCTACAATAGTCAAAACCAAATTAAATAAACTATGTTAAATAACTCACTAAAACTCGGCATTTGCCACACTTTTTAGCTTTTTAGCTCAAATACCACAACCACAATAAAAGTAGGTAAAAACCTACCATAACGTAAGCAATGCCTTACAGACCATAAATGATAACAATTCTCATTTATGGCCTGTCTTTTGCTGTCTAGTTAGCTTTTATGCAACATTTTGTTGCTTTTCACAAGACAAGTGAGAGTTTTATGAGCCAGCCCCCCCTTTTTATCTTACTCGGCATAATACCAGGCGTATCTGCCATTGCTGATGATAATACTGATATTCATCGAGGTGATGATATGATCATCACAACCAGTCATAAATTATTCCCCAATACCACCGTTGCAACACCTAGCTTTAACATTTCAAAAGAAGATCTCGAAAAAACCAATATGACCAGTGCTGAAGATGCCATCCGTATGGCTCCAAGCGTTCATGTAAGGAGGCGGTTTTATGGGGATACTAATGGCGTAACTGCCATTCGTGGCTCCACCAACTTTCAAACTAATCATTTCAATATGTATGTCGATGGTTTACCACTTCATAATCCAGTGCAAACTAAATGGAATGGTGCACCTAAGTGGAATATGATCGCACCTAATGCAATTGAATCAACCACTGTATTTTATGGCCCTTATTCAGCGGAACACAAAGGCTCATTTGGTGGTACTTTCGACCTAAAAACACGTTTACCTGAAAAATTTGAAATGAGCATGGAGGCTACAGGGATCATTCAACCATCTAGCCAAAATGGTCAAAAAGAAGAAGTTTTAACGGGACATAAAGAATTTATATCAGCAGGCAACCGTTTTGGTGACTGGACTATTTTTGGATTTTATAACCATCTTGAAAATGAAGGCCAACCTCAGTCATTTGCAACAAGCAGCCCCACCTCTGTTATTGCAGGGACAGAAACACCTGTAACTGGTGCATACTCGACTCAATCGGTTTCAGGTGCCCCTAGCATTATTACTGCGGATAAAGGTATTAACGAAAATATAACCGATCTTTATGAACTAAAAGTTAGTTATGACTTTACTCCCGATCTAAGAGGCCTGTTTACTATAGCCCTTGAAGACACTGAGAGAAACAGTCAATCCAGAACTTATTTAACAGATGCTGCAGGCAACCCTTTCTGGGGAACAGGCAATAAAGACAGCATTCAAAATGGCACAGTTTTTACAGCCAACCCTTCTTCATATGGCAACCCAACCTTAACAGGTAGTGAAAATGAAAGAAAAACACTAGCCTATGGCTTTAACTTATCAGGTAAATTAACTGAGTCCTGGGATATCGACACCACTGCCAGCTTTTTTGATGCATTTAAAGATGAAACAATTACATCCGACTTTAGCCAAAATGACCCTAGGTACGCTAATGATAAAAAAGGAGACGTCAAAGATATTGAAGTCTGGTGGGTAGATTACAGCATCAAACTAGCAACTCAAAGCCTATTTGGTCGCAATGACTTAGGGATGATGTTTGGTTATCAGTTTAATCATTCATTTCTTGATATTGATAAACATACAATAAATTCTGATGGTTCAACTGGAGCACTTGAGGATGCTGATGGAGGGTCAACTCAAACTCACAGTGCATTTATGCAAGCTGATTGGGACTTTATTGAAGATTGGAATATTATGGCAGGGCTTCGCTACGATCATTGGTCTACTTCGAGAGGACACATTAATGACAAGGATGGCACAGGTGGGCTTGATGACCGTGATGCCGGTAGAATTTCACCTAAAGCATCACTAAGCTTTACCCCTACAAATGAATTAACCCTTCGCTATTCGTTTAGTAAAGCTTATCGTTTTGCTGTAGCCGAGGAATTATTTGATAGCTCCAGTAACAATGATGCTGTCAATATTTCAGACCCAACACTAGCCCCTGAATCAGGTTATTTTCATGATTTTAAAATTCAATATGCATTGAATGAAGGCTACACCAGCGTTTCATTGTTTTACAATACAATTGAAAATGAGATCATGAACACTCAAACTCTACGGGAAAACGGTAGTACTAGCAACAGAACCCGCGGGATTGATAAAACAGAAACTATAGGTGTAGAGTTTGTTTATCAACAAGACCATATTATGGATCTACCATTAGCTTTAAACCTAAATGGTACATGGCTAAACAAAGAAATTAAAAAAGATTCTAACCTCCCTGAGACTGAGGGTAATGAGTGGGTAAGAATTCCAAAATGGCGAGCTAATGGAACGCTAACTTATCATACAACGCCTGAATGGGATAATAGCGTTGCTGTGCAATACCGTAGCAAACAATTTACAGACGCAAAAAATAGTAACATTGTTGGTCATGTCTATGGCGCATCTGATGAATATGTTCTAGTCAACTTTAAATCAGCTTATAAAATGGACATTGGTCATGATATGACCGCCAAGTTCTCTGTTGGTGTGGATAATATACTTAACGAAAAATATTATGACTTTCACCCTTACCCACAAAGAACCTATTTTGCGAGTATTGGCTTAGATATTTAATAACCCTTAACCTTAAATTATCTTAAAAGGCTCCTTTTTTTCACAAGGGAGCCTTTTTCATTTAAAGCAAGAACAATAAAAACGGCTTTCGTAATGAACAAACAATTTTTATATACTCCTCTTTTATTTCTTATTAATGCATGTTCGATTTCTCCTGCTACTGAAATATCTGTCGCTCAACATGCCAAATCAACGCCTGCAAAACAACAAAAACATCATCATAAAAAATCGACTGACGGGGTTATCAGCGTTGATATTGTGAACCAAAATGGCCAGCTTCATTTACTGACTGGAAAGCTTCACCATGATAAAAAAACACTTTGGTATCAATCCAGTAAAGATGGCGGCAACAGCTGGTCTACAGAAAATAAAGTGTTAAATGATGACAATCTAGCAATAAAAATGACGCGTGGCAATGATGCACAAATTGCTGTTCAGGCTAATAATATAGTTATTAACTGGACAAAGTATGAACCTAAAAATCGTTTTAAAGCGGGAGCCATGCAAACTGCGCGATCAACTGATGCAGGAGAGAGCTGGCATTATACCAACACGCCGCCAGACTGGGAAAAAGGGCCTCATGGCTATATAGATATGGCCGCGGATGAACAGGCTATACACACCGTCTGGCTTGATAGTCGTCTTGGCTCAACAGGTATAAATGCGACTCAAGGTTTACATTATGCAAAATCTACCGATGGGGGGTTAAGCTGGCAAGCCAATAAAACACTAGATGAAATGACCTGCTCTTGTTGTTGGAATACCATTAAAACTGATTTTACGGGTAACCCTTATGTTCTCTATCGTGATAAACAGCCTTCTGATTTTTCAATCGGTGTTATCAAACAGCAACAATGGCAACGTTTAAATCATGTGGGTGCATTTAACTGGCAATTTGATGGTTGCCCTCATATTGGAGCGGGTCTTGATTTCCAGAATACTACGGGGCACAAACGAATTCACTCAATTGTTGGCACAGGACATCAAGATCATTTAGGTGTGCATTATTTGTATTCTGATAATGCAGGTAAAAACTGGTCCAAAGCAAAACGATTAGGGACTGAGTCTGCTATTCATGCTGATATTGCTGCGCATGATGACGGCCGAGTGATCGCCGTCTGGGATATGATGACTGCTGATGGTATGGTAATTTATAGCGCAGAATCAAAAGACCAAGGTAACAACTGGTCAACTGCAAAACAAATATCCAAAGCAAACACAAGAGCCACTCACCCTCGTATTGTTAAAACCAAAACAGGTTTTTTTGCATTATGGACTGAAAATAATGGGCAGCAATTATTGTTAGCCACTTTATTAATGTAGTCATTTGGTTTGATTCGCAATCGATGGAAAAGCGAGACAGCAACCTTCCGCTAATAAACCGGATTACGCTGCCGCTTATCCATCCTACAGCTTATAAGCGCTGAGACTTTAAACTCTGCAATTTTCCATCCGTGCTTTGAGTCCAAACAACCAAAAATACAGAGCCACTGGCAATAATTTTAGGGTGTGTTGCCCGATACCCTGCTGGGGAAATTTTCTTAGCCACTGACCAGCTTATACCGTTATCACGTGATTCAGCATAATAAATAGATAAGCCATCTTCGCTACGCATATCCCATACAGCAATAACCCGACTTTTTTGATCAGCTGCGATATCACTATGCAAAGCACTTTCATTGCCTAATTGAACAGGCTCAGACCAAGTTTTACCATTATCTGCTGATTGATGATAAAAAACGCCTAAATGCTCAGGGTGTCCTGTTCCCACCATGGTATGTATTAATTGACTCTTTGATTGAAAAGCAATGCCTCCTCCTATATGAGGACAGCCTTTAAAATCCCATTTAAAATCACCTACATGATTCAATTTTGTCCACTGTTGCTGTTTATCAAGTACACCCATCGACATATCACTAGGTTCCTGGTCTCGATACAATACAAACAACTCACCATTATCTGAATATTTTGCGGTATTCCAGCAACAAGCACAGGTGTGATCATCCAGTGTTTTATTCTTTGTCCAGCTTAATCCACCATCTGTAGATTGCGCGTGACGTAAACCTTTTTTTGCTTTTTTAGTCGTAGCAGAATCTGCGCGCCGATCTAACCACACCGCACTAATTACCTCTGCATTACCATCCATATCAAAAAAGTTATGTGCAATATCTATATCGGCAGGTATGCGACTCACTTGCCAGGTCTTACCATTATCTGAGGAACGTGCCGCACTCATTGGCCCCGCATTATGTCGTCCAGCCCCTTCTTTCCGACTCGCCCAGATAGCGACAATATTGTTACCTTGCACAGCGAGCTGCGCGTCACTCCCCCGACTAAAATTTGCCTCCAGATGGTCTTGGTCAATGACTTTTACAGCGCTTGACCAGCTCACCCCCGCATCAGTAGATTGTTGATACCATAATGACTTTTTACCTTGTTGATGCTTACCTAACAAAAGATGAGCCGCATTATTAGCTTCAATAATATCCAGACTAATCACCCCATCTGGTAATGATCTGCGTTTATGTTTGTGCTTTACTTTAGCTACCGCGCTGTTATCAAGCTTTGTGGTTGATATTTCTTTCTCTGTTGGATGGCTTGCACAGCCAGCTATCAAGAAACTTAAAAATATAAACTGAATTTGCTTTTTCATAGAGTCCCCCTCTTAAATAATTGTTTTATTCAGGAACATACACAAAAGAACCATCTTTCATGCGATAAGCAACGCCCGCCTTGCTGCCTTCACCCTGACCGATTGCATCTGACGCTTTATAACGTTCTATTTTCTCACCTTTTTTAATCACCATTTCCATATTAGCTTTTCCAGGATTAGTAACAATGGTTACATCTTCCTGACTAAAAGGGTTTAATGGATTTTTAACGATGATAATTAATAATGTAGCGATTAAAACCAGGAATACATCAATTAAGTTAATAACTGATAACATTGGATTAAGCTCTTCATCCTCTTCCAGAATTTTTAAGCCCATTAGCCTTCCCCTAATTGTTTTTCTATTTCAACCAACTCTTCTGCAAACCAGCGTTTTTTTATTGAAGCAACCCAAAAGGTCAAAGAAGCGGCAGCAAGACTAATGGTTACCGCGGTAAAGGCAACCGCCATATGCTCACCCATTGCATAAGTGTTGTTCTCTTGTAATGCAACCAACGCAGGCCCCATGGGAATCAAGGTTGCAATTAAACCTAACATTGGGGTAATTCGGGTGACTATGCGTACGGTTTCTAATTGCCTTAAAGCATACACTTCGATTTCATTCAGTGTGACTTGCTTTTGCATTTTGAAATAACTGAGAATAGGATAGCCTGGCTGAGCTTGTTCTGGTTGAGCATGTTGATATCTTAGCCATGACAAGGCGGCCATACGCCCGACTTCAATAACCGCATAGACAAAGGATAGATAAATACCTATTAATACAGGTTGTAAAAGAATTTGTGATATTTGATATGCTAAATTTTCCATATTTTTATTTTATATAACGGTAGAACTGACTCTAAAACCCTCTCCTGTTGGAGAGGGGGGGGTGAGGAGAAATCAAACAATTCTCTTCTTCGATGATCTCTTATATATCTGCGAAAAAGGCTGGATTACGCTTGAATCATTTTTTTCTGTCTAACAAACTCAAACAAAAAGCCAAAGACCACAAACATAAATAAAGCCAGACTTAACCAGTAAATACTTAGATCATCCTCTTCCTGCTTTTGCTGTTCAGGTTGTTTTTCCAACTTAACCCCTTCCACTTGCACCGTTTCTGCAGCCGCCGCTTTAGCCTGCTGTTGTTTAGTTGGATTTTCCTGGCGTTCTTTTAATTCTTGCAAGGCTGAAATATCGATTCCAAATCCTACAGCTTTAGTTTCCAGGAATTTCTTAAATTTCTCATTTGGCGTATACACATCATGTTCTTTAATAATTTCCAGATACTTTTCCACCAAGGCTTTAACCGTTTCATCAGAAGCTTCCCAATAATCTTTACGAACTGCTTCCAACATACGTTCTGAAATTTGAGCGATTGCTGCTGGCTGGACTTCTTTAAACCATTCATCCACGCCCAGTTCTAGCTTGTCTTCCACATAGATTTCAAACATTTCCTGCCACTGATCTGCTCGAACAGCTTCTGGTGACATTACATTCCAACCCCAAAAATTATTCACTACATCTACTATTTCCAGCGCGCCAGAATAACCTTCGTCCATCATTTCCTTAACCCAGTTTGGGTGGTAGTAACGGGTCCGTAATTCCTTAGCGATAAATTCAGCTGCTGTTTCGTTTTTAAAGTTTTTAGTATCACGCAGATTAGCGATATATAATTCTGGTGTTTTACCATCTAAATATCGGACCGCCTGACCAATCCCCCCTAAATATTCAAACGGGTGATCGATAGACAAAATACCATGCAGATTTGAACTTCTAGATAAAACAGCGGCTTTAGTACCCTTTAGATTTTCTGCGAACAAATCAAAATTTTTCAATTTTACATTACGGGTTCCCGCTTCTGTTCCAAATAAATGCCCCATCCGTGATAAATAAGTCTTAACCATTGATTCATCGGTATCCCAAGTATCACTGGCTAAGGTTGCATCAGGTAAATTGGTTCCATACACACCACTTTCATTGGCAAAAAACCGAACCCTCGAATATTTACTGGCTTCCTCTTCCGTTAAACCTTTGGCTAACATGCCCTGTTTTAACTGTTCAGTATGTTCATAAATAAAGTTTTGCGGTTCTTTTAATTTCGCTACTTTAACAATGGCTTGAGATAAGCGGTCCATGACACCAGGTAAGTTATCTCGGTATAAACCTGTAGCAGATAACACCACATCAATTCGCGGTCTTTTCAATTCATCTAATGGAACAATTTCTACATCAACCACCTGATCACGCTCATTCCACACGGGTTTTACACCAATAACACGAAGAATCTCTGCTTCAAGCACACCAAAATGTTTCAGGGTTTCGGTAGACCACATAGAAAAAGCTAATTTATCGGGATAAATACCGTGCTTGGCTTTATAGCTTTCAATTAAGTCATCAGCTAAATCTTTACCTGCTTCCCAAGCTGCTTTAGTCGGGATTTTAGTTGGGTCAAAGCCGTAGATATTTTTTCCTGTGGGAACAGCGTCAGGATTACGAATAGGGTCATTACCAGTACCTGTTGGGATGTGTTTTGCGGCTAAGCCATCTAATAAATGTTCAATTTCCTTTTGGCCCAAGAAATTATCATAATGACCTTGTGCCTGTTTCAAATGTGTGTGAACGGCCGCTGGAAATGATTCTAAAGGCTTTTTATTAACTAGAAAATCTTTTAAATAAATAAAGGATTTGGTTTTATAAATTTGCTGATATTCCTGTGCCAAAACATGTGAAGGTTCAACACCGTCAGCTGCCTGAATATAATCCATATCCAGCATTTGAAACACAGTCAGTAACAGATGGTCTGATTCAGCCAGACTACCAAAATGATGTAAACCCATAGGTTGAGCGGTTGCCGCTAACTCTAATAAATAATCATGCAATTTTTTATTAAAAGCCGCAAAGTCTTGCCAGATTTGTTCTTCTGTCAGACTCATATCTTTATGAAAATCTAAAGCAACAACTTGTGCCACCATCGCTTTCTTGGTTTCTTCTTTGACTCGACCGTCTTCCAGCTCGCCGATCTGATGCATTTTGTCGTGAATATCGACCAAATCACCATATAAACCAGCAGGTGCAAAAGGTGGCGTATTATGAGAAATAACGACCGCTTGCCCGCGTCGTTTAGCAATTAAAGCTTCACCTGTATTAGCGACACTGTAGGGATAAACTACAGGCACACTACCGATGGTAGAATAAGAATCGTCATAAGCCCATAAGCCTCGTTCCTTACCTGCTAGCCACTCTTGCGTCCCATGCGTACCGACATGCACAATAGCATTGGCTTTAAATCCATCGACAATATAATGATAAACCGCGCGATAAGCATGATGTAGAGAGACTTTTTTATCGTGAGAAATATCTTTTTCACGATCACGTCTTGAGCCTCTATTAGGCTGAGGCATAACAATAATGTTTCCCAGCTTTAATCTTGGGACTATAAAGTACCAACGCCCATCATCTTTAATCGTTAAATAATTATCCTCAGGATTACCCCAATCTTCCTGTAACCAATCTTGTACCGACTTAGGGAATGTTGCTAACCAGGTTTTATAATCATCAACCGCAATTTTTTCTGCTAGATCTTCTTTCAGTAAATCACGTAAAGCCTGCTCATTATCTACCCGATAATAAGGTTTGATTAATTTTTTAACCTGCTTAATTAAAGTATCAGGATCGGTATAAGGTACCTTATAGCCTTCCTTTTTCATTGCTACAAAAATATCTGCCAAACTTTCGGGGATATTTAAAAATGAAGCACTAAAATTCTCTTCACCTTCTGGAGAATTCCAGGTAACAAAAGCGACCTTCTTGTCTTTATTGTCCATTTTTCTTAACTTGGCATAATTCAATGCACGTCCCAGCATTAAATCCATTTGCTCAGGGACTGCGACATACTTTTCATCTACCTTACGTTTTACAGCCACAATATTCGGCGTAATTCGTCCTGCTATTTCAGGTAAAGCAATAAAGGTTGGAGAAAACACAAAAGACATACCCTGATCATCTTTTAAGTAATCATCATAATCACCCGAGCGATAAAGCATCGCTTGCATCACGGGAATACCTAATTTGACCATCCATTTTTTCTGAACATCGACCGAAGTGTACATCCCAGCAAAATTGATCATGACATCAATAAACAATTCTTTTTCTTCCACCTGTTCAGTATGACTGTGTTTATGTCCCGCTTCATGATGATGGTCTGCATGATACAAAAGTGCATCATTTTTTTCGGCATCATTGGGATCATAAAAAGCCACTGGCAGCGCACCTGCTTTTTCGATACGACGTATCAAGTCATCCAGATGCTCAGTCATATCATCAGCAATTCTTTGTTGATGAAAACCGACCCCTATAACAGGGATATCTTTAGCAGGCTTTTTCCAATCTAGATATTCTTCTAAACCTGCAAAGACCATTTGTGGGTAATCAGGATGATAAATACCATTTTCTGGAAAAACAATCGGAGGCAAAGCTTCTTTATCAGAAGCCTTAAAAATGGCCTGATTTAGATAATCAAACAAACGATTAAAGTTTTCCTGTCCGCCATTATTGTAATAGTCAAAAACTGTTTGGGATTGTTGAGGTGACATGCCTTTGCTTAATGGTCGCTGCTTGTACCATAAGCCAGGGAAGACTTTGCCTCGATGTTGCATAATTGCGCCACGGTACTGATTAATCATTTGCACAAACTGGCCCATATAGACATAGTCAAACATCACCATGTCATATTTTTGCATTTCCTTGACCACACTTTCTTTATCCTGCCCCATAATAAAAAGTGGTTTTAGATTGATTTGGTGTTTTCTTGCCAAGTCTTGTAACAGTCTGGCCTTGGCAGGTTCGGAAGGCGCATTTGCCACCCACAGTATAGAGGGTAGCTTGTTGTCTGCGGCAATAGCCAGCCCGTTGCAGTATAAGCATGTGAACAACAATAAAATACAGCTACGGCTAATAGTCCGCAATAAATTCATAATGGTTTTACCTGAAAGTTAAGCATCTGGATTGATGCAGGATTAATATTAAGAGCTATTTTAGGAGGTGAGGCTTTAGAGACTTTGAAAGTATTCTAATTTTGATCTCCCCCTTTGGAAAAGGGGGATTGAGGGGGATTTTACAAAACAATAACCCATTGATATAAAGTGAATTGTTTTTATAAAAAAATACCCCCCATCCCCTCTTTTCCAAAGAGGAGAGCTAAAAGCTAATACTTTCACAGTCTCTAAAGACTCTCTTCTTGACGCAATATTGGGTATAAAATAACAAGAAAAAGCGACAAGCTTTTGCAATGACAATCGCCTGCCACCTAATTATCTTCGTCCATAATTTGTGGTTCTAAAAAGGCGAGCATTTCCAGTTGCTCATCATTTATCGGCATATTCTCTTCATCAGCCATATAATTATCTTCAACATATACAGCCATATACTCAGCTACGGTTAGATATTTATCGCCTTCTGTATTTTGATTGAGTTGTAAATCATTTGATAAACTCAGCATACTGATTACAATCACCGCAACAAGTAGAGCTGGAATAGATGATGAAAGCTTCTTCCTTAACCCTTCTATATTCGGTAACAACTTTATCCTTATTTGTTCTATTTTTCGTTGTTGTTCAGGCAAATTAGCTAAAATTCTATCCGCACAAAACTGATCCCGCTGCCTGTCAGTTAAATCATTAGTTTTCTGCTCTGCCAAACCAATAAAACCATCTAATAGCAAAGCCTCTTGCTGAATATCAGTTAAACTTTTGGAGTCTAATAACAACTGCAATATATCTTTTCGTTCTCGCTCAGGCCATGCAGAAAAATGCCCGCCATAGCATTGAATTATTTTTTTTGCTCTATCAACAGAGATCATCAACAAGCCCTCTTTCAATGGTTTCTTGCTGTCTACTTAATTTGTAGATCTTTTTTAATTTTCGACGCCCTCTAGCCATCAGTGACTCTAATGCATCTACACTCGTGCCCATCACAATTGCCGCATCACTATTACTAAAGCCTTTAATTGCACAGAGTGAAATCGCCGTTCTTTGTCTTTCTGGTAACGTACCTAAAGCTAACTTTTGTATAGCCAGGTTTGCATCAACATCCATCATGCTTTCAATATAAGCAGCTTCATCAATAATATTTTCATCATAATCTGCTAAATACTCTGGCTTTTGTTTTCGTAATTGATCAATACTTTGGTTATAAGCGACTTTAAATAACCAGGCTTTGATTGATACACCTTTATCTTGCCAGACAGGTGCCTTGCACCATAAGCGAGTAAATGTTTCCTGGGCAATATCTTCGGCATCACTGCGCTGAGGAAAGTAACGCATAGAAAAATTGATAACCATCGGCAAATAACGCGTCATTAACTGAGAGAATGCCTGTTTATTGCCTTCTGCAATTAATGCCAGCAATTGCTCGTCTGTTATTTTATTAAGCTGTTTAGTCATTTTCCATGGTTTTAATACTTTGTTGAGGCAGAGCTATTAAATTAAAAAATGTGCATAAAATAATGTAAGGAAGTGGGACTTTAGTCCCCCACAATCAGGCAAGGCTAAAGCCTCACTTCCTTGATGATTTATTTTGTAGGGTGGATAAGCGATAACGCAATCTACCGTTCCCAAAAAAATTGTCAAGGTAGGCATAGCCTCGCCTTACTCATCGTATTATTTTTTATTTTTACGCATTTCGCTCATTGCCTGGATTTCATCTTGAGTAATAATTTGATCGTTATTACTATCCAGTTTTTTAAACATTCTTTCTGCTGATGCCTTATTTTCTTCCGCGCTGATCACACCATCGCCATTGGCATCAATTTTAGGAAAATAATGACTAGACTTTTTAAAACGTGATTTTCCTGCTGAACGCTCTTCTTCCGTTAAAAATCCATCACCATCTTTATCTAACTTAGTGAATTTTTTCTCAGCCCATCGGTTCTTGGCATCTAAATATTCCTGCTTACTGACCTTGCCATCATTATTAGCATCCATTTTTGTTTTCTTTTTATTAGCCATTTTTTTATGACTGGCTTTGGTATTTTTTTTAAACTCTTCCTTGCTTACCACGCCATTATTATCTGCATCCATTTTTTTAAAACGTTGCTCCATGGCTGTATCAAACTCTGCCTTAGTGACTTGCTTATCACCATCGACATCAAACTTATTAATAAATTTACTTAAATGCGCGCTTTGGCCTTTTTGTTTGGGATATGCAAACGAACTACTGCTAAAAACAGCTGTTGATAAAAGGATGGCGGTACACACTGCGAATTGTTTTTTCATTTTATTTACCTTAAATGGAATACTTTGACTAAATGATTATTACTTTCAAAAATCTATCGTTTATATAACGTCACTATTGAAAAAAACTGTCTTTTTAAGAAAAAATAATCGTCACTTAGTAGGAGCGTCCGCCCTCGGCGCGAGAATAATTTTAGATAAAGAACATATCTAAAATCGCGCCGAGGGCGGACGCTCCTACACGGCTTACCCCGCTTTCAACTTGAATCCCGAGTACTTTGCGTAAACCCAGTCGCCTAAAATAAACACGAGCAATGAAGCGCCCAGTAATGGCATAAACACAGAAAATCCTATGGTAGTCCCAATAAGCCAACGAGGTTGTTTATAATCTCTTGGGTATTTAGGCGCGCCTAATTTACCTTTAGGTCGTCTCTGTAACCATAAAACAATGCCTGATATTGCCATAAAAATAAGTACTAGCGTGGTCACTAAAACCAGCACCAAATTCCATACTCCAAAATATTCCCCTCGATGTAATTTAATGCCATAACTGACTGATTTGGCTAACAAAGGAACTTTATCCCAGTCACTGGCCGCTAAAACTTTTCCAGTGTACTGATCAAAATGCATAGATGGCCTTTCCGCGGGATCATCAGAGTTACGTTGAATAGCATAAGTGTCTCGTATGCTTTTAGGGATTTTGACATTCAACTCACCTTGATAGCCTCGACTTTTTGCTTCAGATATTACGTGATCAATAGATATTTGTTCCGCCCCCATAAAATATCGTGATTTCAGTTCTCTGGAATGAAAGCCCGCAGGAGCAGACATTTTTAAATCGCGTTGTATAGTATGAAATGCATCACCCCAGACATCAGTCCACGGTAAACCACTGATAATCAAAAAAATGATAAAAAATGAAAAGTAAAAAGCGGGGACTGCATGTAAATCGCGCCAAAATAAACGTTTATTTTTATTTAACCGAGGGATTAAAGTTCCCATCACCCCAGTCTTACCTCTAGGCCACCACATGATCAAACCAGTGGTCATCAACATTCCCACCCAACAGGAAGTTAATTCAACTAACTTGGTTCCCACTTTCCCTGTTAATAAATTACCATGCAGATCTTTCATAAAGCCCATTAAGCGATCACTGCTTTTAATGCTGCCCAATATTGCGCCTGTGTAGGGATTAAGAAAAACACTGGTTCTTTCTTCATTCATCACCATAGGCACTTTTTCTGGACCATCACCCGCCCATTCCATACTGGTCTTAGCATGTTCCATCGGCTTAGCTTTAAAAATTATTTCTACACTACGATCTTTTTCGGCAAAACTTTTAAACTGACTGGCTCTTAAGCCTCCTGATACAGCTGGTTTTGCTTTAGCCATCAAAATGGAAGCTGGTAATGCAGCCTCTCCCGGATTTACAAATAATAAATCCTGATACATAAATTCTTCGTACTCATCTTCAAATAGATAAATACAACCGCTAATACTGATTACCAGAATTAAAGGGATAAAGAATAAGCCACAGAAAAAATGCCAGCGAATGATTAATTGATACAACTTGCGACTAGATGCACGTTTTGCAATGGTTGAGTTTGAAGTGGCTATTTCAGACATGATAATCACCTTTAAAAAATAAGGAATTTGTTACACTAAAAACAAAACAGGGCTGCCTAGTGGGCAACCCTGTTTATTTATAGCTAATGGTACAAACTGTGTTTAGAAGTTATAAGCTATACCACCATATAACTCTAGACCATTTACTGTTCTGATTGATCGTTCTCCAGACCGAGTGTCATAACCGACTCTATCTTCTTTAACATCACCAATATTTAAGGCATGAAACCATAATTCATAAGGGCCTTTATCGTAAGTAAGTCTTAGATTAATACGCTCATCCCGTTCAAATCTACCTTTAGGGTCAAGGGATGAGTTATCTACAGTGGAGTATGATGTCTGTGAATCGACTCCAACCTCAATAGCTAACCCCTCCATAGGCATAACAGCGACCCGTCCATTAATATGATGCTCAGGTGAACGATTTAACTCTTCTCCTCTTAAATCCACATCATTCGTATCTATATAATCTCTATAAATATTCCGTGCATAAGTATGAGTAATACCAAACCTAATAAAATCATAAGGCTGATACTCAAAAACAGACTCTACACCTTGGATATTTACCTTTCCAGCATTAATATTTCTATCCCTTCCATTCAGGTCACTTGCAACAATGTATTGTTCAATATTCTGATAATAATAAGAAGTATCATAAGTTAAATCACGACCGAATAAAGGTAACACTCCTCGTAAGCCTATTTCAAAATGTTCAGATTCTTCAGGGTTTAAGTCAGCATTTGCCCGACCTCGCCCCGCTGTCCATAATTCTCCTGAAGTAGGAGCTCTAAAACCCTCACCATAAGCAGCCCAAATGCGATGAGTTTCGAGAAAGTCATAACTAATCCCAACTTTTGGTAAGATCGCATTATATGATTCCCTATTAGTCGTTTTAACTCCAGCACCAGTTGTTTCTCTATGATTCAAGTCAATACTTTCATGACGAGCACCCGCTGTAATTTGTAGATTCTCTATCGGAGAAAACTGGATTTGAACAAATCCTGCATAAATATCAGTTGTAGCATAATCCTTTGAGCTGTCATCTGGATTAAAGTCATCTTCAATACCTTGAAATATATCAGTACCAATAATAATATTAGAATCCCAGAAATCAAAATCATGTTTGTAACTTAGCTTGCCATTTATATCAATAGCTTCATCTTCTATAAAACCACTAAATCTTGAAAAACCAGAGGTATCCAGATACTTAAAATTAAAATTAGCCTCCAGATGATCTTTATCAGTAAAGTCCCGTTTATAAATAGCCCCAGCTAAAAAAGTTTCATCATCAGAATAAAACCCTGTATTTCTACCTATACCTTCATCATTTTCATCAAAATCACTTTCAAATATCTCCCCAGGATCAGATAAATGATCCATTAAATAGGAACCTCGAATGACTAATGATGATACATCATCTGGGTGAAATATAAATTTAGCACTGGCTTGCTGTCTCTCTTCCCCTGTCTCAAAAATTCTACCTGTCGTTAATTCCCCCTGATCACGATATTGACTTAAATTCCAACTACTAAAGTCAAACATATAACCAACACCTTCTAATGCTCCCTGAGTACTTACACCTCCACGGTAACGGTCATAATTCCCAACTTCTGCCCATAACCGAGTGTTTTGTTCAGGCAGCTGCGTCGTTCCTTTACTTACAATATTTATCACACCACCAAATGAATTATTTGGATATAAGGCTGAAACGGGGCCTTTGAAAATTTCTATCCGTTCAATATCTTGTGAATTAACCGTATCAGAAAAGGTTTGGGTTGAGCCACTATATGGACTACCCAATGCAGCTCCATCGACTAAAGGGATAGTGTAAGATTTACTACCGTTTGGAATACGTAAATTACGGACTAAAGATTCACCTGGAATTCTATCCAATAGCTCATCAGGCTTCACATACTTTAATCGTTTGATTTCTTCCTGATTCACAATTGTGGAGGCAACGGGCAGAGACTTTACATCAATACCACCTAACTTCGCTTCACCGACAGTTGCCGTCACAGCCATAGAGTCTAATGTTAATACGGACCCGACCGTTGAAGTGGAAACGCTACTGGTGTTATTTTCAGCAAAGACCGTGTTAGAGAGGGGGAGTGTTAATAGAGGGATAAATTTTATGAGGTTTTTGTTCATGCTTTGCCTTTTAAAAGTGTACTTTTTAAGTCATCAATTAACTACACTAAAGCAAGCTATATGCCATAATCAGGCATCACTATAAAAACAAGTATTTATAAGAGATTTACGGCATAAATTTTATGCCGATTTTGTAAGGATTACAATAGGAGGGGATTCTGAAAGCCACTATTTAACAATATCGAGAACGCTATCACTATCAGTTTTACAATTAATTTAACTTAAATATTAGCGATTTATTATATAATATAAAAAACTTACCTTGCCTCCCAATAAAGTGTGGCATTTAACCTACATAACCCAGTCAAATGCCCTGTTTTATTTTTAGCCAGTGATTGTTCCAAGTCCCAGAATAATTAATAAACAAGCGCTTGCTCTCTCTAATACAGACCGCCAGACCTGCATGATTTCTCTAATTCGCTGTCCAAAGTAAGCCATGCCAATTCCAAACACTAGAGCAGGAACCAGAACAGCCCCCACACCAAAGCTAACGCCTAATAATAAGCCAGAAAAAGCACTCGCTGTTGATGCGGCTGTTAGCATAATAGTTGCTAGCGGTGCGCAAGGTGTAGCAGCCATTCCCACGCCCATAAAAAACAGACCACCTGGTAAAAAAGGATTGTCCTGTAGTTTGGGTCGATTGCCATGAGAACCACAGCCCGATTTATTCCGATATGATCGCCAAAATATAAGCAGACCCACTGCAACTGTTGCTCCGCCTAATACCCATGCCACCATAGGTGTGTGAATCATCTTTTCTATTGATGCGCCCGCATAACCTGATAAAGCACCCAGCGCGGTATAGCTACTCATCCGTCCCATCGAAAAAGGCAGAATAATTTTCCAGGAATCTTTAATTCCGCCTTCTTTGGATAAAAATACAGGGCCTAAATAAGGTAAGCAGGTAATGGTACAAGGACCGATACCAAAGACCAAACCGATAAAAAATACGGTGGGTAAATTTAGCAGATAATCTTCCATTAGCAACTGCTACAACTACTGGTGCCGCAAGCACTGCCAGTTGTTTTAGAAAACTTAGGATCCAGTGTTGATTTATATTGTTCTGCCAGCTCTAAACTTTGATTTTCTGTTTCTGAGGCGAGCTGTGCATTTTCTTCTTTTTCATATTGATACGATTCCTGACCAATAATGGCGGCACCAAAGGCCGTTGTGACTTGAGGAAATTCAGGAATAACCAATCGTTTACCCAATTCATCTTCTAATGAAGCCACCAAGCCTTTATTAAGTGCAGGCCCCCCATCGAAATAGAGTAATTCTTGCACCCCAACGCGTTTAACTAATCGAATGGTGCGTTTGGCGATTGAAAAATGAATTCCTTTAACAATTTCTTCTCGCTCATGGCCTTTACCCAATAAGCCTATAATTTCAGACTCAGCAAACACCGCACATGTTGCATTAACCGCTGCTGGCGTGCCTTGGGCATTATAATGAAACTCACCTAAATCAGTGGTTTCAATTTCTAGGTTTCGCGCAGCCATATCTAAAAACCGCCCCGTACCTGCTGCACAACGATCATTCATAGCAAAGTTAGAGACATTGCCATCTTCATCCAGACTAATGGCTTTGGAGTCCTGCCCACCTATATTAATAATGGTTCTAATGGTTCCAAACGGTTTTCCCACCTGCTTGGCTCCAATAGCATTAGCAGTAATTTCACTAATCGTTTCATCGGCATCTTCAAATAATTTTCGCCCATAGCCGGTGGTGGTTAAATAAGTAATATCTTTTCTTTTTAAGCCAATTTCAGCCAATAAATCCAAAAAGGCGGTTTGTGCATTTTTATAAACTAAAGCCCCCGTTTTTGCTACTGTACTACCTAAAATCTGTCTATCCGCATCAATTATTGCCACTTTTACGGCTGTTGAACCTATATCAATACCTGCAAAATACTCCATTACTTCCTCCTGCTTCTTGCTTTTAATGATTCAACAAAGGCTTCTATTCTTGTTGATAGTTGCCCCCCCTGACTAGGGCTGTAATCTGTTTCTATGTACAGCATAGGGATTCCTTCTTTTTCCATCGCTTTAGCCACACTGCGCTGTTCCATTTCATAAACGCCACAGCCCGCAAACGCCTGATAAATTACCCCATCTGCATTTGATGAGCGTACTAACTCTATTAAACGACGAATTCTGTCATCATTCATAGTGAAAATCGGACAGGTACAGGATTTTAAATAGCGGTCAGCCACCGCATCCACCATGTCATACATAAACCACTCATCCACTGAAACCATATCGTTTAATAATCTATTAGAAGAACAGGTCTCATCTGCCACAATCACTGCATCTGATTGCTCTATCATTAATGGCACTTTTAAATTGGGAAATACAGGAGGTGAACCTGTAAATACAATACGCGGGGAGCGTTTTCCCGCCGTGTTATATTTATTTTCAACTCGCTTATCAATTTCATCGGCCAGTTTTTCTGTTGCTAATGTCCATCGCTCAAGGTCATCAAAAAAGAAAGCATTGGTAACCACAAACATATCTTTACCTAAAAAAGGTAAAGGCGTTAATTTACGTGCTTCATTTAATCGGTGATAAGCATTCTGCGCGCGCCCAATTTTACGGATAGTTTCCTTTAAGCCTTTTCGAGTTACTTTCTTACCCGTAATTTTACCGACTTCTTTAGTAAATAACCGAACCGAACGCCGCCAATATTCCCGACCAATTTCAGACTCTTTAACCGGAGGTAATTCCATATCGTAAATTTTATACCCCATTTCACGCATCATACCTGCCGACTTCTTTTTCTGGTCACAAGTGGTGGGGTTTACAATGGTTTTAATCCCCTCACTATAAGGGTTGGTTTTGCTTTTCAGCATGCCCAGTGAGGCTTTGACTAATGAACAGGATTTAGCAGGCATAAACTCACCCCCCGCTTCTTCATCTGTATAAAAACCATTACACATGCGTACAGGAATCCCTCCGGCCGCATGAATAATTTCATCAGGGACTTGTACACACATGGTGCCAATCATTTCTTTACCAGGATGAGGTTTTATCCCATTGCAATAGACATCTCTGAATAAATCATAAAAATATTGCATCGCCTCTGGGTTATCAGAAAAATCTTTTTCAATAACATCTAAAACCTGCATCGCTTCCATACCCTGATGACGAATATGCTTTTGCTGACTATCTTCAATTTCTCTTTGCTCAGTTTCAATCGTCATTTTTTTCCATCCCCATGCGTTTAGAAAATCCACCTCGAGTTGCTTCAAATATTGTTTTTCCTAATACATCGACCTTTAGCGCCCCCTCTTCAGGACAGGCTGCGACACACTTTAAACACAGAATACAATCATCTTTTAAAATATCAACACTCTTAACATCATCTGCAATAGGCTTGATTTGCATATCACAGACACGATAACAATCCCCGCACACAGTACATTTTGAGCCGTCTTTTTTTAACTTTAAGATGGATAATTTTGAAAAGATAAAATGAAAAGCACTCATTGGACAAAAAAAGCAGAAAAACCGTTTTTTTACAAAAGAACCCACTAAAAATAAACCGACAATAAACATCCCTAATGCCGTCAATACCATTTTGGTATTACTGGAAAAGTCGATGGTCCACTGAGAAAAATCACCATTAAATGCTGGAATAATCATTCTAGCTGGACAAATCTTACAAAAAGGCACACCCCAGTCATGAGAGATAAACTGCCCCCCTATCGCTAGCGGTATAAAAATCAAAGCTAGCAATAAAAAATATTTAATAACTTTCAGTTTATTAAAATGATCATCACTGTAATTGCTATAGGGAATCCCTATGCGTTTGCGTAGCCCTGTTATCCAGTCCTGAATAGTCCCTAAAGGACAGATATAGCCACACCAAGCCTTATTAAGCACCACAAACCATAAAATAAACAAACCAAAGCCGCCTAATACCGCCATACCCGCAGGACTGAACAATCGCTCCCAGGGCTGAGCCAGTTGATGTTGCAAAGGGAGTAAATAACACACTCCAGCCGTACCTTGACTGTTATAACCACAGGAAAAAGTCGGCAAACTATTCCCCAGATCAACCGCCAAATGCCCACCATAAACCAGAAAAACAAACGCCAGCAGTTGAAACCAGAAACGAAAAGGGCGTAAATCTACCCTGTCTATCCGTGACTTAATGCTCATCAAACTGCTCCTCCTTGAAAGGTTTAACTCGTCGCCTACGATAACTATAGCCGCCTACCCCCATAACCAACATACCTGCACTTGCAAACCATAGCGCTTGTTCTGAGGATTTTTTAGCCAGTTGTTGTGGGTAATAACGCCCTGTTGATGAAACGGTATATTCTGTTTTGCTAAATGATTTGTCAGCTAATACACCTGCCTCATCTGTCTGGTACTGTGCTGTGACCAGATAACCATCTCTGATACGCACCCGACCACCATGACCACGTTCGACTTTTTTGCCTGCTTTTTCAGCTTTATCTGCATCAAAGAAGTTATCTTGAATAATTTGAAAACTAGCAATACCCTGTTCATCACTCAGGGTAGACTTGATCCAGCCCCGTTTAGTTTCTAGTTTTACATTAGCTCCAATTGCAGGCTTGCCCTGATGAAATACTTGAAATTTTACTAAGGTGCCAGACCGGATACGAGTATGAAAATCCTCCTCTGGCAGGCGCAATCTGACGATATCCAATGGCGCATCATTCCATTGTTGTGGATTTACCAGGCTTCTATCGTATTTATGACCATTTCTACAATTATGCTTTAGAATTTCAGCTTTAGCCGTTTTCACCCCAAGTATGCTATTGCTAACTAGACGCTCAGTAAAATAAGCGTTGTAATAGCCTTCATCAGGCATTGGGAAGCGAATTGACTGTTGTTTTGAATTTTTCTCGATTTCAGGCTGATCTAAATCCGCCTGAACATTTAATACCTGATACTCACCTTCAGCCGATTCTAAATAAGCAGATTTTTGCAGACTATCGCCTCGTCTTAACCATAACTGCTTTACATCAACCCCCTTATCCACATGAACATAGCCGCCATGGCGCATTCGCATTTTTTTAATCATCGACTTATCAGGTGGCTGATCAGAAAACCAGAGTTGCTCAGTACTGGCAAATAATTTACTGCTTAATAACAGGCCCAATAATAGTAAAATTAAAGAATGTTTCATGGTAACTCCTGCTTATCCATTCAACTTAAAGAAAATGATTCAAAAGAATAAAGCAGGATTTAAGCCAACCTAGAAGATTCGCTTATAAGCATGCCTTACAGAACATTTCGAATATTAGAGATCTTGAAAACCCGTTCTTTTATGTGGGATATGACCTACTTACTGTGGGATATGACTTACAAAAATTTTATACATCACTGCGCTTAAAAATAATATCGACAGTTTTTTATGACTCCTTCGTTGTTATTATGCCTTTGTTATTCTTTACATGGTTCTATACAAGCAACAGGTTTATAAACCTGGTATTGGCGCATTATTTGCTTTGTATTTTGATTGTTCTTATAAAATTCAGAGCATTGGTATTCTGGGGTGCAGGCTAAAGACAGTGCCCCGACAATCTTCTAAACGATAATAAATTTAAACCCTATCGCCTTGAAAATATACACCACCCCGGATCAATATAAATGAATGCCCTTATCAGCTGGTTTACCCGTAACAGCATTGCAGCCAATTTGCTTATGCTTGCCATCCTGCTATGGGGAATGGCATCGTTAGGAAAAATTATTGTTGAAGCGCATCCCGCCTCACAAATGGACAGTATTACTGTGACGGTGGCATACCGAGGCGCCACTCCGGCGGAAGTTGAAGAAAGTATTGTTATTCGTGTTGAAGAAATTACTCAAGACCTTGAGGGGATTAAAAGTATCAGCTCCTCCGCTGTAGAAAGTAGTGCCACTGTTACTTTTGAAGTGCTTGAAAATTACGACCCAAGAAAACTACTGGAAGATATAAAAGCTCGAGTTGATACCATTAATACCTTTCCTGACGATAGTGAACGGCCTGTGATTGCTGTGGCACAAAGACGCTGGGAAGTGATTAGCGTGATTGTTGCTGCTGATATTCCTGAAAGTGAATTACGCAAGATTGGTGAATGGGTTCGTGATGATATTGCTGCACTACCTGGCGTTTCTTTAGTTCAATTAACCTCTGTCAGGCCATATGAAGTCGCTATTGAGGTGCCTGAAAAAAACCTGCGCCGTTATGGTTTAACACTGGGAGATGTGACTCAAGCGATTAAAAGTTCATCACTCAATTTACCCGCAGGAGTAGTCAAGTCTTCTGCTGGTGAAATTTTGTTACGAACTAAAGGTCAGGCTTATGTAAAAGCTGATTTTGAACGCATTATATTACTGCCTCGTGAAGATGGCAGTCATTTACGGTTAGGTGATATCGCTACTGTTATTGATGGTTTTGAAGAGGAGCCTTTGTCCACTTCATTTAATGATAAACGTAGCGTAAAAATTGAAGTATTCAGAGTGGGTACCCAAAGTGTTATTGAAATTGCGCAAACGGTTAAAGACTATATAGCCGACAAACAAAGTACATTACCACCCGGTGTTGAATTGACCTATTGGCGAGATCATGCCAAATCAATCAAAATAAGATTATCCACACTATTAAATAGTGCAGTACAAAGTATGATTCTTATTTTTATTGTATTGACTTTGTTTCTACGCTTGTCCATTGCAATCTGGGTATCAGTTGGTATTCCTGTGGCCATTATTGGTTCTTTTGCAATGATGCCGATTATGGGAATAAGTATTAACTACACCAGTGTTGGTGCGTTTATTATGGTATTAGGGCTAGTGGTTGATGATGCCATTGTTACAGGCGAAAGTATCTACTCGCGCCTACGCAATAAACAAGATCCCGATGGCACAACGGCTGCTATTAAAGGGACGCAAGATGTTGCAGTCCCCGTCACCTTTGGCATGTTAACCACCATCATGGCTTTCTATGGATTGATGATGAATACAGGCGGTTCATTCAGCCGTATTTTTAATGTCGTCCCTGTTATTGTTATTTCAGTACTGATTTTTTCATTTATTGAATCTAAATTTATTTTGCCAGCTCATCTTAAATATCTGCGTATTGATGATAATCAGGATGATCATATACTGAGCCGCTGGCAACGCGGCTTTGCTGATGGTTTGGAATCAGTTATTGAGCGTTTTTATACGCCCTTTTTAAGTAAAATAGTCCAGCGTCGTTATTTATCACTCTCTGTATTTCTGGGCATTGCCATTGTATTAGTCACTTTAATTGCCAGTGGACAGATAGGCTTCACCTTCTTTCCAAGAACGCAAAGCGATACTGCAAGAGGGTCTTTGACCATGCCTGTCGGCACTCCATTTGAAACGACTGAAAAGCATGTTCATAAAATGGCTAAGGCGGCGGAACATTTACAACAAAAATATATAGACCCTGAAACAGGTAAAAGCATTATTACTGCTATTTTCAGTTCGGTTGGCAGTACGGGGGGCACAAGTAACCCTCAATCACACCTTGGCAGAGTGATGTTTCAAATCGTGCCACCAGAAGTTCGCTCATTAAGCATTAGTTCTCAGCAGCTAGCCAAAGAATGGAGAAGACAGATAGGTTCAATTCCTGGTGCGGAAAAAGTCAGTTTTGTTGGTCATATCCGTCATGGTGGTATGCCACTGGATGTCGAATTAAAAGGTCAGGATTTTGAATTATTAACGGAGCTTTCCGAACAGGTTCAAAGTTATTTGACAGGGTATCCAGGCGTATTTGATATTTCTGATAATTATGAACAGGGTAAAGAAGAGTTACAACTCAGCATCAAGCCCGAAGCAGAGCTTCTGGGGATCACGCTAGATGATTTAGCTCGTCAGGTACAACAGGCATTTCTTGGGCAGCAAGCTCAACGGATACAACGAGGGCGAGATGATATTCGTATCGTTGTGCGCTACCCTGCAGCAGAGCGAAAATCACTCGCTAATCTGAATCAAATGTATATTCGTACGCCAACAGGGGTAGAAATTCCATTTGCCGATGTTGCTCAGATAACCGTTGACCGAAGTGCCGCGGCAATCCACCGTACCGATCGTTTTCGTACCCTTAATGTTACCGCAGATATCAATAAAAAAACGGTACAAATGGAGGTATTAAAACGAGACCTGAAAGCCTGGCTTAAACAAACCATTGGCTCACACCCAGGGGTACAATACAGCTTAATAGGAGAAGCTAAAGACCAGGCCGAATCATTTTCCAGTGCCGTATCGGGGGCATTATTGGCATTAGTTGGTATTTACGCCATGCTTGCCATTCCTTTTAGATCCTATAGTCAGCCATTAATTATTATGTCAGCGATTCCATTTGGCTTGTTAGGTGCCATACTCGGGCATATGATCTTAGGCATCAATCTAACTATTAACAGTATTCTCGGTATGGTTGCGTTAATTGGTATTGTGGTTAACGACAGTTTGGTACTGGTTGATTTTATCAATCGACGAAAGCAGGCGGGAGATGATCTTCATATTGCCGTGACCCATGCGGGAGCCGCTCGTTTCCGTCCAATTATGTTAACCTCTCTAACAACTTTTGCGGGACTATTACCGCTAATGTTTGAAAAAAATGTACAGGCACAATTTTTGATTCCGATGGCCGTTTCACTTGGTTTTGGCATTTTGTTTGCCACTTTTATCACCTTATTACTGATTCCTATTAATTATATGATTTTAGAAGATTTGTTTAGCTTTTTTCGAAGGTTTAGTGTTAAAGACAGAGAGTTATCAAGAAGATAAACATGGCATTTAAAAACAAAAAAAACTTTTTACTAACACTTCCTTGTATCGTGTCGCTTGGCTTAACACTGCCTGGTTGTAGTTATTTTAGCCCAACTGATTCTGCACCTGAAACAGTACAAATACCAAAGACATGGTTATCAACAAGCACTGAAAAACAAGATTCAGTACAGCCCTGGCTGAATGAGTTTTCAGACCCGCAACTAAATACTCTGGTTGCAGAAGCTTTTAGCCAAAACCCAAGTATACAAAGCTTAATTGCGGGTATTGAGATTGCTGAAGACCAAACTTGGTTATCATGGTCAGCCTTCTCGCCCAAAATAAATGCTGGCATTAAAGCCAGTAGAAACCAGCGCAGTAATGCGGCGGGGTTTTCCGTCTCCTCTTCACGGACTAACAATGTCGGTTTTGGTCTGGATTTTATATGGGAAATAGACCTTTGGTATAAGCTTGGCAATGAACTGGAAGCGACTCAACATGAACAAACTGCATCCGAGTCTGATTTGCATGCCGCACAACTTTCTTTAGCGGCTAATATTACAAAAACCTGGTTTGATGCCATTGTTGCCAAACAACAGGTTAAGCTGGCAGAAAAGACTATTGTTAGTTTTCAGAATGCTTTGGATATTATTGAAGGTGGTTATGATAGAGGACTTTATCAAGCACTTGATGTGCGTCTGGCACGAAGCAGCCTATTAAATGCCCAAGGTCGCAAGCAGAACTTTCTTAAAGTTCAGGATGAAACAACACGAATGCTTGAGTCTTTATTAGGTCGCTATCCATCAGCAAACCTTGAATTACCCGAACAGCTTCCCTCAGTCACTCATTCTTTGCCAAACAGCGTACCCTCAAGTTTACTTGAACGTAGACCTGATATTATTGCTGCTGAACAACGATTTTTTGCTTCTGACCAACGGATGATAAAGGCCAGGAAAAATATGTTTCCCACCATACAAATCAGTGGAAGTGGCGGTACCAGCACACAGAAAATAAATGAAATTTTCAACCCTGAAGTTTTAATCTGGAATATAGCGGGGAATCTGACCCAGCCATTATTTCATGGTTCTCAATTATTTGCAGAACGTAGCCAGGCAAAAGCACGTGTAAAACAAGCCGCAGCGGATTATTCACAGATTGTTTTAACTGCTTTTCAAGAGGTTGAAACCACCATGGCAGCAGAAAAATGGTTACAAAAGCAACAACAGCTATTACAGGCTGAAACCATTGAATCTAGTGAAGCAGAACGCTTGGCAGAAAATGATTATATTACCGGCCTGACAGATATTATTACGTTGCTGGAAGCACAACGCCGTGCTTTTGATTCTGAAAATAGCTTACTAGAATTACATAAACAACGCTTGCAAAACCGCGTAAACCTTTATTTGGCACTCGGTGGCCCAGTACTTACCCCAATATCAAAATGAAATTAATTCGACAACTACTTCCTCTTTTCGTTATCGCAGTGGCCCTATTGATTGCTTATGTAATTTTTCTAAATAAACCTGCTGCCAAACGCCGACCCTCTCATCCAAAAACACTGACGGTTGAAACCGTCAAATTGCAAGCACAAGACTTCCCTATACTTATTAGTACTCAGGGTATTGTTGAACCAAGGACAACAACGACCTTGATTCCCCGTATCTCGGGTGAAATCATTAAAGTGTCTTCCAATTTTCGTCCAGGTGGATTTTTTGAGCCAGGCGATACGCTAATCACGATAGACTCAACAGACTATAAGCTGGATATAAAATCAGCTCAAGCGACACTCTCTGAAGCAGTATTTAATTTTAAAGAAGAACAGGCGCAAGCAGATCAGGCAGCCGATAACTGGAAAAGGTTAGGACGAAGCGAAGCGCCTTCGGATCTTGTGTTACATAAACCTCAACTGGCTAGAGCCCTGGCAGGTGTCGCATCGGCAAAAGCACAATTGCAACGCGTTGAGTTAGATTTAAAACGGACACGGATTAAAGCGCCCTATGCAGGTCGTATTCTGGAACAATTTGTTGACCGAGGGCAATATGTTTCTCCAGGCAATCCACTGGCTAAAATCTTTGCCATTGATTATGTTGAAGTTCGACTACCTATCACTGAAAAACAGCGAGGCATGATTAATTTGCCGCGTTCTTATCGTGGTGAATCAAATAAGCCATACAAAGGCCCCGAAGCAACAGTTTATGCCACTATAGGGGGTAAACAATTTTCATGGAAAGGCAAAGTTGTTCGAACTGAAGGTAGTGTTGATAGAGCCACTCGCCAGGTCTTTGTTATTGTACAGATTGATAACCCCTATCAACGTCATAGCGACAATAGACCACCACTAGAAATTGGTCAATTTGTAAAAGCGGATATTCAAGGACAAATACTTGAAAATGTCTATGCGCTTCCTCGTACTGCAGTACAAGGAAACGATACCATTATGGTGGTAGACAAAGAAAGCCGTTTACAACGTAAAACCATCAAGATTTTATGGGAAACACAAGATAAGCTATTGGTTAAAGAGGGCTTATCGGCTGGAGAACAACTCTGTGTAACCTATGTCCCTTTTGCAGCAAATAATGCCAAGGTGAACTTGGCTTCGGATGTCGCCAAAGCAGGTAAACAGGGTCACAATCATAAAAAAGGCAAAGGGAAGCGCCCGACTACTTCGCATTAATATTCTTAAGGGTTAAGGTAATACTATAGGATGCGCTGACAATAGGAAGCGCATCTCAGCCAAAGATTCGTTTCGTTCCACAATACATCCTATATTCAAAAGTTTAAGTTTGGAAGTGAGGCTTTAGCCTCGCATAAAATAGGCGAGGCTAAAGCCTCACTTCCAATCAATACAAGAGATAAACACATCCTATGAATTCACTAATCGTCTGGTTTGCACGTAACCGCGTTGCAGCTAATCTACTGATGGGCGTAATTGTCCTCAGTGGCCTTCTGGTTATGCTAACCATGGTGCCTGTTGAATCATCACCACAATACGAGCGTAGTCGCTTATTTGTTAAGTTTAATTATCCTGGTGGAACCCCTGAAGATATAGAAAAATCAGTCACAAGCCGTATTGAAGAAGCCATTTACGACTTACCAGGAATAACAGAGTTACGCAGTACCTCCAATGAAGGCGGCGGTTCGGTTACCATGCAGACCGCCGATGGCTATGAATACAGAGAAGTAATGACCGATATTCAGTCCAGAGTTGATCTTATTCACAGCTTTCCTGAAGAGTTGGAAGACCTTGAGGTTGGCGTGATGTCCAGACGCTTTGAAGTGATCAGTATTTCAGTTAGCGGCAATTTACCCGAAACCGAATTGCGTACGCTGGGTAAACAGGTGCGTGATGAAATTGCTGACTTGCCTGGCGTGACTCAAGTTGATCTTACAGGCATTAGACCCTTTGAGATTTCTATCGAAGTCTCCGAACAGCAATTACGCGAATATGAACTGAGTATTTTAGATTTATCAGAAGCGATTAGACGTTCATCAATTGATCTTCCAGCAGGCGCGATTAAAACAGGTGATCATGAATTTTTAGTGCGGACTAAAGGCCAGCTTTATAAAGGCGTCGACTTTGCTGATATTGTGGTCAAAACCCATTCCGATGGTACCCGCTTGCGTATTGGTGATATTGCACAAATACACGATAGTTTTGTTGATCTGCCCATTTTATCTCGCTTTAATGGTTCACCCTCGGTGATGATTGAGATTTACCGCCTAGGTAATCAAGATGCTTTAGAAATTTCTCAACAAGTAAAAAATTACTTAAGTGAAGCGCAAAACAGAATGCCGCCAGGTGTTGCTATTGAATATTGGCGTGATCGTTCAAAATATATCAACAACCGCATTTCATCATTAATACAAACAGCAATACAAGGCGCGGTTTTAGTTTTTATCTTGTTAACCCTATTTCTGCGTATGGAATTAGCCTTCTGGGTGGTACTGGGTATTCCTGTTTCAGTTATCGGTGCCTTTGCCTTTATGCCGATGTTTGATGTCACCATCAATTACACCAGCATGTTCGCCTTTATTTTAGTTTTAGGGATTGTGGTTGATGATGCCATTGTCACGGGTGAAAACATTTATAAACATATGGGGACGAATGAAGACCCGACAGATGCAGTCATAAAAGGTACTCAGGAAGTTGCAACCGCAGTGACCTTTGGAGTCTTAACCACTATCGTAGCTTTTGCCGCTTTATTAACCATGGAAGGCGCGCGCAGCAAGATGTTTACCATGATTCCTGCGATTGTGATTCCTGTCCTAATCCTCTCATTAATTGAAACCAAACTGATTTTACCCGCACATCTTAAGCATATGCGGGAAGAGAAAACCTTTCCTTTATTAAAAAGAGCGCAAGACAAAGTCAGTTACTGGTTACATTATTTTATTGATACTATTTACCAACCTTTTTTAAACAAAGCCTTAAAAAGACCTGGGCTAACACTGGCCCTGTTTTTTAGTGTATTAGTGATCCTCTGTAGCACTATCTTTAGTGGCTGGATTCGGTTTACTTTCTTTCCACGGGTACAAAGTGAAATTGCCAGATCGCAATTAACATTGCCCGAAGGCACACCTTATGAAGTCACCAGTCGCCATATCGAACGCATAGAAAAAGCCGCGCTGGCAATAAGAGATAAATATAATAGCCAGAACCCAGACGAAAAAATCATTACCAATGTCTACTCCACAGTAAGTATTCAGGGTAGCGTGCGTATGGGTTTAAAACCCAACCAAGGGCGTGTCAGTTTTGAGATTATTCCACAAGAGATGCGTAACAACCCAGTCAGCAGTACGCAACTAGCCAGAGAATGGCGGAAAATGGTTGGCCCTATTGCTGGTGTAAAAAAACTGACCTTTAGTGCCTCCCTGTTTAGACCCGCCAACCCCATCGACTTTATGCTAAAAGGTCATGATTTTGATGAGCTTAATAAGGTATCAGCAAAAATAAAAAAACAGCTGACTCAATACCCGGGTGTGTTTGATATTGGCGATGATTTTTCTCAAGGTAAAGAACAAATCCAGTTACAAATAAAACCTGAAGCTGAGCTTTTGGGAATAAGTAGTCGAGATTTAGGCTTACAAGTGCGTGGTGCCTTTCATGGTATGGAAGTACAACGTATGCAACGTGATGGCGAAGAAGTTAAAGTATATATTCGCTACCCCGAATCAGATCGTCAATCGTTTGCAAGTCTGGAATCTATGAAAATTCGTACGGCTGAGGGTAATGAAGTCCCTATTCAGCAGGTGGCAGATATTTCCATTACCCGAGCCCCAGCGGTTATTCATCGATCAGAACGCTACCGAACCATTCATGTCACAGCCGATGCAGATCAGAAAGCCGTACAATTACCCATATTAAGGGCGGAAATGGATATTTTTATTAATGAAATATTACAAAACCATCCTGGCGTTTCATTTGTAGAAGAAGGCGAGGCTAAAGAAACTCGGGCATCCTTTAAGAGTTTGGGTCTGGGCATGCTATTGGTTTTATTTATCATCTATGCCTTATTAGCCATCCCATTCCAATCCTACTCACAACCGTTTATCGTCATGTCGGTGATTCCTTTTGGATTAATTGGCGCGGTATTAGGCCATATGTTGCTTGGACTAGATCTCACCATACAAAGCGTTTTAGGTATGCTAGCTTTAACCGGTGTGGTGGTCAATGACAGCCTGGTACTGGTGGACTATATCAACCGTTGTCGCCAACAAGGCGCGGAGTTATTTAATGCGGTAGTACAAGCGGGAAGAGCTAGGTTTAGAGCGATATTACTGACCTCACTCACCACTTTTATAGGCCTGATGCCGATGATGTTTAGCAGTAATACGCAAGCCCAGTTTTTAATTCCCATGGCCGTGTCGCTAGCTTTTGGGGTTTTATTTGCTACGTTTATTACTTTGATTTTGGTGCCTTGTTTTTATTTATTGCTGGAAGGGGTTAAGGAAAGAAGGTTGGTGCGGCGAATAAATGTTGCTGTTGGTGAATAACATGCGTCCGATTAGCGATAGCGTAATCGGACGCATGATAATCATCGTAACCTCCTTAATTTCCATAAAGATAAAAGACCATGCCCAACTATCGACGCGCATTTATACCAGGAGGAACATACTTTTTTACTGTTAATCTTTTGCAACGGCATGAAAACAATCTATTGATTCGAGAAATAAACCTGTTACGCAATACGGTACAACAGGTTCGTAAACGATACCCCTTTCAAATCGATGCCTGGGTAATTTTGCCAGAACATATGCATTGTGTTTGGACGTTGCCTGCTGGTGACAGTGATTTTAGTATGAGATGGCGTTTAATTAAAAGCGGGTTTTCCCGAGCCTTACCCAAAAATGAACGATGCTCTATGATAAGAAAGGCGGCAGGGGAGAGAGGAATTTGGCAGAGGCATTATTGGGAACATGTTATTCGAGATGATTTGGACTATCAACGCCATGTCGACTATGTCCATGTAAACCCTTTAAAACATGGGTATGTAAAGTGCGTAGCAAATTGGCCTTATTCCACTTTTCATAAATATGTTGAACAAGGTGTATATTTACCTAATTGGTGCGGCGATATAAATGTTGTGGTTGGTGGTGATTAACATGCGTCCGATTACGCTGTCGCTAATCGGACCTACCTTGCTATGAATGCATTGCTGAAATTTAATGTGGGGAGAGGGGAATATTTCTTGTTGGGCTTCCTACCGTCACCCCAACCTACAGTGATTAACACCATTATTATCAGCCCTATCATATAGCGAGAGACATTTATGGAAATAACAAAAAGTCAAAAAAGACAGCTACGTGAATTAGTTGATATAGCCTATGAACGCGACTTATCTCGTTGTCTTAATGAAGTTAAGAACAGTTTCGATAAGTGGGAAAATAATGAAATAACTGCCTGGGATGTGAATGATAAAATCCACCAGTTTCATAATGATATTGCCCGTGAACTGTATAATTCCTATGTTGGCATTAATGATCCAATAATGTCCGTAGCCTTTGGTATCAGACAAGGTGTAATAGATATTTCCGAAGTCAATATACAGTGTGTACCCATAATTGAAGAGATATTAGCTCTCTTCAAAAAATGAATAAAAGATTAAATATAAGGATGCAAGCTATTAGCTTTGTTATGAAATAGCCATCAATCAAACCACATCATTACAATAGGAGAGTTACTATGCTATTTATGGTTACAAATAGAAAAATTATTAATGGTCAATATGGAGATGAAGAGAAAAAAAATAGGAAGTTTGAGTACCAGTATGAATATAACGGAAAATCGCGTGAAAATGATCAATTTGAAAAAATTGGAAAAAAAGGCTTTGAAACAGCACTGCTTAATGAACTGATCAGACTAAAGAAAGAAGAAAATGTCACCCCCAAGATCGGTATTTATATCCATGGTTATAACAATGATTATCAAGAAAGTATTGATGAAATAGTTGATTTAGAAAATAGCTTAAAAGAGTTATCGGAATATCCTCCCGTTATTGTAGGTTTCTCATGGCCTTCATCGGGTAAAACCCCTTACTACTTATCTGACAGAGAAGAGGTGCGTGACTCAGTTGGGGCGTTTACCCGATTTCTGCTAGATATTAACCAATTGACGATAAAAAATGAGAAGAAATGTTTTTCAACAACCTTTTGCATAGCGCATTCAATGGGAAACTATTTGTTACGAAAAGGGATGGAGTATCTTTCAGATAATTTAGGAACCCCAAAAGGAAGGTTACTATTTGATGAAACCATTATGATCGCTCCAGATTTAGCATCGCGAGACATCCAAATTGATGGCAAAGGAAGCTATATTGCTGATTTTTCAAGACGTGTTCATGTTTATTACTCTAAACACGATAGAGCATTAAGAGCATCAAGTGTCAAAAGGTTTGGTGGTAATAGGCTTGGGAGACATGGCGCGAATAACTACAATAATCTTCAGGACAATATTGTCCTTATCGATGCAAAGAAATATGCAAATAGTGAATCAATTTCTGGATATAAAGATAGAGTGGGAGAGCAAGTTTCTGTGCATAGTTCTCATCGATATCATCCATCAATACTAGCTGATATTATTCAGGTCATATCTAGTGTAGATAGAGAGCAAATACAGGGGCGAGAATCATATATGGAAAATGGCGAATCAATGAGTAATCATTTTAAGCTAACTTAAGGAAGCTCTGATCAAGTCCAGTTATTTTTAGCTTGCTAAATTCTAACCAACTTAATCAGGTTCCTTAAATATATAGCTTCATTTACACTACTGCAACCCAGTTCTGATAGTAAATTAACCTGAGTTGAGGGGGGCACTCCCTCAAGCTACTTTTATAGATAGTTTTCATCAAACTATTAATATTGATCATTAAGGTATTGAATTAAATCAGTCATGGTAACTATACCCATAACCTGTTGCTGTTGATCAATAACAGGTAGTGAATGAAAATTACCCTCAGCAAGAATTTTAGATGCTTCTCTCACTGTTGAAGTATTACTTAATGTCGTTAATTTAGTGACCATAACATCCTGTATAGTAAACTGTTGATCGACTATTGCATCAACCGTACGCTCATCAGCGCCACTGATAACAATATTCAACTTCATCAGATCAGTAAAACTTATCAGTCCAACTAATTTTTTTCCGTCTACAACGGGCACATGATGAATCTTGGATTCACAAATAATATGACGTACCTCACTTAATTTTTGTCCCAGATGAACAGAAACAACCTCGGTTGACATGATTTTTGAGATCGGGTCATTTTTTTTCATAATACTTAATCCTCTAAAAACCAACCATTATTACATAGCTAAAAAATAAATAAATTGACGAAGATCAATTTTTATGCTTAATTGTATTTATACATGTAATTAAGCCCTTTCCAGGTCTAAATTCATTGATTTACGATCCTCCTTTTATGAACTTAAACATAGCGATTCTTTTAGGAAGCTCTGATTAAGTTGGTTAGAGTTTAGCGCAGAAAAAACGGTCGCTATTTTTCACGAAGTGAGAAGTAATAGTCGCTCTATTGCGCCAATCTTCATGGAAAATATCGGCCGTTTTAACAAGCTAAAAAAATTGGACTTGATCAGACATTACTTACGTTGCAAAGTAAAAGCCAAGCTATTTTGAGTCTATCTTTCTAATTTTTTAGCGTAATTGGTTTATGTGTTTGCAATAGTTGAGTCATCTCTGTTGCATTGATAGGTTTGCTAAAAAGGTACCCTTGCATTTCATCACAGTGATGTTTTTTTAAAAAATTTAACTGATCGTTGTTTTCCACGCCTTCTGCTATGACTTTCAAATGAAGGTTATTTCCCATCGTGATAATCGTTGATGCGATAGCTGCTGCAGCTTCATCGTAAGTCACGTCATCAATAAAAGATTTATCAATTTTTAGCTTATCAATCGGAAATCGTTTCAGGTAACTAAGTGAAGAGTAGCCTGTGCCAAAATCATCAATGGCTAAATATACGCCCAATGCTTTGAGTTCATCCAGCACTTGTATGCTGGGTTCTGTATTTTCCATCAGCACACCTTCTGTTAGTTCCAGCTCAAGCATATTAGGCTTTAACCCTGTTTTAAAGAGAACATCTTTAATCTGTTTTACAGTATCCTGTCCCTTAATTTGATGCCCTGATATATTTACAGCCATACAAATTTTCTCAAACCCCATATCAAACCAGGTTTTTGCCTGTTGACAGCTATGAAACAAAACCCACATGCCAATTTCATTTATCAGCCCATGCTCTTCTGCAATAGGGATGAATTTTACGGGGGATATCGAACCATGTTTAGGGTGCTCCCAGCGCAGTAATGCTTCCATACCCGTGATGGTGTTATCTAAAAGATCAATCTGAGGCTGATAAACTAGATGTAACTCTCCCTTTTCCAGTGCTTGACGAAGATCATTACTCAGTGCAAGATTATCCTTAAAGTTTTTACTCATCTCTGGTTTATAAAACTGATAATCATTACGACCTTTTTCCTTTGCACGATACATTGCCGTATCAGCATTTTTAATTAAAATTTCAGCCGTACTTCCATCTGAAGGGAATAAGCTGATACCAATACTCGTGGTAACAAACAATTCTTTATCTGTTAAATAGAAAGGCTTTGCAAATAGAGAAATAATCTTATCTGCTATCATTGCGGCATCTTCGACACTCTCAAGTTGATTAAGAATAAGAGTAAATTCATCCCCCCCCAGTCTAGCAACGGTGTCACTTTTTCGTGTACAACTGTTAAGCAACTTTGCTACCCCGATTAGAAGTTCATCCCCAGCCCCATGCCCAAGAGAGTCGTTAATCATCTTGAATCGATCAAGGTCAAGAAACAGTAATGCCATTACGCCCCCTCCCCGTTCGGTCTGTACTAAGCTATTTTGCAATCTGTCATTGAATAATTCTCGGTTGGGTAAATCTGTCAACGCATCATAATAGGCAAGTTTATGCATCTGAGTACGAATGTGTTCCTGGGTACTAAGGTCAGAAAAAATGCCAGTATAATATTCTATTTGTCCAGCCTCATCATAAATAGCACTAATATTAAGCCATTCAGGATAAATCTCTCCATTTTTACGTCGATTCCATATTTCACCTTGCCACTGCCCTTCCTTAGAGAGTATGTCCCACATTCCCTTGTAAAAACCATTTTTATGGCGACCGGAATGTAACAGTTTTGGCGTTTGACCTATAGCTTCACTCTCAATATAACCTGTGGTTTTAATAAAAGCAGGATTGATTGAAATTATTTTTAAACGATTATCCGTAATCATAATCCCTTCTGGCGTATTTTCTAATACTTTAGCTGACAGGCGCAGTTTAGTTTCAGCCTGAATACTAGCAAGCATCATATTTTCCATACGCATGGTACGCCGATGGTTGATAGCAAGGTACCAGGCTAACAAGCCAGTAAATAGCAAGCCAGATGACAAAACTAACCAAGACTGCCACAAATTATATTGTCCGTAGAAACCTGCTTGAGGTGTGAGGTAAAGAGACCACTCTCTATCTGGTATAGAAATAGATTCACGCCAAAAACTGTTATGCTTTGCCTGTAGAATATCTTGTTTTACTGAGGTGTAGAGTATCTGGCTGTCTTGTTTTGCACTTTTGTCCAAAAGAGTCACATTAAGCTTATGATCTTCAAGCATATTTAGCGAGGCTTGAATGATTTCTCCGATACGGAAAACCCCCAAGATATATCCTTGAAGATTTTCTCGTCGCTGCTGGACTGTATTTAAAGCACTGCCTTCTCGATAAATAGGTTTAAAAATGAGGAACCCAAATTGTGACGCTGATTCTTGTACCAGTGTAATGCGAGCAGTCGTAACCATTTTTCCAGTATCACGCGCTTGTTCAAGTGCAGCTAGGCGAATAGGGTTAGAGGCCAGATCAAAACCAAGCGCTTGTTCATTCCCCTCAAGGGGTTCAACAAAGTAAACAGGGTAGTATTCTTTCCGTTGGCTGGCAGGAACCATTTTAGACTGGTTCTGACGTTCAGTGATATGGAAATCTTTGAACCCATCATTTCGGGCATTTTGTTCAAATAGTTTCCTTTTATTATCAATAACCCTTGGAATCCACTCCAGGGCCTGTATCCCTATATGACGCTTCAAAAGCCCTTTAGAAAAAGTTTGAAATTCCCGGCGTTCTACGATTGAGCTACTAATATATAATGCTGCCGTCGATTCAAGTACCTCAGAATATCTGTCTAATTCTTTCTGTAAGCTGCTGACATATGACGTAGACCATTTCTGAAACTCATTTTCCCTTAGAGTCTGTTCCCAACCGGATACCATCTGCCATAACAAAAGAGATGTGGTCACTCCTACTGATAAAGTGACAAATACAACGAAATAGCTTCTTCGAACTGAGGCTGAAAAGTTGTTATTAGTAGTCTGTCGTTGCATATTTTTTAGTTTAATCTTAGATCATCTAGAAAAACTATTCTCTTTAAGGATAGCACAGGAAATATAATAACGAATAAACTTAGCTTCTTTTAAACTCTGCAGGTCAATCAGCTATTGCCTGGAAATGCTTCGGTAATTTGACTATGAGCAATGTCAATAACCTTATCAGTGAGTCTTGATCAGAAATAATAGCGTATTATTAATTGATAACTTTCTAAGTTTACTTCAAAAACCAATCCTGTATATCTGGAGGGTAAAATGAAAAAAATAGCGCTATACCTATTAATCACATTAACCATATACTCAACTTATACCCCTGCAGTTGAGCAAGAAGATGCCAGACAATTATTAAAACACACGATTACATTTAAAGCGGATAGTTTTCCATTTCAGCAATTAGATCAATGGATACACGGCAAACAACTGGTATTATTGGGCGATGCCACTCATGGTACTCAAGAGTTCTATCGTTATCGTGCGGAAATCAGTCGATACCTAATTGAAAAACATGGATTTTCAGCTGTTATTATTGAAGGTAACTGGCCTGCTGGGCAAAGAGTCAATCAATATATTAAACATGTCGCTGGCACTTCAGCAAAACAGGCATTATCAGGTTTTAAACAACACTTCCCTTGGCTTTGGAGAAATCAGAATACTGCAGAATTTGTTCAATGGTTGCGTGACTATAATACCAAAAAAAAACTAGCCCTTAACTTTTACGGTATGGATTTATTTAGCCTGACAAGCTCAATCACTCGTAATACAGAATTATTAAATCAATACGAATTGCCACTCAGTTATCAACTGATAGATTTATACCAATGTTTTTCAGATTTTAAACAGGCGGCTCTGAGTTATGGACAACAAGTCATAAAAAACCCTCAACTGTCTTGCCAGGCTCAGGCTGAACAACAATTTAATATGATCTCTCAGCATCCTGATCTACTCAATAATAGAACAGATAACTTTGATCTATATATCAATAGCTTTATGATTCGAGCTGCAGAACAGTATTTCAGAATGACTTTTGAGGCAAAAGCAGAAGATAGTTGGAATATGCGTGAACGCGCCATGCTAGCCGTTATTAATTCTATTATTCATCACCAAAAAACCAAGAATCAATCAGCTAAAGTTATTATATGGGCTCACAATTCTCATGTTGGGGATGCAAGAGCAACAGGCATGAAACAACAAAATAGAGAAAGCCTAGGGCAGTTATTGCGACAACAATTTGGGGCTCAACAAGTCTTTCTAATGGGTGCACTCAGTTATCAAGGGACACTCATCGCATCAGAACAATGGGGAGACCCTGCTAGCCTGATGACCATGCCCCCGGCTATGGAAGGAAGCTATTCTCATTTATTTCATCAACTGGGGCTTGCACGTTTTATCATGGAGCTTAGCTCGTTGAGTTTTCAATCATTTAATCAGCGCTTTATTGGTGTCGTTTATGATCAGAAAGAAGAACAACTTTATCACTACAATAGCACACAATTAGATCAACAATTTGATGCCATACTCTTTATAGATAAGACTACAGCTGTTCAGCCTCTGGATTAATAGTAGTTTGACTATACTTCACACGGTCACGACTGCGGATTTCTAACGACTGAATTTTTGCCGATAGCTGCGTTGCTAAAACAGTTGTGTAGCTTGCTATGCGCCTGTTTTAGCGCCTTGCTCTCGACAAAAATCAGTGCGTTATAATTTCCTCATCCGTGACCGCGCGAAGTATATCAGTCACCTTTAAACCCGCCAGTTGTTTTTTTAATAAAAGCATATCGGCTTCATTCGATTCTGATTCATAACGTAATCGGGTATAAATTTTGGTTATTTCAATCACTTGTTCTGATAAATCGGGACGTTGTATTTGAATTCTCTGACAAAAGCTTTTTACAGTTTCACCTGGCTTTTTATGAAACCCGGCCTTAGCCAGTTTTTTACAAAATAATTGGTATAACCTGACCTCTTTCGCTATTTTGACAGGCTTCTTTCTTAAAATAATCCATGCTAAAACGAGACTGACAAAGCCTATCCCCAATAAAAGCCAATAAAATATTGATTTAATATCATTAATGCCCAGCCTTGATAAAAAATTACTTTGATTTTTACTGTCATAATTAATCACCCAGCGTTGCCAGCTATAATCAACATTACTCCAGACCTGACGTGCTTGCTTCATCCATGACAGTGCCTGATTAGCATTAGATGTCATCGCTGAAAAGTTAACGATCCCTGTGGCTATTTGTAGGTCAATGTTAACATCCTGCTCTATCCGCTCTGGCGCGATAGCCGCTGTTGGGTCAACTCGAGTCCAGCCTTTATTTTCTAACCAGACTTCTGTCCAAGCATGGGCATTTGCCTGTTTTATTTCTAGAAAACCACCCACTTGGTTAAACTCCCCGCCCTGATAACCCCCCACGACTCTGGCCGGAATACCGGCCACTCGCATTAAATAGACAAATGCGGTGGCATAATGGCTGCAAAAACCATAACGATTTTTAAACAAAAACGTTTCAATAGGCTTTTCCCCCATTAAGGGAGGCCTTAAAGTGTAATGAAAGTTTTCTTGCCTAAAATGGCTTAAAATAGACTGGATAAAAATTTCAGCGGGTTGCTCATAACCCTGTAATTGTTTGACCAATTGTTTTATTTTATCTGATGGTTCAGCAGGCAGCTGAAGGTTAATGTTACGCTCTTTCTTGCTTATTTCCCCTGTATCATATTGTGTATACGAAACAAGTTTATATTCTGCTCGCTGATGTTTATTTTCATGGTTAATCAATTGCTGTTGAGCATTTTTTATCAAGCCTTGAGGAAGTGAAGATGGAATATCTAATGCAAAGACCCAGTTATTATCTTGTGGCTCCATCATCAATGTATATTCATATTGCCCTCCTGTAAAACTAACCTTATCTACTTTTCCATGGTTTTTTACCTGGGTCCAGCGTTGCCCATCGGTTTGAGCATAAACAGGGCCTCGCCAATAGCGTTTATTTGCGGGTGGTAGTTTGCTTTTAAATTTAACCCTGAAAACCAGCTCATCGGATAAGCCGAGCTGACTTATCGATCCAGGCTCCAAACTATCGCTAAGCCCTGTTTTTGCAGAATTTTGCTGCTCAAACAGCATCCAGCGCGGTGCTTCAACCCTTGGGAATAACACAAACAAAACAATACTGAGAGGAAGCGCCTGAAAAACAATCATACCTGCTGTTTTTAATGCCGCCCCAGTTTCTGGTTTTTGACTATTGATAGAGACCAAGGTTGCCAGTAGCACACAGCAGACAAACAAAATATAAACTGCCATTAAAATACTTTGTTGATACAAAAATTGTGATGAGGCGACGATAAAGGCTAGATAATTAATCAGATAGAGGTCTCGCTCCTGTTTAATTTCCAGTAGTTTAAGCCCTAAAGCAATCACAAATAAACTGGTGCCAGCATCCCTTCCTAAAAGGCCCTGATGCTGTTGATAGAGTAAAGCCATCGCAAGCAAAGTGACCACAAATAATATTAACTTATTCGGTAAATAATTTTTCTTCCAGATGCAGAAAAACCGCCAAGCAAGCAAGACACTAAATGCCGCAAATAATACAGGGGGGATATGGTTTATATGTGGCAGTGTAATGAGGCCTATTGAAACCAGTAAAAAAATGAGAACGCGTTGATTAATGGCTAATTCCATCGTGAATACTTTTTAAACAATATATCAGTTGATACTGTTAACTATAGCCTACACAAGGGTTTTGATACAACATTCGGTACAAATGAAAACAAACAACATTCATATAAATAAAAGTTGTTTGTTTCTCATCAAAATAGTGGATTAGCTTTTATGCCTCATACCAACAAATCCAATTAAACCTGTGGCAAAAAGCCATATTGCACCTGGTACAGGAACTGAAGAAACAGATGCTACGTTTTCATATTCGATCAGATAGCCTCTATGCATTCTAGATGTATGAGACAACCTATCAAACCAGATATCATTCCATGTACCATTGTTGTGCCAGAACTCTACATAGTTTTCATTACCTTTATAATCATTAGGCTCCCCTGCTGCCCAATTCTGATAACCCCAGGCTTCTCCTGTGATCCATTCCCAGTTACCCTCAAGCACTTGATCCGTTCCACCAAATAAATGTTTATTTAACTTAGAACCTGAAAATGTTGAAATTAACCATTCATTTTCATTTTCTGACGTCACTGTTGCCAAATGCCCTTGTAAACCTAAATAGTGACTGCCACTTGCAGCCGTATTATATTCTCCCCAAGTTCCTTGAAGATCAATCAATTCATAATAATGCCCATTATTCGAATTTAATATAGGGGATGCATATGTGTTAGATATTCCCATTATTAACAATACTAAAAACCCTACAATCGTTTTATTTACATTTTTCATCTTTGCTCTCCGCAACCATCTGTCATATCAATATCTAAACTAGATTTCTAACTTTATAGCTATGACTTTTATTTTAAATAATGCGGTTCAGCAATCTCAAAACCCCTCTTGAGACCTGAAACTTTCCGTCCCTACTTCACAATAGGTTTGGCAATTAATTGAGCTTTATCACTCAATTAACCTATTGCAGATTTAATGCCAACTTATAAGTAATTGAAATACAGGTATTTTTCAATACATTTCATTTTATGACCTGACAAATATGACATGTCAGTAGACACTCTTGTCATGTCAAACTTAAATATATTATTAAGATATACTTCGCGTGCTCACGGATACGGAAAATATAGCGTACTGATTTTTGTCGAGAGCAACGCAGCTATCGGCAAAAACTCAGTCGTTAGAAATCTACAGTTGTGACCACGTCACGTATATGTTTAGAAAAAAAAGAAGGGGGTTGATAGGGAGGTTTTTATACTATAAGCCGATGATTTAAATAGCAGAAAATACATGATCAAAAATACGTGGCTTATGAATACCATAGCCTTGAGCATAATCAACACCAATATCGGTTAATATCTTCATAATATCAGTGTTTTCAACAAATTCAGCAATGGTTTCTAAGCCCATCACTTGGCCAATTTGGTTTATTGATTCTACAAAAGCTCTATCTATATTATCAATAGCAATATCTTTAACAAATAATCCATCAATTTTTAAATAATCAATAGGTAACTCTTTTAAATAAGCAAATGATGAAAGCCCACTACCAAAATCATCTAATGCAATTTTACAACCTCTTGAGCGTAGGCTTGAAAGAAACTCATTGGCTTGTTTTAAATTAGCAATCGCTGCTGTTTCAGTCACTTCAAAACAAAAGGTTTCTGCTGGAGTATCTGATATATCTATCAATTCATTGATTCTATTAAGCAGGTCAATATTTGACATGGATGTACCTGATAAATTGATTGATAAGGTCAAATTATTTGGCTGTTGCTTATTAATTCTAAGCTGTTCCAGCTTTTTAAATACATTTTCAACCACCCAGATATCCAGGCTACCTATCAAGTTAAATCGTTCAGCAGCGGGTAGAAACGCACCAGGAGGAATGATATCCCCGTTTTCACCTATCATTCTGATCAACACTTCATAATGATTTGACTCAATCTCTTGACAGCGTACACTCTGTATCCGCTGTAAAAACAATTCAAAGCAATCATTATCTAAAGCCGCCTGTAAACGAGAAACCCATTTCATCTCCTGCTGATGGGTCAGAGAAGCTGATGGGCTGGTCTCATGAAAGCAAACTCTATTTCGTCCACTTTGTTTTGCTACATAACATGCCGCATCTGCAGCACTTAAAATTTCTGTGGCTTTAGCTTCCTCACCCGTTATTTCTGCAACACCAATACTGACCCCTATTTTAAATGAATGGGTTTGCCAACCAAAACGAAAAGTATCGACAGCCTCTCGCAAATTATTAGCCACCGCCAGTGCATTTTGTGCATCGCAACTTTCTAGTAACACCCCAAATTCATCGCCCCCTAGACGTGATAATACATCTGATTTACGCAATTTCCTTTCTAAGGTCTGAGTTACCTGTTGTAATAATTCATCACCCGCATCATGTCCACAGGTATCATTAACCACTTTAAACTGATCCAGATCTAAATATAATAAATGATGCTGAAAACTGTCAGATTTTGCTTTACTCAGTAAAGTATTCATATCCAGTTCAAATTGCCGACGATTGGCCAAACCTGTTAACGGATCATGAAGTGCCTGCCAATTAAGTTCTGCCGAGAGTGCCCTTGCTCGAGTCACATCTCTAAAAACTAATACGGTGCCTAGCATCATGCCGTCATCATCAATAATCGGTGACACAGAATCATTAATTGAATATCGACCTGCTCGACCTAATAGAATATGTTCTTTTTCATTAGCAATAGTATTTCTTGATTGTAAACATGTCACCACAGGGCATGAAATTGGCTCTTTAGTTTCCTCTTTAATTAACTTAAAAATTTGTGCAACTTTTTTCTTCTGTGCATCCTCTTCCGTAACACCAATCAATAATTCAGCGACTGGATTCATTGATAAAATATATCCCTGCTCATCCGTCGTAATCACTGCATCAATAATTGAATTTAAAGTCACTTGAGCACGTTCTTTTTCTTCTGCAAGTTTTTCTGAAATGGCTTTGGTACGATTTGCCTGTTCAATTAATTGCTTTTCACGATTAACACCCGCACTCACATCAATAATTTGAATCAAACAAAAACGTTTATTATTATTTAAACTGATCGGTTTGATCATTATCTGCTGCTGAAGAACTTGCCCGGTAATTTTTTTTAAAGGGAATGGCGTGCGATTAAGAGTATGAGAAACGACTGAGGACATACAATTTTTTAATGCAGAAATAATGCCTCGCTCTACACTACTTTTTTTTAAGACAGGGAATATGTCAATCAGGTTTTTAGTTTTTACATCGTTAAAATCAATTCCACTATGCTTGGTAAACCATGGGTTCCAATTAACCAAACAAAGTTCTAAATCAATGACAATTAAACCGCTTTCACTTTCCAAAAAGATATGTTGGAAAATAAATTCTGAATCTAATATATCTAAATCAGACATATTAAAACCTATTCACCTAGAAACTGCTGGATACTTAATTTAAATTGTTTAACTTCAGCCACATCCATCAAAAATGTGACATATCCTTGAATATTTTTTTTATCAACTGAGAAATCCATATTCAACAATAAAACAATCGCTTCAGTATGTGCAAGCCCCCCTTCATCAGAAAACACTTGCTGTACTGATCCATGCACAAACTCTGGGATTTCTCCTCGCATTTCTTTTCCGAACATATCAGCCATACTACATAAGCATGAATTAAGAATTACATTCCCTATTTCTGTCATGGCCTCCTGTTCCATTTCCGTTAAGTCCTCTAAGGTCATATCATCCTGCTGCAATACAGCTCTGACCAGCTGCAGGCTTTGTTCCTCAGGAAAGATAAGCATGGCATCACCACCAAATGCGCCTGTAAAATTCTGGTGAACACCACTTACATCTGTCTTTGCTTTATCACTAATATGATTAGCAGCGACTAAGCGTGTAACAAACTCTACCGCTGGAACACTTAACTTAACTTCATCGCTAATCATTTCACTAAGCGATGCAGCAGCACTCCCCATACCAACATTAAGTACTTCTGCAACAGCATCAACATAGAATTCGTCTAAAAGAGGCTGATCATCCGACATACTTTAAAACCTTTGTTTCAGTAATAGGCTTAGGAATAAAATCAATTTTAAGTTCAACAGCAAGGTTTTTAATTGAATCTTGGATATTTGCGGTAAGAAAGGCTATTTTTGCATTAGGAAATAAAGGTCTTAATATCTCAGCGGCTTCTCCTCCGTCCATTACTGGCATATTAAAATCCAGAAGAATGATATCCAGTTCAGCATTTTTGGCTTCATCAACGGCTTGCTGACCATCCGCCGCTTCTGTAATTTCCCAGTCAGGGTGCGCATTATGAATTATTTTCTTCAACATCATACGCGACATTTTACTGTCATCAACAACCAAACACTTCATTTATACTTTCCTTTTTAAAGATGAACCTATTTGTTAATTTAGCATAATTTTTCGATTATGAAATATTAATTTCCAATTACTTTCCTCTTAAATAACAGTACCTTTAATGTGTTTATTAATTAAAAAGAGCCAGTGCTTGCAAACATTTCTGATAATGTAGTAGCCCATGATTAGGCTCCAACTTAACCTCAGCCGCTGTAAATCCATATTTTAGTCCGGCCTTTTCGGCATCAATCACCCATCGACATAATTGGCTCAGTCTCTCTTCCACATGATGCCCTGGTGCTTGCTCATAATTTAACCATAACTCAGAAAAACTATCACCCTCGTATTGTTTACTGAATAAACCTTGGCCTTTTGCAAAAGCTTTCCAATGAATATGTCGAATAGGATCACCTTGTTGATACTCCGCCAGCCCATAAAAATCATCACTGCCTTTTGCTGTTTTCTGGTTTATCAATGCCTTACTTTCTCCACCCTCTGCCTCAGGAAATGGCAATTCAATCGTCGTTGGTTTTGGATAAACCAATGCTTTTGCTGAAAATCGTAAAGGAGACCATGCACGAAATAACCCTAACGGATAACGGCTGGATATTGTTAGCGTCTCCATTTTATGCCAACCTCTTTTATGCGTGCCCGAATAGAGTGTTAGCTGCTTTTTTTCTTTCACCTTTAAAACAAATTGCACGCTTGAATCTAATTTAGCCTGTAAGTTATATCGCTCAACTTGAGAGGTATTGTCTATTATTATTTCAAACCCAACCGACTCGCCTGCAAATACAGGCTGACTATGAGACAGAGATATACGCAAGCCTGCTAGAGACTTAAAACTATGCAAAATAGTGATAAAAAAAACACTGGCCAATAAAAAGGCTAACAAATAGGCTAAATTATTGTTATAGATAAAAGCGATGAGCAATAACAATAAAATTAAAGCAACAAAACCTAAACCTTGCAGAGTCGGTAAAATAAAAATACGTCGATGCGTTAAACTGATTTCTTTATCAACTGCCTGTTCACCCGAGATAAATCGACTTAACTGAAAACGTTGTTTAAAGCTTAATTTCACTTAGGAAACCGCAACATGTTCAAGTAAAGGGGCAACAATTGAGTTTGAGTCAGTACTTCCTGATCGTAACCTATGCCCTGCTACTGCGGGTAAAACAAGCTGTACATCATCAGGCAAAACAGCCTGCCGACCCTCCATAAAAGCCCAGGCTTTAGCTGCTGTTAATAAAGCAATACCGGCTCTAGGGGATAAGCCACAATAAAAATCAGTTGATTCTCGGGTATACCGGATCAACGCTTGCAAATAATCTAAAACGGCTGGAGAGACAAAAACTTCTGCTACTTTTTGTTGCATAGCCGCTAGCTGTTCTGCTTGCACTTGAGTGGCCAAGTCAGCAATTAAACCAAACCTGTTTCCTCCTTCTAATAATTCCCGTTCAGCTTCCTCTGTTGGATAACCCAACTCAATTCGCATTAAAAAACGATCTAATTGAGACTCAGGTAAAGGAAATGTACCAATTTGATGGGATGGATTCTGAGTGGCAATCACAAAAAATGGCTGAGGTAAGGGGTAAGTTTTTCCTTCCACAGTCACTTGATGCTCTTCCATTGCCTCTAACAAAGCACTTTGGGCTTTGGGTGTTGCCCGATTAATTTCATCTGCCAGGATCATTTGATTAAAAATAGGGCCCGAATGAAAAGTGAATTGACTATTTTCTACATTAAAAATTGAAGCACCCAAAATATCAGCAGGCAAAATATCACTGGTAAACTGAATGCGCTGATAATTTAAGCCCAATAACTTGGCTAAAGTATGTGATAAAGTTGTTTTTCCAACGCCAGGCACATCTTCAATTAACAAATGTCCTTTTGCTAATAAACAGCAAACAGATAATTTTATTTGTAACTCTTTACCTAAAATGATTTTATTGGCTGATGCGAGGAGTGCTTGAAGTTGATTGGTCATTTATTGGACGTTTTTATCTATTTATCTTATGATTCAGTATAGATTAAATGATACTAATTATTTCAATAATACATATTTTAAAGAGTCTGAATTGTGAATGAGTTTAAACCAGTACGTGAAAACCTTCTCGATATGCTTGAAGATATAGACGATAGGTTAAGTAAGATTGCTGATAATGCATTGGCTAGCGATGAACCCAGCATGCCTGATGCTGGCGATCAATCAATGGAAGCAGCAAATAAGCAAGAATCAATGCGTAGTGAAATAAATGATATAAAGCGGGCTATCTCTCAAATAGATAGCGAAACTTATGCTATTTGCCTAAGTTGTGGGCAAGCAATAAAACGAGACAATTCAATCAGCCCCCCATTCTCTAATTATTGTCAGCATTGCACTGATAATAAAGAATAAGCGACATGGCTATTTACAATCCACAGGTTTATAAAAAAATCAGTAAATTCCTGAGTTATTTTTATCGCTAGGGGGGCTATTGGCCGCGACAGGAGCAAGATCAAGAGCAGTCGCAGCCAATAGGCTCCTCCTACAGAATTTCAAATACTATTAAAGCGTTAATGGTATATAACTCTTTAACCTGTGGTTCCTTAATAGCCATGATTCTAAATACCAGCAATAAAGCCAGCACCTTTTATGCCTGCAACAGCACTGCGTTCATCCTGGTCTGATATATCACCGCTCACCCCGACTGAACCTACAATTTGATTATCATCATTCTTAATTAAAACACCACCGGGAACTGGCATCACCTTGCCTTTAGCAATATCGACCAAAGCATTCATGAAATCAGGACGCTGTTGAGCAACAACCCCTAAACTACGAGATGACATCCCCATATTCACCGCACCCCATGCTTTAGCAGTGGCAATATCCTGCTTTAAAATGGTTGCGCCATCCTCTCTTTGCATCGCCTTTAAAAAGCCATTGTCATCTAATACCACTATAGTTAAAGGTGCCAAGTTCAATTGACGTGCTTTTTTTAGTGCTTCATTAATAATAAGGTTTGCTTGTTTTAATGTTAAAACTGTCATTAATAATCTCTATACTATTGCTACTGGGTCTAATTGATCAATTATAGCTCTAAAACAGGCAATAAGTACGACCATATTTTTTCAGCAATAATAGGCTGAGCTTTTGCATTGGGGTGCAAGCCATCTTTTTGCATTAATTCATTAACTAATGCCACCTCTTCTAAAATAAAGGGGACATAGGGAATATTCATTTCTGCTGCTAACTGTGGATAGACTTTATAAAACATATCCACATAGCGTTTGCCATAATTGGGTGGTATTCGCATACTTAATAATAATACTTTTGCACCGGCCTTTTGTGAGCGCTTAACCATCTCAGCCAAGTTTTTTTTCATTAATTTGGGTGACAGACCACGTAACCCATCATTCGCTCCTAACTCTAATAAAACCAGTTCAGGACGATGCCTGGATAATGCATTATCTATGCGTGCCAAACCACCTGCTGTAGTATCACCACTAATGCTTTCATTAAATACGGTATAAGTATTGTGTTTTTGATTGAACTTTTGCTGTAATAAAGTAACCCAACCTTTTCCAGCTTCTAATCCGTAACCCGCACTAATACTATCCCCTAAAACGATGATTGATTTAGCCATCAGGGTAGTTGAAAATAGGGTAATCATTAAGAATAAATAAATTTTAAACATGACTCAATCTCAGTTAAATATTATTGAAACAGAAAATCTTGGGAAAACTGTTCCCACTTCTGATGGCCCTTTATCTATCTTGTCATCAGTATCGTTAGTAATCAAACCAGCTGAAAGTATAGCGATAGTTGGCGCTTCTGGCTCAGGAAAATCTACTTTATTAAGTTTATTAGCGGGTTTAGACCTCCCGACTGAAGGCTTTACTAAAATTAAAGGTAAAAATATCACCACCATGAGCGAGGATGGTCGAGCTGAATTGCGTAATCAATTAGTCGGTTTTGTGTTTCAATCCTTTCAATTATTACCCGGATTTACTGCGGTTGAAAATGTCATGCTACCGCTTGAGTTAAGAGGTGATAAAAACCCCAGAGCATCCGCAACTCAATTATTAGAGCGCGTAGGACTGAGCCATCGTTTAACTCATACCCCACTAAAATTATCAGGTGGAGAGCAACAACGGGTGGCACTTGCCCGGGCTTTTGTTACTGAACCTGCCATTCTTTTTGCTGATGAACCTACAGGCAACCTAGACAGTAAAACAGGTGACCATATTATTGATCTATTATTCGAACTCAATCAGGAGAAACAAACCACCCTGGTTTTAGTCACTCATGATAATGCCCTGGCGGCCCGTTGCCAACGCACCATTAAATTAGAAGCTGGGAAAATGCTATGAATCGATTCAGTCTGGCATTACGGCTGTTACTTCGAGATGGTCGTAGTGGAGAATTAACGATTCTGGTTTTAGCATTAATCATTGCGGTAACCAGTTCAACTGCAATCAGTTTGTTTGCAGATCGTCTTCACCGTACCATGAGCACACAGGCAGCCGATTTTTTAGCTGCCGACTTAGTCATTACCAGTCCCGCACTCATCCCCGAACATTGGCTAAAAAAAGCGCAAGAGTATCAATTAAAACAGGCTCGTACCGCTGAATTTTCAACTGTGCTGATTGAAAATGAGGAACTACTCCTTTCAGGTGTAAAGGCTGTCAGTCAACATTATCCATTAAGAGGCATTTTAAAAACCACTCAATCTGATAATTACAACGAACAATCAATAAAACACCAAGGCCCTCTCGCTGGTGAGGCCTGGCTTGATCAGCGTGTTTTATCTGCTTTAAAGCTTCAATTAGGTGACCCGCTAATTGTCGGTGAAAAATCACTGACCATCACTCAAATCATTACTTATGAACCCGATAAAAGAGGGGATCTATATAGCTTATCCCCCAGAGTAATGATTAATGATGCCGACCTTGAAGCCACTCAAGTACTAAAACCGGGCAGTCATGTGCATTATTTTTTTCAATTTAGCGGTTCAACTGAAGCTTTGAGTCAATTTAGTCACTGGGTTAAACCTCATCTCAATGTCTCCCAACGCTTAATGGACATCCACGAAGACCGTCCAGAACTAGGGAGTGCTTTAACTCGAGCTGAACGTTATTTGGGCTTATCCAGTATCGTGGTTATTTTAATTGCGGGCGTAGCCATTGCCATGTCAACACGCCGTTATAGTGAGCGTCATTTCAATGCAACCGCTATGCTGCGTTGCTTAGGTTGCAAGCAATCAGAAATTCTTTGGCTTTATTTATGTCAATTTATAATCTTAGGTATTGCAGCCAGTGCAGTAGGCAGTTTATTTGGCTGGCTAGCTCAAGAAACTCTATTTCATTTATTAAGGGAGTTACTGCCCTCAAAAGTCGCTGCCCCCAGCTTTATTGCTGTTATTTTAGGGTTTTTAACGGGACTCTTTATTTTATTAGGCTTCGCTTTGCCTCCATTATTACGGCTTAAAAAGGTTTCCCCTTTACGGGTTTTACGCCGTGAACTAGAACCTTTACCCACCAGCGCATGGCTGGTTTATGGTTTAGCTCTCTCCTTAATTTCCCTATTAATTTGGCAATATACTCAGGACCTGAAAATGACTTTGAGCATTATTGGGGGCGGAATAATGGCATCACTTGTAGCTGGACTTATCCTATATGCTTTTTTGATTCAAGCACGCCGGATTCTACCTTTTGTTAGCTTAAGCTGGCGCATTGGTTTACAAGGTTTATTAAAAAACCCACGCATGACAGTTAATCAAACGCTGGCCTTTAGTATTACTCTGATGGCAATGATTCTTAGTTATACGGTGAGAACAGATTTACTGGATGACTGGAAAAATCAATTACCCGATCAAGCGCCCAATTACTTTGTGCTTAATGTCTTTCCTGATCAAGTAGACCCTTTTAAGCAATCGTTACTACAGCAGAATATCAATAGTGCCGAATTCTTTCCTGTGGTTCGAGGTCGATTGGTTCAGATTAACCATGTGCCTGTACAACAAATAGTCAGTAAAGACAGTCAAGGTGAAAGAGCGACTCACCGAGATTTAAGCCTAACCTGGTCAAATAAGCTACCAATTGATAATAAAACCATTGCAGGGTCATGGAACCCAAACGCATATGGCCAGGTATCTATAGAGCACAAGCTAGCGAAAAGTTTAAAAATAAACGTGGGAGATAAACTGACTTTTACCATAGGAAGTCAGCAACAACAGGCAACTGTCTCTCATATCCGTAGTGTTAAATGGGACACCATGAAACCAAACTTTTATATGGTTTTTTCACCAGCGACATTAGCCAGCTATCCAACCACTTATATCACCAGTTTTTATATTTCTGAAGAAAATAAACCTGTTCTGAACACATTGGTCAAAACATACCCCAGTGTGACCGTGCTTGAAGTTGATGCCATGTTAAAGCAGTTCAAAACCATCTTGACTCAACTAACTGCCGCTATCAATTATTTATTATATTTTGCACTGCTAGCAGGGTTTACCGTGTTATTCGCCGCAGTTAATTCATCATTAGATAACCGAATTTTTGAAGGTGCATTAATGCGAACCTTAGGTGCCAATAGAGCCTTATTAAGAAAAGCGCATATTATTGAGTTTTCTTTTCTCGGTCTAATATCAGGTATGATTGCTGTCTTTATGTCTGAATTATTACTTTATCTCATCTATACTTATATCCTACATTTAACTTACCATCTTAATGGCGTTTTGTGTCTAGGTGTGCCTTTCATCAGTACAGTCTGTGTGTCTTTAGCTGGTTTTTTAGGGGTTCGCCGAGTTGTGAGTAAACCACCCATGCTGGTTTTACGTGAGATATAAAAACGTATCTATACCCAAACGACTTGAAGTTGCAGGAATTACCCAAGCCGTCATTCCCGAAGTCTTTTATCGGGAATCTAGTGGTATGACTGGATTCCTGCTAAGAGCATGCAGGAATGACGAGACATAGAAATCAAGCATTTTGAAGTGTAATGGGTATATAAGATTATGAATAAAATTTTAAAATCAACTTTAATCAATAGTAGTTTATTACTCTTATCTGCTTGTGCCTCTCAAACGGGCTGGTCACCCACTGTCGATCCTTACGGAGACCCAAACGCCTACCGTTTAAATCAGGATCTAGACGAATGTAGACAATTAGCCTTACAAGCCTCTGGAGGCACCGCTAAACAATCCGCAACAGGTGTTGTTGTTGGCGGCCTTATTGGTGCCGCTTCAGGTGCAGCTCTTGGCGCTATATCAGGAGACCCAGCCAGGGGTGCTGCATACGGAGCAGCAATTGGCGGTATGGGAGGCGGTGTTAAACAAGGTTTTTCAGCAGAAGGTGATTATAAGAAAGCCTATAATAATTGCATGCGTCATCGAGGGCATTATATTATTAACTAAAGCTGCTAGACTAAAAGCCTTTCTGTTATGTAATTAATTAACTACACGCATTTACGATTAATACCGTGTAAAGTATAAATAAAGATTTCTTTCTTCTAGTCGATAAATAGTTAGAATCTTTTATTATTTATAAGACCGCTAAAAACCATAGATGGCATCATATAAGGTATAACTTTATGAAATTGAATATTACTCCTACCTCAAATCGCAGAAACTTAGGGCCTGATGATTTTATTGTGTCTAAAACGGATACCAGTGGGCGAATTACTTATGCTAACCGTATTTTTATGGATATTTGCGGCTTTCCTGAGTCAGATTTATTAAATGTACAACATAATATAATTCGTCACCCTGATATGCCACGAGGTGTTTTTCGGTTTATGTGGGATACATTAAAGGCAGGGGATGAATTTTTAGGCTTTGCTAAAAACCTTTGCGCTGATGGTAGTTACTATTGGGTTTTTGCAAATATTACGCCTGACTTTGATAAAAATGGGAAGTTACAAGGCTATTACTCAGTCAGGCGACAACCCCCTCAATCAGCACTTGATGTTTTAATTCCTGTCTATAGGGAAATGTTAGCTATTGAAAAACGCTCTTCTGTTAAAGACGCACCCAATAAATCAATTGAGTATTTAGTGGATGTGGTCGGTCAAGTCGGGGCAAAAAGTTACAATAGCCTTGTTTTAAACTTATATAAACCTAATGGAGTGTAATATGACTCATTCCAGTGCCAATATCCCTTATTTAAAAACTAAAATAACTTATGCCGTCGTTATCGTCTGTTTATTCACCACGGCCATCTTTGGCTACTGTAGTTTCCAATATGGTTTTTCATGGATTATTCTGGCTTTAACACTCCCATTATTTGGAATCTCTTTTTATATATGGCTTTCTATACAGAAACCTATGGAAGCTATAGCTAGAATTCAAAACGTGCTACTCCGTACTAATGAGGGCGAACTTTATCACCGAATTACTGACACTAAAGGCTTAGGTGAAATTGGTAAAGTGGCATGGGAACTGAATGAAATGCTGGATATAATGGAATCCTATTTCAAAGAAATTAATTCCTGTTTCCAGCAAGCCTCAGCTGGTAATCATGAACGCTATGCCTTTGCTGATGGTTTTCCTGGATTATTAAAGAAATCTGCCGAAAATATGAATACAGCCCTTAATACAATGAACGACAATGATCTATTAATGACCAAAAACCGTTTATCTGCTGGGTTACATGGACTCAATACGGCTAATTTACTTAATAACCTAAAATCTAATCAAAATGATTTAATTAATATCACTGAACAAATGCAAAAAGTTGAGGATATTGCCACTGAAACAGGTAATAGTGCTGATGCCAGTTTATCCACCGTTGATGCCATCAGTTCATCTCTTACCAATATTAATGACAATATTCATTCGGTATCTGAAGTTATTTCTGCCTTGATCAATGATAGCAAAAAAGTCACTGATTCCTTATCAATGATCACTGGTATTGCCGACCAGACTAACCTTTTAGCCTTAAATGCTTCTATTGAAGCAGCACGTGCAGGAGAACATGGGCGAGGCTTTGCTGTGGTAGCTGAAGAAGTAAAAAGTTTATCTGAGCATACTAAAAATGCTGCATTAGAAGTCTCTCATACCTTAACTTCATTTAATAAACGAGTAGAACAAATGCATATTGAAGCTGAAAGTTCAGCTAATTTATCAGAAGAAGTCATGGGGCAAGTCAACTCTTTTAAAGTCCAGTTTTCTGGACTATCTGAATCAGCAAGGGCCTCAATTACTTATATTAGTTATGCCAAAGATAAAAGTTTTGGTCTGCTCACTAAACTGGATCATATTATCTTCAAACAAAATGGCTATGTTGCTATAGAAAACACCAACCCTTGCCCTCAGGCTGATGCTATTAATGTTGACCATCATAGCTGTCGCTTGGGTAAATGGTATTACGAAGGCATAGGTTATGAAAAATTTAGAGGGACTCACGCCTATAACAGCCTAGAGTTACCTCACGGTGATGTACATAGTTTTACCCAGCATGCTTATGCCACTTCACGTGAAAACTGGATGGAAAATTCAGAATTATTAAACAATATTATTAATCAAATGCAACAATCTGAAGATGCCAGTGCGGATGTGATGGCCCAAATTGATGCCATGATTGAAGAAAAGCATCATCACCTTTGATATATAGCTCCTCAATATCTTTGTAGGGTGAGCACACAGCCCACCCTATACAATTAAACTTATCCTCATCAAAACAGAGCGATTCCATATGTCTTCTACAGAAAAATAATACCAGGGTTTTTATTTCCGGATAATCGCCTCATCAGCATTATAGACAATTGAAAAATAACCATATAAACCAAAACAGATAGTATTCCTTAATTAAATCTTTTATTAGATCTTAGCGCTAAATAAAGAAAAAAACAGTAACTCACTTGACATACTGTCCTACAACACTTAAAAAGGTAAGCTTATTTTATTAACGCTGGTTATTTTTAGCTGGCAGCACTTGTGCATATTTTTAGAGGGGATAACATGTCACTATTAGATGTCATAAAAAATTTATTTTTTGGTGAAAAGTCTGAAAAACCAGCCGAAGAAGAACAAATAACTAGCACGGTTACTGAAGTAGAAAAAACTCCAGTGGTTGAAAAAGAACCCATAGCCGCTAAAGCAGAACCTATCGCGCCAGTGGTAGTAACTAAAAAGAAAAGTACAGAGCCACAAATCCCTGAAGACTCAACACTTAGACGCCATTATTTAGCTAACCTGGAAGCTCAAAAACAAGCCGTTGAGGTAACTGAAGCACAGCCGGTGGTAGCGGAAAAAGTAGCAGAACCAGTAGTCGTTGAAACAGAAACAGCCGTTGAAACAGTTGCTGAAGAGACTATCATTAAAGTAATGATTCCTGAAGATTCAGCTTTAAAACGTCACTTTATTGCTGCTTTAAAAACTGAAATTGAAGCTAACATGCCAGCTCGCCCTACTGACTCTGCTTTAAAGCGTCATTATGATACGACTGTTCAAGCCGAACTAGACACTTTGTTATCTTAAAATATTCCATGCTGAATTAACGAGTTAGCATTATCATTTCGATAAGCTAACTCGACATTTCCAGGCTCTATTGCTAGCGTTAAATTACAACTCATCCTTTAAGCGTTGATAAATCCCACCAAAGCTACCATTACTCATTAATACAAAATGAGTATTGTCCTTAGCCTGTATTTTTAATTTATCAATAATGCTATCTAATGTGGTACATATTTCAATATTGTTAGCATATTTTTTTAATTCTGATAAATCCCAGTCTAAATTTTCAGGTTGATATATTAGTGCACTATCTGCTTTAGCTAAAGATTCTGCTAATGATTGAGTATGCACCCCCATACGCATGGTATTAGACCGAGGCTCCACAATTGCCACAATATTATCGCTACCCACCTGTTTTCTTAACCCATCTAAGGTTGTTTCTATCGCTGTCGGGTGATGAGCAAAATCATCATAAATAGTGACCCCTTTAATATTAGCAATGACCTCCATCCGTCGCTTAACATTTTTAAATGCCTTTAATCCTTCAATGGCATGAACAGGTAAAATACCAATATGTTTAGCGGCCACAATGGCAGACATTGCATTATAAACATTGTGCTCACCCGTTAATGACCAATCAACAATACCTTGCTGCTCGCCATTAAAGAGAACTTTAAACTGACTACCATCGGCTTTAACTAACTCGGCTTGCCACTCTCCCTCTGCATTAATCAAGGTTTTTGCAACGGGTGTCCAACAGCCCATCTCTAGTACATCAGTAATATTACTTTCACATTCAGGAGCAATGATTAAACCATCACCAGGAATCGTTCTTACCAAATGATGAAATTGTTTTTTTATCGCATCCAGATCATCAAAAATATCTGCATGATCAAATTCCAGATTATTTAAAATGGCTGTTCTTGGTCGATAATGCACAAATTTTGAACGCTTATCAAAAAAAGCAGAATCATATTCATCGGCTTCAATAACAAAAAAATCTGACTCACCTAAACGAGCTGAAAGCCCAAAGTTTAATGGAATACCACCAATTAAAAAACCAGGCTTAAAGCCCTGGTATTCTAAAATCCAGGCTAACATACTGCTCGTTGTGGTTTTACCATGAGTACCCGCTACACCTAATACCCATTTATCTTGCAACACATGTTCAGATAGCCATTGAGGACCTGAGATATATTTTAGTCCTCTATTTAATACCGCTTCAACTTCCTCGTTACCCCGTGACATGGCATTACCAATGACCACCAAGTCTGGCTTGCAATCAAGGTTCTCAGCTTTATAGCCATTCATTAACTGAATGCCTTGTTGTTCAAGCTGTGTACTCATCGGGGGATAGACATTTTGATCAGAACCACTGACTTTATAACCTAACTCTCTTGCAATAAGTGCCAACCCTCCCATAAATGTCCCACATATGCCTAAAATATGAATGTGAAAGGGCTGATCTTTATTAACTATTGTATTATTCATTTTGGCTATTTCTCTTTATCTTTATCTTCTTTAGTTTCAGTTTTTTCATCTTCAGAACCCTCAGCAGTCTCAGTTTCTACTGTTTCTGTATCCTGTGTTTCAACTATTTCTTTCTGCTTTTCTTCCTCAGACTCAATGGATTTCTGTAAAATTTTTACTATATTTTCATATTGGGTCTTCTTAGCCTTTTCGATAACAGAAATATTTTGTTTATCTACCGCATTAATACTTGCCCCAGAAGTTATGAGTAACTTAACTAATTCCTCATTTCCAAAAACCACTGCATCCATTAAGGCTGTTGTACCTAAATTATCAACACTATTGACATCAGCGCCATAGGCCAGCAATACACGAACAACGCGTATATTGCCATTAAAACTAGCCCCCATCATTGCCGTACGTCCCGTTGCTGTTTTTCCATTAACATCAACTCCGCCCGATAATAAAAATTTAACTCTTTCCGTTTTCCCAAAAATAGCTGCTGAAAATAAATCATTAATTCCAGCCGAGAATACAGTTGCAGAAAAAAAGAGGAGTAAAAATAACAACCGTTTTTTAATAATCATTGAATAAACTTTATTATATTTGGAGTCTGACTGAAAATTAGAGATCGATAATAGCGCCTCACTCTAGAGACAGCCTAAATTGTTTAAACTATCATACCTCGAATTGTTATATCATCTACCTATGAGTGAAAAAAATAAAATTATAGTTGAAGTAGCACCTCAATATATTGAGTCTCAATCATCTCCGGATACTAACCGCTACATTTTTGCCTATACCATTACGATAACCAATGTAGGTATGAACCCAGCAAAGCTAATCTCCCGCCATTGGTTAATTACCGATTCAAATGGCAAAACTCAAGAAGTAAAAGGGACGGGTGTTATAGGAGAACAACCTCACTTAAAACCTGGGGAGTCATTTCGCTATACCAGTGGTGCCATGATTGAAACACCCGTCGGGGTGATGCAAGGTAAATATTTGATGATTTCTGATACAGGTGATCAATTTAAAACACCTATTCCAAGATTTACCTTATCCATTCCTCGCACCCTACATTAAGATTTAACTCATGTCTATCTATGCAATTGGTGATATCCAAGGCTGTTTTGATGATCTATTACGGTTATTAGATGTCATCAAATTTGATGATAAATCTGACCAACTCTGGTTTGCTGGTGACCTGGTCAACCGAGGCCCAAAATCATTAGAAACCTTACGTTTTGTTAAATCCTTAGGTTCATCGGCTATTACTGTTTTAGGTAATCATGACTTACATTTATTAGCAACTGCCTATAAACAAAGAAAGCCCCATAAAAAAGATTCACTCACTCATATTTTACAAGCAGATGATTGTGATGAACTACTCACCTGGCTAAGACATCAACCTTTATTTCACTACAACGATAAATTTTGTTTGCTACACGCAGGGCTCCCTCCACAATGGAATTTTAAAAAAACTAAAGCCATGGCTTTAAAGGCTGAAAAAGTATTACAAGGTGATCATTATCTTGAATTTTTTAAAACAATGTATGGTGATCAACCCAATGTATGGAGTACTGATTTAAAAGGAATGGATAAAATAAGATTTATTATCAATTGTTTTACTCGTATACGCTATTGCGATGAAAAGGGACAACTAGACTTTAAATACAGTGGCGCGGTTGGCTCTCAACCTGCACCTTTAATTCCCTGGTTTACAGTAGCCAATCGACAATCTAAAGAGATGAATATTATCTTTGGTCACTGGTCTACTTTAGGGTATTACCATGATAATAATTGCTATGCCATTGATACGGGATGTCTATGGGGGGGGCAACTGACGGCTATAAAATTAGGTGAAAATAAAGTTAAACGAATAAGCATTGACTGTGATGGAATTTTAAAACCCTAAAAATATTGCTCAATTAACCCTCACTATCCATGATCTCATCAGTATATTTTGTCCTAATTTCCAAAATGGCCGGAAGAGAGTCCATAAAAATTTTGACTAGATGAGGATCAAAATGTTCGCCTGATTCCTCTTTGATCAAGTTTAATATTTTATCCATAGCCCAGGCTTTTTTATATGGCCTATCCATTGATAAGGCATCAAAAACATCTGCCAAGGCGACAATACGCCCTTGAAGCGGTATTTTTAGTCCAGCTAACCCTTTAGGGTATCCTTTTCCATTCCATTTTTCATGATGAGTTAAAGCAATTATTTTTGCATACTTCATCACTCTGGCATTACTTTTACTTAAAATATCAGCACCAATTTCTGGATGTAGTTTCATTTTTTCAAATTCATCTTCATCTAGCTTCCCTGGTTTTAATAAAATCGTATCAGAAACCCCTATTTTCCCAATATCATGCATGGGAGCCGCTTGTTGAATTAAATCTTGCTCTTCAGAGCTTAATCCATATTTTTCAGCAATAATTCTGGAATACCAGCCCACTCTTTTAGTATGATTAGCCGTATCCATATCTCTAAATTCAGCGGCATAAGCCAGACAGTCCAATATTTCAGACTGAGTTTTTTCAATTTTTTTTGTTCTTTCTTGTACTGATTTTTCCAAAGTCGAACTGTAGTGTTCTAATATCTTTTGCGATAAATGCATCTCTAATAAATTAGAAACTCGATGAATCACTTCTTCATCATCAAAAGGCTTTTCAAGAAAATCACGTGCATTAGATGCCAAAGCTTTTATGCGAGTTTCCCTATCTTTTAAAGCCGTTAGAATTAATATAGGTGGAGGGAGTATTTTTATAATCTCTGAAAATTCATTCATCACCTGAAACCCATCAAATATAGGCATATTGATATCTAACAGGACTAAATCAAAATCCTTTTCTTTATACAGCTGAATCGCTTCAACAGGATCATGTACTCCTATGACATTAGTAAAACCATCTGTTTCTAATAGGTCTAATAAAATATCAATATTAAAAGGTTCATCATCAATCACTAAAATGGATGCCAATTTAATTTCATTACCAATTAACATATGGGTTCCCTTGCTTGCTTAATTCTATTTATTTCTTATTTCACTTAAACAAGATTCTAACGCTCCTTGTCTTTATTTATCGAACTAATACCCTCTTTAAGGAACCTCTGATCAAGTCCAATTATTTTTAGCAAGCTAAATTCTAACCAACTTAATCAGAGATTACTTAATAACTCTAAGGTTTAAAGTAGATGAAACTTATCTGTCTTTTACAAATAAGACTCAGCTAACTATTGCTATGAATTTAAAATAACTTCAATCAAACATCCCTTCCATTTCAGACTCCATATCTAACATATCCTTGTCAATTTTTCCCGTTTCCCTATTTAATTCCTCAACCAACTCTTTCTGTTCTTTCTTGGTCATCTTTCGCGAAGCACCTTGAATAACCTTTCCGTTAACAACGACTTTCCCAACATTTACCGAGTTGCTTTGTATCCTTTTACCTGAAATATCTTTTCCTGTTTCAATATTAAGCTCTACAGCTTGAGAAAATCCAGTCATAAACAAGCCTGCTATAGCGCTAATCATTATAGTTTTTTGTATTTTCATTGCCTTACTCCCGATAAACAATTTATTTTAAAGAGGATAAATTATAGAAATAGAATCCTTAACTTAACATTAATAGAAGAAAGGAAGCAAACACTTAGGTCTTGATTTACCACATTAAATCATCTGGAATTTCATAGCCCTGATAATCATCCACCTCGACAGTGTCCGTATTTTCTGTGAACAGAACAATAATAACTTTTTCATCACGTTGCTTTATTTTTTCAGCAACAGGAACGGGAACCACCTCATAACTTTTTTTGGCTTTAACAATGGCCAATCTACCTGAAATTATTTGCTGCCGCACTTCATCACTAATATAAATAACTTTAACTTTATTTTGATCAGTAAAATTATAGGCTGTACCTTCCTCTTCCTGAGCTACCTTATTCAAATCAATTAGCTGAAAGATTTGATTGATAATTTGTTTTTTATCAGCCTCTTCATTACGTTTCTGATTAAGTAATCTATCTTTTTCTAGCTGCTTATCTTTTGTTTCCTGCAATTGCTGCTTTGCTTCATTAACCACTCCAACTTTATTTTTCTGTTGTTTTTTAGTCTGTTTTCTTTTTTCAGCTCTTACTTGTTTAGCTTTATTTTCATTAGCTAAACCTGCTTTCAACAGCTGGTCCTGAAGGGATAAGTTTTTCATCTATTTATTAATCTTAAATTATTATAAGTATTCATCAAGTTTACCAGTCAGCTGTTACAACAGCAAAAAACCATCCACGATACTAAATAAAGAGGTTTTCATTCTTCATTCTGCTGAATAATCGCTATACGTTTATCCATCGCTGGATGACTTGATAAATAATCAAACTTATAAACAGAATCTATTGTTTGTTCTAGTAAACTTAAGACTTTTGTATATTGTGTAATATCTATCTGTTGTTCTTGTAAAAAATTAATCGCATATTGATCAGCTTCTAGCTCAAATTCACGCGAATATCGATTTTCTACCAGTACCGTAGGTATAGCAACAGATAATGAACTTATTGAGCTGATATCACCTAATACGCCAGCCATAAATAAAGCGGTTATAGAATCCTGAAGTAATGATCGCAAACCATGTTGGTATTCTATATGTGCCATTTCATGAGCTAATACAGCAATTATTTGCTGGTCATTTTCAGCTAATTTATACAGAGCATCTGTCATGATAATAATACCGCCTGGCAAGGCTAATGCATTAGCCCCCATTTTGTGACTATTTCTTAACTCCAAACGATATTGATATTGTTTTTCTGAAAAAGTAGTTAAATATTTAAACTGCTTTTGCAAATGCATCTGCTCTGTCACATCAATCTCTGTTTCTGAAAACAACCAATTATCCAGGTTTTGTAATCCTTGATTGCCTATATTTTCCTCAAGCTGATAAGGTATCCCTTTCACTACCCATTTTGAGGCCAATGGCACACCGTACTCAATCCCACCCCAAACAAATAGAATGGTAATCGCTAAAGAAGCTAATACAATAGATCCTTTTTTTTCTACTCGATGTAACAATCCATGAAAAAGGTTCTGATCAAAATAACGATCAATCTGATCCACCGCCTTATTATCATCTGTTTCTAATTTGGCACCATTCTGTAAAAAAATATTACGACGTGTATTACCTAATCGAGCAGCTATTTTCCACTTATCTACAGAGGTGATAATTTCTAATTCGTGGCCAGTGATTAATACCTCACCTGATGGTTCAACAACGATAACAACTGCAGTCTGGATTGACGACTGACCATCATAATAAAATCCCTCTATTTTGATCACAAGCCCACATCTATATCTAATATGTCACCTAATTCTTCACCAATGGCATCCGCTCTTTCTGCCTCTGCTGCGATAAAAGTATTTATCTCACTATCTGCAAGCAGTACTAAACAAGAAATTCTATATCTTGCTGTCCTTATCATTGCCCAAGGTATTAATAAACCAAAGGAAAACATGATTGCCAACATATTTGTAAAATATAACCAGCACAATTTTACTGTTTCCAGATGACTTTCAAAATGATATTGATCAATAGTCGTATGATTTATACTTAAGTTAGTAATGGTGGTATACAGATAAATATAAATCAACATAAAAGCTGGGTAAATTAGTAACAAAGCGGGTAGCAACATTATGCCAGCGATATCACCAAACTGAGCCGAATAATAGATGGATGTAATCAATAACCCGATAATCATCATTAATGCTAAAAACTTTAAATAAACACTATAAAACTGGCTCGTCGTTGCAGATAACTCAAATTTACTGGTGCCATAAGCACTATGATCTAACACAAACTTTTTACGTTCTCTAACAAAATAGGGATAGGCCATCCCTACAGACAACCCCACCACTAGTGGTAAACCTATAAATATCCATAGAGCCTTTAAATAGTCAGCATTAAAATGAAAACGTATATTCCGATAAGCTGAATTATATAAATTAAATTTTAGCGCTTTAATAATAATCCAGGGAAATAATGGAATAAATATCAATATGATGATCCCCTGAAAAACAGGTGAAATAACTGCTGAAAAGGAATAGATTAAAATCAAAGCAAGCGCAAATAACCGCCCTTTTAAAATTTTTATTGGGTCAGCTAAATAATCAAACGGGGTGTTCATTAACAAGGTATTACTGTAAAAATACTTTCGGGTTCGTACTTTAGCCCATGCCGAATAAATCCCTAAAGTAACAATGGAAAGCATAAGATTAACAATCCAGATCTTAAAAAACTCACCTGTTTGTCCCTGAAATTCAAATTGCTGTGTCTTTTTTTCCATGGAAAATTCCTGATTAAATTGATTTATAAAATATAAATTTATTTTTACTAAGGTCACCTTATGCCATTCTAAAAGTACTTAAACAGCATTCATAGATTATAATAGTCAAAAAATAGCACTTTGTGCTTTTTAGAAACTTAAACTCACCTGATTACCCTCAAGCTTCTACTACTTTTGTAGAGTGGCTCACATTCAACTAATTTCATAAATTTACAATGATAGAAATTAGTTTCTGTAAAGCTGCGACACTTGCGTCCATTCAGGTAAATATATAAAAAAATAAATGTCATTTGATCAATTAAATTTATCAGCTCCACTTCTTCAAGCCGTATCTGAACAGGGTTATACCCAAGCAACACCCGTACAGGAACAATCTATTCCCGTTATTTTGGAGGGAAAGGATATATTGGCTGGTGCACAAACTGGGACAGGAAAAACAGCAGGCTTTGCCCTCCCCATACTTGAATTGTTACACCGCCAGGCTTTGCCAAAAAAACCTCGCTTAATTAGAGCCTTAGTCCTAACACCCACTCGTGAACTTGCCAATCAAGTTTTTGAAAGCTTTACGATTTATGGCAAACATGTCCCTTTATTTGCAGATGTTGTCTTTGGTGGAGTGAGCATCCATTCACAAATAAAAAGATTACACCGAGGCACAGATATTTTAGTGGCCACCCCAGGTCGTCTACTGGATTTAATGCAGCAAAAGAAAATTGACTTATCACATGTACAATTTTTTGTACTCGATGAAGCTGACCGTATGCTGGATATGGGATTTATCAGAGATATTCGTAAAGTAATTGCTGCATTACCTAAATTACGCCAAAACCTGTTATTTTCGGCTACCTATTCTAAAGAGATTAAAACCTTATCAGCACAGTTACTTAACAACCCTGTTGAAGTGGCTGTTGCCAGAGAAAATACGACAGCAGATAGAATTTCACAATCTGTTTATCCAATCAAACAAGAAAATAAACGTGAGTTACTTTCCTGGCTAATTGGGGATGGTAATTGGCAGCAAGTGTTAATTTTTGTGCGTACCAAACACGGTGCCGACCGTTTATGTAAACAATTAATGAAAGATGGTATCCGCTGTGCTGCTTTACATGGCAATAAATCACAGAATGCCAGAAATAGAGCCTTAGGTGATTTTAAAAGTAATGAAATTACCGCTTTAGTGGCCACTGATATTGCCGCACGTGGTTTAGATATTGAACAATTACCGCATGTGGTTAATTTTGACTTGCCCGCAGTAGCTGAAGATTATGTACATAGAATAGGACGGACAGGAAGAGCCGGTGCAGAAGGTGAAGCTATTTCTTTAGTGACTCCAGAAGAAGGTCATTTATTAGCCGCTGTGGAAAAATTAATTAAAAAACAAATTCCTCGCGTGGCAGATACTGGGTATGAACCTGTTGAACTACCGACCAACAAGCCCCCTAAAGTTAAATCTGCTGATAATAAGAAAAGTAATTCTAGCAATAGACGACGTAGGCATAATGCTAATGATCGGTCCGCTAAAACCGGGGGACGTCAGTCTCAGAATAGAGGAAATAAAAGGTAACTTAGAAATTCCTAAGCAATAACGGTGGCAACTTACTGGCTAATAAACCTGATTACGCATCACAAATCAGATTTATTAGCCTTTTTAGTTATAAGTACCTAGGTGAAATTAATTTACTTAGCTCTATATAAACCACAGGTTTATAAAAAATCAGTAAATCCTGAGTTATTTTTATCGGTAGGAGGGGCCTATTGGCCGCGACAGTTCAGTAGGTCCGATTAGCAAAGCGTAATCGGACGCATCTTTACCTTGAAAATTATTACGCTTGTTTTTCTTTCAATGGTTTTAACATTGAAGTACGTCCCACCATAATATCCATCGCTTTCAACAAGCGTTTAAACACTGAATCCTGACGATAAGGAATACCATGTTTTTTACACACAGCCACTACTTTAGGTTGAGCATATTGATATTGGCTTAACGGAATATCTGGCCATAAATGATGTTCAACCTGATAGTTTAACCATCCGTAAAAAAAGTCATTAGCATCGGAACCCGTTGGGTAATTGACTGAGCCTAAAATCTGACGTAAATAAAACTCACCTCGGCCTTTACCTTTTTCTTCAAACATCATCACATCATCGCCCGCATGATTTGGCACAATCACTAAAAAGGTATGCATATTGGTAAATGCTTCTGCCATAATTGAATTGAGCAAAACATTAGTGGCAGCGACAACACCCAATGGGATAAATAGTAAGGGAACTAATACAAAACGAAAACCAATATAAGGCAAAATACTTTCAAACCATAAGGCGCGTCCTTCCTTAGTAAAAAAACTCCAAGCCCCTGTCCGGGTAAATTCTGGGTCTGCTTCTCTATTTTGTCTGGCCTGACTTATTCTTAATTCTTTATGTGATCTTGGGGTGTAATACAAGATTTTCCACAATGCAGTAAAACCTGTGACAATAGCAAAACGTACCCACATCGGTGCTTTTGATTGTCTGAGCCATTCCATATTATGTTGTAAATGATCTGGATCTAATTTTTCACCTAAATTGTAATGGTGCAAAATATCATGCTCTTGATGCCAGGCATCTGGGGTAATCCAATCTGGCCAGTCTATAAACCTTCTCCAGCCTCTAGCAAATTTTTTACTGGTATAGCAATCAGGCACACCATCAACTTTATCATAACTTTTATGCACAATAGGATGTGTCATTTGGGTCCAGCGAGTAAAACTGCCCTGACTAATTAATAAAGCTGAAATGGGGTTGGGGATAATCCATGCGGTGCCATAGCCCAGCAATGAACAAACACGTCCCCAACCTTCCATTTTCTTTAAATGCTTAAAATCATCTTCACCCATCCGTGACAAAAGCTCTTGATGAATTTCATTAAGATCCTTTGCTAACTCCTCCCTATCTACATTTTGATAACTGTCTAAACTCAAACTGATTCCTCCAAGGAACTCTTATAAATATTGCAAAATAATTAAAATTCAGGGTGCGGGTTTTAGCCCCAATGCCATTAAATTAAAAGCCTAAATCGTCATTCCCGAAGTCTCTTATTGGGAATCCATTATTTATAACACATGGATTCCTGCTAAGAGCATGCAGGAATGACGGGACGGTAACCTCTCAATTCCTTAAGGAACCTCTGATCAAGTCCAATTATTTTTAGCTTGCTAAAACCCGCTCTCCAAATTACATTAAACCCTTTATTTTGTACTGCCCACGGGTTTTTAAATTAATAACGACTATTTTATTGGTTTTGTTTTCCCAATACCAGCCATGTGATCCAGTAAAAGGAGCTTCTAATGTACCACTGGATTCGCTCTGATTACTTTCTTTAAAACTCTTGAAATATCCAGTGGTATTACCTTGTGGCTCACCATGAAAATCAAAGTATAAAGTACTGCCATCGGTTTTCCACACAAACTCCAGTTTCTCACCTTTGTTAACATGAAATTTATATTCCAGTCCTTTTCTAGGGGGAACAGTAATCATCACCGAATCTTGCCATCCATCATCTACTGTCTTTTCATCAGCTTTATCAGGGCAAGAAATAACGGCAGGTTTTACAACGCCTTCATCATGCGTTTGCGCAAGTACAGTTAAACCCAGTTTTTCGCCCAAGCCAGTTGGATCAATATTATACTCGGCTGGCAATATAGCAATTAACAAAATAATGACTGCCAATGCTGTAGAGGCAATACATGAAAAAATAAGTGATTTAATGGATGCTGTAGGTAAAGTATTCATATTAAATTGTCGTAAAGTAGCCTGTTAATTGATAGCCTAATAAAACTAAGCCACCTGTCATTAATAAAGTATTTGAAGTTTTGGCAAAGCTAAAATAACTTTTATGCCTGCGCCAAAAACCAAGCAAGGTAACAATAAACAGTAGGGCAATACATTGACCTATTTCAACACCAACATTGAAGGCTATCATATTTGTTATCAAACTATCTTGCGGTAGATCAAAATCTTGCAGCTTTGTGGCTAAACCAAAACCATGAAATAAGCCAAAAATTAACACCGCAATTTTAGTGTTGGGTTCTTTTCCAAACAATAATTTAAAACCGCCTAAATTATCAAAGCCTTTATAGATAATTGAAAAGGCAATCACTGCATCAATCAAATAAGCATTGATATTGATATGAGAAAAAACACCAAATAATAAAGTAATACTATGGCCTAAGGTAAAAAGACTGACATAGATTAAAATATCTCGACTGCGAAAGAGAAAGAAAATAACCCCGACTAAAAACAGTAAATGATCATATCCAGTGACCATATGTTTAGCGCCGATATATAAAAAAGGGACTATTGCAGCACCTTCCGTTGTGGTTAAAAAATGTGCGGTATTACTATCTACCCCATGGGAAAAACAATTGCTGCTAAAAACTAGCAACAATACAGTGAAAAAACTATTCTTTGTCAATATCATGTTTTCTGTCTATATGAGACTTATCTTAAAAAGTAGAAACCTTTATTTAGGCCCGTCTCATAATAGCAATATTCGATATAGTGTCAAACCTAATGATTTCAGATAAAAAAGATCATGGCTCTATACAAACCACAGGTTTATGAAAAAATAGTAAATTCCTGAGTTATTGTTATCGGTAGGAGGGGCCTATTGGGCGTGACCTGAGCAAGATCAAGAGCAGTCGCGGCCAATAGGCCACTCCTACTTTTATTGACAATAATTTGGATAACGTCTGGACAATAAACCTTTGTTATAGCAAGGTCTATATTAAAGAAAATTAAAGCACCCTATCGGTATGAATACCGAGATCCAATGCCAAGGGGGGGTAATGGTAGCTATTGTTAATGCAAGCCCTCATTATAATTATAATCACCAACAGGTCGATTAAACGTATATTTAGCGGGTTTAATAATCAGTATATCTGCCAATAATTTAAAAGCATTATGTGGCGCGGGAATCGTTGCAATGGCTGTAAAAGGACTTAATCCAGCAAATAAAGCGGAACCCAGAATCATTCCTACAAAACTCATAGGTCTCACTATTATGGTATCAGCCAATACATCATAACCATCCGCTTTCCTAGGCTCAGCTGCAAAACTAATACTTGAAAGCAGAATACTTGTCACTAAAAAAAGAAATTTGAACATTTTCATCACTAATACCTTTTATTATTTTATAGAATAACCATTATGTTAAATCGTTGGGTTACGTTTTCTCACTACGTTCAAAAATCTAACCCAACCTACAAGAGCCTTGGAAAATTTGGCTTGATGGAAAGAATTGTTACTTCATCTTTGTAGCAATTCTTTTAAAGCCTGTTGATTATCAAACGCTTTTTTATAAAACCTTGAAGACAGTCTTCTTGCATTTTGTAAAAAATATTCTGCTTGTACCAGATCACCATTTTTCATTGCGATATAACCCACATCATTATTAGCTTTAGCTGGATCCATCAATTTAGAGAAAATAGATACCGCAGTATCATAGTCTTTGGTACGGGCTTTCAATAAAGCAAAGTTAAATAATACATCTCTAGCTTTAGGATTAATGGCGAGTGCCTGTTTATAATAATTTATCGCTTCATTATATTTTTTCACTCTATATAAGGAATAAGCAATATTATTCAATACGGCAACTTGTTTGGGCACTATTTTTAATGCCAGCTTAAAATAAAAAATAGCTGATAAATGCTTATCTTGTAAATCCTTAACTAGACCTAACCCATTTAATAGCCCCCAATCATTTTCAGCTTCAGGCATAGATAAAGCTTGAATTAACTTATCTTCAGCTTGTTGATATTTATTCAGCTTAATCAGTAATAAACCATATTTTTTTATGGTTTGATAATGCTTTGGTTGTTGTTTTAGAATTAACTGATAACAAAATTCAACTAGATCATTTTTCTGCATCATTTTGTATAGTTGAGTCATTTCTTGTAATAAAGAAATATTTTCAGGCTCCATCCCATAAGCTTTTACATAATAAGCCTGGGCCAGATCTATTTTATTTTCCTGTATCGCTTTTCTGGCTTTTAATCGAGCATCATCGACTGATTTAACTGATAATAATTCTTTCTGCTCAGTCTCTTTTTTAGAGACTAAATCGCCTTCCTGGTCCAATGGATTTTTAGCCGTATTGCATGCTTGCAACATCAGAACTAGAAAACATATCATTATTTTGTTTCTCATAATAAAACTCAGAATTTTAATGCTTTCGTTAATGAAAGAAACACTGGTGCCATTACAATTAGTATAAAAGCAGGCATTAAACAAACAGCTAAAGGAAAAATCATTTTTGCTCCAATTTTTGCGGCAGTTTCTTCTGCAGCCTGCATTCGTCTATCCCTTAAATCTTCAGAATAAACACGTAAAGCTTCTGTTACACTGGTTCCAAATAGCATACATTGAGTTAAAGTCGACATTAATCCACGTATATCCTTTACCCCAGTCCTTTCCGCTAATCCTTTCATCGCGGTTTTACGATCAACCCCCGCTTGTATCTCCGCGACCACCAAACTAAACTCTTCGGCCAAAATGGGTTGGCTAAAACGCAACTCAACAGTCACTCTTTGTATAGCTGCATCCAAGCTTAATCCGGCCTCCGAACAAATAACCAGCATATCCAGTGCATCTGGAAACGCCCGTTGTATATTTTTTTGTCGATTCTTTATTTTTTTATCTAAAACAAAACTGGGTAATATAAAACCAATAGCAAACGACATTATTAATCCATTAAATAACCAGTCTGCCTTTGCTGCCGGAATAACAGTAATCAAAATTAATGTTAAAAGTGGAAAACTAATCATACAAAAAAGCCGTACCGCGAAATACTGTAATAAATATTTTTTAGCATGATAGCCAGCATAATTCAGTCGCTGCACCGTTCGACTGGTTAATTCTTCATCCGAAGGCAATAAAACATGACTGTATGCCTGAATTTTTTTATTTAATTTACCCGACCCATTCGAAGCAACATAGCTATCCCCATTGTCATTTAAAAACCTTGCTCTAACAGGATCAAATAAATTGCTTAAAAATAACATAATTGCAATAAGCAAAATAAAAACTACAAAGACAATAAGTCCCAGCACAACCCATTCAGCCCGTTGCTGATTACCAATGGTTGATGAAATTAAATTTAATAGTAAATCCATATATTCACCTTAAACATCAATAGTGATTATTTTTCTAATCCAGAAGATAGCAATTACTTCCAAAGTCCCAATGACATAAAATAACTTATACCCCCCAGGGTGCTCATAAAGTGCATCAAAATGTTCAGGGTCAATTAAATTAAACATCAAAAACATAAAAAATGGAACTGAACACAATACCCAGGCTGAAAAAACACCTTCAGCAGCTAATGTTTTCACTGTTCGTTGCAATTTAAACCGGTCTCTTAATACACCAGAAATATTTAACAAGACTTCAGATAAATTCCCCCCCGTTTCACGCTGGATTAAAATAGCCGTTGCCATTGCACTTAAACTCATACTGGGCACCCGTTCAATCATTAATGCAAAAGCAATATCCACTTCACGGCCATAATTAAGTTCTTCAAAAGTAATTCCAAATTCTTTACTCACCGCGCCATCCATTTCTGTAGCAACAATTTTTAAAGATTGAATAAATGGATAGCCTGTACGCAGAGTTCTAGCCATCATCTCCAATGCTTCGGGTAATTGCTCTTCAAACTCATCAAGATATTTAGTTTTTTGTTTTTTTAACCAGATAATAGGGACAACTAGACTAAAAATAGCCACTACAATCGTTGCCATTAAATGGTGAAAAAACACCCATACCAATAAACAAACCAGTAGAGTGCTCAACAAATTATAAAATACATATTTGTAAGCAAAGCCACCTTTACCTGATTGCTCTAACAGAACACTTAATACATTCATTAAAGGCAAAGTTTCAATTTTTTGTATAAAAGGAGGCAGTTTATCCAAAGCCCTCACTTTAACGATTGATTGCTGGCTAATACCTTGCCCAGATAAAGCCTGGTCAAAACGCTGTTTAAGGCGTTTACGGTCCTCTTTGCTAGAACTCATCGAGGGCATAATCAGCACTTGTGACATCAAAAATGCCGTTACAAAAACAGCCCCCACAAATAGGCTTATAATTTGATTATCCATACTCGTTCCTTAGCTAAGTTGAGTTGAAAAAATAGTTCGGTCTATATTACAGCCCATACTTTGTAATTTAGATAAACAATCGGGAATAATCCCCGTTGCCATATAACGGCCTTGAACAACTCCATTCTCATCAACCCCTGTTCTATCAAATTTAAAAATCTCAGATAAGGTAATAATATCCCCCTCCATACCCGAGACTTCCTGAATACTCATCACTCGACGACTGCCATCTTCCAGTCGATTCAATTGCACAATAATATTAATGGCAGAAGCGATTTGTTTTCTAACAGCTGTCATTGGCAGTTCAAAACCTGCCATAGAAACCATATTTTCAACTCTTGCTAGAGAGTCTCTGGGTTTATTCGCATGCACTGTAGTTAAAGAGCCATCATGCCCCGTATTCATCGCCTGTAACATATCAAAAGCTTCTCCACCCCTGACCTCCCCAATAACGACTCTATCTGGACGCATACGCAAACTGTTCTTAACTAAATCTCTTAAACTCACCTCGCCTTTACCTTCAATATTGGCTGGTCGAGTTTCTAGCCTGACCACATGGGGTAACTGTAACTGTAGTTCAGCAGAATCTTCAATGGTCACAATACGTTCATCAGCAGGTATAAAGTTGGACATGGCATTTAGCATGGTAGTTTTACCCGACCCTGTACCGCCAGAAATCAATACATTCTGTTTGGCTTTAGCGACTGACTCAAGAAAGATAGCCATCTGCTCAGTTAAGGCATTTTTTTCAACTAAATCACTTAATTTTAATTTATCTTCAGAAAACCGTCGGATAGAAATTGATGCGCCATCTATAGCAAGTGGAGGAATGATGGCATTAACCCGTGACCCATCAGCTAATCTGGCATCCACCATCGGTGATGACTCATCAATACGACGTCCAATTTTAGATACGATGCGATCAATAATCTTCATTAAATGATCATTATCTTTAAACCGGACAGGGGTAAGCTCCAGCTTGCCAAAGCGTTCAACATAAACACTGCGGTAATTATTAACCAAAATATCAGATATCGTTGGTTCAGACAGTAAAGGCTCCAACGGCCCAAGACCTAAAACTTCATCTTCAATTTCTTTAACAATCTGCTGCCTGGACCGGGCATTTAACGGTGCCGATTGCTCTTCAATCAACTGCCTAACAACCTGGCTAATCTGCTTTCTGGCTTCTGATTCATCTACCCCACTAATCAGAGATAAATCCAGAATATCCAATAAATTACTGTGTATTTCATCTTTTAATTTTCGTTCTAAAGTATTTAAAGCGGTCAGTTTTAATTCAACTCTAGCAGGCTTTTCCTGTTCCACCTGATGTTTTGATTCAAACTCATTTTTTTTAAATGGCTGTTTTTGATCTTGAGTAAAATTTTTTAGCCGACTTTTTAATCCCATAGCATCACTTCACAATAAATTTCAAACCATTATTGCTTGAGTATATCGCATCACCTTATCTACTGAATACTGTACCCAAGTACAATATACTTCTAATTTGTGATGCAGTAGACTGTTTTCATCTGCTGAACTTGGTAATACTTTAATATTATCAGCAGTTAAAAATAACTCAGGAATTTAACATGATTAATACAATTAAAAACTTTTTAAAAGATGAAGAAGGCGCTGAAACACTAGAATATGTTGTTATCGTAGCCATTATTCTCGTCTTAGGTGCAGCTGCCTATAATACTGGTTTCTCCCAAGTCATAACTGATGCTTTCGCTGCAATAACAGGTGCTGTTGCTGTTACTGCTGGTCCTTAATAATTGGTTTAAGAGGGGATTAATAAAATAGTCCCCCTAATAAAAATAATTCTATCAATTAATATTGTAATTAGGGATACAGATAAACTCATATTTTCTAATATATTAATCCACATACAATAATTGAAATATTTATAGCTCAGGGAGTAATGATGATAAACAAAATTACTGTCTTCCTAAAATGTGAAACAGGCGCTGAAACGCTTGAATATGTTGTTATTGTAGCCATTATTTTAGTCTTAGCTGCAGGTGTATATAACAGCAACTTTACTCAAGTTTTACAGGCAGCTTTCGATACACTTAACTCAGCAGATGTTGCTCCTAAGCCATAGAGCTAAAAATTGATGCTTTGGATAACGATTGTATTTATTTTAATATTATTGTTTATCAGCATTTATGATTTTTATCATACAAGAATTCCAAATTTCTTCTCTGTCTCTATATTATTTTTAGGTTTTACTTATAACTATTTACTATTTGATAGCACAGGGATAATAACTGCACTTTATGGTTTATTAACTGGACTTTCTACTTCCTTGTTTTTTTATCGCTTTGCTAGTTTAGGTGCCGGTGATGTCAAATTAATAAGTGCTATAGGCTGCTTAGTAGGTTATCAACTGATTCTAATAATCATTGCATACAGTTATGTGGTTTCAGCTATTTTAGGCATTGTCTATATTAAATTATGGGGGCCCTGGTATCAGAATAAAAAATTAAATACTTCCAAACTGAAACCAAAAAAAACACTTTCACAACGCATTCCTATGGCACCAGGTATTAGCATAGCCACTTTTTATGTCATGTATAACTACCCTATCTAAAGGAAATAAAGATGACTCTAAACAACTTAGTTAAACAACCCAATGCCCTAGAAAATACGGGGCTGGATGAAGAGCTAATTATTGATTTAGTATTAAAACATTTATATGACGGCAGTGTCTTAGATCTTATTCAACTAACAAACCGTATTAAACTGGCTGGTAATATTTTAGAAAATATTATTTTAAAATTACGTAAAGATGCCCGCGTTCATGTCAACAGTCCACAAGGCTCTAATAATGTCCGCTATCAGTTAACTGATTTAGGCCGTTCAGATGCTGTTAATGCCCTGTCCAAAAGTGGCTACTTAGGCCCCGCACCGATTACCCTTGATCATTACACTAATCTCGTCGAAGCACAATCGGTGTTTGACTTAACCCTCACCCAAAAAGAATTAATGGATGTAATGACCGATGTGGTCATGGATAAACGATTATATGAACAACTCGGTCCAGCGGTTCACTCAGGTCGGCCCATTTTAATTTATGGCCATGCAGGGACAGGCAAAACCTTTATCTGTAAACACTTGGCAAAACTGCTGGGTGATAATATTTATCTGCCCCATGCCATTTCTGTTGGCAGGGAAATTATCCAGTATTTTGATCCGCTTATTCATCAACCGATTAAAACAGAGAGTAATGAAAATTCTTTGGCCTTTACTGCAAAGACCGATCCCCGGCTGTTGCTATGCCATCGCCCTGTAGCCGTTAGTGGCGGTGAATTAACCATGGACAGATTAGAATTAAATTATGACCCTATTGCAAGAGTCAGCCAGGCACCGATTCAGATGAAAGCCAATAATGGCATGTATATTATTGATGATTTAGGCCGACAAAAAATGCCGCCTATCCAGTTATTAAATCGCTGGATCGTACCGATGGAAGAACATGCAGATTATTTATCCCTGCCAACAGGTCTTCAGTTCCCAGTTCCTTTTAATACGGTATTAATTTTTTCTACCAACTTACACCCACTGGATTTAGCCGATGAAGCCTTTTTAAGGCGTTTGGGCTATAAAATTGAATTCAAACCCATCCACGAAGATAAATATAAGCAAATATGGTCCAACATCATTAATGAACGTGGCCTGATAGAAGAAAAAGGCATTCTGGATTTTTTATTTGTCTCATATAAAGAAAAAAAACGAGTCCTTTTACCTTGCCACCCACGAGACCTGATTGGTTTAGCGCTAGATATGGCCGCATTTAAAAATAATAAAGGTCATTTGACTATAGAAAATATAATGCTGGCCTGGCGAACCTATTTTATAGATATTAAAACTGAGGGAGAGACGAATGAATAAGCGTTTTCTAATTATGATAACCATTGCATTATTATGTGCAACGCTTGCTGCCTGGATTGCTAATCGCTGGATCCAAAACAAAGGTGCAAGCCCTGCCGAAGTCTCTAACCCCATTGTGGTGGCGGCTGTAGAAATCCCCTTTGGCACAAAACTGGATGAGTCTCATATCAAAATTATTCAATGGCGTAGCAGTGATTTACCCGAAGGTGTATTCACCTCAAATGAAGAAGTATTAGGAAAAATTGCTAAAAATATGTTCTTCCCTGGCGAAATCATCACCGAACAAAGAATAGCAGAACATCTTGCAGGTAGTGCTTTAGCTTCCTTAATTTCTATCAATTCACGCGCAATATCAATAAGGGTTAATGATGTGGTAGGCGTTGCTGGTTTTATCCAGCCAGGTAATAAAGTAGATATTTTATCCACCGTGATGTTAAGACAAGGCTCTAAACAAAAAGCCATCACCAAAACAATATTAACCAATATTAAGGTTTTAGCGGTAGATCAGGATGTTTCTCCTGATAAACAAAAACCTACCGTGGTGCGAGCAGTCACTCTTGAATTAACCCCTAAAAAAGCTGAAAAAATTGTTGCCGCAATGCAGGAAGGTAAAATTCAATTAACCCTTAGAAACCCACTAGATAATATTGAAGCAGATGAAGAAATTATCATTTTAGGACCTGTAAAAACTAAAATAATTCGTAAAAAATATACGCCACCTTCTGTTTCAGTCATTCCTTGGGGATCTCAATCTGAAAAAAGGTGCAAAGGTAATGTTTGTTAGAACTGGAGATTAGAGCCATGAAAAAAATAAAAATTATTTTAAACTACTTGCTCTGCTTATTAATACTAGCAAGTAGCCATAATATTCACGCAGAGCCTTATAATTTAGCGATAAAAAAACTGGATAAACAGTTTGATCGTAAATATTGGGGCTATGAAAACCCTGTTACCTCAACGGAAAAACAGTTTACCTATTATGTCCCTTTACATAAATCACGCATTATTTCATTAAATGGCAAGGTAAAAAAAATCTCCAAAGGGAACCCTAACATTGCCAACATTCTTTTATTCCCTCCCAATCAATTATTTTTACAAGGTCTAAAACTAGGGACGACCAATACTATGGTCTGGGATGCCAAAAATAAAATTAACCATATTATTAATATCGAAGTCACTCATGACCTCGAAAGCCTAAAAGCCAAACTATATGAATTATTACCCAATGAAGAAATTCATGTACGCTCGGTACAAAAAAACATTGTTCTAAGTGGTGAAGTCAGTGGACTTGATGTGATGCAAGCCGCTATTGATATAGCACAAAGCTTTTTAGGTTCGTCATCCAGTAAAGAATTAAAAGGTGGGGCACAAGGTCATCAAAACCAGTCTGAATCATCAGGTAATAAGAATGAAGAAAAAAGTAAAGGCGATGTACCGCATATCATTAACCTGATGAGTGTCGGTGGTGCTCAGCAAGTGATGCTGGAAGTGACTATTGCTGAAATTGACAGAAAAATATTTAGAGGTCTGGATGTTAACTTTAATACCTTACGCCCTAGCAGTCAGATTGCATTTGGTGCGCTAAATGGGGGGGGATTATTCGATACAGGAGCATCATCTTTACCTGGGTCAGAAAGTTTACTTTCTCCCTTTAACTCATTAGTTAATCCAAATTCTCATAGTGTTGATGCTGCAGGTGTTTTTTTAAGTGCAGTTAGTGGAAGCTTTATGTTTAATTTAACTATTGATGCTGCAAAAAACCAGCAATTAGCTAAAATTTTAGCCGAGCCTGTTTTAACCACCTTATCTGGACAAGAAGCAAAATTTATTTCTGGTGGGGAATTTCCAATTCCTGTTGCTTCAGGAAGAGACGATGCTATCACCGTAGTTTTTAAAGAATTTGGCATTAGTATGAAATTTATTCCAGTGGTGCTTGATTCAGGTCGAATAAATCTGAATATGAATGTAGGTGTAAGTGAATTATCTGAAGATGCCGCGGTATTTGCTGATACAGGGCTTACCAGTACACGGTTTTCTATCCCTTCATTAACCAAACGAGAAGCCAGCACCACGCTGGAACTGGGGGATGGGCAAACCATGAGTATTGCCGGTTTAATCAGTGAAAAAATACGTTCTAATGTTGATAAGTTTCCTGGCCTGGGTGACATTCCTGTATTAGGTACCTTATTCAGAAGTGAATCGTTTCTTAAAGATCGTACCGAACTGATATTCTTTGTCACCCCCCACTTAGCAAAACCCATTTTAGCTAAAGATATCCTGCTTCCAACAGATAGTTTTGTAGAGCCAGATGATATGGATTTTTATATTCTAGGTCGCCTGGATTCTAGGAATGCAAAATCGATACTTGAAGATAAACATTTTAACCTGAATGATTCCAAAGGTGGCTTAGAAGGCCAATTCGGTCATCAGTTGATTGAAGAAGGCGGAAAATTATGAACACATTAATGACTACATATAGATCATTTATTTTGCTATTCGGTAGCGTTTTTTTATCCAGCTGTGCCGACTGGAATTCTGTTCCTGTGGCTGTTGATGATGATTTTGGCAATGCGGTCAGGCATATGGTGAAATCACAAACCTTAAATCCAGGTTCGCCCTATGGTGATAAAGCTGTTCTTGGGCTAGATGGTCAAAAATCAGAAGGTAATATTAGAGTTTACCGCTCTGGAAACACTGACTTAAGACAAGGAAAAACACCTGTTGAATTAGATATAAATGATAATTAAGATTTAATAGATTTGTTAATCGGAGATTATTTATGAAACAGCATCACGCAAATAAGCAACAAGGGGCAACAATGATGCTGACCTTGGTCTTTATGATAGGGATGTTGGGAATCATAGGGTTTGCAATTGATACTGGGCATATTCTGGTCAATAAAACCCGATTGCAAAATGCTTTGGATGCCACCGCATTAAGTGCTGCTATAACACTAAATGGTCCAAGTAATAACTCTAAAGCTGAATCTATAGCTGCTGGTATCGTGACCTTTAATACTTTTAAAGCTCTACAAGGAAATAATGAATTAGCTGGCGTGATATTAACAGACGATAACTTTAAATTTTCAGATAGAGTTAATTTATTTTCTGATGGAATTGGAGTAGCCGCTGCAAAATTTGTACAAGTTTCAAGCAATGCCTTACAAGTAAATAGTTTTTTTATTCAGGTTATTACTAAAAATGCTTCAGAAAATGTGGGGGCAATTTCTACAGCTGGGCCTATGGGTCAAAATTGTAATTTAGTACCTCTAGTTGTTTGTGCAGATGTAGACCCTGTTTCTGGGCTTATGGATAAAGACTGTTCTAATGATAGCGATAGTGATGGTTTTAGAGATTGCTATGGTTACAATATGCATGAAGAGAGTGAATTACATCAACATGAGCTTTGTAAGCAGCAAGATGGTGCAGACTGTGTAGATACTGCACTTGAAGCTGGGAATTTCACTTTACTCAGATGGGAAGGTGATGCTGGTAAAAATGATGTACGTAATAGTCTTTCAGGAACAGTAAATTCATGTGCAGTTGGAGTACAACTAGAATCTGAACCTGGTTTTGCAGTTGGACCTGTAGCTGATGGTGTCAATGATCGCTTTAATTCAGATACCGTTACTAACACTTATGATCACTTATCAAACCCTACTGCTGTCACCCCAGCTTATAACGATTATTTATCTGCCCAAGCTTTACCTGATAATCCAGGTGGAATAATAAATAATCGAGTTGTAGCGGCGCCTGTTGGTGACTGCACTGGTATACAAAATGGTAATACTACCTTTGACTTTGCCACTGATGGCTCTGGTAATATGGCTGCAATGTGTATATTGATTAGACGCCCAGTAGACAAAACTGGTGCCGATAAAGACCCTGATTATGTAAAAAATAGTATTTATATTGAGATGTTAGATCTTTGCCCCGCTATCGGTAAAACAGACCCTAACAACCCCGTAATTTATGGTCCTTTTAAAATTGTATTATTTAAAAGTGAAAACAGTCAGGATTCCTAATGAATATTAATAAACAACAAGGCGCTTCTGTTCTTGAATTCACCATTGTTATTCCTGTTTTATTAATGTTTATCGTTCTTGTTAGTGAAGTAGGAATTCTATTTTATACCTTAAATACACTGACCAAAACCACTCAAGATGCTGCACGTTATATGTCTGAAGCAAAATCAGAATTTGTTATCCGAAAACCCATTGCTGAAAGTCTACTTAAATATGGCAATGTAACTAATACGGCTCCCTCCTTACTACCTAATGGTGATACTGAAATTAATTCAACCATTACCGATGAAGGGACACATATTCAAATTGTAGTGACTTATCAACATGATTTAATTATGGGGACAGCCTTAGGTGCATTAACCAGTTTAAGTACAGGTGGTACAGTGGGTTTTGGAAATACTTTTAATCTCACTGCATCGAGCACAATGAGGTTTGCACAATGAAACTTAAATCAAAATATCAACAACAAGGTGCAGAAACCCTGGAATTTGCCTTGGTCGCTATTTTTTATTTTACCTTATTGTTTGGCGTATTTGAGTTTGCTCGTGCTTTATATACCTGGAACGTTCTGACTGAAGCCACTCGCCGAGGGGCCAGAATGGCAACGGTATGTCCATATAACTCACCTATTCCAGCAAATGTTGCTGTGTTTGATAATCGTGCAGGTGATCTAGGTACCAGTCCTGTTATAAAAGACTTAAAAGCCGGGAACGTTGTAGTCAGATATTTAAATGATGTAGGTATAGTGGTTGATGTAGCTGCTGGTGAGCCTGAATCAGAAATTCAATTTGTTGAAGTCAGCATTACTCACGAGCACCAAATGTTATTTACTGGCTTATTTTCTTTATTTGTTCCTGACTGGACGGGTACCTTAAATTCTCCAACTTTTAAAACAACCTTACCTGCCGAAAGTTTAGGTGCTGACCCAACTTTTGTACCTCCTGCATTAGATAAAACCTGTAACTTTTAAACATGGCTATGGCTATCACTCAAACTCAGGTAAAACAAGATGAAAGTCTAGAATATTGTAGAGCGGACTTTAGTCCGCTATCATTTAACATAACGACCTTTATGGCGGACTAAAGTCCACTCTACAAATAGGCAACCTATGTTTGGTTCATAGCCATTCTTTAAAAAGGCTTACTAAAAATTAATCTCAATATAAAATGACAGAAAAAATAAATAATATCATCATTATTGGTACTAACTCAGTCACCAGTATGCAAAAAAGTGCTTTAAAAAATATAGATGATATCAATATTAAAACAATAGAAAACTCTAATTCTATAGCTAAGCTGGTTAAAGAAAATATATTACTTATCCTTAATTTGTCTGGCAATGATTCAAAGGAATTAGTCAAACTATCAGAGATAGATCATAAAAATGCATCCATCATTATCATTGGCGATAAACAAGATACTAATTTACTTAGCATTGCCATTTCGGCTAATATTTCTGCATTTTTGGATACCAGCCACAGTCAGGATGAACTTGTAGCTACAGTAGAAAAAACCTTCTTTAAACTTTCAAATGCTCAAACTAGACCAACATTTAATGTATTAATCAATGCCAAAGGTGGTGCGGGTGCTAGCTTTATTTCTAGCAATATTGCTTATATTTTGTCCAAATTTAAACATTCTAAAGTGGCTTTAGCTGATTTAGACTTACAATTTGGTTCTATAGGGCTAAATTTTAATATCAATGCTCCAAAATATACGATTATTGATGCTTTAAATGAAGTTGACCATCTTGATAGAGTTTCTTTGGCTGGTTATATGGAGAAATATAATGATTCTCTAAGCTTATTGTTACCCTCTACGCAAGATATTGTCATTCCAGGAGAAGTGACAACTCAGTCATTAGATAATTTATTAGGTCTATTACGTGATAATTACAATCATTTGATTATTGACTTGCCGCGACTTATTGATCCTTTATCAATAATGGTCATGGAAAAAGCAGATAATATCGTGATCGTATTACAACAAAATCTTGCACAATTTCGTGATGGTAGACGATTAATTCATATATTAAATAAAGATCTGGAAATAGATTTAGATAGGATTGTCATCATTATTAACCGCTATGATAAAAACAATTCTTTAAAAAAAGAAGATATGGTCAAAATTGTCAATCATGACAAAGTTTATACGGTGGCTAATGATTACGATTTAGTAGCAACTACCTCTAATCTGGGAATACCATTGTATGAGCATTCACAAAATTCTAAACTTGCTAAGAATTTAAAAGAGATCGCTTATGCTTTGGGAAATATTAAAGAAAAGAAAAAGAAAAAGTTCCTTGGCTTATTTTAAGGCTATTTTCATTGCTAATGAGCTATCTAAGAAAGAGCTATTATTAGATATGTGGCTAATCTCTAAATTCTTTAAAAATACAATCAGGTGAAAACGGTCGTTTACATTTAACTTGGCGTATATTGCAGTGAGGTGTGCCTTAACAGTACGAATGCTAATATCTAAACTTTGGGAAATAGAAATATTATTTTCACCATTGTAAATCAACTTAACAACTTCAGTTTCTCGTTGCGTTAGCGTTTCAAGTACTTTATCAAATTCACTCTCTATTTCTTTGGCGTTATTTCTAAACGTAATTTCCTGCAATATATAAGGGATTAACTGACGTTCCAACCAGACTTCATTATTTTCAATCCCTTTAATAACACGCACAATTTGCTGAGAGGAGATTGATTTTTCACAATAGCCCACAGCCCCCTTGAGAATACATTCAATTTTCTGAGGCGTTGTAAGGTTATGCCCCACCACAATTACTTTTTCAACATACTGGCGTAATTGTAATATTTGATTCATTTCAGTTAACAATGAAATATCCATCACTAGCAAAGACCTTGCTTTAGTATAAGTTTTTCCTGATAAAATTTTTTCAATATTATCGCAAAAAATTAAAGGATATATTGGCTTTAATATAGCCAACCAGATTAACATTTCCTCTTCTTTTGATGATGCAATAATTAAATTAATCATTTTATTTTCAAATTCATAGTGTACAAAACCAAGAATTATCTAATACCTTTAGGACTCTCTGATGAGATTGTGACGAAGAAACTATGTTCTGAAATTCAGATTCAAAGCTACCCGCCCTGCTCTCGCCCAAGCCACATAAATGTGGTGAATGGAAATAATGCAGCAATTATTATCTAGCCGACATTCTGTAGACAAGGTAAAAACACAGAAGCAGAGTCTCTTATCTGAACACCAGTAACGAGTTCATAACTTGATCAGAGACTCCCTTTATCACATCCTAAAAAAGTATTAGCGCTTACCCTCTCTCCGGAAGGTTTTACACTATCTATTTAAATACGCTAAAGACTCACTGCTAGCGTTCCATTAAATAGATACAACCGATACTTTATCACAATAAATCAAGGGGCATACCCCGTTTAAATGTAATCAAATACCTATAATCATAGTCTTTAATATTAAAGATACAAATATAAGATTTCGCATTAACTATACCTGTCATCAATTTTTAATGGCCGCATAAGATGAGCTAAGGAAAAGTGATTGTATTTCATCGTTATATACAAACCACAATATGATTAAGAAGTAAGAAATAGCCTGATCATCCATCTCAACATCGTAGGTGCGATTAGCGATAGCGTAATCGGACGGATGTTATCCACAGTTCCCATTACAATCCTTTTAACACCCTGCTGATTCAATAAAAAGCTTTATCTAAAAATCCACATAGCTATGCACAATCCGCAGCTTGAAGAAAAGTAATGACTAAAACCAAACTGAATTTAAAAAAGCATGAGATTTCAAGTGGGAGGGGCTTTCTAGCCGCGACAGCTCTTGATTTTGTCTCGGTCGCGGCCTGGAGGCCCCTCCTACCCATAAAAACAACATCGTTTCCAATTTGTCTTTATTTAAGCTGTGGTTAGCCATGCGTCCGATTACGCTATCGCTAATCGGACCTACAGTGCTTAAGCATATCCAATGGGGGTATGTTTTTACAAAAAATTCAACTCATTTTTAAGAGTAAGGTCGAAAGAAAAATCATGGTCTATATTACCATCGGCTGTTTCTAATCTAAGGATTCCTCTACCAGCAACCTTATATTCTGATTTAATATCACCATCTTTCCAAGTTGTAGCAATAGTTCGATTTGCCTTAACTTTTACCTGAGTCCAACCCTTCCTGCCAATTTTAAGTGTAGGTGGAGAGATAAAGTATCGGTACTTAAATATATCAATATCTGAGTCTGAATAGGCACACTCTTTTGAGTCATGAATAATTTCCCATTGATTTCCTGTATATAAATAAATCGCCGATATTTCTGGTGAAATTTTATTAGTTTTATTATGAAGATCAAAAGCAAAAGTTATACTTGCCTTAGCAGACTGTTTTGATAATTTTAAAACTCCCGTGGGTTGTTTCGGTATTACTGAAATTGTAATTTCTTCTTTAGCTTTAACCTCTTTTTTTGCCCACTGAATGTTTTTTATTAATTCGTCTTTCAGGTAAGTAATTGAATCACCATAAACTACATGTCTTTTATGCTTTAAATCAAAGGGGATGTCTAATGAATCTTTTGTTAAAAGTATACATATTTTTTCTTTAGCATGTGCGTAGCCAAGTTCATAAAATACATTAGCATTTCGTCCCGAAAGATCAGCAATAATAAAATCTGCCATATCAATTTGGTGATAAATTCTTTCAAGCATTCCTTCATTAAACATCTGTTCATCAAGACGTTCAGCTTTAACATCACATTCTTTAGCTGCTTCCTTTATACCCAATTTATAAATATCATTATAATTTTTACTAAAAGGCATAATTACAAATGAAAAAACCTTATTACTCAATCCACTCTCCTAAAAAGTATTTGTACGCAATCATACAGAAATAGCCCCCTTAATATGCTCATGCGCTTCATACCCCTCAATCTCAAAATCTTCATACTGATAATCAAAAATAGACTCTGCTTTTCTTTTAATCTTTAACACAGGCAAATCATAAGGCTGGCGAGTCAATTGTAATTTAGCTTGTTCTTGATGATTTAAGTACAAATGCACATCCCCACCGGTCCAAATAAAGTCCCCAACCTCCAAATCGGCCTGCTGAGCCACCATATGCGTCAATAACGCATAACTCGCTATATTGAATGGCAAACCTAAAAACGTGTCACAGCTACGCTGATAGAGCTGACAAGAGAGCTTTCCATTGGCTACATAAAACTGAAAGAAGGCATGACAGGCGGGTAATGCCATTTTATTGTTCTTTACATTATCCTGTGGGCTAATCGATTCATCAGGTAAATCAGCTACATTCCATGCCGATACAATTATTCTTCTGCTATTGGGTGTTTCTTTTAGTTGCTGGATGATAGTCGCTATCTGATCGATTGATCCCCCTTCTGGTGTTGGCCATGATCTCCATTGATGTCCGTAGACAGGACCTAGCTCTCCCTCTTCATCTGCCCAGGCATCCCATATTTTTACCCCATGTTGTTTTAAGTAGGCAATATTAGTGTCACCTTTTAAAAACCAAAGCAGTTCATGAATAATAGATTTTAAATGTACTTTTTTGGTACTGACTAAGGGAAAGCCTTGTTGTAAATCAAAACGCATTTGGTGGCCAAAAAATGACAGGGTTCCACTGCCTGTTCTATCGCCTTTTTGAACCCCTTCTTTTAATAATTTATCCAGTAAATCTAAATATTGTTTCATGTGCTAATTTTCCTAATATCGAAACGACAATAATGCCAAATTTTCTGCTTTGGCTTTATCCGTAAATTTTAAATAAACCTATATGGTTTAAAAATGACTAGATAGGTAGGAAGAGTTAAAAATAATTCTCTTGATTTTGTTTCGGTCACAGCCAAAGGCCTCTCCTACCCGTTTTTATCTATGTAAACTATCAACTCTATGGTCGTGTTTAATTATGAATAGATTACCATGTAAAACTAGGAAAAAGGAAAGAGGTACTATTATCACTTTGATCAGTACTGGACTTTTTATTAGGCATAAAAAAAGGGTGGACTAAAAGTCCACCCTTTGTTGGTTTAGGTATTAACTATGTCAGCTTAATTAAACATCCAGATTAGTCACATCCAATGCATTTTTAACTATAAAATCACGGCGGGGCTCTACAATATCCCCCATTAGAGTCGTGAAAATTTCATCAGCTGCAATCATATCTTCAATTTTTACTTGTAACAATCGTCTGCTATTTGAATCAAGTGTTGTTTCCCATAACTGCTCTGGGTTCATTTCACCGAGTCCTTTGTAACGCTGAATATGTTGGCCTTTTTTAACTTCCCTCATCATCCACTCAAAGGCTTGTTTAAAGTTACTGACTTGCTGAGACCTTTCCCCCATTTTCATAACAGATTGATCAGTAAATAAGCCGACTGTATCTTTGGCATATTTAGCAATGGTTAAATAATCTTTACCTAGGAAGAAAGAAGTATGGAAAACAAATGTCTTGGTGATTCCATTTAGCTTTTTATCCACAAGCACATCAAAAATATCACTATCCGTGTAATTTAGTTGGACTGAATAAACCGCTTTTTTCTCGTTATCATTGACTCTTTGTTCTAGATGCTTAACCCACTGCTCAAAACTTTCTTTCGATTGCGTGATTTCTGCTGTTAAAGCGGGCACATAGGTCATTTCCTCTAAGAACATATCGTCATAGCGTCTAGTTAGACGGTTAATCACACCCATCACTTCAGCATATTCTGTCGCTAGCGTATCTAAACCTTGACCCTGGATAACGGGTGTGGATTCATCAGTCTGAAGTTGTGCTCTATCTAAAGCTAATTGAATTAAATACTCATTTAATTCTGTGTCATCTTTTACATAATGCTCTTGTTTACCTTTTTTGATTTTATACAAAGGCGGCTGAGCAATATAGACATAACCTTTTTCTATTAATTCGGGTAATTGTCTGTAGAAAAAAGTCAGTATCAAGGTGCGAATATGTGATCCATCAACATCAGCATCCGTCATGATGATGATACGGTGATAACGCAATTTTTCGATATTATATTCTTCTTTACCAATGCCACAGCCTAAAGCAGTAATTAAGTTACCGACTTCATCAGATGAGATCATTTTATCGAAACGTGCTTTTTCTACATTAAGGATTTTCCCTTTAAGCGGTAAAATCGCTTGCGTGCGTCTGTCTCTGCCTTGTTTGGCAGAACCACCCGCTGAGTCCCCTTCCACGATGAACAGTTCTGATAGTGCTGGATCTTTCTCTTGGCAATCAGCTAACTTGCCAGGTAAACCCGCAATATCCAGCGTTGTTTTACGACGTGTCATTTCCCTTGCTTTACGCGCTGCATGACGTGCCCTTGCTGCATCTACAATTTTATGTGCAATATTTTTGGCTATGCTTGGGTTTTCTAACAAGAATTCTTGTAACTTCTCATTCATTGTTGATTCAACCAAAGGCTTTACTTCTGAAGAAACCAATTTATCTTTTGTTTGTGAAGAAAACTTAGGATCAGGTACTTTAACTGATAACACAGCGGTTAAACCTTCTCTAGCATCATCCCCCGTGGTTGCTACTTTTTCTTTTTTAGCAATACCACTGGATTCAATATATTGATTGATGGTTCTAGTTAATGCACCTCTAAAACCTGCTAAATGACTTCCGCCATCACGCTGAGGAATATTGTTGGTATAACAATAAATATTCTCTTGGTAAGAATCATTCCATTGCATAGCAACTTCTACCGTTACCCCTTCTTTTTCGGCTGTAAAATGAAACACATCTTCAAATAAAGGCGTTTTGTTTTTATTTAGGTTTTGAACAAAGGCACTAATGCCGCCTTCAAATTCAAAGACATCTTCTTTACCTGTGCGTTCATCTTTTAATGAAATTCTAACGCCTGAGTTTAAGAATGATAACTCTCTTAAGCGTTTAGCTAAAATATCGTAATGAAACTCTACATCTGAAAAGGTTTCTTTACTGGGTAAAAAATTAATCAGTGTTCCAGTATCATCTTCATCTACATCAGCTACAGCTTTTAATGGGGCAACTGGCTCACCCATTCTATATTTTTGTTTATGTAACTGGCCATGCTTACGTATTTCTAAGGTCATTTCTTCTGATAAGGCATTGACCACCGAAACACCTACTCCATGTAAACCACCTGATACTTTATAGGCATTATCATCAAACTTACCACCCGCATGCAGTACCGTCATAATCACTTCTGCTGCTGAGCGGCCTTCTTCTTCATGTATATCTACAGGGATACCACGACCATCATCTGATACTGATACTGAACCGTTTTCATGAATAACAACATCAACACCTTTACAAAAACCAGCTAAGGCCTCATCAATTGAGTTATCAACCACCTCAAATACCATGTGATGTAAACCTGAACCATCATCGGTATCACCAATGTACATGCCCGGTCTTTTTCTTACAGCATCTAACCCTTTTAGTACTTGAATATTCGAGCTATCGTACTCTTGATTGTTATCACTCATACTTTTTCCATTTTTATGTGTTCCACGTGGAACATGACTATTATTTTACTCATTTTATTTCACCATGTTCCACGTGGAACATTTTGTAGTTTTCTAACTCAGATAAATCGCCAAAATTAGATAGTTCGGTAGTAGACATAAAAACCTGACAATCTAATTCGGATAAATAGTGTATTAATTTAGCTTTATTCAATAGATCAAGCTCAGCGGTTAAATCATCAATTAAAACACAAACAGAATTCTTGTTTTCATTGTTAATTAATTTAACTTGTGCCAGCTTTAAAGACAGCATTAATAATTTTAGTTGTCCTCTGGAGGCTATATTTTTTACTAACCGTCCCTCAGTTAAAACATGAATATCACATCGATGGGGCCCACTGTGTGTAAAACCATAGCGTAAATCTTTTTGTAAATCATTTTCTAACGCTTGATTAAAACTTTCTGATTCATCCCAACCAGAAATATACTTTAATTGCAGTTTTTTAAAACCAACAAAATATTTACAAATATCTAAAAAAATAGGCTCAAGCCTTTTAATGTATTCTTTTCTAGATTTAGAGACTATTGTACCGTACTGAACAAGCTCAGTATTCCAAACATTAATCTGGGCTATTTGTTTAGTTTTCAATAACGCATTTCTTTGCTGTAAAACCTTTTTAAAGTTTCGCCAACAGATTAAAAAATCCTCATGGAAATTGAAAACACCCCAGTCGATAAACTCACGCCTGATTTGTGGGCCACCATCTAATAATAAATAGCTTTTAGGGTGAATTAATAAAATGGGTAAAGCATAAGCCAAATCAGATTTACTGCTATTTTCTTTATTAACTCTAATTTCACAGCCTTTTTGATTAAATTGTATGCCTAAATAATCAGTGTGCCCATTGTGTTGCTGTAATTGTCCAGAAACAATCAATTCAGTTTGTTCAAACTGTATCACTTGCTTAATATTATTTGCTCTAAAAGATCGAGCTCTTCCTAGAATAAAAATTGCTTCTAATAAAGAACTTTTCCCGCTACCGTTTTCGCCTGTTATTAAATTAATTCCAGGTGAAGGTTTAATCGTTGCTTTTTTAATATTTCGTAAAAAATAAATACTCAGAGTTTGTAAGCTCATAATTGATTATTCACCATGCTGAGTATTTATAGTCTTCGATGCTTTGAATAGAAGTAACAAAATTTTATCAACACTTCTAATTTATAAACGCATTGGCATAACAATAAATTTATACGGTTGTTGCTCAGGCTCTTCAATAAAACAACTACTGGCATTACTAGCAATCGTTAGTACCGCTAATTCAGAGTCTAAATTACTCACAGCATCTAATAAATATTGTGAATTAAAAGCAATCGATAAGGGTTCACCTTGATATTCAATAATAAGCTCTTCATTGGCTTCATCATGTTCGGGGTTATGTGAACTCAGTTTTAATAAATCATTGGAAATATCTAATGTAATGCCTTTAAATTTTTCATTAGCCAAAATAGCAACACGTGTTAATGCATCTTTTAGTAATTGTCGCTGAATATGAATTTGATTAAAGAAAGGTTGATCAAATACTTTACTGAAATCAGGATATTTTGAATCCACTAGTTTTGCTGAAAAAGTAAGTTCTTTAATATAAATTCTAATATTACTCGTTGAAAATTGAATATTTAATTCTGCGTCATCATCATCCAATAACCTCGATAACTCTAAAACACCTTTTCTAGGTAAAATAATTCGAGCTTCATACCCAGTTGATGAACCTATATTATCTTCATAAATAGATAATCGATGCCCATCTGAAGCAACTAACTTAAGTTTGCTATTTGAAATATGCAGTAGTAGACCGTTTAAATAATAACGAATATCCTGATTTGCCATACAAAAAACAGTTTTATCGAGTGATTTTTTAAACTGTCCCGCATTAATCACAAATTGATTTTCTAATTCTGCTTCAGAAAACTCTGGATAATTATCCGCATCTAAAGTAGTTAAAGAAAATCGACTACGTCCTGAGGTTACTTTTACCTTACCGTCTTTTAATTCAATTTTAATTTCAGCTTCATTAGGTAATAACCGAATAATATCTAAAAATTTTCTTGCAGGCACTGTAATTTGGCCTGGTTCTGAAGATTCGAGGTTAATTTTTGCAATTAGCTGGATTTCAAGGTCTGTCCCTGTTAATACCAAACTATCTTCACTGACGACTATAAGCACATTAGACAGAATAGCCATGGTTTGTCTCTTCTCTATCACACTCACTATTTGTTGTAAGGGAGAGAGTAGTTGTTCTCTATTAATAATAAAATTCATAATATCTATTTAAAACTTATTACTGTTATTAGTAAAAAAAAAACTGTTGAAAAGTCTTAATTCATGTTAAAAATCAAAGCCTTATATAACTTTAAATATTGTTAATTAAATAATGGACTAACTGTGTATAAGTTGGTGACAAGTTACCCTATGTAAAAAGTTTACAACTAATAAACAGAGTAAAGCTAGTCATAAACACAAGTTTATCCACAATCCCTTTAGAAAAAACAAGGCGTATAAAAAAACCATTTAACATTATTTTTTTATGGTTATTGGTTTTTTTAAAGCATTTACTCAGCTTTCTAATAATAGAAATATATATCTTTTATTTATCTTATTATTATTAGTAAGCGCTATTTCTGTGGATAACCCTATTTTATTTAAAATATTCAATTGTTTATCTTGTTTTTAAAGGCCTTGGTATCTGTGTTTTTATATTGTGGATAAAAGAAGCTATTTATTTTACCCCTGTTTTATCCACAGTTTCATCGCAACTAATGCGATAAAGTTCTCAACAGGTTCTGATAATCTTCAGATACTTTTATATCACTGTCTCTTAATGCTTTTATACGTTTACAGGCATTGATAACGGTGGTGTGATCCCTTCCACCAAAGGCATCGCCAATTTCTGGAAAGCTATGGCTAGTCAATTCTCTAGCCAAACACATGGCAATTTGTCTTGGTCGTGTAATGGATTGTCTACGGTTTTTTGAAGATAAGTCAGCTATCCGAATTTTGAAGTATTCAGCAACTTTCTTTTGAATATTATCAATATTGACCAATTTATCTTGTAATGAAATCAAGTCATGTAATGCTTCTTTGGTAAAATCAACAGTAATTTCTTTTCCCGTAAACTGGGCATTAGCAACCACTCGTCTAAGAGCCCCTTCCAGCTCTCTGACATTTGAAGGGATACGTTTGCCAATAAAGAAGGCAACATCTTGAGAGAGTTCTACATTAACCAAGGCTGCTTTTTTAATTAAAATGGCTGCTCGTGTTTCTAAATCAGGTGGCTCAATCGCAACGGGCAAGCCCCAGCCAAAGCGTGATTTCAAACGGTCTTCCAAGCCTTCAATTTCTTTTGGGTATTTATCACAGGTTAAAACGACTTGATGTTTTTTATCTAATAAATTATTGAAAGTATGAAAAAACTCTTCTTGCGATCGTTCTTTACCTGCTAAAAATTGAATATCATCAATCAATAAAATATCAATACTGCGATAATATTCTTTAAAAGCATTAATGGTATTGTGTTGAAAAGCTTGCACCATATCCTGAACAAATTTTTCAGAATGTAAATAAACCACATGTGCTGAGGGATTTTTAGCAATGGCTGCATTACCGATAGCATGCATTAAATGAGTTTTCCCTAGTCCTGAACTTCCATAGAGAAATAAAGGGTTATAGGCTTTGCCTATATTTTCAGAAACCTGAATAGAAGCCGCTCTAGCTAATTGGTTTGATTTACCTTCAACAAAACTATCAAAGGTAAAAGCTTTGTTTAAAAAAGTGGAGCGTTTTGGCTTTTCTTTTTCTGCTATTTGTTTTGGGCGTTTTGGCTGAATGAGTGGCGTGGTGTTTTTAGAACCAATTTCAAACTGTAAAATTAAAGTGCCATTAGAGAATTCATAAACAGCATCTTCAATTTTACTAATGAAATGTTGTTTGACATGATCGATAATAAAACGATTAGGCGCTAATAATTTTAGTGTCTCCCCCTTTTCAACTGCCTGTAGCGGCCTGATCCAGGTACTGAAATCAGTAGAGGGTATTTCATTTTCAAGTTTTGATAAACAAGTCTTCCAAATTGAGCTCATTGATTATTTTAAATAAGGTTAGGGGAAATCAGATAGATATTTTATACTCTTCACAGAAAAAAGGGTGAAGATAAGTACTTATATAGTATAAAAAAAAATAACTTATACACAAGCAGTTTACAGAATTATACACAATCTTATTTATAATTTACATTGACAAGTGGTAGGTTTTCACCTTATTATCCCGAGTCTTTTTTATCCGTTTTTTGTTAAAACACTATTTTAGGGCTTAAGTAAATGAAAAGAACTTACCAACCAAGTAAATTAAAGCGTGCTAGAACTCATGGTTTTCGTGCAAGAATGGCTACTGTCGGTGGTCGCAAAGTATTAAATGCTCGTAGAGCAAAAGGTCGTGCTGAGCTAACTGTATAAATTGGCTGACAAAAGTTATAGTTTTCCCTCTCAGTTAAAGCTAGAAGATCCAGCTGCTTATAAAAAGGTATTTGCAAAGCCAGTAAAATCTACTGACAAGTTTTTTACTTTATTAGCGCTCAGAAATGATTTGGATCATCCTAGGTTAGGCCTTGCCATTGCGAAAAAAAATATAAGAAAAGCAGTGACAAGGAATTTAATTAAAAGATCTGTTCGGGAAAATTTTAGATTAAAGCAATATGATTTAATTAATATTGATGTGGTTGTATTAGCAAGAAGAGATGCAGCAAATGCCTCTTCTGCAGTATTAAGTAAATCATTAGATAAGCATTGGCTTAAATTAACAAACCGATGCGAATCTTACTCATAAATCTTATAAAATTTTATAAATTTTTTATAAGTCCTTTACTTCCTCCAAGATGCCGTTTTTATCCTAGCTGTTCAAGTTATGGCCTGGAAGCAATTCAGCTTCATGGTGCTGTTAAAGGTTCCTATCTTACAATAAGAAGATTATTAAAATGTCATCCCTTTCATGAGGGGGGCATAGACCCAGTTCCAAAAAAAATTGGTAAATAACAATGGATAACATTAGATTTATGCTGGTCATTGCCTTTGCAATGATTTCTTATATGCTTTGGGAACAATGGCAAATAGATTATGGCCCAAAGCCTGTTGTTGCTGTATCAGAACAACCTATTGTTGTCGATTCCGGAGAAGATTTACCAAGCACAGGAAATATCACTCCCCTTGCTTCTGGTCAAAATTTAGAAGCGGTTCCCGTTTTAGATGTTCATGCAGATAAAATCATTACAATAAAAACAGATGTGTTTTTACTTGAAATTGATACTAAAGGCGGAACTATACGTAATTTAGATTTATTACAGTACCCTCATGAAAAAGTGAATACTGCAGTAAATAAGATGTTTGCTTTAGTGGGTTTAGAACCAGCAGAAAAAGATCTTTCACCTGTCCGTTTATTTGATAGTAATACGGAAAAACTTTTTCTTGCTCAAAGTGGTCTCATTGCAAGCAGTGGATCAACAACAGCACCAGATCACCATGCTTCTTATACCGTTGATCAAGACAGCTATGAACTGGCTGTTGGAGAAGATACTTTATCTGTTCCATTAACCTGGACCAATAATGAAGGTTTAGTGGTTACTAAGATTTATACTTTTACTCGTGGTAGTTACGATATTAGTGTTGATCAAAAAGTAGCTAATAATTCTGCTCAACCTTGGACTGGTAGACAATACGCTCAATTATTAAGAATCCCTTATGAAGATGATAAAGGTAATACTTTTATCAGAACTTATGCGGGTGGGGTTGTTTATACTGAAGAGGAAAAGTATCAAAAAGTTACCTTTGAAGATATGGAAGAGGAAAACCTAGGTGTTTCTACTTTAGGTGGCTGGAGTGCAATGACTCAGCATTATTTTGCGACAGCATGGGTTCCACCCGCAGATCAGGAAAACCACTTTTATACTAAAAAGTTAAAAGATTGGCGTTATGTGATTGGTTCATACTCTCCAGCAGTTTTAGTTAATGCAAATACTGATATAACTTTTAATTCACATTTATTCGTTGGACCAAAAATTCAACCTATGATGGAAAAAGTTGCAACAGGACTTGAGCTAACAGTCGATTATGGTTGGCTAACTATTATAGGCAAACCTATTTACTGGTTACTGAATCAAATTCATGATCGTGTGGGTAACTGGGGTTTCTCAATTTTAGGTGTGACCCTGTGTATTAAATTATTGTTCTTTAAATTATCTCAGGCCAGTTACCGTTCAATGGCTAAGATGCGTAAAGTTCAGCCTCGCTTAAAAGCATTGCAAGAAAAATTTGCAGATGATAGACAGCGTTTTAATACTGAAATGATGGCGATGTACAAAAAGGAAAAAGTAAACCCAATGGGTGGCTGTCTTCCTATCATGGTGCAAATCCCTGTCTTTATTTCTTTATACTGGGTACTGATTGAAACCGTTGAGTTACGTCAGGCTGATTTTGCATTATGGGTACAAGATTTATCCGCGCAAGATCCTTACTTTATTTTGCCGATTCTTATGGGTATTTCCATGAAAATTCAGCAAGGTTTAAACCCGGCGCCAATTGATCCATTACAAGCGAAAGTGATGAAAATGTTTCCTCTTGTTTTCACCGTTTTCTTCTTGTTCTTCCCAGCGGGTTTAGTACTATACTGGGTATGTAATAATACATTATCAATTATTCAGCAGTGGTATATCACTAAGCAAATCGAAGCTGAAAAGTAATGATTGTTTAGAATAATAGAAAAATGAGAGGGGGGAGCTTTTTAGCTCCCCTTTTTAGTAAAAGCAGTTGTGAAAATACTCAAACGAATAAAAAACAGTGCAACAAATTAATCAAGATACCATTGCAGCCATTGCAACGCCCCCTGGAAATGGAGGTGTTGGTATTATCAGAATTTCAGGGCCTTCAGCTTTTGAAATTGCTAAAACCATCAGTCATAAAACCCCTCAACCGAGACAGGCATTATTTACTTCATTTAAAGATGAAGATGATTCTGTGATTGATTCTGGAATACTACTCTATTTTCCTAACCCAGCTTCCTATACAGGTGAAGATACCATCGAGTTACAAGGGCATGGTGGTACTGTTGTTTTAGGAATGGTACTTAAAAGAGTGGTGAGTTTAGGGGCAAGATTAGCAAATCCAGGTGAATTTACCGAAAGAGCATTTCTAAATAATAAGTTAGATTTAGCCCAGGCTGAAGCGGTGGCTGATTTAATAGAAAGCAGTACCGAACAGTCGGTACGCTCTGCCCAAAAGTCTATGCAAGGGGTTTTTTCTGATCAAATTAATAAATTAGTCGAAGAACTGACCGAACTTAGAATTTTTGTAGAAGCGGCAATAGATTTTGTTGATGAAGAAATTGATTTTTTAACAGATGGACTGGTTGAAAATAAAATAATAAATTTATCAGCAAGAATCAAAAGGATTCAAAAAACGGCACAACAAGGGCGTTTATTACGAGATGGGATGACAGTGGTGTTAGCAGGGAAACCCAATGCTGGAAAATCGAGTTTACTTAATGCACTCGCTGGACATGAAGCGGCTATTGTTACCGATATTGCAGGGACGACTCGAGATATTTTAAAAGAACGGATTCAAATTGATGGAATGCCTATCCATATTATAGATACAGCAGGTTTGCGAGACAGTGATAATGTGGTGGAAAAAGAAGGTATTCGCCGAGCGCATGAAGAGATTAAACAGGCCGATAAAGTTTTATTGCTAATTGATAGTACTGATCCAGAAATTGATTCGGTCATAAAAACCTTACCTGAAGGGTTAGATATCACCAAAGTTTATAATAAAATTGATTTATTAGGCATAGAGCCAGAAATAACAGAAACGGAACACAGTAGCCAAATTTATCTTTCAGTCAAAAAAGAGATTGGGATGGAGTTATTGATTAACCACCTTAAACAGACTGTCGGTTTTAATGCTGAAATGGATGATGTATTTATTGCTAGAAAAAGGCATATTGATGCTTTATCTGATGGCCAGCTAAGCGTTGACAATGCATTAGTACAAATACAAAATCAGGCGGGTGAATTAGTGGCTGAAGATTTAAGACAAGCTCAAAACAGTTTGGCAGAAATTACTGGTGCATTTAGTTCTGATGATTTGTTAGGACGTATTTTTAGTTCTTTTTGTATTGGAAAGTAAGTTACTCGGATGATCTATTAATACTATCACTGTTTGATTATTACTCACTCACTCAGCTTGATAAAGACAAACTGATCTCAAAAAAATCTCTAGGGTAATAAATCACAAAACTAAGGTAAACACTTCATATTTATATTTTCATCGAATTTGTATCATAGAACCACGTTTTGAGAAAAACATAATTCTTCCAACTAATCCAAGGTACAAGATCATGAAAACTTTAACATCAGTAGCCGTATTAACCATCGCATCAGTTCTTTCATTTAACGCGATGGCTAAATCAACAGTGAATAAAAGTATCATTGTTAACAAGTCGATGAACAAAGGCAATGCAGCGATTGCCATCGGTAAAGACAATTCAGCAAACGTAGGTTCAGTCGCGCTTAAAGATTCTAGAGTAAACAAAAGCATTATCGTTAATAAATCACTTAATAAAGGCAATGCTGCAATAGCGATTGGACGTGATAACTCAGCTAACGTGGGTTCAATTGAAGCAAAGAATGCTCGAATCAATAAAAGTATTATTGTTAATAAATCAATGAACAAAGGTAACGCAGCTATTTCTATTGGCCGAGGCAATTCAGCAAGCGTGGGATCAGTAGCGATTAAAAACTCAAGAATCAATAAAAGTATTGTGGTTAACAAGTCAATGAATAAAGGCAATGCAGCAATCGCGATTGGCAAAGATAACTCTGCGAGTGTTGGATCAGTCACTTTTGAATAATAAATGCTAGTCACTCAGGGAGAACAATAAACAGGGATGTTTTTAAGGGGATTGATTCTATTCTCTTATTTTAGTTTCTATGATGATTCTTCAAGTATTTTGAGTATTTGTTGAATGATATAGTTAGCATTATTGTAGTCAATTTTTAATAGACAAATTTGTTCACCTATTTCTAAGCATAATGATGGATAGCTTGAAATACCTAAATCTTTGCAAAATTGCAATTGAACTCGTAATTGATTGTTAATTTCTTCGCTTTTGTAGTCAGATATAAACACATGTTTATCTAGACCTATTTGTTTAGCACAATGAATTAAAACAGTATCAAGTGCTGGGTTTTCTGCATTTTGATAATAAGCCCATTGAATTTGAGCAATCATTTTATCTTCAAAATTATCAGATTGATTTTTTGCAGCTAAAACTGCGCGGCATGATGGGTAGGTTGATCTTATTGCCTGATTAGTTTTCCAGAAGTTAAAATTAAACTGAATATGATCTACTGTTTGTTCAATTTTTTTCCAGTTAGCCTGAATAATCATTGCTAATGATTCAGGCATTGGCTGCATCGAGTCAGGAGCCAACCCACCTACTATTTTTACTAAGTTAATTGATTTAGGCAGATTCGATTCGATTTTTTTTAAGGTGCTATCAAATGCATAACACCAGCTACACATTGGATCATGGATGTAGTATAAATTGGCCATTATTTAACAAACCTTTGTGTGTTTCTTTTTTATCTCTTGATTTATAAGAGAATATGAAAGAAGAGAATTGTTTTATTTCTCCTCACCCCGCCCTCTCCAGCAGGAGAGGGCACTTAAGAGCGACTTCAATTTTTCAACACTTAACGATGACATAGCCAAAAGTAATGATTAAAACCAAACTGAATTTAAAAAAATGAGATTTTAAGTGGGAGGGGCTTTCTAGCCGCGACAGCTCTTGATCTTATCTCGGTCGCGGCCTGAGGCCCCTCCTACCTATAAAAATAACAGCGTTTCTAATCTATCTTTATTTAAGCTGTGGTTAGTTTATAGCCATATAAAATAATTGGACTTGATCACTTAAGTTCGCTAAGTGAAGCGCAATAAAGGAAAACTAAATTACGCAACAACAAATAATTAATAGAGACGTTGCTTAGAATGCGTAAAATCTTTTACGAAGAGTGTGATAATGTTTTACGCCTGCTTCAAGATGTTTTTTTGCTTTTTCCATCTGATCTTTTCGCACAGCAAATCGGGCTTTTTTCATTTGTGAAGACGCTTTCATTTTATTGGGTCCGAGACGTGTGACTTCAATTTCTTTTGCAATTTGTTTGGTTTCAGCAATAAAGCCTAAAATAGTCGCTTTATCTGCATCGCTATTAATTGCTGCAAGTGCTTCTTCAGCATGCTTTACCGTTGTTTCAATAGCATAAGTGACTTCTTCTATTGTTGGATTTTCAATTTTACCTGCCGCACTGCTTAGGGATGAAGTGGTTCCTAAGGTAACAGACAATAGAATAGTTAAAAGTGTTTTCTTTGTAAAAATCATGGGGGAAGTTGCCTCAATTGTAGTTATTATTCAAATTGATTATATCTTAAGGAACCTCTGATCAAGTCCAATTATTTTTAGCTTGCTAAAACGGCCGATATTTTCCACGAAGATCGGCGCAATAGAATGACTATTACGGCTTACTTCGTGGAAAATAGCGACCGTTTTTTCTGCGCTAAATTCTAACCAACTTAATCAGAGGCTCCTTAAGAGAGTATTGCTTTCCTATGTGTGTAAACCCTCATTCCTCAGCTATTCTGTGTACGCATAAAGTATTCCAAAATTTTTGATAGCTTAATCCCTTTCTCCAAAGAGACTGAGATAATTTTTGAAATAACTAAGTGAGCCTATTAACAAAACACAGGTAAATAATTGAGTGCTAAGGTTTTGTCCACCCTATTGAGTAAAGAGGGCTTAGGAAGGATTGAATTTTAAATAAGTATTCTAATTCAAGGGATTGTTATTTTTATAACCCTAGCCCTTTTTTAAAAAGGGGGGGAAGAGAAATATAAATTACTCCATAATTTCAAACTCTAACAATACTTAGTTCATGGCCATGAATGATTATATTAAGTCTGTAATACTGGCTGATGCACGTTTTACATCAAGGAAAATCAATCCTAATTTAGAGTTTGATTTAGCTAAAACTGTTAGTACAGCTTCATCTCCTGCATGGGTCATTAAAACGTAACCAAGCTTACCCTTAATTAACACCTGTTCTAATGTTCCTCTGGCTAATTCTTGAGCAGTCCTATCACCTAATGAAAGCATGGCCGCACTCATTGCCCCTACTCTATCCTCATCCATTTCTGCAGATAAAGCAGAGGCCATCATTAAGCCATCAGTAGAAATAACACCTGACGCTTCAATATCAGCGGAAGTCCCGTTTAATTCGGTAAGAACTGAGGTTAACATATCTGAACGCATAATTTTCTCCTGTTTGTTTAGTCTTTATAAGCATCGGCAAGATTAGAAAACAAAGTTCTACTCATACCTGATATTTTTAAAAATTTCTCTAGTTCTTCAGCTAAGCTGGCTTCTTGATAAGATTGTTGCATTATCAATAATGAAAACCCTGTTGCAGCACTGATTGCTGATAAAATTTTTGTACATTTTTCAGGATCATCTTTGAAATTGTTTGAAACTAAAGGGATTAATTGACCATTAATTAAGGTCATTCCTCCAGACATAAATTCTACAGGGAGGTGGACTTTGACATGAACATCCCCAACTTTATACATCCCAGCGGTATAAGTTGAATCAAAATCTGTGGTAAATAAGCCTTCTAACCACTGGGTATGCATAGCTCGTAGAGAATCGACTCTCCCCTCTAGAAACGGTTGGGTCTCAGGAATTAAACTGAGTTGTTCATAAAAAGATTTTGTTACTTCAGATAAGTAAGGTATCAAGAGTGGAGAAATTTCTTTTAACAGCGCCTCGTGCTCTTCTGTAAGGCCTGTAAATGATTTTGCATACTGGGTTAACTGATCAAAATTATGTGACATAAACTTAATTTCTCCTTATAGGTTGAAATTTAATAATGATTAAACATTAAATAAATAGATTACTGACGGATCTTATGATTTCAGTAAGGGACAGGTTTTATTTAAATAATTATTTGATATTTGAAGTATAAAACATAGTAAAATAGTTGGTTTTTAATCTTTTTGTTTTGTGATTGCTATCACGCCAGATGTTAATGGTTATGCTCTTTAGGTCTTTGCCTAACTTGTATCAGAACAACGACATATTGGTTTAATGACTAAATTATTAATTTTTTGAAGGAGTCTTAACATGACACAAATTACCAAAGAAGCTGTTGAAGGCTTGCTTAAAACACTTATTGACCCAAATGTAGAAACTGATTTAGTGTCTGCAAAATCAATTAAAAACATCACGATTGAGGGTGACAATATAGCGGTAACGCTAGAGTTGGGTTACCCAGCTAAAAGTTACCTGGAAACTTTACAGCTTGCTGTGAAAGAGAAATTGCAGGATTTGACTGGAGTGGGAAGTATTACCGTTAATGTCAGCTCTAAAATTATTTCTCATTCTGTACAGCAAAGTTTGCAACCGATTCCAAATGTGAAAAATATTATTGCGGTTGCTTCTGGTAAAGGCGGCGTTGGGAAATCGACCACCTCTGCTAATTTAGCTTTAGCTTTAGCCTCTGAAGGTGCAACGGTTGGTATTCTTGATGCTGATATTTATGGTCCAAGTATCCCGACGATGCTGGGGTTATCGGGTTACCCTGCCAGTGATGATGGTAAAACAATGAATCCTAAAGTTTCATTTGGGGTTCAAACTATTTCTATTGGTTATTTGATTGAAGAAGACCAACCGATGATTTGGCGAGGCCCTATGGTCACTAATGCTTTGCAACAATTATTGAAGGATACCAACTGGGATAATATTGACTATTTAATCGTTGATTTACCACCGGGTACTGGCGATATTCAATTAACACTTTCACAGCAAATTCCAGTCACAGGTGCTGTGATTGTAACCACGCCACAAGATATTGCTTTAATTGATGCTCAACGTGGTTTAGGGATGTTTGAAAAAGTAAATGTGCCTGTGCTGGGTATTATTGAAAATATGAGCATGCATATTTGTAGCAACTGTGGACATGAAGAAGCTATTTTTGGTCAAGGAGGTGGTGAAGCGATGGCCACCAAAAATAATATTGAATTATTGGGGTCTCTACCTTTAGATATTAAGATTCGAGAATTTGCTGATTCTGGCAGACCTACAGTGGTTGCTGACCCAGAGGGTCGTCCCACTGAAATATATAAGTCTATTGCTCGTAAAATGGCAGGAAAACTGGCATTGAAAGGTAAGGATTATAGTAGTAAATTCCCTAATATTGTTATTCAAAATACATGATTTGATAATGGGCGAGCTGATGCTCGCCCTACATATCACCTACCGGTGCTGCTAAGGCATCTGATACGAGTTGCTTAATATTACTGCCTGTTAGGGATTGTAAAAATGCGACCAAATCACTGATTTCAGCTTCATTTAAATTAAGTGGTTTAATTAATGAATCAATATTTTCATTATTGATGCCTCCCTGATTATAAAATTTAACTACATCTTCTAAGCTTGAGAGTGAACCATTATGCATATAAGGAGCCGTTAGATTTATGTTCCTTAATGTTGGGGTTTTATATTTCCAGCGATCTTTAGGATTTTGAGTGATTTCATATTGACCTAAATCCCCCACCCTTCTTTCTGAAATTGAGCTGAGCAGTTCTTTATTGACATCAATAAAGAGATCAGGTGCAATTTGTATTTGCTGAGTGGCTGGATTTATCCCCATCGATTGTTGATAGCCAATGCCTGTATTATGTAATTGATTATCACTGAATAAGGCATATTTTTTATCGATTGTATGACAGGTGCTGCATTGAGCTTTTCCTGTAAATAATTTAAAGCCTTTTTTAACTTCTGTTGTCACCGCGTTCTTTTGCTTGCCAAAGTACCAGCGGTCAAAAGCGGAATCCGCTGAATTTAAACTGCGTTCATAACTGGCAATGGCTTGACCAATGGTGATCATATTGGCTGGTTTAGAAAAAGCTTGTTTAAATAGACCTCGATAATCAGCTAGGGATTTTATTTTATCGATCACATAGCCAATGGAAGGATTGCCCATTTCATTATCAGCTAAAAAAGGGGCCCAGACTTGTTGCTCTAAAGTATTTTCACGGCCGTCATGAAACAACACTTCGGCATAAGCTATATTATAAATAGTTGGACTATTACGCCGAACACTTCGACCTTCAATACCTACAGCCGTTGCCATTTCATGACTACTAAACCCTTGCTCAGGGATATGACACATGGCACAAGAAAACGTATTATTAAGAGATAAGCGGCGGTCAAAAAATAACTTTCTACCCAAGGCTATTTTTTGTGTATTAATTGGATTATCTTCAGGGGAAGGGGCAAGAGGTAAACCTAATTGTGGTTCCCAGCTATTAGCGAATAAATCGATTGTTGGGGGTAATAGTATAGGGTCAATTATTTGAGTTGGTTTTTGAGGTTTAATACGGTTAATTTCATCAATTAAGGTTTTTACATCATTGATTAAAGTATCAGCATGTAAAAAGGAAACACTATAAATATTGCGTAATTGTTTATTTTTATCAATTAAATAAACACGTAAAATATGAGAAAAAGTCCCCGTAAACTCGCCCTGATCATCATAAACCTTTTGGATACTTTGTTGATATTGATCCAAAATAGGCTGTAACTCTTTTTCTGATTCAGTGGTTAAAAATTGCCAGTCAACAATATCATTTTTAAACCCTTCAGCGTAATGACTCATCGCTTTGGGAGTATCATGTTTGGGATTAAAACTTAAGGTGAGCAAGCGTAATTTTTTTGCTATTTCAGGTTGTTTCTGTAATTGTCGGTTTATTTTATGAAATACGGCAGTGGCGAGTGGACAACCATTGACATCGCTGCAAGTAGAGTAAATAAAGCTAAGTAAAACAATTTTATCAGTCATTAAACCGTGCAGTTTTGCTGGTTTATTTGCCGTTGTTAATATGCTTCCATTAGCTGCTTGGCCTATAACGGGTAATGAATAACTGCCCGCTTTTGCGGGCTTAAACTTTAATGGACTATAACCTGGCGCTAGAACAGTTGGAGATGCGTAGCTTATGCCGCTATAGATTAATCCTGTTACTAATAGGCTTAATAGTATTTTCATGTTTAATCATTTTTATTATTGGACGTTATTAAATCCTCATCCCTAAGGAAAGAAGCGCACTTTTTTAATAAATGCGCTTTCTAACTATATTTACAATATTTTTTCTATTTAGCACCATAAAGGGAATAAGCACCAAAACGCATTTGATGAGCACGCCCTAACTTTTCTTTTATAAAGTCGATAGAAAATTGTTCAGTCAATTGATCACCATCCCAACTGAATAGTTTTAAATACTGTTCATTATCTTGCGCTTTTTTATCCCAATTAGCCAGTAGTGATGAACTGTAATATAAACGCTTGCCATCCCAACTGGACGAAACCATATTAACTTGAGACGCTATTTTCTGTTCAAACACTTGTGTTGGCTTGAAAGGATCAGAAATATCAAAGGCACGAGTTTTGCCATCCATAAAAGTATTTACCCATAATAAGTTATCATCACTTTGAATGGAGATATCCACAGGCAAAGGAATTTTACTTGGATCACCAATATCAGCGACTTCTTTAGACTGCCATTGTCCCTGTTTATCTTCATAGATTAACCAGATTTTAGAAGTCAATGCTGTCGTGGTAAAACAATAATTATGATTAGGATCCCATGCACAACGGATTTCTAAGGGCGCGCCAGGCACATCAAAAATCTTTTTAGGTTGGCGGGTATGTAAATCCCACTGTACCACTGTATTACCAAATTGTTTCATGGCTTCTGGGTCGGCCAACATTTTTCCAAAATCCATCATGTAATTTGACCAGCCTGTAAACGATGAAGTAAACATAGCATTTCGTCTAGGGAGTACTCTTACATCATAACCGTAACCATCTGCAAATTTTCCTGTTTTTACTGCTCCTTGTAGGTTCTTATCGGTGGGTGTCCAGTGGGTAGTGATATATTCACCTTGATTACTATATTCCACCAGAGCCGTTCGGCCACCATGATCTTTATTATTAGACAGGCCAGTAATCATCATTCGACCGGGTAAAGCATAAGTGGTATGCGGACCAACCACTCCCCCGCTTTTACTGACAAAGTTAGTGATTATTTTAGTTAAAGTGGGTTTAGCGGGGTCTGTATGGACATCAAAGATAAAAACCTTATTGGTATCGAGACCTCCCGCCCATAAATATTTTCTATCATCGGTAAACCCAGAATGGTGAGCTTCATTACGTCCTCCTATGGATAGGCTGTTAATCACTTTCCCATAATTTTTATCATTGGGATTGACACTAACAGTGACTAGTTTATCTTGTTCATCACCCAGTCCTTCCATACCTAAAGTCCAGACATACACAAAGTCTTCCTGACCTGTTATTTTAGCCATGTAAGGGGATTGGCAGGTTTCATCTGACTGGGCGGATGCTGTGATAAATAGCGTGGTAATACTAAAAACACAGGCTTTAAGAAGTGTTGTATTCATTTTCCTTCCTCAATTTATTATTTTTATATTTTTTAGTTGTTGTTAAGTTTTATTCTCCAGTGGTTGGGTCTATCATGGTTTTTATTTCAGCAACTGAATTAGCAGGAAACTCACCTTTTTCAGCATGTAGTCGAATAGTTTCTTCATTGGGTGCAATATAAATGCAGTAAATTTTATCAGCAGTTACATAGCTTTCTATCCACTGAATTTGTGGACCCATTTCTTTTAAAATACAACAGGATTTATGTGAAATCTGTTGTAAATCTGTTGCGGATAATTTTCCTGCACCAGGAATTTCTCTTTCGATAATATATTTAGGCATCATAGTCCTCGTTAATAATATACGACCAGTCGTCTTTAATGGGTCGTTAAAAAAATATCCTTACCTTTGAACAGTAAGGACTCAATAAACTGTTTATTTGTTAGGCTTTAAAGTAATCATCCAATAAGGTATCCCAGCAGACTTGCAAAGGCTGTATAGACTTTTCTACTTTCATTTGTAAAAGAGCCCCTTGCCAGCTACTAAAAAGGAGGTTAGTCATACTTTTTGCCGAACGATCTTTGCGTACTAGGCCTTCATTTTGTGCGCGTAATAAAGCTGATTCTTGTAACAGATTATAACGATCAATCGTCAGCAATAATGAGCGTCTGCATTCATCGCTGGTATCTCCAACTTCCCCCATCATATTGCCAAGTAAACAGCCGCCTTTATAGCCAGATTTTTCAACTTCATTAATTAATTCGGCATAATAATTTTTTAACGCAGTTAAGCCATCAATATGAGGTGTTTGAAGATGTTTGCTTAATAAATCGATAAAGGGTTCTATATAATGAATAATGGCTTCAGCAGCAAACTTTTCCTTACTACCAAAATAATTATAAAAAGAACCTTTAGGGATTTTAACCACATCCAAAATTTCTTTAAGACCTGTCCCGTGATACCCCTGGTCCATCAGCATTTTTACGCCTTGATCCAGTAGTTTTTCACGTTTTATTTGTTTATTTATTTGGGTTGACATGGATTTATTATATGACCAGTCGTCTTAAAGTGCAAGTCATGGTTTTATTGTCCGCAATAAGCACTTGTAGATAGGTGCTCAGCTAGGCGCAATATGATATGGTAGGCAATAATTTTTTAATGATATGTACGACTTGATAATAGATTATGGGTATTAAAGCAGATAAATGGATTCGCCGAATGGTAGAAAAAGAAAGAATGATTGAGCCGTTTGAAGCTGGACAAGTCAGGGAATCGGAACAAGGCCGTATTATTTCTTATGGAACATCAAGTTATGGCTATGATGTTCGCTGTTCGGATGAGTTTAAAATTTTCACCAATATTAACTCAGCGATTGTAGACCCAAAGGATTTTTCTGAAGACAGTTTTGTTGATGTTAAATCGGATGTTTGTATCATCCCACCTAATTCCTTTGCTCTAGCCAGAACCGTTGAATATTTTCGTATTCCGCGTGATGTTTTAACCATCTGTTTAGGTAAATCCACTTATGCTCGCTGTGGCATCATTGTCAATGTCACACCTTTAGAACCTGAGTGGGAAGGTCATGTGACGCTGGAATTTTCTAATACTACCCCATTACCTGCAAAAATTTATGCCAATGAAGGGGTTGCTCAAATGTTATTTTTTACGGGGGATGAAGTTTGTGAAACCTCGTATAAAGATAGAGGTGGGAAGTATCAGGGGCAAGAAGGCGTTACTTTACCCAAGGCATAGGAATATCAAAACGAAGCACTAAAGAGTACAGAGAAAAACAACTACACAGTGTATTTAATTGTAATAGACCTGCTCTGACGCCCTCTCCAGTAAGAAGGGGCTTCAGAACTAAGGCTTGTTTTAAAACCATTACTGAGTAGTTACGAAAAAACTAGATAAGCTTGGTTATCAGTCATAACTCAATAAGTATTTTTCTAGCATTGCATACATTGCTTATATTAATGGACGAGGGGTAAAGTATTGCCCTGCACCACCTATTACATTGGCTGGAAAAGTCGCCCATTGTTCCTTATCAATCATTTTGATCAGGCGATCTAACTTGGTAGGGTCTTGGATTTTATTTTTCGCTTTACGAAAAATAGTCCCCAGCATACCGCTTTGTTTACCTAAATTTTCTAAGGTATGAGGATATTGCAATTCTAAATAATCAGCAGCTAATTTAGTCGATGTATATTCAATGGGGACTTTTTATTTTTGACCAATTTGCTCACGCTCATCCGCTATTTTTAAGAAGATTAAATAGGTGATTTGTTCGACATAATCACCATATCCCACACCGTCATCAGGTAAAACTTGTGCATAGTTCCAGACTGTTAACCAGCTTTCCTTCTGCTCGTAGTTTAATGCTAGTTTGGCGAATTTCTTCAGATTTACCAGAACCTGCTTCTGAAATTAGAATTACGCGATGGAGTTTTAGTAACTCATCCCAATCAAAAGTATCTCCAGTATTTAGCTGTAAATAATCACTAAAATCAGAGTATTCTGAGTGGGTTGATTGTGAAAAATCTGTGGATAATTGTTTAAAAGAGCGGTTTAACTCAATGTAATTCAAAGGGTTAATAATTTAGTCTAAGCAACTATACTCATTTTTATTATGCTAAAAATGAGAGTAATAATTATTTTTCTTTCATTTTTAAGTGACAGTTATAGCTTTTACTAATAGATAAGACTCACAATTGAATTATTCAATAAAATTGGGCGAATTCAGGTGGGAATATGGCGCGCCTGAGACGATTCGAGAAAGTCCCGTCCTAAACAACTGATTTACAACCCAATTATTAAAAGTTACAGAGCGCTTGTGTAGCAACTCTATCTCACAAAATACCATACCACGAGCCACCTTCAAAATATTCTTAATCTAGGTGAACCTTTGTATGAAAATGACTGCCTTCTCAAAGCTCAACTACTAAAATAATCACTATTCCTATCATTGTATTGTTGACATATATCTAGCGTTAGACTATATATTAAATATTCTTTGAATTAATCTAATTGGGCGTATTTATGTATTGAAAATGTAAAATTGCATATCTGCTGAAAGGAAAATGAACCAATACTAAACTTTAGAATCTATATGAGTTCAATTGGCAATAATTTTAGTAGATTATAAAAATATGTTTAGCTGATGGTTAATATTGTATTTAACTAGTATAATCGCAGAAATAATTTTCATTTTAAATAATGATATATTTAAGCCTGGGCAATTAAGAATAGTATGAAAAGACCAAAACATTTACAAAACCCACCTATTGTCGATTCAATATGTGAGATAAGGTTCGATTCTTCACTCCCTATGGATATTGTTCCTGGCGTGATTACTAGTGCTCTAAAAACTTTAAAGATTTCTGAAATAGAAAAATTACCAATTCTACAAATACCTGAATCTGTGAGAAATATGGATAGCAACCTTTTATACGCCCCATATTACAAGGCTAAAGTTGAAGACTTTACATTACAATTTGGAGCAAGAGTGATATCTATTTCATCGCCTATGCCTTATATTGGATGGGAACAGTTTTTACCTATGATTGAAAAGGTATTAAAAGAAGTCCTTGCTACTGATGAAGTTATGACTCAAATAAAAAGAATAGCAATTAGAACTGTTAATTTTTTTGAAGATGATATTTTAGATAATTTAAAATTTAAAGTATCAACACCAATTTCAGGTAAAAAAACACAATATCATTACACTGACCATTATGAAGACAAAGGTTTTATAGTTAGAACAACAATTGCAAATAATGCTAGTCGAGCAATACCTCAAAAAGAAATGGAGTTGGGGTCTGTTTTAGATATAGATTCTTATACTGAGAAAAATAGCAATGCCGACCTAACTTTAATTATGTCTAATATTGGTATAACTCATGAAAAAGGGAAAAATATTTTCTTTGATTTATTGAATCAAGATTTTTTAAATACTTTAGGGCCAGCATATGACTAGTATAATAAATTATCAAAGGCCATTAGATAAAATAAACTTTAATAGCTCTAATGTGACATCTAGTTTAATAATGTGTGCAATGATTGCCACCCCAAGCATGCCCTTATCAGCAAGTGAAAACCTAGAGTCATTAACAGGGACAGCTTATCAAGCTCAAGACTCCTCATCGAGCGTTAATGATTATTTTTCTAAACAATCTACTTATTACATTGAATTACTTCATACTCTTCAGGAAATACAAAAGCTACCTGATAATTGGAATGATAATGATGCCAGCCAATTCTCAAGCGAACTAATCAGCGAGGCTAAGGCATTTATATCTAACTCTATTGATATTGCTCAGCATTTATCCGTATTCCCCACCGCGAACAATAGCATTCAAGTTGAATGGGAATTACTCAATGGCTTATATTGTGAAGCAGAAATATTTGAAGATTCAATAGAAATATATGCTGAAAAGAATGATGAAGAGCTCATTCATGAAAGTTTTAATAATATTAAAGAATCTACTGACAGGTTTATAGGTATATACAATAGCTAAAATATGATTCAGGATGATGAGCTTCTACATAGAGCAATAAAACCAAAACCCCAATTCTGGAACACTAAAACTGATACTGTATCTTCAGCACTTTTTAAAGATTCGAAAGGGGTTTCAGTTGACAGAAACTCAAATAGAACAAACGAAGAAATTAAACTTTGCTTTTTAAATGATTTTCCTGATTTAAAAGGCGAAGCCAGACTAAACTCTAAGCCATGTCGAGAGAAAAGGTGCAGAGTAATCGCTGACCCTATTGAAAATAATGAGCATCACGCTTTAATTTTAGGCAGTGAAAAAATTGAATTAACAAAATCGCAAGCTAAGTTTCTTTCAAGGAACTGTATCGTTGTAGTCTACTAGTCAAATTTACAACCTGTATAACTTAAATCATTCCAACCTCATAAGCAGCACTATACCTAACAGAATAACCATCTCAAATAGTATACTTTTTGACACAAATGATTTGGGCTTTTTTGACATCATCCCTACAGTATTATACAAGCAAGATTAAAGTTTTTAGTGTTTACATTTAACCCAAATGATATCATTGATAACATATGTTTTATAGAGGTACTTATGTCATCACTCATTGTAAGAAACTTAGATGAATCTATTGTCAACGCACTAAAAGAAAGAGCAGCACTGCATCATTGTTCGATGGAAGCAGAGCATCGGCAAATTTTGGCTGAAATTTTACTCAAACCACCACGAAAGTCATTCAGCCAAGCTTTATTAGAAGTCCCAAATGTTGGTCATGATGATGATTTTGAACGATTACCAGATGAAGATGCTGTAACTCATGTATTTGATTGATACGAATGTTATTAGTGAAATTCGAAAGGGTGAAAAGGCCAACCTAGGTGTTCACCGTTTTTTTGATGAATTGGAAACCAACAAGTCAGCAGCTTATATTTCGGTCATTACAATAGGAGAGCTACGCCGAGGTATCGATTTAATTTATCACCGTGGCGACCAAATACAAGGGGAAATGTTGGAGCACTGGTTAGAAAAAATACTCCAAGAATATAGTTACAATATTCTTCCTGTTGACCCTGAGGCTGCAATGCTCTGGGGAAAGATGAGAGTACCAAACCCACAACATGCTTTAGACAAATTAATTGCAGCCACGGCTCTGATTAATGACCTTACAGTTGTTACTAGAAATACTAAAGATTTTCAGCATACAGGTGTTCAGTTACTAAATCCTTTTGTATAAATAATTTCTACTACTACATCTTGATTTTTTAAGGTGTAAGACTTATGTGGCCTTCAGGGCAACCGCATATAAATTTCAACCTGAAAATATCACTTTTTCTCTAAACTGATCATTCAATGCGGCTTTAAAACGCTTTTTCTTCAAACTCATTTTCGAGGACTCTTTCTTTAGTAAATTAATGGCGAGCTGTCGAACAATATTAAAATTTTCTGGCGAATAACCCGTACGGATACGTGAGTCATCTTCTCTAAAAGTAACATCAAGCACCCAGTGCAATGAATTCTCTACACCCCAATGAGACCTGGCTGCATTAGCAAACAGCTCGACGCTCTCTAATGAACTAATGTAATGACGTCTTTCCAGACTCGTTTTACCATTAAACGTACGTTGACTTTCAACCATGCCGATACTTTTCAGCCCTTTCCAGCGAGCCGCATCAGGCAGCGTTGCTAAGCAGGTTGATAAATAATACCGACGCACTTCTATGCGAGCATGTTCTGCATTACATTCTTCGTGGGCCTGTAACCAACATAGCTCAGCCTTGTTAGTCGCAATGGCTTCGTTAAAATAATCGATAATTGCTTCATGTAAGTGCTTTTGATTATCTTTAACCGCTAAAACATAGTCGACTTGTTTTTCAATAATGTTTGCCGCAATGTCTGTTTGACAACCCATCGCATCAATCGTAATGATGCAACCTTTCACTTCTAACAAGTCCAGCAGCGCAGGTATGGAGGTGATCTCGTTAGATTTCTCTTCTGTTTTTATTTGACCTAGCGATAACCCTGATTGATTAGCCCATATATGAACCGCGCCTAGCTTATCATTCCGATTATAGGAGCGCCGTAATGTTTTTCCATCAATGGCAACCACTATCTCGTGCTTCTATTTCAGGTTGATCCAACATGTGCATTACAAAAGTTACACCGCTGGATAGAGACAACACAGCCTGAAGTACAAAATAAAATGGCAGCCCAGATTATTGGAGGCATTTTCAATCGGGATGATTCATGGCTTATTATCAATTCGCTAAAAGATGATTCAGCAGAAATACTTAAAGAGCTTGTTACACTAGCCTACCAAGTAATAAGTCCTATAGATGATGTCAAGCACGAGGGAGTCTTTACACCAGGTAGTCGCGACCAAGAATAGTCTGCCCGAGGTGTTATTTTAACTACATTACATAATTCAATAGGAGAAAGTGCCTATCAAGCTATGCTCAAATTAGCAGATGCTCCTGAAATAGGACAAGAGAAACATTGGTTTTTGCAATTGGCACGAGATATGGCGGAACGTGATAGCGAGCTCCCAGTATGGACAGAAACAGAAACCCTAAATTTTGAAAAAAGGTATCTCGCCCCAATCAATAATGGAAAAACTTTATATCAATGTATCCTTAATGTTCTGAATGATATTCATCACGGCTTTACACAAAACGACACATCGTCAAAAAAGCTATTATCTAAACTAGCCGAAATCGAAAAAAGTGATGAAGAAAGTGTACAAAACTGGCTTGCTGAACAATTAAAGCTTCGAGCAAAAGGCCGATACCATGTCTACCGTGAAGCAGAAGTTGCCGAGCATAATATGCCAGATATCATTATTTCGGGAACAACAGGGCAATTTGAAATAGCTATTGAAGTTAAGCAAGCAGACTCGTGGTCACCAAATGATCTTAAAGTAGCCTTAACGCAGCAATTAGCAGAAGACTACTTAAAGCCACAAAGCCGCAGACATGGAATATTGTTTTTGACTGATCATGGTAGGCGTAATTGGAAAAACCCTGATACAGGAAGAAGGGGGTTTACCTTCTTAGCATTACAACAATATTTATCGGATATTGGCACCAAGATGAAAAATAACACTAATGGAAATATTAGAGTATCAATTTTTGGTATTACTGCAAAAAAATAATGTATAAATGGCGCGCCTGAGACGATTCGAACGTCCGACCACCGCCTTCGGAGGGCGGTACTCTATCCAGCTGAGCTACAGGCGCTTATTGTGTAGAGGTGCAATTATACGGGAAAAATGGTGGCGTAGCTTATTTTTTGGCTTTCAATTTAGCTAACATCAATTTTTGTTTTTTTAATCGAGCCGCTTTTTCTTCTAACTGATTTTCTATGCGTTGTTGTTTGTTTTGATAGCGCTGTTTGGCGTGGCTTGCCATTGCTTGATCCCAAAGCGTGGGGGATTCTATATCTTGCATAATAATACAATCAACAGGACAAGGTGCTATACATAACTCACAGCCTGTACATTCATCGGCTATAACCGTATGCATTTGTTTGTTAGCGCCCAGAATGGCATCAACAGGGCATGGCGGTAAGCACTTGGTACAACCGATACAGTCTGCTTCGATAATAAAAGCGACTTTTCTTGGCTGTTCAATTCCAAAGTCTGGGTTTAACGGTTTTTCTTCTACCCCTAACAATGCTGCTAGTTTTGATATACCCTTTACTCCACCTGGTGGACATTGGTTTATCTCAGCCTTTTTTTCACTAATAGCTTGGGCATAGGGCTTGCAACCTTTATAGCCACATTTTGTACATTGCGTTTGCGGTAATAATGCATCAATTTGGTCAACTAGGGATTGCGTCATGTTAATTTAGTTGCCTGCCAACATAGATTCAATATCATTTTCTACGCTATCAATTCCTTTTAAGCCATACTTTTCAGTCAGGGTTTCTAGAATAGCTGGAGTAAAAAATGGAGGTAAGGTAGGCCCTACGCGCATATTTTTAAAACCTAATCCAAATAATGCTAGCATCATCAGAATGGTTTTTTGTTCGTACCAAGCAATATTAAAGGAAACAGGTAACTCATTTAATTCTGTTAGCCCTAATGATTGCTTCAACTGTTGTAAGAATTCAATAATGATTGAAAAATCATTGCTTTGTCCTGCATCTAATAATCTAGGGATGCCATCGATTCGACCAAAATCATGGGTCAGAAAACGATATTTAACATCACCAGCCGTAATAACAAGTGTACTTTCGGGTAAGGTTTCAGCTAATTCAGTGTAATACTTGCGTTCTTTATGGCGGCCGTCGGTACCCGCTAAAACAATAATGCGTTTGATTTTATCTGCTTTTATCGCGGCTGTAATTTTATCCGTTAACTCAGTTAAAGCATTAAGCCCATAACCTGTCGTACAAATACCTTCTGTTAAAGCGGTTGGTACTTCACTTTGTTTGGCTATTTCTATAATTTCACTAAAATCTTTTCGTTGACCTGGCTTGCGATCCTCTATGTGATGTACATCTGGCCAAGCCACCATGCCAGTACTAAATAACTTATCTTGATAAGTTTTCTTAGGCATTTGAATGCTATTAGTCGTTACTAGAATTGGCCCTTTAAATTTAGGAAATTCAGTTTTTTGAGTTTGCCATGCACCACCGTAATTGGCGACTAAATTGAAATACTTTTTAAATGCAGGATAGGCATGAGCCGAAAGGGCTTCGCCGTGGGTATAAATATCAATCCCTGTGCCTGCGGTTTGTTCTAATAAATCTTCAATATCTTGTAGATCATGTCCTGACACTAAAATACCTGGGTTTTCCAACGTATCTAGATGTACGGTAGTAGGCGCTGGCGCGCCAAATTTTTTTCTATTGGCTTTTTCTAACAATGTCATAGCAGACAGACCTAATTCACCACTACGAACAACTAGGGCTAATACTTCATCCACAGTATTGTTTTTGTTTAGAGTAAAGCTTAATGCTTGATACATAAAATGATATTGTTCGGCTGATTCAATATTCACCTCTTTATTATGTACTGCTAAAGAACCTAATCCTTTTACCGCATATAGCAACGTTTCTTGCAGGGCATGTACATCTGCATCAAGCGTGTCATTATCTTTTTCAACCCCAACCAGCGCGCCTTTATCGGTAAAGGCTTGTTCATCAACTGAATCATATTGCCATTCGGCTTCTTCCGTTAATGACTGGCTAAATGCTTGCTGGTGTTTTTGTTGATATGCCGCTAAAAACTGCTGGCTAATTGAATTTCTACGCCGCGTGGATTCATCAATTAAACGGACAAATTCTTCGGCTGAGAAATTAACATTGGTGACCATTGAGAATAAAGCTTTCGCCATAAAATGATTGGTTTTATCACTGACCAAACCAAACTCTTCTGCTTGTGTACAGTAGAATGCTAGACCTTTTAGGCTGAACATCAGCATATCTTGCAGGCTGGATACATTCTCTTTTTTACCACAAATCCCTGTCTTGTCACAGACTAGGTTTTTTTTGGCTTCTTGGCAGTGATAACAAAACATTTTTTATCTCTCTAATGCTTTTTCTTTAATCAGTGGATCACAGTAATCAGACTTAATAGGCTGTGAAAGTATTGGCCTTAGCGCCCCTCTTTGGAAAAAAGGGGCGAGGGAGGTTTTGTTATAAATAACAATAACCTAGGCCTTATGCTCTTAAGCCCTCGCCCCAAGCGGGGAGAGGGTTTGGGTGAGGGGAATAAGAATAAAGCTCTCTATTCCTTGCTCTTTAAATCTCTTTAAAAACAAAAGAAATTTTGAAGAAGAGGATTATTTAACTCCCCTCACCCAACCCTCTCCCCGCCTGGGGCGAGGGCTTAAGAGTAATCGCTATAATTACAAACTCATCAGCTTAAGGATATGCTTATGCTGTATAGAAAAAACAAAAATACTTGTGTAGATACCTATGCTCAAAAGGGGAGGCTCTACAAATTATTTTACTCGCATTCCTGGTTGCGCACCTTCATCTGGGTTTAATACCCATAACTCTTTACCTCCAGGACCTGCGGCTAACACCATGCCTTCAGACATGCCAAAACGCATTTTTCTAGGTTTTAAATTAGCAACAACGACAGTTAGTTTGCCTTCCAGATCTTCAGGTGCATAAGCTGATTTTATTCCAGCAAATACATTGCGAGTTTCGTCACCAATATCCACGGTTAATTGTAATAATTTATCAGCACCTTCTACATGCTCTGCTTTAATAATTTTAGCAATACGTAAATCAATTTTGGCAAAGTCATCAAACTCAATCGTATCAGCAATCGGCTCATGCTTTTTAACGGGGGCTTCTGGTTCTTTGATTAGGTTTTCTTTTGATGCTTCAACGATTGCTTCAATTTTATCTGCTTCAACACGCGTCATTAACGGTTTGAATTTTTTAATTTCGTGATCAAGTAATGGGGTTACATTCGTCGGCCAAGCTTGTGCATCAATATTTAAAAAGTCTTCTGTGTTTTCTGCCAATACAGGAATCACAGGTTTTAGATAAGCGACTAATAAGCGGAATAGATTGATGCCCATCGAGCAAATAGCATGTAGTTCTGCATCCTTACCTTCTTCTTTAGCAATCAACCAAGGTTTCTTTTCATCAATATATTGATTGGCTTTATCAGCTAAGGCCATAATCTCTCGCATGGCTTTGCCAAATTCACGATTCTCGTAAAATTCAGCAATGGTGCTATTTGCATCAATAAATTGTTGAAATAATTCAGGTTCGGCACAGTTTGGGGATAATTTCCCCTCAAAACGTTTTTTGATAAAACCACTGCTTCGGCTGGCAATATTAACGACCTTTCCGACTAAATCTGAATTAACGCGTTGAGAAAAATCATCGAAATTCAAATCAAGATCATCAATGCCATTGGTTAATTTTGCAGCAAAGTAATATCGTAAATATTCTGGGTTTAAATGTTCTAAATAGGTACGGGCTTTAATAAAAGTGCCCCGTGATTTAGACATTTTTTCACCATTCACGGTTAAGAAACCGTGGGAGAAAACCGCGCTAGGTGTTCTAAAATCTGCTCCACTTAACATGGCAGGCCAAAATAGGGCATGAAAATAAATAATATCTTTACCAATAAAGTGATAAAGCTCTACCTCACTGTCTTTACCCCAGTATTCATCAAAGTCTAAACCCTGTTTATCACATAGATTTTTAAAACTGGCCATATAGCCAATCGGGGCGTCTAACCAAACGTAAAAGTATTTACCTGGGGCATCAGGGATTTCAAAACCAAAATACGGTGCATCACGTGAAATATCCCATTGATGAAGGCCATTTTCTAGCCACTCGGCCATTTTATTTCGTACTTCAGGCTGTAAGTGACCTTCTGCTTTAGTCCAGCTATCAAGCATTTCGGTAAAATCACCTAAGTCGAAGAAATAATGCTCAGAATCTTTTTCAATCGGCTTTTCACCAGAAACAACAGACACTGCATTTTTTAATTCAACAGGTGAGTAGGTAGCTCCACAGGCTTCACAGTTATCACCGTATTGATCTTTCGCGCCACATTTTGGACACTCACCTTTGATAAAACGATCCGGTAAAAACATATTTTTTACAGGATCATAAGCTTGGGTAATGGTGCGTTTACTAATATGCCCGCCATCACGTAAGCGAGTATAAATTAGGCTAGAAAACTCTTTGTTTTCAGCTGAGTGGGTGCTGTGATAATTATCGAAGGCTACGCCAAAGTCATCAAAATCTGCACGATGTTCTTTTTCTACATCGGCAATCAATTGCTCTGGGGTAATACCTTCTTTATCTGCACGTAACATAATAGGTGTGCCGTGGGTATCATCAGCACAGATGTACAAACATTGATTACCACGTTGTTTTTGAAAACGAGTCCAGATATCAGTTTGAATATATTCAACCAAATGACCTAAATGAATGGGGCCATTGGCATAAGGAAGAGCACTAGTAACAAGAATTTTTCTTTCAGACATGGGTAAATGATAAACGCAACAAAAACGAACCGATTATTATGCCATAGAATCGACTATATTTCATGGCCTGAGCAAGCATCAGGCACGATTTCACACTAAAACACGACTTTTATTTTAACTGGCTTCGATGGCTCATTAGAAGAATGAGTCTTTTATAGGGTCTTGATAGAGGCGAACAAAGCTCTTCCTGATTACCCATGAGTTTCAGCTAAACTGAAGGGTACACTGTTTGCTCTTAAGCCCTCGCCCCAAGTGGGGAGAGGGCTTAAAGCAACCTTATAATATGTTTTAGTATTGGCTGAAGCTTATACGTAATCAGGAAGTTCTTTATATTTGATTATTTAATCTATTTTTTGAGGGGTATCAATCGCAACGAGACAAGAGTTATCTCTATTGCGATGGAGGCCTATCCAACCTAAGCAACCGTAATATTGCAGTTCCTTAGGTTACTGAGTACGGTTATTTCAGCATTGATATATGAAATGAAACCGCTTTAATTTCTTCATCTGTCATTTTTTTAGCAATCATATGCATCATGTTGTCAGGCACATTGCTCCGTGCACCTTTTTTAAAGTCTGTTAACGCTTTAATTAAATAATCTGCATGCTGCCCTTGCAATGAGGGAAATGAAGCCGGTTTATTGCCTTCACCAACAGGGCCATGACAAGCAATACAAGCAGAAACCTCAGTTTCAAGATTACCATTTCTATATAAATCAGCTCCTATCGCGATTAATCTTTTAACTTCTGCCTCTTTATCTTCAGGAGTTGACTCCGACTCTTCATCATCCTCGTCCTCATCAGATACAATGACTGGTAATGCATTGCCTGAAATTCTTTTAGTCGCATAATAAGCCGCAATATCTGTTATCGAATCTTTATCTAGCCCCATTGCTAAGGGAGCCATCATTGGTGCATTTCTTGAACCATCTTTGAAGGCTTCTAACTGTTTAACAAGATAGTCTGCATGCTGTCCTGCCAATTTAGGAAATGTTGATACCATGCTATTTCCATCTTCACCGTGGCATCCTGCACAACTAGCCGCTTTAGTTTTACCAATAGCACTATTACCTTCAGCAAGAATTGGCGTTGATACAGCGGATAAAGCGAAAGAAATTGAAAGAACGAGTAGTTTTTTTATCATCATGTTCCCCTGGGGAGTGTGTGTTAATTGAGGCTGATTTTATCGATAGGCTATATAATAGCTGAATTCTACATTCTACGCGAGATATCGATGAATCCAGTTTATCATCAGGCCAAATTTATGTTGAGTGCTTCAAAAGTGAGTGAAGCACCAGCAGATCAAGGAAAAGAAGTTGCTTTTGCAGGACGTTCAAATGCAGGAAAATCAAGTGCTATTAACACCTTAACTCGGCAAAATGCATTAGCTCGAATTAGTAAAACACCAGGAAGAACGCAATTACTGAATTTTTTTGAAATTGATGCGTTGCGAAAATTTGTTGATTTACCTGGCTATGGTTATGCAAAAGTACCATTGGCCGTAAAAAAACAATGGCATAAAATGATGGAATCCTATTTACATGAGCGTGATTCACTTTGTGGGATAGTCTTAGTAACCGATGTTCGCCATCCTCTGACTGAGTTTGATATACAAATGATTGAATGGTGTGAATATACGAACCTCCCCTTACATATGCTATTAACCAAGTCTGATAAATTAAACTATGGTGCAGCAAAAAATACGTTATTAAAAGTTCAGAGGGAACTACAGGATCGAGACGCTAAAATTACACTACAGCTCTTTTCTTCTTTAAAGAAAACTGGAATAGATGAGGTGCATGAAGTGTTGGATCAATGGTTTGAGTTTCAAGCAGAGCAAGATAACTTAGATGGGTAAATTTGAGTGTTAAAACACCATATCACAGCCTTCCTTGGCCAGCACCATTTCAAATGGAAGTTCTGGGTTCTCGTTGACTAACTTCTGATAAATCTGCTCTAGCTGTTCATCAGAGCGAGTCGGTTCATGATGAGTGAAAAATAGTTTTTTTACCTTTGCAGCCTTGGCCAACTGAATTGCTCCCGTATAGGTTCCATGCCCCCAGCCTTTTTTGTTTTCATATTCTTCAGCCGTATAAGATGAATCAATAATAAGTGCATCAACATCTTTTACTGCCGCGATGATTTCTTGTTGTTTTTGGTCGATAAAAAATTGATATTCTTCGAACTCATGATCCTCAGGGTTATAAATATTGAATAGAGGCTCGTAGTCACCTGAAAAAAAGAGGGATTGCCCATCACAATCTATCCGATAACCAAAATTAAGCACAGGGTGACTCAGTAGCGTAGGAGTTATTATTGCCCCTCCGAGACTAACGGATTCTTTGGGTTTCAATGTACTGTATTCAATATGTGCATTTAACTCGGCCTCTCGGATAGGGAAATAGCTATATTGGAGCTGTACACCTAATGCCCGCTCAATACCCTCATTAGTGACAGGATCTAATCCACCATAAATTTTTACTTTATTACCAGGAATAAAAAGAGATGAGAAAAAAGGTAAGCCCTGAATATGATCCCAATGCGTGTGAGTAATAAAAAGATGGGTACTCTTTGCAGGATGCTTTAGAAGATGCTGTCCCAGCAAGTGAATTCCGGTTCCTGCATCTAAAATAATCAAATCATTATTCTCTGTTCTAATTGAGATGCAGGTTGTATTGCCACCATATTTCACGGTTGTTGGGCCTGGCGTTGCAATGGATCCCCTAACCCCCCAAAATCTAAGTTTCATCTAGCCATCCTTTTTTATGAATTCATGAGAGAAAGAGCTTCCGACTTTACCCGAGCCAAGTCACCTAAGGAAGTGATCAAATCATCTAAGCTAAGTTCAAATCTAGAGATGATTTCTCCAGTTGTTTCTTCAATAATAGGATTACCTGCAAATCCAAATTGTAATTTTTTACTGATTTGATTGGCTGTACAAAGACAATCTTTTAATAATGTTTTATTGATTCTGTCTGCATAATGATGATGATTTATTGCATCAATTAAGACGGGGGAAAGGTTCCATTTTTCTGCAAGAATCTTTCCTGCCTGAGCATGATTTATCCCCATAAGTTCAGTTTCAACTTCATGTAAAGGACGGTTTTCTTCAGCACTTTTTTCTAACGCTTGTTTAAAATTAACCGGATCAAATTCAGCAAAAACAATTTTACCAAAATCATGTAATAAGCCAGCAACAAAGAAATCACTACTTTCAGAGGGGTCAATATCAACCCTTTCGGCCAGCATTCGGCAAAGCGCAGCCGTCGTTAATGAATGCAACAAGAAGTCATGAGTATTAAAGCCCGCCTTATTTTGTGGCTTAAGCACTCCGATGGCTGCCACACTTAAAGCTAGGTTTTTAATAGTATTCAAACCAATATGAACAACAGCCCGTTGAATTGAGGTGATTTTTTGTGGCAAACCATAAAATGCTGAGTTAATCACTTTAAGAATTTTGACTGTCATTATCGGATCACTTTCAATCACCGCAACTATTTCTTTAGCAGATGCATTGACATCCGATGTTAATTGCAGAATTTTTTGCACACTTTTAGGGAAAGCAGGCATTGTTTCAACAAATTCAATTAATTCTTCGCTGTGAATATGCGCCATAAAAATTCAATTATAAACAGAATGGGTTACCTTAAGGAAACTCTGATCAAGTCCAATTGTTTTTAGCTTGCTAAAGCTGCCGATATTTTCCACCAAGATCGACGCAATAGAATGACTATTACGGCTCACTTCGTGGAAAATATCGACAGTTTTTTCAGTGCTAAATTCTAAGCAACTTAATCAGAGAGTCCTTAAGGTGCGAATATTTATCAAACCCTTACATCTCAATAAATCAGAAAACTATTAACTGAGCATAGCAGATAAAATACATGTTGGGTTAAAGCAAGCCTCTCTTAATGAGCCTCATCCCAGTTATCACCAATACCTATATCAACAATAAGTGGCACATTTAGTTGTGCTGCAGAACACATAATCTCTCGAATAGTGTTCGAAAATGCTTCCACTTGCTGCTCAGCGACCTCAAATACTAATTCATCATGAACTTGCATAATCATTTTATTTTCAGACAGGTCACCCTTTAGCCATTGATGCGTATTAAGCATAGCTATTTTAATTATGTCTGCCGCCGTCCCTTGCATCGGCGCATTAATAGCCGTGCGCTCAGCATATTTTCTGCGAGCCGCATTACGTGAATGAATCTCAGGTAAATAAAGCCTGCGCCCAAATAATGTTTCAACATAGCCTTGTTCTTTAGCTTGCTCTCGGATGTTATCCATATAATTTTTAACGCCAGGATAACGAGTAAAATACAAATCGATATATTCCTGTGCCTGCCCTCTGGATAAGCCAAGTTGTTGAGCAAGTCCAAAAGCTGACATCCCATAAATCAGCCCAAAATTAATCGCTTTAGCCGATCGTCGTAAGTCAGTGGTCACTTGCTCCACAGTCACCCCAAACACTTCTGCTGCGGTTGCACTATGAATATCAATACCATTAGAAAAAGCAGTTAACAATCCTTCATCAGCTGACAAATGCGCCATGATTCGTAATTCAATTTGTGAATAATCAGCCGCAATCAACTTATACCCTTCAGGCGCAATAAAAGCCTGTCTGATTTTTCTGCCTTCTGCGCTACGAATCGGAATGTTTTGCAAATTGGGATCGGATGAAGATAATCTACCCGTTGCGGCAACCGCCTGATGATAAGACGTATGCACCCGGCCTGTTTTATCACTAATTTGCTGAGGTAGCTTATCGGTATACGTTGATTTCAATTTGCTCATACTCCGATACTCAAGAATCAACTTGGGCAAGGGATAATCAATAGCCAATTCTTGTAATACTGATTCAGCTGTTGATGGCTGACCTTTGGGGGTCTTCTTTAGTATAGGTAGCTTCTGCTGATCATATAATATTTCCTGAATTTGTTTGGGTGAACCTAAATTAAACACTTTTCCTGCCAAATCATGAGCATGCTGTTCTAATGCAATAATATGATTGGCTAATTCCAGGCTTTGCTGGGCAAGCATAGCACTATCAATTAACACCCCATTTCTCTCTATTCGAGAAAGGACAGAAACCAGAGGAACCTCAATATCTTTATATAATGCTTTCAATGCGGGATGACTTGCTAACTTAGTTGAAAGCACCTGATGCAATCTGAGGGTAATATCAGCATCTTCTGCTGCATAAGGCCCTGCCTGTTCGATAGGCACCTCAGAAAAACAAATTTGTTTCGCCCCTTTGCCTGCAATATCTTCATAATGAATGGTTTCTACACCCAGATACTTTTTAGCCAAATCATCCATATTATGTTTGGTGGCGGTACTATTGAAAACATAAGAGGCCAACATCGTGTCATGCTGTATCCCTTGCATCTCAATGTCATAATTAGCTAATACATTGGCATCGTATTTTAGATTTTGTCCTAACTTTGCTTTATCTGGGTTTTCCAACAACGGTTTCAGATTATTAAGAATTTTCTCTCGATTAAGCTGCTCAGGCGCATCGGGATAATCATGTGCTAACGGCACATAGGCCGCTTTTCCCGCCTCAATAGCAAAGGAAATACCCACAATTTCAGCGCGGGTGTAATTTAGACTAGTCGTTTCAGTATCAAAGGCAAATAATTCAGCTTGATTCAGCTTTTCTAACCAATGCTCAAAGCGCTCCTGAGTCAGAATGGTTTCATAGTCCGTTTTTAACTCAACTGTTTTTTCCTTAATAACAGGCTCTTTGTTATTTGATACAGAAACTGGAGCATCAAGTATGCGAACCCAAGAAGAAAAACCCAAATGTTCAAGTTGCTGCTTAAGCTCGGCTTTATCTTGTGGCTGACATTTCAAATCATCCATTGAATAAGGCAGCCCAAGCTCACATTTTATAGTGGTCAATTCTCTGGATAAAGGCAATTGATCCAGACTGGCGCGCAAATTCTCCCCGACTTTGCCTTTAATCTGCTCAGCATTGTCTATTAAATTATCTAATGTTTGATAAATTCCCAACCATTTAGCCGCAGTTTTGGGCCCAACTTTAGGCACCCCAGGGATGTTATCAACGGTATCACCCATTAAAGCCAGATAATCAATAATTTGCTCAGGCTTTACCCCAAACTTTTCAATCACACCCTCAATATCCATCGTGGTTTTTGACATTGTGTTTTCCAAGGTAATATTGTCAGTCACTAGCTGAGCCATATCCTTATCACCTGTAGAAATAACCACATTAAGCCCCGCTTTGACTGCATCTTGAGCCAAAGCACCTAATACATCATCAGCTTCAACTCCCGATTCCATAATCAATGGAATCCCCATCGCTCTAATAAGGTTGTGTAACGGTTCAATTTGAACCCTTAAATCATCAGGCATAGGTGGCCGATTGGCTTTGTACTGGTCGTACATATCATGCCGAAAGGTTTTGCCAGGTGCATCAAAAACCACGGTGAAATAATCTGTTTTATGGGTCGCAATCAGTTTGCGTAACATATTAGTCACACCATGAATTGCATTGGTCGGCTCGCCTTGTGGACTGGTTAAAGGCGGAACGGCATGATAAGCGCGGAATAAAAAAGAAGATCCATCGACTAAAACCAGATGTTGTTGTGCTTGTTCTGACATGAAGGTTGATTATTGAATAAGTGATAGAGCAATTCTATCAAGAAGGTGATGATTTGAGTTAATTAAATAAGTACTATCACTGAAGTTCGAATGTTATCCAGTTCTCATTTTTAACATACTCCTAAAGAAAGCATTGTAAATAGCAATAGCCTGACTAATATTAGCTTAGTGGGTAACATCAGTTGTTTTTGGTTGGCGGCACGGATATCCACTCCAGTCTTTTTATTAACAATTTAGGTGATTTTCATGAAAAAATTAATTTGTCTATTCTTCCTTATTTCTTTCAATTCATTTGCAACACCGGTGAATATAAATAAGGCCAATGCCGAATCAATCGCTGAGTCTCTAAATGGAATTGGCTTAAAAAAAGCAGAAGCCATTGTTCGATATAGAAAAGAAAATGGTGCGTTTAAAACGCTTGATGAGCTAACAAATGTCAAAGGTATCGGTGAAAAAACAGTCAAAAAAAATCGTAAAGATATTCGTTTTTCTAAAGTGAAGGGGAAAAAGGCAAAATAGACTCCAGCCTGTAAACACAAGACTGACAAGGACGTTAGTCTCCTAATGCTCGGATTCAGAAAGCAAGTGCCTCGTTAAAATTCTCCCCTCTCATTGTATATAGCCGTCTATGATCTTAAATAGATTTATTTGATGTCGATTGTTATACCGCATTAAAATCAGTGAATGCTTTTATCGATTCTCTAGTATAATTCCCAAAGATCAAAGCAATAGCCCAAGCTAAAGACTTTTTCACTTAGAGTAAGGTTCTTCTCAGTCCCTCTAAGAAAAGTCCCCCCTACATTTTTGTTTGACCCATATAACAAAACGGCAAGAACACTGGACAATATGAATACTAACAACGAACAGGATACAACACACCTGCCCCCCCCTCAGTATGGATACCCCATGCCGTATCAAAAAGAAGATGAAATTGATTTGTATGCTCTTTTTTCTGCAATTTTCTCTCAATGGAAGCTGTTAAGTGCAGTGACTCTAGGAGGGACTCTATTAGCGTTGCTCTATGCTTTAATGATACCGAAGCAATATGAAGTTTCTATCCAGATTGCACAACCAGCATCAGTAAATATAAAAGAACTGAATACGCGTGGTTATATCAGTTATAGCCAAAAGCAGGTGTATGTTAATTTTTTCAATCGCTTACGATCTGCCGAGAATCTAAAGAAATACTTTAAGACTACGGGAGCATATAAGAAACTATTTCCAAATATAGATAGCGATACTTCAGAAAATGTATTATTTACATCCCTATATAATAATTTAGAAACTAACTATATTAACCCTAGACAAGATAAGAGCAGTAATCAAGACCCAGTACCTAACCTAGTTTCCTTAACTCTAAAAGGGAGTAATGAGGACGTTCTAGTAAAGCTAATAAATAATTATGTTAGCTATACTAATACTTACGCACTCGAACAAATTAAGCAACAAGGAAAGCATAGCGCGTCTCTAGAGATAGAGAAAGTAACCCGTACTATAAGTGAATTGAGGCTCAATTCCAAAACGAAGCGTGAATTATTAATTGCAAAATTAGAAGCAAAAAATTTCGAGAGCATAGCCAGTTTAGAATTAGAAAAAAAACTACTCCTTGAAAAAGCAAAAAACGACAAGACCTCAAAAATTGCGCAACTAAAAGAGGCTTATGCCATAGCAAAAAAACTTGGCATTAAAACAATCACTACTATAGATGCGCTAGCAACAGAAAGCAAAGGCACAAAAACCATGGTTTCTCTGGGAGGAAAAGGCAGTCGGTTAGATGCATTGATGGGAACGGTGTATTTAGCTAGTGAGCTCGAAACCCTAAAAAACCGACAAGATGATAGTTTATTCATCGCTGATCTTTCCATTCTAGCCAAGAAAATAGAGTTTATTAAGCATGATAAAAAACTTGTAGCCTTAAAAGAAAGAAAAACAGACGACCCCTATATAGAAGAATTACCAAATTTATTAAAGCAATTAAATCAACTAAATCTAATTTCATTTGATTTTTCTACCGTGCAACTCTATCAACTTGATAAGAGTGCGAATATCGGTAGCGCACCAGTAAAGTCTAAAAAAACATTAATCGTTGTTATTGGGTTTGTATTAAGTGGGTTTATTAGTTTATTTGTCGTGTTAATAGTTAACTCAATAAAAAGTCATAATCTAGAAGATGACCTTGTAACATAGAATATTTTAGTTGACAGTGTACAAATAAAAACATACAATCTACAAATCGATTGAGTACACCTCAATTTAAAAGTCTTAGTCCCCATCGTCTAGAGGCCTAGGACACCGCCCTTTCACGGCGGTAACGGGGGTTCGAACCCCCCTGGGGACGCCATATTTAACCCGAATACTAATCTTTAGTATTCGGGTTTTTTTATGCCTGTTACTTTTTAGCATATTCCTTTAAGGAGCTTCTGATTAAGTTGGTTAGAATTTAGCGCAGAAAAAAACTGTCGCTATTTTTCATGAAGTGAGGGGTAATAGTCGTTCTATTGCGCCGATCTTCGTGGAAAATATCGACCGATTTAGCAAGCTAAAACTAATTGGACTTGACCAGAGGTTCCTTAACCAACTAAAGAATTAGAACTAACAGAAACCCATTCAATAGACTAGAATACAAATATATAAACTAGACTTGGTATAGCAAATATGAAAGGCATTATTTTAGCAGGTGGATCAGGAACGCGTCTCTACCCTATTACTAAAGGTGTGTCTAAACAGGTTCTACCCGTTTATGACAAACCCATGATTTACTATCCTTTATCCGTATTAATGCTATCAGGCATAACCGATATATTGATAATTACGACCGCTGAAGATCAGGCAGGGTTTATCCGTTTGCTTGGCGATGGCTCTGATATTGGTTTACAAATTGAATATATTATCCAGCCCTCTCCCGACGGCTTGGCACAAGCTTTTATTTTAGGTAAAGAATTTATTGCAGAAGAGGATGTTTGTTTAGTACTGGGCGATAATATTTTCTATGGACATGATTTTAAAACCATACTGGCTTCTGCCGTTGATAATGCAAAGCAACAAAATAAAGCGACTGTTTTTGGTTATCGAGTGGCTGACCCAGAACGCTATGGTGTTGCAGAGTTTGATGATAATGGCAATGCCATTAGCCTAGAAGAAAAACCACAAAACCCAAAAAGTAATTACGCAGTAACAGGCTTATACTTTTATCCCAATGATGTGATTAACAAAGCTACACTAATTAAACCTTCAGCCCGTGGGGAGCTTGAGATTACCACTGTCAATCAACTTTACTTAGATGAAGCTCGATTAAAAGTAGAATTATTGGGCCGTGGTTATGCCTGGTTGGATACAGGAACACATGAAAGCTTGATGGAGGCTTCTCAGTTTATTGAAACCATAGAAAAAAGGCAGGGCTTAAAAGTGGCTTGTATTGAGGAGATTGCTTTTGAACTGGGCCATATTGATAAAGCTCAATTAATTGAATTAGCAAAACCTCTCTCTAAAAACCAATATGGACAATATTTACTAAAACGTGCAGAAGAAGGTATTGATTCATGAAGTTTATTCCTCAATCAATTCCTGATGTTATTTTGTTACAGCCTAAAATACATGGCGATGAACGAGGCTATTTTGTAGAAACCTTTCGTCAGGATTTATTTGAGCAGGCAATCGGACATAAGGTTACCTTTGTACAAGATAATGAATCCAAATCTACAAAAGGCGTTCTACGGGGATTGCATTTTCAATTACCCCCTCACGCCCAAAGCAAACTGGTTCGCGTTATTTCAGGCCGCGTATTAGATATTGCGGTTGATATTCGAGTTGGCAGCCCAACATTGGGTCAACATGTTGCTATCGAACTATCGGAACAGAACAAACACCAACTCTTCATCCCTAGAGGCTTTGCTCATGGCTTTGTTGTTTTAAGTGAAACTGCAACCTTTGCTTACAAAGTTGATAACTACTATTCCCCAGAATGCGACCGAGGCCTAGCCTTTGATGACCCACCGCTTAATATTGACTGGAAAATTGCTAAAAATGAATTACAGCTATCAGAAAAAGACACCCATCAACCCAAATTAGCCGATTTAATCACAGGGTTTGATTACCAAACAAATTACTATGCCTAAAATTAAAACCATTCTAGTCACAGGACAAAATGGCCAACTAGGACAGTCTATTAAAGTAGCCTCATCACAGTACCCGCAATATCAATTCACCTTTACTGATAGAAAGGCTTTGGATTTAAGCGACTCAAAAAACATTGCTACTTATTTTGAACAAAACAAATTCGATTTAATCATAAACTGTGCCGCATATACTGCCGTTGATAAGGCAGAAGATCAGCAAGCACTAGCCAATACTATTAATCATTTAGCAGTCAAGCAATTAGCTGAAATTGCTCAGCAGCATCATTCAATTTTAATTCATATCAGCACTGATTATGTGTTTGATGGATCTGCCCACCGACCCTATACTGAAAGTACTACAACAAACCCACAAAACATTTATGGTTCAACTAAACTGAAAGGTGAACAGGCAATTGAAGCGGCAGCTTGCAATGCTATTATTATTCGTACCAGCTGGGTCTATTCTGAATATGGAAACAATTTTGTCAAAACCATGCTTCGATTAGGAAATGATCGTGAGCAGTTAAATGTGATTTTCGATCAAATTGGCACACCAACCTACGCCAAAGACCTTGCTTCTGGGGTTTTGACTATTATTGACTCACTCGCAAGCAACCAGACTGGTTTTCAAAAGCATAATCTGTATCTATACCATTTCAGTAACGAAGGCGTCTGCAGCTGGTATGGTTTTGCAAAAGCAATTTTTGATCTTTCGGGCGCTCAATGCACTGTACAACCAATAGAAGCCATAGACTACCCAACGCCAGCAAAACGACCTTATTATAGCGTCTTAAATAAAGCTAAAATTAAACAACACTATCAATTAAGCATCCCTTACTGGAAAGATTCCTTACAGGTCTGTTTAAACAACCTCAGACAAGAGCAATAACATGAAAACTATTTTAGTCACCGGCGGTGCCGGATTTATTGGTTCTGCCGTTATTCGACACCTTATAAATGAGACTGAGCATCAGGTTGTTAATCTAGATAAGCTGACTTATGCAGGCAACTTAGAATCATTGAAGCAAGTTGAAGCAAATGCCCGTTATAGTTTTGAACAGGTTGATATTTGTAACGCGAGCGAAATTAAGCATGTTTTAGCGAAATATCAACCAGATATCATTATGCATCTTGCGGCGGAGTCACATGTTGACCGCTCAATAGATGGCCCTGGGGAGTTTATCCAGACCAATATTGTTGGAACGTATACCTTATTGGATCAGGCAAGATTTTACTGGTCTACTTTAGATGCAACTAAAAAATCAGCTTTTCGTTTTCATCATATTTCAACAGATGAAGTGTATGGGGATTTACCTCATCCCGAGGAAAGTGAAGCCAAAGACTTACCTTTATTTACAGAAACAACCGCTTATGCGCCCAGCTCACCCTATTCTGCAAGCAAAGCCAGTTCAGACCATTTAGTCAGAGCCTGGCAACGTACTTATGGGTTCCCTACTTTAATTACAAACTGCTCAAATAATTACGGCCCTTATCATTTTCCTGAAAAGTTGATTCCATTAATTATTCTTAATGCTGTCGAAGGAAAGTCACTCCCTGTTTATGGTAAAGGCAATCAGATTAGAGATTGGCTCTATGTGGAAGACCATGCAAGAGCATTAGTTTTAGTTGCCACAGAAGGTTTAGTGGGGGAAACATATAATATTGGCGGCCATAATGAAAAACAAAATATTGAAGTTGTCCTCACTATTTGTGAATTGCTTGACGAATTAGTCCCAGCCAAACCAGCAGGCATTAAACACTATAAAGACCTCATTAGTTATGTACAAGATCGTGCGGGTCATGATTTAAGGTATGCGATTGATGCAAGTAAAATTCAGCAGGAATTAGGCTGGAAACCGGAAGAAAGCTTTGAAAGTGGCATCCGCAAAACAGTACAATGGTATTTAGCTAATCAGGAATGGTGTGCAAACGTACAAGATGGCAGCTACCAAAGAGAGCGACTGGGTAATTATAAATAAACTAAAATAATGACTAAGTACTTGAGCTTTTTTTTAAAAACATTTCTAAAAAATAGTGAGTCCTTTAATTATTCTAAAGATTTTGCAGACAGTGGCCTACTTGCTTTAAAAGAAATAGAACAAAAAATAAACCTGATTGACCATGACTCTAAGCCATGATCGAAAATAGTCCTTACTTGCCCCAGTCATTCCCAAAGTCTTTTATCGGGAATCTATTCTGGTGAAGGCATGAATTCCTGCTAAGAGCACGCTGGAATGACGAAGTAATATGTTAGTGAGAACTTTGGAGCGATTAATATAAACAGCTACAGCCCCAATATACTCTAAGTTAAGGCATAAAAGGCATTCAGGTAGGAGGGACCTTTGGTCGCGATTCTCTTGATCTGACTCAGGGGAGAGCAATAAGCCCTTCCTTAAATATCCCCGAGCATAAGGACATTGACTGAAGCTCATAGGTAATCAGAAAAATGAAGAATATTTTTGTATTTATTAAGATAAAAGCCACTAAATATAAATCGATCCAATCGCTTTACTATCTTAAAAAATTTCTCCAACGGGAGGGCACAAGGATAAGACTAGTAGAAATTTTGGAACAACGAATATAATCAGGAGAATAATATGTGTGGAATTGTTGGTGGAGTAGCAGAAAGAAATGTTGTTCCTATTTTACTTGAAGGATTAAGGCGACTTGAATATCGCGGCTATGATTCATCTGGAATTGCTGTATTAAATACTGAAAATGAATTACAGCGAGTAAGAGCAATAGGTAAAATTAAAAACCTAGACGCAAAAATTCAACAAGACAGTCAAGCTATTAGCGGCTCCATTGGTATTGCCCATACACGATGGGCAACACATGGGGTTCCTTCTGAAAATAATGCACACCCTCATATTTGTAATAATAAAGTCGCGGTTGTTCATAATGGTATTATTGAAAACTACCTATCATTAAAAAGTGATCAAAAAGCTGCTGGCTATCGCTTTACTTCAGAAACAGATACAGAAGTCATTGCCCATGCATTACACCAACAATTAGAAAATACCGACGACCTTTTAAAAGCGGTTAACTTGACAATAAAGCAATTGGAGGGTGCTTATGCTTTAGGCGTTGTCGCTATTGATGACCCCCAAACGTTAGTTGTTGCAAGAAAAGGAAGTCCACTAGTCATTGGAGTAGGTATCGGCGAGCACTTTATTGCCTCCGATGTCTCAGCATTACTCCCTGTGACTCAACGCTTTATTTTTCTAGAGGAAGGTGATGTCGCTAAAATCACCCGAGAAACGGTTGAAATATACACAGCAGAAGGCAAACAAGTTGAACGCGCCATTAAGCAATCAAGCTTAAAATCTAATTCAGTAGAACTAGGCGACCATAAACATTACATGCACAAAGAAATCTTTGAGCAGCCTCAATCAGTTAGTGACACCTTGGAAGGTCGAATAATCCCCGACCAAGTTATGGTTTCTGCTTTTGGTCACCAAGCAGAATCAGTTTTTAGCACTATTCAACAAGTACAAATTATTGCTTGTGGTACAAGTTATCATTCAGGCCTAGTTGCAAAATATTGGTTTGAAGATATTATTGGGATGCCCTGTCAAGTGGAAGTCGCCAGTGAATACCGCTATCGAAATCCTGTCATTCAAAATAACACACTCTTTGTAACGATCAGTCAATCGGGAGAAACAGCCGATACTTTGGCCGCGTTACAGCAAATAAATAACAACAGAACAGTGAATGCAGAGGGTGTTTCTGATATCCCTACCTTAACCATTTGTAACGTGGCAGAGTCTAGTTTAACCAGGGAATCAGATTTAACTTGTTTAACCCATGCAGGCCCCGAAATAGGGGTTGCATCAACCAAAGCATTTACCACCCAACTGGTTGTTTTAGCGCTTTTAGTAACAAGCATAGGAAAAACCCAACAACGTATTTCAGAGGACAATGAAAGCCAAATTGTTCAAGAATTACAAAAACTACCTAACTTAATTAATAATGCCTTAAAGCATGAAGAAACTATTAAACTGATAGCGGAAAGCTTTACAGATAAGCAAAACGCACTTTTTCTAGGCAGAGGGACGATGTACCCCATTGCAATGGAAGGCGCATTAAAGCTAAAAGAAATTAGCTATATTCATGCGGAAGCCTATCCAGCAGGTGAATTAAAACATGGTCCACTGGCATTAATTGATGAAAATATGCCTGTGATAGCGATCGCGCCACTAGATGATTTATTAGAAAAACTTAAATCCAATTTACAAGAAGTAAAAGCGCGTGGCGGTCAAATGATTGTATTTGAAGATGAGCAGTCAAATATAAGTTCGGAAAAAGATTTTACAGTCATTAAAGCTGCAACTAATGTAGGTCAAATCACAGCGCCTATTACTTTTAATATTGCATTACAGCTTTTGAGTTATCATGTAGCGATTATTAAAGGCACGGATGTGGATCAGCCTAGGAATTTGGCTAAGAGTGTGACTGTGGAGTAAATGATTTATAATAGCTTAAATATATACTTCACGTGATCACGTAGATAGACTTTATAGCGAGTTATTTTTGACAACCGTAACCACGTAAAATATAAGCAATACAGAGAGCCTACTTTCTCTGCTTACAGGATACGTTCTGAGGTAATAGGTTTTAAGCTGTGGGCAACGGTGTAAAAAAGAGAACTAGAGGAATATAAAATGGCACTTGCACAAGAAGATATTAAGCAAATACAAGAATTGATTAAAAAATCAATTGAATTAACGCCTGAAGTCGGTAATGCTAACGTCCGTTACGAATTAGATTTACGAGAAAGAACCATTCGGGTAGAAGAGGAACTAAAACATCAACGAGAATTGATGTTAACAGGCTTTGCGCAAATGGATAAACGCTTTGAGCAGGTAGAAAAACGCTTTGAGCAGGTAGAAAAACGCTTTGAGCAGGTAGACAAGCGTTTTGAACAAATGGATAAACGCTTTGAGCAAATGCGAGAGGAATCGAATAAACGCTTTGATCAAGTGGATAAACGTTTTGAACAAATTGATAAGCAGCTAGAAAAACAAAGTCAGGCCATCATGGATATACACCAGGAAATTAAACAGCAAATGCGTTGGAGCTTTGGTGTATTAATTGGAGTTGGTGGCCTTATTATTGGCATATTAAAATTAACAGCCTAATGTCGCTCCCTGAATTCAAATCCAATTCATTCAATCCCAAAAATGTATTTCAAACAATAATAAAAGTCAGGTTGTTAAAGAATTACAAAAGCTGCCTAACTTAATTAATAATGCCTTAAAACATGAAGAAACTTTAAACTGATAGCAGAAAGCTTTACCGATAAGAAAAATGCACTTTTTCTAGGCAAAGGAGCGATGTACCCCATCGCAATGGAAGGCGCATTAAAACTAAAAGAAAGTAGTTATATTCATGCGGAAGTGATGTGGCTACACTAAACAGGACACATAACTTAAAATACTTTTAAAGATAATAAGTGTGTCTAAAATGAGCAACCAAACTAAAAAACAAAATACCTATCCATCAGAATTTAAGGAATCAGCCGTTAAATTAGCAATTGAATCTGATCAACCCATTGCTAAAACAGCTAAAGATTTGGGTGTTAATGTAAACACATTGCATACCTGGGTCGGAAAGTATTCAAAACC